>Ga0209612_1000001_pt1 | contig 466297 bp, 444 predicted proteins | sample BioC12SIPDNA_FD_185746 | JGI IMG/M metagenome (GOLD analysis project Ga0209612, IMG submission 185746) | Anaerobic biogas reactor microbial communites from Washington, USA - Biogas_R1_B C12 SIP DNA (SPAdes) (version 2) | ecosystem: Engineered > Bioreactor > Anaerobic > Unclassified | place...
TTGCGTATTCTTCATGGCTCTAAATGCCCGGCTGCTTAAAAAATACCGGCGGATATGAAATTGTGAGGGGGCTATCTGTTGAAAAGATTGTGCGGGTTGTTGCTAGCCTTGTTGGTGATGGCTGTTTCGGCCGGATGCTCATGGCCGCAGAATAAAGATCTGGTTCTGACTGGAGTGGTGGAGACTTCCATCTATTCCAACTTCAGTGAAGTAGCCGGAAAAATAACCAGGTCGCCTATCGAGCTCGGACAGGAAGTTGTAAGGGGTGATGTAATCGCAGTGATAGACGACAGTGACCAGCGATACGCGCTGGAGCAGCTGCAAGCCACCCTGACCAAGAAAAAAGCGACCCTTGCCGAGTTGAGAAAAGGCACTGAAGCGGAACAGATAGAGCAGGGACGCAACAATGTTGCCCTGGCGGAGCAGGCAGTTGCAGCCGCCATGATTGCTGTGCAGCGAGCCCAGGATGCATATGAACGGGCTCAGGGCTTGTTTGAAGCAGGAGGAATAGCCCAGGCGGATTTTGACGAAGCTCGTTATCAATTGGAAGTGGCCCAAATAGACCAGACATCCAAGCAGCTGCAACTGGACAATGCCCGGCAGCAATTGGCCTTGCTGCTCGAGGGGGTTAGCCAGGAGAAGATCGATGCCGCCAAAGCAGATGTGGAACAGTCCGAAAGCCAAATCCGTCAAGCCCAGGAAGACCTGACCAAGTTCACAATCGTGGCAGTTAATGATGGAATCATAATCAGCAAGAATTACCGGTTGGGCGATATTGTAGCCCCTGGGTACAACCTGGCTGAGGTGGCGTCGAATACGGAAAAGGTCCTGGTAGCATATCTGCCGGAAGACAATCTGGCTGCAATCAATTATGGACAGGAAGTAACCATAAGAAGGGGAGCAGAACAGTTTACTGGGATAATCAGTTTTATAGATGCCAAGGCCCAATATACTCCGAAAGAGATGCAAACCACCGCCAATAAAAACAAGGACAGCGTGAAGATAAAGGTTCGGTTGCCTGCAGATACGCCCCTCAAAGTAGGCGAAAAAGCTGAATTGCTTATCGCCAGGTAAAAATAGTCAAGATTGGTTTAGTTCTTATATGCTCATCTGGCTACCATGTTATAATTGTTCCAAGGACTGCTGTCAGACCTTCAATTTATTGGAAAGGTGGTATGAGCGGTGGCGTTTAAAGACAAATTGGACAAAATGATGGGTGCGGCCAAAGAAGTGATTGGAGAAACCATGGAAAAGGCTGAAGAACTAAAGGATATCGCCGAAGAGAAGGCGGGTGAACTGAAGGTCAAAGCCGGGGACATCAAGGATCAAGTCGAAGACAAAGCAGAACAATATATTTCCGGAGATAAGGCCAAGGAACTTAAGGCCAAAGCAGAAGCACTGGCTGACCAAGGTGGCGAGAAACTTGAACAACTGAAGGACCTGGCGGAAAACAAGGTTAAGGAATTGAAGGGAAAAACACCTTAACAAGGGAATCTAGCTGGAGAAAGAGAAGAGACCGAGGGTTTATGGCCATTACATAATTTATGGCCTTTATTTGGATGAAAGCCTCCTGGTTGATGTAGAATGACATTGATTGGGAGGCTTTTCATTTAGATGAAACGAACTTCAGAAATGGGTGAGTCTACGCCATTTATGGCGTGCATATTATTATTAGGTAGGAACCTGAAGATTCAGCCATAGTCTATCCAGATTGAGCCGTGATGTTTTAGGGAGCATACCATGAGGACCGATGATTGAGCAGGAAAACTGAATTTGAACAAATCTATTGCGATATCGCCCCGACAGCGGGGCGGGAGGAGCTTCACCGGATTCAGAAGGGCACTCCGCCCTTAAGCTGGAGTCAGGGTGCCTTTTCGTTGGGGGGGAGTCTGGATAAGCCCCCTGATTCGAGCGCAATCGGGTTGAAATTAAAGGGACAGCTAAAGACTGCGAAGACGGTCAGCCCGGCCGGTTGGATCGAGTTAGAAAACAGTCCGCCGGGTATTCCGCCGGTTTCGGACATTTTTGTGGCCGGCAGCCGGCCATTGCCATCTCCAGATATTACCTGCATATGCCGTCATCCAATGAACCCCACCCTATTGCTGGCCGCTGTCAAGGACAGCCGATTGCTGTTTCTGGATAGTGCGCTGAACGCCAACCTGAGCATAACCAGCCAAACGATGCTGCCGGGCCCGATTGTATCGATGGCGGCCAGCGGAAACAGGATAATAGCCTTGAGCGGAGATAACCAGCCTGCCATCCTGATCCTGACCTTTGACCGGACCGGTTATAAGGTCATCGACATAAGCAGAGTTGATTTGACAGTCTGCCTGGTGGCGCTGGCCGAAGACGACGCGGAACACGTTTGGGGCTTGAACCCGGCTGGTGTCATCTACAAAATCCAGATTTGTACAGCAGGAGTGGGGCAGGTGGCCAGAGCGGTGCTGACTGAGCAATGTCGCCTGCGCAAAAAGACATTGGTGTCAGCAGGTATCCGGCAGATAGCCCTCAGCATTTACAGAGCGATAAGAAATCATAATTACAAACTGTGGGGGCTGTTTTCAGGCCGGGGTGCCTTTCGGTCACTGGCTTACGATGGACGGTTCTTATGGGTGGTACGGACGGGCGGCCAAAGCGATTCATCCCACCTGTTGTCACTTTACGATATGAGCGGTAAACTTCTGCAGGCTTTCACCATCTGGCCGGAGGCCGCTGTTTCCGGGCTGGGTTTCTCGCACCAAGGGCTAATGTTGCTGGACCGAGCAGGCCTTCGCTATCATCACGCCCACATCATTGATTCCATGCGGCCAGTCACCGGAATTTCAGTGGCTGGCAGCAGCCACCCGGGCTATCTGCCTGCGGGAACCAACGCAACCGCAGGTATCCATGATCTTTGCCTTCTGTACGTGGGCGGGGAGGGAAGCCAAAGGGTGCACCGCTACGATTCCGACAAGCTGCGCCCATTGGTAGGTTATGTTGGTGCCTCGGGTCAGATGGAGGACCCATTTATGGACGGTTTCCTTCTGATGGCACAGTATTCGCCTCTCCTCAACGGACGGGCCTTTGCAACTGACCTGGAAGGACCTCCGTCCCGCCACGAAGATTGGATTGCCCTTTTCGATGAATACTTTCACTCCTCTGCCAATCTGACCGCGCTTGATACGTGTGCCGCTGAAATGGCCCGCTGTATGCCCCGGGATGCGGCCCGGTACAGGCTCAAGGTTGTCCTGGCCTTGCCCGTTCCCGATCCCCGCTGCACCGATTGGGACCAAAAAGGAACCTCCCTGGCTGATCCCGGACGGCGCGTGGAGGTCCTGACCTGGGCGATGCAGGAACTGCTTGGACGATGGGACAGGGCCGAAAACCGCAGGCTGGAGCTGGTGGGCTTTTATTACATGACTGAACAAGGCAGCTATGATGATCCGGTCCTGCATGCATTTCCTCGATTGTGTCGCCAGCACGGACTGAAATCCTTCGCCATTCCCGGAATCACATCCACCTGGATGACAGAATTCTGCCGGGCTGGATTTGATGGGGTAGCCCTGCAGCCTTCGCATGCCTTTCGCAAACCTATGGGCCGCCCACCTAAATATTGGCTCAAGTGCGCTGCCAGAATAGCCCGTGAATATAGGATGGGAATGGAAATAGAACTGCCCTACAACGTGCTGGAACCGACCGGACGGGCAATAGTCATGGACTATCTTGACATGGCTCGAATACAGGGGTGGACCGGAGGGTTCAAAGCCTATTTCCAAAGTTACAACCTCATCTATCAGCTGGCCCGGAGCGATGACCCTGCTTGCCGCAGCCTTTATGAAGATTTGTATAAGTTCAGCCGCCTGTCCCGCAACAGGGAAGAACGACCGACGGTTTTGTTCCAGGGTGTGTTGCCGGTGGAGTGGGAGGGGAGATTCAGCGGGGAAAGCGGGGAGAGTCGCTTCCGGCTGAATATAGAAGGGCACCAAGGTGATTTCCAAATCAACCAGTTATCCGTAATCAAGAAATAGGAGTGCTCAAGCCCACCTTCGTTTCAGACGGTTATATCCCTTTAGAATGAAGAACACTACCGTGACAATGCAGATTACTGCCAGCAACGGCGCAACTACCGCCAGGATTGAGGTCAAGACGGCCAGGCCGGACTCGATGGTCGATACTGCCGGGTTTATGGTACCTGCGCTGACCGCAGTGGAACTATGGTGAACGCCGTTACTGACCAGGTTGGTGGCCGCTGCTGCTCCTCCTCCGGCGATAATAGCCAAGGCCCACTGCAGCATGGGATTGATATCGGTCATAACCGCGGCCGAGACCAGGATCCCAGCTAGGACGCTGATCGGCGCACTTAGGGAGATCAGCAGGTTATCGACGAAGGGGAAGAAATAGGCCAATACCTCGATAAACGTTGCGATGGCAAGTACTACTATGGCGGGAGTGGTCCCTATCCACTGAAAGCCGGAACCAAGATCCAGGTAGCCGGCTCGGGCGGAGATACCCATGACCAGCAGCGGCACAAAGATACGAAATCCACAGGTAGCTGCCAGAGATACCCCGATAATAACATTGATCAGCGCTGCCAATTCCAGCCCCCCCATCGGTGGTCAATACATACTCTTCTTGATGAAATTATAAAACCTGTCCGTCAGGCTGTCCAACGGTCGTTACTTCAGGGTTCGATCCAGGAAATCCAGGACTTTGCAGACATTTTGGCTATTGTTGAAAGGCTTTCCGCCATGGCCGGCCCCGTCAATTATCTCCAGATACACCTTGTCTTCCGCTAGTATTGGTTTCAGCCCAGCGGCGTAATCGATGGACTGCTGGACCGGGACCCAATCGTCCAGGGTTCCATGCTGTATGAATACAGGTGGGTCATCCGGGGTGATATAGGACTCCGGATTAGACTTCTGTGCCTGTTCATGGTTTCCTCCTAGCCAAGAATTGCAGTGTCTATTATATCAGAAATGTATTCTTCCTTATAAAACAACATTCATGGGAGAAAAGGCCGATTCGGCAATTGCCAAGCAGAATTAGAGGCCTTTTGCATCCCCTACCCATGTGCACGTGGTAAAATATTACAAGATAGCCAGATAACTATGAACCGCGGGGGCTTTTCTGTTAGTATTAAAATGTATCAGTAACATTAAAATAGAGATTGAACTAGGAAAGGGGAAGGTATGGTTTTCACAAGCACCAGCGAGTCTCAACAAAAGATGATCGAAAGATGGGCAGCTCAGGCAGAGAGCTGCAGCATAATAGATGAGGAATACTATAATAAATATATTGTCAAACGCGGGCTGCGCGACATAGATGGGATGGGGGTACTGGTAGGTTTAACCGAAATAGGAGAGGTACATTCATACATCATCGATGAAAATGAGATGATCCCGGTTCCGGGCCGTCTGTTGTACCGCGGCATCGATATTAATGACCTGGTCAAAGGTTTTTGGGCTGAGGATCGTTTTGGTTTTGAAGAGACCGCCTACCTGTTGCTGTTTGGCTGCCTGCCCACCCCCAATGAATTGACCAACTTCAGGGATCTTTTGGCGGAGAATCATAACCTGCCTGCTGGTTTCGTCCGGGATGTCATCTTTAAGGCTCCCAGCAAGGATATGATGAATGTAATTTCCAGGGGAGTCTTGTCCCTATACAGTTATGATAATAATGCCGACAGCATTTCCATTGACAATGTATTGAGGCAATGCCTGCAGCTGATCGCTTTCTTCCCATCTTTGGCAGTTTACGGATACCAGGCTTATACCTACTACCACCAGGATAAAAGCCTATTTATCCACAGCCCCCAACCGGAACTCTCAATCGCCGAAAACATTCTTTACATGCTGCGACCGGACTCTAAGTATACCCGACTTGAAGCTCGTCTGCTCGATCTGGCCCTGGTCCTTCATGCTGAGCACGGAGGCGGCAATAATTCCACCTTTGTGACTCATGTGGTTACATCATCGGGTACTGACACCTATTCGGTGATAGGGGCGGCTTTGGGTTCGCTGAAGGGTCCCCGTCATGGGGGAGCCAATGCCATGGTTGTGGCCATGTTTGAGGATATTAAAGCCAATGTCCAGGATTGGAACGATGAGGAAGAGCTGGAAGCATACCTAATCAAAATGCTCAACGGCGAGGTATTTGACCGAAAGGGTCTGATATATGGTTTGGGCCATGCGGTCTACTCTATTTCCGATCCCCGGGCCTTGATCCTGAAAGGCGCTGCTCAGCAATTGGCCAAAGAGAACGGATTCGAGGCTGAATTCAACCTGTATGCGAATGTAGAAAGGATCGGTCCCCAGGCTATTGGAAAGGTACGCCGCATATATAAAGGGGTGAGCGCCAATGTCGATTTCTATTCGGGTTTCGTATACAGAATGCTGGGTATCCCCAAGGAGTTATATACACCGTTGTTTGCCATTGCCAGAATAGTGGGCTGGAGTGCCCACCGTATCGAGGAATTGGTCAATGCAGGTAAAATCATCCGGCCAGCCTATAAGAGCGTGGCCCAACGCCAGTCATACATTGCCTTGCATGAGCGATGAGTCTATTTTGTGGCTAGCGAGATCTTTCCAATTAAATAGTTACGGCCCGGTATTCTGAGGTAATCTATGGTGTAAACGAGGGCCAGGCTACCCAGCGAACAAGCGACAAATGTCACAGCCAGCTGGACGAGGACAGGTGTTCCCAGAAGATACCGACTGACGATAATGATCGTATAATAGAGAACCATGGCATGGATGAAATAGCACCCGTAAGAATAACGCCCGTATAGGTTTAGTATCCGGCGTAAGAGATCATAACGGAGAAACGCGGTCTGGGCCCGGTACAGGACCGTAAGCAAAGCCGAGGTAATGAAGAATGCCATCACCGGGGTGAGGGGTAGGGTATAATTGAAGTTGAGCTGGTATGTTCCGCTGGGGCTGGTCTGACCGGTAGTCACAATCTGGTAGAAGACGAATGCGAAAATAGTGATATATACAAAAGCATTGGTTTTCTGTATGTCTTTGGTTATCTGGCGTAGTCTGCCCACATATAAACCGGCAAACCCCCCCAGTAAAAAGTAGAAAAACCAGCTCAAGAACAAGCGGTCGCGGTAATTCCAGAGCGTAATCAGCCAGGGATTTTGGAGATTAACCATTTGCGGCAGGGGCTGACGCCATAGCCACATCAGCCCGATATAAGCGAAAAAACTGACGGTCAGGAAAAAGACCGGCTGGTTTTCGTTTTTCAGGATCAACCACCGCAAAAAGGGAAAGAGCAAATAAAACTGGATGATGGCCACCATAAACCACAGGTGGTAGCAGGCCTCCCCGCTAAGGGTAAGCCTGGCGATGATCGCGGGGGCAGCCGAGGGGTTGGCGAGGATGGCCGGTCCGCTAGACCAGACGTAGTAGATAATCGTCCAAACGAAATAAGGTATGAATGCCTGGACGAGACGCTTCTGAATGAATCGGCGGTAATCGAATTCACCCTGACCGTGGTTGTAGAGAAGAACCAACCCGGTTATGGTAATGAACATGGGAACCGCATACCTAATGAGGATCAACAGGAAAGCAGAAATCCATGCTGATACTGCATCGAGGCCAGGAGCGTATAAGTAACCGGCCAGCGAGTGCTGCAGGGCAATGGCCAGGAAAGTCAGCCCCCTGAGGATATCTATTTCATCAAGGCGATGTTTTTGCATTATGGCTTATTCGCTTTTCTGGCACCTTTTTCCTGCCAGTCCCCGCAGCAGATTCCGTCGAGACACCCTATCAATGACAAAACCCATGCCGAATCGGCACGGGCTTTGGTATTCCAACTTTTATTTTTTATTGAAATCCTCGAAATAGTCAAGGCGGGGTATTTCGAAATTCTTGGTCGCCTCAATTACGGATTCTTCCATCATCTTCTGGAAATATAACTGGTTGTTTTTAAGCTGGGTGATGTATTCTCCCACCAGCTTGCTGCTGTCTTCATGGGCCTTCAGCCCTTGTTCCAGGGAGTTTTGAAAGTACTTTTCCAATTGGTCAGGATTCCAGGCCATACTCCCTATGGCTTGGCTGGCAAAATCCCACAGTTGTTCAGTTGTCTTCTCCCAGGTGGCAAACAGTTTTTCCAGACTCTCGATGTTGTTCAATTAAATGCACTCCTTTCTAATAACGACGTAGGTTTCAAATTGTTGGGAACCTTGTCAGAACGTACGTAGTATATATATTCTAATCAGCCTGGTTTATGATAAGTTGGCCTGCGCTCTCTAGTTAAATTTTTCACAAAACTGGGTCGTCGCTTGGTGACGGGGAGACTGCACTTGTGGATTGGGCCAAATCATAATATTATTTTAATGTATCCTAGAATTCATAAGGGGCAGGGGGGATAGGCGGAATGGAATTGGAGAGGTGTTTTAATTTTATCCTGACCAAAGCGCATCGCCATGTAAATCAACTTTTTAAGCTGGAACTGGCGCCCTTCGGTGTTACCCCTGGTCAATATGCGGTCTTGAAGTGCCTTTGGGATGAGAATGCCCAAACGGCCAGGAAGATCGCGGAACGATTATATCTGGACAGTTCTACCATTACCGGTCTTCTGGATCGGATGGAGCAGAAGGGCTTGATTGAGAAGCGTTCTGATCCCAATGACCGTCGTGCCCTGCAGGTAGTGCTCACTGAGGCGGGTAAAAGCCTGGAAGAACCGGTTTCCCAAGCTATAGAGGCTGCCAACCGCAAGGCTTTGCTGGTTTTGGATGATATTCGAGGCGAAGACTTGAAATACATGCTTGATCAAATCAGCGTGACGGAATAAAGTAGCCTACTCCGCAGGTTTCCTTGTGGCTATATCTCCACGTAGTTTGTCCCTGCTGCTTATGGCGCCACACTCAAAGAAATCGATATGTCCGCGGTATCAATAATGCTTTCCAGCCTGCTGGCCAGCCGCCATTTGCCTACCGTTTAGGAATGGAACGAACCATCCGGGATAAATATCTTTATGGGGGTGGATTCATGAGTTACCGCCAGCATTTTCGCCATTTTTTGCGTTACCGCAAGATTGCCCGAGTATATTTAAAATATGGGGTAGGCAATGTTATTTACACCTTGGGTCTGGACCGCTTTCTCCCCCGTGCTTCCGTCCAAGCGCTAAGGAAACAATATCAACCCGAGCACATCAAAGCTATTCGTTATTGCCAGGCGGCTACCGAATTGGGACCTACTTTCATCAAGATTGGGCAGCTGTTCTCAACCCGTCCCGATATTTTTTCCCCGGTGTTCATTGAGGAACTTGAAAAATTGCAGGACCGGGTACCACCCATTTGCTATGAGGAAGTAGTCAAGCTACTGACCAAGGAACTGGGCCATCCCGATGAGATCTTTGCCGAGTTCGACCCAGAACCAATAGCGGCTGCCTCCATCGCTCAGGTTCATGCTGCCCGCCTCAAGAGCGGGGAACGAGTCATTGTAAAAGTACAACGTCCTGATATAGAAAAGATCATGGAAAATGATTTGGAGATACTGACGGAGCTGGCCAGAGCGGCCGAGAACCGTTCCGAAGGGCTTAGACGCCTAGGGATGAAGAGCATCTTGGAGGATTTCAGCCGGTTAATAACGAAGGAATTGGATTTTGATCGGGAAGGGAGAAATACCGAACGATTCCGGAAGAACTTCGCCAATGACAAGAGAGTGGTGATCCCCAAAGTATACTGGGAATACACAACCCGCCGTGTGTTGACCGAGGACTATATTGAGGGGGTGAAATTGAGCGACATAGAAGAGATAACTGCCCGGGGATGGGATCGCCACAAAATTGCTCAGCTGGGAACTACAACCTTCCTCACTCAGATTCTGCAGCACGGATTTTTCCAGGCTGATCCCCACCCGGGTAATATGCTGATTCTTGATGAAAACCATATAGCCTTTATCGATTTTGGACAAGTCAGTGCTTTGAGCGACCTGCGCCTGCAGAGCATCGGCGAATTGCTGATAAGCTTCAGCAATGGGGAAATAGACCGGGCGGTGGCCACCCTTGAGGATATGGGGATATTGACGGACGAGGTGGACCTGCCAGCTTTCTATGAGGATCTGTCCGAATTGATGGACGTGGTTGGATCAAACAAGATCGGCAATGTTGACATGAACCGCTTGCGCAAGGATTTCCTGGACCTGGCTTATCGATACAACTTGAAAGTACCAGCCTACCTAACCTCGCTGCTTAAGGCCCTCATTATGGTTGAAGGGGTAGGAGTGAAGTTCGACCCTTCGTTTAATTTTAGGGAGAGTATTGAACCCCTGGCGCGGCAGGTGGTGCGCGACCGATTGAAGCCGGAAAACGCAGAGAAATTTCTGCGCCACAAATACTACACCAATGTCCGACCGGCTATTGACTTGCCGGCCGTTATCAACCGCTTTGTTCATAATACCGACCATGGAAGGCTTAAGATGGGGATGCAGGTCAGCTTTAGCGAACCAGCCCGCCGGAGTCTGATCAAGATTGTCAATCAGCTCAGTGCCAGCCTAATCATTGCCGGAGGATTGGTGAGTTCCGCTCTGATCATTCAGTCATCGGAACCAGAATTCTTCGTGAGTCATTCAACGGTCGGTATTGTTGGTTTTGGTGTCTCCCTGCTGGCCCTGTTGATTTTTGCGGTGAGTTTTTTCCGTAGAGGGTGATTTCGCTGAGGGCGGGGACAGGCCTCAACGAGGGCGGTAGTCCCGGATGCAGATGTTGTTGTCTTCGACATAAGCAACTTCAGGTTGAGGTTGTTTGGATTCATTGACCGGAACGATCGATATCTTGTCCCCGATTCGAATTTGCTTGGGGGCCAGATTGAGAGCAAAGATTGTTCTGCTGATATCGCCGTAACACCCCGCGTGAGCTATTCCTTCCAATCGGCCCAACACTATGATATCACGGGCCGCTGTAATTTCAGAACTTTCATGCACGTTTCCCCAGATGATCATGGACCCTTCGCTATGCAGTTTTTGCCCGCTGCGGAGATTGCGATAAACAAACACATCTTCGCCAACCGTCCTGGTCCGCCGGGTCGGGGTATGAACGTTATGCAGGATCATGCCGTATTCCAGGCATAATCTCTGCAGGGCGGCGATCTCTTCCTGGGTCAGGAATTTGAGCCCTTCACCCTGGAACAACACCGGTGAACCATTGAAGATCTGGGGCGTGGTCTCGAATTTCTTTTTCAATATGGCGGCGTATTCATCACCGCTGCCCTGGGTAAAAACAAAAACCAAATTTTCGTTTACACCCTTAATATCTACTTTAGCCAAACCGATCTACCTGCCTTTAAGAGGTATACTGATGTCCAGGGCGGAATGACGGCCTTCCGTAATCAAACGCACTTCCGGGGTGCCGTCTATCTCCATATGTCTGGCGATCAAAGCTATGATCTCAGTCTGCAGGGTTTCCATCAAATGGTTGGAAGCGCCCACCCGGTCGTGAGTAAGGACTACCCGCAGACGGTCGTTGGCACGGGAGCGACTGGAGGGTTGCCCGTTAGAAAATATCCTCTTCAAGAAATTTAACATTTCGCCCTCTCCCCCTATCTGCCGAAACCGAAGTTTCGTTTTAGTTTGCCCCAAAAACTCTCTTCCTGCAGGGTCATGAAGGGCACTTCTTTGCCCATCATACGTTGGACTACATTGTTAAAGGCCTGGGCCGCCGAGGACTTCTCATCCAATATTATAGGCTCGCCCCGGTTGGTCGATATTACTACACCGCTGTCTTCCGGTACTACACCCAGCAGTTCAATACATAGATGTTCGATGAGATCCTCGATGCTGAGCATATCACCTCTGCGCACCATGTCCGGGCGGATACGGTTGACGAGTAATTTTATGTCGCGGAATTCAGCGGACTCCAGCATCCCGATGATCCGGTCGGCATCGCGGACCGCTGAGACCTCTGGATTAGTGACTACGATGGCTTTGTCGGCTGCTGCTATGGCGTTTTGGAATCCCTTCTCGATGCCAGCCGGGCAATCAATGATTATAAAGTCAAAATCAGGACGCAACTCCTTGCATACCTCCACCACCTGTTCAGCGGTCAAGTCGTCTTTGTTGCGGGTTTGGGCGGCTGGCAGCATGAAAAGATCCGGGAAACGCTTGTCCTTGACCAATGCCTGTCGCAATGTGCATTCCCCTTCGACCACCTGCACGATATCATAAATAACCCGGTTCTCTAAACCCAGAATCAAGTCAAGCTTCTTCAACCCGATATCCAGGTCCATCACCACTACGCTGTATCCCTGTTTGGCCAGTCCAGTACTGAGGTTGGCCACGGCGGTAGTCTTGCCGACTCCGCCTTTGCCGGAAGTAACCACGTATACCTGACAGTCAGGGTTTTTCTTAGCCATTTTTGTGATCCTCCTCCAATTGCTCGTCCCCTCGATCTATGTAAATCCACTCATTTTTCAGCACTCACAGAAATTGCCATAAGCAGACACATCTACCTAATTGTAAAACATATTCATGTCGTAATAAACTGCAATTTCTGATATTTTCGTGGATTTCCAACCAAACCCGAATTTATCAATGCCCAGAAAAATATGGCAGTCAGGTATAATAATCTTGAGTTAGAAGCGTATATAGATTATATATTAGGGGACGTTGACTTTGCTTTTATAAACCGAAAGGCAGGCAAAATGAGATTATTATCAAAGCTAGGCGTTTTTGTGGCAACTGTGTTTCTCTTCGTTTTCTGCTTTTATGTTGGGGTAACCCTAACTGAGACTACTCCCAAAGTAGCTAATTTCTTTACCGGCATCAGCAGCTGGGAGTATCAAATACAAGGCCAGACGGTGGTATATTATGCTGACGGTACGGAAATGGAGAAATTAGGCTATCAGCGCCAGTACAGCGAGGACTTCCCAGAGTTTCTGAAGCAGGCGGTAGTGGCGGTGGAAGACGTCCGTTTCTACCAGCACCAGGGGTTTGATGCCAAGAGCATAGGGCGGGCCATATACAATGACCTTAGGGCTGGCTCCAAGGCTGAGGGCGGCAGCACCATCACCCAGCAGCTGGCCCGTACTTTGTTCTTAACTAACGAGAAAAGCTTTAGCCGCAAGATTAAAGAGCTTTTCATAGCGGTGTCCATCGAAGACAAGTATACCAAAGACGCAATTCTCAATATGTACCTAAATGAAATATTTGTAGGCCGAGGTTGTTCCGGCATGGCGGCCGGTGCCAAGACCTACTTCGGCAAAGATGTCTCCAAGCTGAACAAAGCGGAAATGACCATTTTGGTTGGCATTATTCAGTCGCCCGGGTGGTATTCTCCCGACACCAACCTGGAAGGCTTGAAGAGTCGGCAGCAGACGGTGGTCCAGGTCTTGGTCGAGCAAGGAATAATATCGGAAGCGGAAGGCCAGTCAATACTGAAACAGCCGTTAAATTTTAAGGCTTTTCAGCCATATGCGGCCAAACATCCCTACTATACAAGTTACCTAAGCAGCATTCTGGAGGATGAGATCGGTGCAGAGCGCCTGTATGGCGGAGGATTAAAGATCTATACCACCATCGACAGGGACATGCAGTTGGCAGCCGAGTCCTCGGTAACCACCAATGCCAGTTCATTCAGCCGCCGTGGTATTTCAGCCCGGGATATTGCGCTGGTCTCCATCGATCCGGAGTCGGGAGGATTAAAGGCCATGGTGGGCGGACCCGACTGGAGTAAAAACCAGGTGAACATGGCAGTGATGCCCCGGCAGCCTGGTTCGGTAATAAAGCCTTTGTATTACGCAGCCGCCATTGATGAGGGCATAATCAAACCGATCACGGTTCTTAACAATAAGAAGCGTGATTTTAACGGATACAGCCCCGATAATTATGCGGCCAGTCCAGAAAAAGTCAGCGCCCGCGAGGCTCTTATCCATTCATATAATGTGGCATCGGTGGAGGTACTCAGCAAGCTTGGGGTTGAGAAAGCCATTAAGTTCATGTCCGCCTGCGGGATAACTTCCATTCAGAAGGAGGATCACAACCTAGCCCTGGGTCTGGGAGGCATGAGCAAAGGTATCTCACCGTTGCAGATGGCGGCTGCTTACACAATTTTTCCCAACCAGGGCAAGCAGCCGGGTATCCATACTGTAATCAAGGTGGTGGACTCCAAAAACAAAGTGCTTTTTAAGGATGAGACCGTCTCCCAACGGGTAATGAGCAGCGGCAGCGCCAAAACCATGGACAGCATTCTGAAGGCGGTGGTCAACTCCGGCACCGGTTCCAATGCCCGAGTGGCCATTGCCAGTGGAGGCAAGACCGGAACCACTGAAGGCGCGGCCGGGCAGAAGACCGCTCGTGATCTATGGTATGTTGGATACACTTCTGAACTGGTCACAGCGGTCTGGGTAGGAAACAGCGACAATTCGGAGATCAAAGGATTTGGTACTTATGGCGGAACAGTTGCCGGACCGATCTGGAGGGATTATATGAACCGGCTAATCAATCTGGGAGTGCTGAAAGAGGCGCCGGTACGGCAGCAGGGTGATGAAGACAACGACGGGGATGGTGATCAGGAAGAAGCGGTTACTCCGGCCCAACCTGAAGAGCCACTCTTGCCGGCAGATAATGATCTTAACAGCAATAACGGTCCCAATAGACCTGGCCTTGATGATGAAGATAATCAAACCCGTCCGGGTGACACGCAAGAGCCACCGATGCAACCTGGCCCAACAGGTGAAGAACCCGGCGACGACACCGAAAATGGCGATGGCGGGCAAGAACCGGTCACCGATACCAACCCGGATAGTGAAGCCGCGACCCGGTAACACTTTTTCACCTCCTGCTTAGTATAGAGCAAGGAGGTGTTTTCTTTTGAAGGCGTTTGATCACCGGATCATCGGGATATTTCGTAGTCTAGCCCAGCCCGCACCATGGAGTCCGCCCGGAGTATCCCTGCTCGCGGCCCGCCGTATGTGGCCCGCCACCCAAGGTGAAGAAGCAGTGGTGGCGGTTTTGGATACCGGGATTGATTATAATCATCCCGATCTTAAATCCAATGTCATTGATGGTGCCAGCTTTGTAGAGGACGAACCTGATTACATGGATAAGAACGGTCATGGAACCCACGTGGCCGGGACTATCGCCGCTCATGGAAAGATCCTGGGGGTAGCCCCGGCAGCCCGGGTACTGGCAGTCAAGGTACTGAACCAGCAGGGCAGCGGAACATATCAGGGTATAACTGCCGGGCTTAAGTATGCGCGTGAATGGAAGGGGCCCCAGGGCCAGAGGGTCAATGTAGTGAATATGAGCCTGGGGGGCCCGGAGCCCGACAAGGAGATGTACCAGGAGATCATATTGACGATAAACGCAGGTATCTTGGTGGTGTGCGCGGCCGGCAACGAGGGTGATGGAAAGCAGGAAACCAGGGAAATAGCATTTCCAGCCTATTATGACGAGACCATTGCGGTGGGGGCAATTAACATGCAGACCCGAGCGGCCAATTTCAGTAACACCAATAACCATATCGATTTGGTGGCACCGGGGGTGGAGACCTATTCCACCTACCCTGGCGGCCGATATGTAAAACTGTCGGGGACGTCAATGGCAGCACCACATATAAGCGGTGCTGCGGCCTTGATCTATTCACGCTATAAGAAGCGCTTTGGTACATTTCCCACTCCAGGCACGGTGGGTCTCTTGCTTAAATATCTGAGTATTGACCTCGGTGAAGTGGGATTCGATGAATTATATGGATATGGAGTATTTAGCTTCAATATTGACGGCGGCAAGGCTATCCAATTAGCCGCCAATGCCAAGAAATACAGTATCAACGGCCAGGAACATGAATGGAATCATATCCCGGTCATCAGTGAAGACAGCATCCAGGGAGCACTGTCGGAACTAAGCGATGTGCTGGGATGCGACAGCAATACTGAAATGGGTGGCGGCGCTCTACGCAAGAAGCAGGGGAAAATGGAGATCTGGTGCTGAGAGATACCCTGGAAAGGCACTTTTCTTCCCGACCGTAAAGGAATATAATGCTTCGCTGTCGAATACAACATAAGAGCAGCTAGTTTTGCTCGCCGCGAGAGCAGAAACCGTAATTGAGAAGAAGGGGGAAGAACGATGTCTACAAAGCTGCACATTTTTGCCGTATCAGACTCGGTTGGTGAGACTGCTGAGAAAATAGCGGCGGCCACATCATTACAATTTGATATTGATAGGAGTATCACGCGCTTTTCCCGCGTCACCAGGGAAGAACAGGTCCTGGAAATTCTGGATCGGGCGGTGACGGATGATGCCATTGTCATATACACCCTGGTCAAAATGAAACTAGGAAATTTTCTGGCCACTAAGGCGCAGGAAAAGGGTGTAACCGCCATTGACTTGCTGACCCCATTGATGAGAGCTATTACCGAGAAGACGGGAATAGAGCCATCTCAGACCATTGGACTGTCTCATCAGACCGATAATGAATACTTCAACCGGGTGAAAGCTATCGAGTATTCCATTGATCATGATAATGGGGCCAATCTGGATACGATAGATCAGGCTGATCTGATCATTCTGGGGTTGCCTCGTACTTCCAAAACTCCTCTGTCGATGCACATGGCCAACATGGGCATCAAGGTGGCCAATTTCCCAATTACACTGGATACCCAAGTACCACAAGAGATTCTTAACCTTAAAGACAAGATTCCCATGGTCGGCCTTACCATAGACACCGAGACTCTAATGGAATTGCGGCGGGAGAGGGCGCGTAGCTTTGATCTGCCCCAGGATATCGACTCCCTTGATGACCTGGTAGCTGAGGAATTGGACAATGCTTACCGGATATTTGCCAAACTGAAATGCCTGGTAATTGATGTCACCTTGGCCAATATTGAGGAAATAGCCAGTTCCATAACCTACAAGTTCCGGTTACCATTGAAATTCAGCCATGTCAGAATGAAGTAGTTCGCTGCCAGTATTGGACTGTTGCCAATCAGTCAATAGAGATTCAATAAGAAGGTTGGACCAGTTGCCATATGTTTATATATTGAAATGTCGGGATGACACCTACTACACCGGGTACACGGTGGAAGTCGATCGCCGTCTGCAAGAACACCAGAATGGATTGGCCAGTAAATATACGCGGGGCCGCACCCCGGTGGAACTGGTTTATGTGGAAGAATTGCCGACCAAGAGTGCTGCCTTGCAGCGAGAACGGGAATTAAAACGCCTGACCCGAGCCAACAAGCAGAAAGTCATAGAATCTGCCCGGCAAAGCCAGTAAATAAAGATAAAAAGAAGAGCACCTGCTGCATATCATTCGCAGCGGGTGTTTTTTTGTTTGGTGGCAATCTCGATATGGGCATACTCTGGAAAACAAGCATTGGTCGGGTTGTTTGATTGAACGCTTACATAATAACTGATCTTTAGGGAAAAATAGTGCCAAACAACAGTAACATAAGGGAGGCAGGAAAATGCAGGCAAGAAGAGGGTCAGTAGTAAGCAAACAGGAATTTATCCAGGATGGATTATATGCCAAAGAAGAGTATGAAGGTCTGCTGGTAAGCTCCGATGAAAAGCAAGGCTGCTACAATCTGGGTATACAACTGGCTGAAGACCAGGTTTTGTTTGTAGATCAGGCGACCGACCAAAACATACACCAAAAAATGGAGACTTGGGTGCCACAGATCCAAGCAATTCAAAGGCAGTATAACGTCAAGAACAACTCCGGGAACTATGTAAAATAGTTGTTTGCCAGGAGATTCAGAGCAGGGAGTATGTTGGACATTGTTTTATCGGCGGGGGCTTTTAAGCCCCTTATTTTTTGGCTAGGCGGTATACCGGCGGTCATTCCTCAGTATAAATGTTTAAAGGAGTGATCATATGCCGGAATTCAAGAGTTTGCTGTGCATGCCATGCAAAGGGCAGCAGTGGGTTTTAAAATTATTGACGGGGAGTGTTATTGTCCTCATCCCTCTGGTCAACATAATGTGTCTGGGATATTTTGCACGTTGCATCAACAGTGGTCAGAGAGGGCGCCAATGCCTGCCGGAATGGTGGGATTGGCAAGACTATATACGAGAAGGGTGCATCATGTTGGCAATAACCTTCATATATATCATTGCTGCCGCCTTGATCGCCTTGCTGGTTGTCAATATACCCGTGGTTGGCACATTATTTGCCACCCTACTTAGTCTACTTGTAGTACTACTTATTCCTATGGCATTGGCCAACTACGCATTGCACTATGTTTTCCAGGATGCATTGCTGATAATTGACTTGGTCCGCCTGATAAGCAGGGTCGCGAGGGCATACGCGGCGGCGTTCCTGTCATTGCTTTTGATCGTTGCTGCTGCCTGGTTTCTATTGCTGGCAATACCAATTCTGGGCCTGTTGAGCGGGCTGATTATATTCTACACTGGAATCATCTATTCATTTGTGCTAGGCAGCATGCATCGCGAAGCCCTATGAGTGGTTGGGGCTTGAATATATTTTTACATTGCGGTACAATGTGTTTTGCGTCGGGATGTAGCGCAGCTTGGTAGCGCGTCTGGTTCGGGACCAGAAGGCCGCAGGTTCAAATCCTGTCATCCCGACCAGTTAAAAAGCTTAAAAAACAGGGCTCTCACTAAAAATGAGAGCCCTTTATTTTTGTTACTTCGTATTGATGTGGCAACCGTGTTGCAAGCGGACAATATCCTCTTAAGATAGTGTCCATTTTAGCCGCGCGCCTCCCCGATCCTGCAGTTAGCAGATGCCCCTGGAGTGCCGATCAATTGCGTAGGCCAGCTCTTGTTAACACATAGGTCCATTGAGTCTCACTTACCGGTACTACAGAAAGCCGGGGCAGCCTCACCAGATCCCAATCTTTAAATGATCCACTATCTTTAATCGTCTTCAGGGTTACCGCGGTCGGCAATTCTTCCCGGGCCGCCACCTTTATCAATGGCTCACTGCTTGTAGGTTCGTAGTAAGGTAAGCTGGTAATCTCAGCAATTCCTACAATGCGACGCTCCTTGCCGGTGTGGTAAATCAAGGCCTTGTCACCGGGTTTCATGCGTTGGATATTTTTTATTGCCGGAGCAGCTTTTACTCCATCCCAGACAGTCACTGCTTCCCGCACCAGATCGGCCCAGGAATACTCACTTGGCTCCGTTTTGATAACCAATAAGGCACGATGGTTTCCTCCCTTACGGCACTTTTTGGTTGCCCCCATAGTCAGTATATCCTAAAATAACAGCGATTTAGTCCTCCCAGTCAAACCCCAGCTCTCGGAATAATCGACAGCAGGCCTCAACCACTGCGGCGTCATACAAAACCCCCTTGTGTTTGGTTATCTCCTCCAACCCGGCTTCAATTCCCAACGCGGGACGGTAGGGGCGGTGCGAGGCCATGGCTTCAACCACATCAGCTACCGCTATGATACGCGCTTCAAGAAGTATCTGGTCTCCGCTTAATCCCTGCGGATACCCTGATCCATCCAGGCGCTCATGATGCTGCAGTACGATCTCGGCCACAGGCCAGGGGAATTCAATATCCTTGATAATGTCATAGCCGGATTGGCTGTGGGTCTTAACATAAGAGAATTCAATATCGGTTAATTTGCCCGGTTTGCTGAGGATCTCCAGGGGTACGTGGATTTTACCGATATCATGTAGGTTTCCGGCCACCTCCAAGCCTTCGATCTGATCCCGGGACAAGCCGATTTCAGCAGCAATGGCGGCGGCCAACTGGACTACTTTCTTCTGATGCTCGGCAGTATATGGATCCCGGGTACTCAAGGCAGCGGCCAAGGCGGAAACCGACTGCATCAGTATCCGCTGCATTTTCTCCAGGCTTTTCTCCAGGTCACGGGCGGTCTGGTTCATTTCCCCGCGTGTGCGCAATGCCATGATGGCATAAGCAAGATTGTCGGCTATGTTGGCGAGCAGTTTTTGTTCCTGATCGTCGAAAGCATCGATTTGGTTGGCGTAGATTCCGATGACGCCAAAGACTTTACCGTCCTCAACCAGCGGAATATCCAGGCTCGATTTAAAACCACGGCGCAGGGCGTCCTTAAGCCAGGGTCGGAATGACGCTGCCTGTTTGAAATCCGGGGTGACAACCGGCAGGCCGCTGCGGACAGCATTGGCAGTAGGTCCATTGCCACGTCTTTCATCGGTTAGCCTGATGTTGAGTTTGGCCAGGTAGCCTCCGTCAGTCCCCGCATTGGCAATGGGCTGTATCTTGTATTGCTGGTCAGGACGCAGATAACCCACCCAGGCCAGGGCATAGCCTCCCAGTTCCACGATCAGTTCACATACCGAACGAAGCAAATCAGTTTCTTTCTCGGCGTTTATCATTGCCAGGTTTATAGTGCTGATCGTCTTTAAAGCGCGGTCAATACGGTTGAATTCAGTCAGATCAGTAAAGGTCAATACGTATTTGCCGGTTCCCGGGATAATCTCCAAGTGCACTGCGCCTTTGCGTTGTTTTTCATCCCGGCCGGTTATCTGGGTCATATACAGCAGGGGAGCATCGCCGGAATGATCTGGGAGAGAATTGAAATATTCCTGCAAAGCGGTCACCCGGTTAGCTGGAACCAAATCAAACAGGGAAGTGCCGACCAATTCTTCCTGGCCGTATCCGGTAAGGCGCACACAGTTTTCATTGACCATGGAGATGGTCATGTCTTCTTCAATGATCATGCTGGCCGCCCCGGTGGTCTCAAAAATAGTGCGGTAATAGTTCTCGGAAGACTGCAAGGCCTCGACATACTGTTTGCGCTGTAGGGCGCGCACGATTATCTGGGCTACTGATTCCAGCATCATGCTATCTTCCTTGGACCACGTTTTGGGCTTGCTGACAGTATCGAAGCCAAGAAAACCCATTATCCTCTCCTCGAGAAACATAGGTACAACCAGTTGGGATTGAGCCACCGGCATTGTTTTACCGCTGGTGTGACCACTGTCCTGGCTGTCAGCCGGAACGGTGGGCGTAATCAGTATATCGTTGACTTCCTGGACCCGGTTATTCCACCAGGGCAGCGAATTGACCGGCATCCCCTTGAATTGCTGCATCCCGGCCGGGATCCCTTCCTGGCACCATTCGTATACGCGGCTGATAGTATACTGGTCGTCGGAGAAGAGCAGTACGTAGCTGTGTTCACTCCCGTCAAAGCAGCATATACTGCGGAGTGTGGCATGGATAAGGTCGTCAATCCCTTCGACTGTTATGTTGTTGAAGGCCTTGGATGTCTCCAGGAGTATGTCCTGCACCGATAACTGGTGCTGGAGATGAGATTCGGCCAGCTTCTTGGCAGATATATCGTGGGAAATGATTATGACAGCGCTGTCTTCATGGGTGCGCGGAACAATGGTCCCAGTCACTTCTAGCCACAGATAGGAACCGTCTTTCTTGCGATAGCGAACTTCAAGGTTGCCGCTGCCGAGGGGCAGATTGGCGGCGATAACTGCCTCTACTAGATCCATATCTTCGGGATGGACCAGATCGAGGGCGCTATGATCGAGAAACTCCTCCCGTGAGTACCCCAGTAGACCTAGTGTGGCGGGATTGACATATTCGAAAGAGAAATCGGGCAGCCGGCAACTGACGACGGCATAGGGCAGATTGTCCAGTATTAATTGATTGAGTTTGGATTCGAGGGGATCGTTCATCCGGTAACCCTCTAAATCTTTGTCCAACAAAAAGTGCTTCAAAGCGGTGCTCCTTATAAAGGCGAAAAATTTGTCGAATCTATGCTTTACATAATAATACGAATCACCAACGTTCTTTTGCTGAGGATTTTACTGGTAAAACATGGAGGGATATTGATAAACCAAGTTTGCGAAGGAAAATAAATGACAATCAGCGGCTGCGAGAGGGGATAGGCAATTCCGACGCAGTTATGGTTGAGCAGATAATAAACTGCAATACAGCGTATCATAGGCATCCAGCTCCTGTTCCAGACGGTATTTTGAACTGACCAAGGCTTGGGCCCGGGAGCCCATTTCCCGGCGCAGCGATTCGTCTTCCAATAGCTGTTGAGCTGCCCAGCAGAGATTCGTTTCATCCTCCACATAGAACCCTTCTTTTCCGTTGGTTATGATGTTCAAATTACCAGGCACCGCAGTCATTATGCTTGGCAGTCCCAGGCTCATGCCCTCCAGTACTGCCTGGGGCTGACCCTCCGCCAAAGAGGTGTTAAGCACCACATCGCCCAGAGCCAATAGAGATCCGATGATCTCATGAGGAACCTCTCCAAGATAGGAAACCCAGGGCAAGGTCTGGATGCGGGCCAACAAGGGGCGGCTGTAATCGGAATCGAGATCTGCGCCAGTTATAACCAGACGCAGACGAGGAAAAAACGGTTGCAGGGGGGTAAGAGCGTCGATGGCCAGAGAAATGTTTTTGACCGGACGCAAACCGCTGGGCAGGAGAAAAATTACTTCATCAGGGCCAAATCCCCAATCCCGCCGATGGCCGGGAATATTCCGGGGAATGCTGACACCTTGAGGAATGGTGATCATTTTATTAGCAGCCGGTGGATATTCCTGGGCGACCAGTTCCTGCAAATCATCGTGGAAGACCACAATTTTGGTGGCAGCTTGCAAAGCGTGCAGAACTGTTGCCCGTTGTTCATTATGAAGGTCGAAATGGATGTCGGTGCCCGTGGTGGTTAGAATAATCGGTAGTTGGGCCGCTTGTGGGAATGACTTCAAGATCAGGCCTAAGTGCCGGGCGTGGAGGACATGCAACAGTCCATATTCTGACTGGTCGAGGAGAGTTCCAAGCTGTTCCCGCCACTTCTCTTGATCGAGAGACAACAGGTTGATGTCATATCCCCGTTCAGCCAAGCCGCAGCTAAGCCGGACTGCGGTTATACTGTTGCCCCGCTGGGCTTTGTGGAAGGGAGTGATCATCAGTATCTTGCGAAATAAATCCATCAACATAGGCTGCTCCTATAGTGATGCTCTGATGAGCTGGAAACACTCACAATATGTGCCCAATCCAGTCATGACTCCGCGGTAGCGGTTCAGACCTTCCACCGCCTCATCGTAGCGTATTGATTCTATTTGGGTTTGGTGCATTCTGAGCGCTTCCAATTTAAGCTTCATAAACTCACTGATATCCTGGCTATGACCTATTACAGCCAGAGGCGTCCAAACTTCGTATCCCAGAATTGTTTCTACCCGCCAGGGTTTCAGCTCTCCCTGTTGAAACCAGGGGCCAGCCGCCCGGCGCATACCTTCGGAGACTAATCGATAAGTGGTCTGATGATCGGGAACGGCTTCCTGACTGTGGGGCAGATAAACCCGGTTGGGTTTAAACTGGCGAATAAGGCCAACAATGGTGTCCAGGCCAGCTTGGGTGTATTCGAGGTAACCATCCTGGTAACGGAGGAAAGTGAGATCGCTGGTGCCCAATAATTGTGCAGCCTGCTGGGCTTCATTTTCTCTGAGGGCAGCCAATCGGGAAGCATCGCACCGTAGGCTGCCAGCTTCGCCCGAAGTCAGATAGACGATCGCTACCTGCTCCCCCTGGTAGATATGACGGGCAATACTGCCGCCGCAGCCTATGATGTCATCATCGGGGTGCGGAGCAAAAACCATGACCTTAGCCAATAAAATCACCTCGGTCGCTTTTTCTTTACTAATTATGTCCCAGGCTTAATACCCTTGCAAGCACCGGGCGCAGTAGCCAATCTAATGAGAAAAAACCGCTTACCCGGAATCTTTCAGGTAAGCGGCCAATACTTGGGGGGAGCATAGTTTAGTGATCGTATTCAAACGGTTAGAGGAACCTTTTGTTCTTGGCATGATAGTGCGTGTGCAGCAATTCGTGCGATTTATGTCCCAGGGGTTCATGCAGGAAATCTTCATAGATCTGCTTGACTTCTGCGTTTTCATGCGATTTACGTATAGGCATGGCTTCATCTTCGATATAGATGGCATCCAGGCGTTCGATGCGCTTGACATTGGCCTTGGTTATAGGTTGGCCCCCACCGCCTACGCAGCCGCCCGGGCAGGCCATAATCTCGATAAAGTGGTAGGGCGATTCACCCGCCCGCACCTGGTCCATTAACTTGCGGGCATGGCTCAATCCGTGGGCAATAGCGACTTTGACTACGGTTCCCTTGAGGTCTACTTCAGCTTCCTTGATTCCCTCGAAACCGCGGGCTACGCTAAAGTTAACGTCATCCAGAGTCTCCTGCATCACCACTTCGTATACGGTGCGCAGGGCTGCTTCCATAACCCCGCCAGTAGCGCCAAAGATGACGGCCGCTCCGGTGTACTCTCCCATCCAGGGTGAGAAAGGCTGGGGCGGCAGTTTGCGGAAGTCAATACCGCTCATCCGGAACAAGCGCCCAATCTCGCGGGTGGTCAGAACAATATCCACATCCCGATATCCGCTGGCGTTCATTTCGGGACGGGCAGCCTCGTACTTCTTGGCTACGCAGGGCATGATCGACACTGAGAATATCTTGCTGGGGTCAATACCCATCTTCTCTGCCCAATAGGTCTTCACTAAGGCGCCGAACATCTGCTGGGGTGATTTACAGGTAGACAGGTTATCCAGCAGGTCGGGATAGAAAGTCTCACAGAAGTTGATCCAACCTGGGCTGCAGGAGGTGAACATGGGCAGGGTACCACCGGTGCTCAGCCTTTTCAGCAGTTCGTTGCCTTCCTCGAGGATGGTCAGGTCGGCAGTGAAGTTGGTATGCAGTACGTGGTCGAATCCGATCTGTTTAAGACCAGCCACAAATACTTCCATGGGGAGATCGCCGGTGTTCATGCCGATCTCTTCCGAAAGGGCCAAACGGACCGCAGGGGCGATCTGGGTGACTACCACCATCTCTGGATCGGCAATAGCGGCCAGCAGTTTGTCAATATCTTCGACTTCGCCGATAGCTCCAACCGGGCAGGCATGGATACACTGTCCGCACATAATACAGGGGCTGTCAATTAAGTCTTTGCCTAAACTGGGGACGACCATGGCATGGCTGCCGCGACCTTCAAGTCCCAGGGCGTTGACGGTCTGGATCACGGTGCAGGCCTCAATGCAGCGGCGGCAGAGGATGCATTTGTCTGGATCCCGGAATAGGGAAGGAGTAGACAGGTCCTTTACCAACCCTCTAATTTTGAGTTCAAATGGATTATCGCGGACAAAATACTCCGCGGCCAGGCTTTGCAGCTCACAATTCTCATTGCGGATGCAACTCAAACAATCCTGGGGATGATTGGATAGAATCAGTTCCAGAATTGTCTTGCGGGCTTCAATTACTTTTGGGGTCCGGGTTTTGATTACCATTCCTTCGTATACTGGCTGTGAACAAGCGGCTTGTAACAGTCTGTTCCCTTCAACTTCGCATACGCACACGCGGCAGTTGGCTTTAACCGATTGATCGGGATGATAGCACAGAGTAGGGATATTGATACCGACATCTTTAGCCGCCTGCAGGATAGTCGAGCCATCAGGAACGGAAGCTTTGATACCGTCTATGGTTACGTTTATCACTCTTTTCACTCCTTTTGCTCTTTCCTATACTAATTTGGCATTATAGTCGGCGGGAAAATGCTCAATGGTGGTCATGACCGGTGCGGGGGCAGCCTGCCCCAGCCCGCACAGGCAGGAATAAGACATGACCCGTCCCAATTTGTTTAACAGCGCCACATCGGCTGATTTGCCCCGACCTGAGTTAATTTTATCCATAAGGTCATGCATGCGCATGGTTCCTTCTCTGCAGGGGGCGCATTTTCCACATGATTCATGTGCAAAGAATTTGGCGATCCGGGCGGTAACATCGACAATATCCCGGGTATCATTGAGAACGAAGACGGCTCCTGATCCGAGCACTGCACCGATTTCGGTCATGGCATCAAAACCGATGGGCGTGTCGAGGTTGGCAGCCGGGATAAATGCTCCCGAAGTTCCGCCAATCTGCACGGCCTTGAAGCCTTTGCCATCCGGGATACCGCCGCCAAAGTCAAAGATGACTTCTCTGATAGTGGTGTCGGTAGGAACTTCAAAGAAGGTCTTGTTGACCACATCGCCGGTGAGAGTAACGATCTTGGTGCCTGGATAGGAAGGAGTGCCGATGCCGGCATACCAGGCAGCGCCTTTTTCCACGATCGCTGGGATGTTGGCGAAGGTCTCTACGTTATTGACTATGGTGGGTTTGCCCCATAAGCCGACTACCGGAGGGAAGGGGGGTTTGATGCGAGGTTCTCCGCGTTTGCCCTCGATCGACTCAATTAGTGCGGTTTCTTCTCCGCAAACATAGGCTCCTGCTCCCATCCGGACCTCGATTGAGAAGTCTCCCAGAACCCCCTTCTCTGTGGCTTGAGCGATAGCCATGTTCAAGGTCTTGACCACGGAAGGATACTCACCTCTGCAATAGATAAATCCCTGGGTTGCTCCAATGGCATGAGCACAAATAGCCATGCCTTCCAGGAGGGATTGGGGGTCGCCTTCCATAATAAGTCTGTCCTTATAGGTGCCGGGTTCTCCCTCGTCAGCGTTGCATATAACGTATTTCTGATCGGCCTGTGCCATATAGGCAAAATTCCATTTGACTCCGCAGTTGAACCCAGCCCCGCCGCGGCCTCTAAGGTTGGATGACTTGACTTCGTTGATAAGGTCCGCTGGTTTCATGCTGCGAGCTTTGTTTAGGGCATTGTATCCACCAACAGCAATATAATCGTCTATTTTCAGTGGGTCAATTTTCCCGTAATTGCGCAAAACAATGCGCATTTCCTCAGCCATTACTTTATGTCCTCCTTTCCTGATAAATCAGGGTCCTGATCCGCGAATTTGTTAATTTCCTACTTATATGCAGCTATGATTCCGGAAATCTGGGCTGGAGCAACGTCCAAATAAGGTTCGCCGTTGATGGTAATTACGGGAGTGGCTTGGCATTGGCCCACACACTCCGTAAATTCCAGGCTAAAAAGACCATCCGCGGTGCTTTCGCCCATCTTCACGCCCAACTCTTTCTCCAACGCTGCAACCACCTCAGCAGCACCAGCCACGTGACAGGGGGCGCTTTCGCATATCCTGATCACATACTTTCCGCGCTTGGCAGTCGAAAACATGGAGTAAAAGGTTGCCACACCATAAGCCTGCGCAGTCGGTTTGTTAAAAACCTTGGCAGCTTCGATGATGACTTCCTCGGGCAGATAATTCAGCTCTTCCTGGATAGCATGAAAAGCCTCGATCATCCCTCCGGGTTTGTCTGCGTATTTGGCGAGAATCTCCTGGTAATTCATCTACTTATCCCCTCCTTTCTTCTCAAAGATGTAATTGATATCAGTATTCACTGCCTGGCAGCGGGTTTCAGAATGCTGGCAAACCCTGCATTCCTCAGGTATACAGGCAGTAAAATAATCCAACAGTACAGTATTCCAACAGTAAAATAATCCCATCCAAAGTTATTATAATTCTATGTGAATAATGTCACATTGACAATAGAAATGTGTAGTTGCTCAGTCAGTTGATTAATTAAGGGAGCCGCAATTGGCGGGCTTTACAGGGAGAGGGGTTGATAGCAGGTGAGAGTATACAATATACATTTAGGGGGTAGGGTAGGGGAGGGGCAGAGAACTGTTCTGTGGCACGTACTGCTTGTATTAACTGGCAATAACTCTTATCATCTAAACAAGTGTTCGATAGTAATTTGGGGGAGGGAATTGAATGCAGGGCGTCCAGATTTCGGAAGGAGTGTTCTCGGTTGGAGTTTTGGATCCTGATCTGAGGGTTTTTGACATAATCATGACTACCGATTATGGCACCAGTTATAATGCCTATTTGGTCAAGGGGCAGGACAAAACGGCCCTGATCGAAACCGTCAAGGCCAAATTCTTTGACGAGTACCTAGCCGATTTGCAGAAGTTGATCGATATCAAGGAGATATCCTATCTAATAATGAACCATACCGAGCCTGATCATGCCGGCTCGGTTGAGAAAATGGTGAAGCTGATACCAGGACTGACGGTCTTGGGCAGCAATACAGCCCTCAACTTTCTTAGGGAGATAACCAACACCAGGTTCAAGCAGCAAGCGGTCAAAGATGGAGACGTGCTGGATTTAGGGGGCAAGGCCTTGCGCTTTATCAACGCGCCTTTCCTGCACTGGCCGGACTCGATATATACCTATCTGACCGAAGACCAGATTCTATTCTCCTGCGATTCGTTCGGAAGTCACTTTGCCGAGCCTAAGCTATTCAATGATTTGATGGACCAGGATATAGTTCCAGCCTTTGAATACTACTTCGATAAAATCATGGGTCCGTTCAAGCCTTACGTGATTGAAGCGTTGGATAAAATCCAGGATCTGCCCCTGAAGATGATATGCCCGGGACATGGCCCTATCTTAAGAGACAAACTGGACTATTTCATCGGCTTGTACCGCCAGTGGGCCACGCCCCCGGAAGCTGACCCGGATCCCCGTCCCAAGATCGTTATGCCCTATCTGAGCGTATATGGATATACCAAAATGATTGCCGACGGAATCATCGACGGTCTGCAGATGGTAGCTGATTTCAACATTAAACCGTTTGATCTGGTGGAAACAGAATTGTCCCAAGTCCTCCCGGAGATAGAGACCGCTGATGCAATCTTGATTGGATCGCCTACCTTGGTTGGAGATACGCTTCCCCCGGTCTGGGAATTGCTCAGCCAACTCTCCCCCGTTACCCATGGACATTTGGTGGCCGCCGCCTTTGGGGCTTATGGCTGGAGCGGGGAGGCTGTGCCCAATATCGAGAGCCGTTTGCGCATGCTGCGTATGGATGTCATGCCGGGCTTGAGAATAAACTTTAAGCCCTCCGAACGCAACCTGGAAGACGCGTTTCAATTCGGCATGGATTTCGCCAAGCGGATTTTGCAGAAAAAAGCCCCCAAATCCCAGCAGAAATGGCGGTGCCTGGTGTGCGGACATATTTATGAAGGAGAAGAGCCGCCAGCCGTTTGCCCTGCCTGTGGTGTAGGCGGGGAAAACTTCGTTGCCGACAGGATTGAGGATGAATTCCTTAACGACAGTGAAGAAAGATTCTTGATTGTAGGTGGTGGCATAGCAGCCCTTTCCGCTGCGGCCGCTATTCGTAAACGCAACCGTACCGGCCCCATCACGATTCTGACGGAGGAGAAAATCAAGCCCTACTATCGACCGGTTTTATCCGTTTTGATTGGCTCCGACCTACCTGATGAAAAGTTCTATGTGTATGATGATGAATGGTATCGACGCAAGCAGGTCGAGGTAAGGACTTCCAGCCGAGTCGCTAGGCTTGACACTGCTTTGCGGCAGGTTGCCCTGGAAGATGGCTCCGTTTTGGATTATGACAAACTCATCCTGGCGACCGGGGCCCGCAGTCTTATACCGCAAATACCTGGTACGGATAAGACTGGGGTCTTCACCCTTCGCAATTGGGCAGACGCCAAGTCCATGCAGAAAAGCTTGAAAGAAGGCCAGAGAGTGCTATTGGCTGTTACCGGGCTTCAGGGTTTGCAATTGGTGGACCCCTTGGTAAAACAAGGTTTGCAGGTGACGTTGGTTGATTCTAACCCTCGGCTCATGCCCCATCAGTTGGATGAAATGGGTTCAGAGCGGCTGCGGCAATTGATGGTAGAGAATGGGGTAGGTGTACTGCTGGGGGTGGAAGTCGCAGCGGTTTTGGGCGGCGAACAGGTAAACGGGGTGCAACTGAGCGATGGTCAGGTGGTGGATGCAGATATCGTCGTTTTCTCGGTGGGATTCGTCCCCGCTGTGGAACTGGCTAAGACCGCCGGTATCGAGGTAGATTACGGGATACAGGTAGATGAGTCGATGCGGACCAGTGCCTCCGATGTCTTCGCGGCTGGGGATGCTGCCCAATTGGGCGGTGTGCGGGTCGGATCATGGGCGGTAGCCTTGGAGATGGGGCGGATCGCGGGCGCTAATGCGGCTGGAGATTGGCTGGAGTATTCGAAACCGCTGGTGCCGGTGATGGTGAAAATTTTCGGCCAGGAAGTATTCTCCCTGGGAGAAGTCAACCTGCCGCCGGAAGAATGCCGTATCACCGAGGTTTGGGAAGAGAAGGAGAACTATTACCAGAAAAGCTTCGTAAGGGACGGCGTCCTGGTCGGAGTCATCATTATGGCCCCCAAGGTCGACACCCGCGAATCGATGGCGTCCCTGGGCCGTGATGCCAGTGGTGCCATGCGCACTAACAAATGGAAGTGCCGGGTATGCGGTTTTGTTCATGAAGGGTTGGAGCCCCCGGATGAATGCCCGGCCTGCGGGGCTGATAGAGACATGTTCGATCCGGTGTCGTAGAACTTCGGCAATCAGGGCATAATATCTTTGTTTCGGAAACTCGGAAGGGTGCTTTACTCTGGTGGCCTTCCGGTTTCCACCCACTAACTGAAATGCCAAGGCCAAATAATAGCTGGGGTGGGATTATATGATACCACTGCGTGACAATGCCCACAGTGACCATTTCCCTTTGATAACGGTAACAATCATTGCTTTGAACACCTTGTTATTCATGTATGAGGTTTCCCTGGGGGAAGCTGGCATGAATGAACTGGTCTATATATTTGGTTTGGTGCCGATCTATTATAGCGAGTACCATGTTTCCTGGATGGGGTACCTACCGTTCATTACTTCGACTTTCCTCCACGGCAGCTGGATGCACTTGATCGGAAACATGTGGGTCTTGTGGCTGTTCGGAGACAATGTTGAAGATAAGATGGGCAAGCTCCGCTTTGTCGGCTTCTATCTGCTGTGCGGATTGCTGGCCAGTGCAACCCATTTCCTGCTCAACTTGCATTCGGAGATACCGGTGGTTGGAGCTTCTGGTGCGGTGGCCGGAGTAATGGGAGCATATTTTCTCATGTTTAGAAAGGCATCAGTGCTAACCTTCATCCCGCCCTTTTTCCTAATAAGCGTTCCGGCCTGGATTTTCCTGGGATTTTGGGCGCTTAGCCAGCTATATGGAGGAGCTGCCGGGCTTTTATCAACTGGAGCTGAGCAATCGATAGCTTTTTGGGCCCATATCGGCGGATTCGCTGCCGGCATGCTCCTTTATAGCTTTTTCTTGAGACCAGGCCAACCGAACTACCCGGGTCAATCACCGCGTCCTTCCGTTTAACCCCATTCTATTGTTCAATGGTGCTGGCTATCAGTCGGTTGACTTCCTGATTTGCATAGAACAAGGCTTCATTATCAGGCTGCAAATGATAAATGGTGTTCTCGATCCTTTCTTGTCCGGCTTTGACGTCTTCCCAATGGCTTTCGATCTCATATATGTTCATACATCCCTGCAGGTCGTCAGCCCTCCCGGTTTCCAGGTAGTATTGGAATTTGTTGAGGGTATCGACGTTTTGGTAAACGCTGTGAACATAACTTTTTCGAATTATGTCCTGGTAAATTGACCGTAATTCCAGGGCGTTTTTGAGGGTTGATTTAGCTTCCTGGACTTCCAATCCGCACTTCTGCACAAAAGCATCGCGGTTCTCAGGCCAGTTCTGCAGAGCTTTTTTGTACCTTTCGCAAGCCTTCTCATGCTGCCTGGATTTTATGAAATATATTTTCATCTTTTGGCTATAATCTGAGTTTGAACCTGGCTTGGTATGACGTTTGGGCAACCCGATGGAATCCAACAGGTTGAAACGTGACTGCGGTTCAGCCGGCTTTTTCGGTTTGATCGGGATTAGGTTGGGTTCCGCCGGTTCCAGATCAGATGCTTCGCATATCGATTGCCGCTGTTCTATGAACTTATTGATGTAGAGAATATGCTTATCGAGGGATGCGATTTTGCCCAGGCTGGCTTTGCACATACTGATATCCCGGATCAGTTCATCCTTGCTGCGCAAGCCTTTTTTATTGGTTTTGCGGGTCTGGGCATACTTGTTCAAGGGCCGGTCTAATTGGGGGCGCTTGTGGTAATTGAACAATTGGGCCAAGTCAGCTGAAGTTAGGAATTCCTCTTCGGCAGAATGGAATCGGGAGAAATGAAACTGGGTATTAGTGGGGACATAGTAGTATGGCCCTACCGAATTCAGGTAATCGCTCAGATGCATCTCTAACAGATCCTGACCAGCTTCGAGCTCGATATTGATGAAATCAATCCAAGTAGATAAATTATCGGGATTGCCCATATTATTGTCCAACCATTCCTGCATCTGCAAATAGGTCTCCAGGGAAATGTTTATAGTGGAATCATAATAATAGAAAAGCAGTTCATCGGGACGATAGTTGATGAAAACGGATAGATCCAAGAAACATTGGCTTTCCTTGTTTAGAAAGGTAGAGAACATGATATTCCTCCTTATTTAGTGTGTAGCACTTAATTTCTAGATATTACCAAAAAATCCTTCTAATGCTTAAGATAAAAATAAAAAGATAAAAAAAATTATGGGAATAGGAAACCATAGAATAAGTACGCCACATTCTACGGAGGGAGGTAAGTAAATGAAGAAGAAAAGCAAAAAGGCCAATAAGGCTCTAACCGAAAGAGATCTTTTGAAGATTGAGACAGCCCGGGAACTGGGACTGTGGGAACAGATTGAGGCGAATGGATGGGAATCCTTGACCAACGCCGACTGTGGTCGGGTCGGCGGCATCATGCGCAGGAAACTCAAACAGAATAAAGCATAGTAGAGTCTCGGCCCCGTGTATCTGACCAGCTCCCAACCTAATCAGCGTTCCGTTTTTTATGATAATATTGATAATGACATGGTAAAAACGGAAATATTGACTATGGGGAGTAATCAGAATGGCCAAGGGTTTTGTGCATCTGCATAACCATTCCGAATATAGTCTGCTGGACGGAGCCTGCCGGATCAGGGATCTGGTGAACCGGGCTGTGGAATTGGACATGCCGGCGATAGCGATTACAGATCATGGAGTGCTTTATGGCATCATGGATTTCTACCGGGAAGCGAAAAAGCGAGGTATCAAACCGATCATAGGCTGCGAGGTTTATGTTGCCCCCAGAAGCAGATTGGACCGGGATGCCCGAGCTGATGAACGCAATGCTCACCTGACCCTGTTGTGTAAAAATGAGGTTGGGTACCGAAATCTGACCGAGATGGTGAGCCGAGCATACATTGAGGGTTTTTATTATAGGCCTCGGATTGACATGGAACTGCTGGAAAAATACCATGAGGGGCTGATCGGACTGAGCGGATGTCTGGCCGGAGAGATACCCCAGCTGATTGTTGCCGGCAATCAAGATTCTGCCCGGGAGACCGCCCTCAAATTACAACGGGTATTTGGTCCCGGTAACTTTTATCTGGAGGTTCAGGATCACGGCATCGATTTGGAAAAGAGGGTTTGCCAGAGCTTATTCAAAATAAGTGATGAGACCGGAATACCGGTAGTTTCCAGCAACGATGCTCATTACATCCGCAAAGAGGACGCCGCGGTTCATGATGTGCTGCTGTGCATTCAAACCGGCAAGGTGGTGTCTGATCAAGACCGCATGCGCTTCGATGGCAGCGAGTTCTATCTGAAGAGCGAAGAGGAGATGCGGGCCCTCTTTCCCGACCATCCCGAAGCGGCGGACAACACCCTTAAGATAGCCGAAGCATGTGAACTGGAGTTTACCTTCGGCGAATTTCACTTGCCTTATTTCTCGATTCCGGATGGCTATAGCCCAGAGAGTTATTTGGAGCAATTGACCAAGGAAAAGTTCGTCCTCCGCTATCCCCAACCGGATGAGCAGGTTAAGCAGCGGTTGGCCTATGAGCTGAGTATGATAAATGAGATGGGTTTTGCGGAATACTTTCTGATCGTTCAGGACTTGGTCAACTGGGCCAGAACCCATAACGTGCCGGTCGGCCCTGGACGTGGTTCGGCCGCGGGGAGCCTGGTTTCCTACGTTCTAGGTATTACTACCATAGATCCGCTCAAATACGACCTGCTCTTTGAACGGTTTCTCAATCCCGAGCGCATCAGCATGCCGGATATCGATATCGACTTTTGCTTTGAAAAGAGAGAACAGGTTATCGCCTACATCATCGAGCGATACGGCATCGATCGGGTAGCCCAGATCATCACATTCGGTACCATGGCGGCTCGGGCCGCGATCCGCGATGTGGGCCGGGCTCTGGATATATCCTACGGTAATGTAGACCGGATTGCCAAGATGATCCCCGCTGAGCTGGGGGTTACTATAGACAGGGCTTTGGAGATTTCCCCGGATCTGGCGGCTGCCTATCAAAATGATTATGATACCCGCCGTATAATCGATATTGCCCGGGCCATCGAGGGGATGCCCCGCCATGCTTCCGTACATGCGGCTGGAGTGGTGATCGGCCGTGAGACCTTAAGCTCTTTGTTGCCTTTGCAAAAGACCAGTGACGGCCATATTATTACCCAATTTGCCAAAGAGACAGTGGAGGACATCGGCCTCCTTAAGATGGATATACTGGGACTTAGGACCTTGACTGTGCTGGACCGGGCGGTGGAGATAATCAAAAAGACCAAGGGGGTAAAGATAGATTTGGAGAACCTGCCGCTGGATGATAAGCAGGTTTTCCGATTGCTCCAGGAGGGCGACACCATCGGCGTATTCCAATTGGAAAGCGATGGCCTGCGTCGTATTTTGAGGGATATGCAGCCCAACCGCTTCGAAGACTTGATCGCGGTAATTGCCCTGTACCGTCCCGGCCCGCTGGGCTCCGGCATGGTGGAGGATTTCATCAACCGGAAACAGGGACGCCAGAAGGTAGAGTACATGCATCCCGCCCTGGAGCCGATATTGGAGGAAACCTATGGCGTTATTCTCTACCAGGAGCAGGTCATGCGGGTAGCCAGCGACCTGGCCAATTTCACCATGGGTGAAGCGGATGTGCTGCGCCGTGCCATGGGCAAGAAAAAAGCCAGTGAGATCATGGCCATGCGCGATAAATTTGTTCAAGGTGCTGCCCGGAACGGCATCGACGAGGGCTTGGCCGGACACCTGTTTGATATCATGGAGAGTTTTGCCGGCTATGGTTTCAACAAAAGCCATTCGGCAGCCTACGCTCTGATATCTTACCAGACTGCTTATTTAAAGGCTCACTATCCGGTTGAATTTATGTGTGCTTTTCTCAGCAGTGTCATTGAGCACCAGGACCGGGTGGTTTTCTATATCAAAGACTGTAAAAAGATGGGGATACCTATCCTGCCGCCCGACATCAACCAGAGCTTTGAAAACTTCACGGTGGGGGCGGATGGTATCCGGTTCGGCCTGGGTGCCATCAAGAATGTGGGAATAAATGCCGTCAAGGCTATCGTCGAGGCTCGGCGGCAAGGTAATTTTAGCTCCTTTTTTGATTTTTGCCAGCGAGTCGATCTCACCCAGATAAACAAGCGGATGGTGGAAAACCTGATCAATGCAGGCTGTTTCGATTCCCTGGGCCAAACCCGCAAGCAGTTGTACTCAATTATGGACGAATCGATGACCTTGGCCGCCCAAGTCAAACAAGCCAGTCAGGGTGATCAACTCTCTTTGTTCGGTGATGCAGCCGATATGGTCGAGGAACCCGCGGTGCTGGTCAAGGGCGAGTGGGATAACCAGGAAAAACTGAGCCGGGAAAAGGAGGTTCTGGGTTTCTACGTATCCGCCAACCCCTTGGACAACTACCGGGAGATTATCGACCTGGTGACTACCAGCGAAATCGCGGGTCTAAATGTTAATGACGGCGAGGAATATGTGCGGGTAGCTGGAATACCCTCGGCCATAAGTAAAAAAATCAGCCGTCGGGGAGATCCCTATGCCCGGTTTTTCCTAGAGGATTTGAGCGGGCGAATCGAGGTCATGTTGTTTTCGTCTGCTTATCGGCAATGTATCGATTTGATCCAACCCGACGTACCCATTGTGGTTGAGGGTTTTCTGGATCTGCGGGATGAACAGCCCAAGATAGCGATGCGCAGGGCGTTCCAGCTGAAGCCAACGCTCAAGGAAATGCATGTGCGGCTGCTTCCGGAGAAGAACGATGCACAGACCAGGACGGCATTGCTGGCAGTGATCGGACAATACCCGGGCTCAGCCGAGGTTTGTTTACGGCTGCCCGGCAAGAAGAACCGGGTGTTGGATGATAAGTATGATGTCCAGCCCCACCCCGGCCTTAAAAACGAACTGCAGCGGTTGGTGGGCAGACATAATGTCTGGTTCAATTAAGGAGGTCAAACGCATGAATCAAGATTATATTGGAGATGACTATATTGTGATCAAGGCCTTGGAGAACGGAGTCACCATAATTGGACTAACCCGGGGACAGGACACCAAATTTCACCATACCGAGAAACTCGACAAAGGCGAGATTCTGTTGGTTCAATTCACTGCCCACACATCAGCCATAAAAATCAGAGGCAATGCAGAAGTGATGCACCGGTATGGTATGACTTTAGCTGAGGGGCCGAAGAAATAACTGTAGATGGGGGTGCGGGGTTGCATAGGCTGGCGGTTTTAACCAGTGGTGGCGATGCGTCAGGAATGAATGCGGCCATACGCGCGGTGGTTCGTACCGCAATTTACCGGGGGATGGAAGTATACGGGATCCACCAGGGTTTTGCCGGACTTCTTAATGAGGAGATAAAACCCATGACCGCTGGTTCGGTAGCAGATATAATTCACCGCGGCGGTACTATCCTGCAGACATCCCGTTCCGAAGAATTCAAGACTGGGTCAGGACAGGCCAAGGCCGCTGCCGTGCTGGACAAATGGGGTATTGCCAGCCTGGTCGTAATCGGCGGTGAGGGCAGTCTCAGCGGGGGCTGTGAGTTATCGAAGCTGGGTGTTAATGTAGTCGGCATCCCCGCCACCATAGACAACGATGTCCCTTTTACATACTCAATCGGTTTCGATACCGCTGTTAACACGGTCCTTGGGGCTATCAACCGGTTGCGGGATACGGCCACCAGTCATGGCCGTATTTTTATTATCGAAGTGATGGGAAGGGATTGCGGTGAGATTGCGCTGACTGCCGGATTGGCCGGTGGGGCTGAATCGGTTCTCATTCCTGAGATTAATCCGGATTTGGAGCAGGTAGTAAACAAGATTAAACAGGGAATCAATCGGGGCAAGCTGCATAGCATCATTATTGTAGCTGAAGGTGTTGTTCCAGCTCTGGAATTGAAGGAGTTTATAGAAGCCGAAACCCAACATGATACCCGGATAACCATACTGGGTCACATCCAGAGGGGCGGAACTCCCACCGCCGTAGACCGTATCATGGCCTCGGTGATGGGCAAGAACGCTGTCGAACTCATATATGAAGGGCAGCGTAACGTGATGGTGGGGGGAGACCGGAACAGGGTTTACACAGTTCCCCTCCAGGAGGTCGTAGAGAGCAGTCGGGTAACAGATTTGAGCATTTATGATATGGTGGGAATACTCTCCATTTAGCGGAGGTAAATGATGCGCAAAACCAAGATAATATGTACAATTGGGCCGGCCAGTGAGGATCATGCTATTATGTCCCAATTGGTGGCCAAAGGCATGAATGTAGCCCGGTTAAATTTCTCTCATGGCGAGCATGCGGAGCACCAATCCAGGATAGAAACCGTACGTCGTGTAGCCACTCAACTGGATGTGCCGCTGGCAATTATGCTTGACACCAAAGGTCCGGAGATAAGGACCGGGTCGCTGCAAAACAAGAAGGTAAACCTGAAGGCCGGGCAGAAATTTGTACTAACCACTCGTGAGGTTCCCGGGGACGAGTACGAGGTTGGGATAAGCTACCATAACCTGCCAGCGGAGGTCAAGCCGGGAATATCCATTCTGCTCGCCGATGGTTTGATTAACCTGGAGGTTGAATCCATCACCGCTACAGACATCATCTGCCGGGTCGTAAATGGAGGAGAACTGGGAGAGAAAAAAGGCGTTAATGTACCCGCAGTACGGATAAATCTGCCTTTTTTAAGCGATAAAGATATTGCTGACATTAATTTTGGGATTGATGAAAAGGTCGATTTTATCGCGGCATCGTTTGTAAGGAGCGCCCAGGATGTTCTGGACATACGAAGGATCCTGGAATCCCGAGATGCCAACATAGATATTATTGCTAAGATAGAAAGCCAAGCCGGGGTTGATAATCTGGATGAAATAATCAAAGTGGCGGACGGGGTTATGGTAGCCCGGGGCGACTTGGGAGTGGAGATCCCGGCTGAAGAAGTTCCACTGGTCCAGAAGAGAATCATCCAGGAGTGTAATAAAGCTGGAAAAGTAGTGATAATCGCCACCCAGATGCTGGATTCCATGATAAACAATCCCCGGCCAACGCGGGCCGAGGTTTCAGATGTTGCCAACGCTATTTTCGATGGCGCCGATGCCATCATGCTCTCCGGAGAGAGTGCGGCCGGCCGGTATCCGGTGGAGGCGGTGGAGACAATGGCCCGGGTGGCGGCACGCGCCGAACAAGCTCTCCCCTATCATGATCTGTTGCGTTCGAAGCGACTGCAGGGGACTTCTTCAGTAACCGATGCAATCAGTTTTGCCACCTGCACCACTGTCGCCAGTCTGGGAATAAATACAATCGTCACCTCTACCACTACCGGAGCGACGGCACGAATGGTATCCAAATATCGGCCCCGGGCAGATATTTTTGCGGTTACCGCCAATCCGGCGGTGATGCGTAAACTGGTGATGGTGTGGGGGGTTTACCCAGTATTGACCAGGCCTGCTTACGGAACTGATGATATCCTTGAAGCCGCTCTGGATCGGTGCCTGGAAAAGCAGTATATTCGGCAAGGGGATATGGTCGTGCTGACCGCTGGAAGTCCCGCCGGCCTTACCGGCAGCACCAATCTGATCAAGGTGCATGTGGTCAGCGACATACTGTTGCGCGGTATGGGCGTAGGTTCGAAACCGGCAAGCGGACGGAGCAAGATAGTGCTGGATGAAACGGATCTGGCCCGGATTGAATCTGGTGATATCCTGGTATGCCGAGCTGTATATCCCGCCATGGTCCCGTATCTAAACAAAGTTACGGCTATAGTCGCAGAAGAAGGGGGATTGACTTCGGATGCCGCTATCATTGGACTGAATACCGGATTGCCGGTAATTGTAGGGGCCCAAGACGCCACCCGGATCTTGAAGGAGGGGGATTTGGTCACCATCGATACGGCTCACGGCCTTATTTATAGTGGTTTGGCTAAAGTCTTATGAGCGATATGCAGTTCACGCTGAGCTGTCGGTCAAAAAGAATCGGGGTCAAAACGACCCCGATATTAGTTTGTTTGGCTATTGGTTTTTCCGGTGCAGCCGTCAAGCTTGGCCTGGTTACGCAGATGGGAGCAACGTTTAAGCTATCTAATCGTCATTCTTCTGACCGTCTCTGATCAGGGTCACCGACGTAGAGTTGAACATAGCGAACACCTTGTCACCCTGGTGCAGATTCATATCATGGGCTGCCCCGGCGGTTATGGTGGCGGTTACTGGCTGATCGCCTATATCAATAATGACTTCAGTCAAATCCTTGCCGTGTTTGATTTCCATGATTCTGCCGGCCAGTTTGTTGGGATCGCTAATGCGCATTATATACTCCTCCAGTTTTTTATTTAGTATGTACTGGAGCAGTCGATCTTAATCGAGAAGCTCGTAATGCATGGCATCCGCATAACTGTTGCCCCAGCTGAACCCCGCCGGTTTAAAGGCTTTCTCCCACAAGATCAGGTTGGGATCATTTCGTTCCGTACTGGGATTCACATAACGGAAATGATTGGCGGCATTAATGTCGATAGCTGTTCCCCAGGAATGATTGCTGAGTCCTCGGGAGGGATTCCAGTTGACATGGCGGGGAACCCAAGTTCCATCCATGGTTTTAACCAGGCTCAGCAGGGGAACTGTACGCCCGTTCACTACGGCAGTGCCATTCTTAATGAGCGTAAAGGCTTTGATAAAATTATCAGCTGCATTCCGGTGAACCTGAACTGATCGATTCAGGCCGGGTAAGGTTATGGTGACGATATTGGCTTGGATCCACTGTGGATCGATTTCAATTCGGCCACCTGCGGTGTTTCGATAATGAAACTGGCCATATGATCCATTGACCTTGCTAACCAATGGGTATTTGGCGTTGTTGGCTGGTACGGCTCGGGATACTGTGGCGGCAGGCTGGGCAGCCGGAGCAGTATTAGGTTGTTCTTGAATGCTGGCGTTGCTCGGGGCTGGAGCTGCTTTCTTCACCACCGGTTCCTCAGCATCCTTCTGCACAGCCTCAGCGATTGGGCTGGCCATGACCCGGGCTTCATCCTCGGACGTTTCGGCAGTATCGAAAGAGAGATGCTCGGGGATACTCTCATCGGTCGCCGGCGGGGCAGCGGCTATTGATGCCACAGCAACTTCGGCAGGCTTGTCCGTACGAAGTTGATAAGATGCAGTTATGTATACGCTGGCCATGATCAGGACTAATCCAGCCAGGCATGAAATAAGTTTTTTATTCATACATTCCTCCATTGCATCGGTAGGAACTCCCTTAATGATGTTCTTGGAGAATAGGAGTTCAACAAATGCACCCAGTATAAACAAGCCGCCGGGACGCAAAAACCGGCGGCTTGTTTGACAAAACCACAGATCGGCAATCTATCACCAACGGACGACAGTTCCGATCTGCTTTATCAAAACTTGTCCTTCTCATGATGGCCAAGAATTGATAAAGCACATTAATAGTCCACTATTCCGCGTCTCCAAACGATCATGGCGACGCAATATTATGTTGGTATTGGCGGGCATCGTCCATTTATCGCCTCCTTACCGTTACCAGTACCTCGTTAGTTACCCAGTGCGAGTATTACTTCCCGCAAAAGTATTTCCACACCACTGTTGTATTTTCAGTACTGGGCTTACATTAGATTCTAGCGGTAACATTTTAATAGCGTCAAAGGAAAGATTAGGTAAGGAGAAAAGCGGCAGCGAGGTGGATTTTTTTCTGCATCAACGCGATGAATAGCGGTGGGCACCAGGTCTAATAATTACCCGAAATTTTGGGATACTAATTTGGAGACACGATTGATAAAAATACACTTGAAGGGTGAACAATGAGATGGTACAATACCCCTAGGGGGTAGGAAGGGAATATTCAACAGACAACACGAGTATTAAAAAAGGTGGGATTAAAATGGAACTGGTGAAGATTACAGCGGATACAATCGAAGATATCAAAGAGAGTCTGAAAGCTATGGAAACCGACAAAACCAACCTCAGAATACGCGGCAGCGCAGGTTGAGGGGGCATGTCTTTTAATCTGGTTCTGGATGAACCAGCTGAACGTGATTTGGTCGAGGAGCACGGTGGGATAAAATTCGTAGTGCAAAAATCGCTGTATGACATGTATCAGGGTTTTGCCATCAATTCAGTCAAGCGCAATGGTTTCACCTACTATTCGATTATGCCTGGCAAGCCGGACTCAAACGCGGGATGCGGCGGTTGCACTACCTGCGGATAATAGCATTTCATATTTTAACAATGGAAAAGTTGATGGAGGGGCGTAATGCCCCTCTCAGACTTTTGAAAGGGATGGCTCTAGAGCAGGTTCATCAAACGCTCATAACCTTCCGGATCTCCTTGATCCAATTCTGAAGGACGCTTAAAATCCAATGATTCAGGACGGTTTTTAAGACTGCTGTGCTTCAGCAGTATCGACACTTGGGCGAGGACCATCTTAGTGCGCTCCTTGTCCGCATATCCAAAACTTCGTACTATCCGGGCAAACTCATCAGGTTTGTAACTGGTTAATTCGATATTGCCATCGGCGTAAAGCCCCACCGACAGGAGTTCTTTCTCCAGCAGGAAGAACCATTGTTTATCATAGAACCGTTTGGTCCATTGGTTGGCTCCCTGATAATAAAGGAACCAAGCCTTTATTTCCCCGGATCTCAACAAGTAGTCGCGTATGGGGAGCCATTGACTTTCGTTCAGCTGCATCCCGGATTCGATCAAACGCAATTGTTCCTCCAATAATAAAACCCCACTTCTTTAAGTTTTTATAAATGCTCTAACCATTCCTTTGATCCAGAAACCTTCAGGTGTTCCTGCCGCAATCAGTCTCCTTTGTCCAATCGCTACCTTACCCGAGGTTATCAGCATGATATCATATCCAGCTCAATTGCCCAAGCAAATGGTTAACCTTGCCGCGAGCAGTGGGGACCCAAGCTTGTTTTCCTTCAGAGGGTATGGTAAGTATATGGAACAAGAGATATCGGATTAGTTTTCCATGGCCAGGATAATAATAAAAGGGGAGATATGATGAGTAAGGAAATCAAAATTTTAGGCTTTGCCGGCAGCCTGCGTCGGAATTCGTTCAACAAGGCTGCGCTGCGGGCGGCGCAGGAGTTGATGCCTGATGGGGCTAGGCTGGAGATCTTTGATTTAGCACCCATCCCTTTCTTCAACGAGGATCTGGAAGCGCAGGGTGTGCCGCCTGCAGTGACGGAGTTCAGGAGCTCAATAGCGTCAGCCGATGCTTTGCTCTTGGTCACCCCCGAGTACAATTACTCCATTCCTCCGGTCCTTAAGAACGCTCTCGATTGGGCTTCGCGCGGTGCGGATTCTCCGCTGCAGGGGAAGCCAGCGGCAATTATGAGCGCGTCGACCGGAATGTTTGGGGGAATCCGGGCTCAGTATCATCTCCGTCAGGTTTGCGTGCGCCTAAACCTGCAGTTGCTGAACCGACCGGAGGTGTTTATAGCCAACGCGGCCACCAAATTTGACCAGGAGGGCAGGCTAAGCGATGAACCAACCCGGGAAGTGATTCGCAAGTTATTGAGCGCGCTGGTGGAGAATGCGGGGAAAGCAAAACTGGACAAGGGTGAGTAACAATTGGCATATTCCAAGAAAATGGAATTGACAACTTTGGAGAAGATGATGCTTATTCATTGCCGGGATATTCATAAGCCGGAAAAGGCTGGCCTTTGTTCGGAATGCCTGGAGTTACTGGACTATGCCCGGAAGCGTACCGAAAAATGCGTTTTCGGCGATAACAAACCGGTTTGCTCACAGTGCCCGGTGCATTGCTATCGCCCCGCCAAACGCGAGGATATCAGGAAGATAATGAAGTATTCCGGCCCCCGTATGTTGAAGCGGCACCCCATCCTGGCGGTGAGGTATATGTACCGCAAGAAATTCAAAAGCCACCCAGATCGATTGCAGAAGTGAATCTCTTCGTTATTTCGTTCAGTCCGCTCAGTCGACGTACTAACGGGTACGCCTCTATCGCGGCCCTCACTCATGCCTTGAGCTTCGCACCTGCAATCGATCTGCCGGATTGCAGAAGTGAATCTCCTCGTTATTTCGTTCAGTCCGCTCAGTCGACGTACTAACGGGTACGCCTCTATCGCGGCCCTCACTCATGCCTTGAGCTTCGCACCTGCAATCGATCTGCCGGAGTGCAGAAGTGAATCTCTTCGTTATTTCGGTCAGTCCGCTCAGTCGACGTACTAACGGGTACGCCTCTGTCGCGGCCATCACTCATGCCTCGAGCTTCGCACCTGCAATCGATCTGCCGGAGTGCAGAAGTGAATCTCTACGTTATTTCGTTCAGTCCGCTCAGTCGACGTACTAACGGGTACGCCTCTATCGCGGCCCTCACTCATGCCTTGAGCTTCGCACCTGCAATCGATCTGCCGGATTGCAGAAGTGAATCTCCTGGCCGCTCTGTCCGATACTGCCTCCTGGCTTGCATTTATTACATCAACTGATCTATGTAACCCTGCAGGGCCGCTTTGGTTGTGGGCCCGGAAAGGCGGGTCCAGATGTTGCCCTGCTTATCGATAATGATAGTGGTGGGAATACTGTTGATATTGTAATCATCGGCTGCTTTGCCGGAGGTATCCAGTAGAACCGGCATCGAATAGCGGTTCTCCTCAATATATTGACGGGCTTTGTCAGTGGTCTCACGGGCGCCATCAGTCAAATTAACCGTCAGCAGTACCACGTCTGAACCTTGGGTATACTCCCGGGAGGCCTGTTCCAACTCTGGCATTTCCGCTTTGCAGGGCGGGCACCAGCTGGCCCAGAAATTAAGTATCACCACTTTACCACGGTAATCAGAAAGCCTGACCGTCTTCCCGTCCAGGTTCTCAAGGACGATATCCGGAGCGGCCTGACCATTGCCGCTTGGGCTGCCAGTCTGATTACCGGGTACAGTGCTGGGCAGATTACTGGTTCGGGTGTCAGAGTAGGGGCTGCAACCTGATAATAAGACCATCACCAGAATTGTAAGTCCCAGAAGGGTGGTTGGGATGCGCATGATAAGCCCTCTTTTCTAGATTGGGATTTGTCCAATCATAAGATAACCCAGTTTATCGGTGTACATCAAGATACCAGCCAGAATAAGAACCAGACCCGATACAATGCTAATAGCCCGGTGATAGTTCTGCATGGTTTTCAGCAGGGGGCCCGCCCGATCGAACAGCGTGGCAAACAGTATAAAAGGCAAGCCCAACCCGGCGGAGAACAGCAATAACATGGTAATGCCTTGCCAGAGGGATTCGGTATTGCCAGCCAGAATCAGGGCCGAACCAAGGAAGGCACCCACGCATGGTGTCCAGCCAAACGCGAAGACCGTTCCGAATACCACGGAGGTGAAGAAATGGAGATTTCGAGTACGGTATCCCAGGTGTCTGTCAAAATCCAAGAAATGTAACCGTATCACCCCTGCAAAATTCAACCCCAAAATAATCATGATAAGGCCGCCTATTTTACGGAACACACTTATGTTTTCCTGCAGGAATTGCCCTAATAGACTGGCTGTGGCTCCCAGCGCCACAAACACAAGGGTGAATCCGACCACAAACGCGATGGAATTCTTGATCAAGCGAGGATGGCTGATATCTGACTGCTCGCTGACTCCGGCCAGGTAGAAGACATATACGGGCAACAGCGGCAGAATGCAGGGTGAGACAAAGGCCAGCAGTCCCTCTATAAAGCACAGCAGGAAAGACAAACCGGTGGCTCCTCTCCAACAAAGTGACTTAATATAGTATAAATGAAATCGGACTGGAATATTGCAGATAATACTGCTTGACATTAACGTAGCGTCAACCTTTATAGTTGGGACGAGAGGGGGGTGTTTGTGCAATACACGGTTCAGAAGCTGGCTCGTATGACCGGAGTCAGCCCTCGTACTCTGCGCTATTATGATGAGATAGGTTTGCTGAAGCCGGCCCGTATCAGCTCATCCGGATATCGCATCTACGGTCAGCCGGAAGTGGATATGCTCCAGCAGATCCTGTTTTACCGGGAGCTGGGGTTTGGTCTGGAACAGATCAGGGAAATCGTGACCGATCCCGGTTTTGACAAAATTGCCGCCCTGCAAAAGCATCGTCAGGCTTTATGCAAGGAACGTAGCCGCTTGGATGATTTGATAGCCACTGTCGAAGCCACCATGGCCGCATATGAAGGAGGTTATATCATGAAAAATGAGGATAAGTTCGCCGCTTTTAAGAAACAGCTGGTAGATGATAATGAGCACAAATATGGGGATGAGATCCGCGCAAGATACGGCAACCAGGCGGTGGAGGAGTCAAATCGCAAGGTTCTGGAAATGAGTCCGGAAAAATATGAAGAGGTCAGTAATTTGAGTGAGAAGTTACGGATCACTCTCGCCGAGGCTTTCCAGACCAAGGACCCGGGTGGAAAATTGGCCCAGCAGGCTGCTGAGCTGCACCGCCAATGGCTGGGATTTTTCTGGGATAGGTACAGCCCGGAAGCCCACATGGGTCTGGTCCAAATGTACGTCGACGATGAACGTTTCACCGCCTATTATGATGTTGAACAGCCAGGGACAGCGGCTTTCCTGAGGGATGCGGTGCGGATCTATACCGGTTTGAAATGAGATTAAATGACCACAGTTGGTCACGTCTTTGGTAAATTAATTGACTTTAGGGCGGAGATTGGAATTAGCCAGGCTCCGCCTTATTGTTTGCCGGCTTGGTTATAAAATAGCGGCGTTTAGGGAAAATCTTTGGTGTAAGTGTTTGTTCCCAATAACCTGGTTGAAGATATATTGTATATCCAACCGAGAGGAAAGGGTGAAAAAATGGATGGCCTTGAGGCAGATTTGAGGGAAACCCTTTATCTGAGATTAATCAACGGGTATTCGATAGCTGAAACTGCTTCTACCTTGGGCAAATCCGAAGCTGATGTGTATTCCGCGCAATACCGGGCTCTGTACGCATTGGCCCATTTGTTGGACCAATACTAGGGCACAGCTGAAGACAGGGGATAGCCCGGTCGGTATGGTTGGCGTATGCTACAATAGTGACAGGAATTTTGTACCACGGGAGGGTTTGATTTGTCGAAGGCTTCATCGGTTGGTCAGGCAGCCTTCAATAATCCGTTCATCCCGTTGAAACATCGTAACTTTCGCTATTACTGGATCGGCATGTGTGTGTCTCTGATCGGCACCTGGATGCAGAGCGTGGCCCAGCCATGGTTGGCCTATTCCCTCACCAATTCTGCCCTTTTGTTAGGTTTGGTGGGAGCCATGCAATACACGCCGGCCCTTTTTCTGTCTCTCTTTGCCGGTGTGGTGGTTGACCGGTGGCCTATCAAGCGTATCATCTACTTCACCCAGGCTTCTTCCGGGCTGGTTGTACTGGCGTTGGCCTTATTGGTCTATAGCGGAGAGATTTATTATTGGCACATCTTGGTCATGGCTGGACTGATGGGGTTGGTAAACACCCTCGACATGCCCGCTCGCCAAGCGTTTGTGGTCCAACTGGTGGGCAAAGACGATCTCATGAATGCTATCGCTCTCAATTCGGTGGCTTTCAACACAGCCCGGGTTATAGGTCCGGCGCTCGCCGGTATTTTGATGGCATATTACGGGGTGGGAATTTGCTTTCTCATCAACAGCTTCAGTTTTGCCGCCGTTCTGATAAGCCTGCTTTTTGTCGTCCCCCTTCCCTTTCATATAGAAAGAGTGGCTCGCGAATCAGTCTGGACTGAGCTAAAACATGGACTGCGATACGTTGTGGAACAACGGACCGTTCTCGAAACGATCGTGCTTGTCGCCATCCTTGGTATATTTGCGCTGAATAATAACGTATTGCTGCCGGTTTTCAACCAGGAGGTATTGCTCCGGGGAGAGCGCAGTCTCGGATTTCTGTTTTCCTTGGCTGGAGTCGGATCACTGTTTGGTGCACTTACCATCGCTTCCCTCAGCCGCACCGGTCCGCGAAATGGGGTTCTGTATACAGTTCCTATTGCCATAGGAATCCTATTGATACTGGTAACCTTCAGCTCCAATTTTTGGCTAGCCGGACTGTATTTGGCGGCCATGGGTTTCTTTTTTAACCTGTTCTCCTCGACTGCCAACACCACCGTACAGGTGTATACTCCAGACCAATTGCGAGGACGAGTGATGAGTCTTTATACCCTCGTTTTCGTGGGGACTACCCCGTTGGGTAATCTCTATGCGGGGTGGAGCTGCGAGTTCTGGGGGCCACAGTATGGATTTGCCGCCTGCGGAATTATGGTACTGGTTGCGCTGGTGGTTCTATATTTATTGCGAGAATATGCGGTAAAGAGATCTTCAGAGACGGACACTATTGATAGTTCGTTGCGAGGTAGCGGTTCTGGCAGTGGGGAATGAAAAACCAACTGAAGCACGATTTTATGGTCGGTTGTCAGAAAGGCAGGATACTAACATGAGTAATGGGGCAGGAATCAAGCGGTCCAGAGTGGCCCTGGTCGGTTGCGAAGAATACCATTACCCGGAGGTCCGGCAAGCCGTGGAAAGGGGCCTGCAACTGCTGGGCGGTCTGGAACATCTGGTCCGCCCGGGGGAGAAGATAGTTCTAAAACCCAATCTCCTGGCGCCCGATCCTCCCGAGAAATGCGTCACCACTCACCCCGCCGTCTTCAAAGCCATGGCTGAAGCCCTACAGCAAGCTGGAGTTAACGTGTCATTTGGGGATTCTCCTGCCGTTGGATCCACCACCCTGGCGGCGCGCCGGGCCGGGTTGAAAGCGGTGGCTGATGAACTGGGCTTGGACTGGGCTGATTTCAGCCGGGGGGAAGAAGTATCATTTCCGGAAGGAATTCAGAACAAGCGATTTAACATCGCTAAAGGAGTTTTAAGAAGTGATGGGATTATCAGCCTGCCCAAGTTGAAGACCCACGGCCTGACCCGCATGACTGGCGCCATAAAAAACCAGTTTGGCTGTATTCCCGGCTTGTTGAAGGGTGAGTTTCATGTAAAACTGCCTGACCCAGATAATTTCACCCGCATGCTGATCGATCTTAATTTATTTCTAAAACCACGTTTGTATGTGATGGACGGGATCTGGGCCATGGAGGGCAACGGGCCCCGGGGCGGCACTCCCCGCCATATGGGGGTATTGCTGTTCTCCACCGATCCGGTGGCTTTGGATGCCACAGTATGTCGCCTGGTTAACCTGCCACCAGAAGATGTACCTATGCTGAAACACGCTCAACAGATGGGATTAGGCACATATCAAAAAGAAAATATCGACTTGTTGGGTGACGGGTGGGAAGGCTTTGCTCGTTATGACTTTTTGAAACCGCGTAAGGCCGGTATATCAATACAAAATCCATGGCTGCGCAACCGGATAATACCCAGACCCACTATTGACCATAACCGCTGTATCCAATGTGGCATTTGCATTAAAGGCTGTCCGGTAAAACCGGCGGTAGTGGATTGGGAGAATGAAGAAAAAGACAAACCGCCGATTTATGATTACAGCCGGTGTATCCGCTGCTATTGTTGCCAGGAGATGTGCCCCGAAGCGGCCATCGATCTGAAGGTACCATGGCTGGGTCAAGTGCTTGCCCCGCTATTGCGTTAACCTCCCTGGTTATTCCGATCTGGTTAACCCAGCTACCGCCATGCGCACAGATGTGTTTCGGCAGCGTCGATGGCGGAGAATATGCAAAAGCCCATAAAACTCAGCACTACTATGCCCCCATACATGTCCAGATAGTTGACCCGCATCCAGGCGTCCATTATGAAGTACCCCATGCCGTATTCGGTACCGAAGGTTTCGGTGAAGAACAGGATCGATACCGCGGTACCCAGGGCGAGGCGTATGGCGGTCAGGACCTCAGGCAGTGAAGCAGGCAAGATGATCTCGGTGAAGGTTTGGGTTTTGCTGGCTCCAAGTGCTTGCAGGGAGTGGAACGTTTCAGCCGGGATAGACTTCACCGCGTCCCGGGAGGTGATAACGACCTGGAAGACGACAATCAGCACGATCATAATCAGCTTGGAGACCTCTCCCAACCCGAACAGCAGCATGACCACCGGGAGCAGGGCCAGCTTGGGAATCGGGTAGGTGAAGTAGACCAGGGGAGAGAGCAGCTTGTCGAGGCGGGGAAAGTAACCCATCAAAAACCCCAATGGAACACCCACCAGAGCTGCCAGCAATATGCCGGCCATGATGCGCCCCAGGCTGTAGAGGACATGGGTCGACATTTTGGTGGAAAAGGTGGCGATGATGTTAAGCAAGACATCATATGGTGAAGGCACGATGGGCCGTGCCAATAAGGCTGACAGCGCCCACCAGGCCAGGATAACCACTATTAGGCTGTAGATGGCTCCCCGCCACTTTCTGGAACGCAACCGGATCAGTCCTTGATCAGAATTTTACGCAAACGCATGGACATGGAGTGATATTCGTCCTGGAGGCGCAGATTCTCCATCTGAAAGCACGGGTTGTCGATGATCTCCAGGACCCTTCCAGGAGATGAGGAGAATACCACGATCTTGCTTCCCAGGTAGAGCGCCTCATCGACGCTGTGGGTCACAAATACGGTGGTTACACTGTGTTGCTTCCAAATGTTAAGGAATAGCGCCTGCATTTCTTCTCTGGTTATGGCATCCAGCGCCGAAAAAGGCTCATCCATAAGAAGGAGGTCGGGCTTCATTATAAAGGCGCGGGCGATCGCCACCCTCTGCCTTTGACCTCCGCTGAGCTCTTTGGGATACCGGTCCAGCAGGGTGTCGATATCCAGTTGCTGGAGAATGTAATGGCCGTAATCGTTCAAATCCTGCTGACCGTTTTTTATTTTTACCCCCAGCAGGGCGTTGTCGCGAACGTTTTTCCAGGGCAACAGGCCATAGTTCTGCAATATCATCCCTACCCGCTGGGTTTTGGGATTTATGGGGCGGCCGTCTATGGTGACTATTCCCGCGTATTTTTTTTGTATACCGGCCAGGACATAGAGAAAAGTCGATTTCCCGGATCCCGAAGGGCCGATCAAGGTAATGATTTCCCCCCTGGGGATGTCCAGACTGACTCGGTCCAGAGCTAAAACCGACTCATTAATGGCCTGGTACCAGACCGATAGATTGCTGACTTTGATCACTCGATCATCTACCTAAGCACTTCCCCATTGATCAGATCATCATAATTATAGATCGTTTTTACCAGTTGTCTGTCTGCCATCCAGGTCATGACATCATCGAAGATTCTTTTCTCGGGCAGTTCAGCCTGGTGGTATTGGGGCATCTTGATGATGTCCTTGACTTCGGCCGGAAACCCCATCGCTTGGATAATATAATCCAGGTAGGATTCGGTGGGTTCAGTCTGCAGATAAACGACAGCATCATTGTATGCCCTCATGACTGCTTTGATTTCTTCCGGATTATCACTCAGAGACTCAGCGGTAAAAGCTATGGTAACACATTTATTGGCGAGTATATCGGTGCTGGTCAGTACCATGCCCCCATCTTTGAGAGCAAGGCTGGAAAACGGCTGGACCATGATGGCGGCATCCACTCGACCGCCCTGCAGCATCTCGAAACGAGTAGGCAGTTGGGGGATAGCCACCTTGCTAACCTCACTGGGCTGCACCTGGTTAGCTTCCAGCATGCGGTCCAGACTATACTCCATGACTGTATTACTGGATAAGCCCACACTCCTGCCTTTGAGGCCGTTCACCGAGGTGATCCCGGATCCCTTGCCTGTCATAAGCTCAATAGTCCCGTCGGTCCTGGAACACATGCGCAAGTTTATACCTCCGGCATTGGCAAAAATGACTGCTACCATATCCGATACCACGCCATCCAACTGGCCGCTCTGAAGGGCACTATCCCGGTCTTTGGCACTCTTGAAGGGTATTATCTTGACTTGGACGCCTTGTTTGGCATAATAGCCATTTTTCTCGGCTATCAGGAAGGGAACCGAGTCAACGTCGGGCATAATACCGATAGTAATCATCTTGTCAGGCAGCGCGGATTGCTTGTCCTGGTTACAGCCGAGCGGGAACAGTCCCAGCGTTATAATCAACAGTACTATTAGTAGCCTTTTCATGATACACTCCTCTGCTACATTGGTGTGATTTACATTATGTACCATGCCTAATATACCACACCTAAAGGTTTAACTTAATCAACTGCTCAACTGCTGATCGATCCAGCGGATAACCTTGCGGTAGAACAACAACTCCAGATGGTTCACTTTGAGCGTAATCTTTTCTTTGAGAATGGCCCCCCCAGCCACCATAGCGTCTGTGTTCAAGACGCTATCGACAAAGACCAATCCATCACTGGGGGCGGAAACATCGCCGGGTACCGGCCCAAACATGTGGTTGTCACCAGCCAGAACGGAAATCTCAACCCCGGCCCCACCACCGGCTTTCTCCAACCGGGCGATCAGATTTCCTCCATCCGCAATGGCTGTATTGATCCCCCGGGAATGACTGACAAAGCCCAGCCCGCCATGATAGGTAGTCCACCAGTCCGGCTGCGTCATATCCAGGGGATACTGATCATTCCATTTATGAAGCATTTGAGATTGTCCTGGAAACGCCCCATCGTGATAAATAGCTTGCCGGCAAGTGTTCAACGGTGCACCTAGATAATTCATCCGGTCCCAGGCGATTACCCCGTTGCTGCCAGTCAGATATACAGGGAGGGAGATAGCTGGGTTTCGAAAAGCGAAATCGATTCCCAAGTTGGGAGTCCCCAGCATAACCAGGCGGCGAATGTCTCCCCGATAAGTGGTAGCCGTAAGGAGGCCGGACATATAGACACGGACCGCCAGGCCGCCTTTGCTATGTGCCACCAGGTCTACCTGCTCCACATGGCACATGTTTTTGACTTGGGCGATGGCGTGGGCCAGGGCTTGTGCCTGATAGCAGTTGTCCCCATGGGTATGAGCGAAGGTCAGACAAAATACCCGGTAGCCCAGGTCCACTAATTGTTGCTGAATACCCTTAAATCCCATATTGTACAGATTGACAAAAGACACCGCATCCATGCCTGCCCCGGGGATAAGAATAACCGGGATCGAATTCCGGTTGGTCTGCCACCCGGGGGCCAAATGAAGAAGATATTGGTCGGAGGAGGGCCGCCTGCTTCCAAAGGCTTTGACAATATCGCTGTCACAGTGCTGGTTGGCCTGGCAAAAAACCTCGCGGATATTATGCAGTTCGGGTACCCGGCATGCCAGTATAGCGTCCCAGTAACTGCTGCTGTTGGGATGTTGCGAGTGATGACCGAACAACACTGAAATCAAGTCGTCGTATTTAGGCATGGATAACGCTCCTCTAGGTTACCGCCGGCAACGGGCGGAATCGAAAATTGACGGGGGATTCATGCAGAGCCTGCTAACATATTGCTATTAAATAAAAGAAAATATAATTCCGAAACATAGTGTACTGGAAAAAACATAGACTTTCTAGTTAATCTTTGGCCTGGTTCGTCATTTTCCCATATCCGATAACTAAACGCCGGGAAATATAGAAAAAGGCTTGATTTTAGTCATGGCAGCGTTTATCATCTTAATTATGAAAAGTGAATCAAATTAGTCCAATTTAGAAGAAAGGTGAGCCGATGCAGATTACCCGCCAAACGGAATACGCAATAAAGACCCTCATCGAATTAGGTCAGGTGCCTTATGGACAGCTGGTGTCGAGCAAAACTATATCGCACAAACACAGCATTCCAGAGGATTTTCTGCACAAGACGATTCAGGTATTATCACGGGCCGGTTTGGTGGTGACCCAGCGTGGTATTCAGGGAGGAGTAAGACTGGGGCGTCCTCTCGAAGGGATCACCATTGCCGACGTAATTGAGGCCATGGAGGGTCCGCTGGCTATCAACGTTTGCCTGAGCCCAGGATATCAATGCGAGAATTCAGCCACCTGCCAAGTCAGGAAAACTCTGTCTCGTGCCCAGGAGGCAATGGTAAAGGAGCTGAGAAAAACCAGCCTGGCAGAGATAGCCGCGCATGAAATTGGAGAGATTAAGACCAAGGTTTGATTTCAGAATCTGCACCAAGCGATCTATTATTACAACATATTAGAAGGAGGAATCTGAATGTTTTGCAATCAATGTGAACAGACTTCAAAGGGTACCGGCTGCTTGACAGTCGGGGTTTGCGGCAAGAAACCCGAAGGGGCTGCTTTATTGGATCTGCTTACCTATTCGATCAGCCAGCTGTCGGAAGCGGCCCGCCAGGCCAGGAGCAAAGGCGTGGTTGATTCCGGATTAAACCATCTGACTACCTCTGCGCTGTTCGTGACTCTGACCAATGTCAATTTCGATCCGGACGCTATCGAAAAGTATATCCGTGATGTAACGGCCAAGATCGATGAGTTGGCGGTAAAGGCGGAGATCGATACCAGCTTTGTAATAAAACCGGCCAGTGATGTGACCGGATTGGTCAAGCAGGGTGAGGAACTCGGCTATCCAGGCAGCCAGGAAAAGAATCCGGACATCCGGTCTCTGAAAGAACTATTATTGTACGGACTCAAGGGTGTAGCAGCTTATGCTCACCATGCAGCCATTCTCGGACAGGAAGATGAGCAAGTATATACCTTTATCCACGAAGGTATGGCCAGCCTGATCGGACCTGATAAACCCATGGAAGAGTGGCTGGGGCTGGTGCTCAAATGCGGGGAAATAAACCTGCGCGCCATGGAACTGTTGGATGCGGGCAATACTGAGACATTTGGCCATCCGCAGCCTACCGAGGTCCAACTGGGCCACAAAGCCGGCAAGTGTATACTTGTATCGGGCCATGACCTCAAGGATCTCAAGGATCTGCTGGAACAAACCGAGGGCAAGGGTATCAATATCTATACCCACGGAGAGATGCTGCCGGCCCATGGTTATCCTGAATTGAAGAAACATGCCCATCTGGTTGGTCACTACGGGACTGCCTGGCAGAATCAAAAGAAGGAATTTGCCCAGTTCCCTGGGGCTATTCTGATGACCACCAACTGCATCCAGGAACCGGCGGCAAATTATGCGGCCAACATATTCACCAGCGGAGCCGTCGGATGGCCGGGAGCGGTGCATGTGTCCAACAACGATTTCGGGGCGGTTATTACCAAGGCTCTGAAATTGCCTGGATTTACCGATGATGTCGATAATGGGTCGGTTCTGACCGGATTTGCCCGCAATGCAGTGTTGGGTGTGGCTGGACAGGTTATCGAGGCCGTGAAAAGCGGGGCTATCAAGAGGTTTGTATTGGTGGGTGGCTGCGACGGAGCCAAGTCAGGACGTAACTATTACACCGAACTTGTGGACCGTCTGCCCGAGGATACGGTAGTCTTGACCCTGGCTTGCGGTAAATTCCGTTTCTTTGACCACAAGCTGGGCGATATTGGCGGAATACCACGCCTGTTGGATATTGGACAATGCAATGATGCTTATTCGGCGATTCAGATTGCGGTAGCCTTAGCCAATGCATTCGAGTGCGGAGTAAACGATCTGCCCTTGTCCATGGTGTTGTCCTGGTATGAGCAGAAAGCGGTATCTATTCTGCTGACCCTGTTGTATTTGGACATCAAGGACATCCGTTTGGGACCGAGTCTGCCGGCTTTCATATCACCCAATGTGCTGAATGTTTTGGTTGAGAAATTCGGGATCAAACCGATAGCAACCGTGGAGGAAGATCTGGCAGCGATCGTAGGCTAATTTCAAGCTGGAGCTGATGTTGACCAAATCACAGGGAACCAATCCTATCAGGCCCAACCGCTTTAGGGCCGGTACCCTTAGGGAGGCGAGTAAATCGTGGTCTTACGCAGTATTGTAAAAATAGATGAAGAATTATGCAACGGATGTGGAGCCTGTATATCACCTTGCGCCGAGGGGGCTCTGGCCCTGGTAGATGGTAAAGCCAAGGTCATCCGGGATGAACTATGTGATGGAGCTGGATTTTGTATGGGGTTATGCCCGGTGGGGGCTCTTTCCCTCGAAATCAGGGAAACGGAATCGTTCTCCGAACAAGCTGTGGAGGAGTTAAGGAACTCCGCCCCCCGGCAATACATTGCCCAGCACTGCAATTTTTGCCGTATCTCGGAAGATGAAGCATACCTGTTGCCGGTAAAGCACCAAGGGGATTCACAATGGGTATGCACCCGCTGCCTGCCCCGCTTGATACACGGCTAGGCTGGCGGTTCCTCTTAGCAGTGGTAGTCAACTTGTCACATTTCCCGCTCCCGTGCCATAATTAGTATGGTGTGGAGCGGGATTGTCTTTTATACGACTCTGGATGTCAAAAAGCTTTTCTAATTATTTCCGTTATATCTTTATCAGGCTAACGTATTCGGGTAAAGTATCTATCATCATGAGGTATTTACATATTGCCCAACATCGACGGGAGGAGGATGCCGCCTGTCGCTGAGAACATGGGCCCTGGACCGCTAAGGTTCTGGCCGCTGTAGACATGAGAAACCAATGAGGTGATCGCATGGATATGGGATTAATATTTGTGACAGCCTTCATAGTAGCTTTATCCGGCGCCATAATGCCGGGACCGCTGCTTTCTACCGCAGTGGCCGAGAGCCTTAAGGGGGGATGGCGGGTAGGGCCCTATATGATTCTGGGCCACGGGGTCCTGGAGATTGTCTTGATACTAGCACTGGTCGCGGGCCTGGCTGGATTTCTCACCCAGCCGGGGGTGACTTTGGCGATAGCCTTAGCCGGGGGAACAGTATTGATTTTCCTGGGTGGGACAATGAGCCGGGATGCGATTCAGAACAAACTAGCCCTCGATTTGAAAGCTGCCCCATCTGAGCGCCGGCCAAGGATACATCCCGCTATTGCCGGGGTGACGGTCAGCATTGCCAATCCTTACTGGTGGTTATGGTGGGCTACCATCGGGTTGAGCTATATTACCCTGGCCATGAACAGCGGTTCGCTGGGTTTGGCATCTTTCTTCACCGGGCACATCAGCGCCGATCTAGCTTGGTATTCTCTGGTAACCATCGCTGTGAGCGGAGGGCGTCGTTTTATAAATGCTAGGGTTTATCAGGTGGTCCTGACCGGATGTGGCATATTCCTGGTGGGTATGGGTATCTATTTCATCTATAGCGGAATAATGATGTGATCAAAGACCCCGAAGCATACCAGCGGCGATTATTCAATCGTGCCGTTGTTAACCTCCTGAGCCAATAAGTCGATGACCGTCTGGTCGGTCGGGAAAGCCAGGCGGGGCACCGATTGCAAAGGGAAAAAGTCTAATTCCTCAAGGTCATCGCCGGCTTGCATCCTGCCCCCGCACACTTCAGCCAGAAACCAAATCCCCACGGTATGGCAGCTGGGATCATGGAAATTGGATTGAACGGTGAAAACCCGTTTGATTTCGATGTCCAGATTGGTCTCTTCCTTGAATTCACGTTTGATGCCAACATACACATCTTCATAATATTCCAGATATCCGCAGGGGATGCACCACAGATCCTTATAAGCACCCCCTTTTCTGCGTCCCAGCAAGAGATGACCGGCTTCGTTCATGACAATGGCGGCCACTCCCACAATCGGGTTCTCATAATGGATGTAGCTGCATGCCTGGCAAGTCAGCCGCTGTTGCTCGGCCTGCAGCTGGTAGCGGAGTTTACCTCCGCATTTGGGACAATAGAAGAATCTCTGCTTGGCACCGATCACTGCCGAACACCTTCCCGAAAGAGTCTGCTTATTTAGTCATGAGCTAATTGAAGAGTGCGGGTTTGACAATACTATTATAAGAGAGTTGCACAGAGTATGTCACCGGCGTGATGTGTTTACGGTGATTCGCAGCGATATCTTGACTAGGGTGTCTGTATAGACCTGGGGACAGGGGCCAGCCGGTCAGATTTGTTTTGGGAATGCACCAAAGAAAAGATTGTGAAATATATGACGTACATAAAACTTGACAATATGATTGTCAAATTTTATACTGTGTAATAAGACATGGTGAGGGAGGGAATACCGTGGTTGACGTATCCCGCGACCAGCCCGTATACAATATCAGTGTGGCAGCGGAATTGGTTGGAGTTCATCCCCGCACGCTGAGGATATACGAAGAGACCGGTTTGATCTTCCCGGCTCGTACCGGGGGGAACACCAGACTGTTCTCCAATGCTGATATCGAACTGTGTCTGCGTATTCGTTTTATGACTCAAGAAATGGGTCTGAACTTGGCCGGTGTCAAACTGATTTTTACTTTGGAGCAGAAACTGAAATTTAGGTTCGAGGACTGGTGTAAATGACCACTACAAAAGATTATCTGGAAAAATAATTGGGAGGTGTATTTAGATGGGAAAAGCGGTAGGAATCGATCTTGGGACCACCAACTCAGCGGTAGCAGTAGTGGAAGCCGGCAAACCGGCTATTATTGTCAACGCAGAAGGGGACCGGGTAACACCGTCGGTAGTGGCCTTTACCAAGGATAACCGGCGTCTGGTCGGTACCCTGGCCAAACGTCAGGCGATAATGAATCCCGAGGCAACCATCTTTTCAGCCAAACGTTTTATAGGACGCAAATATGATGAAGTTACTTCAGAGATGAAGATAGTACCGTACAAAGTGGAGCGCGGTGAGAATGACAAGGTTTACTTCCAGATCCAGGATAAAAAGTATGCTCCCGAGGAAATAAGCGCTCAGGTCCTGCGCAAGCTGGTCGATGATGCAGCCAACTATCTGGGTGAGAAGATAACCGACGCGGTCATAACCGTACCGGCCTATTTCAATGATGCCCAGCGACAAGCTACCAAGGATGCAGGTCAGATCGCCGGTCTCAATGTGCTGCGTATCATAAATGAGCCCACCGCAGCGGCCTTGTCATATGGCTTGGACAGTCATAAGAACCAGACCGTGATGATCTTCGACTTAGGTGGAGGGACATTTGACGTCTCCATCCTGGACATAGGCGACGGGGTAGTCGAGGTACGTTCGACCTCTGGTGATACGCATCTGGGGGGCGACGACTTCGACAAGCTGATTGTCGATTACCTGGCCGAGGAGTTTATTAAGACGGATGGAATCGATCTACGCAAGGACAAGCAGGCTTTGCAGAGGTTGTATGAAGCTGCTGAAAAAGGCAAGGTGGAGTTGTCCAGCACCACTACCACCAATATTACCTTGCCGTTCATAACGGCTGATGCCAGTGGTCCCCGCCATCTGGACATCAAATTGACCAGGGCCAAATTCGATGACCTTATCCACTCCCTGCTGGAACGCTGTATGGTATCGGTGAAACAGGCCCTTAAGGACGGCAATCTTACCGAAAAAGACCTGGATGAGGTTATCCTGGTGGGCGGCTCAACCCGGGTGCCGGCAGTACAGGAAATGGTAAGATCATTTACTGGCAAGGAGCCCAACATGTCAGTCAATCCGGATGAAGTAGTGGCCCTGGGCGCTGCAGTTCAGGCAGCTATCATCACAGGTGAGGTCAAGGATGTGCTATTGCTGGATGTAACTCCCCTGTCACTGGGCTTGGAGACCATGGGCGGGGTTATGACCAAGTTAATAGACCGCAATACTACCATCCCCTGCCAGAGAACCCAGATCTTCAGCACAGCGGAGGATAATCAGCCTTCGGTAGATATCGTGGTTCTGCAGGGTGAAAGGGAGATGGCCCGCGACAACCGCCAGATAGGGCGTTTCCGCCTGGATGGCATAGCTCCGGCACCCCGCGGTGTGCCGCAAATAGAGGTTACCTTCGACATCGATACCAACGGGATCCTGAGCGTGTCGGCTCGTGATAAAGGTACCGGCAAAGAGCAAAAGATTACCATAAGTGGATCGACTAATCTGGAGAAGGATGAGATCGACCGTATGATCAAAGAAGCGGCTGCCCATGCCGCCGAGGATAAAAAGCGCCGCGAGAACGTGGATCTCAAGAACGAGGCAGATTCTCTGGCTCACGGTTTAAACCGGACACTGATCGAACTAGGCGGAGGGGTACCGGTTAACGAGAAGACCCGCATCGAACAACTTATTGCGGACACCAAGGTTGCGGTAGAGGCAGAGACGCCGACGGAAAAACTACGCACCCTGATCAGCGACCTGCAGCAGGCTGTGCACAGTCTGTCCAGTATCGGCAGCCAGTCGGGCGGTTCTTCGGGGCCGGAACCAAGCGGTAATGACGATACCATAGATGCCGATTTTGAGGAGAACTAAAGCCAGGGGCCGGATTATCCGGCCCGGTTTGATTCAGTCCGCAGGTGGTGATGAGAGTTGGAATACAAGGATTATTACAAAACCCTGGGTATAAAGAAGGACGCTACTCAGAAAGAGGTTCAGGCGGCCTATCGTAAACTGGCCCGTAAATGGCACCCGGATGTAAACAAAAAGCCGGATGCCGAAGAGAAGTTCAAGGAAATCAATGAGGCCTATGAAGTCCTAAAAGATCCTGAGAAACGCAAGCGTTACGACACCTATGGGGCCGACTGGAGGGAGGGTCAGCAGTATAGCCCGCCCCCGGGATGGGAAAACGTCCAGTATAGTTTCAATGATGGTATGGGCGGTTTTGAATTCCATGGTGGCAACACCGGCCAATTCAGCGACTTCTTTGAAGGCTTGTTTGGAAGAGGCCGGGCCCGCAGCCGCGCCGGGCAGGATATGCAGGGATGGGCTATGCGCGGTCAGGACCAGGAGACTGATATCGACCTTACCCTGGAAGAAGCCTATCACGGAGTCAAAAAGGTCATCCGCCTTCAAACCTTGGAGCAGGATGGTTCACAATACGTACCCAAGACCAGGGAGATAAACGTCAATATCCCGGCCGGGGTTACGGATGGCAAACGGATCCGTTTAAACGGTCAGGGAGGACCGGGGGTAGGTGGAGGACCCAACGGCGATCTTTACCTAAAGGTTCATATCCAGCCTCACCGGATATTTACAGTCAGCGGACCCGACCTGGAGGAGGAAGTACTGATAAGCCCTTGGGAAGCCGCCCTGGGGACTAAGGTTGAACTGGCCACCATGACCGGCAAGGTTAACCTCACCATCCCGGCCGGAGTACAATCAGGGCAGAGACTGCGCTTGCGGGGCAAAGGCATGCCCATTCCCAAAGGTGGGTATGGAGATCTGTATGCGGTGATAAAAATCGCCGTGCCCAAAAAGCTCAGCGACCAGGAGCGGGAATTATTCGAACAGTTGTCTCGGGTGTCCACTTTTGACCCTCGCTCGGTCGGGAAGGAGGCGTAGGCAGCATGCAATACCGTCATTATTATCTAGTTCTGCGGCGGCCTGCTGCCGAGAGCGGATTACTGGATTTGATGGAGACCGCTCGGCAGGCCTGCGTGCATCCGGATTTGCTGCTCCGGATGGTGGACTTGGGACTAATAGAGCCGGAGCAGTCCAGTCCGGAAATGCTATTCACTCCGGAGGTGGTGGGTGTAATCGGCAAAGCCGTACGGTTGCGCTACCAACTGGGGATAAACTGGGCCGGGGTTGGCCTGGTGCTGGATTTGCTGGAACGAATCGGGCAATTGGAGAGCGAGATTGAAAGATTGAGAAGGAAATAGAAGATTCATTTCCCCGCGGGAGGTGTAAGTAAATGGATATAAATAAATTGACAGAGAAATCGAGGGAAGCGCTGCAGAACGCGGAGAGCCTGGCTGCTGGTTTAGGACATCAGGAAGTGGATGTCGAGCACCTGTTTATGGCCCTCATGCAGCAGAGCGACGGTCTCATACCGCGCTTGTTGGAGCGGGCCAATGTCAACCCCGGCATTGTGATCAGAGAACTTCAGGATAATCTGAGCAAACGCCCTCGGATTACAGGAGGCGCCACTGAAGCCGGCAAGGTTTATATAACCCAGCGTCTCAATCAATTGCTGGCCCGAGCCGAGCAGGAAGCCAACCGGTTGAAGGATGAGTACGTCAGTGTGGAACACCTGATCCTGGCCATGTTTGAAGAAGGGGCATCAGGAGCGGCGGCTCGGATCATGAAACAAGCCGGGCTGAGCCGGGATGCTTTCTTGACTGCACTGACCTCGGTAAGGGGCAACCAGCGGGTGACCAGTCCAACCCCGGAAACGACCTACGAAGCCCTGGAGAGGTATGGGCGCGACTTGGTCGCTCTAGTGCGCAGCGGCAAACTGGATCCGGTTATCGGCCGCGACAGCGAGATCCGGGACGTGATCTTGATCCTGTCCCGCAAACGCAAAAACAATCCGGTTTTGATCGGTGAACCGGGGGTGGGCAAGACTGCCATAGTCGAAGGATTGGCCCACCGCATCGTACGCAACGATGTACCGGAAAGTCTGAAGAACAAGACGATATTCGAATTGGATATGGGAGCTCTGGTGGCGGGTGCCAAATACCGGGGCGAATTCGAGGAAAGGCTGAAGGCGGTACTGGAGGAAGTTACCAAGAGTGAAGGCCGTATCATTCTCTTTATCGATGAATTGCACAATATCGTGGGGGCAGGAAAGGCTGAAGGCTCCATGGATGCCGGCAACATGCTCAAACCCATGCTAGCCCGGGGCGAACTGCACTGTATCGGGGCTACCACCCTGGATGAGTACCGCAAGCACATCGAAAAGGATGCCGCCTTGGAGCGTCGTTTCCAACCGATCATGGTAGATGAACCTACGGTTGAAGACACCATTTCCATCTTGAGAGGATTGAAGGAGCGGTATGAGGTTTTCCATGGGGTAAAGATTCATGACAATGCCCTGGTTAGCGCGGCAGTGTTGTCCAACCGCTATATATCAGACCGTTTCCTGCCCGATAAAGCCATCGACCTGGTCGACCAGGCCTGCGCCATGGTCCGCACCGAGATCGACTCCATGCCATCAGAATTGGACGAGATATCACGGCGCTTAATGCAGCTGGAAATCGAAGAGGCCGCTCTGAGCAAGGAAAAGGACCCGGCCAGCCAGGAACGGCTGCAGAGCCTGCAGAAGGAAATGGCCGACATCCGGAGCAGGTCAGATGCCATGCGGGCCAAGTGGGAAGCTGAAAAGAACGCCATCCATAAAGTGACTGCCTTGAGAGAAGAAATCGACCGGATTCGTCAGGAGATTGAGAGGGCTGAAAGGGAGTATGACCTCAATCAGGCGGCCGAGCTCAAATATGGGCAATTGCCGGATTTAGAGAGAAGACTCAAGGCAGAAGAGGAATTCATGGCCAAGAAGCAGGGCCCGGTCAGTGTGCTAAGCGAAGAGGTTACTGAGGAGCAGATAGCCCGGATCATCTCGCGGTGGACGGGAATTCCCCTGACGCGACTGGTGGAAGGGGAAAGAGAAAAACTGCTGCGTTTGGATGAGATCCTGCATGAACGCCTGATTGGCCAGGATGAAGCGGTCAGTCTGGTGGCTGACGCCATTATCCGAGCCCGGGCGGGGATAAAAGACCCGCGGCGTCCTATTGGATCCTTTATTTTCCTGGGCCCCACTGGAGTAGGCAAGACCGAACTGGCCAAGACCCTGGCCCAGGCCTTGTTTGATTCCGATAAGAATATGATTCGCATCGACATGAGCGAGTATATGGAGAAGCATACTGTGTCTCGTCTGATCGGCGCTCCCCCGGGTTACGTCGGTTATGACGAGGGGGGGCAGCTTACCGAAGCGGTGCGACGCAAACCCTATTCGGTGATCCTCTTCGATGAGATTGAAAAGGCTCACCATGATGTCTTCAATGTGCTGCTGCAAGTCCTGGATGATGGCCGCATCACCGACTCACATGGCCGCACCGTCGACTTCAAGAATACCATAATTATCATGACTTCCAACCTGGGATCGCAGTATTTACTGGAAGGTATTAATGATCGGGGTGAAATTAGCGAGACCGCCCGAGAGCTGGTTATGAACGAGCTACACAAATGGTTCCGGCCCGAGTTCCTCAACCGGGTCGATGAAACAGTTCTCTTCAAACCGCTGACTCTACCCGAGATTGAGCAGATCGTGGAATTATTGTTGGACGACTTGCGGCAGCGTTTGCAGGATCGGCAGATAAAGCTGGAGCTTTCGGAGGAGGCCAAGCTATTCATAGCCGCTGAGGGTTTTGATCCCGTTTTCGGTGCCCGGCCGCTGAAACGTTTCCTGCAGAGCCGCCTGGAGACCCTGGTGGGCAGAGCCCTGGTCAGCGGGCAGGTGATAGATGGAGCGACTATCAAGGTGGACAGCCAGGATGGCAAGCTTACTTTGGATTGGACGAATCCCTGATCCTTTGGACAGAGTGTTTGGTATGGCGGGGGCAAGGTGAAATAACCTTCCCCCGTTTTTTGCTCCAGGTGTTATATAACCAATAGTTATTTCAAGGCTTAAAACAGATATGATATACTTTGTTCTCGAAACGAGGTGATAGAGTGGAACACATCTATATGGACAATGCAGCTACATCATATCCTAAGCCGGAGTGCGTTTATGATGCTATGGATTATTTTAACAGGCATCTGGGGGGGAATCCGGGGCGCGGAACCAGCAGCCGGACTCTGGAGGCAGGATCCATACTTCTGGACGCCCGAGAAACCCTGGCAGCGCTGTTTAATATTGATGATGGAGCCAATATCGCCTTTATGCTGAATATTACCGAAGCGCTGAACACTGCTCTGAAAGGATACTTGCGTCCCGGTGATCATGTGCTTACCACCAGTATGGAACACAATGCAGTGGCTCGTCCCCTGTTTGCCCTCTCCCAAAAGGGAGTGGAGTGGACCGTGGTGAACTGCAACCGGGAAGGGTGTCTTGATCCAGCTGATATTATGGCTGCAATACGGCCCAATACACGTATGATATGCATGCAGCATGCCTCCAACCTAACCGGCACGATCATGCCCGTCGAAGAGGTCGGGGCCATTGCCCGCCAACATGGTATTGTCTTCCTGGTGGACAGTGCTCAGACCGCCGGGGTGCTGGAAATCGATGTTGCCCGGCAGAATATTGATTTGCTGGCCTTTACTGGCCATAAAGGGCTGTTCGGGCCGCAAGGTACAGGGGGATTGTATGTCCGGCCGGGGATAAGCATCGAGCCTCTTAAACAGGGTGGCACCGGGTCCAGTTCCGAATGGCTGGAACAGCCCGATTTCATGCCCGACCGCTTGGAGAGCGGGACGCCTAACACGCCAGGCATTGCCGGGTTGAATGCGGCGGTCGGATATGTTTTGACGACTGGGTGCGGTAGTATCCGCCGCCATGAACAGGAGTTAACTGCACAATTACTAGAGGGACTGCAGTCCATTCAGCGGGTGCAGATCTACGGGGGAACGGACAGCAGTCGGCGCACGGCGGTTGTGGCCTTTAATTTGGAGGGTATGGATTGCGGCGAGTTGAGCATGCGGCTGGAGCATGATTATGGCATTATCTCGCGGTCGGGGCTCCATTGCGCGCCCCTGGCGCACAAGACCCTGGGCACTCTTGAGCTGGGTGCTTGCCGTCTGAGCCCGGGATTCTTTAATACGGCTGACCACATTGAAGTGGCAGTGCGGGCTTTGCACGAGATAGCCCGACGGTCTTGAGGACTGGCCTAAAAGATTCTTCGCTGTCAACCATATATGATCATCCAGACCCTTCGCTGCGAAGGGTCTTTGTGTATCTTCGAGATACTTGGATTAATGTAGGCTGCCATTATGTAGTATAATAAAACATTAAGGCTGGTCTTTCAGGATCAGTAACCGTTACGGGAGGCGTGCCATGATCGATAAAACCGTACATTTCATGCTGGAAAAATGCCGGGACCCGGTGAGCGGATTGACCCACTTGGGGGGTGCGGTATTGTCTGTTGCGGGGCTCGTATTGTTGCTTCGCTATGCTTTATTGTATGCAACCATAAAACATGTAGTGGTCTTCAGTATATTCGGGGCTTCCATGATTTTGTTGTACAGTTCCAGTGCCATCTATCACTTGGCCAAGGTCCCGGAGAAAGTAAGTGAGTTCCTGCGGCGGATCGACCACATAATGATTTACGTACTGATAGCCGGAACTTATACTCCCATATGCGTACTGGCGCTGGCTGGTGCCTGGGGTCGGGGGTTGTTGATAGCAGTGTGGATTCTGGCGGCAGTGGGGATCATCTTGACTATCGTTTGGTTTGGGGCACCACGTTGGCTCACCACCGGCGTATACTTGTTAATGGGATGGTTGGTAATCATTGCATTCTACCCATTGATAAAATCCCTTTCGGCGGGAGCGATAGCCTGTTTGGTGGCAGGTGGCCTGCTATACACAGTAGGTGCGTTGATCTATGGGTTTAAATGGCCGCGTATCAATTCTACCTGGTTTGGCTTTCACGAAATATTTCACCTTTTCGTAATTGGCGGCACCTTGGGACATTTTTGGCTGATGTTCAGATTTCTGATGTATTATTAGCTGACTGTGCAGCATCATCCATGTTGGCTTGAGAAGGGCTAGTATAAAGGTAGTAAGCTGGCGGCTGGATGGCGCAGGAAGGGCTGTCCCGAGATAGAAGCCTCCTGGTTGATAGGATCGGCGTCTAGGCCGAGTTAGTATAAGAGGGTGTTTTTTTGAATCAGGATATTCAATTAATGCAGATTTCCCGCAATGATCCTTGTTGGTGCGGCAGCGGCAAGAAGTATAAGAAATGTCATCTCGCCCAGGACGAGAGGCTGGCGGAGATGGAATTGGCTGGCTGCCTGGTCCCATCTCGTGATTTAATCAAGACCGATAAACAGATCGAGGGCATCCGGCAGGCCTGCCGGCTAAGCAATGACATATTGGATATGGTCGCATCCCGGATTGGGGTAGGGGTTCAAACCAAGGAGATTGATCGCTGGGTGTACGAGTATACGCTTGAACATGGTGGCATTCCGGCCAGTCTGAATTACCAGGGCTATCCCTGCAGCGTCTGCACCTCCATAAACCATGTGGTTTGCCATGGTATTCCCGATGAAACCCGTTTGCGCGATGGGGACATCGTTAATGTCGATGTGACCACTATCTTGAACGGCTATTATGGCGATGTGAGCCGGATGTTCATGATTGGTGAACCTTCCCGGGAGGCCCGGGAACTGGTGCGGGTTGCGCGGGAGTGCTTATACATCGGGATTGAACAAGTTAAACCTTACAACCGTATTGGGGATATTGGCTACGCTATAGAACAATATGCCAACCAACACGGATATTCCGTGGTTCAGGACTATGGCGGACACGGGGTGGGGCTCGAATTTCACGAGGAACCTTTTGTTCACCATTATGGCGAGAGAGAAGAGGGGATGGTGCTGGTCCCCAATATGGTTTTTACCGTGGAACCAATGATCAATATGGGCCAATACCATTGCCTGCGCCTGGATGACGGTTGGACGGCGGTGACCCGCGATGGTTTGCTATCCGCACAATGGGAGCATACGGTACGGGTGACCGAAGATGGGGTGGAGATACTCAGCGAATAACCCCAGGCCGGCCCGGGCAGCGGATCTCATCGTTGTTTCAACAGCCGGCTCGATCGACGTACCGGAAGTACGCCTCAGTCGCCAGCTGTTTTCACGCCTCGAGCTGCACTGCCGGGCGACGGCCTGGGGCCTGAGCCGGTCCGGGCAGCGGATCTTATTGTTATATCAGCAGCCGGCTCGACCGGCGTACCGGAAGTACGCCTCAGTCGCCGGCTGTTTTCATGCATTGAGCTGTCTGGCAAGGAGACCTTTTTGTCTACAGTAACAGCCGGCCTCCAGAGACTGCCACTAGCCTGGCCGTTCTGCCTGCCTTTTTCCAATACAGCTTAAGCCGGAGTTTCTTTTTTGAGCATCGACACCGGCAGGATGTCGGTTATTTTAAAAACCAGGCAGTTTTTTAACGGGAAGTTTCCGTAAGCGGTTTGGTCGAGGCGGGCCTTGATGCGGTCGAAATATTCCCCTTCCTGTTGATCTTCCGTCAATTCCACATAAACCCGGATACCATCCTTGGTACGATTGTCCGGAGTCAGCAGTACCAGGAACACCCCTTTGCCGGTTTCCTTCAAATTGGCATAGGTCTTCTCGGCCCCGAAACGGGCACAGATGATAGTGTCATCATCCACCATCTCCAGTACCGTGAGCACTGCTATGTTGACGTCATAATTCTTGCTGACCGTGCTCAGGGTGGTGGATATATGATTGGCGTTGATCAGAGTCCGCGCTTTTGCCACTAGTTTTTTGTCCATAAATACCTCCTGTCCTTTATTCGGGGCAGTTTTCCCATCAAGTCGTGATGGCCTAAATAGCACTGGGTCTGTGTTTATACTATTATAATGGCCGCCGGCAGTCAAAATAACCGAACCGGGGCGGTGGCCAATAGCGACCGGAGAATCTGTATTATCATAAGCAGCAACAAACCTCTGCTCCCGCCCGGCTCTAAATGGGTCACAGGGACCGAGGGTCGATTGTGCTGGCTGGGTGAAATTGATAAAATACTGATGTGAATAAAACGAAAGAGGGTCGAACTGTGCATAAGAAATTGTTCATACCCGGGCCGGTCGAGGTCAGGCCGGATGTACTGGCTCAAATGGCCACTCCCATGATTGGACACCGCAGTAAAGACGCTTCCGCCCTGCAACACCGGATCAGCGATAAGCTGCGCCAGCTTTTTTATACCGATGAGGCTATTCTGCTGTCCACTTCATCAGGCAGCGGTTTGATGGAAGGAGCGGTACGTTCCTGCACTGCAAAGCGCGCAGCCGTCTTTTCGGTAGGTGCATTCGGCAAACGCTGGTGGGACATGGCGGAAGCCAATAATGTTCCCGCCGATTTGTACGAGGTGGAATGGGGGCAGCCCACCCTGCCCGAACAGGTGGAAGAGGTGCTGGCAACCGGCCGTTATGACCTGATTACCGTTACTCATAATGAAACCTCCACGGGTGTCATGAACCCGGTGGAAGGGATCGCCCAGGTTGTGAAGCGGTACCCCGACGTGGTTTTCTGCCTGGATGCGGTCAGTTCCATGGGCGGGACCAAAATAGAAGTGGACCGGTTGGGTGTTGATATCTGCATTACCTCTTCCCAGAAGGCCTTGGGTTTGCCGCCCGGCCTGGCCATATGTTCTTTCTCCCGTAAGGCCATCGAAAGGGCCAAACAGGTACCCCGACGCGGCTATTACCTGGACCTGCTATCCTTGTATGACTACATTCGGACCAAGGATTATCAGTATCCTTCGACTCCATCCCTTTCCCACATGTTCGCGCTTGACTATCAATTGGACCGGATTTTGGAAGAAGGGCTGGAAGAGAGGTTCGCCCGTCATGCGGCCATGGCCGAACATGTGCGCTCCTGGGCCCGGGAGAAATTTGCCATCTTCGCCAACCAGGGCTATTTATCCAATACCCTGACCACTATAACCAATACCACCGGATTCGACGTGGCAGCCCTGAACAAGGAACTGGGCATCCGGGGCTATCAAATCTCCAATGGCTACGGCAAGATGAAGGACAAAACCTTCCGCATCGCTCATATGGCGGATTGCACCTTGGATGAAATCAAGGATTTGCTAGCCAATATGGAAGACATCTTGAAATAAACGGGGAGCAATCCCGGAGCAGGAGGTTACAAAGCAATGGCACAGATAAGACCTTTCCGGGCGGTGCGGCCGATACCGGAACTGGCGGACCGGGTTGCGGCCCTGCCCTATGATGTGATGAGCAGTGATGAAGCGCGCCGAATGGTTGACGGTAATCCTTATTCGTTTCTGCATGTGGATAAGGCGGAGATTGATCTGGCCCCCGATATTGACCTGTACGATCAGCGGGTATATGAAAAAGCCCGGCAAACATTGGGAAAGATGATAGCGGAGGGTGTCTTCATGGAGGAGACCAAGCCCTGCTACTATATCTATCGACAGATCATGGGGGATAGGGCTCAGACCGGTCTGGTGGCCTGCGCCTCGATCGACGATTACCTAAACGATGTGATCAAGAAACATGAGTTGACCAGGGCCGACAAGGAAATGGACCGTACTAGGCATGTGGACATTTGCGAAGCCAATACCGGCCCGATTTTCCTTACCTATCCTTCTCAGAGTGCGGTCAATGAGATTATCGCGGCTTGGGTGGCCCGGGAACCTCTGTATGACTTCACGTCCGATGACGGCATACGTCATATCATCTGGGTCATTGATGACAACGCCGTTATCGAGCGCCTAACCGCGTTGTTTGCCGGGATAGACTACCTGTATATCGCTGACGGCCATCATCGTTCGGCTTCGGCGGTGCGGGTCGGACAGATGCGGCGGGAAAAAAATCCTGGCTACACCGGGCAGGAGGAATATAATTGTTTCCTGGCGGTCATTTTTCCCGATCAGGATCTTTATATAATGGATTACAACCGGGTGGTCAAGGATTTGAATGGCCTGAGCCGGGATGAATTCTTGGCCCGGGTGAGTGATAAATTCATAATCACCCCTTATGAGGGCAGCGGGCCCTACCGGCCGCAGGATAAACACTGGTTCGGTATGTATCTGGATGGTCAATGGTACCGTCTCCAGGCCAAGGCCGACAGCTATGACCCCCGGGATCCGGTAGCCCGGTTGGATGTCTCCATATTGCAGAATAATATCCTGGGGCCGATCCTGGGTATCGCTGATCCGCGCACCGACAAAAGGATTGATTTCGTGGGCGGCATACGCGGGCTGGAGGAATTGGAGCGGCGGGTTCATGAGGGCATGGCAGTAGCCTTTTCCATGTACCCCACCACTGTGCAGGACTTGATGGATATCGCCGATGCCGGATTGATTATGCCCCCCAAATCAACTTGGTTTGAACCCAAGCTCAGAAGCGGCTTGTTTATCCACAAGCTTTCCTAGATAAGTAAATACTGGTCCGCATGAAAAAGTAGCAGTGGATCATAAAGAAGCACATACCATAATAGGCAGGTCAATAACGACTGGCTTAATCCAATCCGGTCTCTTGTTAGGTATACGCAAAGCAAGCCCCCGCTGACAAATCTAGAGTTTTGTCAGCGGGGGCCTCATTATTGGCGTGATTACTAATATCAGACTCTCTGACTGGAACCGCAGCATCCTCTGTTGGTTTCATCCCAGGCGACCAGTCGCCGCAACTCTTGGTGCAATAACACGGAGATCATATAATTGGAATGGCTGCATTCCTACCGTAGGGCAATAAAAATTGGGATACCACTAGATATTCCGCGTCCAAAGGGAGGCCATAGCCGATCCTCCGCCTACACAGAGGGCTGCGCCGCCCAGAGTCAAATCCAGCCGCTCCATTTCATAATACAGGGATACGATTATTCGCAGGGCGGTGCAGCCGACCGGGTGACCCAATCCGATTCCAGAGCCATTGTGATTGATCCGCTCGGGATCCAAGACAATACCGTGCTCTTCCTTGAGCATGCGCGCAACGCCTATGAATTGGGCGGCAAAGGCCTCGTTTATTTCCCAGTATTCTATGTCCTCTGGTTTCAAACTAGCCTTGTTCAACGCTTTAGGAATTGCCACGGCGGGACCGACGCCCATGATTTCCGGCGCCACGCCTTCGGCGACTATGGTAATCATCTTGAGCAACGGTTTGATACCCAACTCGATGGCTTTCTTCTTGGACATAACCACCACTGCGGCGGCCGCATCATTTATACCGGAAGCATTGGCAGCGGTCACCACGCCGCCTTTTTTGAAAGCGGGGGGCAGTTTGGCCATGACTTCCAGGTTGGCATCTGGAATCATATGCTCATCTTTGGAGAAGTAGGTGACTCCTTTTTTGGTCTTTATTTCAACTGGGACGATTTCGCGGTCGAAAATGCCATTTTGATTGGCGGCAGTGGCCTTCTGGTGGCTGCTCAGAGCCAGGATATCACACTCCTCGCGGGTGATGCCGTATTTGGCGGCCACATTCTCAGCTGTCAATCCCATATGTCCAGGCACCAGCATATCTACCAGCCCGTCATATAGCATAGCGTCCTCCACACTACCCGGTCCCATTCTAAATCCCACCCGGGCCTTGTTCATCATATACGGCGCGTTGGTCATGCTTTCGGTACCGATTACCAGGGCGATGTCCGTTTTACCTAGCATGATATGATCGGCAGCTATCTCCAGAGCGCGCATGCCAGAAGCACAATTCTGGTTTACATTGCAGGCGTTGCTGGAAACCGGCAACCCTACGGCCATGGCCACCTGCCGCGAGGGAAGAGAACCTTGAAAATGAGGGTAAACCTGACCCAAAACCAGTTCATCAATGATGCCAGCCTCAATCCCGGCCCTCTTCACTGCTTCTTTGCCAGCGATGATGGCCAGTTCCTTGCCGGTAAAATCCTTTAAAGAACCTATGAATTTTGCTATCGGGGTACGACAAGCGCTGACTATGACTACCTCATTCAATTCCATTTCAGACCCTCCTCAAATATTCCTGCTAACCTTGACACAACAGAGAGAACTGTATGTGGATTTGGCAATCCGCCCCTAATGGAATACACAGACTTAGGCCTATCACCTCCTGACATTAATGCGATGATTCCTTTTAGAAAATCGCATCTAAGATTCAGGCAGAAAACATCTGCCGGGTTTTCCCTCTTTATTGGAGCAAATTTCGTGCCAGTGGTTCCAGGCGGAATTGTCATGAGCATGAAAAGGCCGGTATGATGAGTTTTCAAAGGGATATATTCCAAGAGGGCAACCAGTGTAATAAGGTGTGCTCACGAAGAGTCTGAGGAGATGCAAATGGTCTGGTCGGGCTAAAAGGTCGGTCAGGTCCGGCTTGTGAAGCTCTCCCGAAATAGGAGACCGAGTATCCTAAAACAGGTGAACACTCTTAGTTTAGGTTATATTTAGCCAGTTTGCGATATAATGCGGAACTATGGATACCAAGTTGTTTGGCGGTGCGGGATTTGTTGCCGCCATTCTCGTGCAGGGCTTCCTGGATCATCCGCTTTTCCACTTCCTCCACCGTCTCGTTCAAATTGTGTCCGGCAATTGCTTCGTGAGAAGCCAGTCTTTGAGTCAGGGACGGGAAATGACGGGTGGTCAACTGTTGATGTCCCCGCATACGGGCCAGATTGATAGCCTGCTCCAGCAGATTGTAAAGCTCCCGTACATTGCCCGGCCAATCGTATTCCTGCAGTAAACCGATTGCGCTGGGATGTATTTCCCTGATATCGGTTTTGAGATCGTTGTTGAGAACATTAACAAAATATCTGACCAGCAATGGGATGTCGGGGCGGCGTTGGCGCAGGGGAGGGAGGGCCAGCCGGACCACATCCAGGCGGTAATAGAGATCTTGGCGGAACCGATTCTGTCGTATCATTTCTTCCAGGTTACGGTTGGTGGCGGCTATGACTCTCACGTCAACCGGTATGGGCGTTGTTCCGCCCACTCGCTCCACCGACCTCTCCTGGAGAACGGAAAGAAGTTTGGTCTGCATCAACAACGGCATGTCACCGATCTCATCCAGCAAAATGGTTCCCCCTTTAGCCAGCTCGAATTTACCTGGTTTGCCGCCTTTGCGCGCGCCGGTAAAGGCGCCGTCTTCATAGCCGAACAACTCCGACTCCAGCAGGTTATCAGGAAGAGCAGCGCAGTTGATGCGTATGAAAGGATTGCAGCCACGGGAGCTGGCATTATGAATAGCCTGTGCAAAAAGCTCTTTTCCGGTGCCGCTTTCACCGGTTATCAGCAAGGTACTGTTGGTTTGGGAAACAGACTCGGCCAGGGATTTAACCTCCAGGAATTCGGGGCACTGACCGATGAGATTGGGGAACTGCCAGCGTGCCCGGTAAAAGCTGCGTACCTCTTCCTTATATATACTGAGTTCCTTTTCTGTCTCCTGAATCCGGTTGGTCAGGATGCGTACCCCGGACATATCCAAGAACAGGCTTTTTCCGATGGCACCTATGATTTCGCCGTTCTTGATGATTGGCAACCGGGTAACAATAGTTTCACGCCCTTTGATCATGAATATATCGGCTTTATCGACTCTGCCCGTGGTGAGTACCTCCGGTAGTTCAGAAGTAGGCGATATGTCAAGGATATGAGCGCCGATTACCTGTTCTTTGGTATAGCCCAGGATATCGATATAGGTCTGGTTCATGGCCGTAACGTACCCGTCTTTATTTACAATCACATACACCATGTAAGGACTTTCGATTAGTCCCTCCAGAATAGTGGCGAACTCCTGTTCGGTCTCCTGCAGCTTATCCATGAGCGCCATAGCTCCGGAGCGGTCCATAAACAGGCTCTGACCGATGGCCCCTACAATCTTGCCATCCCGCTTGATGGGGAGCCGGGTGACAATAGTGTCATGACCCCGGATAGGCCAGACATCAGCTTTGTCGATCCGTCCGGTGCGTATGATGTCGGGCAGTAAGGAATTGGGAGTGATGTCATGAATATGGCGGCCGATTACATCCTCCCGCTTCATCTTCAGAATATCCAGGTAGGTCTGGTTCATAGCCGTAATGCGGCAATCCCGGTTGATGATTACATAGATCAGGTAAGGGCTCTCGATCAGTCCTTCGATAAAGGTATCGAACTCCTTCAGGTGCTCCTCGAGTTTCTTCATGAATATCTTGGCACCGGACATATCCAAGGCCAAGCTTTGGCCGATGGCCCCGATTATTTCGCCGTCTTTGACTATGGGAATCCTGGTGACAATGGTATCGTTGCCTCTTATGGGCCAGATATCGGCTTTGTCCACCCGCCCTGTAGCCAATATCTCCGGCAACTTGGAATGCGGCAGTATCTCCAGGACATGCCGGCCCACGACGTCCTCCAGGGTCAACTCCAGGCTTTCCAGGAAGGTGTCGTTCATCAAGGTGATGATACCCTGTTTGTCTACGATGACCAAAGCCATATAGGGGCTGCTGATCAAAGCCTCATAGGTGGCCATGATCTCATAACTGGGATTTGTGGCCATAAAAATGCTCCTTAGGTTGTAATCATAAGAATGTCGATACCATAACCATACTACGTTTTGAGATGGGAGAAAACAGAAAATTGAAGCGACCGGGAAGGTGTGCGAAAATAGGGGCAGAACAGAAGGAGGGGGCGACGTTATGAAGCCTAAGGCGGAAGTATGTCCGGGAGTGTACGAAGTAGGCGGGGGACGCTGGTCAGACCCCGACGACTGCTGCGTGTACCTGGTGGACGGGGGACAGGAGGCGGCCCTGATCGACGCTGGAGCCGGCAAGAGCACGGCCCGGATAATTGATAATATCAGCCGGGCGGGAGTAAACCCCCAAACGATCAAATATATAATCGCTACCCATGGCCACATCGATCACATTGGAGGGCTGAAGGAGCTGCAGGACCGCCTGCAGGCACAGGTGGTAGCCCATCAAATGGAGCTGCCGGCTATCCAGGACGGCCTGCCTCACCTGACTGCTGCTTCCTGGTACAGGGTGCATTACCATAAGGTGGTGGTGGACAAGGTGCTAACCGGGGCTCGGGAAAAGATCTCCTTGGGGGGTCTGGAACTGACCTGCCTGCATACGCCCGGCCACACTACGGGCGGTATCTCAGTTTACACCGACATCGCCGGCCAGCGAGTGCTTTTTGGTCAGGATATTCACGGCCCCTTCAGTAAGGAATGGGGTTCGGATATGCAACAGTGGCGGAAATCGATGCAGTTGCTGCTGGACCTGGAGGCCGACATTCTATGTGAAGGTCATTTCGGGATTTACCAACCGGCCGGAGCAGTGAAGAAATATATCCAGGGCTATCTGCAGCGTTTCTAATAATAAATGAAGGAGAGGCGGGTTACGCCTCTCAAGGATTGCCAGATTTACAGTTGGTTGAGCTACCACCAAAGGTCATCCAGGGTTTGGGCTCTTCTGATTAAACGAACATTGCCGCTGCTGGTAATCAGCACCTCAGCCGGCAAGGGACGCGCATTATAATTGCTGGCCATGGCAAATCCATAAGCTCCGGCATCGTGTACTATCAGGGCATCGCCTTCCCTACAGCAGGGGATGACCCGGTCATGCACCAAGATGTCACCGCTTTCACAAATATTGCCTACCACATATACCGGTTGACGATACTCCTCATAATGGCGCTCGGTAGCCGGTGCCACGCTTATCTCATGGTAGCTGTCGTACATAGCCGGGCGTACCAAGGTGTTGAAGCCGATATCAGTACCGACAAAGACTGTGTTATAGTTGTTTTTAACAGCGGTCACGGTACCCAGCAAGGCGCCGCACTCCGCTACCACATAACGCCCTGGCTCGGTGCGCACCGTCAGTGGGCGGTTGTGTTCCACCCAGTCGTTGATGAGCCTATCCAGCCGGTTTCCCAGCTCAACCAAATCCAAGCGCGGTTCCACACCGTGACGGTAGGGGATGCCGAAACCTCCGCCCAGATCTACCATCTCGACGTCTGGTATCGAGGCGGCCGTCTCCAGAATAAAGGCGGCCGCTTCAACATAAGCATCCGGCTCAAGGAATAGGGAGCCGATATGCTGGTTCAAACCGGTGATGGTCATCTGGTATTTGGAAGCTACATCCTGGGCCCAAGGCAGATCCTCCACGGTGATGCCGAATTTGACATTCTTGCCGCCGGTAATTACCTTTTCGTGGTGGCCAGCGCCGATGCCAGGATTTATACGCAGACATACCCGGCCCCCCCGGTTCACCTGACCAAGGGTTTCCAACTGGGAAATCGAGTCGACACTGACCAGAATTCCTCTTTCCACCGCGTAGAGGAATTCATCCGGCGATACATTGTTGCCAATGAAAGTAATTCTATGCGGCAGAAAACCGGCCATCAACTCCAGGTGCATCTCCCCGGGCGACATGCCGTCAACATCTAAATCCTCTGAACAGATGATCTTCAGGAGTTCAATATTGTTGTTGGCCTTGGCAGAATAGTTGACCCGGAATCTGGGATATTTTAAAAGGTTCCTCATCTCCCGGCATCTTTGCCGCAGGGTCACCTCATCATAAACGTACAGAGGGCTTCCATATTCCTTCAACAGTTCGTGAGCATCCTTCTTGCCGAATACCAGATTTTCAAAACCCAATTCCTTCACTCCTTAATACCCAAGGGCGCCCTTTTTTATGCGATAGCCGCCATTTCATACCGGATGGCGGCTAGAGCTGCGCCGATCGGGCAAGTGTTTATATTTTAATGCAGGGGCTAAGAAATTGACAATAGTCGGGGCAAGTATACATTGTGAGCCGAACTGGGAGCCCCAGCCAGGATCAGCTTTGTTGGGCGGGAGTGGGTTGGGCGGTGCGGCTGGGTATGCGAAAGGCCAATCCCAGGTTTGCCAGTGCCAGGACCCCGGAGGCCAAGAAGACCGGAATGTAACCATAATAGGTCCACAGCAAGCCGCCGCCCAGGGGGATTAACATGGAAACGGCATGGTCCAGGCTCAATCCCATTGATATCGTAGGAGTCAGATCATCCGGGTGGTCAACTATCCGGTTCAAATAAGTGGTTCTGGCTATCCTGACCGAAAACAATAGCTGATCGGCGACGAAACAGGCCATGGTTATAATGAGAGCCGTTTCCTGACTGAACCAGCTGGACGAAAAACCATATAGGAGGCTCATCAAAACCAGCACAATAGATTCAGCCGATATGATTACCTTCTCCCCCAATCGGTCTATAGCCTGACCTAGCAGAGGCCGGAACACAAGGCTTAACACGGTTCCCAGGAACCCCAGCAGGGCAAACGTTTCCACCCCGCAGCCAAACACTCTGATAAGCACCCAGGGGGCAAAAGTTAGGAATATCTGTTTGCGGGCTCCAAAGACAATATTGAGCCAGTAGAACAGTGAATACTTCTTTTTGAAAACCAACCTGCGAGCAGGATTTTCCAAAGGGGCGGGTTTGATCAGAAACAGGCTTATGGCGGCGGACAGGGCGAAAATGCCGGCCAAACCGAAAATGAAGGCAAAGGAAAAATGCCACCTTGATGCTCCCCAGTACACTATTGTCAATCCCAGCAGGGCACCCAGAGATTCCAGAAAGCCAATTTGCCCTAGGCGGCGGCCTTCCTGGCCGGCCCGGGCCAGGCGGATGCCTATTGAAGGGGCGATAGCCATGTAAACATGAGCCCCGGTGCTCCACATTACCATCCATACCACAACCCACTTGAGATCCGGCGACAGGAATCCCTGTCCCCACAGGGCAAGACCGACCAGCAGCGCGGAAAGGGCGGCAATGCGGGTATCAGCCAGGAACATCAAAGCGGTAACAATGAAGACCACCAGAAACCCGGGCATTTCGCGCGGGAATTCCACCGCGCCGCGTGCCAGGGGGGTGGCATTATGAGTCTGAGCCAGGTAGTTGTTGAAAGAGGGGTCGTACAGACCACTATACAAACCCATCAAGAGGCTGGCAGCAGCAAACAGTAAAAGGGGGGTCACCAGAATTCTTTTGTTCTCCGGCATAAAAGCATCTCCATGACTAGACTGGCGCCTGAATACCATACAATTCTATCTGTTCATCAACGGTTTGTGAAGGTGCCGAGATTGATCGGTCGGAGGAACCCGTCAGGATCATGAAAAATGTGATATAATCATTAAATATGCTCATGTCTGTTGGTTTAACGCAATAGACAAGGTGTTAATATTTTAAGGAGGATATAGTTTTTGCAAACCCCAATGACATTTCAAGAAATGGGATTGAAGCCTGCTATTCTAAGGATGATTGAGAAGAAAGGTTTCCGGAATCCCACCCCGATTCAAATCGAAGCAATTCCCCCTGGTCTGGCGGGTGAAGATATTATGGGGCAGGCCAAGACCGGTACCGGCAAGACGGCCGCCTTTGGGATCCCGATTTTGAACGGAATAAGGCCGCAGCAGGACCTGCAGGCCCTGGTCATGTGTCCCACGCGAGAATTAGCGGTACAGGTAGCCGATGAGGTCTCCTCTTTGGGTATGGCTATGAAGGTCAAAGCCCTGCCCATATATGGAGGCCAGTCTATCGACGTCCAATTGAGGGCTTTACGCCGCAGGCCCGAGATAATTGTGGCTACTCCCGGACGCTTGCTGGACCATATCAACCGAGGCACCATAGATTTGTCTACACTTGATTATGTCGTCATCGACGAAGCCGATGAGATGTTGGATATGGGTTTTTTACCTGACATCGAAAGGATCCTGTCTGGGTGTCCCCAAGAGAGACAAACGATGCTATTTTCGGCCACGTTGGTCCCTGAGATCCGGGAGTTGGCTCGGACCTTTATGAAAAATCCCCAACTGATCGTGATTCGTTCACCGGAGCTGACTGTGTCTCTCACTGAACAGTATTATTACGAAGTCAATCCCCGGCAAAAGGTGGAGACAATCTGCCGCATCCTCGATGTCGAACACCCTCAGGTAAGTCTGATCTTCTGTCGCACCAAGAAAGGCGCGGATCAACTAAATCGGGTGCTGAACAGCCGCGGATATGCAGCTGATTCACTGCATGGTGACATGTCGCAGCGGGAGCGGGACCATGTTATGGAGAGATTTCGCAGCGGTAACGTCACCACCCTGGTAGCCACCGATCTTGCAGCCCGGGGACTGGATATAGAGATGGTGAGCCATGTCTTCAACTTCGACATCCCCGAAGACCCGGACAGCTATGTGCATCGGATCGGCCGCACCGGCAGAGCGGGAAGAGACGGAGTGGCCATAACCCTGGTGGAACCGAGCCAGATCAGGCTGCTTAGGATGATCGAAAGGCACATCGGTAAAAAAATAAAACACCAAATACTGCCCACCATGCAGGCAGCTATCGAACGGCGCCAGCAGATGCTGGTCAATCGTCTGCTGGAGGCGTCTGAACAGGAATTGGTTGTATACCAGCAAATGGCGGCCGAGTTATTGCAGAACTATGATGCCCAGTTTCTGTTGGCGGCGGCCCTCACACTGATGGCTGGCGACTGCCCGGAATTGGAGACCGCCGAGATGGAGACCATCAGCCCGGGTACCGCCCACGTTGAGTTGCCCATGGGCCGTTTCCAAGGAGTGCATCCGCGCCGATTGGTGGAATTTTTGACCGCCCATACCAGCATATCACCGCGTCAAGTCGGTGATATTGATATACAAGGTAACAGCACCTTGGTAGAGATTCCCATGGATTATGTGGATCAAGTCTACGCAGCTCTAGGCCAATATGAAAGTAAGTTCAGGGCCAACAAGCGCCAGCGCATATCCTCGGGACGCCGTTCTGCCGGGAGGCAGGCCAGTCATTCATAAAGCAGTCGGAACAGGCAATAGGTTCAGGCCCGGTTCAGGGCCGGATGGGTGGAAATAGAAATGAAAGCCAGGAAAACACGTGTCTTTCCTGGCTTTTTAATTTAGGCTTGGCTGACCTGGCTTTTCACGTTTTGGATATCCGACTGGGGGGCCTGGCTGGCAGGCTTGTAAAATCCTTTTTGCTCTGCCATCTGATAAAGCTGGAACTGGAATTGTTCATCGCCGTTGCGGATCTGCTGGATGGTTTGCCGCAGTTGGGGATTGGAGGTTTGACTAATCACGCTGGCATAAGTAGTTAGGCTGCCGTTGATCATCGATAAAATGTCATTGACCATTTCTTTGTCTTGAATCTGCATCGGTTTTCCTCCTTTATCCTAAAAAGGACATTAATTTATTGCGAGTATCAGCGGCGGATTGAGCCGACTGCTCGAACATCTGGCGCACCTGAGCGTCATTGGCCTGGCTGGCATAGAACCGGAGTTTCTTTTCAGCGGTGGCGTGCCCGCCGATGAGATGCCGCAGATTCTGCAGTTCTACTTGGCTTAAGTTCATCTCGATTCCTCCTTCCATAGATAAATTTGCCCATTACTAGAATGGCTGGAAATCACAAATTTATACTTAAAGAGCGGTTAAAGAAACCGGGATTTTTAAGTGAAGGGAAGGCCTTCTACCCCACCATTATCTTGCCTTCGGGATAGCGGATAAATGGCTGGGAGCGCTTGTAGGCCAGGGCAAATCCGAGAGTAAGGGGGCCAACCCGACCCAGGAACATGGTGACTATTACCAACAATTGTTCCAAGACGGTGTGGGAAGTAGTCAGTCCCAGGCTCAAGCCGACTGTTCCCAGGGCGGATACTATTTCAAAAATCACCGGCAGAAAATCCTGCTGGTGGGTAAGGATAAACAGGAATGACATGATGATGAGGGTCATTACATACATCAGCACGATGGTCAAGGCTGTGAACATATCGCTGCTGGGTATGCGGCGCTCGAAAATTTCATTGTCACGTTTACCACGTAACCTGCTGAGGATGGCTATCCACAACAATGCGAAGGTCGAGGTCTTGATGCCGCCAGCGGTGGAACCGGGCGAACCGCCGATGAACATCAAGATAATCATTAGCATCTGGGAGGAGAGGAAGAAAGAATTGAGGTCGACGGTTACGAACCCGGCGGTGCGGGCCGAAGAGGTCTGAAAATAGGCTGCCATGATCTTCGCCCATAGGGGTAAGCCCTGCAGGGCATGATGGTATTCAGTGATGAAGATTATGGCTGATCCTCCGAAAATCAATATGGCGGTGGTAACCAGGACCACTTTGGAGTGCAGCGATAGGATGTGGTCCTGGCGATAGCGGAACACTTCATACAAAACTATAAAGCCCAAACCCCCAGCGATGAACAGGGTGGAGAAAGTAAGGTTGACGGTAACGTCGGTGGTAAAAGCCATCAGACTGTGGAAATTGCCGAACAGGTCGAAGCCAGCGTTGTTAAAGGCGGAGACGGAATGGAACAAGCCGAACCACAGCGCCTTTCCTACGCCGTATGCGGGGAACCAGCGGATAGCCAGGATCAGAGCGGCGATCGCTTCGATCGCAAAAGTGGTCAATAACAGGTACCGAAAGATCCTGACTACACCGCCCAGCGCAGAGTAATTCATTGCCTGCTGCATCGCCAATCGCTGGCTCAGCTGGATCTTCCAGCCGAACAGAAAGGCGAAAAATGTAGCAAAAGCCATGACCCCCAACCCGCCCACCTGGATTAGAACCATTATAACGAGGTGTCCGAAGGTGGTCCAGTGGGTGGCGGTATCGACCACCACCAACCCGGTTATACAGGTAGCGGAAGTAGCTGTAAAAAGTGCGGTCATAAAATCGACCTGCCCGTCCCGAACTGCCCAGGGCGTAGAAAGAAGCAGGGTGCCGATCAGGATTAGGGCGGCGAAGCTGACCACCAATAATCGTGGGGGGCTCATGCCGATTATGGCAACAACACCATCCTTTGCCGATTAATCTATGTCGGACAGGGCGTCCAGATCCCGGTTATGTCCCAAAACCACCAGTACGTCACCAGTTGTCATGTCCTGATCGGGCCCCGGGACTACCATTATCTCGTCACCACGCCGGATGGCCAGGATAGTGACATTCATTTTGGGACGCAGTCCGATCTGGCGCAAGTTTTTATTGACAAAACTCCTGGGGACAGTTATTTCAATGATACTGTAGTCAGTGGATAGGGTGATCTGCTCCAGGAAGTTCTGCGATGTCAAGGATCGGGCCAATTTGATGGCCATATCCCTTTCCGGGTATATAACTAGGTCGGCGCCGATCTTTTCCAATACCTTGCCATGCATGGCGTTGCCGGCCTTGGCCACCACCTTTTTTACTCCCATTTCCTTCAGAAGAATGGTGGTGAGGATATTGGATTGGATATTTTCCCCGATAGCTACAATAACGGCATCGAAGTTGTTGATACCAAGGGCCTTTAGAACCGATTCTTCCATGGCGTCTGCCTGCACCGCATGGGTGGAATATTCGATCGCGTCCTGGACTAGGTCGGCATCCACATCCACCGCCAGCACCTCATAGCCCATCCGTACCAACTCTCTGATCAGACTTTGACCGAATCTGCCTATACCCAGTACCGCAAACTGCTTGGGTTTCACAATGATTTCCCTCCAATATGTAGCTGAGCTTCTTTTTCTTCTTCTGTTCTGGATATTATCTAATGACTCCAGCGGGGCGTAGTTCACTCCAACCCGCTGGCCGGTTACCTTAGAGGCGCATTTGTTATGATCCTCGGCCTAGTATAGACTGTCGTAGGTAGATTATAGTTTATTTTTATTCTTTTGGGGCTATTGGTTACAAGTAATAAAGCAAGCAAGCTGGATGCATAGCCGCAGTCTGTAGTGGTTTTGCTTATTTCACTGTTACTTATTGGATTAATAAAACCTTGCTATTTAAGGAAAATTATAAACGACTCGTACTGAAGAGGGGGATTAACAGATGGCTAAAAAGGAAAAGAACCAGATAAAAACCCGAAATAAATCCGACAATACTGAGGCTATAAAGAAATCCAAATATCCTGCTCCGCCCAAGTTCGGAGGACTTGATTGAGATGGTGCCCGCCTGCCGAGTTAATCGGCAGGTTTTTAATTTGCTGTTCATTTGCATATATAATGACATTAACCAGCAGCGACATGTCGGCAATAAGGCAGGAGGCCAGAAGAGATGCAGATAAATTTGAACCGAAACCAGGTTAAACCAAATCGCTTGATTAAACAGAAGAGCCCCTATCTGCTGCAGCATGCCTATAACCCGGTGAATTGGTATCCATGGGAGGACGAAGCCTTTATCAAGGCCCGCAGCGAAGGCAAACCGATTTTCCTGAGCATCGGCTATTCCACCTGCCACTGGTGCCATGTCATGGAGAGGCAGTCCTTTGAAAATGAGGAGGTGGCAGGGAAGCTCAACCAGGATTTTATATCCATCAAAGTCGATCGAGAGGAACGTCCAGATATCGACCATATATACATGGAGGTATGCCAGATTCTGACCGGCAGCGGAGGTTGGCCGCTGACCATCGTAATGACTCCCGAGGGCCGGCCTTTCTATGCCGCCACTTACATCCCTCCCTACAGCCAGGGCGGGATGACCGGTCTGATGGACCTCTTACCCCGTCTGGCTGAACTGTGGAAGAAGGAACAGGATAGGATTTTGCAGGCGGGCGAGGAAATCACCAAGTGGATGCAAATGGCGGCCCAGGCCGATACCACCGGGCAACTTACTGATGAAGCTCTGCACCAGGCCTTTAAAAACCTAGCCCGGACGTTTGATAGTGAGTACGGCGGCTTTGGCTCTGCTCCCAAATTTCCGACTCCCACTACGCTGATGTTCCTGCTCCAATACCACCAGCGCTATAAAAACAACCAGGCTCTGGAAATGGCTGAGAAAACTCTCATCAGCATGTACCAGGGAGGAATCTATGATCACATAGGGTTTGGTTTTGCCCGCTATTCTACCGACCGTAGGTGGCTGGTGCCTCATTTTGAAAAGATGCTCTATGACAACGCTTTGCTGGCTATCGCCTATCTGGAAGCTTTTCAAATCACCGGCCAGGATTTCTATCGCCAGGTGGTTCAGGATATATTCACATATGTATTAAGAGACATGACCTCACCCCAGGGTGCGTTTTATTCGGCCGAGGATGCGGACTCGGAAGGGGAGGAAGGCCGCTATTACCTTTGGGATAAGCAAGAGATAGCCACCATCCTGGGTCCTCAGGCGGTACGTTTCAGCGAAGTCTATGGTATTTCAGCCGGGGGCAACTTCGAAGGGCGCAACATCCCCAATCTGATCGGGCAGTCCAATTCCTTGGAGCTCCGGACCTTGTTCGCGAAAGAACGTGAACAGCTTTTGACCGCCAGGGAAAAACGGGTCAAGCCTTTTAAGGACGATAAGATGTTGACTGCTTGGAATGGCCTGATGATTGCTGCCCTGGGCCTCGGCAGCCGGTTGCTGCAAAATGACCTTTATCTGACAGCTGCCCAAAAGGCAGCCGATTTCATATTGACCAACCTGCGGCGCGAGGATGGGCGGCTGTTGGCTCGCTATCGGGACGGCGAGGCTAACTTTAACGGTTATGCCGCCGATTATGCTTATCTTATTTGGGGTTTGCTGGAACTGTATGAAGCCGGTCGAGAATCCAGCTATCTGCAGGTTGCCTTGGAGTTGAACCAGCAATTGCTGGAGCTTTTCTGGGACCAGGGCCGGGGAGGATTGTTCTTCTATGGATCCGACAGTGAACCGCTGCTGGTCCGACCCAAAGAATCTTTTGATAGCGTTATGCCTTCCAGCAATGCTGTGGCCGCCTTTAACTTCTTGCGCCTGGGCCGTTTGACCGACGATCCGGGCTTGGTGGAACTGGGACGGACGCAGATAAAAGGCTTTGCAGGTTCAATTTCGGAAAACCCTGGCGCCCACAGCTTTTGGCTGCAGGCTTTTATGAACCAGGAGCAGTACGGGATGTAACTCCTTCCCATTAAGACAATATTTGGCGGCAATTTTGCCGGAGCGGCAGGTGATAACTGTTCCTGTGACAGGCATATCTATTAAAGATAATATTTAAGGAGGTTACCGTATGCCGCTTCGAAAGCGCTTTTTATTGGCATTGGCCCTGTGCCTGGCCCTAGCTTGCTGCGGATACAGTGCCGCCGGCCAGGAGGAAGTGACTCCGCCGGCTCGTATGCAGCCGATAGACCGCACCGATTTTCCCAACCTGTATTTGACCAATCCCGCCTTGGAAGGGGAAGCGGTATGGATGTTGCAAGCGCGCCTGCGGGAGTTGGGTTATGAGATAGAGCCCAATGGAGTTTTCGACCAGACTACCAGTGATCTGGTCCGGATGTTCCAGGTCGCCAATGGTATGACCCCGGATGGAGAGGTGACCCCAGCGGTCTGGGAAAAGCTCATGGGTGAGGAACAGAACCAGCCGGCCCTGGCTGGAACCGAGGGCCAGGCCAAACGAGTAATCGAAATCGATATAGTAAAACATAAGCTGACCCTTTACGAAGGGGATCAAGTGTTGAAGACTTTTCCGGTGGGGGTGGGAAAGAGTTCCACACCCTCGCCGATAGGTGAATTCAAAGTTATCCAGAAATCAGTAGGCTGGGGCAACGGTTTCGGAACCCGCTGGATGGGATTGAACGTCCCTTGGGGAGTATACGGCATCCATGGCACGAATAAACCGTACTCGGTAGGACAATCGTTGTCCCATGGCTGTATACGCATGCGCAATAACGATGTAGAGAGCCTGTATCCTCTGGTATCGGTTGGCACTCCAGTGCGGATGGTGGCCAACGGTAAAATTGCTCCCTCCTGGTTTAAAGGGCGCGAGCTGAAGTTAAAATCAAGCGGTCAAGATGTGGTATACCTCCAATACAGGCTGAAGGAAAAGGGCATTGTATTTGATAACGCCGATGGACGCTACGGCAAGATGACCGAACTGGCGGTCAAATACTATCAGACATGGCATGGACTGCCTCCGACGGGGATCGGCGATACAGCTACCTACCGTAGTCTGGGACTAGTAAAATAATAAAGTTGTATTAAAAGAATAAGACTGCGCCAAGGGCCAGCCTTTTTTGGTCTGCCTGATAGTCATCTTTGAGGATCATGCCCTCAGCCGGCCTGCTTAGTTCTTCTTGGGTATTGCAGGTCGGCTCTTTTTATGCCCAATATTAGGTCCGTTATTATAGAATATAATCATTGCTGCATTCCATTAAGTTGAGAAAGGTGATACATAAATGAAGATACTGGTGTTTGGTTTGGGCGCCCTGGGCACGGTCTATTCATGCCTGTTGAAGGAACAGGGCCATTATGTTGTCGGCGTGGATCGGGATGAGGTAGTAAGGACGGTAGCCGAGCACGGGGTGCAGGTCAGCGGAATTTGGGGTACCCATGCCCAAAGCTTAGACAATCTGGTTTCCAGCCTGGAAGATCTCGACGAAAGGGATTTCGACCTTGTGATCCTTACCGTCAAGTCCTACGATACGGCCGACGTGGCTAGTCAGATCGCTGGATTTATATCTCCGGCTGCGTATACACTGCTGGCCCAGAATGGATACGGCAATTTTGAAGCCGCATCCCAGCATATCGACCCGGCTCGTTTGATAGTGGGACGGGTTATTTTTGGAGCTGAGACACTGGGGGCGGGTGAATCCAGGGTGACGGTGATCGCCGACGACGTGATTATTGGGTCCCCCGGCAACCTGATCGATACCGGGGTCTTGGAAAGGATAAGCCAGACCTGTGACGAGGCGGGGATACCGACTCGTACATCCAGTGAGGTTATGAAATATGTGTGGGGGAAAATTATTTACAATTCCGCCCTCAATCCCCTGGGAGCGATACTGGAAGTGCCTTATGGCCGGTTAGCCGACGATCCGCATGCCCGCCAGCTTATGGACGACATAATCGATGAGATCTTCGCGGTTTTGCATGCTTGCGGGCAGGATACTTTATGGGCAGAGGCCGCGACCTATAAGCAAGTGTTCTACGGGCAACTGATCCCAACCACCGCGTTGCACCATGCTTCCATGCTGCAGGACATTCAGCGGGGACGGAAAACCGAAATCGATGCCTTGAACGGGGCGGTGGTACGACTGGGCAGGCAATGTGGGATTGCAACTCCGGTCAATGAAGTGGTTGCAGCCCTGATAAGAGCCAAGGAGTCTATGCGCGGGTAATCCCCGCTTCAATGTTGTTGATATGTTCCAGCATATGAGCCCAAGCCTGGTCTGGGTTCTTGTTTCGGATGGCCGTGAGTATAGCCTCATGTTCGCTGAGTATCCGACCTTTTGATTTAGCATATAGGTTTTCCCGATTATGGCGCGAGGTAGTGTGCATCAAATCGGCCACCGTGTTCATAATGCGCAGTAAAACGGTATTGTTGGTGGCTTCGGCAATCGTGAAATGAAAGCGCAGGTCGGCATCTACCGCTCCCCGAACCGTATCCGCGTTCTTCATTACCTCCAGAGCCGCCTCGATTTTCTCCAGGTCCTCCGGGGTTGCTCTTTTGGCGGCCAGAGCCGCCGACTCAGTTTCCAATATCCTCCGCACTTCCATCAACTGGACCTCCGGATTACGTTCGATAGCCAGCAACAACCCCAACGGTTCGAAGGTTTCGGAGTCATTGCTGCGGCGGATAAAGGTACCCTCACCGGACTTCACGTCGATGATGCCCAGTGCTCCCAAGGCAGTGAGCGCTTCCCGAACTGATGTGCGACTGACTCCCAGGGTGTCAGCCAGCTCCCGTTCAGACGGCAGTTTATCGCCTGGCTTCAGATCACCCTGGGCAATCATCTGGCGTATCTGCTCCATGATCTCTTCGTATATTTTTTTGGTTTTAATCGGCTGAAAGGTCAAATCGAGTCCTCCTGTAAGATATCCAGACTCAGTGGTTGTTATAACGGGACCATACCCTCGGCGCTCCTGCGGCCGCTACCGGTAGAATAGTGGTGACTGGTGCCCGTCTCAGACTATGAATTTATGTAACCGTCATTTAAATTTTGCCGGCCTGAACCCGATTTGTCAACTTGCGGCGCTGAGCCGCAGGATTTGCTGCCTCTATAACCGCAAAGGCCGGATATGTTGGCCCCAAATCTCATTTCCGTCATTATGGTTAATAGGTAATCTTGGCCCGTTCCCGCATAAAAGCGATCTCGCGATCGATGTCACTCTGTATTGCGGCTATGCGCTGCTGGGCATCAGGTCCCTTTAGCAGACGGTTGAAACGGCCTTGTTTCAGTAAGTATTCGTCTACCGGGACTGCCGCTCGCTTGCCATTGATAATCTGCGCAGTTGGGCTGTTGAAGCTGATCTTGCCGTTATCTGCTTCCCATAACAGCCAGGCGCCGCTGCGCACGGCCATCCGGCTATGCTGGACGGTTTCCGCCATATCGAACTGCCAACCCAGATAACAGGGGGCCAGGATCTCGATATATTTCGTTCCCTGGATGTTTTTGGCCTTGACCACCTTGTCATACAGATCGCCTGGGTAAGCCACGGTGGCGGTAGCCACGTAGGGGATACGGTGTTCCAGCATCAACAGGGCCATATTTTTCTTGGCCTGGTGCTTGCCGCTGGGGGTGGTAGTAGTAAAAGTGCCGCGGGGGGTGGCGCCGCTGCGTTGCACACCTGTGTTACTATAGGCCTCATTGTTATAGCAGAAGTGAATGATATTGTCATTACGCTCGGCGGCTGCAGAAAGAGCCTGGAAGCCTATGTCATAGGTTCCGCCATCCCCGACCCAGCTAAACACGGTGGGTAGGTCGCCCTCCAGGCGCCCTTTTTCCTTCAGTATTTCGACCGCGTTGCTGATGCCGGATGCTGAGGAGCCGGCGGAGGCAAAGGTGATGTTTATGCAGGGCCAGTTGTAGCCCAGCTTGGGGGTCATACCCATGCTGGCCACCGAGCAGGAGGGGGTTAGCAGCATGATAGCATTGGGGCCCAGCGCCTTGCCCACAATACGCAAGGCCATGGTGGCCGGGCAACCGCCGCAAGCGCCGTTGCCGCTTAAAACCTGCTCATTATCGGGTAATTTTTTGATACTGGTCGCCATATATTTTCCATTCCTTTCATGGTCTATGTTTTCTATTCGTCCAACATGGCGCGAATCTCGGCGGCCATGAAGCGGCGGGTCAAATCGATACCGCCAATGCCCATTACCCGGTTCTTTATCGTAACATCGTTGCGCCGGCCGAACAGGGCGCTTTTCAGCTCGGCTGCCAGGATTCCTCCGGGGTGGCCGTAGTTGTAATTGCGGTCCAGCACCATGACCTGGGCATTTTGAGGCAGGGCATCGATAATATCTTCAGCTGGGAAGGGCAGATACAGGCGCGGTCGCAACAGGCCTGCCTTGATGCCCTGTTCGCGCAGAATATCCACGGAAAGCCTTAATTCGGCCGCCATGCTGTTGACAGCGAAGGCTACCACTTCGGCGTCTTCCAGCCGATAGGTATCAATGGTGTCGCCATCCCACATACCGGTGAGCTGCTGGTATTCCTGAGCGGCCTGCTTGACTACCGGTATGGCCGCCTGCATATCTTCAGACAGCATCTGGCGGAAGGTGGCGTATTCAGCGGCCATGGTCACGTTACAGAATGACGAGGGATGAGCAGTATCGAGCTTCCATTCCGGTTGATGGGGAGGCAGGAAGCGGTCGATGATCTCCTGGTGCGGTACGGTTAGGGGCATCAGGCAATGGGAGATAGCAAAACCATCAAAATTAACCATCACCGGGATGTTGATCTGTTCCGCCACCCGGAAGGCTTGCAATATGGTGTTGAAAACCTCCTGGTTGGAGGAACAGTGGAATTGCAGCCAGCCGGTATCGCGCTGGGCGAAGGAATCCTGATGATCGGCCCACAGAGTCCAGGGGGCAAAAATGCCACGGTTGACATTGCACATCACAACCGGCAAACGCCCCCCCGAAGCCATATGTAAAACCTCGTGCATATAAAGCAGGCCGTTGGCTGAGGTAGCGGTAAAAACCCGGGCCCCGGCAGCGGATGCGGCCACTGCCGCAGCTAAGACGCTGTGTTCGCCTTCCACCGGAATGAAACGGGCATGGAGTTCGCCGCTGTCGACCATGGCGGCTATGGCTTCCATAATGCTGGTCTGGGGAGTGATGGGATAGCCGGGCACCACATCGACCCGGGCGCTTTTTACTGCCAAGGCGGCGGTGTAGGCGCCGGTCTCCATTCTGACTTGTGCCTCTCTGGGTGCTGTTTTCATAGGGCTACTCCTCCTGTTCCATGCTGATAGCGCCAGTGGGACATTCCAAGGCACATACCCCGCATCCCTTGCAGTAACGGTAATCGATAACCGGTTCCAAGCGGTCAATGACGGCTTCCGGGCAATACACCCAGCATATCTGGCATTTATTGCACTTCTCCACATCGACCACCGGACGGTGGGTTCGCCAGGAACCGGTCTCACCGCCGGCTCCCAGGGTCGGCCAGGAAATGGGCCTGTAAATCTTGGTGACTAATCTCATTTGATTCCATTCCTTTCGCTAAGCAAAATAAAAAAGAGGCGGAAAGATGTCATCCGCCTCGTCGCAGCGGTGCCTGGAAACTGGCTGGCAGCCTGTTTACAAACCCGTTAGGCTATCTGAGCCCTGATCTCGGTTACTGTGTTGTAAGCCTCGGCAGCGGCCCCCAGATTACGCTCGCCGCTGGGACCAGGCCATTTGTTGCGGATAGTTTGTTCCATAATCGGCTGGGGGATATCCAAGACCCGACATACTGCTCCAAACAAAGGAATATTGATTAAAGGTCCGTCAGCAGAAAATAAATTTGCTTCTCGGGCGATGGTGTCGGCGTCCACGTACCAGGTGGGGTGATTAGCCACCGGTTTGGCGAACGGAGCGTTAATGATAACCGTGCCGGCCGCTTTGACACCTTCGTGGATCGCGGGGGCGGTGAGTTTTTCGCTCATTACCACTACATAATCAGGCCATTCACATTGACTATGGGCGTGGATGGTAGTCGGGGACATACGCACCGCGGCTCGCACCGGGGCCCCGCGGCGTTCCACCCCAAAGAAAGGCAGGGCCTGGCCATGTTCGCCGTTTTCCAGCGCTGCCTGCGCCAGCAAATGAGCCAGGGTGACTGAACCCTGCCCGCCAAAACCGTTGATCCGTAGCTCTAACATAGTATTCCTCCGTTCTTCAATAGTGCTGTTCCGTTGGAAGCTTTGCAATGAGCGCTATGGTCATCAGCAAGCCCGCCAGCGATTCATTATCCATTTCAATGCGCATAATATTTTTAACTGCTGCTGGAGACTGATCCCCCGACTGTCTGGTGTCCTGATGGTCAGACCAGCTTATATAATAGACATTATATTACAACTACCTGTAAAAATACCAGCATAAAATTTGGTGATGGGGTGGGGTTTGTAGGTTGGCGATGTTGGAAGAGTGTCATATACTGGTATATGTAAAAATTGATTCGTAAAATCTTACAGAAATGAGGATGCGATATGAAACAAACGATTGATGCCCGCGGCTTAAACTGTCCCGAACCGGTGATAATGACCAAAAAGGCTCTGGACAGTCAGGATGTCAGTGAGGTGTTGGCTATTGTCGATAACCGGGCAGCCCTGGAGAACATATCCAGACTGGTTAAGACCATGAATCTGGGGAGCATGGTGGAGGAACAGGACGGACTCTTTTATATAAATATCACCAAGGAGGAAGCCATCCCCCAGAAGCAAAGTATAAAAGCGGGGGCCACAGTGGTGGTAAAAAGCAATGTACTGGGGCAGGGTGATGATGTGCTGGGCAGCGTGCTGATGAAGAGCTTCCTGTACACCCTGACGCAGATGGAGGGAGAATTGGAAACCTTGATATTCCTCAACGGCGGGGTATTGTTGACCACAGCTGGCTCCGAGGTTCTGGAGCATATCAAGAACCTGGCTAAAAACGGGGTTGAAGTCATGTCCTGCGGTACCTGTCTGGATTTCTACGGCCTCACCGACAAACTGGAGGTAGGCTCTATCGGCAACATGTACACTATTGCGGAAGAAATGTTTCATGCCCGCAAGATGATAGTATTATAATTAATACTGGATTGGCCGCCGTTGCGGGCTGTCGAATGACGGGGGGACCATATGCTGGTGGGCATCGATATTGTGGACATAGACCGGATCAGGGCGGCTGCCGCCCGGACACCGCGTTTCCTGGAACGTGTATTCACCGCTGGCGAACTGGATTATTGCAGGGGCAAAGCCGACCCCTTTCCCTCCCTGGCAGCCCGTTTTGCCGCTCGTGAAGCAGTGCGCAAATTGGACCCGGTGTTCATAACCGGGGTGTCATTCCAGGATACCGAAGTAGTAGTAGATCCCGACGGCAAACCCCGGTTGGTACTGCATGGCCGGGCTTTGGAGGAATCCCGCCGGGCAGGCATAAATAACCTGGTCCTCAGTCTCTCCCATAGCCGCGGACAGGCTATCGCCATAGTTATTGCCGACAAGGAGTGAGACCCATGAAGCTGGTAAAGGCGGAAGAAATGAAGACTATCGATAGACGGGCCAGCCAGGAGTATATGATACCCAGTCTGTTGCTGATGGAGAATGCCGGTCTGCGTGTTGTGGAGTCCATCCGGGCTATTTTACCTGTGGGGAACCGGACCCGGGTGATAATACTGGCGGGCAAAGGCAACAACGGCGGGGATGGTCTGGTAGTCGGACGCCATTTGGCTAACAGCGGAACGTCGATCGATCTTTTCCTGCTAGGGGATGCTGATGCACTGACCCCCGATGCCCGCGTCAATTACGATATTTTACATAAGATGGGGATCCCCATCCAGCCATTAACCTTGGAACAGCACCTGCCTGGTTTGATGACCGCGTTGCTGCAGGCAGATCTGGTAGTCGATGCAATATATGGGATCGGCTTTCGGGGGCGCCTTAATGATTTTGAAACCAAGGTGGCGGACCTGCTTAATCGCAGCCGGGTGCCGGTGTTGGCGGTTGACATCGCCTCTGGAGTGGAGGCCGATACCGGCAAGGTTCATGGATCGGCAGTCAAAGCCGATTATACGGTGACCCTGGCCTTGCCCAAATTAGGTCTGATAACGAGTCCGGGCAGTGAATATACGGGGCAGCTGTCGGTAGCTGACATATCCATTCCCCGCTCGTTGCTGGAGGATCCAGCACTTAAAATGAACCTTATTGATGCTACCGCTATAAAGGGGTGGCTTACACCCCGGGCAGCGGACACCCATAAAGGCACTTATGGCCATGTTCTGGTAGTAGGTGGCTCCGTCGGGATGACCGGGGCAGTCACCATGACTTCCTGCGCCGCCCTGCGCTGCGGGGCGGGTTTGGTTACTGCCGCCCTGCCTGAACCCCAGATGCCCATCCTGGACGCGGCGGCGATGGAGGTTATGAGCCGGGCTTTGCCCGTTACCAGCCTGGGCGGTATATCCACCGATGCCCTGCCGGTGCTGGAAAGCCTGCTAGGCACCTGTTCGGTATGCGCAGTAGGTCCTGGCATGTCCAGATACCAGGAGGCCAATGCCATCCTCCGTTTTATACTGGAGAATGCCGGGGTTCCGGTACTCATCGATGCTGATGGTATAAATGCCCTGGCATCAGACCCTGACGTACTCAGCGACCGCCAGGTGCCGGTGGTTATCACCCCCCACCCACGGGAGCTGGCACGGCTGACGGGGCTGACCGTGGAGGAAATCCAGCACAACCGGATCGAAGTTGCTTCCCGTTACGCCGTCAACTGGGGTATAACCATAGTGCTTAAGGGCCATCAAACGGTGGTGGCCTGCCCCCACGGTGACGTACACATAAACAGCAGCGGCAATCCGGGCATGGCTACTGCGGGCAGCGGCGACGTTTTGAGCGGAATCATTACCGGTCTTATCGCTCAAGGCCTCAAGACCCAGCAGGCAGCGGTGGCCGGGGTATACATACATGGCCGGGCCGGTGACCAAGCGGCGGCGGACGTGGGCCAGAGGGGCATGATAGCCGGCGATATCATCGATTACCTGCCTTATACCCTTTTGGAGATAGCAGGACAATAAATCAATAAATAAGAAAGCGGGTGGTCATATGCTGGTAAAGAATGTGATGACCAAAGACGTGCTGACAGTACGTCCCGACGAGAAAGTTGACAAGGTAGCCCGGCTGCTGGTGGACAACCGGATCAGCGGAGTTCCGGTAGTGGATGACCAGCATCGGGTAGTGGGGATCATCACTGAGAAGGATTTGATGATCAAAGCTACTGAGCTCAAAGTCCCCTTCTATCTCACATTATTTGACAGTATTATTTTCCTGGAGAACCCCATACGTTTTAACAATGACCTGAAGAAATACACTGCTACCTATGTCAAGGAGGCTATGACCAGCAAGGTGATAACCGTGCCTGAGGATTGCCCCCTCAATGAGGTGGTGACCCTGATGCAGAAGAAGCAGATCAATCGTGTCCCGGTAGTACGGCATGGTAAGCTGATCGGCATCGTTACCCGCAATGATATACTGAAAGCTATCGTAGAAAGAGATGGATAATCGTTCAATGAGCTGGGCAGAAATAGATTTAGGAGCCATCAGGAGTAATATTGGCGCAATTAAGAGCCTGCTTCGCCCGCAAACCGGGTTGATGGCTGTCGTCAAAGCTAATGCCTATGGGCATGGTATGCTGGAAGTATCGAAGCTATGTATCGAGGCAGGGGCTGCCTATCTGGCGGTCGCCAACCCCGAGGAGGCTTTGACTCTGCGGGAAGGTGGCATAGGGGCGCCGATACTGGTCTTGGGATGGATGCCCCCGGAATATGCTGCAGCTATGGTCGAAAACAATGTCGATGTCACTGTTTTTGAGCCGGGAGCCGCGGCAGGATTGTCACAGGCAGCGGTGGCAGCAGGAAAGCCGGCACGGATACATTTGAAGGTGGACACGGGTATGGGTCGGCTGGGTTTCGATCCCAAGCCCCAATCACTGGAGGCTATAAGAGGCTTAGCTTCCCTGCCGGGGATAGAGATAAGGGGAATCTTCAGCCACCTGGCCACTTCCGACGAGACTGACAAAACTTTTGCTTACCAACAATTGGGAGTGTTTAGACAGTTTACGGCCGACCTGGAGGAGATGGGGGTCAGTATCCCCATCCATCATTTGGCCAACAGCGGAGCGATCATGGAGATGCCGGAGGCCCAACTGGATATGGTCAGAGCCGGTATAATCATTTACGGCTTATATCCGTCCGATGAGGTGGATCACTCCATAGTCAAGTTGATTCCCGCCATGACCTTGAAGAGCCGGGTCAGTTTCGTTAAAACCCTTCCAGCTGAACACTCAGTCAGTTATGGTCGCACCTACATCAGCAAAGAAGAAATCAAGGTGGCCACAGTACCCATCGGGTATGCGGACGGCTACAACCGCTTGCTTTCCAACCGCGGCTGGGCGGTGATTAGAGGCCAGCGAGTGCCGTTGATCGGCAGGGTTTGCATGGATCAGGTTATGTTCGATGTGACTGCCCTCAGCGAAGTCAAGACCGGAGATGAGGTGATTCTATTCGGCAAACCGGAAGACGGAGTGACCGCCGATGACTTGGCGGCAGTGATCGGCACCATCAATTATGAGATTGTATGCTCACCCCACAGCCGGGTGGTCAGGATTTTCCACGATTGATCCGGCCAAAGAAGGACAGTAATTAAAAGTTTTACGCCCATTCCACCTGCTTTTGGTCATTTTTGCGAGTGTTTCATGTAATTATTGGATTTGCGGGCCTGACACCTTGTCTATATAATAAATATATATTGCGTATATTTATTTTGGGGGTGCTACCGTGCCAGCCTCTAGACGTATCATTGTGACGATCTCTGAAAACCTCCTATCTGAAGTAGATGACTGTATGATGAGGGAAAAAAGGAACCGCAGTGAAATAGTACGTGAAGCCATCGTTTATTATCTGCAGTGCCGCAAGAAAGAAATGATGGTTGAATATATGAAGAGGGGATACATCGAGATGGCCCCTATTAATTTAACTATAGCTTGTGAGGCGACCGCAAATCTGGAGGAGGATTTTTAGTATAGTTGGGAATTTTTATTCCTGGAGTTGATAAAAAATGATAAAAAGAGGGGAAATCTATTTTGCCCAGCTGAACCCGGTAGTAGGATCGGAACAAGGAGGTATCAGACCTGTTCTGGTGGTCCAGAACGACGTTGGCAATCAGTATAGCCCGACTACCATTGTGCTGGCCATCACGTCCCAGATCAACAAGGCCAAATTACCTACCCACGTTGAACTCAAGGCCCATTCCTATGGAATGGAACGCGACTCGGTCATCCTCACCGAACAGATCCGTACAGTCGATAAAACCAGATTGAAACAGAGAATAGCGGTTTTGGACGAGGCGACGATGGCCAAGGTCAACGAGGCCCTGGCTATTAGCCTGGAACTCAAGGAGATCTAAATACATATCATAGCAATACCCAGATAAGCCCGCCCTAGACGTACCACCGTACGATTCAGGTCCGGGCTTTTTTCATGCCTGCTTCGGACTGGGGCCTGGCAACACAGGGGCTGGTTGCGCAGTTGAACAAGTCGGCCGGCGAGGATTCTAGATCGAGGAGGGATAGGTTTGAGACCAATAGTAGGGATAACCGGGAGCAACCAGCCTGGTAACCATACGCTGCTGTTTAAGGATTATTACGTCAGCGCAATTCAGCGGGCGGGTGGGTTGGCCTTACTGCTGCCCCCGGTTCGGGACGAAGGTGGACTGGAACAGTACCTTGATATCTGCTCGGCCATATTGTTTACCGGGGGCGGGGATTTCGACCCGGCCTGGTGGGGAGAGCCTTTATCTCCTCAGTGCGGCGAGATCGATCCCCAAAGAGACAGATTTGAATTGAGTCTGGCCCGGCATTGCCTGCGGTTGAAGCGGCCGGTGCTAGGGATTTGCCGGGGTTGTCAACTGCTTAACGTAGCGGCCGGGGGCAGCCTCTGGCAGGACATCCAGTCTTCCCAAGGTCATATCCAAAAAGCCCCCCGCGATTATCCCATCCATGATATATTTATAGAAGCGGGAAGCCGGTTGGCAGATATAATGAGGGTTGAACAGATCCGGGTCAACAGCTTTCACCACCAGGCTGTCAAACTCCTGGGGGAAGGGTTTACCATTACTGCACTGGCCGAGGATGGAACCGTGGAGGCGATAGAGAAACGGGGAGCCGAATTTTGCATGGGGGTGCAATGGCATCCGGAGTGTATGCGCGACCGATACTCGACCCGCTTGTTTGCTGCGTTTGTGGCCAGTGCCCGGACTTGAAGCCCGGGTGGGCAGGGAATTAAAAACCAACCTACTTGGAGCCGGGCAGATAATGGCAGGATGGCATTTGAACCATCAACAAACGGCATTCATAAGATACTATTGCAGGGGGAGGAACTTTTCTTAATGATAGCAATCCAAGGTGCCACGATATACACCATGGAAGGCGGGATTATGCACGGCGGGGTAATACTGGTGGAGGAGCAGTTTATCCAGGCGGTGGGGGAAGAACTAGCAGTACCGGCCGGCGCTACCGTTGTGGATGCACAGGGTAAATTCATCCTGCCCGGATTGATTGACGCGCACACCCATATCGGGTTGGAGGAGGAGATCTATCGTATCGAAGGCGACGACGTCAACGAGACTAGCGACCCGATTACACCGCAACTGCAGGCAGTTGATGGGATAAATTTCATGGATCTGGCTTTCGCCGATGCCCTGCGGGGAGGCGTAACCAGAACAATGTGTATGCCCGGCAGTGCCAACATACTGGGTGGGCAGGCGGTTTTTCTCAAAACCCTGGCATCCAGTCCGGCGGAGATGGTATTTCGCAATCCCTGGGGGCTGAAAGCGGCGCTGGGGGAGAATCCCAAACGGGTCTATGGGGCTCAGAAGAAAGCCCCCAAGACGCGGATGGCCAGCGCCAGCCTACTCCGGGAGGCGTTCGCCACCGCCCGCGGCCTAATGGATAGAGAGGATATCAAGGCCGCCGAATTATACCGTAATGCAGCCATATTCAAGGTCCTGCGCGGAGAGATGCCCCTGCTGCTGCATGTTCACCGGGCCGATGACATCCTGACGGCACTGCGTATAAAAGATGAGTTCGGTATTGAGATGCAGCTCCAGCATGGTACCGAGGCAGCTCTGGTGGCGGATGAACTAGTGAAAAGAGAGGTACCCGTGGCCTTAGGCCCCCTGTTTACCAACCGAGCCAAGGTGGAGATGAAGGAAGTGGCTTTCCGCAATGCCGCTCTGCTGGCGGAGAGGGGAGTAAGGTTCTGTTTTATAACTGATCATCCAGTTATTCCGATCGAACACCTACGGGTATGCGCCGCCCTGGCGGTGCGAGAAGGGTTGGAGGAAGAAGCGGCTCTCGCCGCGATAACCAGTACCCCGGCCCGGATGCTTAAACTGGATCATGAATTGGGAACCATAACGGCGGGCAAACGTGCCGACTTGGCGATATATTCGGGGCACCCGCTGGATTTCCGGTCCCGGGTGGAAAGGGTAATGGTGGATGGTAACTGGTGGGGGGAGAAGGTTGAATAAAGGCGATCTGTTTACCGTATACATGGACGGTAGCCCTATGACTATCTGCGTGTTGGGTTCATACCAGGAAGAATTAACCGGAGAAGAGATGGTCATCCTGGCGGTGGTCGGTCAGGAAAATATGGTCCACATCCCCGCCGAGGACCTGAATAACATGTTTTTGCGCGCCAAGTACACGCACTGATCAATCCGCGTCAGGAATGAACCAGCCGCCTGATACTAACCCATTCGGGTAGAATCGGGCGGCATTTTAATGCCATTATTTACATCAAGGAGATTCCCATCCATCTTCGAATAACTCTAGTAATTGTTATTTGAGGGGATAGGGAATGAGGAAGGTAATTACCGTTATTTTTGCCTTATTATTATTTATAGTGCCCGCCAGCGTAGCTCTGGGCAATTGGGCCCCAGCCATCCGCATTAATGGCCAGATCAGGGAATTAAGTCCTCCGGCCCAAATCGTAAATCAGCGGGTCATGGTACCGCTGCGGTTTTTTACCGAAGATCAAGCCTTACAGGGATCGGTGCTCTGGAACGACGCCGCCCGCCAGGTCAAAGTAACCTGTATGGATCGGACCTTTCAATTTCATATCGGCAGTACTGGGGTGATAGTGGACGGCCAGGTGTATCAGTTGGACAGTGCCCCCTACATATACCAAAACCGTACCTATCTGCCCCTGCGCTTCTTCGCAGAACACCTAGGCGGGACAGTCACCTGGGACAGCGCCCGAGGTGAGGCGGCCATCGAGTTCAAGCATAAAGGACAGAGAGCTCCCAAAGTCTTCGCCTATTACTATTGGGGCGGTTTCACCGAACTCGAGGAAAATGCCGGGTTGTTCACCGATGTGGCCTTGCGCTGGTTTGAGACCAACCAACAAGGTGAATTGTTTTATGAATATAAGGACAACTATGCCCAGGTATTGTCCTTCCTGCGCCAGCAGGGCATAAAGACACATGCCAGCGTAGTGTTTATGGACAAGGAGGGCCTCCATAGCCTGCTGTCCAACTCCCAGCGACGGGCCAACCTGATTACCCAACTGTGCCGGCGGGTGCAGCAGGATGGTTACGACGGGGTCAACATCGATTTCGAATTCATACCCGCCCAGGATGGGCCGAGTTTCACCTTGTTTCTGAAAGAACTGAAATCGAACTTAGGTCCGGGCAAGGAACTGTCGGTGGCAGTGTTCGCCCGGACGGCCCGAGATAATTGGCCCACCCCCTATGATTATCGCCGCATCGGGGAGATCGTAGATGATGTGGTAATCATGACTTACGACTATCATTATAAGACCACCGCGGCTGGGGCGGTTGCCCCCTTATGGTGGGTAGAAGAGGTTATCAATTATATGTGCAGCCAGGCTCGCATCCCAGCCGACAAACTGCTAATCGGTATGGCTACCTATGGTTATGATTGGGGGCAGGGGTTAACTACGGCTACGGTGACCCGCGAAAAACTGGCCCAGGTAAAAAGTCGTTATGGGGTGACTGCTCATTATGATCAAGCCAGCAACAGCCCTTTCTATACGTATACAGATGCCAATCAGGTCCGGCACCAGATCTGGCTGGAAAACGAGTTAAGTCTGGGTAAGAAACTGGATCTGGTCAAGCGGTATGGACTGGGGGGGATCAGTTTCTGGCGGATTGGCAACGGCTTCGACGATCTGTACAACCTGTTGGAGAAGGAGTAGGGTTGGTGACTACGGGGTGAAGCAGTTTGCTCTCCTGGACTGGTTTTAATATTCAACAGCAATGTTATATAATATTGGAAAAATAACCGCCTGACATAGGCGGTTTTACATTGGCAATGTTTATTGTTGATAGGGGACAGCAATGGTGGGGGAGGAAGAGCCTATGGCTGATGAACAACCAAGTTTGTTTGATGAATTGAATCCGCCGACGAAGGTAATAATTCCACCAACACCGCCGTTCAAGAGCAGGGCTGTTTTTTTGCCTGGCGTCAAAGATGGGGAGGGTTATCCGGATATCAAGGATTACCAGCAGTTGCAGGAGCTGGCCCGCAACTGTGAGCGTTGTGTTCTGAGGAGTACTTGCCGGCAGGTGGTTTTCGGTGATGGCAGCCGGGAGGCCCGCATTATGTTTGTGGGCGAAGGTCCCGGCAAGGATGAAGATGAGCAGGGTATCCCTTTCGTGGGCCGGGCGGGGCAGTTGCTGGACAAAATACTGGCGGCGTCCGAATTCAACCGTTCCGAGGTCTATATCACCAACGTGGTGAAATGCCGCCCCCCGGGCAACCGACTGCCCAATCCGGACGAGCTAAAGGCCTGCCGCCCGTTTCTGGAGGCTCAGATCCGTATCCTCAGTCCGCGTCTAATCATCTGCTTGGGGTCAGCCGCTACCCAAGCCATAATCGATCCCAAGGCCCGCATAACCCAGGTGCGCGGGCGGTGGTTCATCCGGGATGGAATAAAGATGATGGGGACCTTCCATCCCGCGGCCCTGTTGCGCAATCCCAATTACAAGCGGCCAGTCTGGGAGGATTTCAAACTGATCCGGGACGAATACCAGAGGCTTAACGGATAGCTCGGAGCCGAGGAGTATACATGGATTTGATTGTGCACAATGAGGAAGAGATGCTACAGCTGGGCCAGACTTTGGCCGCTGTTTTAGGTCCTTCCGATATCGTATATTTAAGGGGGGGACTGGGAACCGGTAAAACCGTTCTGGTCCGGGGCGTAGCCCAGGGATTGGGCTATTGGGGCCCGGTTACCAGCCCAACATTCACCCTGATGAATGTATATCCGGCCGATCCGGTGATATACCATTTCGATTTTTACCGCCTGGAGGGGTCGGATCTGGTTGATCTGGGACTGGAGGATTACCTGGAAAGCGGGGGTATTTCTTTGTTTGAATGGTCCCAGGTGGGAGAAGCCTTTCTGCCCGGGGAAGCCCTGGAAGTGGATATAGAATTGAGCGGGGATGACTATGATCTGCCCCGCAAGGTGCATATCGCAGCACAGGGCGCCAAATATCGTCTAAAACTGGAGAGGTTGAAGAGCATTGTTGATTTTGGCCATTGATAGCTCCACCCCGGTGGCCGGGGTGGCTCTGGTCCAGGACGGGAACCTGGTGCGGGAAAGCTTCATTAACTTTAAACAGACCCATTCAGAAATGCTTATGCCACTGGTGGACCAGACCCTGCGCGGATGCGAGTTAACGGCCCGGGATCTAGATGCCCTGGCGGTAACCATAGGTCCGGGGTCCTTTACCGGCTTGCGCATTGGCATGGCGGCTGTCAAGGGACTGAGTCTGGCCGCCGATCTGCCCGTAGTGGGTGTATCGACTCTGGCAACCCTGGCCCATAACATTTGCTTCACTGACCACCTGGTCTGCCCGATGCTGAATGCACGCCGCCAGGAGGTATACGGGGGTTGTTTTGACAATCGCGGACCTTTCCCACAGCTGATTGGCGAAGAGGTGGCTTGCCCGGCGGAGCAGTTTGCCTGTTCGGCCCGCGAGCTGGCCAGGCGGCAGGGGAGACCGGGAATCATAATGCTGGGAGACGGGTTTGCCCCCTACCGGGAGATATTCGAATCGCAGTTGGGGGATCAGCTCCATATCGCACCGGCCCCTTTAATGCTGCCGCGGGCAGCTGCCTTGGGCAGTCTGGCCTTGGTCAAGGCCACGCGGGGAGAGTACGAAGAGGCTATGTTGATGCGCCCCCGTTACATACGTTTGTCAGAGGCGGAACGGAAACTGGGAAAAGGAGAGCTGTAAGTGCTGAACAACGCATTCATGATCCGGAAAATGACCGTCCAGGATCTGGATCAGTTGATGATTATTGAAAATGAAGCCTTCAGTCTGCCCTGGTCGCGGAGCTCATACGAGGCGGAACTGCAGAACGCCTATGCCGACTACCTGGTTTGTGACTGTGCCGGAGAACTGGCCGGCTACATAGGGATGTGGACGGTCATGGAGGAAGCCCACCTTACCAATGTGGCAGTAGCTTCCAAATTCCGGGGAAAAGGCATTGCCCGCATCCTAATGCAGACCCAGGAAAAACTAGCCCGCAGTAAAGGCGCCAGTATGATGCTCCTGGAAGTAAGGCCTTCCAACCAGGCCGCACTCCAGTTGTACTCAAGCTTAGGGTATATACATGCAGCTATCCGCAAGAATTATTATAGTGACAACCAGGAGGATGCTTTGATCATGGTCAAGCATCTCCATGAAGATAACGAGGCCGGAATTAAAGACATACAAGTGGGTATATGAAGTGAAAGATATTATAATCTTGGGGGTGGAGACATCCTGTGACGAGACCGCAGCCGCCCTGGTGAAAAACGGCCGGGAGGTATTGGCCAATGTGGTCAATTCGCAAGTGGCCATCCATGAACAGTTTGGAGGCGTGGTGCCAGAAGTAGCCTCACGCAAGCATATCGAGAATATTGCCCTGGTAACGGAGACTGCTTTTCAGCAAGCCGGGCTTGCCCATCGGGATATTGATGCCGTAGCGGTGACCACTGCTCCTGGCCTGATTGGGGCCTTGCTGGTGGGGCTGTCCTTTGCTAAAGCCTTCGCCTATGGCCTGCAGTGTCCCCTTATTGCCGTCAACCACCTCCAGGGGCATATCTATGCTAATTTCCTGGAGCATGATGGGATCGAGTTTCCCGCCATCTGCCTGGTGGTTTCCGGGGGCCACACCAGTCTCCTGTATATGAACGGACCCCGTGACCTAAAGGTCATCGGGTCAACCAAGGATGATGCCGCCGGCGAGGCCTTCGATAAGGTAGCTCGCTTTTTAGGACTCGGTTACCCTGGCGGCCCGGCGGTTGAGAAGGCTGCCCGGCAGGGAACCGCAGGCAGGTATGTGCTGCCCCGGGTGTTCCTGGATCGGACCAGTTTTGAATTTAGTTTCTCCGGTCTTAAGACTGCGACCATGAACCTGTGGAAAAAGGAGCAACCACGGGGGGCGAGCGTAGCCGACCTGGCCGCCGAGTTCCAGGCTGCCCTGGTGGAGGTGCTGGTAGGTAAGACCATCCAGGCCGCCCAGAAATACCAGGTCAAAACCATCCTGACTGCTGGGGGGGTGGCGGCCAACCAGGAATTGAGACAGCAGTTGGGTCAGGCAGCCCAAACAGCTGGTTGCCGGCTGTGTTTTCCCTCCCTGCCCTTATGTGCCGATAATGCGGCCATGATCGCTGGTCAGGCCTATTATGATTTTCTCCAGGGCAACTTTGCGGGGTTAGACATTAATGCACAGCCCAGTGGATTTTCCTTATGATTTAGCTTGTGGATATTGTGGAAAACTCTGTTGATAATTAGAAAATCGGGCTTTCTGAATATTGCCCCTATAGAAGGCCAGCTCGTTTATAGAGGGAATGTCGAAAAATAGCGTCATAACACGCTGTGGATAAACAATGTAAGGTGGCTGACAGTGATGCATCCGGTACTTGTGGAATTCGGCCCGCTAAAAGTATATGCCTGGGGATTCATGATGGCAATCGCGGTGCTCGTCGCCGTTTTTGGCATAGGCCGGCGCTTCAAACAGGAGGGCTACGATCCCGATCATGCTTTGGATCTGGCTATTATCCTGGTGTTGTCCGGATTGATCGGCTCGCGCATGGCCTATATAGCCATGTTTGAATGGCAGGAATTCCTGGTCCGTCCGGCCATCTTTTTCAGTATGACCAACGGCGGATTCCAGGGGTTGGTATGGTATGGCGGCTTTACTGCCGGGCTGTTGGCCTTTATCATCTATATCCGGGTAAAGCGCTATCCCTTCTGGAAGGTGGCCGATATAGTGGCTCCCTATCTGGCCTTGGCCTACGCCATAGTCAGGATTGGCTGTTTTCTCAACGGATGCTGCTACGGGGTCATATCCGATGCAGCCTGTACGGTGGTATTCCCTGTAGTTGACGGTTTCCACCGATACCCCACCCAGTTGTTTAGTACCGCTCTCAACCTATTGCTGTTCGGACTTCTTTACTGGTATTATCCCCGCCGCCAGTTTGACGGGCAGATATTCGCCGGCTACCTTATGGGTTATGCGGTCTATCGTTTTATGATTGAGTTCTTGCGGGAAAATTGGGTATTTTACGGACCGTTGTCAATTGCCCAGGTTTATTCGCTGCTCATCTTGGCCGCCGGCATCATCCTCTATATATGGCGGCGCTCATTCGCCGAAGGGAGGCATTCCTCTGATTAGTGCCAGAGAACAGCGCCAGGCTTTGCGCCGGGAGATGCAGGAACGACGGGGGCGGATGACCAAGGAGCAAGTGCAGGAATACAGCCGGGCTATCACCGCCAAACTAATGACTCTTGAGCCTGTTCGTAAGGCGGTCACCATAATGGGTTTTGCATCTTTCGGCAATGAAATCGATTTGGTCCCGTGGTTGGAGAGCTTGCAAAGAGAAGGCCGGACCGTGCTCCTGCCTCGAGTGGAAAGCCAGGATATACTGGTGGCGGTAGAAGTGGTTAGCTGGGAAAATATGCGCCGGGGAAGCTTCGGGATCCGCGAGCCCTTGGGCCAGCCGTTCCCTCCGGCGAGCATCGACGTGGTCATCGTGCCCGGGCTGGTCTATGACGGCAAGGGCTACCGGTTGGGTTACGGCAAGGGCTATTATGACCGTTTCCTCAAGCTGCTGGCGCCCCAGACATTCATATGCGGCGTATGTTACGATTTTCAGGTGGTGGATACAGTGCTGCCCCATGAGGCAGATGTGGCCATGCACTGGGTTGTCACTGAAAAGTCAGAGTTGGCGGTCAACTGGGATTATTTCTGATTCCGCCGGACCGGTGATGATAGATGTGGATAATATTGTTCATCATTGCTAGGTTATTGAGGGTATTGTATAATGGAGTCACAATTGCAGAGGCTCCGATTCAGTAAGCCTAAAGTCACGGCCAGGGCGGCTGAACGATAGGGTGTGAATGGAAACGTTCATGCCTCCTGTGGGAAAGGAGTGGCGCTAGAATATAGCGGAGCCTGAATGCGTCTGAAGACGCTTATTTTTTTGGAAGGGCCAGGATAGTTGGATAAGGAGCTGTTGGAAAGGATCAAGGAGCTTGCCCCGGATGGGACCATCACCTGCCGGGAGGCCCGCGAACTGGCGGAAAAACTGGGGATACCGGCCAGCAAGGTGGGCAAGGTCTGCAGTGATGCTCGGATTAAGATAACTGCCTGTGAACTAGGCTGTTTTTAAGGTGGACATGCCCACACCGGATTAAACAAGGGCATGATGGGGGAGGATACACGATGGTCGACAGACATGGACGCAATATAAATTATTTGCGTATTTCTATTACTGATCGCTGCAATCTACGCTGCCGTTACTGTATGCCTTATACCGGGGTGGAGAAGGTCGAGCATGTCAGCATCCTATCCCTGGAGGAAATCGCCAGGCTGGTTCGGGTAGCGGCTGGAGCCGGTATTCGGAAGGTGAGGTTGACCGGGGGAGAACCCCTGGTAAGACGAAATGTCGCCCAGCTGGTACGCTATATTAAGGAAGTCCCCGAGATCGACGATATATCGCTGACCACCAATGGGGTACTGTTCTCCGGAATGGCTGAGGAACTGAAAGCGGCCGGCCTTGACCGGGTCAACTTCAGCCTGGATTCGCTGGTACCGGAAAAGTTCCAGTACATTACTCGGGTGGGAAACTTGGACACGGTAAGGGAGGCCATCGACAAGGCATTGGACTTGAATCTGCACCCGGTCAAGATCAATACTGTTCTGATCCGGGGATTCAATGACAATGAGATAATGGCCTTCGCCGACTTGGCCTATAGACGTCCGCTGCACGTACGTTTTATTGAGTTTATGCCCATTGGCGACTTGCAATATTGGAACCGGGATAACATAGTTACCTCCCGGGAGACCAAGAATATAATTACCCGGCATTACCGTCTGGCCGAAGCCAAAAAGATCAAAGGCAGCGGGCCGGCCAGGTATTACAACCTGGAAGGCGGACAGGGTTCGGTAGGATTTATCAGTCCCATGAGCAATCATTTCTGCTCCGAGTGCAACCGTATCCGCATGACTGCGGACGGCAAACTGCGGGGCTGTCTATACGACAAACGGGAAGTGGACCTGAAGCAGGCTATGCTATATGGCGCCAGCGATGAGCAACTGCGTGAGATCTTCATGGAAACGATCAGCAGCAAGCCGGACAAGCATAACATGAATAACGGCTGGGGTGCCGAGAACCGCCGCAAGATGTACCAGATAGGAGGATAGTCGATGAGCTTCACCCACATCAACCAACAGGGTTATGCCCACATGGTGGATGTTAGTACTAAGACTGATTCCAACCGGGTAGCGCGGGCTCAGGCGGTAGTGCATATGAAGCCCGAAACCCTACAGGCGATCCGGGCTGGAGCAGTTAAAAAGGGAGACGTACTAGCCGTGGCTCAGGTAGCCGGGGTGATGGGGGCCAAGCAGACCGCCTCGCTTATTCCCATGTGCCACCCCCTGATGCTGACCGGGGTGGACATTGACTTTGAATTTGATGACAACAAATCTACCCTGACAATCTTTTCGGTGGTTAAGACCACCGGCAAAACCGGGGTGGAAATGGAAGCCATTACGGCAGTTACCACGGCGGCCCTGACGGTGTACGATATGTGCAAAGCGGTAGACCGCTGGATGGAGATATCCGGAATACAACTGCTGGAGAAAGCGGGCGGCAAGAGCGGCCATGTGCAGCGGGTATTGGACCCGTATCCTCAAGATGACCGTGATCAGCAATAAACCATACCAGTGTAATGACCAGGAAGTTGATTATCAGCCTGCAACCTAAGACAGTCTCGGTTGATTAAGCGCTGCCGAACAGGTTAAGAGATTCAGTGGAGGAGCTGCTTTAATGTATAAAGCCGGTATATTGATAATGAGCGACAAAGGCTCGCGAGGCGAGCGTGAGGATCGCAGCGGCCGGGAGATAATGGACATGCTGGGCAGCGGCGGTTTTCGATTCGATTATTACGAGATTGTTCCCGATGAACGGGATATTATCGTGGAGAAACTGATTCATGCTTGTGATCAGCTGCGGCTGGATGTGATTTTCACGTCCGGAGGCACGGGTTTTGCTCGTCGGGACGTGACCCCCGAGGCTACCTTGGCAGTGATTGAGCGCTGTACGCCCGGGATCCCGGAAGCCATGCGGCTGTATGGGATGCAGAAAACGCCTAAGGCCATGTTATCCCGGGCCGCCGCCGGGATCAGGGGTAATACCCTTATAATCAACCTGCCTGGCAGTGTCAAAGGAGTCCGGGAATCGCTGGAAGCTATCCTGCCTGCTCTGGACCATGGATTGGAGATTTTGGTCGGTTCCGCCACCGAATGTGGTCAAGGCTAGTCCAAGACGGGTTCTTGAATAGAACCGCACTACACGAATAATTTATCCAAGATTGATGAATAAACCTGCCATTGCAGGTTTTTCTTTTTGTTGCGCCTCCGGCAGAGGCAGGCTTCACCTCGTCTCTGCCCCCGGCGCTAGCCTCAATTATCCAAATCATTCGGGTTAAGGACCTCTTTTATTGGTAAATAATTCATGTTGCGAGAGAAGTGAATTCTCTTACGGGTAATTCGATTGAGCTGGCTGGTGAGGAAGAAACGCGAATAATATAGTTTACGTATTCCCATACTAGGTATGGTCAAAATCCCTTCATTCAAGGGTTGGTCTTGGTTCCAGAATATGTATCCACGATGCAATCGTGTCCAAGGCAGGATAATACCGGTTGGATGTCATATTATATAGCATGTAATATAACCGAATCACGAAAGGTATAGGAAAATGAAGAACAACCAACGGACAGACATCGTTTTTTTGTTGCTGATATGCTTGACCCTGATGGCCGCCGGAACATATGCCTACCGGGCCAATATTGCCATACTCCCCGAACAAGCAGCCAGTATAGCCCCTGCTGCCGTTTCACCGGTCGGTGAGGTTCCACCAACTACCAATCCATCTACCGCCCTAGCACCTGGCAGCGATAGTGGTGCCGTCCCGCCCCAATCTGCACCTACCCCAACCCCTGCTCTTGCCACCTATACGGTCAAGTCCGGTGACACACTCTGGGACATCGCCGCGGCTCATCACACCACCGTTGCTCAGCTGATAGAATTAAACAATTTGAGCAGTGATGCTCTATCCCTAGGTCAGACACTGATTCTGGCCGGCAAGGCGGACCAGGCGTCCAAATTGGCGGCTGTGCACAATGCTCCCGCGCCAACCCCGAGCCGTTCGGCTGGAGCCTCTCGTTCGGAGGTGCTGCAATATGCGGCCCGTTTTTTGAACACTCCCTATAAATATGGTGGTACCACCCCGGCCGGTTTTGATTGTTCGGGATTCGTCCAGTACGTATATAAACATTTTGACATTAGTTTGCCCCGTACTGCTGCTGCCCAGGCATCCACCGGGGTCCGGGTTGACAAATCCAACTTGAACCCAGGGGACCTAGTATTTTTTAACACGGATGGTTCTGGCATCAACCATGTGGGTATCTATGCGGGGAATGGCCGGTTTATCCATTCCAGTTCACCTAACTCCGGCGGCGTGATTTATACCTCCATGGGGGAGAGTTTTTATTCCAAATCCTATGTCGGAGCCCGGAGGTTATCCAACTAAATTCAGGTTTTCCCAAAGTGGTTGCAGTTGTTACGACCAACGGGGCGCAATGACCGCGTCCTTGGCTTGCCGTATTTTAAAAAATCAAGTTAGATGAAGGTATAAAAGGAAAACTGCAGGAGAATAATAGTAATCGATAATATTGGGCAAATTTAGCCAGATTTGTGATTTGTGTGCTGGGCTAATGTTGCCTAATATATTAAATGTATATTAGCACTCGCAACTATTGAGTGCTAACAACAAATAATAAAAGGAGGCGTCCCCGTGAACATCAAACCATTAGGCGATCGAGTGGTTGTAAAAGTAGCCGAAGTCGAAGAACAGAAGACCAAAAGCGGTCTGTTTGTACCGGACACAGCAAAGGAGAAACCCCAAGAAGCCGAAGTATTAGCAGTAGGTCCCGGACCCCTCAATGATAAGGGCGAGAGAGTCCCCATGGACATTGCAGTTGGCGACAAAATCATCTTTTCCAAATACGGCGGAATGGAAATCAAACTGGGCGGCGAGACGGTGCTGATCCTTTCAGAGAGAGATATCCTGGCTAAGATAGTCTAACTACAAATATTGAAGGAGGCTACATAGATGTATTCCAAAGAGATTAAATTTGCTGAAGAGGCCAGAAGGTCCCTTGAGAAAGGGGTAGACAGCCTGGCTAATACTGTAAAAGTAACCCTGGGGCCCAAGGGCCGCAACGTAGTTCTGGACCGCAAGTTCGGATCCCCTACCATCACCAATGACGGTGTGACCATCGCCCGTGACATAGACCTGGATGATCCCTGGGAGAATCTGGGCTGCCAGTTGGTCAAGGAAGTGGCCATCAAGACCAACGATATCGCCGGTGACGGTACCACCACCGCAACCCTTCTGGCCCAAGCCATGATCAAGGAAGGTCTCAAGAATGTAGCCGCCGGCGCCAATCCCATGATAATGCGCAGGGGTATTGAGAAGGCTGTCAAGGCTGCGACCGATGCTATCGAATCCATCGCCCGGCCAGTCGAGTCCCGCGAAGCCATTGCCCAGGTAGCCTCCATCAGCGCCAGCGATCCCGAGATCGGTGATCTGATCGCCGACGCCATGGAGAAAGTAGGCCGGGACGGAGTCATCACCGTGGAAGAATCCAACTACATGGGAACATCCCTGGAGTTGGTGGAAGGGATGAACTTCGATCGTGGTTATATCTCCCATTACATGGTCACTGATACCGAAAAGATGGAAGCCAAGCTCGAGAATCCCTACATCCTGATCACCGACAAGAAAATATCCGCCATCACCGAAGTACTGCCGGTGCTGGAGAAAGTTGTCCAAACGGGCAAACCCATGTTGCTGGTAGCGGAGGATGTAGAGGGCGAAGCTTTGGCCACCCTGATCGTCAATAAACTGAGAGGCACTTTCACTTGTGTTGCAGTTAAGGCTCCGGCTTTCGGCGAGAGAAGAAAAGCCATGCTGGAGGATATCGCCATCCTTACCGCGGGCCAGGTAGTAACCGAGGATATGGGCCTGAAGATGGAAAATGTGACCCTGGATATGCTGGGCCGGGCCAAAAACGTAGTGGTCAAAAAGGACGAAACCATCATCGTCGATGGTGAGGGCAGCGAAGAGGCAGTAAAGAACCGCATCAGCAACATCAAGACCCAGGTGGAGAACACCGACTCCGAGTATGATCGTGAAAAACTCCAAGAACGGATGGCCAAATTGTCAGGTGGGGTAGCCATAATCAAGGTCGGTGCGGCCACTGAGACTGAATTGAAAGAGAAGAAGCACCGCATCGAAGACGCTCTAGCCGCAACTAAAGCCGCCGTTGAAGAAGGTATTGTGTCCGGCGGCGGGGTGGCCCTGATCAATGCCATCCCAGCAGTAAACGCTGTTGACGCCACTGGCGACGAACGGACCGGTGTCAACCTAGTTGCCAAAGCCCTGGAAGAGCCGTTGCGCCAGATTGCCAACAATGCGGGCATTGAAGGCTCAGTGGTGGTCGAAAAGGTTAAAGAGGCCCAGGCTGAGCAGAAGGGAATGGGTTTCAACGCCCTGACCAACACCTATGAAGATATGATCAAGGCCGGTATCATCGACCCCGCCAAGGTAACCCGCTCCGCGGTTCAAAACGCGGCTAGCATTTCCGCCATGTTACTGACCACCGAAGCCATCGTCTCCGAGAAGCCAGGCGAAGACAAAAACGCTGGCATGGGCGGCGGAGGAATGGGCGGCATGGGAGGCGGCATGGGCATGATGTAATCAGCCCGACCTCTTGATTGAATCCAATAAACAATCCCTCCACAACGGACAGTCGCTGCAGAAATACTGCAGCGGCTGTCTCTATTTGGAGAGCTGAGCATGGACGAATTCTAAAGCGCGACTGTTTCAGGGTGGATTGATGATCAGAGGGGAGAACCGACACAGCAGGCGAATAAATAGTCTAGTAGGATTCGTTTGCGGCTTTTTCGAGGTTTAAGTAATCTATACCATTATTTATCATTCCTTCTGCCACTTTGGCCAACTCCTGGGGAGATTCTTTCATTCCAGTGTCCATCCAGGTCTGCAGCAATCCTATACAGCCTGCCACCGCATAGGAAGCAAAATATTCATATCGTTGGGTTTCACTGGCCGGCCAGGTTTCCATCAGTGATCGCAGACATTTTTCCTTTACCAGCGTCTTGAGCTTTTCCACGAAAGCCATATCACCGTAGGGTCCCAATAGCATTTTACAAAAGGTTTGGTTGTCGGCGATGTACTGGAACATAGCGGAGATGTACGGACCAGGCGACTCCTTCGGCTGCTGCACCGGGAAGAGCCTGGATATGTCATCGAGTTCCTCCAGCATTTCCGCTTCTATTTGGGAGAGCATATCATAAATATCCCGGTAATGAAGGTAAAAAGTGCCACGGTTGATATCGGCCCGGTTTACCAGCTCCTGAACAGTGATGTCGTTGATATTTTTTTCAAGTAATAAAGTTGCCAGACTTTCTTTGAGGTTTTTTTTAGTTTTACGAACCCGTCGGTCAACGTTGGCAGGGCGGGATTTTTTATCCATAAATACTACTCCTCATCGAAATGATAAACAAAATTCGGCTCCATGTTGATTATTAAACACTGTCTCTCGAATTTGATGATTGCACAATCTGCTTCTGTTAGTATAATTTCTTCCAAGGATATAATCAACATGTGTACATAAATAAATAGATGTTGATCTGACAACAAGAATCTACTAATTTGAGCAAGTTGGTGTTATCGATGTGGCGTTTTACTCGGAGAGGAAAAGAAAATCTGCCCGCCCTCTCTCACAGGAGAGGGCAGAGCTTGGTAGATTTTATCATCCGACGCAGCAAACTGATCGAGAAGGTATTCGCAATAATCTTTATCATAACTGCGCTTTGCCTGCCTTTTGTAGGCATCAATTATGACCTCAGCAAATACCTGCCAAGTGATATGCCTTCCAAACAGGGAATCGATTTGATGGAAGAGGAATTCGGCTATCCTGGGACGGCCCGGATAATGATTGCCGATGTGTCCATTTATGAAGCCAAGACTTATAAGGATCGCATTGCGGCCATAGAAGGTGTGGACAGGGTCCAGTGGGCTGATGCGGTGACGGATATCAACCAGTCCAGCCTGTTCATCCCCTATGAAGAGATTGATGACTGTTACCAAGATGGACATGCGGTCATGGACATAACCTTTACCGGTAATAATTCTGCTGCCAGCACCCGATCAGCTATTCAGCAAATGCAAACCATATTGGGAGAGAAGGGCTCTTTTAGCGGACCAGCTGTACAGGAAAAATTCTTGAATGAGATCATTACCAAAGAGATGCTGTATATTCTGATCTTCGGTATATTTATTATCTTAGGGCTGTTGACACTGGCTACCACCTCCTGGTTTGAACCGTTGGTATTTCTAATTGTGATATTGATTTCTGTCGTTATTAATATGGGCAGTAACATATTTTTTGGTACCGTTTCCTCTATTACCTTCAGTGTAGCAGCAGTCCTGCAATTGGCCATTGCCATGGATTACACCATAATCCTGCTGGATAACTTCACTAAGGAGCGAAAGCTGCAGCTACCGGTGGAAGAGGCTTTATCCAATGCCATCCGCAAAAGCATAGTGACTGTTTCTTCAGCTGGAGCCGCAGCGGTGGTGGGATTCCTGGCCCTGGTCCTGATGCGATATGGTATTGGCCGCGATATCGGGCTGGTGCTGGCCAAAGGCATTGCCATCAGTATGATCACGGTGATGACCCTAACCCCCGCGTTCGTGTTGCGCTGGTATAAGATAATCGAAAGCACGCAACACAAGCCGCTGGTTCCTTCCTTTGATAAAGTGGCCGGGCAAATATATAGATTTCGCTGGGTAACTCTAATCCTGTTGATGCTGATCGCAGTTCCCGCCTATGTAGCCAAAGACATGAACGATTTCAATTATGGTAATGAAGCACTGGGTTTGTCCCAGGGAACGACTATGTATGAGGATGACCAGGCGATTACCTCCAAGTTCGGCCGGAGCAATCTGATTATGGCGATTGTGCCTAACAGTTCCATGGTAACTGAAGCCAAACTATCTGAAGACCTGGAGGAACTGCCCTATGTAAAATATGTTACATCCCTTGCTAATACCTTACCGGATGGAGTTCTCGCAAGCTTTCTGCCAGACAGTATTACCGGACAGCTCCACAGTGATAATTACTCCCGTATCCTTATTCCCATAAGAACGTCCGGGGAAAGCGAATTGGCTTTTCGTGCCGCCGATGAGATTTCAAAAATCGTTAAGGGATATTATCCGGAAAATTCATATATAATCGGCGTTACCCCTTCCACCATGGATATAAAAGGGGTAATCGTCGATGACTGGAGCCGGATTGACAAGCTTTCCATGCTGGGAGTGGCACTGGCTATAGGGGTGGCTTTTCGCTCTCTGGTCCTTCCCATTGTGCTGATAATACCTATTAAAATGGCGGTTTATGTCAACATGATGGTTCCCTACTTGCTGGGCGCACGCATGATGTATCTGGGTTTCATTGTGGTCAGCTGTCTGCAGTTAGGAGCAACCATCGATTACTCCATCGTAATGACCTACCACTACCTGGACCAGCGCAAACGCCACGACAAAGTGACTGCTTCCCAAAAGGCGACTGCGGCCAGCATGTTGCCTATCCTGACCTCCGGCCTTATTTTGGCAGTGGCCGGCTACGGTCTATATTTCTTATCCAGTGTTACGGCCCTGGCCGACCTGGGGAGACTGGTGGCCCGGGGGGCTCTGTTGAGTATGTTTGTGGTTATAGCTCTGTTGCCGAATCTGTTTATATGGTCCGATAAAATGATAATGCTTGGCAGCAAATTCATGCCGCAGTCAATAATTGCCCGCCAGGAAGATAGATTACCAGATGTTGGGGAGGAACTTGAAGATGCAAGCATTTCGCAATATTTGTAAGGTCAGAACCAGGAAACTCATCACCGGGCTACTATTGGGGGTATTCCTGATATCAGGGGTATACCCAATAGCCGTTGCCAATGCTGCACCACCCGCGGTGACAACCGATGAGGCTGTATATGTCAATCTTGACTATTACGGTATTGTTGAAGATGTGAGCGTGGTAAAAAGCTGCAGTTTGAATGGGATATATAGATTTCAGGATTACGGCGTCTATGAGTCGGTTACCAATATGACTAGCTATGATCAGCCTATTCTCAGTACTGATGGGGTGCAATGGGATCTGGGAGATAGCGATTTACAGAGGTTTTACTACAGTTGCAAGGTCAAGAATGACGCCATTGTGCTGCCCTGGAGTTTTGATGTTTCTTACAAACTCAACGGGCAGCCGAAGCAGGCCCAGGAACTGGCTGGGGCGGCAGGGCTGGTGGAAATAAATATCGCGATCAAGCCCAACGCTCAAGCCAAAGATTATTGTAAGAACAATATGTTGTTGCAGGTGACCACATATGTCAATAGCGAGGATACTTACAGCCTGGAAGCACCAGGCTCCCAACTGCAGTCACTAGGTACTTACAAGGCCGTTTTCTTCGCCGCTTTGCCTGGGGAAGAGGATACGTTTACCATCCGCATTGGTACCAACAGCTTTGAAACCAAAGGCATCACCATGATGATGATACCCGGCACCCTAAAGCAGATGGAAGAACTCAAAGAACTAAAAGAAGCCAAGGACACGGTCTATGAATCTGCCGGTGCCATTTACCACAGTATGAATGATCTTCTGAACACCCTGGAGAGTACGAAGGAGGGGCTCAATCTGCTGAAAAGCGGCAGTGAGGGTGTCGAGGATGCCAGGCAGACCTTCAGTGCCGGGAAGGGACAAATGTACCAGTATGGTGATAAAACCCTGGAAGATATTACTGCAGCCAATGACCAACTGGAAAAAATGATCCCCTATTTCAAAATCGCCAAAAGAATGACCCGTGATCTTAATCGGGATATCGAAAGTATGACAAACTCCTTGAATCAACTCAGAACTCCATTAGGAAATATGGGCGATTCTGCGGCAACTGTCGAGGAAGACCTGGAAGATTTGCAAGCCATGCTCGACACTCTAAATGACCAATTGGGAGGCACCCTATATGGAATGCAAGCAGTGGCAGACACCGCCACACCCTTCGAGCAGACTGGTCTGATGGGTGCCGGGCAAATGGCGGGCACGGTGATGGAATACGATGACACTATAGACTCGCTGATGGCAGAGACCGCCTCCATGGCCGGCACCCTCAGCGAGATAACTGATTTGACCAGGGACCTGATCGATGAGACCGATGACCTGGGAGACACCTTGAATAACTATGAAGATGACATTCTGGATCTGCTGGATGACTGTCGGAGCCTTACCACTCTATTGAATACCAGCATAGACAACTCGGTTGCTTTTTTAACCTATTCCAAAACATTGCTGCAGGCCAGCGCCGACCAGTTGGACGATGTGTCGGCCCAGGGCCTGCAGGGTCTGATCGGTGTACTGGATAAAGGAATACTAGGGCTGGATAGCGTCAAAAACATTCGGGAAGCCAACCAGATTGTCAAAAACACCATCGACCGTGAGGTTGACAAATTCGAAAAAGAGAACCAATTCCTTAATCTGGATACCAAGGCTGACTTGATATCATTTACATCCGACAAAAACCCTGCTCCAACCAGTATACAGATCATATTGCGGACCAAGGAGATAAGCTTGGATAACGGGGAAGACCACGGCCTTGATCTAGAGTTCCCCAAAGAGAAAGTCGGATTCTGGGCCAGGATTAAAGAGCTGTTCCGCAGGATTGCGGAGATTTTCTAGTATCCAGCAGAGCCACGCCCTAAGGCATTAGGCGCCCTCCCAGTGAGCAGATGCCTGCAAAAAACCGATGTTTTTGTGCGTGCGTTATTCAATCAATTAGCAGCCGCTTAGACTATGGAATGGAATAATATTCTCATGTTGCCCTGAGCATATATCCCCACCGCCCCTAATAAAATGGTAGTACTTATGTACAAAAACCATAAAAACCTATCACAGAGGGCCTTAGGTCGGGGGTGAATCCTATTAGAAGAGTCTGGTGGATTATAATTCCAGCGGTGGTTGTGATCATAATTGCGCTATTGAGTGCCCAGACTGTAAGCCAGTATTATGTTCGATCCCGCCTGGATCCAGCGGTCGAACTGCAGAAGGCCATCGACAATATGGCAGGGCAAAGCAGTTACCGGTTCAGCCTCCATTCTGGATTTACAGTTGATGAGCGGAGGGAGGTGATAAGCTCAGTCGAGGGTGAGAAAGAGATGGGAAATACTCATATAAAGGGGGAGATGGTTAACACACCAGTTGATCTGTACTATCTGGACCAGACCATATACAATTACGATTCCTTTTCCAAGAAGTGGCTGGTCATTGATAGCGGTACCACCAGTTCCGAAGATTTATTGATAAGTGAGTTGAACCCATTATCCAACTTCAGATTTCAGACTATTGATGCAGTGGAGAAAGTACAGTTTGAGGAGATTGATGGAGCAGATTGTCTGCTCGTGAAATGTCATCCTACCGTTGAGAGCCAATTAATGGAGAGCCTATGGAAGGATTTCGAATACCTGATTTGGATCGATTATAAACACAGCACCATCCCCAAGGCTCACCTAACCGCTGCCAACAAGAGCAGCAACAACACTACTCTGGAAATTACCGTGGGGTTCTCCGATTTTGGTAAAAAGATGGAGATCAAAGCCCCGACGCTGAGTTCAAACAGCAACTGATACAGTAGAGGGCGGCAGACCTGAACTGCCGCCCTCTATTCACCCTGCTGCCGGGACAAGCCGTCACGTCGACAAAGGTTATTACTTTAATCAATATGGGGTTTTCCATTCAATGAATGTGTCGATAAGCCTCAATCGTCGGTATTCCAGTTACCTTGCTCCAATCTAAATTGCCCAGCTTGCTTAAGATATTGAATGAACTTAAAACCCAAGAGGCAAGTAGTCTGGCCTCTTTAGCCTTGGGTAGTTTTGTTTTTAGGCAATCTTGCTTATTATTAGGGTAGACCGACTTGGGTCATTGAAAAGATGAGGTGGTAATATGGACAAGCAGGCGCTGATTGATTTTTTCCGCTGTCTGGACCGCTCTTTTTTTATCGACAACGAATACAAGGAATATGCCGATCAGGACCGCCCCTTACCGATTGGGTTCGGGCAGACCATTTCCCAGCCCAGCTTGGTTCTGCAGATGACCTATCTGCTGGATTTGACGCCGGATTGCAAGGTGCTGGAGATTGGGACCGGGTCAGGCTTCCAAACTGCATTACTGGCCCAATTCTCAGGAGCGGTGTATACCATTGAAAGGATTCCGGAACTGGCCGGGCCGGCACGGGAAAAGCTGGAGCAGCTGGGGTATAAGAATATTTTTTACAAGATAGATGACGGCAGCTCCGGCTGGATTGAACATGCACCATATGATCGCATAATTGTGACCGCGGCGGCTGAGAAGCTGCCACTGGACCTAATTGAACAACTGGCGCCAAGGGGCAGGATGTTGATCCCTATCGGGTCCGCTGGCTTCCAAGAGTTAACCCTGATTACCAAGGACCAACAGGGAAAGATACATTGCTCTGAGGTAGGGGGGGTGACGTTTGTCGAAATGAAAGGCAAATATGGATGGACCCGCTAGGAATCTCCTCCAAGAAGAAGGCCGTTTAATGGGCAATCGAGCCAGGATGGATTTTTATGGCTGGGATTCATGTGTTTAACCTTGTCAGCACAGTTTTTTAACTTTATGATTATAGCTAACGATAATCAGAAAAGGGCGGAAATTACAGGAGAATTAGAGAGAAGCAATAATTATGGGGAGGTTTTGATGTGAGAAAAAAACTAGTGGCTTTAGTTCTGATCCTTATGATGCTCGGCACGGTAGCCGGGTGCGCCAAGACCGGTACTCAGACCGGAACCGCGCCGGATATCCTGAAAGTTGCATATCTTGCTGATCCTCAGGGTTTGGATCCCCAGCGGACTGCTGCCGTGGCTACCTTCAACATCACGGGCAATATCTTCGAGGGTCTGCTGGCGGTAACCCCAGACTGGGAGATTACGCCCCGCCTGGCCGAGAGTTACACCATCTCACCGGATGGTATGGAGATAACCTTTAAACTGAAGAAGGGGGTCAAGTTCCATAACGGTCGGGAGATGACTGCCCAGGACGTCAAATACAGCTTCGAACGGTTGAAGGGCGAAGACAGCCCTAAAGCCGGCGATTACAAGAACATCAGCAAGATTGAGGTTGTGGACGATTCCACGGTCAAGTTTACCACTGCCAGCTTGGACGTAGAGTTGGCCAAGGCCTTTTGCTACCCGTGGGCAGTTATCGTGCCGGCAGAAGCGGATGCCAACCTCAAGACCAATCCGGTAGGCACCGGGGCCTACAAGTTCGTGGAATGGATTCCCCAGCAGCAGGTGATGCTGACTAGATTCGACGAATACCATGGCGAGAAAGCCAAGATCAAGGATATCGGCCTGGTCCTAATCCCCGACGCTACTTCCCAGTTGGCCGCGTTACAGGTAGGTGACGTACACATAACCGAAGTAACCGGTAACCAGATCAAGCTTCTCAAGGAAGATCCCAAGTTCCAGGTCTACACCGAAGCCATGAACGCCACGCAGCTGCTGGCTTTAAACATGGAGAACAAGGCCTTGTCTGACATCCGGGTGCGCCAGGCTATAGCCAAGGCCATTAATAAAGACGACATTATCAACACTGTGGTGTGGGGGTATGGTGACAAGGTCGGCTCCCATCTGCCGGTCAACTATCCAGATTACGTGGATACCAACAACGTGATGGCCTACGATCCCGACGGAGCCAAAAAGCTGCTGGCCGATGCCGGCTACAGCCAGGGATTGACCCTGAAGCTGACGCTGCCCAAGAGTTATCAGATCCATGTCGACACTGGCCAGATCATCGCCGACCAGTTAAGCAAGGTGGGCATCACCGCCGACATTGAGATCATAGAATGGGGGCAGTGGCTCAGCGATGTTTATACTGCCAAGAAATATGACATGACTGTAGTAGCTTTGTCCGGGCGCCTGGACTCCCGTTATTTCCTTAAGAGATACCGCTCCGACAGCAAGGATTTTGTCAGTCTGATTAGTGGCGAGGTTGATCAATTGTTGGACGAGTCCGGCAAGGAAACCGATCCGGCCAAACGCAAGGAGATATTCCAGCAGATCCAGCTCATCCTGGCCGAAAAACTGCCGGCAGCCTATATCCAGACCCCCCATAAACTTTTCGGTATGGCCGGTAATGTTGAGGGATTCCGGATCTATCCCATCGATATCTACGAGTACAAGGATGTCAGCTTCAAGAAATAGGATCCGATAAACCTGCTATAAAGGCGAGGCCATGCTGAATTATATTTACAAAAGAACCAGTCATGCACTGCAGGTGTTATTCGTAGTCTCGGTGATAACATTTGCAGTGTTGCTATGGATTCCCGGCGATCCCGCCCAGTTAATGCTGGGCGCTGACGCCACCCCGGAGCGGCTGCAGACTCTGCGGACCGCTCTTGGTCTGGACCGGCCCTGGTACGTGCAATACTGGGAATGGCTCAAGGGGTTTGTACAGCTGGATCTGGGAAAATCCTACCTGTTCGGCCAGAACGTAAGCACCCTGATCGCCCAGCGTTTGCCGGTAACCATGTCTATTGCAGTATTCTCGATGCTGATGGCGGCAGTGGTGGCACTGGTCCTGGGGGCTCTGGCGGCTATCAAAAAGAATAGCACCATAGATTATTTCTCTACCATCGTGATCCAGCTCGCATCCTCAGTGCCGTCCTTCTGGATCGGTATGATATTCATCGTCTATTTCGGTATCCGCTGGCAGTGGTTTCCGGTGGCCGGTTATGTTCCGCCCCAGCAGGGCATAGGCCCTTATCTGGCCAGCATCGCTCTGCCCAGCATTGTGCTGGCTATCGGCGAAGTGGGCATGCTGTTGCGTACGGTGCGGACCGCGATGCTGGACGCTATCAACCAAGATTTTATGGACATGGCCCGGGTCAAGGGCTTGTCCGGTTTTACCATTTATTTTAAGTACGCCCTGCGCAGCGCCATGATCGCCCCTCTGAACGTAATGGGCCTGCAGTTTGCCAAACTGATAGGCGGGACGGTGGTGGTGGAGTCGGTGTTCGCCCTCCCCGGGATTGGACGGTTGATCCTGGTGGCGGTGGAGCAGCGTGATGTATTTCTGCTGCAGGGACTAGTGATGTTCGTCACCACGCTGGTCATTTTGATCGCTTTGCTGGTGGATATCGCGGTCATGTTTATCAATCCCAGGATCAGAGTCGAAATGCAAGGTGAATAATACTTGGCTAATATAAGCTTTAGAGTTAAAAAGAAATATCATTTATACGGCGGGGCGGTCTTGACCTTCCTGGTGGTCCTGCTGTGCCTGCTTTCCTTTATCTACATGCCCCATGGCCCCAATGACATGAACCTGGCGCTGCGTTTCACCGCCCCTGGGGAGAACCCCAGCTATATCCTGGGGACGGATTACTTTGGGCGCGACATTATGAGCCGCATAATCTATGGCTCCCGCAGTGTCCTGCTGGTGTGCTTTCTGGCCGTGGCCATAGGGTCAGTGGTCGGCACCCTGCTGGGGGCGATTGCCGCCATTGTCAAAGGGCCTCTATCAGCAGTCATCATGCGCTCCATCGACGGCCTGATGGCTTTTCCCGGCATTCTATTGGCCATGATGATGGTGGCCGCGGTTGGCAAGGGCAAGGAAGGGGCGATAGTTGCCATCAGCATTTTCATGGTGCCCCCCTTTGCCAGATTGGTCTATTCACTCATTCTGGACAGCGAGAATTCCTTGTTCATTAAAGCCGCCAAGAGTTACGGCATTACCCGCAGCCGCCTGCTGCGTAAACATTACCTGCCCCTGTTGCTGCCTCGGCTTATCACCCAGTTCACCGCTTGTATCGGGTCGGCTATCATGATTGAGACCTCGCTGTCATTTTTGGCCCTGGGGGTGCAGCCTCCCAATGCCAGCTGGGGGTTGATGCTGAACGAAGCCCGCCAGCATTTTCTGCAGTATCCCTATCTGGCGATAGTGCCTGGGTTGGCCATTTCCATGGCCGTGCTGGGCTTCAACCTACTGGGGGATGGTCTCAATGACCTGCTGCAACGAAGGAGGTCGTAATTGGTGGAGAAACTCATCGATATCCGCAATTTGACTATCAAGACTGCCAGTGGTCGGGTGCTGGTCAACCGGGTGTCATTGGACATGGAACAAGGTGAAATATTAGGGGTGGTGGGGGAGTCGGGCTGCGGCAAAACCCTTACCGCCAAGACCATAATCAACCTGCTGCCCGAGAACCTCAGCTGGGAGGCGGATAAATTCGAGGTCCTGGGGGTGGACTTCCTGACCGCCGATCCCAAGGTCATAAAAACCCTGGTAGGCGAGAGGATTGGCTATGTACCCCAGAATACCGGATTCTATCTGCACCCAATGATCAAGATCAAGGACCAGATAGCCGACGGGCACATCCTGTACACGAAACGGACTCTGGAACAAGCCCTGGATAAAGCCACCCGCCTGGTCACAGCAGTGGGCATCCGCGACACCCAGAGGCTGCTCAACTCCTATCCCTGGCAATTGAGCGGGGGCATGCGGCAGCGGGTCAACATCGCCATGGCTCTCATGAACAATCCGGCTTTGATCATTGCTGATGAACCGACAACCGCCTTGGACAGTACCATCCAGAAGCAGGTGGTGGATCTCTTCAGACAGGTAAATAACGATTACAACACCTCAGTGCTGATGATCTCCCATGACCTGGGCTTGGTAAAACATTACTGTGAGCGGATACTGGTGCTTTATGCCGGCCAAGTGATGGAAGAAGCCGGGGTGGGGGAGATGTTTGAACACCCCAAGCATCCCTATACCAAGATGCTGATAAAAGTGATACCCTCCCTAAATATCAAGAAGGGAGAGAAACTCCAGGAAATCCCCGGACATGTTCCCGACCTGCGGCAGGCCATCGCGGGCTGCGTTTTCAAGGATCGCTGCAGTTACCGGCAGGAGATTTGCGATCAGGAAGTCCGGGACCAGATTATTGACCAGCATCACATCTTCAGATGTAATTTCGATTTGTAAGAGGAGCGACGGATGAATGCAGTGCCAGCCGGCCCCATCCTTTGTTGTGAGGATGTCAGCCGGGAATTTGTAACCGAGAGAAAAGCCATAATAGGTACGCCGAAAAAGAAATTTTTAGCCGTAAACGGGGTGTCGCTGTGCATCGAAGCCGGGGAGACGGTAGGAATCGTCGGTGAGTCCGGCAGCGGCAAGTCCACCCTGGGGGAGATCCTGGGGGGGTTAAGAGAACCTACCCGGGGTACGGTTCGTTTCCGGGGAGTGGCTCTCAAGGATATGGATGAGGGCCAGTACCAGCGGTACCGCCGCAACGTCCAGTTCATCTTCCAAGACCCCAAGGGGTCCATGCATCCTCAGTTTCGGATACGTCAGATCATCGGAGAACCCCTACTGACCTTAAAGATCTGTTCGGACCGGGCTCAACGGCGGCAGCTGGTCAAGGATATGATCGACCAGGTAGGGCTGGAAGAGGGGACTGCCGAAAAATACCCCTCCGAACTGAGCGGCGGCCAATGCCAGCGGGTGGCCATCGCCCGGGCCCTGATCGTCCACCCCAAGATAATCATCTGTGATGAACCGGTATCCGCCCTGGATGTTTCGGTGCAAGCTCAGATATTGAATCTACTCAAGGAACTGCAGCAGGCTCATGAAATCGCCTATATATTCATATCCCACGATATAGGGGTGGTCAATTATATGGCCGACCGCATCATCGTGATGAACCGGGGCAGCATTGTGGAGACCGGCACTGCCGAGCAGGTGTTTTATTCCCCGGTAGACGAATATACTCGCAAACTGGTGGCCAGCTCCTTTGCCAGCTGAGGCAGCATCAGGGACGGAAGAGAGCATGAAAAAAGAGGGTTAATTACGACCCTCTTTTAGATTCCATGGTGCGGATGAAGGGACTCGAACCCCCACGGAATTACCCACTGGAACCTAAATCCAGCGTGTCTGCCAGTTCCACCACATCCGCATTTTCAGATGATACAAAGAGTATTATATACTGACGGATTTATTATTTCAACCGGAAATGGCCGAGCCCGCCTGGCTAATCCCGGACCGGCATGAATATTATCCCGGATCTTGGAGAACGGGCAAGAGCTTGGAGAGGAGGTCGTTCGATGGCTATTGTGATAAGGGGTGGCACCATTGTCACCATGAATCCGCAGCGGGAGGTTGTGGAGGGTGACCTGGCGGTGGTCGGAGACCGCATCGCCGCAGTGGGCGCCTGGGCCGGGGAGGAAGGCGATAAAATCATCGACGCCAGCGGTATGCTGGTCATCCCGGGATTGATTCAGACTCATACCCACCTGTGCCAGACCCTTTTCCGGGGGATGGGTGACGACCTGGAGCTCTTGGACTGGCTTAACCAGCGGATAATGCCATTGGAGGCTGCTCATGACGAGGAGTCCCTCTATTATTCAGCCCTGCTGGGTTGCGGGGAGTTGCTGCGGGGCGGAACTACATCGATAGTGGATATGGGCACCCTGAAACATACCGGTTCCATATTCAAAGCGGTGGAAGAAGCGGGCATCCGTTACCTGGGCGGCAAGTGCATGATCGATAACCGCCTGAATCCCGATTCGCCCCTCTATGAAGAGACCGAAGCATCTTTGGCGGAGAGCCTGGAACTGCTCAAAAAATGGGACGGGTCGGCCGGGGGACGGCTGCATTACGCGTTCTGTCCCCGCTTTGTTCCTTCCTGCAGCGAAGAACTGCTGCTGGGCGTAGCCGCTTTGGCACAGCAATACGGGGTTCCCATCCACACCCACGCCTCGGAAAACTATTCTGAAATAGCGCTAGTGGAAGAACAGCGGGGCCACCGCAACATCATTTACCTGGACCGGCTCGGCTACTGCAGTCCACACCTGGTGCTGGCCCATTGCATCCATGTCGATGATGAGGAGAAAGGGATCCTGGCGGCGCGAGGGGTCAACGTGGCTCACTGTCCTTCCAGCAACCTCAAGCTGGCCTCCGGCATCGCGCCAATCCCGGAACTCATGGGCCAAGGTGCCAGGGTCGGCCTTGGGGCCGACGGGGCCCCTTGTAACAATAACCTCAATATGTTCATGGAGATGCGCCTGGCGGCATTGCTGCACAAACCGCGCTGCGGGCCTACTGCCATGCGGGCCAACCAGGTGTTCGAGATGGCCACCCTGAATGGCGCCCGGGCCATGGGGTTGGAGCAGGAAATCGGCAGCCTGGAGGTGGGCAAAAAGGCCGACCTGGTACTTGTTGATTTGAGCCGCTGGCATAATTGGCCCGACCGGGCCGCCAATGTATACGCCCAGCTAGTCTACCAGGTTCAGGCTGCCGATGTCTATTGCACTATGGTTGATGGCCGGGTACTGATGCAGGCTGATCGGAACTTGACCATAAACGAAGAGGAGGTGCTTGCCGGATCGCAGCAGGCATGGCTGCGGGTGGGCCAAAGGGCCGGTTTTGATCTGAGGTAGTCGTTCCGGGTTTAATCAGGTCAGGATCGAAAAAGGTTGGCGGGATTGTAGATTAATGCTAATATTATTTGAAATAACCAGAATATAGGCCAATCAGGAGGACAAGATGGTAAAGAGACTAATCACCGCCGGAATGGCGGTATGGCTAGGATTTATCTGTGTACATACTCTCCCCGTTTTTAATCCCACCCCGGTTTCTGATCCCGCCCCGGTAATCGTCAACGACAATACACCGGCCCAATCGGTTTCAGCCCCCGAAGCTGCTCCGGCGCCAGCCGAAATTACAGAGACCCCGGATGTTTCCCCGGCTCCCCAGCCGGAACCAAAGCCAGCTCCGCAACCCGCCCCGGTGCCCCAGAAGCAGCCTGCCAAAACCAATGTGAGCCGGTCAAGTTCGAGTGGAGTTCAAACACCTGCCCCAGCGACTCCCAGCCCCAGCCGCGGAAGCGAACCCAAGAACTCCCCGGCCATGGCCAGCGAGATGCTCAAACTGATAAATGCCGAGCGGGCTCAGCAAGGTCTGGCCGCCTTGGTTCTGGACAGCCGTTTGTCCAACGGGGCCTATCTTAAATCCAAGGACATGGGCATCAACAGTTATTTCAGCCATACCTCGCCTACTTACGGTAGTCCCTTTCAGATGATGAAGAGCCTGGGTATTACTTACCGGGCGGCAGCTGAGAACATTGCCCGCAACCGAACCGTTTCAGCTGCCCACACCGCTTTCATGAATTCGCCTGGTCACCGGGACAACATCCTCGATGATTCCTACCGCAAGGTGGGACTGGGATTCTATCAGCAGGGCAAAGACCTCTATGTCACCCAGTGGTTCACTAATTGATATAGGCGGGGTGCGGTTGGGTGGTCTGATTTCTGATGGAATCCGAAATCGCGGTGAATAAACCGCACCTAACCCTATTAAAACAAAGAGATGGCCGAATTAAGCTTAGGTGAAAAAGCATGCATACCCGCTCTCGGGCGGGTATAGTTATTTGGGGTTGTGTTGACCGCATCCGGTCCAGAGGGGAAAATTGTCAGGGCAGCATACCAATCGCTCTCCACAGAGGTATCGACGACAGCAGAGCCAGGATGTTGATGGCGGCATAGGCCAATGACATTTTAATAGTTTGGGAATGCCGGACCATCCCCCCGGCGGCATAGATGGCCGCCAGAAAGGTGGTATTCTGGTAAGGGGCATTCCAGAGGTTTATGGCAGTCAATACCACGAAGGCCGGGATAAGGGGATGAATATTCATGGCGGTGGCCAACGGTGCCAGCAGGACGATAAATATAGTCAACGTAGCAGCCTGCGACACCAACAAGAAACGGATCACGAAAAGCAACAGGCAGAGGGCCACAATAAACAGACAGAAGTTGTCCATCAAGGGCTGCAGATAGGGACCGACGGCAGTTCCAACCCACCGATCTATCTTGAGAATCGGGAAGAGAGCCGCCAGGTTTAGGATGCCGCCGATGAAGCAGATTGAATCCCAGCCTATCTTGGACCTAAACGTGGCCCGGTCAAAAATATTAGTGCCCAGCATCAGTACTAACGCCACGACAGCTACTTGAGCTGCGGAAATGCCGTGTAGACGCTCTGTGATCCACATACCCAGTGAGACCGCCAGTATGGCGGCCACGATCTTCTCTTTTCTACTCAGTGCACCCAATCTGGCCAGCTCGGCCGCGATGAATCCGGGATCCGTGGTCCGAGGGGGTTCCTTCGGTCTGTACAAGATCTGCACGGCAATATAACCCAGCACCAGAACCACCAGTCCCCACACCCAGCTTACCCCCAGCCATGACATCCAGGTGATTGCTGGGGCCACTTCTTTGGGCATCAGCCCTACCAGGACATAATTGAATAATGAAGCGCTGAGGAAAATAGGGTAGAGAACTCCGGCAGACATAAAAGTGGCCGCGAAGAGGCCGCCCATACCTTCGCTTTCATTCGCAAATCCCAGCTTGTCGCCGATAGCTTTGGCAAAGGGGGCGGAGATGGAAACCTTGGCAGTAACACTGGGGATAAGCGGGTTGATCACTGCGCCGACCACATACATGGCGGTCATCATGCCTTTGAAACCGGCCGGGAAGAAGCTCATTATCTTGAGGGCCACCCGGTCCAGTAGACCAGACTCGGCTACACCCAGCCCCATACCCAGCGCACCGACCAACAACCAAAAGGTCTCGCCGCCAAATGCGGCAAAAGCGGTGCTAAAAGGCACCACCTTCAAGATCGCCCAGGAAGTACACATTAGCAGACAGGTGGCATAATCAGGTATTAGTTCCACCAGCCACCACAGCACGGCGCAGGCAAAGGTGCCCAAAAATATCATGGAATTCACATTGAGGGGTTCTGGGGGAGCAGAGCGGGCGATCACGATAGCCAGGATCACCCCAGCCAACCCCCCGATCAATTTCTTATAGTTGGGCGCCTTTGAATTCATTGCTCATCTCCTCTCCATCCAGGCGGAGCCGCCAACGGCTGTCGTATCGTGCCGGTCCAGGATGGAGTTGATGACCCGGGCGGTATCCACGGCGTGTGCTGGTTCTACGAAATCGGTATGGGCGCAGTGTTTTTCGATCACAACGAATTCCCGGGCCCGGGAGCGCCAGTAATGCAGATCGTCGGAACGGCGGGCGGCCTTGAAATAGTATATCTGACCGTTATAGTATTCTGGCTGGTAGGTTTGATAAAGATGGCTCAGCAGCATTTTGTTCTTCTGTAGTTCCGGCCGGGTAGGGTTACTCAGTTCCACATCGAGCGTCTGGGGCTGCCGGTCAAATAAAGGGATTTGGAGAACATTCTTAAGTACCTGGCGGGCCGGGGCCAGTTTACTACACACCAGGCGGGGGACCTCGGTTGCCGGAGTCTGGCGGATAGTATTGACACTGTAACGGAGCAGACCGCGCATGTGCGCGGTTGTTTTGTGACTTTTATGGACATAAGGCTGCGAAAAAGTATCCAACATTATGACCACGGCCGATTGAGCCTGCCTCTCCAGTTGGCGACCCATTTCCAAGGCGATGGCACCTCCGATGCTCAAACCACCCAGGTAGTATGGACCAGCGGGAAATAGACGCTGTACCTCCTCAGCGTAAACCGCGCCAATGTCCGCCAACGTGGTGGAGGTATTCCAGGCTTCCCGGGCAAAATTAAAATTTAGCCCGTACACCGGTCGTTCCGGATCGATATGGGCAGCCAGATGGTGATAGGTGACAATATCCCCATGTACATCATGGACCAGAATTAGAGGGGTCTTGCAGCCTTGCTGGCGGATAGGGGCCAAATGCTTGTAAGACCCGATTCCGGGGGTGGCATCGACCAACTTGGCCAGTTCTCGGATAGTGGATTGCTGGAAGAAGTCATTTACTGGCAATATGCATCCGAGGCGGGTCTCTATGGCAGAGAGAAGTTCAGCTGCGCTGAGCGAATCCCCTCCCAGATCGAAGAAATCGTCATCCAGGCCGACATAAGGCTGATCCAGAACACACTGCCACAACTCCCGTAGGGCCGCCTGGGTAGAGGTTAGGTCACCCTCATCATCCTGGAAAGCTTTTTTCAGGGTTTGAGGCATCAAGCCCAGTTCCTGCAGCTGCTGATAGAGAAGGTTGCGCTGCACCTTGTGGGCTGAACTGGTGGGCATATCAGCCGTAATGTAGAGAAGGGTGGGAAGTTTATAGGGTTTGATCTTGCTTCTCAGGGCTGACCTGATTTGTCTTAAGTCCACCGTCGTCCCGGGTTTGGGAACAACTGCCGCCCCGATGTCATCCGATCCCTGTCTATTGGGATAGGGGAAAACGGCTGCTTCTTTGATGCAGTCCAATTCCAACAGAGCGGCCTCGACTTCATATGGGGAGACCTTTTCCCCCCCGCGGTTGATCATCTCTCTCACCCGGCCTTGAAGGAATAAGTAACCGTCATCGTCGATATGTGCGATATCGCCGGTTCTGAACCAATCGTCCAGGAAACTGTCCCGATTGTCCTCAGGATCGTCATAGCCGGCAAACATGCCAAAATCCCTGACCAGCACTTCACCCCCCTCCAGACGGATCTGTTTGAAAAAGGAGCAACCCACCGAGCCCGGCTTGTAACCCTTGGGAGCTTTATGAGGGCTGGTAATCAAGCCCACTTCGGTCATCGCGTAATGATCAATCAGATTGGCGTGGAAGAGCTTTTCTATTTCCTCCCGCAGTTGGACGGGCATCGGAGCACCCACCACGATTAGATAGAGACTGTGCTGGTACGGATAGACATAAGAACTCTGCTGGCAGTACCGTAACAAGGCAAACAAACCGGCGGGCTGCAGATTCATGTGGGTGATGCGGAAACGCTGCAGGCAGTCAGCTATCCGTTTAGGATTAACTCCATCGGTATATATGATGCAGCCATTTCTTATGAGAACCCTGAGTATAACTTGGATGGCAGGATTACGGAACAATTGCACCGCTAACAATTGAACCGAATCCTGGGTATAATCATAAAATTCAGTCTCCACCTCAATAGCCTTGGCAAGACCGGCATATAGCATGGGTACCACTTTTGGTTTGCTGGTGGTCCCGGAGGTCGTAAAAATGAAGGCGGGTCTGGTATCACCTTGATCCCGCCGCCAGTCCGGCTCCCGCAGCTGATTGAGTTCCAGGGTTTCCAAACCCTGTATTCTCCGTCCTTGCAGGGTGATGATACCCAGGTGTAAATCGAGGGCGGCTTCCATGACGGGACTTAGATCCCCGTCGCACAGCACCCAGTCGATCCTAAGCAATTCTAGCTGGCTTAAGTACTGTTCGCTGTTCAGAGTTGGGTCCAGGGGTGCACAGATGGCGCTTTCCATGATGCCTAGAAGCAGGGGCATGCAGAGCAGGCCGTTGCGGGTGATGACGGCTACCCTTTCCCAAGGCCGGGCCCAATCCATAAGAGTGGTTTGAACCTGATTGCGAAGTCCGATAAGTTCCCCGTAAGTCAGGAACTCGCCGCTGTGCATAATCAAAGCGGCCTTATCGGGATTAAGGCAATGAGTATCGATCAAGTGGCAAAACCGGCCTTTTTCAGTCACCATCTCAGGTTGTCCTCCTAATAGGCATGAGCTTGGATTGTATTGCATGGTGTCTCTGAACTACTGCAAAAGAATGGTGTTACATGAAACTGAGCCTCAGCATGCGCAGGCGAGCTACCAAACCAATCATGCCATGCCCGAGCAGACTGGCTTGCAACCGGGTATAGGCTTGATTCCTGGTGCTTATGGATTTAATATGGTCTCCCCTGGCGATCTCCCGAAGCGCTGGCCGCACGATATCAGAACTCATCAGCTCATCCAGCTGAGCTTTAATGGCCTGGTAACGGTGGGGCGAGTAAATATATTCATTGTGGCAGCAGGTGCTTATGAACCGCAAAACCAGGAAGGCCATCAGGTCACGGAACTCCTCCAGCTCCCCCAATTGGACCAGTTTCTCACGATAAATATCCAATAAGGCCAAATACCTTTGTGCCAAAAGAGGCCGGTAGGAATGGGTTATAGAATTTTCGTTCATGCAATAAACGTATACATACTGGTTGAGTAAGGAGAGCTTGGGGCTATGGGCGAAAAGCAGCAGATTAAACAAGATATCCTCACCGGAAATGCGATGGTTGGACTCGAATCTGACCCCTGCTTCTTTGACAAAGTTATGGCGGTATAACTTGGCCCAAACCGTGATTCCATAAGCTGGGGCGATGAAGTAGTCGAAACGCCAAGCGGGATCGCGGGTCTCATCCAGGGTTAAGATCCCATCGCCTATCGGTCTGTCGCAGCGGACTGTATCGGCCGAAATCTTGTTATTGGCCACCACGATGTCTGCCCCTGTGCTCAGCGCGTTATCCAGCATCAGCGCGATGGCCTCCGGCTCCAGATAATCATCTGAATCGACAAACACCAGGTAATCTCCCTGGGCCATATCCAGTCCGACATTACGGGCCATCCCCAGGGTTCGGTTTTCCTGTACCCAGGTTCTTATCCTATCATCCCGTGAGGCATATTCATCGATGATGGCCTGGCTGTGGTCCGGTGAGCCGTCATTGACAATAATGATATCCAGGTTCGTATAGGTCTGGGTCACGACCGTGTCCAGGCAGCGACGCAGGTATTTTTCCACTTTGTATACGGGAATGATGACGCTGACCAATGTATTCAAATGTATTCCCCCGGAGGTATTGTATAAGTCATAATATATAATAATTCGACAATCAAGTTTGGACAATGGTTTTTGTATAATCTAGAAAAGGCATCCTTAAATCAAGCTAGGATGGATTGTTCCGTATGGCGAACAAATCTCCGCCGCAATAAGGGTCGAGAAGAATGAAGGCGAATTATGAATAATTCTATCCATAAGGCGATAGCTGCCCTCGAACTGTATAATCCTTGGACGCTCTTGGTCAAACTGCACGAGCTATACTTCATTAATCCTGTCCGATTCTATCAGCCAGTCAACTCCCTAGGACTCGGTTTTGAGGTCACCCAGGATAATCAAGACGTACCCGCCACTCCCGTCCCGGATCCTTGCGTCGCCGGGAACAAACCCAGAACCATCTGGTACCTGATCCACTGCTTCTATCCATTCAGCCAGGGGGGCACGGAACGTTTCGTGTACAATATGGCCCGGCAGGCCCAACAGGTTGGTCACCAGGTTTTGGTGGTGACATACAATGCCCTCGATAAACGCCGCCATTTTAGCCACCGGGTGGGAAACATATTGTACCATGAGTACCGGGTGGACGGATTGGATGTCATCGAATACCGGCATCGCCGGGCGCCGCGGGGCATCGTCCATGACATCTTAACTGAGGACCCTGATGTAGATGAATTTGTCCGGTTCCTGTTCAAACGGGAGCGCCCTGACATTGTGCATGCCGCCTATCTGCAAAAGGTTACTTCCTTCTTGTCCGCTTGTCATCGATTAGGAGTGCCTTATGGGATTACCTTTACCAGCTTTTTTTGTATGTGCCATTTCGATATATTAATCGATAAGAAAGGAGTTATATGTGGGGGTTGCCAGGGAGGGGCCCGCTGCCGCCAGATATGTGCTTGCCTGGAAATACCGGATGCGGCAGCCCGCCAGCGGAGAATGAAGGAATTGTTGCTGAAGGCGGTCTTTCTCACCTGTCCTTCGCAGTTTGTACAGAGGACGGTGGTCAGGGAATTCTCCGGCGTTCGTCTTCAGGTAATCAATCACGGTATATCCCGTGAGTTTGGTCCACATAGTTCGGGAACCCAGCCGCCGCGGGTCCGGGTCACAGATTTTGCCTACTTCGGCAATGTGACCCCCATCAAAGGAGTACATATCTTGATTGAAGCCTTCCGGGACATGCCCCGGGATTATACCCTGAATATTTATGGATCAGGCCCGGAGTCCTATCTGCGGCATCTGCGCCAGCTGATACAGGGGAACAAAAACATCCGGCTGCACGGCAAAGTACCTTATGACCAGATGAGACAGGCATATGATGCTAACCAGGCAGTAGTGGTCCCCTCCATCTGGCCCGAGACCTATAATTTTGTAATTCATGAAGCGTTGTTGATGGGCAAATTGGTCATAGCCTCACGAATCGGGGCTATGCCGGAACTCATCCGTGATGGTATCAACGGACTGCTGTTTGTCCCTGGCGACAGCCAGGATCTGCAACGCTGTCTTCGTCAGGCCATAGCCCTGGACTTCCGCCTGCCATCCCCCGATAGCTTCAGAATAAATACCATTGAGGGGGAGTTTGCATGTTATCATAGAATTTATGAATCAGTACTTGAGGAGGCAGTCCAACCATGAATGCTTTGACCCGGCTTGCCAAGCTGGTCAGCCAAGGAACCTGGTCTTTTTACTCGGACGGGGTGTTGTTCACCCGCCCTAACCTGTCCTACCGGGCTCGATTCAACCTGATCCTGCAATTGATAAGCAAAAAACTGCGGTTGGAGTCAACCCTGGGAATACCCTACAGTCTGGTGGTTGAACCGGCCAGCGTTTGCAATCTAAATTGCCTTACCTGCCCGGCGGGGCAGAACCATAAGATGTGTTCTCCGGCCATCCTGCGGATGGAGGATTTTCAGAAGACTATAGACCTGATCGGGGAGTATATTACATTCATTCAAATGTGGAGTTGGGGCGAACCTTGCCTGCACCCCCAGTTGCCTGAGATGATTGCCTATGCCCGCAGCAAGGACATTGTAGTCATTACCAGCACTAATGCCCATTTCCTAAACGATGACCAACAGGTGGCCAGATTGGTGAACAGCGGTTTGAATGAATTGATCCTGGCCGTAGACGGTACCACCCAGGAGGTATACGATCGCTTCCGACCCGGTGGCAATCTGGAGGTCGTCCTGGCTGGTATCCGCAATCTGGTTCGGATCAAACGGGAACAGGGCGTCACCACCCCTCGATTGCATATGCGCATGGTGATAAATCCCTTCAACGAGGACCAAAAGGACGAATTTCTCAATTTAGCTCAGAACCTGGGGGTGGATGTGGTCTCCTATAAGAAGGTGGACATCGGTATGGGCGGGTTGAGCGGCGACGAGAGCATGCTGCCCAAGAACAAGGATTACATCATCGAATCACATTATGGCGATTATCCCTACAAATGCGTGGCCTTCTGGGGATTTCCAGCCTTGTCGTCAAGCGGACATATTGGGCTGTGCAGCCTGGATGCCAAAAGACGCACCGATTTGGCCCACATTAGTACCATCGATGATTTCAAACAGATCTGGAACTCTGAAAAAGCCCGCAAGTTCCGCCGGGCAATAAAGAAGGATCCGGATGCCTTCCCCTTTTGCCGGGAGTGCATTTGCCGCGAACCCGACTTCAAGAACGCCTATTTCGACTGTACCATACTCACACCGGTCCATTCTCAAAACTAGGAAATCGAGATGTGGCGGGGTGTAAAGGTGATGAAGGGCAACCTGATCCAGCGTGTCTCCTCCTTGTGGGGACCGTGGTACAATGACAACATATATTACCGGTACTACCTGGCGATCCGCCCACCTATCCAGCGATGGGCCTTGCGCCTCCTTTTGCTGCTCCCGGCGGTACTTACCACAGCTTATCGCCAACTAAGCGGACAATTCGAACTGCTGCGGGTAGAGATACCTATTACTACCCGCTGCACCTTGCGGTGTCGGGACTGCTGCAACCTAATCCCTTACTATGAAAAGCCTTCCGACCTTGATACCGGCCAATTGCTCCGGGATATCGACGACTTCCTGGGCAATGTGGATCGGGTCTACCGTATCGTGGTAATGGGCGGTGAACCTTTTCTGCACCCTGGACTGGCCACCATACTGAACCACCTTATCCAACAACCCAAGGTAAACATAGTACATATATTTACCAATGCCACCATCATGCCGGCCCCAGGGGTAATGGACCTGGTCAGTCATCCCAAGGTTTATCTGACCATCAGCAAATATCCGGACGGACTATCCCGCTGTACTGAGGAACTGCGAGCTGCCTTGAAGCAGAGAAGAGCCCATTATACTGTTACCGAGAGTGACTGGAGGGACATGGGCGGATTCGATCCCGGGCTGAACGACAGCCCCCAGGTCCTCAAGGAACGCTTTGCTGCTTGTGCAATAAAGATCTGTCACAACTTGTTCGACGGAGCCTTTCATGTTTGTCCTCGTTCCGGCCATGGCCAGCGGCTGGGACAGTTTCCCCCCGATTCCTCCGATAGCGTGCCATTCAGGGACCGGCACGATCCGCGCGAGTTTCAGGAAGGGTTGCGGCGGGTGCTGGCCAAGGACTTCATAGCCGCCTGTCGCAAGTGCAATGGTACCGGCGGGACGATACTCCCGGCGGCTGTCCAGATAGGCAGAAAAGAACGCTGCCTGAAATGTTAAGATCACCCAGATACAGAGGTAAGGCCCCGCACTCTCATATCTTTCAGCCGGTACCAGCTGGTCTTGAACATAAACAGGTGAGTAATCCAATTGCCCGCATGCCGGTGCCTTTGGCTGGCATTAGGGCTTTCGGATGATGCCTCTAAAACCCAGCTTGGGAAGAGCGGCGCTTCCAGGCCGCTAATCCGACTAACAGCAGGGCCAGAGCTATCAGGCCGAAGACCCGGTTGCCGGGATTGATGGCTACATTGGTGAGAGTGAGACTAAAGGCAGGGTCAAGGCTCGACACCATCAGGCGGGGATACAAAGCTGCCCACACGGCACCGATGCCTAGGAAGATGGTGGCACCATTACAGGAAAAAGCCCGGCGGTTATAGGATTGCCCCAGCAGGTAGGAAGACAGCACAATGCTCATTAAGGCTATTAGAAGCAGTAGCGAAATCCAAAAACGGTCAAAGATATCGGTGCCGTAGACAGCAGTTACCGTACCTATCCCAGCCAGCACCAGGGTGATACGGCCCCATAGGAAAGCCCTTTGGTAGGCGTAGCGCCACAATGGCTCGTCCAGTTTGGAAGTAAGATGCACCGCGCCATGGTAGACGCAGAAGGCCACCGCCAGAAAGCTGGCGGAGATGGCTGGAGCCGATAGGAGATCAGCCAGACCGCCGTTGAAGCTTGGCTGCCCGTCAATGGGCAGCCCGGTGATTAGATTGGCCAACACCAGTCCCAATAAAGCTGGGAGCAACAGACTGCACAAGAATAGTAGGTATTTTAAGGCGGTGAACAGAGGGCTGGGGCCCACACTGCGCATAATATTGACTGCCGCTGCCCGCACCAGCAAGAGAATCAGAATCATCCACAGCACATTGCCGAAAGCCGCTGTCAGCAGGTGCCACCAACCGGGCAAGGCATACCAGATGCTCGCGCCCGCGGCCAGCAGCCATATTTCCTCCAGACCCCAAACTGGTCCAATGGTACGGATAACTTGTGACTGTCCTGCCGCATCCGCTCCGATTCCACCTACAAGTACACCGACCCCAAAATGGTGCGCCGCCTGGTACAAGTAACCTACCAATGCTACTCCGATCATGATAAACCAGAACCCGTTGATTCCCAAGCTCGAACCTCCTCTTTTATATCCGATTCAACAGGGCTAGCCGTTACCAGCCGGCAGCCCCCACCGATCCTTCCGGAGCCCAAATTTATGTACATTTTAACAGATGCTCTTCATCATTCAAAGAAACACCAAGGTACTTTCCAGTGGTCTCCAACCATCTATTCTGCTTACATATTTTCTGCTTGGCATTGGTAGAAAAGCAGTAGGACCAATCTTTTGCTCCTATGGGAACAAAGCAGCTATCTTACGGATATGTTTCTTTTCTTCATCGATCAATTGTTCAATCAGATCTGCCCCGGCCTTATTGGCCACATTTTTGAACTCCTGGAAGATCCCGATGGAGTCTTTTTCGAACCGTAGGGCAAACTGAAGAATGTCCCGATCGTTTTTTATCGCCTTTACCAAATCCTCTGCTTCGGATATTTTGAAAATATGACTGTTAACCAGTGATTTCACATAGTCGCCATATTCCCCTACATAGCGTTCGTTGGGGGCAAAATAATAGCTCAATTGCTCTCCCAGTTTGCGGAAAGCCTCCAAGTGTTTCGTTTCCTCTTCCGCCAAATAGTTCAACATTTCTTTTAAAGCAGCGCTCTCGGCATAGGGCAGGGCTTTTTCATAAAAGAGTTTACCCGACTCCTCCATCTGCAGCGCTATCTCCAGAATCTCTTCACCGCTGAAGCGTGAAATACTCCATCCCATTTAGATATTTCCCTCCTTTTTCGTTTTGTGGAAAATACATTCTCTTTGACGAATTATACCACGACATCATCCCTGACGAACTGCAGTCACTTCTTCCTAATGTCAATGTTCTGGACCTTTTATTAGTTCTCAGAAAATGTTCCCTCTGAACAAGAATCTGATGTGCGTGGTAATGAAAAAAAGTGCTCGGGGCCGAGAATTGTGCAATGATCGCATGCTGCTGGTCTAAACTGATCAGAGGGAAGGTGTCTGCCCAAACGCCAGAAGACCTCCCATACTGGGGAGGCCTTTTGGCTTGAACATGAATCCTGGTATATATGATGGGAGAGATCATATATCGTTGTGAACTAGAAACCCATTTAACTTATTTGTGATGACGTGGTATTATGACCATCCCATCCAGCATTGATCGTGGTTTATTGCCAATAGGGATACTGTGCCCGCTCTAGGCAATCAAAAACCTTATGCGTCGGCTTTTAAGACTACCTTGATAGCATTGTCGCGGCGTTCCTCAAAGATATCGTATCCCTCAGCAACCTGTACCAGCGGCAGGGTATGAGTAATAAGAGGTTTCATATTGATTTTGCCTTCTTTGATCAGGTCGATCAACTCGGGAATCCGGTTGGCATTGACCAGACCCATCTTGATGGCGATATTCTTTATCCATAGTTTATTCATTTCCACGACTTGGGGTTTTTCAAAGACACCGATCAAAGAAACGGTGCCGCCGGCTCTTACTCCGTCGATAGCTCCCTTAAAGGTGGGTTCGAAACCGTTGGCTTCGATGGTGACGTCAGCACCGCGGCCGCCGGTCATATCCTTCAGGGCTTGCACCACATCGACCTTGTTGGGATTCAGTCCGTAATCAGCCCAACCCTGCTTCTGGGCAAATGCCAGCCGGGTATCATCGATGTCCACTGCCACGATCCGGGCCGGTCCCCACAGACGAGCAGTAGCCATGGCGCACATTCCAACCGGGCCGGAACCAAATACCGCTACCGTATCCCCGGGTTGGATGTTGCCATTCTCAGCGCCAAAATATCCGGTGGAGAGAATATCCCCGACAAACAGGACGTCTTCATCGGTGAGATTATCGGGAATCAGGTGCAATCCGGAATCAGCATAGGGCACTCTCACGTAATCGGCCTGGCAGCCATCAATCATATAGCCAAATATCCAGCTGCCAGTGGTGCACTGCGAATACATGCCGCGGCGGCAGTAGTAGCAATCCATACATTGGGTGACGCAGGATACCGCGACTTTGTCGCCTTTTTTAAACTTGGTAACCGCCGGTCCCACTTCTTCAACGATTCCGCAGAACTCGTGGCCGATGATTCTGCCTGGCTCAACTTCGGGCATTCCGCCGTGGCGGATGTGTTTGTCGGTTCCGCAGATGGTGGAAGTGGTAACCTTGACGATAGCGTCGGTCGGTTTACTAATCTGCGGTTTGGGTACCTGATCAAGACTCATGCTTTCCGGGCCGTGATAAACAAATGCTTTCATTGTGTCTGCCATTAATTGAATACCTCCCCTTTAATCTAGATAATTCGTAATAAAAAATTCCCTGGTTCTCCAAACGGAATCTCAATTGTGGTTTGCGATCTCCCCCCTCCCATAAAAAAAAGACCACAATTCTCTTCTCCCGCTTGGGATCAAAAAACAATGGTCTATCTTGGAGCAACTTATAGTTTCTCCTTGATCCACCTTATTTAGTTCAATAAGATCATTATTCGGTCAGCATACGATCAAAGATCACCACATGCATCCAAAAATCTTTTTCCGCTTCGATCATATATGTTTGGTGAATGGCTTTGGCATTAAAAAGCTGTTCAAAATAAGGCAGGTTATCGATGGAATGCTGTTTGGCAACCTGCATGCGAGCCGAATTGACTACATCCTTGCCGGCCGTGGTAGCCACTATGTACTTCTCTGGTTCGGTCAGGAAGCCTTCCCCCCGTATGATTAGAGTATCTTCCCAGATCATTATCCTGGTATGGTCGACCCCCTTGCCCAATTTGGCCTTGAAATACTTTTCCATATAGATTTTTAAATCATGTTGCATCTTTTTCCGCTTCCGATCATTAAACCGTTCATATTCTTCAAGGCGGACTACTGATGACATAAATGTCTCCCCCCTCATTTACATCTCATATCAGTTGTTCTCTCTATAAAAATAATAAATACCAATATTATATAAGTTAGGGCCGCCCCCTAATTCATAGAATATTGGTATGTTATTGAGCAACCGAAGTGGTTTCCCTCTAATCCACCAGATTATTAAGCTTGAAACATATTTCTCAAAGAGAATTATATTGGCTAAATTCAAAGAAGTCAATGAGAGTTTTGCGACCGAATCACTAAACATTTCTGTCACTTTCGACAATCAAAGCTATATATGGAAGAGCCAACCACTCCAAGGGCCGATCGAGAATAGTCCTCCTTGTAGCCAACGGAAGGATTTGTCGGGTACGCATAGGTTGGGCTACAATGAATGTGAATGCAGGTGAATCAGGTCAAAAGCAGGGGGTGGCTTTAACATGAGCGAGATGAAGGAGATAGAGCTGAAACTGAGACTGGCTGATGAACGCGATTATCCCCGACTGGTAAGTGACCCCATATTTTCAGGGCTGTTTAAGACCGAACGGGTCAGGATCATCCAATATGCCACCACCTATTACGATACCAGGGACCGACTCTTGTATCATAACGGATACTCCTATCGGATTAGGAAGGCCGCCGACATCTGCACCGCTACGGTCAAGGATCAGGGCAGTCAAGGCGGCGGTTTGTTCGTGCGCGGAGAGTGGAATGTCAAACTGGACAGCGCTACGCCCAGCATCGGGCCGTTCCTGAGCTTACCGGTGGGTTGCCAGCTTGAATCCATCGTAAAGGACCAGGAATTATTGCCCCTATTTCGGACTGATTTTCAGAGGACCGCCATCGACCTTCGCACTGAGACCGGCAGCCTGATCGAGGTAGCTGCGGACTTGGGCAGCATCGTTGCCGACCAGGCCACCACGCCAATTTGTGAAGTAGAGTTAGAGTTAAAAGAAGGTGAGCCAGTGGATTTGCTTCGCGTAGGAGCGGCCCTGGCAGATGTATATTCGCTGCGGGTGGGGGATAAGAGTAAATACGCCCGCGGCCTGGACCTGTTGGGCCTGCCTTCCCATCAAGCGACCAGCCGGCCGGAGATCGATGTGAACGCCAGTGTCGGGTCGTTTATCCGCGCGCAGGGTATCTTCTACCTGCAGGAAATCCTGGCTTGGCAGGAGAAATACCTGGGCCAGCCGGAAGACCCGGAGAGTATTCACCAGATACGGGTCAAGACCCGCCATCTTCGTTCCCTGCTGTCATTCTTCAAGCCGGTTCTGGAAGGGTCCGGATATGGTGACGTTACTGGCATTCTGAGAGGATTTGCGGGCGATTTGGGTTACCTCCGGGAGCTGGACGTACTGGCCATGGGTTGGCAGGAAATCATCCGTTCCTACCCCGACCTGCTGGGCAAAGCCGAACAATTAAGCGGTAGATTGGCGGCGGAGCGGGACAAGGAGCAAGCTGCGGTATACCAGCAGCTTGCTGCCGGGGTGACTACACCGGGGCTGCTCAGGGTCTGGGCCTGGCTCCTGGAGGGATTCTGGGATGACAATGGAGAGGCCGGTCAGCCCTTGCGGCTGTATATGGAGCAGCGCCTGTTGAAATGGCTGAAGCGACTGGATAAGAGATTAAAGAGCACTGACTATACTGATAGACAGTCGATCCACGCCCTGCGTATCCAGGGCAAAAAGCTGCGCTATGTGCTGCAGAGTTTAGAGCCCGTATTGAAGAAGAGATATCGCCGGTTGCTCCCGAAATTGAAAACGATGCAGGAGCAACTGGGTTTGATCTGCGACGCCCACCGTAATGTGGCTATTATAAAGAATCTGAACAGCGGCCGTAAAAACAACGCCTTGCAGTATGAAAGCGGCATTTACATCGGTTTCATGCTCAGTCGGGCTGCCTCTCTGACCTTGGCTTGGGAAAAGGTATGGCCAGCAAAAGCGCAGTACCAATTATCAATGTTTAGGAATGATTGTTCATGACCAAAGATTCAGGTCTCAATTACGCGGAGAGAAACGCTCTTATTCCTCTGTGCGATCTCAGTAGTACGGGGAGTGATTCTATTGAACGTTTCCAAGGTGGGCAGTCTACTCACGGAAACAAGGTTGCTGGCGAGGCAAAAGAACCGTCCCCAGGCCTCGGTCTGTTGAAAGAGATAAGGGCGGCAGGGATGAAACCGGAGCACTTCTATTTTAATCCGGCCAATAACGAAACTCCCTGGGTATATTGGCGCGGGGTGGTCTTGCTGAATTTGCCCAGCCTGGAAGGGGAGGTCAGGGCCGTCAAAGCAACTGCCGAACGAATGGAGAAGGAAATAAACGACAGCGTTGCCCGCCGCGATTTCGACCGTTTCCTGGACCAGGTCGATGCACGTTTAGCCCCGGAGTTGTTTATGGAGGTCTTCAACAACATCCCCGACCACGACAAGTTCCGCCTCTTTGAACGGCTGTGGCGCTTCAATCAGTATGCCCATGATATTTTCCCTCCCGATTTCGCTCGGAAGGCCTACCAGTACCGGAAGGTTAACAGGAGCCTGCCACCCCTCGACAGCACCGGATATGTGCGGGTGTTTATCAGCCCAGCGGCCGGGATAGAGCCCCATCTTGCCGAGAACTGGACTACCAATCTCAATCGGGCTTTAAGGGCAGCCAGTTCAATTCCCGCCCCTCCAATTTACCAGGGGTGGGTGCATCCCGACCACATCAACTCATACGATGGCGGCCATATGGCCGGAAAGGTTCTTGTAAAACCCGGTACGGTTGAGGGTATTCGCTCCATGGATCTGATTGACCTGGCCGATTTCGAGACGGAACTGAATGAAGTTGGAATAATCAGTCAATATCGCTGCCTGGCCGGGCAGATCGATGCCGGTTGGTTCCACAAACCGGAGGGTATTCATGCCATCGACCACACCCGCCGAGTGTTGATCTTGAGCATGCTGTTGGCTTATCTGGAGAGATTCAGTCCGACAGACCGGGACCTGCTGGCCCGAGCGGCTATCTACCACGATATCGGCCGGGTAGACGACGGCTATGATCCCGGACACGGACAAGCCAGTTACGCCCGCACTTGCCGGGAGTGCCTGGTGCAATGGACCAATCCGGAGGAGAACGAAATATTCCGCTTCATTGTCGAGAATCATGACCTGCCCGACAGCAAGGCCTATCAGCGCGTGCACCGATACGAACTGGAGGAAATAGACCGCACCTTGCGGCTTTACAACACCTTCAAGGACGCCGATGGACTGGATCGGGTGCGTCTGGGCGACTTGAACCCTGATTATCTGCGCACTGCTTCCGCCCCACGCCTGTTGCTGGTGGCCCACCAAATATATTTCCAGCCTTACTGGCTGGAGCGGCACGCCGGTTGGTGAGATAAGGAACCAGGATTACGTAACGAGGATTCTTAAGGTACCTAGATGCGCGTGGACATTGGAACCAAGATAATCGAATATCAAATCAACTACAGCCGCCGTAAAACCATGTCCATCACCGTCAAGCCTGACGGGACCATTCGGGTGGCAGCCCCAAAGGGTACTGCGGCCAAAACGGTGCAGGATTGGGTGGCCAGTAAATCAAAATGGATCGCCGCCAAGATGGCGGAGGTTGAAATGGCCAATCGCCAGATAGCCGAACGCAGTTTCCAAAGCGGAGAGGAATTCCTCTATCTGGGGAGACCTATGAGGCTGGAGTTGGTTAACGATCCCCAACAGACCAGAACCATGGTAAGAGGCAGGGAGGGCACTATCCAGGTTACTGGCCCGGATTGTTCGCCCGCCGCGGTCAAAGCAGCCCTGGAAACATGGTATCGGTGGGCGGCTGGCCGTTATATCGGCGCCCGAGTTCAAAACTACCAGATCCAGGTGGGCCGCAAGCCTGGGCGCATCACCATCCGTGAGCAGAAGACCCGCTGGGGCAGCTGCAGTGCCCGGGGCAACCTTAACTTCAACTGGCGGATTATGATGGCTCCACCGGAAATCATCGATTACTTGGTGGTGCACGAACTCTGCCATCTGGTCCATCTCAACCATTCCCCGGTATTCTGGAATTTGGTTGGCTCCATCATGCCCGACTACCAAGTCCGCAAGGAATGGCTGGGGAAAAACGGGCACCAACTGCGCAGTTAAGCAAGGCATGGGGACGGTTCTTTTACCTCGCTAGGATTGCCCCAAAAATGAAAGCCTCCCAATACGATCAGCTCACGGCATTATTAAGGGCAATGACCACCATGAGCAGGAAAACCACCACATAGATCAGGGAGTAGATCAGTATCTGGTTGTATTTTACGGTGGAATCCACGGTGTAGTGGATGACGAAATAGGGGATTATGGCATAGGCCAGGGCTTGCCCGGCCAAGCGCGGCAGCCATGCAATCCCCAGGTAGCGCGGAACCATGAATGTCACTCCCAGGATAATCAGGATGGCGATGAGGGTATCGCCGCGGGCAGTGGTGAAAAAACGTCTTTGTACGAAAATGTTTTTTGCCAAGGCTGTTAACCTCCTGTATGTTTCAGTGGGTCCGACTGCGCTTAGGATGACATTAGTGTCTCTGGGACGCGGTACGGTGTCTTGCCACGAAGTAAAGCGTAAATACTCTTTTAGATACTGTATTGCGAACGCAATGAAGAATCCCCTCTGGGACAACAGCGTTCATATACCATTTTACAATTCTTCCAGCGTCTTTTCCATCTTGCGGTTGGAGCCGGAGACAACTTAACCCAAAAGAACCGTCCCCATGCCTTGTTTATTTCCTGGTTGACACTATAGTGATAGTACCTTACATTTAAGGTATCATAAAACAAGAGTAGGGGTGTTGCTATGGCGTTCAGACATATTCTGCTGGGGACGTTGATGGATTTACCTACCCATGGCTACGATATGATCAAGAAGTGTTTTTCAGACTTTACTCCGGCGGATCCCAAAATGAATGAGGGCCGGCTATACAGCACGCTGAAGGCATTGGATAAAGAGGGGCTGGTGGAACGCAGCGTGCGCCGCCAGGAAGATGTCCCGGATCAGAAGGTCGTCAGCATTACCTCCCGCGGAACCGAAGAGTTCTACCGCTGGCTGGAGTCGGACCAAGACGAAGAAGGTCATGCCAAGTTCGATTTCTTCACTCAGTACCCCTTCCTCACCAAGGTCAATTTTTTCAAGTTCTTGCCAGAAGAAAGAATCAAGGAAAAGTTGTTGGAACAGCTGCACATTTCCGGTATGCGTCTGGACCGCTTTTACCAGGCTCAAGAGGAGATGGTACACAAAGAAGTAGATGGATACCGCATTCGCATCCTTCAATATGGTATTGAGGTCGAGAAGATAAGGTCGGCATGGCTCCGAGACACACTGGCTGAGATTGGTGAAGACGAGTAAACGGAGGCGGGGAGCGATTTATATGGACAATATGCAGATCATGAAGGGAAAAATGCTGCGGGCCGGATATATTTGTGACGACAAGGTAGCAACCGTTCTATATCTGGCTGGAGCCATGAAAAAACCGGTCCTGGTGGAAGGGCCGGCCGGGGTAGGGAAAACCGCTATTGCACAGGCTTTCAGCCAGGTGACGCAACTGCCCTTGATCCGTCTCCAGTGTTATGAAGGTTTGGATGAAGCCAAGGCGCTGTACGAATGGAACTACAAACGACAGTTGCTGCATATCCAGGCGGTGGCGAACAAAAACCTGAGTGTACAACAGATCGAAGAGGACATTTTTTCGGATAATTTTCTTCTCACCAGACCCCTACTTAAAAGTATCACCAGTGATTCACCGACGGTATTGCTGATAGATGAGATAGACAAAGTGGATTTCGAATTTGAGGCCATGTTGCTGGAGCTGCTGTCCGAGTTCCAGATCACGATTCCCGAAATTGGGACGGTTCGGGCTCAACACCAGCCATTTGTCTTTCTGACCTCCAATGCCACCCGCGAGCTTTCTGAAGCGCTTAAAAGGCGATGCCTGTATCTCTACCTGGATTTTCCCTCCAAAGAAATGGAAAAGCAGATCCTGATGCTCAAAATACCCAACCTTCCCCCGAGCCTGGCCGAGAAAGTGGCCCAGGTGGTAAGGCAGCTGCGAGGGCTGGAATTAAAGAAACCACCCAGCATCGCAGAGAGTATTGACTGGGCCGCCTCGCTGCTGTGGCTAGGCAAAGAAGACCTGGATGTGGAAACCACTCTGCAAACCCTGACTACGGTGGTTAAATACCGCGAAGATCAGGAAAAACTGGAACGGATAATATATCGCGATCGAGACCTCAATTTCCGGGCCTAGACGCCACAGGGCAAGGAGGGGTAGGATGCCGGTATTGCAGTATTTACAGGCCTTTTTTGCTGATCTGCGGGAGCAGGAAATTCCGGTGAGCACCAGCCAGGTGAGGGATTGTTGCCAGGCCCTGCTGCTGATCGATTGGGCCAATCGGGACTACTTTTATTCAACTCTGTTTACCACCCTGGTGAAGGATTACAGCTACCAAAAGGCCTTCGATGAGGTTTTCGAACGCTTTTTTAACGAATATCTGAGCCCGGAAAACCGGCAATACTTCCAATCCGTCAATTCAGAGCAGCCCTCCCATTCCAGGGAAGTAACGGCGGTCAGCGATTACGATATCGGCATGGGCACCCCCATGGGCAAAGGCGGTACAGCTCAAGCCCCGGGCGGCAAAAAAAATCCTCTGCAACAGGATTTCGGGCGGATCAGCGCTGAGGAGCTGACCAGCATCGAGGCTACGGTACCACTCCTGGCCCGGCGTCTGGCAGCCAAGTTCGTCAAGAAAAGAAAGCGCAATGATCAGAACCGCTTGGATTTTAGGCGCACTATCCGCAGCAGCCTGTCCACTGGGGGGATTCCCCTCAACCTATACACGGTTCGCAAATACCGTGAGAAACCGGTTATCTTGATCCTGTGCGATGTGTCCGGTTCGGTCATGAATTTCAGTTGTATCTCCTTAGCCTTGATTGCTTCCCTGGAGAGATTTTTTCAGTATATTGAGTCCTACGCGTTTATCGATGAAGTATCGGATATCACCGGGCTGCTTCTGTCCGGCAATCCTCTTAATTTCCGGGGCCATGTACTGCGCAATGCCCGGGTGGTGGGAGTAACCGGATATACCAATTACGGGCGAACCCTGGAGCAATTCCATCAGCGTTTCCGCCACCGCATAACCCGCAAGACCAGCGTCCTCATATTCGGGGATGCCCGCAACAACTGGCAGGAAAATGGCAAATGGGTATTAGCAGAGATTAAAAGCCAGGCCAAAAAGGTATATTGGTTCAATCCTGAACCGGTGTCCCAGTGGAATACCGGGGATAGCATCATAAACGACTATATGCCCTATTGTGATAAGGTTTTCGCCTGTCCGAACCTAGTGGAGCTAGAAAAATCGCTGGCCAAGATTTAGGAGGGATTATGAATGAGCAAATATCGTGGAGATTGCCTGCCACCGGTACTGTATCAGTTTTTGGCTGTTGATACCATGGTCGGAGTGGTATCGACGGTTGATGAAGATGATTTCCCCCGTGGGGCGCCCATGTCTCAGTTCTACGCACCCGGAGAACGTATTTTATTGATGGCCTCCCAAAACAAATCGGCCACTTACAAAAATGCGGTGCGGTCGGGGAAGATCGCGCTGACCTTTATGGGTGCCAACAACCTGGTTTTCACCATTCAAGGGGAGGCCCGCGTGTTTAAGGAATCAATGCAATCCAATCCTAACCTCGGCATTCTGGCGGTGGACATAAAAGAGGTGAATAGTAATGAAGCCTGTGACGTGGTGGTAACTGGGGGCATCAGCACCCAGTTTATTAGCCCGCGCTGGCAGCAATTGCTGGAAACCTGGCTGGCCGAACTGCGCAGTTACACCCTGGAAGATATTAAGGCTTAATGCTGGACAATCAGGAAGATTCTCCTGCTCGCGGAGAAGGAGGAACAAACATAAAAAAGACTTACGCGCGAATCGAAACCGGGGTGCCGGTAGGAATATTCCGGTACAACCATTGGGCATCCTCGATAGCCAGCCGCACACATCCATGGGAAGCCGGCGTCCCCAATTTGGCCGCTTCCTCATCTATGACTGTTCCCTGACGATCCATAGGCACACTATGGAAAAGATAGGTGCCCCAATCCTTGAACGATACCCAGTACCGAGCGCCTTGCTGGTATTTGGAACTGAAGAACCAGTCCCCCCGGTTCTGGAGTAAAAAGGTGCCGGTCGGGGTAGAGTTGTTCACTCCGGTCGAGGCGGTCCAATCCTTGACCAGCGTGTCACCGTCATATATCCGTACCTTCTGTTCGCCGATGCTGACATCGATCTTCCAGTCCGGTGGGTTTGCACTGAGATTTGCGGGTGGGAGGTACTTGACCTCGGCTCCCAGGGCTTCGCTGACAAACCGCAGGGGGACCAAAACGCGTTGCCCGGCGACCTCCGGAGGAGCATCCAACAGGAACGCCATTCCATCCACGGTGGCCTGATTGGAATCCAGGCTGAGCGCGATCACCTGATTGCCTTCCACCACCACTTGGCGGCTAGATTCATCCCAACTGACCTTTGCCCCCAGGGCTTCGCTTATGAATCTCAGGGGAACCATGGTGCGGCTGTTGGATAAATAGGGAGCCTGGTCAGGGAAAGCGACGGGAGTCCCATTAACGGAAACCTTGATATCATCCAAAACGGAGGAAACCTCGACCACCGGATAGACTGTATTTGTGACATTGACTGCGTCAGCGGCAGTACAGGAATCGAAATCCCACCCCAACCACAGACATAGAACGATGACCCAACCCAATACCAACTTGCTTCTCATTCCCCAACACCCCTAAACCGCTACGTAAAGATACACCAATTACCATTGTAACAATTACGGGCGTCCTGACAATACGAATTCCTGGATGTTGGTGCAGAAAATGAATGGTCGCGGACAAAAAAATAACCCGCTTGTACAAGCGGGTTATTTGAAAGAGCTATTCAAGTTCAATCGTGATAGTTCCGGCGCTGGCATCCCAGACAGCGGTCTGCCGGAACGCGGTCGCCAACCAGGCAATGGGCAGGAACGTCCGCCCCTCAGTGATTTCCGGCACCACATCCATGGGGGTGGGGATACCGTTCACCCACATGTTATAACTGCCCACCACTAGCTTAACCGTGCTGCCGCCTTTGGTCAGGGTAACGGTACGGGAGGCTTCATCCCAGACGATGTCCTCATTAGTCAGGCCCATGGCATAGGCACCGTAGCGGATTGGCATAAAGGTGCGGCTATCCTTGATATAGGGAGCCACATCCATTTCCTTGGGCGTACCCCACAGGCTGTATTGGCTGGAGCCAACAGTGAAAACGCTTACTTTTGGGGGGGCTTTGTCTACCTCAAAATATAGCAGGCTTCCGTAACCGTCACCGTCATCATTGACGGCATAAGCCCTCACATAATAAACCACCGCGTCATCTAATCCGGACAGCTTGTATTGAAAAGTGTCATTATCATCGATGCGACCCTCGAACTTGATCTTGATCTCCTTATCCTCATATCCGGGAGAACCGACGTAGAAACCAAATTCTTCGATTTCGGAATTGCCCTCATCTTCGATGGTGCCGTACAGGACTGCGTATCCCTCCCCGACAGCGGGCTCCCAGGTAGTAACGCGAGGTTCCCCGCTGCTGGGTGCGGCCGCGGTAATAGGTGTGAAATTCAAACCAGAAGCCAGCCACATCCAGGCCAGTACCAGCAATATGGTAACCGTTGCCCGTTTGGATACTTGCATAATTCATTGCACTCCTTTCAATCCTGAGGCCGTTAATTATTCTGCCCTATATACCTGGATGAAAAAACCTGCCCCTCCTCCATCAGTGTACCACTTCTGTCCCTAGTGCGATGGAATATTGTGGACATATAAGTATGCTAATGCAACAATATAATTAAACAGGTACTCACCTGTATCCACTAATTTCTGTTGTTGTAGTGTCAGGGCTTAACTCCCCGTCGAAAATGGAAAGGAGGATAAGAAATGATTGTCACAACTACGCAAACAGTGGAAAACCGCTCCATAGAAGAATATCTCGGCCTGGTAGCTGGCCAATCCATCTGGGAAGAGAAAATGGCCAAAGAGATCATTACCGGCATTGCTTCGGGACCCAGCGAAGCGGTGCCAGGCTACAAAGACCACATGACCCAGGCCCGTTTGGCCGCTATAGCCGAGATGAAGGCCAAGGCGGAAAAGATGGGAGCCGATGCGATTGTTGCGGTTGTATTCGATCACTTGACGATCCATGATGATATGCTGATGTTGTTTGCCAGCGGGACCGCGGTCAAATTGGCCGAACCGCCCCTGAGTATGTAAAAGCAGTCCCGTCAGTCGCTATTGTCAGGCCCACAGTTAAATAGCAAAACCGTAAGTGCTGGGCTCTGTCAGCGATGGGGCCCAGCTTTTTTGTGGCATGTTTTTGGAAGAGTCGGGGTGCTTGCCGTCGGGTCCGGAGGGAGTCATTTTGAGGATATGATAAAAAGGGCAGTCAGTACTTTAGTTCACGGCTAATGGACTGGTGACGGTATACACCTCGGATTCGGTTATAATGTTTTCCCCATGATCGGCTAGCTTAACCTGAACGAATAGGGCCTCATCGCTGTTTAAATACGCCACCGGCAAAGCCGCTTTCAATAGGGTTCCGTCAACAAATTCGGTATCAACCGGGCTATTATTGACATATACAATATGGTTTTGGCAGAAATCCATTCCCTCAACCTCAAGCACATGATTATCCGGGTATAACACATTATCAACTACTACCGGACCATGTCCCAAAACAAATTGATGGTTAACAATGGGTTTGTTCAAGGGGTTAAACTTATAGACATATTCATTGCCAATCAAGCAATCATATTGCAGAAGTGCATATTTAGCACAATCCTCTGCACTGAGTTTTTCGTGGTGGCGATATTGTGCTGCCGTAATGACAGTAGATCCTTGGGCGTACAAGGTTGACAGGAAGCCGGTTAAGGTACTTCCCGTATTCATACTGCGATCTAATACATAAGACCCCAAAAAATTAGCGGATAGCCTTAGATCCTGCCTGCCGGTGGAGAAATTATCCCATGCCAGGATGGGGGTACTATACTTCTTGCAATAGTCGCTATAGGCGTAATCGTTCTGTATATAGCCAGCTTCCCGGTAGACATCCATATCTTTGCCCAACATAGGTAAATGGTCGCCAAAAAATACTATCATTGTCGGTTCCTTAATCAGCTTTACGCCTTCGATCAGGAGTTCCAAAGACTTGTCCACATCAGCAATTATGTTGGTGTAGTTTTCCAAAATCGCTTTGGTCTCCGGCTTCAAGTCACCATCCACCCTAATAGCCGCATGGGGGTCTTCATTACTGGAGTACGGTCCATGGGCTTGCATGGATACAGCAAAGATGAAATCAGGCTGGGGGGTTTGCTGCATCACATAGAGAATTTTCTGGGATAATTCGGTATCCCGTATATAACTGCCGTAGTATTCGGGATTGATAAATGACTCTTGGCTTAAAAACCTGTCAAACCCCAAATACGGATATACACTGTTACGTCTATAAAACCAATCATGGTAGGTGTGGATGGCGGTAGTCTTGTACCCCTGACTTTTCAGGATGGCGGGCAAAGCCTCCAGCGGCTTGTTGACATACTGAACATAGGGGGTTGTCCCTTGGGGTAAAAACTGGGTGGAAAACCCAGTCAAAACCTCGAATTCAGTATTAGCCGTACCTCCTCCATAAACTGGGGTAAGCATAATCCCCGAGGTGTAGCTCTGCTGGAGGAGATGAAAATAAGGCAGTGGATCTTCACTAAATGAGATGCCGTCCATAACCGTGGGGTCCCAAAAGGCTTCACTCATCACCACAATAATATTGGGGCTCAAGCCTGAATTTACCACCTTAGCAGCCGGCACTTTCTGGTAGATAATGTTCTTGATGGTGCTTTTATGGTATAATTCCGGTTCCTGAACAGCCAGACGCGTAGCGTTGGTATTGAGTATAAAGCTAAGCACCATACCATTTTCGGTGTAGTTGGCCTTTTGATTCCAATCAATCAGGTTCAGGGAGAAGGCCTCTTGCAGAGAGACTGGTTGAACCAAGATTAAAACCAAAGCCAGGCTAGGCAGGGCAGTGGAAAATTTATGGGGGAAACGATAGTTTTCTTTGGGTATCAACCGGAATCCAATCCAAATTACAGCGGTAAATACGCATATCACAATAAATAATAATGTTGGCAGCGAGTTGAAATACTCAAAGTTCTGCGAAATATTTAAAGCTTCTTTGCCTATCTTAAAATCCCAGGGGAGCAGAGGTTCTCCCCTTAATATGAGTTTCTGATGGCTGATAAACCCACCGACGGTTAATAAAGATGCGGTCAGAGCTCCCACGGTCGCATACATTCGGCGCGGCAGTACATACCAGGTATTTATAAGGCCAAAAAGGATGGCATAGCTGACAATGAACTGGGTGGGATGACTGGATATCCAGGCTATAGATTCGGAACCGCCTCGAATTATGATTTCGGGTAGGATTAAGCATATAAAAGGTATTATTATCAATAAGACCGTGTTTAACATTTCTTCACCTTAGAATTCATGGTTCTAGTTAAAAACGTATTTTTAACGCCGACCTAAACCGACCAAAGCTGACGGTTGGCCAAGCTGCAACATAATTACTGTATGGGCGCTGAATTCTTTCTCAATGAAGTCAAGCCCCGTTATCTTATCCCCATGCACTTTTGGGATGATTACCAATTGCTCAGGTCATTTAAAGACAGGATGCAAGGTTCCTTTACTAAGGTTGTTGACCTTACCCATCGCGGGCAGGAGATCGATCTTAATCGATGGTGATCGCCGTCACGGGACATTCCTCTTCCGCCTCTTCAGCGCATTCCTCCAAATCCTCAGGTATCTCATCAACGATGACCGTTGATATCATTTCATCATCTAATTCAAACACTTCTGGGCAGGTTATCTCACAAAGCCCGCAGCCAATACAAATATCTCTGTCAACGCTTGCTTTCATTTCGAAACCTCCCATTATCTTTCCTCTAAATGATTCCGTGCAGGCTTCCCCCGGGGGCCCCTAAACGGTCAACCTGCCGGGTGACCATTGGATCCTCGATCAGGGGAGCAGCATGATGGGGCTTTAACCGGGCATCAATAATCAAGGGTCCACGGCAGCCCCAGTGCTTATGGTCGGTGAAACTGCCCACTCCGTATACATCATTGGCCGGATTGGAACGGGTAAAGGTTGTCCAGAGAAAATTATCGAGATGTCGAGCTACAAATTCACTGTCATCTACCATCACAATAAGAGCAATATCCTCAGGGACCCCGGCATCGGCCAAATACTGTTCCAGGCGGGAGGCATCGGTTTCACCTTGCCGGGCATCGGTAACCCGAGGCCCGTTAACGGCCACGATCCCGGGTAAAGGCAAGGTGGGTTGTCTAAATCCTTCCGGCAGATGTAATCGATCGTCGAGGGTGGTAGCCAACCGGCGCCGGGCCGGGCCGGCGGCCGCGATGACCAGTTTGGAGCCCTGGTTTAAGCCGCTGCCTGTGTAATCCAAGGTATCGATGGTGCTGCAGGTTTGAAAATGCAAGTCACGCCGCCAGTCCACCCGTTCCAACAGATGACGGAAATAGCCGGGAACGTCAGTGACGTCCAGACGAGGCTCGTCTTCGTAGGCACAGATGAACAGATATTTGGCCAGCGAAGCCTGGCCGAAGCCCAGTATAGCATTAGCCACAGTGAGGATTTCCCGAGGTTCCCGGGGTCCATAAGGGATGTAACGTTCCCGCCCGATGGCCAGCAGCAGGGGATGAACGGCAGCCGCATCAACGGCATGAAGGGCTGTCACTCCTGGGATGGACATGGGGGTAACCGGCCCCGTGATCTCGTGGATAAGATTTCCGAATATCGTGTCCTCCTGCGGGGGACGGCCGACCACCGTAAATGGCCATATCGCGTCTTTACGGTGGTAGACCCGTTCAACATTCAAAAAAGGGAAGGGGTGGCGCTGGGCATAATAGCCATAATGATCGCCAAAAGGCCCTTCGGCCTTGGTTTGGCCGAGGGCAACAGTACCAGTGATGCAAAAATCAGCGTCGGCTGCGATGGCGAAGCCCTGGTCATAGCAATAGCGGAAACGCCGTCCGGCTAGCAGACCGGCAAAAGCCACCTCCGGCAAGATTTCTGGTAAAGGCATAATAGCGGCCAAGGTATGGCTGGGGGGGCCGCCTACAAATACGCTGACCCGTAAAGGTTCGTTTCGGGCTATAGCGTTGGTGTGATGAATCCCGATATCACGCTTGATCTGATAATGGAGGCCGACTTCGCGATCTTGAACGTAATCATTGCCTGCCATTTGAATCCGGTACATTCCCAGATTGGAACGCATGATTCCAGGCTCCAGAGGGTTTTCAGAATAGACTTGGGGGAGCAGAATAAAAGGCCCGCCGTCATCTGGCCAGCATTTGATCTGTGGTAGTTGACTGATGGTTGTTTGGGCTTCCATAACCGGCGCTTGTCGGACCTTGCGCGGCAGGGCGTTCCATCCGGCTAGAGCCAGGCCGGTATATCTCCAGGGCTGTCGCCGCACGGTTTCCAGATCGGCAACGGTACGCATAATGCGCATTACTTTATCCAGGGTAGCTCGGAAAATAAAACGGGCCCGCTCCATCGTACCGAACAGGTTGGATACCGCCGGGAAAGGACTGCCTTTGACCCGCTCGAACAGAATGGCGGGCCCTCCAGCCTGGAATACCCGGCGGTGAATTTCCGCCATTTCCAGATTGGGGTCGGTTTCTTCGTGAACTCGAACCAGATGGCCGTGCTTTTCCAGGTCAAGTACGCATTCCCTGGTGTTCTTATATATCATTCTATCAGAGGCTCCCTTGATAATGATTGATCAGCCAGCGAAACGAATTAAAACTATCTGCTATGTTTTGTATTGTATCATTTGCAGCCGGGTTTACCGACATCACTTTAGTAAAATGTTGTCGTCATGCGTCTCTCTTGGCACCTGCACCAGACAAACACAAAAAACCCGCCAATATCGGCGGGTTATTAATTTTCGATGGTAGGCCATCCGCGACTCGAACGCGGGACGCCCTGATTAAAAGTCAGGTGCTCTACCAACTGAGCTAATGGCCCATGAGATGAGTACTTATTGGCTGGGGTGGCTGGATTCGAACCAACGAATGACGGAGTCAAAGTCCGTTGCCTTACCGCTTGGCGACACCCCAACGCCATTGAGTATAATCGGATAACCGGGCGGCTGTCAAGTTCGGGTAAAATGGGGTGGATGATGGGACTCGAACCCACGGCCCCCAGAGCCACAATCTGGTGCTCTAGCCAGCTGAGCTACACCCACCACGCATAAACCGGAAAAAATAATGGCGTACTGCAGGGGGGATATGGTACCTCAAAAGCGCGCCATGCTTGAGTTCTTCATCGGATTTTCCACATCCAAAGAGTCCACCGCTTTGCCACAAAGGATATTATAAAGGATTAGTATCCATTTCGCAAGAAATAAAACCATTTCCGTTTTGCAGCTCTTCTGCTCTTTTGCCGGAGGCTTGCGAAATCACGGTAACATAATTCCTAAATCCGTATCGATGCTCGAATTTGACATAATTCCTGTTCGGCAACCGTACATAATGAAATGTAAGCAATTATTAAGGAATAGTTAAGAAAGCGGTCCGGGATTATGTTTGCCAGGTTGTATATGATATAGCTAAGGCCCACTGACTTCAACAAAAACAGTGGGAATGAGCAAGATGTGGTTTGTAAATATCACAAAATAAGGTAATGTTATAGGGGTCGCAGATAGTATTGGGGGTTACATAGGGTGCTTTTGATAGAATTGGTGAAAGCGGTTATCCTGGGAATCGTGGAGGGAATTACCGAATGGCTGCCGATAAGCAGTACCGGGCACATGATTTTGGTCGAGCAATTCATCAAATTGGATGCTTCGGCAGGATTTATAGAAATGTTCTTCGTGGTCATCCAACTGGGAGCGATCATGGCGGTGGTCCTGCTCTATCTACATAAGCTGAATCCGTTCGCGCCCAGTAAAACCAAGCAAGAGAAGAAAGGCACCATGGCGATTTGGTACAAAGTGATTGTAGGGGTCATCCCTGCCGCCGTATTAGGATTCTTGTTTGATGATTGGTTGAACGATAAATTCTATAACTATCAAACCGTGGCGGTCATGCTGATCGTTTACGGGATTCTATTTATCGTTATTGAAAATCACAATAAAGGCAGGGAAGGCGTGATTAAGTCCTTCAATGATATGACTTATAATACGGCGTTCTTGATCGGAATATTTCAAGTCCTGTCGCTGATTCCCGGCACTTCACGTTCCGGCGCAACTATTCTGGGTGCCATTATTCTGGGGACTTCTCGTCATGTGGCGGCCGAATTTTCATTCTTCCTGTCTATCCCGGTAATGTTCGGGGCCAGTGCCTTAAAACTGGCCAAGTTCGGATTGGTTTTTACCGGCACGGAAATGGCGATTTTACTGACCGGGATGATCGTGGCCTTTGTGGTGTCAGTTATCGCCATTAAGTTCTTACTGGGCTATATTAAGAATAACGATTTCAAAGCCTTTGGATGGTATCGTATCGCCTTAGGCCTTCTAGTCATTGGCTACTTTCTCTGGTTTGAATAAGTGTCGAAGGATCATGCCCGCCAAGCGAGAGGAAAACTGCCAGAGAACAGCAAAACCCGCCCATCAAAGGCGGGTTCTTTTTTTATAAATGGCGTCCCCGGAGGGATTCGAACCCCCGACCTACGGATTAGAAGTCCGTTGCTCTATCCAGCTGAGCCACAGGGACAAAAAAATGGAGCGGGTAGCGGGAATCGAACCCGCGCAACCAGCTTGGAAGGCTGGGGCTCTACCATTGAGCTACACCCGCCGGCAAAAACCATTATACTGCTTTTAAAAATGCATTTCAAGGTATAATTGCCTCTGCCGGCACGGGAGTCGTTATCGGATTAAAACCAGCCTGGTTGGGGCTTCTTGATTACAATGCCCCGTGTAGTCAAACGATTATGACATATTTGAGCATCCTATATTATATGAAGAGAAGGACCGCTTTATGCCTGTTATTTTCCGTTGAACCGCCCCGGCTGGGTGTGCTATAGTAGTTTTGTAGTACGGTAGCAGGTATCATGGCAGCATGTAAAGGTAGAATTCCAAAAGGCAATGTAGGGCGGTAGGATGGAGAGGCTATAGAAGCGGCTCTCACACCATTGGCTTGGCCGTGGTGTTTTCATTTTGACCCCTGACGCCATGAAAATGAGGAGGTTAAAGAACGTGGTAATTGTTATGAAGAAAGGGGCCACCCCTGCTCAGGTCGAAGCGGTGCAGGAACGCTTGGTCGCAAAAGGTTTTAACGTTCACCTGTCGGAAGGAATAAACCGGACCATCCTGGGCGCGGTTGGTGACCGCACCCGAGTCGATCACACGTCTCTGCAGGCGATGCCCGGGGTGGAGAACGTGGTGGCCATAATGAAGCCGTTCAAGATGGCTTCGCGGGAATTCAAAACCGACAATACCATTGTTCAGGTCGGGAACGCCACCTTCGGGGATGGCAGTGTCCCGCTGATCGCCGGACCGTGCGCCATCGAGGGACGGGAGCAATTCATCCAAACCGCCGTGGCGGTGTGGGAAAGAGGTGCCCTGGCCTTACGCGGGGGCGCATTTAAACCGCGCACCTCCCCCTATTCATTTCAGGGTTTGGGCGAAGAAGGCCTTAAGATCATGGCCGAAGCCCGCGAAATCACCGGTCTGCCCATCGTCACCGAGGTCATGGATCAGAAGTCGATTCCCATGGTAGCCGAGTATGTGGACATAATCCAGATCGGAGCCCGCAATATGCAGAACTTCTACCTCCTCAAAGAGGTAGGTAAATATAATAAACCGGTCCTTCTCAAACGAGGCCTGTCTGCCACCATTGAGGAGTGGCTGATGGCGGCCGAATACATCTTGGACAGCGGCAACAGCCAAATAATCCTGTGCGAAAGGGGTATCCGTACCTTTGAAACCTACACCCGCAATACCCTGGACCTGAGCGCTATACCACTAACCAAGCAGCTGTCCCATCTACCAGTAATCGTAGATCCCAGCCATGGGACCGGTAAACGGGATTTGGTGATTCCCATGTCTCTTGCGTCGGTGGCCTGTGGCTGCGATGGTATTATTGTTGAGGTCCACACCAATCCCGCCGAGGCTTGGTCGGACGGCCCACAATCGTTGATTCCCGATGAATTTGGAATACTGGTCCAACAGGTGAAGGCTGTGCTGAAGGCGATCCGCGGCATAAGCGGGGCCAACTAATAATGAAGAGAATTGCCATTATCGGTTTGGGTGTTATCGGCGCCTCGATTGGCATGGCTTTGCGGTCATCGTGCCCGGAGTTGGAGATTTGGGGCAGTGACACCGATTCTCTCACAATGGAGCGGGCCATGGAAATGGAGGCCATAGGTGGTATACTGCCCCAGGGGGACGTCAGCGGCTGTGATGTGGTCTTTGTTGCGACTCCACTGCGCAAGATTCCGGGAGTACTAAGGAATATCAAGGATTCGCTGCAACCGGGCACGATCGTCACCGATGTAGGCAGTGTCAAGCAGTGGATCATGGAACAGTTTGAAGAGATCCTGCCACCGCATGTGATTGCCATCGGCGGGCATCCCCTGGCGGGATCGGACCGCAGCGGCATAACCGGGGCTGACCAGTACCTGCTCCAGAACGCTGTTTATGTGCTGACTCCGGCGGATGGGGTGGATAACAGCCAGGTGGAGATACTGAGCGAACTGCTGGGCAGAACCGGCGCCCAGGTGATATTGGCGACACCATTGGAACATGACCAGATGGTGAGCCAGGTCAGCCACCTGCCCCATATCGTAGCTGCCAGCCTAATGAATAATCTGAAGTCTCATCCCGGCGCATTGCAGCTGGCTGCGGGTGGGCTGCGGGACACAACCCGAATCGCTGCCTCCAATCCCGAACTTTGGGAAGATATCCTGATCCTGAACCGGGGCGCGGTAGCCGAGGAGATCAGGTCTTTGATCAGCCAACTGCAACTTTATGAACAAGCCTTGGAACAGAATCAGGGGGAGATACTGCGCAGGTATCTGGCTGAAGCCCAGCAGCTGCGCAAGACTTTGCGCACCGGGCGTCTCAACCTGATCAACAACGCTGATATAACTGCCATAGTCCAGGACAAGCCGGGCATCATCGGTACCCTCGGGGCCATCATGGGCGAGGCAGGCATAAACATCAATGATATTCAGATCATGGGGGTCCGGGAGGAAAACGAAGGGTCGGTGCGGCTAGGAGTGCCGCTGGCCCAGGCCGGGGCTGCCGTGCAAAAACTCAAGGAAAATGGTATCCGAGCATGGATCAGGGATTAAACTGGTAAGATTGAATCGCAGTAAGGGGGGAAGTCCCCTTATTTTGTTTTTACAGGCCCGGGAAAAAGGTTTATTGGCAGGGGCAGATAGAATAGAATTATATTTAGCAGGCCAAGTATTCTTCGAGAAGTAGCTTGATTGGCTGTTTCCTCTGTGTTCCCTCACTTTTTAAGAAGGAGTTGGTAGTGTGGCAGACGAAGCATTTGACGCCATAATAGTAGGCGGAGGCATCGCCGGCACGGTGGCGGCCTACCTCCTGGCCAAAGAAGGCATGGAAGTGTTGCTGATCGAAAGAGGCAATTTCCCGGGCAGCAAGAACATGACCGGGGGGCGCCTCTACTCCCACAGCCTGGAGAAGATCATGCCTGGCTTTGCCGAAGAAGCACCCATTGAAAGAAAGATAACCCGGGAGCGGGTCTATATGATGACCGAGGACAGCGCTGCTGGGCTTGATTTCTATTCCGGTCGCCTGGGCGTGCAGGGACAGGATTCATATTCAGTGCTCAGAGCCCCTTTTGACCAGTGGCTGGGGGAAAAGGCTGAGTCGGCCGGGGCCAACATCGTCTCCGGGATTTGCGTGGAAAACCTTATAGTCAACGACGGACAGGTCGGTGGGGTAGTAGCCGGAGAAGATGAGATTACCGCTAGGGTAGTCATCCTGGCCGACGGCATCAACAGCCTGCTGGCCCAGAAGATAGGGATGCGTGAGGAGTTCAAGCCCCATCAGATGGCGGTGGGGGTCAAGGAACTGTGGGAACTGCCCGCCAGTGTCATCGAAGACCGTTTCGGCTGCAGTGACAACGAAGGCACCGCCTGCATGTTCGCAGGCAGTCCGTCTGACGGCCGCATCGGGGGAGGCTTCTTATATACCAACAAGGAAAGCATATCCCTGGGAGTAGTGGCCACCTTGAGCGACTTGGGCGAGAAGACCGTGCCCCAAATGATGGAAGACTTCCACAATCATCCCGCCGTGGCCCCCCTTCTCAAAGGAGCCACTTTGAAGGAATACTCCGGCCACCTGGTCCCGGAGGGTGGCTTCGACATGATGCCCAGGATCATCGGCAACGGGGTGATGGTAGTAGGTGACGGGGCTGGCCTGTGCATTAACCTGGGTTACGCCATAAGAGGCATGGACTTCGCGATAGCTTCAGCCGAATGCGCAGCCAAAGCAGTGCTCGATGCCAAACAGAATGATGATTTCAGCGCCGCCGGCCTGCAGAACTACCAGAAGTATATGGAAGAGAGCTTCGTCCTGCCGGATATGAAACTGTACCGCCAGTTCCCCCATTTCCTCGAGGGCACCCCGCGAATATTTGACGCCTATCCAAAAATGGCCGTGGACATGCTGACCGACATGTTCGTGATGGACGGCAAACCTGCCCGGCCTTTAATGAAGAAAATGATGCCCCATGTCAAAAAGATCGGCATCTGGAACCTGATTAAAGACGGGTGGAAGGGGATGAAAACGATATGAACACCGCTGCAAGCGAAAAAGTTAACGTAGACGCCAAACTCTCCATCAACAAGTTCTATGTGGACGAAGAGAATGCTCACATCGTTCTCAAAGAAGATGTGGATATGAACGAGTACCGCAAACTGATGGTGGCCTGCCCCGCGGGTATCTACAAGCTGAATAAGAACGGGGAAGTATTTTTTGACTATGCCGGCTGCTTGGAATGCGGCACCTGTCGTATCCTGTGCGGCAAAACCATCTTGGCCAAATGGGAGTTCCCCCGCGGCACCTTCGGCGTAGAATACCGTTACGGGTAAACAATCAAGAAATGACACGATGGGGCACGGATGTCCTGTTAGTCCAGTTAATACCAACCGGAAGCGGCAAGAAACGCGGTTCGATTCATGTATAATGTGGAAAGGGACATTACAACTACTAATGGAAGGAGCGAAAGAATGAAAGGAAAAGTTACTATTTTGCTTACTCTCATTATGGTGCTGTTAATGGCGACCCCAACTTTGGCTGCCAATCTGGAGTTCAACGGGAAACCATATCAACCTAAGCAAGCGCCTAGTATTGAGAGCGGAGTGACCAGGGTCACCCCGGATGTCATTATGAACTTTCTAGGTTGTGACGTAGCCGTGGAAGGAGATTCCATTACCATTACCGAGAACGACAAGACCATCCAGATGACTGTGGGCAGCACTGCCGCTGTCGTGAACGGAGAAACCCTGACGATGCCACTGGCACCTGACGTTATGGAAGGTAAAACCTACATACCGCTGCGTTTTGTATTTGAGGCTGTGGGGGCATCAGTTTCATGGGACGGTGATACCAGTACCATATCCGTCGCTTATAACGAAACCCGGGATGGAATGACGGCTGAGGAAGTCATGGCCAAATCCTCTGCCATGATCACGCAGGCGGGGCGTTACAAAATGACGGCTGATATGCAGATCGACATGGATATGACCGCCAAAGCAACCGGAGAAGAAGACCAAACCATGAAGATGAATATGGATTCGGACGTAGAAGCCTGGCTTCAGATTGAGCCCATGCTTATGTACATGAAGCAGACATCCGTGGTGAATGCACCCGAAAGCCCTGCCCCCGAGCCGCAAACCATAAGAATGGAGATGCTGTTCAATGAGGATGGGGTGTTTATGAACATGCCCGAGACCGGATGGCTCAAGATGAACCTGGAGGGTTTGAATCTCGAAGAATTGATGAAACAGTCCATGACTCAGGATCCGGTTGCGGCCATGAAACAAATTAAGGAGATGGGCATAGCCCTGACCTTTGCCAATGATCAGCAAAAGGATGGCAAAGAATATTGGGTTCTTAATGGTGTTATGGGCGGCGACATATTTAAGAGTGATTATTTCAAAGGCATTATGCAGCAGATTCCGTCTATGGACCAAGATGTAGATATGCAGAAGATACTGGAAGGGATGGAGCTTGATTTTGTCTACTCCGTTTGGATTGACAAAGCAACATTCTACAATGATTACATGGATTTGGCCGGGAATATAAAGTTTAACATGGATATTCCAGCCACTGCACAGAGTCCGGCCGCGGCTATCGATATGGCCATGGCCATGCAGGGAACCTATACCATGTCGGATTACGGCCTGGCGTTCACGGTGCCGGAAGTAAAAGATGCCCGTGATTATGAGGATTTCCTGGCTGAACAAATGCAACAGTTGAATCCAGCGCCGTCAACGGAACTGGTGCCCGAACAGGAACCAGAGCAAGAATCAGAACAGACACCGGAACAATTGCCTGAACAAGAACCTCAAGATTAATCGGCGCTACGTTGTCTATCGATGCATGGCTTCCGCCCCCCACATGTCACGTAATGTCCCGTTGAACAGAGGGGGGAGATTAACTTGGGGATAGGGCCTGAGTTATGGCCCGGTTGCAACTTCAGTAGGGAATATCAAAAAATGCAGGGCTCCCGCTAAAAGTGAGAGCCCTGTTTTTCGGCTTTTATAATGGTCGGGGTGACAGGATTCGAACCTGCGACTTTCTGGTCCCAAACCAGACGCGCTACCAAGCTGCGCTACACCCCGAACCTCTAAATAATAACATTTGCACGGAATCCCTGTCAATTCATGCATCAAGGGTTGGTGTCATCCATAACCTGGTCATGTTCAATCTGCAGGGCTTTCAACGTGCTGCGGTTTACTCTGCCGGTGCGCGGCAGTTTTTGGTCCTTTTGAAATGCCAGCACGGCTCGTCGGGTGGTTTGGCCATAATAACGGTCGGGGCTTAGAGATAGATAGCCCAGGTCGAAGAGCATCTGTTCAACCTGCTGGACGTCTTGCCCCCGCATGCCATATTTCAGGGTGCGGATCTTGCGGACCGTGCCGGTTATACTGACCGGTGTTCCCACCGGGGTCAGATCATACAGTTTGACCACATCTTCATTGTATAGGCGTATGCATCCATGACTGACGGCTTTACCGATGGAATTGGGATTGTTGGTGCCATGGATACCATAACCACCCCAAGGGACGCTGAGCCGCATCCACCGGACACCAAAAGGTCCGCCGGGATTCATTGATTTGAAGACCACCTTCCATTCGCCGACCGGGGATGGAGTGGAAGGTCTCCCCACGGCCACCGGGTAGGTAGTAATAGCGCCGCTGCGAGTCATGGTCAGTATCCTGGTATCGATATGAACATGGATCTTAGGCAAAACCGCGGCCGTTTCAACCAGGTCGAAGTCATGCCCGCGAGTCAGGGCCCGCCAGGTATCGGGCCCGGCTATGCCGTCATCTTTCAGTCCGTGGTCTTGTTGGAACTGTCGCAACGCCTGTTCAGTCAAGGGACCGAAGATCCCGTCCAGGGGCCCTGGGTCCAGGCCACGGGCGGCCATCAGGGTTTGGATTTCCAAGACATCCGGCCCGTTCATCATGGGGGAATGCTGCCGGAGAAATCGGCTCGCCATCAGCATATAATATCCTGCCCCTTTCAAAATTTCTCTTCATATTTAATATATTAAGGACCACCTCAATTTGGTGACGCCTCAGGCACCCCGTTTTTACCAACTCCAATCAAGCCATAAAGCAACACAATGTGTTTATAATATAGGTAGTAATAATTCTTAAATTTCTTCGGATTGGCACTGGTTAATACATCAGAATTGGAGGGGAATCGGATGGGCGAAGAGAGAAAACTGACTGTAGATGATTGGATCAGTTCCCAAGGTTCCAAGAGCAATGGCTTGGCTATCCTGATATTCCTGGTGTTGGCCGGACTGGCCGTCTATATGTATTTTATCGTCGATTCGGTCATCGCCACCGTCATATTCGGGCTGCTGGCGGTGATTATAGGGTTGGCCATGCGCATTGCCCGACAGTGGGAGCGGGTGGTGGTACTGCGTCTGGGCAAGTTCATGCGTTTGGCGGGACCGGGAATCTTCTGGATTATACCGGTAGTCGATGAGGTTCCCATCTGGATCGACCTGCGTATCCGTACTACCTTTTTTGCGGCGGAAAAGACCCTGACCCGCGACAATGTGCCGGTTAATGTGGATGCGGTCATGTTCTGGGTGGTGGTCGATCCCATCAAAGCCGCGCTGGAGGTAGAGGAATACCAGAAGGCGGTCTTCTGGGCGGCCCAGACGACCCTGCGAGATGTCATCGGTAAAACTGAATTGTCGGAGATGCTTACCGGCCGGGAGCATCTGGATGAAGAGCTAAAGATGATGATCGATGCCCGCACTGAATCATGGGGTGTTTCAGTGCATTCGGTGGAGATCCGCGATGTAATGATTCCCATCGAACTCCAGGACGCCATGTCGCGTGAGGCCCAGGCCGACCGTGAACGCCGGGCCCGGGTCATTCTGGCTACTGCCGAGGTGGAGATCGCCGACAAGTTCACCGAGGCGGCCAAGAGTTACCGCAAGAATCCTGAGGCCTTCAGCCTGCGGGCCATGAATATCCTCTACGAGGGTATCAAACAGAAGACAGCCCTAGTCATCGTACCCAGCAACATGGTGGAATCCCTCAATCCTGGCGGTATTTTGGGTTATGTCAGCCAGATGAAGAAGGCCGAGGAATATGCAGAGAGCAAGGATGATGAACCTTTTGGCTCTGTTTTTGGCGGTATGGGGGATAGCGATTCGGGCAGAAATGAGGCCTGAACTTGATTTATTAAAATAAAAACCGGGTAGTGGCTTGACTTGATGGGGCAGTTTCTTTATGATTTTATAGGTAGGACAGGATGAAGTGCGGAAGTGGCTCAGTGGTAGAGCATCGCCTTGCCAAGGCGAGGGTCGCGAGTTCGAATCTCGTCTTCCGCTCCATAGTAATCTATGCCTCGGCTCAGGCCGGGGTGTTGTCTTTTTAGTGCTGATGTGCTAAACATATTGGTGTGGCTGTATAGCCAAATTCAGAGTCTATATTAAAGTTAGGAGGAGCATAAATGAGCGCCAGGTTAGAGAAAATAGAAAACAGTGAGGCTTATCTGGAAATCGAAGTGGATGCTGCCACTCTGGAGGAAGGATTCGAAAAGGCCTACCGCAAAGTGGTCAAACAGGTGACGATTCCGGGTTTCCGCAAGGGTAAGGTGCCTCGCGCATTTCTAGAAGCTCATTTTGGCAAGGAAATACTCTTTGAAGATGCCCTGGAGTTCGTAGTGCCGGCAGCTTATGAAAAGGCTCTTCTGGAACTGGAGGTAGATCCCATAGCCCAGCCGGATTTTGATATCGACTTCGAGAAGCTACAGCCCGGATCTACCTTTGAATTCAAAGTTAAAGTGGCTGTCAAACCAGAAGTGGTGTTGGGTCCGATGGAAGGATTGGAAATAAGCGTTCCCAAGTTCTCAGTGACCGAAGAAGACGTTAACCAGCGCATGGATGATTTGCGGAGCCGTTATGCTCAACTGGTGGAGAAGATCGAAGCTCCAGCCGAAATAGGCGACACTGTGGTAATCGATTTTGTCGGCACCATCGAGGGAGTGCCATTCCCGGGCGGAGCCAGCGAGGGCTACCAGTTGGAACTGGGTTCCAATACTTTTATTCCGGGATTTGAGAGCCAGTTGGTGGGACTCAAAGCTGGTGAATCGAAGAATGTGGAGGTCAGATTCCCCGACAACTATCATGCCGAAGATTTGAGAGGCAAGGACGCAGTTTTCGAAACCACCGTTGTCAAGGTGGAAACCAAAGTGATGCGAGAGCTGAATGATGAGTTTGCCCAGGAAATCAGCGATTTTGATACCATGGCGGAATTAATTGACGATGTCCGCCAGAACCTCATCAAGACCATGGAAATGCGCCGCGAAGATGCCACGAAAAACCAGGCGGTAATCAAGTTAGTGGAACTGAGCCAAGTCGACATTGCCCCGGCAGTGGTCGAGATGCAATTGGAAACTATCCTGGGCCAATTCGAGCAACGCCTGGCTACTCAGGGGATCAGCTTGGAACAGTATTTTCAGATGACCCGCAGCAATGTGGAGGAATTCAAAGAGGATATGAGACCCCAAGCCATCGAACAGGCCAAAACCAATTTTGTGCTGGAAAAAATGATTGAAGAAAAAGGTATTGAACTGACCGATGAAGAAATAGACCAGCAGATAAGTGAGATTGCCCAGCAGATGGGGGTTGAGTTCGATCAGGCGCGCCAGAATGTAGAAGGGATCATGGACCGCATTCGCCACAACATGAAGATAGACAAAGCGGTCCAGTATTTGGTTGACCATGCGGTTATAACCGAAGTAGAACCCGATGCCGGGGAAGCCGCCGGGCCTCAGGATACGGCTGAGGAGCAGGAATCTCCTGAGCAACCGCAGGAAACCGAGGTTTAATACGAATACTATATGTAAGAGCGAACGAATACTATGATACGAGGAGGGTTGCCAAGTGTCTTACCTGATTCCAATGGTAGTGGAACAGACTAATCGGGGAGAGCGTTCCTATGACATTTACTCCCGGTTACTGAAGGACCGGATAATATTTCTGGGCAGTGCCATCGATGACAATGTAGCCAATCTGGTGATAGCCCAGTTGCTTTTCCTGGAGGCGGAGAATCCCGATAAGGATATTAACCTATATATTAATAGTCCGGGTGGTTCGATAACCTCCGGCATGGCCATATATGACACCATGCAGTTGATCAAACCCAACGTTTCCACTATATGTGTGGGAATGGCTGCCAGCATGGGGGCTTTTCTACTGGCTGCCGGCGAAAAGGGGAAACGCTTTGCCCTTCCCAATGCCGAGATTATGATTCACCAGCCCGCCGGTGGTGCCCAGGGCCAGGCGACTGATATAGAGATCCATGCCCGCCGTATCCTGCAGATGAAGGAAAACCTCAACCGGATTCTGGCGGAACGTACCGGTCAGCCCTTGAGCCGTATTCAATCTGATACCGAACGGGACTATTTTATGTCTGCTGAAGAAGCCAGGGAATATGGTATTATAGATGATGTATTCGCCAAACGCACCAATAAGTAATATACTGTAAATAAGCCCTTCTAAAAGTGAGGTGTAACATGCATAAATACGGGGATGACAAAGGCCAACTGAAATGCTCTTTCTGCGGTAAGACCCAGGATCAAGTCAAAAAATTGGTGGCCGGTCCGGGCGTATACATCTGTGATGAATGCATTGAATTATGCAATGAAATAATTGAAGAAGAATTAGCAGAAGACATCGGCTTCAAAATGGGGGATATCCCCAAGCCCCAAGAGATACGCGAGACCTTGGATGAGTACGTCATCGGCCAGGATACAGCCAAGAAGTCGTTGGCGGTAGCGGTCTATAATCATTACAAGCGCATCAACCTGGGTATGAAGATGGATGATGTGGAGCTGCAGAAGAGCAACATTATGATGTTGGGCCCCACCGGCAGCGGTAAGACCCTGCTCGCCCAAACCCTGGCCAAGATCCTCAATGTTCCGTTCGCCATTGCCGATGCCACATCGCTGACCGAAGCCGGTTACGTGGGCGAGGACGTGGAGAACATTCTGCTCAAGCTGATTCAGTCTGCTGACTATGATATCGAGAAGGCTGAAAAGGGTATTGTATATATTGATGAGATAGACAAAATAGCCCGCAAAACGGATAATCCCAGCATCACCCGTGATGTTTCCGGCGAAGGCGTGCAGCAAGCCCTGTTGAAGATCTTAGAGGGCACCGTTGCCAGCGTACCTCCCCAGGGTGGGCGTAAACATCCTCACCAGGAGTTTATCCAGATCGACACTAGTAATATCCTTTTCATTTGCGGAGGTGCTTTCGAAGGCATCGACAAGATAATCCAGAATCGGGTGGGCGAGAAGGTAATGGGCTTCGGAGCCGATATCAAGAGCCGGGAAGAGAAGAAGATCGGGGAGATATTAAATATGATCCTGCCCCAGGACTTGCTTCGCTACGGTTTGATTCCGGAATTCGTAGGTCGGGTACCGATCATTGTGAGCCTCGATGCCTTGGATAAGGATTCCCTGGTGAAGATCCTGACCGAGCCTAAGAACGCTCTGGTCAGACAATATAAGAAGCTTTTTGAGCTGGACGGGGTAGACTTGGAGTTCATGCCCGATGCCCTGCAGGCTATAGCGGAAGAGGCCATGCAGCGCAACACCGGTGCCCGCGGTTTGAGAGCCATTATCGAAGACGTCATGCTGGACGTAATGTACGAAGTCCCGTCGCGAATCGACATCACCAAGGTATTAATTACCAAGGACGTCATCAGCAAAAAGGAGAAACCTCTGCTGGTAACTGTTGATGCCAAGCGTCGAGTCAATTAACCGGTTGACAGCTTAACATTATTGTTCGTTCTAGGAAAAGGCAGCGTAAGCTGCCTTTTTTTACTGGGCTTCTCCTCATTTCACCCGGGGAATAATATGAGCGGAAGTGTTGCGAAAGGAACGAGCTTGATGAACAATGTGTTTGTACAATATGGTGGTATATTTTTTTTAATTCAATTATTTTTTAGTATAGTAATCGGGGTTTATTTCTGGAATTTGCTTAAGAGTCAGCAGGGCCGCAAGGCGGTGATAGTCCAGTCCACGGAAAAGGAATACCGGCAGCTGCAGCAGATGCGCAGCGTTAAATTGAGCGAACCCCTGTCGAGCCTCAGTCGTCCTGGCCATTTCAACGATATCATTGGGCAGCAAGAGGGTATAGATATTTTAAGATCAGCCTTGTGCGGCCCCAATCCCCAGCATGTGATCATCTATGGCCCCCCTGGGGTAGGCAAAACCGCGGCTGCCCGCCTGGTATTGGAAGAAGCTCGGACGAATCATATGTCCCCTTTCAAGGAGGACGCCAAGTTTATTGAAATCGATGCCACCATTTGTCGCTTCGATGAACGCAACATAGCCGATCCCTTGATCGGGTCGGTGCATGACCCAATTTACCAAGGGGCTGGTTCGATGGGAAGCGCGGGTATTCCGCAGCCCAAGCCGGGAGCCTGCACTAAGGCCCACGGCGGCGTGTTGTTTATCGATGAAATCGGAGAACTCCATCCGCTGCAGATGAACAAGCTTCTCAAGGTCCTCGAGGATCGCAAGGTACTGTTGGAGAGCGCTTACTATAACGAAAATGATCGTAATATACCCAAACATATTCACGATATCTTTCAAAATGGTCTGCCGGCTGATTTCAGGCTGGTCGGGGCCACGACCCGGATGCCGGCTGATATACCGGCAGCCTTGCGTTCGCGTTGCCTGGAGGTTTTCTTCCGCCCTTTGGATCATCAATGTATACTCGATATTACTAAGAATGCTGCCGCCAAGGTGGGTTTGAATTTGGACGAAAAGGCTGCCGAGGAAATCAGCCGCCATGCAGGCAACGGTCGAGAAGCAGTCAATATAGTACAGTTGGTAGCCGGGATTTCCCAGGTTGAGAAAACAAACCGGATCACCAATGAAATAGTGCAGAAGGTGATCAACAACGGCAACCTGACAGCTCGTTTGGAGTTGAAGGTCAAGGACCATCCCCAGGTGGGGCTGGTAAACGGCTTGGCTGTATTCGGTGCCAATATCGGTACCTTGATCGAAGTCGAAGCAGCCATAACCCCGGCAGATCCTGGCAAAGGCACCTGGAGAGTGACCGGGGTGGTAGAATCCGAAGAAATGGGCTCCGGAGGCCGCACCCTGCGGCGCAAAAGCATGGCTTTGGGCGCGGTGGAGAGTGTGCTCACCGTACTGCAATCTCAATGCGGCCTCAATATACATGACTTCCACATCCACATCAATTTTCCCGGCGGAACCCCAGTTGATGGAACCTCGGCCGGAGTCTCCATAGCTACTGCTGTTTATTCGGCGATCAAGGCCCAACCAGTCAACAATCTGGTAGCCATGACCGGCGAAATGTCAGTACATGGCAGGGTAAAGCCGGTAGGAGGAGTGAATGCGAAAGTGCAGGCAGCGATCAAAGCCGGGGTCCGTAGGGTATTGATTCCCCAGGACAATTGGCTCAATACCTTCGATGACCTGCCTGAAATAGAGGTAATTGCGGTCCGGGACATACATGAAGTACTGGAATCGGCTATAATAGATTAAAACTATTAGTTCTGCTATAATAAACTACTGTTGCTGTGCCAAGACCTGCCCGGATTGCACGATCCCTATATACCGGCAGGCATTTATATATGTATGGCAGACCACTTGGGGGTGTTTTTATGAAACAAGAGGAAAAAACTTACCGTGACATTCCAATTCTACCGCTGCGGGGACTGCTGGTGTTCCCGTATACCGTTATTCACCTGGATGTAGGCCGAAAAAAATCGATTAATGCCATTGAAGAAACCATGCTGGGTTCCAAAGAGATATTCTTAGCAACTCAAAAAGAAGCTCAGACCGATGAACCCAACGAGGAGGATATCTATGAAGTGGGAACCGTAGCCGAGATCAGGCAGGTTCTCAAAATGCCGGGTGGGACCATGCGCGTGTTGGTCGAAGGTCTGCATCGGGCCCGGATAAAGACCTTCCGCCCCAATGAAAATTTTATGGAGGTCACCATCGAGGAATTCAAGAATGAACCAGTCAAGAAGGATGCTGAGACCGAAGCCTTGATGCGGACGGTAGTATATCAGTTTGAGCAGTATGTGCGCATGAGTAAAAAGATACCACCTGAGACTGTAGTATCTGTGGTGGCTATAGAAGAACCTGGCCGCCTGGCGGATGTGATCGCTTCTCACTTGAACCTGCGCATACCTGAGAAGCAGGCGGTCTTGGAGCAGATGGAAGTTGGCAAGCGACTGAACTATGTATGCGAAATCCTGGCCAAAGAGATGGAAGTCCTGGAACTGGAGCGCAAGATAAACATCCGAGTGCGCAAGCAGATGGAGAAGACGCAAAAGGAATACTATCTGCGCGAACAGATGAAGGCAATTCAGAAGGAATTGGGCGATAAGGATGAACGCTCGGCGGAAATAGAGGAAATAAGGGAGCGGATTGATAAGGCCGGTCTCCCTAAAGAGGCTCTGGAGAAGATAAACAAGGAAGTGGAGCGGCTGGAAAAGATGCCGTCATCTTCGGCGGAAGCGGTAGTGGTCAGGAATTACCTGGATTGGGCCCTGTCGCTGCCCTGGTCGATCGAGACCAGGGATCGAATCGATCTCGACCTGGCCGAAAAGATTCTCAATGAAGACCACTACGGCTTGGGTAAACCAAAGGAAAGGATTCTGGAGTACCTGGCTATCCGGAAACTGGCCAAGAAGATAAAGGGGCCTATCCTTTGCCTGGTGGGACCGCCGGGGGTGGGTAAGACGTCACTGGGTAAATCAGTTGCGCGCTCCCTAGGTCGCAAGTTTGTGCGCATGTCGCTGGGTGGGGTGCGGGACGAGGCCGAGATACGGGGACATCGTCGCACTTATGTAGGCTCCATGCCGGGACGCATTTTAAACAGCATCAAACAGGCCGGTTCCCGTAACCCGGTCTTCCTGCTGGATGAAATCGACAAAATGACAACCGATTTCCGGGGTGACCCAGCTTCAGCTTTACTGGAGGTGCTGGATCCCGAACAAAACAACACCTTCAGTGACCATTACCTGGAGATCCCCTTCGATTTATCCAAGGTGATGTTCATAACCACCGCCAATTCGACCTACAACATTCCTCGTCCATTACTGGACCGGATGGAAGTAATCGAGCTGTCGGGCTATACGGAGGAGGATAAACTCAACATCGCCCTTGGTTACCTAGTACCCAAGCAGATCAAGGAGCATGGTCTAAAAACCAAGAATATAACCTTCTCGGAAGCCGCCTTGCGCAAGATAATCAGAGAGTATACCCGGGAAGCCGGTGTCAGAAACCTGGAGAGACAGATTGCTTCAATATGCCGGAAAGTAGCCCGCCAAGTGGTCAAGAACAGTGATCTGGCTGCAAATGTTACCGTTACCAGCATTGAGAAATACCTGGGCAATCCGAAATTCCGCTTTGGGACCGCCGAGCAGAAGGACCAGGTGGGCGTAACTACGGGACTGGCATGGACCGATACCGGCGGTGACATTCTATCTATCGAGGTAGCGCTGATCCGGGGCAAAGGCCGGCTCACACTGACCGGCAAACTGGGCGACGTCATGAAAGAGTCGGCCCAGGCAGGCTTGACCTACGTCCGTTCTAAAGCCGACGAACTGGGAATCAGCAAGGAAACCCTGGAGGATTACGATATCCATATCCACGTACCTGAGGGGGCGATTCCCAAGGATGGACCTTCTGCAGGCATAACCATGGCCACCTCACTAGCCTCAGCTATGTCGGGACGACCGGTGCGCCATGACATTGCCATGACCGGCGAGATAACCCTGAGGGGTAATGTCCTGCCCATCGGGGGGCTGAAAGAGAAGACCCTGGCTGCCCACCGGGCCGGGATTGATACCATTATTCTGCCGATTGAAAACAAGAAGGATCTGGAGGATATACCCGCCAATGTGAAGAAGAAGATGCGTTTCATACTAGTCAGTCATATGGATGAGGTGTTGAACACCGCCTTGGTAATGGAAGAAAAATAGATTATGGTCTTACACATAAAGCAAGCCAGATATATAGGCACTTACGTTAAAACCGAACAACTGCCTGCCGACGGCCTGCCGGAGATTGCTCTGGTGGGTCGCTCCAATGTGGGCAAATCATCTCTGATCAACCGCCTTGCCAATCGCAGGAACTTGGCCAAATCCAGCTCTACCCCAGGCAAGACCCGCACTATCAATTATTATCTTATTAATGAAAGCTTTTATATGGTGGACCTGCCTGGCTATGGTTTCGCCAAAGTCGCACGGACGGAAAAAGAACGGTGGGGCAAAATGATCGAATCCTACCTGCGGCATAGAACCCAGTTATGCGGGGTTATTCAACTGCTCGATATTCGCCATCCACCCAGCGAAAATGATCTATTAATGAAGGATTGGCTCCAGAAAGAAGGGATCCCCTTGTTGGTAGTAGCCACCAAGGCAGATAAGATATCCCGGGGAGCCCGCAGTAAGAATCTGGCTGTAATCAGAAAGAATATGAATTTGGACCTGGAACCGCTCTTTTTTTCAGCCCAGACCGGCGCCGGCCGGGATGAACTGCTGGAAGAGATTGATATGGTTCTCTCTGGCCAAGATGATGGCGACTTGGTCACCTAGGTCTCACAAAACCCGACTCCGCATGTAATTGACTAGATCCAGGCTGTACTGGTTATGCGCGGTGCTAGCCGCGAAATCATCCAACAATTGAAGCAAACGTGCTTTTCCGCCGGCCTCGGTCAGAACTTGGGCTGGGGTCTTTCCCTCCAACTCATTATGAGCGGTATGTAGCCAGCGCTCGGTCTCCCGCTCCTTGATCACCTCATACCAAATCTCCTCCCGTTCCGCTGCTGGGGGAGTGAAGAGAAACGTGCTATTCACGATTTCCCAATCGGCATTTTGCACGTGAAGCAACTGGTCGACTCTTATAATATCATCGACTACATCGGCATAGAAAACCAGGTGTCCCTGGTCACTTAGACCTACCCGGGCCGGTCCCAGACTGTTCTTAAGATCATACCAGGCGGTGCCCGAGGTATTATGGACCGGGATGAGGTCGCCGGGGGACTCAAACACGGCTGCCAAATCTTTGGCCTTCTGGCCGTTGGGAAGATAACGGATGTCGTTAAGTGCAAGAGTGGTCTTGTGACTGGCATGATCGAATAAGCCAAACACCATTTCACCGTGTTGCTTGCACAGCTCCCGGATGGATACATTAGGGCAAATTTGCTGCCAATACTGCCCGTAGCGCCTGATGAAATCGCCTTGTCCTTGGTCATCACCCAGCATCAGCACCATCCCGGAAAATACTGTGCCCCCGGACATAGTGGCCAATCGTCCCAGCAAAAGCGGCGGCGCTTGTTCCGATTCCAGTTCCAACGGTTCTTTAAGCAGTACGTCAGAGGCGGCGCCGGTAAAAAGGTCCTGCAACTGGAGGGAGTCACCGCGCGACGATACGATCGAATAAACCGACAGGTAAGAATTATTTAAGGCTTCCAGGCACTCCCGCAGGGCATCTTCCATATAAGCGCCATGATCCTGCATATATTCGCGGCCGAAGGTCATGCCCTCGCTGTCAGTCATGTCGAACCAGAGCCAATCTGAGAACACCGATTCCTGACCTTGGGGGAGGGTCTGAACGCAGCTAAGCCGCAGGAACCTCTCCTGCATAGGTTTGCGGAGCCTCCTGATCTGGGATTCATAATTACGGTCCAATTTCATTTTAAGCGAAGCCATGAGGGTGTTGTAACGGTCAAAAGGCTTGGTAATGGTTTCAACCATGCCCTCAAGAACCTGGCAGCAGTTCTTGTATTTCTTGCCGCTCCCGCATGGACAAGTATCATTTCTGCCGATTTTAGACTTTGTCATGCCGAGCCTCCTTAATCTCCTATCCAACCTGGTGGATTTGCCTATTTCGTTAATTAGCTTAGCACAGGGGACCTTTTCAGACAAGAAACCCCAACATCGACTTGCCAAGGGTTCTGGGTTTTAAGTAGAATCTATATATATTGGGGTAAACTTTGTAAATGAAGTTTAGAGTCAGTTTCAAGGTGGAAATAATGATAAATAGGGAGGCATCCATTTGCAGCATGTATATGAAGGTAAGACCAAGAGCGTATTCAAGTTGGATGACGGCAATTATCTGCTCAAAATGAAGGACGATGTTACCGGCGAGAATGGGCAGATCGATCCCGGGGCCAACAGCCTGATGGGGACCCTGGAAGGGATGGGTAATGCATCTCTGCGCATGTCCCGCTACTATTTCGAACTGCTCCGCCAGAAAGGGATTCCTACCCATTATATAGACGCCAACTTGGAAGACAACACCATGATCGTCAAACCGGCGACTACCTTCGGGGATGGCCTGGAGATTATCTGCCGCTTCAAAGTGTACGGGAGTTTCCTGAAGCGTTATGCCCGCTACGCCAAGAAGGAGCAGGATCTGGACGAGTTAGTGGAGGTAACCCTGAAAGACGATGAACGGGGCGACCCGCCCATTAACGAGGAAGCTTTGGTACAGTTGAATCTGATGACCCATGAGGAATTTGCCCTGGTCACCGACATGACCCGTAAAATAGCGCGTATCATCAAGGATGATCTGGCTGCCAAAGGTCTGGTGTTGTACGATATCAAGTTTGAATTCGGCCGGGTGGAAGGTCAGGTTATGGTTATCGATGACATATCCGGTGGCAACATGAGAGTATTCAAGGATGGCCGGCAGGTGGATCCCCTGGAGCTGGCTGTGTTAGTTACCCAATAGGAAGAATGAGGGTTGATTCGAGGAGGATAGTTTTATGACCATAAGCAGTAATTTGGCCACCGTATATGATCCCGCTCAGGTAGAAGGCAAATGGTATGAGTACTGGAAAGAGCTCAATTGCTTTGCACCTAGCGGTGACACCAGCCAACCTCATTATTCCATCGTCATGCCTCCCCCCAATGTAACCGGACAGCTGCATCTTGGACATGCCCTGGATAATACCTTGCAGGATATCCTGACCCGCTGGCGGCGCATGCAGGGCTTCAACACACTCTGGGTGCCGGGCACCGATCATGCTGGGATCGCTACCCAGGCTAGGGTTGAGGAAAGCCTTGCCGCGGAAGGCCTAAGCAAGTGGGACCTGGGCCGGGAGAAATTCCTGGAAAGGGTGTGGGAGTGGAAGCGTCTCTATGGCGACCGTATCACCCAGCAGCTCAGCTTGCTTGGTTCTTCCTGTGACTGGAGCCGGGAACGCTTTACCATGGATGAAGGCTGCTCCCGAGCAGTCCGGGAGGTTTTTGTCCGGCTGTACGAAAAAGACTTGATTTACCGGGGTGATTATATAATCAACTGGTGTCCCCGCTGCCATACCGCTATTTCAGATATTGAAGTGGAGCATGCTGACAGTGACGGCCATCTTTGGCACCTGAGATACCCTGTCCAGGATTCGGATGAATTCGTAGTGGTGGCCACCACCAGGCCGGAAACCATGCTGGGCGATACCGGGGTGGCAGTCCATCCCGATGATGAAAGATACAGTCACCTGGTCGGCAAAAACGTGGTTCTGCCACTGGTGGGCCGGGTTATTCCGATTTTCGCCGACCATTATGTAGACCGTGAGTTCGGAACCGGGGCGGTAAAAGTAACCCCTGCCCACGACCCCAACGATTTTGAAATGGGCTTGCGCCATGGTCTGGAACGGGTCAGTGTAATGAGACCTGATGCCCGCATGAACGAGAACGCCGGGGCCGCGTACGATGGCTTGGACCGTTATGAGGCCCGCCGGCAGGTGCTGAAAGACCTGGAAGCGGGTGGATACCTGCTGAAGGTCGAGGATCACCAGCATGCCTTGGGACACTGCCAGCGTTGTGATACGGTGGTGGAACCGATGGTATCGCTGCAGTGGTTCGTAAGAATGAAACCGCTGGCCGAACCGGCCATAGAGAAAGTGGTGAATGGGGAGATCAAGTTTATCCCCGAACGCTTCACCCGTATATATACCAACTGGATGGAAAACATCCGCGACTGGTGCATCTCCCGTCAGCTCTGGTGGGGGCATCGCATTCCGGTGTGGTACTGCCAGGATTGCGGGGAAATCATTTGCAGCCGCGAGGATCCCACCGTCTGTACCAACTGTGCCGGCAGCGAACTAAAACAGGACGAAGACGTGCTGGATACGTGGTTCTCCAGCGCCCTCTGGCCTTTTTCCACCTTGGGTTGGCCTGACGATACCGATGATTTGAGGACCTTCTATCCTACCAGTGTTCTGGTGACCGGCCGCGACATTATCTTCTTCTGGGTGGCCCGAATGATATTTTCAGGGATTGAGCATACTGGTCAGGTGCCTTTCAGAGAAGTAAATATCCACGGCCTTATTCTGGATGCGCAGGGGCGCAAGATGAGCAAGTCGTTGGGCAACGGGGTGGACCCCCTGGAGGTTATCGAGAAATATGGGGCCGACACCCTGCGTTTTTCCATGATAACCGGCGTGACCCCTGGGAACGATATACGATTCCAATGGGAAAAGGTAGAGAACACCCGCAATTTTGCTAACAAAATCTGGAACGCGGCCCGCTTCGTCCTCATGAATATGGAGGGTTATGAGCCAGTGGAGATAACCCCGGAGGAGTTGACCCTGGCCGACCGTTGGATACTGGGCCGTCTGCAGCAAAAGATAACCGAGATAACCGGCCTTTTGGAGGCCTACGAACTGGGTGAGGCGGCTCGCCGGATGTACGACTTCATTTGGGATGAATTCTGTGACTGGTATATTGAGCTCTCCAAGTCCCGGTTGTTTAACTCCGATAACCCGAGGAGCCGGTTAGTAGTGCAGAATGTGCTCAGCACCGTGTTTATGGAAACCATGAAACTGCTGCATCCCTTTATGCCGTTTATCACCGAGGAGATATATCATTACCTGCCTGGGCACGATTCCACCATAATGTTGGAACGGTGGCCCCAGGCTGATTCGGAGCGGCTGGATAGCAGGTCCATAGATCAAATGCAGCTAGTTATGGCGGCTATTCGAGCAATCCGTAATGTCAGGGCGGAATTCAACCTTAGCCACGGGACCCCCATCAAAGTTATTATGACTTCGCCAGACCCTGAGGTGGTCCGGCTATTCCAGGAAAACGGCGCCTATGTCAGAGATCTAGCTCGGGTGGGCGACCTGACCGTGGCCGCAAAGCTAGAGGCGACCCCTCGCCAGGCCGTGTCCTCATTGTTGCCCTTTGCCGAGATCTATGTGCCCCTGGAAGGTGTCATTGATATCGACAAGGAGATCAGCCGGCTGGAGAAAGAGCTGAAAAATATCGATCAGGATATAGCCAAAACCGAGGCCAAGCTGAAGAATGAGAATTTCCTGGCCAAAGCTCCGCCTGAGGTGATCGCCAAGGAACGATCCCGGGCTGACGAGGCCGGTATACGGAGAGAGGGTTTGCTGCAACGTCTGGAGATATTCAAAGCCAAATAGAACAGCGATTGCACAGTCTGACCAGGTTCGGCAGCCGACCTGGCCTGGAGAGAATCGCCAGCCTACTGGAAGCTATGGGCAATCCCCAACAAGCCCTTCAGTATGTGCACATTGCCGGAACCAACGGCAAGGGTTCGACCGCGTTGATAATTGCCGAGGTATTGAATAGGGCTGGCTATAAAGTGGGGCGATTTGTTTCGCCCCATTTGCATTCCTATCTAGAAAGGATTACCATTGATGGAGTTGAGATCGGCGCCACCAAATTCTGGGCCATTCTGGACGAGATTGATGACCACATCCGGGTCATGCTGGATAGGGGAGAGGAGCATCCTACCGAGTTCGAGGTTCTGACCGCCGCCGCCTTCCGTTATTTCCAACTGGAGCAGGTCGATTTGGCGGTAATGGAGGTTGGCATGGGGGGTACCTACGATTCTACCAATGTGATTACTCCCAGAGTAGCGGTGATAACTGGGGTTGATTTTGACCATACGGCTTTTCTGGGAGATACCATGGGTGAAATAGCCGCCAACAAAGCAGGTATAATCAAACCCCGGGTACCAGTGGTGATAGGGCCTATGGATATCGAAGCCTATAAGGTCATTAGCCAACAAGCGCAGGCCATGCAGGCGCCTTTGTTCCACAGCAGCGACATTAAGGTTATCCCATCCAGGCCGGCTTCTTTGTTATCCCAAGAGGTGGACCTGGAGGGACCGGCCCTGCAGTTAAAAGGAGTCACCTACACTATGCCTGGCACCTATCAGCGGCGCAACCTGGCGGTTGCCCTGCGGGCTTTGCTGGTACTGAGGGATCAAGAATTGGAGATAGATACCAACAGCATTCGTTCGGCCTTGGCGGGCGTGAGCAACCCTGGCCGTTTGGAGGTGGTTTGCCAATCACCTCTGGTGATTGCAGATGCCGCCCATAACCCGCAGGGAGCCCGGGCTCTGGCCGAGTCTCTGCATGATTTGCTGCCGGGGCGTGCTAAGGTGCTGGTACTGGGACTGCTGGACGATAAGGAACGGGCCGGGGTATTGGCGCCCCTGGCGGAAAACACTCGGGTGGTGGTGGTCACTCGACCGCAGGGTTCCAGAAGTGAGGCCTGGCAGGAGGTTGAACTAGTATGGCGCCGCGATTTTCCCCAAATCCAGGTGGAAATCGTGGAGAGCATAGAGTTAGCGGTCAAACGGGCTGTGACGGTAGTCACCGGGGGCGATTATATTGTGATAACCGGTTCTTTCTATGTCCTCGACCAGGCCCGCCGACTATTTTGTGCATAATTTCTGGCTTTTACTTTCCAGCATTCTGCAATGTCAGCTTAGCACAGTAAAGACTCTTGTCCAAACCGGGATTTCCCGCTGCGCTCGGGAGCACAACAGTTACACTCTAAATGCTATGAAAAAGACGGGCTAATTTGTAAAAATCTATCAAAAAGGCTCAACTTGCAGGTCGACTTATTGTTATAATAAGCGGGTAAAGATTATTATGGGGGGACATTATCTTGGCATTCAAGTTCAAGCCCCAGGAAATGAAATTCTTCGGTTATTTTGAGGAACAGGCAGCGGCGATCTGCGAGGCCACGCAAATCTTAAAGGGGTATTTTGTGGAACGCAGCGACAAAAATGCCAATCTGGAACGCATCAACAAGGTGGAAGACCGTGGTGATCAGATATTGGCCGAGGTTATGGACCAGATCAATCACTCCTTCATCACCCCCTTTGATCGGGAAGATATCATGGAGCTGTCTCATTCCTTGAATCAGGTTCTGGATCATATCCAGGGGACCATGGAGAAGATGGTCATCTACAAATGCGAACAACCTCAGGAGAGGTTCATCCCTGCTTTGGTCAACGTTTTGGAAGAGGCTTCCCAAGAGATCCAAAAGGCGGTGCTATTGTTAAGGGACGTCAAGAACAACCATCAGGCTATCATCAACGCCTGTGAAAAAATTAGAGGTCATGAGCATGAAGGTGACAACCTCTACCGGGCCGGGATTGCCCGTTTGTTCGAACAGACCGATGATGCCGTCTATATGCTGAAATGGAAGGAGATCTACGAACACTTGGAGACCACCCTCGATAATTGTGAGGATGTTGCCAACGATTTGAAAGGGATAGCCATTAAATATGTTTAATCCTGATATTTTCAGCACCGGATGGGTGGTCCTGATCGTCTTTGCTGTACTGATTTTTGATTACATCAACGGCTTTCACGATACCGCCAACGCCATTGCTACCTCGGTGTCCACCAAAGCGGTATCGCCGCGTAATGCAATCCTTATAGCCGCTACCTTCAATTTTTTGGGGGCGATAAGCGGCACCGCCGTGGCTGCCACCATCGGTAAAAATATCGTAGCCGAAGCCGATGTCGTTCCTCTGGTCATCGTAGCTGCAATTATCGGGGCCATCTTTTGGAATCTGTTTACCTGGTACTTCGGCATTCCCAGCAGTTCATCTCACGCCCTGATCGGAGGCCTGGTGGGAGCAGTGATCGCCAGGCACGGTACGGGAGCGGTTATCTGGGACGGAGTACTGAGGATCGTAGTCGGATTGGTTACCTCGCCGGTTATCGGTCTGGTCATAGGCAGTATCATAATGACCATTCTGTTCTGGATGTTTCGTAAATCCTCACCGGTGCGCATCAACCTCAGGTTTCGCAGCCTACAGGTAATCACCGCATGTATGGCTTCCTTCGCCCACGGTTCTAACGATGCCCAGAAATCCATGGGGATAATTACCATGAGCCTGGTGGGCGCCGGGATGATAGATAGTTTCGTTGTACTTCCCTGGGTCAAGGTGATCTGTGCGGCGGCCATGTGCGCTGGGACAGCTTTTGGCGGTTGGCGGATCATCCGTACCATGGGGGGCAAGATATTTAGAATCGAGCCAATCAACGGCTTCGCTGCGGACTTCACCTCTGCTACGGTAATTTACGGGGCCAGTCTGCTGGGAATACCGGTCAGTACGACCCATGTGGTATCCTCGTCGATTATGGGGGTGGGGGCGGCCAAGCGTATCAAGGGAGTAAGATGGAATATCGCCCGTCAAATCGTGGTTGCCTGGTTCGTTACCATTCCGTCGGCAGCCCTGGTCGCATTTATCTTCTACCGTCTCCTGAACGGCTAAGTTTGGCCCCCATGATATTTTGGAAACCCTCTGCCGCACTACCGGCGGAGTTTTTTATTTTACAGAAACCTTTTGCCAATTTACCTGTTTCCATAGATAATAAAGATAGTGATTTTTATTACAAAGGAGTGGGGAATTTTGAAAGCTTACAAGATTCCTGAAGCTACCGTCATACGGCTTTCCATATACTCGCGCCAGTTGAGTAACCTGAGAAAGGCCGGTGTCGAAACAGTTTCCTCCGAGGAGATCGCCAATAGTGTAGGGGTCAGCTCCGCCCAGGTCCGCAAGGACCTGGCCTATTTCGGGGAGTTTGGCACCAGGGGAGTAGGGTACCCGGTGGATGAACTGTTGGCCAACCTGACCAAGATCCTAGGGCTGAACAGGGAATGGAACCTGGCCATAGTGGGGGCGGGCAAGCTTGGCTCGGCTTTGGCTCTTTATGAAGGTTTCCGACAGCGGGGTTTCTCAATCAGGGCTATCGTCGACCAAGATCCGAACCGGGTAGGGGTAGACCTGGCCGGGGTGGTGGTGGACCCGCTGGATAGACTGGAGACCCTTATCAAGGAGCGGGATATTAACATCGGTATTATTACGGTACCGGCATCGCAAGCCCAGCACACTACCGATCGCCTGGTTGGAGCCGGGGTGGCAGCCATCCTGAATTTCTCGCCGCAGGTGCTGCGGGTTCCTCCGGAAGTGGTACTGAGGAACGTGGATCTGGCTGTAAATCTGAAGGTACTAAGTTTCAATCTTTCCCATAACCGTTAGAACGTTGTACGGAGGCTGCTTTAGAGGACAGCCTCCTTTCTTCTCGCCTTGTGTTTGCCCCTTACTAATGCTAAACTTTAAAAAATGTGACGGGGGGACATAGGTGGCAGGGAGGACGCGTACCTATCCGGGATGGCAGTTGCTGTTGCTGCTGATGGTTATGGGAGGAATAATCGGCAGCTGGATCGGGGATGCTGTCGTTAAACTCTGGCCCGGGTTGGGTCTCCTCGGTCATGTCCAGAGTGTAGGCCTGCCCACTATGACCATGGACCTGCATGTTTTTTCCTTGAGTTTTGGATTCATGCTGAATATCAACTTTTTTAGCATCATCGGTTTTATACTAGCCTGGATATTTTATAAGAGGCTTTGAGCATAAAGAGGAACCTGAATTGAAAAAGATAATTCTGGCATCCGAATCACCCCGGAGGCAGTCTCTATTGCAACAACTGGGGGTAAAATTCACTATCTCCCCTGCTAATATAGCAGAAGACATCTCTGAATCGATATCACCTGAACAATTGGTGCGCAGTCTCGCCTGGCAGAAAGCCCGGCAGGTTCTCCAGAACCGGCCGGAGGGGATTGTCATTGCTGCCGATACCATAGTCTGTTGGGAAGGTCGGGTCATGGGCAAGCCGGTTGATCGGGATGATGCGCATGCTATGTTATGCCAGTTAAGCGGTCGCAGCCACCAGGTTATGACCGGCCTGTGCATTGCCGAAGCTGCTGATGCAGTGCCAGATCTGGCGGTCGAAACTACCAAGGTTTATTTCCGGCCTCTCACCGATGCGGATATTGAGAACTATCTCAACCATGATGAATGGATCGATAAAGCCGGTGCTTACGCGATCCAGGGCCGCGGCGCGCTTCTGGTCGAGCGCATCGAAGGGTGTTTTTTTAACGTTGTCGGATTGCCTTTGAACCTGCTCAATACCATGCTTAGATGCAAAGGGCTTGATTTGCTGGAGGTCCATTAATCCATGCATTATACTACTCGTATCAAGGATATGCCCAGTAATATGCGGCCCCGTGAAAAGTTGGCCCAGCTGGGACCCGAACAATTAAACGATCATGAATTGCTGGCTATAATCTTGGGGAATGGAACCAGGGATACCAGCGCCTTGGAATTAGCCAACCAACTGCTGGATACCTATAGTAGTCTGAGACATCTGCAAGATAAATCCATCGAGGAGCTTACCCAGATCAAGGGAGTAGGGAAAGCCAAAGCGGTCACGATTATAGCGGCTCTGGAAATTGGGCGGAGGATTATTCAGGATATCGAAACCAAATTCCTAATCCGTTCCCCCGAAGATGTCCAGGAATACGCCGATGCGGTGTTGGTTCAGGAGATGCGTGATTACGACCGCGAGCATTTTTTAGTCTTGTACCTGGACCGCAAAGGCGGGGTAATAACCAAGGAGAATGTTTCCATTGGAGGTTTACATAGTTCAATAGTACATCCTCGTGAGGTTTTTAAGACTGCCGTAAAACGCAGCGCCGCTTCGATTATCCTGGCCCACAACCATCCCAGCGGGGATTCTTCTCCCAGCCGGCAGGATATCGAGATAACCCGGCGGTTGACTGAGGCGGGCCGGATAATGGGAATTGAAATAATGGATCATGTAATAATCGGGGAGAACGGTTACTGCAGTTTTAAGGAAAAGGGTTTAATATAAGTTTAAGGAGGACGCATCAGGTGCTGTTTAGCAAGGATTTGGGCATAGATCTAGGTACTGCCAATACATTGGTTCATCTCAAAGGACAGGGAGTCATACTCACCGAGCCTTCGGTAGTCGCTATCCAGGTCCACAGCGGTCTGGTGGTGGCAGTGGGTGAGGAAGCCAAACAGATGATAGGTCGCACCCCGGGTAATATTGTGGCGATTCGTCCGATGAAAGACGGGGTCATTGCTGATTTCGACGTGACCCAGTCAATGCTGAAATATTTCATCAACAAAGCTCTAGGAGGCAAGAAGTCCCTTATAAAACCGCGGGTGGTCATCAGTATCCCTACCGGCTGCACCACCGTGGAGGAGAGAGCAGTCAAGGAGGCCGCTCTGGCCGGGGGGGCCAAGGAAGCCTATCTACTGGAAGAGCCTATGGCTGCGGCGATAGGAGCGGGGCTGCCGGTACACGAGCCCACCGGTAACATGATTGTCGATGTTGGTGGGGGAACGACCGAGGTAGCAGTAATTTCCCTGGGGGGCGTCGTTACCGCCAAGTCGGTAAGGGTGGCGGGAGACAAGATGGATGAAGCTATAATTCAACATCTTAAGAGAAATTATAATCTGCTGATCGGTGAGCGTACCGCTGAGAATATTAAAATGAGTATCGGCGCTGCCATCCGGGAGGAACCCGAGGAGTTTTATGAAGTGAAGGGGCGCGACCTGGTCAGCGGTCTGCCTCAAACCATACAGGTATCATCTTTCGAAATTCAACAAGCCTTGCGGGAGACAGTGGACCAGATTGTGGAGGGAATCAAGGTATGCCTGGAGAAAACCCCTCCTGAACTAGCCTCAGATATAATGGACCGAGGTATCGTGATGGCTGGCGGAGGCTCTTTACTCCGCGGTTTGGACAAACTGATCGGCTATGAGACCCATATGCCGGTGTATGTATGCGAGGAGCCGCTGCTAGCGGTAGCGCGCGGCACCGGACGGGTATTGGAGAATATCGAGACACTGCGCAAAATGATTCTCAATCCAAAAAGGAATGCCTAAGTAGATTGATTCGGGTGAAGGGTTTTGTTTAAATCGAGAAAAAACGGGGGCCTTTGGACATTGCTGCTAACGGCCTTGATTCTTCTATTGGTGGTTAAACTAGGATCCAGTGATAGCCAGGGGTTGGCCACCGCTGAACGATGGGTCAGGAATAGTTATGCCCCGCTGCAAAGAGGGGTGGACTGGGTTCAGCAGGGACTGGTCCAGTTCGGGATCAGAGTTCTGGGTATGCAGGATTTAAGCCAGTTACTGGAAGCCGAGCAAGCCCGGAACCAACAGCTCAGCCTGGAAAACATGCAATTGCGGGAAACGCAGGCCGAGGTAGAGAGATTAAGGGCGCTACTGGACTACAAAAACGCCCATAACAGTCAGTTCAGGTTGGAGGCCGCCCGTATCATTGCCCGTGCTCCCAACAATTGGTATAAGACTATGACGGTAGACAAGGGAGCCGACTACGGCCTGACTGTGAATATGCCGGTTATTACCCCAGAAGGCCTGGTGGGTAAGATAGTTGATGTGAGCAGCAATACTGCCCAGGTATTATTGATTACCGACCGGGAGATGGCGGTCGGGGCGATTCTCCAGCCTACCCGGGAGAATCGCGGTATTGTCGAGGGAATTGGTGACGGCCGGCTGAGGATGGTCAATATACCTTATTACTCCCAGGTACAGGATGGGGATCCGGTAGTCACTTCGGGTCTCTCCCAGACCTACCCGCCTGGGTTACGGATCGGGACCATACGTGACGTCCAGAAGGAAGCCAATGGTCTGGTGCTCTCGGCTTTTGTGGAGCCGGTGGTAGACTTCGACCGGCTGGAGGAAGTATTGATAATCAAGTCCTTCCAGGCTCCGTCTGAGCCTGTTAATGAGGGGGGGTAGGTATAAATGCGCTCCCTAGTTCTTGTCTTTCTGCCATTCCTGGCTTTGTATCTGCAAAGCACTCTCTTCAGGGCGATATCTATCTATGGAGTGGTACCTGATCTGCTCCTCATCCTGGTCATCTTCTACGCAGTTTTCAGCGGTTCCAACAAGGGCGCAGTGTACGGGGCCGCCTGCGGGCTTTGGGAAGACTTATACCTGGGCCGCGTAATCGGTGTCAATGCCATCTGTAAAGGGCTGACCGGCTTTATCCTAGGCCGGATGCAGGGGAGAGTTTTCAAGGACAATGTTTTAGTTGGAGTTTTAGGAGTATTAGCCGGCACCGCCATCAATTCATTGTTGCTGCTGAGCATATCTTTCTTGGCCGTGCCGGGATTCAGCCTGGATAGAGCCGTGTGGGCGGATGTCATGCTGCAGGGGATTTATAACGTGATTATCTCCGTGCCCCTGTATATTTGGTATTTCCGCTCGTCAGGAGCGGGAGTGCTTCAGGAAGGCCTGATCAGATGAAGAAGAACAATTTGGATACTCGACTGCGGACTTTTGCAGCGATAATATTCGGATTACTGGCGGTGCTATGCATAAAACTGGCTGTAGTCCAGCTATTTAACAGTGACATTTATCAGGTAAAAGCCAAGGAGAATCGGATACGCTTGGTAGCCATCAAGCCTTCCCGGGGCGAAATTTACGACCGTAATGGTGAAACCCTGGCGGCCAACCAACTGGTCTACACTCTGAGCCTTACCAACCCCGGCAATGACGGGAAGGAGCAATTGGTAGAGCATCTGGCCAACGTCTTGCAGCCATACTATCCGGAGGTCACCGCTGCGGTTATAAATGAAAAGATCGCCTCCCAGCAGTTTCGCCTGTTTGAACCGGTGGTGATTGTTCGCGATATACCCTGGGAACTGGTGGTCCAATTGGAAGAGGACCGTCAGAATCTGCCCGGGGTGTCCATCGACATCGAACCTTTGCGTTCCTACCCCCACGATACCTTGGCCGGTCATGTGCTGGGTTATATCCATTCCATCAACCAGGAAGAGTTGGCCGCCTCCGACGGCCAATACAACATCAACAGTCTGATCGGTAAATCCGGCCTGGAAAAGGAATATGAAGAGGAACTGCGGGGGACATATGGAGCCCGACGCATGGAGGTGGATGCCAAGGCTCGTCCCATTGGGGAATTGGTGACCCTGGAGCCTATTCCGGGCAACAATCTTCACCTTACCCTGGATTTTAAGTTGCAGACGGTTCTGGAGAATTCATTGGACGCCAATCTGATCCGATTACAGCAAAAATTCCCCAAGGCCAAAGTGGGGTCGGCAGTAGTGATGGATGTTAAAACCGGCGAGATCCTGGCTATGGCTTCCAGTCCAGCGATGCGTCCCGATGATTGGAAGGGCAACATTAGCTCCAGCCTGGCGGCTTACTATTTTCCCCAAGGAGACCGTTACAATCCCATGGAACCGGGTGCGGCCATGGATCGAGCCATACAGGTCACTTACCCTCCCGGATCCACATTTAAACCAATTACCGGCATGGCCGCTTTGGAAAGCGGGACCATGAATCCTTTGAACGATTATGTCAACTGCCAGGGCCGGTATTGGATCGCCCCTTATATACAGTGTACCGGGGTCCATGGCAACCTCAATTATTATAGCGGCATGGCCAAGTCCTGCAACGTCTATTTCCAGGAGATGGCCCGCCGGGCCGGAAAGGAAGCTATGATACAGGTAGCCCAGGACTTTGGATTGGGTCAGAGAACTGGCATAGACCTACCTTACGAAGCCCAGGGACTGGTGCCAACCCCGGAATGGAAGCGGGAACTGAATGCTCTCTTGATCGACCGCAAGTATGACCAGTTGCGCAAACAGTTGGAGGAAAAATATACGCAATTGCTGCAGGAGAGTAGTCCAGATCAGGCCAGAGAGCTTGAGAAAAAGCTGCAGAATGAAAAAGCCCAGTTGGAAGCCCAATATCAGATCGACTACAATTTTGACACCACCTGGCAGCCCTTCGACACCTTCAACATGTCCATCGGACAGGGGGCCAACCAATATACCGTCATCAACCTGGCCAATTACATTGCCACCATTGCTAACGGCGGCGATTTGATGCGGCCCCACCTGGTGAAGCAGATAACCTCTCCCGACCAGCAAGTAATACGGGAGATCAAGCCTGAATTGATTCACCGGGTTTCAGTTTCCGCCAATACCATGGCTGAAACCAGGCGGGCCATGCTGCGGGTGACCCAGCCGGGAGGAACGGCGACGTTCCTGTTCAATGGTTTTCCCGCCGACATTCAAGTAGGGGCCAAAACCGGTACCGCCCAGACCAACCGGGTGGGTGACAGTATTATGAATGAATTCCATGGCGTCTTTGTAGCTTTTGCCCCGGTCGATAATCCCCAGGTGGCATTCGCAGGGGTCATTGAATACGGCCAGCACGGCAGCGAATCGGCCGGTTTGGTAGCTAAGGATGTTTTCGAGCAATATTTCGGAATCCAGGACCATTATTCAGCTATAGTCGCTGCGTCCGCTGCCGCCCAATCACAGGATTAGCCGCGGTTCGCACCAGGCAGTACAAGGCTTTCCGATGGCCGGTCCAATCAAAATGATGTTGAGTTGGAGAAGGTCGCATTGACGCAGCTTTAGTCGCTGCTGTATTGTCGAAAATTGCACTAATTTTTTTGGGAAGGAGCGACCCTGATAGGGGAGATCAGCCATGATCCCCCCTATCTTTTTATTTTTCATCAAAGGAAATAAATTCAGTAAATAGAAGTTGTTAGAGGTATTTGCGGATTACCTAATTAAGAAGAGGAGGCCTCCTTATGCCCGTAGATGTAGCTGCCAGCAGAGCGGACCACCAACTGGTTATCGATCTGCGCGCTTACGACAACCTGGAGGAAATGAAACAGCAATTGGAACAGAGTCTGAACCTGATAGGGGATTTTGGCCATAAAGATGAGGTGTGCATTGACATCGGGATGATGAGACTGACCGAGAAACAGCTGCGCGAACTGGAGGACATAGTAAAGCTGTATGGTCTGAGTCTCAAGCAATTGATGTACAGCCAGAAAAACAAGCCGAGCGAGGTGCCCCACCGGGTGCCCCTGGACAGCCACCAGTTCCTCCAGGGAGGTGACACGGTAATGATGAACCGTAATCTGCGCTCAGGGCAGAAGTTTTTCACCCGAGGTAACATTGTAGTGCTGGGGGACGTTAATCCAGGCGCCGAGGTCATAGCCGGCGGCAGTATATTGGTTATGGGAGCTTTGCGGGGGGTAGCACATGCCGGGGCATTGGGCGATGAGGAAGCGTTGATCGCCGCCTTCCGATTGAATCCCACCCAGCTGCGGATTGCAGAACATATAACCCGCGCCCCGGACGGCGAGACTGTGGAGGTAGGAAGTCCCGAAATGGCTCGCATCCGAGCCGGTCGAGTGGTTATAGAAAAAATGAAAATATAATTAGGAGGCTTGAACTATGAATGGCAAAGTTCTGGTTATTACTTCCGGCAAGGGGGGGGTAGGCAAGACTACCACCACCGCCAATTTGGGAACTGCCCTGGCGATGTTGGATAAAAAAGTAGTGTTGGTGGATACCGATATCGGACTAAGGAATCTCGATGTGGTGATGGGACTGGAAAACCGGATAGTCTTTGATATCGTCGATGTGGTCAATGACGGCTGCCGCCTGAAGCAAGCTTTGATCAAGGACAAGCGTTTTGATAGTTTATGTCTGCTGCCTGCCGCCCAAACCAAGGACAAGACTGCCGTAACCCCCCATCAAATGCGAAATCTGACTAATGAACTGCGCCAGGAATTTGATTATATTCTGGTGGATTGCCCAGCCGGTATTGAACAGGGGTTTAAGAATGCCATTGCCGGAGCCGATTCCGCCATTGTAGTAGCCACACCGGAAGTCTCATCAGTCCGGGACGCGGATCGGATCGTGGGACTACTGGAGGCGGCGGGGCTGAGGGACGCCCAGTTGATTATTAACCGCATCCGGCCCAAAATGGTCAAGAAAGGTGACATGATGGACATAGAGGATATCATCGATATCTTGGCTATTGAATTGCTGGGAGTGGTGCCCGAGGATGAATCGATAGTGATTTCAACCAACCGAGGAGAACCAGTGGTAATGGGTAACGGTTCCTTGGCCGGAGAGGCCTACCGTCGTATAGCTAGGCGGGTCACCGGCGAAAAGATTACCATGTATACGTTGGAAGATAACGATAACATAATGACCAGATTCATACGGATGCTGAAGCTGGCTCGTTAATGGAAGGAGGGTTGACCTTGATCGATTTTATCTCGAAGTTATTCAATAAGGATTCATCCAGCAAAGACGTGGCCCGGGAGCGATTAAGATTGGTCCTCATTCATGATCGCAGCACCGTGTCACCGGAACTGATAAGTGCTCTGAAGACAGATCTCATCGAAGTAATCCAGCAGTATATGGACATCGATGTAGAGAGTCTGATTGTAAACCTCGAAAACGAGGATGATACTATGGCTTTGATCGCCAATATCCCAGTACGCAGCCTGAAACGGGCAGTCAACATTTGAACCCGAGCTGATAACCCTGTATGCACGGAGGCAACCCTCGAAATTAGGGGGTTGCTTCTTTTTGGCGGCCAGACCATGATTTGCCGGCCTTGCCCATCCTCTCCTGTTTTTGCCCTCTGGACATTACAAATTGGCTGCCCTTATAATGAACCCGGAGGGTTTACCCATGAATGACAAGCGCATAAAGCTCATAGATAGGTACTTCGTGGGCGTGCTGGTACTTATCCTGGCGTTTGGGTTATTGATAATGACCAGTGCCGGTTTCGGCATAACCAGTGACCCCTATTATTATCTGAAGAAACAGGCCTTTTTTCTGGCGGTAGGCATTGCACTGGCAGTGTTCATTTTATATTTTGATTACACCTTGCTACAGCAATACAGCCTGTATATTTATGGAGCGGCCATTCTTATGCTGGTCCTGGTACTAGTGTTCGGGACCGAGGTCAGGGGAACTACTGGCTGGATCTCGATCGGGGGGCTGCCCCCGCTACAGCCGGCGGAATTCACCAAAATCCTGCTCATCATTGCCTTTGCTGATTTTCTGGGGCGGCGTAAGGGTGAATTAAACTCGTTAAGCCAGTTCCTGCCCTGTTTCGCTTATATGGGGTTGCCGGTCATCCTTATACTGATGCAGCCTGATCTGGGAACAGCTCTCGTTTACCTGGTGATTACGGTGGTCATGATGTATATGGCCGGGGCCAACTCCCGTTTGCTAGGCAGCCTCATTATAGGGTTTGTGGGTGTGATCGCGCTGTGGCTGTTCCTCCATTTCCAATACGGAATGTGGCTGCCTCTGGATGATTACCAGATCAAAAGACTAGCGGTGTTCATCGATCCCTATCAAGATGGGAAGGGTGGTCGGGGGGCCGGCTGGAATACCATCCAGTCCCTTATCGCTATCGGCGCGGGTGGCCTTACCGGCACTGGATTGTTCAATGGGACCCAGGTACAGTTGAACTTCCTTCCCGAACACCATACCGATTTTATCTATGCCGTGATCGGCGAGGAGTTGGGTTTCATAGGGGCCTCGCTGTTGTTATTCCTTTATGCTCTGCTGTTGTTCCGGGCGCTGATAATCAGCAGCAAGTCAAGGGAATTGTACGGCACCTTGATTGTGTCAGGAATAATCGCCATGTGGTTATTTCATATTTTTGAAAACATCGGCATGTGCATCGGGTTGATGCCGGTAACTGGTATACCGCTGCCGTTTGTCAGCTATGGGGGCAGTAATATGTTGACCAATATGATCGCTGTCGGTTTGATATTGGGGGTAAACATCAGAGGTAAAAAGTTGGTTTTTTAGACAGACTGGAAAGGAGTGCAGCCATGAAGAGCCGCAACCAGGATGAATCCATGCAAGAGATGGCCCGCAACGCGTTGTTGTTGATACCCAACTTCGTCAAGCTTCTATATCGGTTGATTGCTGATAAAAGGGTTCAGGCTAGTGAAAAGGCAATATTGCTGGGGACAGTCGGGTACATGCTATATCCTCTGGATTTTTTACCGGATGTCATTCCATTGCTGGGCCAGGTGGACGACCTGCTGCTGGCCGCCCTGGTCTTGAAGCGATTCCTGAACAGTGTGGACCGGTACATTCTCCTGTCGCATTGGGATGGACCAGTGGACCTGTTGTTGTCTATCGACCGGATTCTGGAGTTTACCCGCTATATATTGCCGGATGGAGTGTATTACAAGGTAGTAAAGAAAGCCCGGGACGATACCTTGGATGCTGATTACGAGTTTAAATAAGTCCGGTAAGAAAGGCTGACAGCTGCGTTAATACGGAACACGTTATTAAATCATCTGCGATGATAGTTGGTTGTGCAGCACATAAAATGGAAGGTTTGTTGCCTTCCTTTTTTTTATCTCCATTGGTCAGTAATAAAATCAGCTGGAAAACTATATATTTTAAGAAAAGCCGGGGCAGGTGATGGCATGCTGCAGAGGTTTAAAATAAAACTCCTGGTGGTTATCGCCTTGGTGGCGGTAGTCGGCCTCATTATGCAATCCGGCCAGACTGGCCGGCAGGTTGTGGAACCAGTGCTGAGATACATAATGTATGATCAATATGACGTGGGAGCATTTATCTCCCAATATACGCATATCCCCGGTACCAACGAAGCGGCTGGTCTGCTACCGGTGGCCGGGGGACAGGTGCTGCATCCTCCCTGTCAGATCATCTCCATTCAGCGTAACTATGGATGGTATTGGGACAAAACCGAGAAAAAGCAGAAATTCAGCTCGGGATTGGTCCTGGAGGTTAATCCCGGCACAGCGGTGAACCCAATTGTGGGAGGCCAAGTGCTGGAAACGGATGCCGCGGCCGGGCAGGGTTCGGTGTTGGTTAAGCACGCGGGTGAATTCTATTCATTTTACGGCGGATTGCTGCAAACTGATGTTGAACCGGGCCAAATAGTTGCGCCAGGCGACGTTCTGGGGAAAAGCGGAGCCACGCTATATTTTGAAATCAGAAGCCAGGACGGACCGGCAAATCCTCATAGTTTGTTTGAATAATCATGCTGGTAGGCAAAATCGGCGGTATCCGCATCCGGATCAACCTGTTGGTACTGTTGCTGGGTGGGCTGTACGCGTATCTGGGACTGGCGGTGGAGATTTTGCTTATATTGGCTGCCGTCCTCATCCACGAGATCGCCCATGTCATTATGGCCCGGCTGTTGGGGGTCCGGGTGGCGGAAGTCGACCTCCTGCCGTTTGGCGGTCAGGCTAAAATGGAGGATTATACTGGGCTGGACCCGGAACAGGATATCTACCTGGCATTGGCCGGGCCGGCAGCCAGCCTCTCGGCCGCCGGGATTTTTTATTTTCTGCAGGAGCAAATCATTTCCCCATACCTGCCTATGTTTATCAACATCAACCTTTTTCTTGGTTTGTTTAACCTCTGTCCCGGGCTGCCGATGGACGGGGGACATATCCTGCGAGCCGTGCTTTCCAAATTCATCGGCTATAAACGGGCTACCTCGCGTACTGCTGCCCTGGGTAAGATCATTGCCGTGGGCATCATGGGCTGGGGCGGCTATCAGCTTTATTACCAACAGAGTGGAATCAATTTTATCGTAGTCGGCGCTTTGCTGCTGTGGGCTGCCCACCGGGAAGGCCGTTTGCTGGCCTATGCATTTATGCGCTACCTGGTGAACAAGAAAAGCGAGCTGGCCAAACACGGGCTGCTGCCTGCCCAGCAGGTCGTGAGCAGGGAGGATACCTTGCTTAAAGTAATTCTGGAATCGGCCCGCCCTAATTTTTACCTGGTGGTTGTGGCCATGGACGAAAACGACAACGTGGTGGGAATGCACTCCGAGGCAAAATTGATCGAATGCTTTTTCGACAAGGGACCCGGAGCCCGCCTGCGCGATTGCTGATTACGGACATCCGCTTTGGTTCTGGCGGCCACATGAATCTGCAGGTAGGATTTATGTTAATATAATAAAGGTTATTTTATCGTATGGAGGCGCCTAATGAAGGACAAGCTGTTCCGGGACATTCTTCCCCGGGTGGCCAAGCCGATCCGCTATGTGGGCGGGGAGCTTAACGTTATCAAGAAAGACTGGGATCAGTGCCAGGTCAAGATGGCCCTGGCCTTCCCTGATGTTTATGAAATTGGTATGGCCCATATCGGCAGCAAGATTCTCTATGGTCTGGTGAATGAAGAGAGCCCTCACCTGCTGGAACGGGCATTTGCTCCCTGGCCGGACATGGAACAAATAATGCGCGAAGAAGGAGTTGAGCTTTACTCCCTGGAATCGTTCACCCCCTTGCGGCGGTTTGATGTGATAGGTTTCTCGCTGCAGTATGAATTATCGATCACCAATGTTCTAAATATGCTTGATCTAGCTGGGATTCCCTTACTGGCCAGTCAGCGGGGGGAAGAGCATCCCCTGATAATTGGGGGTGGACCGGTAGCCTTCAATCCTGAACCGTTTGCCGATTTCTTCGATGCCCTGTTGATTGGGGAAGGGGAGGAATTACTGCTGGAGTTCCTATCCTGCCTGTATAATAATCGGGCGCTGGCGCGGAAGGACAGATTGACTCGGGCTGCCGCTATAGAAGGGGTTTACGTACCGTCCGGGTACCAAGTCGAGTATAAGGCTGATGGGAGCCTGGCCGGTATGACGCCGGTATCCTCAGCCTATCCGGCTCGGGTGCGCAAACGTTTGGTAAGCGACCTGGACACGGCCTACTATCCGGATAAACCGATTGTTCCATATATGGAAATTGTACATGACCGGGCGGTCCTGGAAGTCATGCGGGGATGCCAGCGAGCCTGCCGCTTCTGTCATGCCGGGACTGTATACCGGCCGGTACGGGAACGCAGCGTGGCGGTACTGAAGAGACAGGCAGATACCCAGCTGAAAAACACGGGTTATGACGAGATCTCCCTGGCTTCGTTAAGTACCCTTGATTATTCGGGCGTTTCCGACCTGGTCAAGCACCTGGTCAAGATCTATGGAGACCGGGGCATAGGAGTGTCCCTGCCTTCTCTGCGGGTTGATGCTTTCTCAATCGATCTGGCCAATGAGGTGCAGAAGGTACGCAAGACCACTTTGACTCTGGCCCCGGAGGCCGGCACTCAGAGGTTGCGTGACGTCATCAACAAGAACGTTACCGAGGAGGATCTCTTCCAGGCTGCTGAGGCGGCATTCAGCTCCGGGTGGAATTCCATCAAACTGTATTTTATGATAGGCCTGCCTACCGAAACCGAAGCAGACCTGGATGGGGTACTGGACTTGTTGGCACGGGTCAAGGCCATCGGCCAGCGTCACTCGCGTCGGGCGATAGAGGTACGGGCAAGCCTGGCCTGCTTTGTCCCCAAAGCCCATACCCCGTTCCAATGGCGAGCCCAGAACAGTATTGCCGAGCTGGAGGCCAAACGCCGTTATCTAACCAGCCGCAAGATGAAGAATGTCAAGCTGAGTTTTCATGACAGCCGTACCAGTATGCTGGAAGGGGTAATAGCCAGGGGAGACCGCAAGCTGGGGGAGGTCATTCTTACGGCCTGGCAGATGGGCTGCAGATTCGATGGCTGGTCGGAGTACTTCGATTTTGACAAATGGATGGAAGCCTTCCGGAAATGTGACATTGATCCAGAATTCTATGTGTACCGGCAGCGGGATTACCTCGAGCTGTTTCCCTGGGATTTTATTGATACCGGGGTCTACAAAGACTACCTGGTCCAGGAAGACCAAATGGCTGATGCGGCTATTCCCACGGCCGATTGCCGGCAAGCAGGGTGTCTCGATTGCGGCATCTGCATCGACTTTGGGGTCAGCTTGGATGTGAAGGAGGGGAAGGTCGATGCGACTGCGGGCTGAGTACGAGGTGGGCCCTAATCACAGATTTCTAGCCAATCTGGAAATGATGCACGTAATGGAACGTGCCCTGCGACGAGCAGGAATCCCCTATCATCTCAGCGAAGGTTTCAATCCTCACATCCGGATATCCATGGGCACCGTGCTGCCGGTTGGTATATGGGGGAAGAAAGAATACTTCGATCTGGAAATGGACCCTATGGACGGGGCAGAATTTCTCCGCCGCATGAACCAGGTACTGCCGCCCGGTATTGCTATAACGGCTTGTCGTTCTCTGGGGATGGGCGCCCGGGCATTGATGAAATCCATCAATGCCGCAGAGTATGCCTTCCAGGTGAACCAAAGACCAGCAGAAGTCGAGGCCGCCGTGCAAGAGATAATAAGTCAGGAGGAGATCCTGGTACCCAGTCGAGGTAAGAAAAAAAATGTTAACAAGAACCTGCGCCCCGGTCTTTTCGCCCTGAATGTCGTGCCACAGGGCGACATTGCAGTCATCAAAGCTCTGGTCAGTGTAAATGAACCGCTTAATATCAGATTCGATGAGTTATTGGACTTGCTGGCCAAGTTCGGTATCAGCCGGGAGTCGATAGTGGAATTCTGGCGGGAGGGCAATTATATCAAACAAGGGGAACAATTGCTGTCACCGCTGGTCACTCCCTAAAAGGGGACAGTTAAAGAATTGGGAGAGGTGGATTGGTTGGCAAGAGATCTTATCGCCGAACAGTATCCATGGGAAACCAGGGTGGCGATTCTGGAAGATGGCCGGCTGGTAGAAGTCTTCTGGTCAGACCGGGAAGAGAGTGTGGGCAATATCTATAAAGGCCGTGTCAAAGACGTGATCCCCGGTTTGTCGTGCGCTTTTATCGATGTGGGGATGGCAAAAAATGCGTACCTGCATTCAGGCGATATAACCAGGCTGGCGGCTACTCGGGGAACTGCCATCGACTCAACCCTTAGTGGAGGCCAGGATGTCATGGTGCAGGTCAAGAAGGAGGCCTTCGCCGAAAAAGGAGCTCGGGTGACTGGTGATATAACCATACCAGGACATTTCCTGGTATTGTTGCCTTACCAGAACGAGGTGTCGATCTCCCGCAAGATCATAGCTGATGACCGTCGAGAGCACCTGCGTCAGTTGATGGAAAAGAACAAACCGGAGCGGGTAGGGGTAATACTGCGCACCGCCTGCCGGGAAGCCGAGGACAATGAGATAAGGGCGGAACTGCGCCGCCTGTTGGAGGTTTGGAACGGGATCAAGTTCCGTTACGACAAGATGAGGGCGCCAGCTTTGATTTATGAAGATCTCGGGGTGCTGGAACGAGCCCTGCGGGACTATACGGACGGCGATATCTGCCGGGTAATGACCAACAACCTAGAGCTCAAGGAAAAGGTTGAAAATTTGTTAAAACAAAGTGATCGAACCAAAACCATTAAGATATCATATTCGGAGGGAGACCTCTTCGAGAAGTACGGGGTGGAAAAGGAGCTGCGCAAAGCCCTGCGCCGCAAGGTGTGGCTGAAAAACGGCGGGTATCTGATATTTGACAGCACTGAAGCCATGACCATCATAGATGTGAACAGCGGTAAATTTACCGGCAAATATAATTTCGAGGATACTGTACAACGGCTTAACTTGGAAGCGGCAGCGGAAATACCCCGACAACTAAGGTTGCGCAGCATAGGGGGAATAATAATAATAGACTTCATTGATATGAAGTGTGAGAAAAGCCAGGCAGAGGTGATCGACACCCTGCGCCGGGAACTGCAGAAGGACAAGGCCCATTCCCGTATAATCGGGATGACTGGACTGGGGTTGTTGGAGATGACCCGGAAAAAATCCCGTTATGGGCTGGATCAGATATTTGATCAGGAATGTGGCTATTGCCAGGGCCGCGGTCGCATAATCAACATCATGGCCTTAGCCGGTCAGGTGAAGCGGAAACTGATCAACCTCGGTTATCTGGAGAGCAGGTCAATAATCTGCGAACTCCATCCTCATCTGCTCGAATTTATCAAGAAGGATGAACAAAGCCTGTCCTATATCGAGAATGCTACCGGCAAGAAACTTAAGCTGGTGGCAGCGGAAACCTTAAGTCTTAATAACTACAATATCTATCCTGGTTGAGCGGTGCCAATAGCCTTGACTCAGCTACTTGGATATGTTAGCCTATTACTTGGTTGCACGTTTTTGCAACCGCTCGGTTCAGGCCGTAAATGGCTTCTGGCCTGCCTGGGACCGGCGAGTCTGAAAAATGTGGAGGTGTATTGATGTACGCAGTAATTCAAACTGGTGGTAAGCAGTACAAGGTCAACGAAGGTGATATCCTTAGGGTGGAAAAGCTGGCCGGTGAAGCCGGAGACAAGCTGACCCTTGACCAAGTGCTCATGTTGAACGACGGCAGCGGAATCAAAATCGGTTCCCCGCTGGTGCCCGGGGCCACGGTAACAGTGGAAGTTATCGAGCAAGGCCGGGGTAAGAAAATAACCGTTTACAAATACAAAAGGCGCAAGAACTATCGCCGCAAACAGGGCCATCGTCAGGCCTTTACCAAGATCAAGGTGGAAAAGATCGAAGGTTAAATCCCTTCAGAGCAATTACCTGATTAACGGAATCAGCATATACTGGGAGGTATTTCGAATGGCACATAAAAAGGGTGTTGGCAGCTCTAGGAACGGCCGCGACAGCGAGTCCAAACGCTTGGGAGTCAAGCGCGGCGACGGTCAGTTCGTCCGGGCTGGCAATATATTGGTAAGACAGAGGGGAACCAAGATCCATCCCGGTAACAACGTAATGGTTGGCGGGGATGACACCCTCTTCTGTACAATCGACGGGCGGGTCAAATTCGAGCGCAAGGGCAAAACCAAGAAACAGGTCAGTGTGTACCCGGTCGAGGAAAGCGCTACCGTCTAACTCGGCGCTAAGAGCCTGAAACACCAGCCCCTGGAATGTTCCGGGGGTTTTTGTTATATTAGGGATGATATGGAGACACTGGATATGGATGCAGAACATATGGTGGGGTTGCTGAGAAGGATGAGGCACGATTTCGCCAATCACCTCCAGGTGATCAGCGGTTATCTGCAACTGGGTGAGCCCGACCAGGTACAGGAGTATTTGCAGACCTTGATGGAGGGCCTGGGTGCAGAGAGGATCATTTTTTCATCTTTGCCGGCTCCAGCAAGCCTGTATTTCTACGAACAGCTGCTCAAGGCTTACGATTTGGGTATTACCCTGCGATTCGAGGATATTGACCTGAGATCATGGGAATTATTAAGGGCAAACGGGGAACCCGGGGCCAGCCTGCAGCTGATTACACGGACGTTGGATCAACCCCAAGAACATCAAGTGATTTACCTTTCCATATATGAAGAAGCGGAGGGTATTGACCTGCTCTACAGCGGCTGGGATGGGGGAGACGCCACCCGGGCATTCCGAATCGAGAAGGGGCGATAACAGGTGTTCATTGACCATGCCAAGATATTCGTCAAAGGGGGCGACGGCGGCAACGGCTGCGTCGCTTTCCGGCGTGAAAAATATGTGCCCATGGGAGGACCTTATGGCGGTGACGGTGGTCGCGGGGGCAATGTGGTATTCGTAGCCGATGAGGGAATGGGGTCTTTAATGGATTTCCAATACCGAAAGCATTTCAAGGCCGACCGGGGTGCCCATGGGATGGGCAAGAACCAGCATGGGGCCTGGGGCAAAGACCTGACGGTCAAGGTGCCGGTGGGCACGATTATAATCGACGATGACAGCGGTGAGGTCCTGGCAGATCTTACTGTTGCCGGACAGGAGGCCATAATCGCCCGTGGGGGGCGCGGTGGGCGGGGCAACAGCCGTTTTGCCACTGCTGTCCACAAAGCTCCGTCCATGGCCGAAAACGGCGAGCCGGGCGAAGAAAAATGGATTCGCCTGGAATTGAAACTGTTGGCCGATGTGGGCTTGGTTGGTTTCCCCAATGCCGGCAAGTCTACTTTCATTTCCCGGGTTTCAGCCGCCCGGCCCAAGATCGCCGACTATCCTTTTACCACTCTGGTGCCTAACTTGGGTGTGGTGAGGACCCGGGATGGAGAGACCTTTGTGATCGCTGATATACCTGGTTTGATCGAGGGTGCCCACGAGGGCACCGGCTTGGGGCATGATTTTCTGCGCCATATCGAGCGCAACCGCATGTTGCTGTTTATTCTGGATGCCGCTGAGGTAGACGGGCGCTCGGTCATGGATGATTATATCACCCTCCGCAATGAACTGGAATTCTATAATCCAGAATTACTGCAGCGGCCTTACCTGATTGTGGCTAATAAGATAGACTTGCCTGGGGCGGAGGAAAATCTGCACCAGCTGCAGGAAGAATACGGCGACCGGGTCTATGGCATATCAGCTGTCACTGGCCAGGGGGTGGATGAATTGGTGGAAAAGACCTATCAGATCCTGCGTAGTATCCCGGTGGAGATACATACTGGTGAAGCCAGGATAATACGTCGATTTGAGGATGAAGAGCCGTTCCAGATCGAGAACGTTAACGGGGTGTATCAGGTCAGCGGCAAACGGATCGAAAACCTGGTTAGTATGACCAACTTCGCCCAGGAAGAGTCCCTGCAGAGATTCCAGAGAACGACTGCCAGAATGGGCCTGGACGAAGCCCTAAAGGAGAAAGGCATAAAGGCGGGCGACACGGTCCGGATCAAAGATATGGAGTTCGACTACAGCGATTGACACCAGCGACAAGATTTTGATGCCGGGAGAAGGAGACGAGGCTGGAATGCGGGAGAGTTTGAAACAATGCCGCCGGATCGTGGTGAAGGTTGGTACCAGCACCCTGACCCATGCCAACGGACAATTGAACTTGGGAAGAATGGAGCGCCTGGTGCGGGAACTGGCTGACATACATAATCAGGATAAAGAAGTACTGCTAGTAAGTTCCGGGGCCATAGGCACCGGGGCCAACCGTATGGGCCTTAAGCAGGTTCCTCGCACCTTGCCGGAGAAACAGGCCCTGGCGGCCATAGGACAGGGTGCATTGCTCCATATGTATGAGAAGTTTTTTGCCGAATATGGCAAGACGGTGGCTCAAGTATTACTTACCAGGGAGGACCTGGATGAGCGGATGCGCTACCTTAACGCCACCAATACCCTGCTGGCCATCCTGGGAATGAAGGTCATTCCGATTATTAATGAGAACGATACTGTGGTGGTAGAGGAAATAAAATTCGGCGACAACGATATGTTGTCTAGTTTGATCGCTTCTATTGTCAATGCCGATTTGCTTATCATACTGTCCGATGTGGACGGGTTTTATGATCACGACCCCCGCATCGATGACCAGGCCCGCTTGGTAAGCGAAGTACATGAGATCACTGCTGAGATGGAGGAAAACTCGATCAACCGCGGCATCGCCTTCTCAAGTGGGGGAATGCTGACAAAGCTTAAGGGGGCTAAGGTTTGCATGGCTTCAGGCATTCCCATGGTAATCGCCAACAGTCAGGAAAGGAATGTCCTGCGACGGATACTGAGCGGGGAGAAGCTGGGCACCTTGTTTGTCCCCCGGGATGAGAAACTGCAAGCCCGCAAGAAATGGATCGCTTTCGGAACGGTCCTCCACGGCGCCGTGACGATTGACAACGGGGCAGCCAATGCACTGCTCAAACGGGGCAAGAGTTTGTTGGCTTCCGGGGTTATCAAAGTGGAAGGTGATTTTGGACGGGGGACGGTGGTCGCGGTGTTGGGCGCCAATGGGCAGGAGATTGCCAGAGGGATGGCTAATTATGGCGCTGATGAAATCAGGAAGATTGCGGGCCGAAAGTCCAGCGACATTGAAAAGATATTGGGTGAAAAGGATTACGATGAAGTGATACACCGCAACAACCTGTGGGTGGAATGCACTGAACTTGCATAAGGGAGGAGAACGGATGGATAACATTCAAGCCACATTGATCGCCCAGGGAACTAAAGCCCGGCAGGCGGCCATGATTCTGGCCACCGCGTCAACCAATCTGAAGAATGAGGCTCTGCTGAACATGGCCGACTTGCTGGAAGCAGACAGCCAGGAGATATTGAAAGCAAATGGTTTGGATCTTGAAATGGGAAGACAGCAAGGTCTGTCGGCGGCCCTGCTGGAGCGCCTGACCTTGACAGAAAGTAGAATTCGCGATATGGCTCAGGGTCTGCGGGACATCGCTGCCCTGCCGGACCCGATAGGGGAGACGATCGAGTCTACCCGGCGCCCCAACGGACTAGATATAAGTCGGGTCCGGACACCTATCGGGGTGATCGGCATCATATACGAATCGCGCCCCAATGTAACCGCTGATGCGGCGGCATTATGCCTAAAAGCGGGCAACGCCATCCTGCTTCGGGGCGGCGAGGAAGCTCTAAACTCCAATCGGGCTATTGCCCGCATCATTTCTACCGCAGCCACCCAGGCTGGCATCCCGGAAGGAGCCATCCAACTGGTTGACAGTGAAGATCGCCAGGCAGCGGTATTGATGATGAAGATGCATGAATACCTGGATGTACTTATTCCCCGCGGGGGCAAGGGACTGAAGATGGCTGTTCTGGAAAATGCGGTAGTGCCGGTGATTATGACTGGAATGGGCAATTGCCACGTCTATGTGGATGAATTTGCCGACTTGGCCAAAGCCGGTCCCATAGTCATCAATGCCAAGGTGCAAAGACCTTCGGTCTGCAATGCGGCTGAAACCCTGCTGGTCCACAAGGCAGTAGCGGCCCGTTTCTTACCCGCCATAATAAGCGAGTTGCAGGCTGACGGAGTCCAGATCCGGGGCTGCCCGGCCACTCAGCAATTGGTGCCCGGGATACGTGCGGCCACTGAGGATGATTGGGCTGAAGAATACCTGGAGCTGATCCTGGCGGTTAAGGTGGTAGCCAGCCTGACAGAGGCTATAGCTCATATCAATGAATATGGCACCGGGCACAGTGAAGCGATCGTTAGTGAGAACTACAGCAACGTGAGACGGTTCTTGAACGAGGTGGATGCCGCCGCGGTATATGCCAATGCCTCCACCCGTTTTACTGATGGGGGAGTCTTCGGCATGGGCGCAGAGATGGGAATCAGCACCCAGAAACTGCATGCCCGAGGACCAATGGGCTTGAAGGAACTAACCACCACCAAGTTTATTATCCAGGGAGATGGGCAGATAAGATAAGCAGCTAATCTGGTGCACTGGGATCAAGGACTCTTGGGCCTGGCTGCAGAGACAAACTGGTTTTATAAAGGCACGAAAACAGGGAGGGCTTCATGGTCTTCCCTGTTTATTGTTTTTAGTCGCACCGGCATCCCCACCTCGATACAATCCAGAGGGCAGTCTTCGATGTTGGTTGCCAAACGGACTCCTTCGTCCAGATCAACCAGGGCATATACATAGGGGGGCTGAAATTCGGGCAGGGCGCTTACCCGGACTACGGTATAGCTGTATACCCGGCCCAACCCCGACAGCGGCTGCCAGTCCAGATCCGATTCCCAGCAATAGGGGCAGCGTTCCCGGGGATAGAATACGTAACGAGTACACGAAGGGCAATATTGCAGCCACAGACGCCCGGTTTTCAGTTTTTCCCAAAATGTGCGCCGGTAATCCATGTTCATTTCCTCCCCAATATAAGGCAGGATTGGGTACTCATAACCCCGCCGTTGCCGTTGACCAGAGCCAGCCGGTTTTTCCGTACTTGCCGGGGGCCAGCCTCTCCCCGCAGTTGACGGACTGCTTCGATAACATGGGACATGCCCCCCGCAAAAGAGGCCTGCCCGCAGGAAAGCTGCCCTCCATGGGTATTACAGGGCAGGTCACCGTTGTAGGTCAGGTCGGTATCAGCCACGAACCTACCTCCGCTGCCTTTAGGGCAAAAGCCAGCGTCTTCCAAAGAGATCAAAACCGTGATGGTATAACAGTCGTACAGAGATACCAGATCGATATCTCTGGGGGATCGGCCGGCCATCTGGAATGCCCGCTGAGAGGCCATTTTTACCGGGCTTAGGGTTAATTCAGGGGCATAGGGAATGGAATTATGGGTGTAAGCTTCGCCAAACCCGGGTATGTTCACGGGATGGTGGGGCCAGTCGCAATCCTCGTCGCTGCGGCTGACCACCACTGCGGCGGCGCCGCTGCAGGGCCTCACAATTTCCAGCAGATGGAGCGGGTCGACAATGACCTTGGAATTCAATACTGCTTGTATGGTAAGAGGCTGGGTGTTAAACAGCGCCTGGGAATTGGCCAGGGCATTAGTGCGCTGGTCGACCGCGATTTTGGCCAGTTGTTCTGGAGTGGTTCCGTATTGGTTCATATGGCGGCGAGCTATAAGGGCATAGCCGCTGTTAAAGCCCATGGGGCCATAAGGCAGTTCATAGTCTATCTCTGCTTGGGACATTACGGCGGTCTTATTGGCGCGGGTATTGAATACTTGAGCATCCCACACCCCGCCGCTCAAGCACAAGCAGTGGCGGCAAATGCCGGCCTCCACCATGAGCTTGGCCCGGGCCACCGCGGCGACAGCACTGGCGCCGCCTAATTCCACCATGTTCATAAAAGCCGGCGTCAACTGCAGACACTCGGCTACTTGCGAAGGCCACAGGAAATAGGTGTCTTCACTGGGTGGGGTCACCAGTAACCCATCGATCTCATCTTTGCTCAGACCCGCATCTTCCACAGCCAGGGCGGCCGCCTCGGCTAAAAAGTCCAAGGTCCGTCTCCCTCCTGCATCCAGGACCGGGACCAACTCGGAAATCCCGCTTATTATTGCTTCGCATCTGCCCAACACCAGACTCACCTGCCAATTGATTATTTACTCTATGATCTCCAGATTGTACCTGGCCAGTTTGGCCTGGTCCTCGGCACTCAGCCTATATTCGCGCTCCAGTTCCTGCCGCTGTTGGATAGTGCCGCAGAGGGGCGTGGAGAGATAGCGGAGTCCGTTGTCATTGACCATGGTTACAATCAATTTCTTGTCCGGGTATTTTCGGGCTACTACCTTAGCCGCCCCCACGTTGCAGCCTGAGGATACTCCGCAGAATATGCCCTCCCTACGCGCCATCTCCTGGGCCATGGCAATGCATTCTTCGGAACTAATCAGTACCACTCCGTCTACATAGGACAGGTCCAGGATTTCGGGGATGAGGCCGTCAGCTATTCCCTGCACCTGGTGTTTGCCGATCTTGCCGCAGGCTAGAATAGGCGATTCGCGCGGCTCGGATATATAGACCTTGATGGCGGGATTTTTCTCTTTCAGGTATTTGGCGGTGCCGGTTACGGTGCCACCAGTGCCCTGGCACATTATAAAAACGTCCACCTGGCCCCCGGTTTGCTCCCAGATCTCCGGCCCGGTATGTTCATAATGGGCGGCCAGGTTCTCAGCCCGGTAGAACTGCCCGATTTCGAATACTTGATCCCCATAACGTTGTTTGATCCGGGCCACTTCTTCCAGCACCAGGTCCACGTCGGTCTCTGCTCCAGGAGTAAGTACGAGTTCGGCTCCGTAGGCAGCGATGGTCTTCTTGCGTTCCTCGCTCATTCCCTCCGGCATCACGATTATGACCCGGTAGCCCTTGCAGGCTCCCACCATAGCGGTTGAAATCCCGGTATTTCCTGTGGTCCCTTCCAGCAGGATCATACCCGGTTTAAGATCCCCGCGTTCTTCAGCCTTCTCTATAATCTTGTGGGCGACCCGGTCCTTAAGACTGCCGCTGGGGTTGACGTACTCAAGTTTGACCGCGATGTCGGCGTTGACATCGGCGGCAATCTTACCCAAACGGATCAAAGGGGTTCTTCCCACCGCTTCCAATACACTGTCCGCCATCCCGGCGTTGGCATTCCAATCCATCCAATTACCTCCTATACACTTGTTATAATATCCATTCGGTTCCGAAGACCAGAGAACGGCGCAGCGTGCGTGTTTCCTCCTCGGGCATGGATTTGATGAAATCGGGTAAATTGTCCAGGTTATCCCGGTACAGTTTTACCAGTTCGCTGAAAAAGCGGTCGCGTAACTCGGGTCTGCGCAGGGTTATACCCAGGTTGGCGAGGATCTCTGACCAGCGGTTGTTGGTTTCTATCTCATAGTCGGTCAGGTCGTCGAAGAAACGCCGCCAATCCTGCAAACTGTCTTCTTCCATCCATCCTATACCGGCGCACACGAAATGCCGGCATACCGATTCCCGCAAATGCTGGGGCAGGGTGCACCCTCCCGCTTGGCTATGAAAGCGGCACCGGTAGCTTTCTCCGTCGATGACGTTATTGACTGTCACTGAAGCGTCGAGAATAGTCAAGTGATCAAGGGAGAATATGTGGCGGAGGAGGTCCGGTTCATTTATATAAAGATATACAAGGTCAGTGGGATAAAAAACCGGAGAATAAAAACCACAGCAACCTTTGTCATCCTGGCGGGGGCAGCGGGCACACAGGTCCACCTCTATGAAACTGCGTAGCCCCAGATTATGAAAGACCAGGGTGATTTCAGTTTCCATGGCAGTAACTCTCCTTTCCGGTGGGTGGTAATAATCCCCGAAGACGCAAATCATACTTAATAATTATACAAAAGATCAGCTTCTTTTGCTCTCTCATTTATACTTTTGCCGCTAATTTGCATATTCTAGGGGCAATCGTTATGATTATGCTTAAGAATCGGTCGGAACGTAAACGAATCGTCCCGATTACCCGCGGGATGTGGAACGAAACGTCAGTGCACCATGTCGAGCCGACCTACCAATTCCGAATAGGGTGAAGTGAAATGGCAATAAGAAGCCTGGGCATTATCGGAGGTACATTCAATCCCATACATTACGGACACCTGATTGCGGCCGAATTTACCCGCGAGGCCTTTGCCCTGGATCGTATAATATTCGTCCCGTCGTGCCGTCCACCTCATAAGAATCCGGAAGAGATCCTGGACAGCCGGCATCGTTTGGCCATGGTAGAGATAGCGGTTCGTGGCAATCCCTTCTTTTCCGTATCGACCTTGGAGATCGACAGACAAGGTCTCTCCTATTCTGTGGAGACGGTGGATTCTATCCGGAGTATGCACCCCGGAACCAACCTGTATTTTATCCTGGGGATAGATGCCTTCATGCTTATGAACACCTGGAAGGATACCGAGCGTCTGGCCGAATTGTGCAGTATGATCGTGGTAACCCGCCCCGGCTATGAACTGAACCCGGCAGATGAATGCTTTGCAGGGGTACCACTGCTGATGTGGCAGAAGATGGAGGTTATCGCCATACCAGGCTTTGAAATATCGTCGAGTGCTATCCGGGAACGGGTTGCCCAAAGAAAAACGATAAGATACCTGCTTCCTTCCGGAGTGGAGGATTATATTCATACAAATCAGCTATACAGGGGCGATCCGGATGATTTATAATGACGCCCAGGCAGAACGGATAGTCAAAAACCGGTTATCGCAAAAACGCTATGAACATAGTGTCGAAGTGGCTCGCACTGCGGAGAGAATGGCGATGGCAGCAGGGCTGGATCCAGGAAAAGCATACGTCACCGGCATTCTGCATGATTATGCCAAAAACCTGAGCGACGGGCAACTGTTGGAAGTGGCCCGGCAGGCAGGGCTGATCACTGATAGCATCGAGGAAGAAAGCCCGTGTCTGCTGCATGCCTCGGTGGGGGCTTATCTATTGGAGACCGGACTGGGTATCAGGGATGTGGAGATTCTTTCGGCGGTGCGGGCCCACACTCTGGGCTCTATGCGTATGAATACCCTGGACAAAATAATCTATCTAGCTGATATGATCGAACCAACCCGTCAATCCTATCCTGGTCTGGAAAGACTGCGCCAACTGGTGGAGCAGGATCTGGATACAGCCATGCTGTTCGGCTTGGAATCGACCATACGTCATTGTCTCGATCGGGGCAGACTGCTGCACCCGACCACGGTGGAAGCCAGAAATCAATTCCTGCGCCGGATGAAGGGCAATTGGCCAGAAGGATAGTCCTGCTCCATGGGTTTGTCGTGGATGGGGATTGATTCTGGTAAAATAATATGATGATTATTGTAAGGAGGTATCCATTTGGTAACCGAGAAAGACCTGATGCAAATGGTGGTGGATGCGGCTCTGGAGGAAAAAGCAATTGATCTGGTGGTACTGGATGTTTTTGAACAGACCATAATCGCCGATTATTTTGTGATTTGCAGCGGCCGCAATATAGTCCAGATTCACAGTATAGCCGATAATGTCGAGAAACACCTGCAGGCACAGGGGATTTCGGTCCTCCGAAGGGACGGTTATCAACAAGGGACCTGGGTAGTGTTGGACTATGGATCCACGATACTGCATATCTTCCGTCAGGAGGAGCGTGACCATTACCAACTGGAGGATCTGTGGGCCGATGCCCGCAAGATAACGATGGAAACCGGCAATTAGAAAATAACTACCGCTTCCTGATCAAGCCGGAGGGCCTGGGATTACCAATCAATGGCTGACGGTGAAAACAATCGTGTTGCAGTGAGAAGCCCGCAGTCCAAACCTTAACGGCATGGATTACGGGCTTTGATGTGGAGATCGGATCCAAAATCTTCGGCTTTAAGCAGCCTACCGCGCTACGATATTGACCAGTTTCCCGGGCACCACAATGGTCTTGACTATCTGTTTACCGCCCAATAGTTCCTGTATTTTAGGTTGGGCCAGAGCCAGTTGCTGCAATTCGGAATCGCTTACGTTGGCGGGGACCATGATTCGATCCCTGACTTTGCCGCTGATCTGTATCGCGATCTCTATCTCGTTCTGCACTAAGGCTTCAGCATCCCAGCGCGGCCAGCTTTGATGGCTGACACTATCCTGGTGCCCGCATATCTGCCATAACTCCTCGCAGATATGAGGCGAGAAGGGGCTTAACAGCACGATCATGGTTTCGACCGCTTCTTTCAATACCGACAAGTCCTGTTCATCTTCATCGAGGTAGGCGCTTAGCATATTATTAAGTTCCATGATCGCACTTATGGCGGTATTAAAATTAAACCGCAGCTCAATATCCTCGCTCACCTTCTTGATGGTGGCATGGGTTTTATAGCGCAGTTGGCGGGCCTTTCCTTCGAGCTGGCCGAATTGTGCCGGCAGGCTGATGTCGCGGATGTCATCAGCGCAGCTGTTGACCACCCGCCACACCCGGTTCAGGAATCGGGACGACCCCTCCACACCCTGGTCGCTCCATTCCAGATCGCGCTCCGGCGGGGAGGCGAAAAGGATAAACAAGCGGGCGGTGTCAGCTCCGTAGGTGTTGATAATATCCTCGGGGCTGACTACGTTGCCTTTTGATTTGGACATCTTGGAGCCATCTTTCAATACCATACCCTGGGTAAGCAGATTGGTGAAAGGCTCGTCGCAAGACAGAAATCCCTGGTCATATAAAAACTTGGTGAAGAAACGGGAGTACATCAGGTGCAATATGGCATGCTCCACCCCGCCGATGTATTGGTCCACCGGCATCCAGTAGTCGACGGCTTCCTTGCTGAAGGGAAGGGTGCTGTTATGGGGATCGCAAAACCGCTCGAAGTACCAGGAAGAGCATACAAACGTATCCATGGTGTCTGTTTCCCGGCGGGCGGGGCCTCCGCAGGAAGGGCATTCCGTCTTGTAGAAGGACTCTACGTAATTCAAGGGTGACTCACCCGAGGGACGGAATTCGACATCCTCCGGCAGTAAAACCGGCAGATCAGCCTCCGCTACCGGAGTCAAACCGCACTTTTCGCAGTATACCATAGGTATGGGACAGCCCCAATAGCGCTGGCGGGAGATCAGCCAGTCGCGCAGACGAAAGTTGATCGTGCCTTTCCCAATACCTTTTTCCTGCATGTAAGCAATAACCTGCTGCTTTCCCTCTGCCACGCTGAAGCCATTAAAAGACCCCGAGTTTACCATTACCCCGTCATCTTCGTAGGCTTCCTTCATACTATCCCCATCGGCAGGCGAATCGGGAGACTTGATGACTACTTTTACCGGTAAACCGTATTTGCGAGCAAACTCAAAGTCACGCTGGTCATGGGCAGGGACAGCCATAATAGCTCCAGTGCCATAATCCATCACGACATAGTTGGCGATCCAGATCGGTATCCGGTCTCCATTCATGGGATTGATGGCATAAGCGCCGGTGAAAACCCCTTCTTTTTCTGTATCAGTGGAGGTTCTCTCGACCTCGCTGAGGAATTGCATCCGGTGTACGAATTCCTTTACCTTATCTTCCTGGGGGGTTCCCCTGCTTATGGTTTCCACCAGCGGGTGTTCCGGAGACAGGACCATATAGGTTATCCCGAATACAGTATCCGGTCGGGTGGTGAATACAGTCATTATTTCGCTGCTGTTTTCGATCTGCAGGTCGAATTGGCAGCCTTCGCTGCGGCCTATCCAGTTGCGCTGCATGATCTTGACCTTGTCCGGCCATCCGGGCAGCTTGTCGAGGTCATCCAACAAGCGCTGGGCGTAGTCGGTTATCTTGAAAAACCATTGGGCCAGCTTCCGTTTGGTAACCACCGTGTCGCATCGCTCACAAGCGCCGTCAACGACCTGTTCGTTGGCCAGCACAGTCTGGCAGGACGGGCACCAGTTGACGGCAGCGCTTTTCTTGTAGGCTAAGCCGTTTTCGTAGAGTTTCAAGAACATCCATTGGGTGAATTTGTAATAGTCAGGTTTGCAGCTGGCCAATTCTCGGTCCCAATCATAGCTAATACCCAAGGTGTTAAGCTGCGCTTTCATATTCTCGATGTTGGCATAGGTCCAGCGAGCCGGGTGAGCCCCATGCTTTATGGCCGCATTTTCTGCGGGCAGGCCGAAAGCGTCCCAACCCATGGGATGTAAAACATTATAGCCATTCATGGACTTGAAACGGGCTACCACATCGCCGATGGCGTAATTGCGGACATGGCCCATATGCAGGTTGCCGGAGGGATAAGGAAACATCTCCAGGTCATAATACTTCGGCCGGTCCGGATCCTCGAAAACCTTGAAGAAGTTGTGCTGGGTCCAATAGTTTTGCCATTTAGGTTCGATTGCTTTGAAATCGTATTGGCGTTCCATACAAGCCTCCTTATCATTTGTTCAGAAATCAAAAAACCCTCATCCCAGATAGGGACGAGAGCAATTTTCCCGCGGTGCCACCCATTTTGACAAGTATAATATGGTGGAGCTAGTGGGATTCGAACCCACGGCCTCTTGAATGCCATTCAAGCGCGATCCCAACTTCGCCATAGCCCCACAACTTGACCACTCGTAATGATAACGGTATAACCGCTCCAGGCTAATCAATTCACCTGCAGTGCTCCCTCGGCGAGTTCGACAATGTGCTTGCCACCTTCCACCAATCGGTGACTCTCTGTCTAAGGATTGCCTACTACTCCGATTCATCGCATATTCTCTCTTCATTTGACATTAGCCATTATAAAATAACTGTCCTGCAAAGTCAAACCAATTCTGACACAAACGATTCCCGAGTTATTTGCTTGCCAAATCAACCTTATCGAGCCAAGTCAACCCGAAATAGATAACAAAAAAGGAAATAACAGGGAAATATAGAATAACCAAATGGGGCGGTGAGATAATTGTTAGATATGGACAAAAAATATTTGATCGCGGCAGTGGTGTTGATTATGGTCTTAGTCTTTAGCGGGGGCATGAAATATGCTCAGTACCGGGACCAACAAAAGCAAGAGCTCATAGTCCTGGAAGAGCCGTCTCCGGCGGCCGACAACCAACCAGAGGAGGTGATCCAGGTTTACGTCATCGGTGCGGTATCCAATCCGGGTGTATTTAAATTAACGCCGGATGCCCGAATATTGGAGGCAGTCGAAATGGCTCGGCCTTTGCCCGAGGCTGACCTGGAGAAGATAAATCTGGCCCAGAAGTTGGGGGACGGGGATGCTGTGATGGTGCCGCGGCAGGGGGAAGAACCCGACGCCACCTCCCTCGACCGCAGCATGACGGGTTTAGTGGGTGCAACCGCAGCGACCTCCACCGGAAAGGTGAACATAAACAATGCCTCCGTTCAGGAGCTTGATGAACGGTTGCCTGGTATCGGCCCCGCCTTGGCTCAGCGAATCATAGACTACCGCACCCTGCACGGTCGATTTTCCCGGACGGAGGAATTAAAGGAGGTCAGCGGCATCGGTGATAAAAAATATGCCGAACTGCAGGACCTGGTAACGGTTAGGTAGACTGCCATGTTGTTATCATGGCCGGCGGTATTGATATGTTTGGGCAGCGGTATATTGGCGGCATATTTTCAAGTCTGGCTTTTTACAGCGGTGCTGGTGGCGATTGCCGTGATGACAGGCTTGATGAGGCCTCAAACCCGGCGGCAATTGGCGGCCGCAGGGGGGGTGGCATTAGCCGGTATCATGATCTATGTCTTAAACGTGCCGCCGTTTCCTGCCGATTTGGAGGAGCAGGCTGTCGTTAAGGTAATTGGGCGAGTCGCCAGCATTCCTTATTTTAATGGTGACAAGACGGTTTTTATGGTGGAAACCAACAACCGTTCCCCCTATAGACAACGGCTGCGGGTGGTATGCTTGTTTCCGGTTGATTTTCACCGTGGGGACCGGGTGTACTTGGAGGGACGGCTCAAGCCGCCCCGGCCACCCGGCAATCCTGGCCAATTCGATTTTCCTCGGTATTTGATCACTCAGGGTGTTTATTACAACCTGACAGTGTCCGATAGTGCTAATACTCACTTGGTTGAGGCCGGGCGCGGGCCGTTAATTTGGATGGACAGCCTGCGCAGCCAGGCAGAGGACGTAACCCGCCAAGCTTTGCCGCAAGCGGAAGCGGCTATCCTATTGGGCATGATCTGGGGCGGGCGAGCTGATATGGACGACCAGCAGTATGAAGACTTCCAAAACACGGGCATCGTCCATATTTTCTCGGTAGGTGGCCTGCATGTCGGGTTTTTGCTGCTCTTTATCAACATGCTGGCCTCGTTAGCAGGATTGGGCAACCGGGGCCGGTTTGTTTCGGGAATTGCAGCATTACTGGTCTATGGCACCATGGTAGCCTGGCCGCCTCCGGTAATTAGGGCCGTCCTGATGGGGGTGTTGGGATTGGTCGCCTATCTCAGTGGTCGGGAAAACGGTCTGTTGAATGCCTTGTCCATTGCCGGGATTATTATGCTTCTGGTCAATCCCGCTTCCCTTTTCGACCTTAGCTTTCAGTTGACCATGCTGGCTACTGGCGGTCTGGTTTATCTATTTCCCAAACTGCGGTCGTTGCTGCCCGGCAGCAGTTGGATCAAAGACATCGCCCTACTTCCGGTATGCGCAGAAATAGCCATCCTGCCGTTGATTGCTTATCATTTCAACATCTTTACACCCTGTTCTCTGCTAACCAATATAGCTACCACCTACCTGGCCGGAGCGGCTGTGATTCTTGGCTTCACGGCCAGTATCTTGGCCCCCTTCTCATTTGCTTTGGCTGCCCTGTTTCTGCAACCGGCGGGAATGTTCATCGATTTGATCGTGGCAGTGGTTGACTGGATCAAGGATCTCCCCGGTGCCTATCTCTATGTAGCCAGTCCCTCAATGGTACGCATAGGGCTGTATTATGCGCTCATAGCTCTGGCGTTGCTGTCTCTGCAAATGGCAAGCCTCCGGAAATTATTTAAACCGGCGCTGGGCATTTTGCTGATATGGTTGGTCGTCCTGGTCATACCGCCAGGATTCCATGACAGGGATGAGCTCGAAATGGTGTTCATCGATGTAGGCCAGGGTGACTCTATTTTTATCAAGACTCCGGGGGGCAAGACTGTACTGGTGGATGGAGGGGGCAGTCAGTTATTCGATGTCGGGCGCAAGGTGGTCCTGCCTTACTTGCATCATCGGGGCATACGCAGCTTGGATCTGGTGATCAGTACTCATGCCGATATCGATCACCTACAGGGACTGGTTAGGGTTGTAGACGCCATGCCGGTCAGGCAACTGGGGATACCTGCTGCCCTGGCGAATGATGAAGGATACCGGCCTCTTCACGACTTGGCCGCGGAAAAAAACATCCCTACGTTGTATTTGGAGGCGGGTCAATCGCTCCGGGTGGAAGAAGGGATGCAAGTGGAAATTTTGAATCCACCAAAGCAGGCTGGCGGGGACGACGCAAACGAGGAATCGGTGGTGCTCAGCATCAGCCATGGAAGTTATACAGCCTTGCTTACCGGTGATGTGTCAGCTGCCCGGTTGGCTTTGATGGGCGAACGGTTGGATCCGGTTACAATCCTTAAAATACCCCACCATGGCAGCAAGGGATCTTTAGCCCGGGGTTTTTATCAGAAAACCGACCCTGCTTGGGCGGTCATTTCGGTGGGGGCCGACAACCCCTTCGGACATCCTCACCCACTGGTGGTAGCAGCTCTCCAGGAATCAGGGGCTCGAATCCTACGCACCGATCTGCAGGGTGCCATAACCATCTTCAGCAATGGCTATGATTATCACATCCAGACCCATATTTTAAATCAGCCCTAGGTTGGGGCTGCATACTAATCACCCTGCTATCTTCATACCTTTAAATAGGAGGGTGAAATGACAAGCAACAATTTTTTGCGGGGAGAAAAGGTCGGCAGGTTGATGGTCAGACTATCTCTGCCGGCCATATCCGGTATGATAATTTTTTCCCTGTTCAGCCTGGTCGACACCTTTTTTGTGGCCCAGTTGGGCATACAGGCTCTAGCCGCCATCACCCTGTGTGTGCCGATTGAGATACTGCTGGTTTCGGTGGGATCTGCCACCGGAGTGGGGATTACTTCGCTTTTGTCACGCACCCTGGGCCAGGAGAATTATTCCCAGGCTGACAACATTGCCTGGCACGGACTGATTATCTGTCTGTTTTATGGGCTTTTGTTTTCATGGCTGGGGGTGATCAATGTTGATCGCCTCCTGCTCCTGTTTGGGTGCACCCCTGAGCTGCAGGGATTGTGCCGTGAGTATCTCAGCATTATTCTATTGGGCAGCCTGTTCACCTTTATCCCCATGACCTGCGGCAATATACTGCAAGGGGAAGGGAATACCATCCTACCCATGTTTACCGCGCTGGCCGCCATAATCGTCAACGTCATGCTGGACCCGCTGTTTATCTTTGGTTGGGGACCGCTGCCGCCAATGGGTCTAGCTGGGGCAGCCTGGGCTGATGTGGTCGCCCAAGCATTCTGCTCGGTAATAGCCTTGGCCACCATGTATCGGTCTCGGGTCTACCTGTCCTGGTCAAGAGGCCATTTCCGCCCGGACATCCTGGTATTGATCGAAATCTACCGGGTCGGATTACCAACCCTGCTAATGGAATTATTCAGCGTGGGGCTTTTGGTATTTTTCAACAAGATATTGATGTCGTTCGGCAGTGTAGCCGTGGCAGTGATGGGAATCTTTGCGAGAATACGATCTCTGTTTTATACCCCGGTATACGGGTTGACCCAGGGAACTATGCCCATAATCGGCTTTGCCTATGGCGCCGGCAATCATGACCGGGTCAAGGAGACCATAATCAAGTCGACAATCGTGTCCCTGGTCTTTGTCACTATTGGGTGGCTTGCCATGCAGTTCAATTCTCATTGGCTGATGCAACGGTTTACCTCCGACCCGGAATTGATCGCTGCCGGCATCTCTTGTATGCGGCTGGCGACCCTGTTTCTGCCGGTGATGGGGCCCATTATAATCCTGGGCAGTGTGTTGCAGGCAATGGGGCGGGGATTCAGCGCTATGGTACTGTCCATGACCCGGCAGGCTGTTTTTTTTATCCCATCGATACTGGTGCTGTCGCACTGGTGGGGCATAAGTGGTATGTGGCTGGCGTTTTCAGTTACCGAATTGTTGTCATCCCTACTGGCCTTGGTATTCTTTATCCGCCTCTGGCAAAGCCTCTACCCGTCCCGGCGCAGTCCCGGTTTCCGGTTGCTGATGCCCGGCAATTTGCTGGATCGAGTGACAGCCTGGCTCAAATGGTGATGGCTCATTGTTGAATGGCCCGGCTATTGGATGCTGACAATAAAGAGGCTGCGAAGGCCACTTATACCTATCCGCAGATTAACCTGTATAATAGATAATTATAGGAAAATCCGCTTGGCAGGCGAGGTGCATGAAATATGAATGGAAATACGGCATACCTGTTATGGGGTCCGGAGCGTTATCTGATCAACCAAAAGATTGAGGAGCTTGTGGCAGGAATGTCCACCATCGGAGAACCGCCCGAGGTTCTGTATGTAGATGGTGATGAATCATCCCCGTCGGAATTGGGTCAGATACTGGAGTTCAGTCCCCTGTTTGCCATGTCCCGGATAGTAATAATAAGAAATCCGAACTGGCTCGGGAAGTCACCCCGCGGTGCAAAAAAGATGGAGAGGTATCGGCAGGTATTTGAGGATTACTTCCAACACGATTACCAGGGTCAGATTCTGGTCTTGACTGCCGAAGAAAACAACAGTGCGAATCCGATAACCAAAATGCTGCAGAAACATGCCCGGGTCATCAACATCAAGCCTCTGGCGGCTAGGGATCTGGAAAAATGGAGCCTGGAGGAACTGGAAAAACGCGGGGTAAGGGTTGCCCCCCCCGTGCTGAATCGGATCTCAAGCAGTGGCCAGGATATGTATTACCTCGAGAATATGTTTGACAAGCTGTCACTGCTGAATCGGGAGGAATTATGGAACGTGGCGGAAATCGATGCGCATTTGGACAGCTGCCAGGAGATAAGTGTATTTAAACTCATCGATGCTTTGCTGAATCGTAATGTCAGAGCCTCGCTGGACGCATTCAGTCAATTGATGGAGCAAGGGCAATCCCATCTCATGATACTGGCCATGATTATCCAGCAGTTTGTCACCTACAGCAAAGTGAAGTTCTATATCGAAGCTGACTACGACATTCCCCGGATAGCTCAAGCTACCGGATTCAAGGATTTTTCCATCCGGAAGATGCGGGACAAATCCTCCAAATTCAGCCCGGAGGAGGTCCGCAGGGTCTTTGAAATACTCTTGGAAGTTGATACTACCTTCAAGAGCGCCAGCAAGGATCCCCGCATCGTTATGGAAACCCTGCTGGTGGATATCTGCAGCCGCTTATAGAGGAACTAATAGGGGCATTAATAATCCCTCAGGTATATGGGAGCTGCGTTGACATACAAAAACCCGCTCGGTTGAGCGGGTTTCACTTAGAAGCTCTTATTTTGCCAGCGCGTTGAATTTCTTGGTCAGCCGCGACTTTTTCCGGGCGGCGTTGTTTTTGTGTAATATTCCCTTGGACACGCTTTTATCTATCAGGGAGGTTGCCTGCAACAGTTTTTCCCTGCTGGTATCCATGTCATCGCCCGCCAACGACAGTTCGAATCCCTTGATACTGGTCTTCAGAGAACTCTTGTAAGCCTTATTTCTGACCCTGGCTTTCTCTGCATTTCGGGCTCTTTTAGCAGGAGTCTTGCTTTTTGCCACTCTTTCACCTCCTTGGATATTTAAAGCTAACAGAGATACTATATCACTCTGGATTATTATTTGCAATGCTCAAGGCATAGCTTTTTTTTGCTGGCGGTATACTAGTCAGAGAATGTTCTCGTCTTGTCCCACTTTTTTGTTCTATTTGCAGCTGATTGGAATAGAATTTATCAGCACTGGGCAGCGAGGTGAGAGCATTGCGAAGGCGAAACTTCCTTTCCTTTCTTAAAGGAATTGTGTTTGTACAGATTTTTCTGGTAGTCATAATAGTAGGTTTGAGCATGGACCTCAACCGCAAGTACACTGAAGGGGTGCAATTCCTGAGCTTCGAAAGTCTTCTCTGGCCGTTCTCCGGCGTGCAAATCACAGAAAGACAGGCTGAAATGCTGCTGCAGGAGAACAACGTCCTGATGGCCGGGTTGGACAACTCTCCCGGCCGGATGCTGGATGAGGGCTACGGTGCTCCCACGGCTCCGGAAAAAATGCTCAGCGCCCATATTCAGGCTTTGGCGTTCGCGGAAAATCCCCAGGCCGATGACGCCGTTGATCCGGAGGAGGATCTGAGTATGGCGGCGAAAGAGACTGAAGAAGCTGAGGAAACGGGGGTGGTTGATCCTGAAACGTTGGCGCGTTTGCAGAAAAGCCAGGTTTTCTTGTATTGTACCCACAGTGGTGAAACCTACATTCCTAATAGCGGTAAGGCGCGCTTGGATGGTAAACGCGGTCTGATAAACCAGGTGGCCGCCACTCTGGAGAAATCATTTCAGGAAATCGGTTTACCAGCCCAGTTCATAGATACCGTCCATGATACCGATTACAACAAGAGCTATACCAAGTCCCGTGAGACGGTGACCAAAATAGTAAAGGCCAATAAGAATATTATCGGTCTGTTCGATATTCACCGTGACAGTATACCCGGGGAAGGCAAGGCCTCCACCATAACTGTCAATGGCAAGAAGTGTGCCCGTATCCTGATTGTGGTAGGGACCAACGAACGTAAGCCGCATCCGCATTGGAAGGAGAATTACGCCTTCGCGGAAAAGATCTACAAGGCGGGGGAAGAGATGTATCCCGGTCTTATCAAAGGAGTAGTCACCAAGTCCGGAACCTACCACCAGGAATACCACCCCCACGCATTGCTGCTGGAATTTGGCAGTGATACCAACAATCTGGAAGAGGTTAGCCGGAGTGCTCAATTATTTGCCGAGATTTTGGTGGAAGTAGTGAAGGAGGGCGATTAGGAATGTGGGTGAGATTGGGCCGGTTTTCTCTGGTTCTGGTGACAGTGGTTTTGGCTGGTTTGGGCCTCACCTTGTCAGCCCACGGCATAAACAGCTTGACATTGAATCAGCCACCCTTAGTGATGGTACAATTTGGTGACGATGTTATCCATGTACAAGCGCTGGGAGAAAGCTTAAGCATAAACGGGCAAACCATTGAGGAAACAGAACATAGGCTGGGTCAAACGCTGCAGAGGCAGGCTTGGAGGGTGTTACGGCAAATGGGACAGGCCATAGCTGAGTTTACCCAACTGGTATACTGAGGCTGGCCAGTTTAAAACCGATCCGATCGGTTAGCCCGATCGGTCAGCCGGTCGGATCTTCATTTGCGCTCTTTAATGCCTTGGTACAGGACCAGAACCACCAAGATGAGGGCGCCGGCTAGTCTCAGCAGTGAGCCTACCGCCGGGTTCAGGTTTTCCAATCCCAATCCGGAAAAATAGAGCAATACCCCAAGGCCAACCACCAACTGCTGAGTGCGGCTGTCCTTTAACACCGGCCAGTTGATAGAAACATAAAAACCCACCAAAACTGCAGGCAGCAGAAAAGTCAGCAAGACATCGGACATATCCAGATATCACCTCCATTTCTCTCAATCCATAATACCAGAAGACAGTGAAAATTAAAAATCTCCCCCCTCAACTGGCCGATTGTAGACGATGGCGTTGATAGGGTATAATGAAGGGCGTTAAACTGGACTTATGCAATTCTGATGGAGGTTGCTTGATTGCAGGAGCGAATAAGAAATTTTAGCATTATTGCCCATATCGACCACGGCAAATCTACCTTGGCTGATCGCCTGCTGCAGATTACGGGTGCCTTAACCGCCAGGGAGATGCGGGAACAGTTCTTGGATAAGATGGACCTGGAGCGGGAGAAGGGGATCACCATTAAACTGCAGCCGGTGCGTCTTAATTATACGGCCCGCAACGGACAGACCTATATCCTCAATCTGATCGATACCCCCGGCCACGTGGATTTTGCCTATGAGGTATCCAGGAGTCTGGCGGCTTGCGAAGGAGCCTTGCTGGTAGTGGATGCTTCCCAGGGTATAGAAGCCCAAACCTTAGCCAATGTCTACATGGCCATGGATATGAATCTGGAGATAATCGGAGTGGTCAACAAGATAGACCTTCCCGGGGCCGAACCGGAAACGGTCAAGCAGGAGATGGAGAACGTACTGGGATTGGACCAGTCCGAGATTATTTCAATATCGGCCAAACTGGGCATAGGGATCGAGGATGTTCTAGAGGCCATTGTGGAAAGAATACCGCCTCCCAAGGCTGACCTGCAAGGAGAGATGCGGGCTTTGATATTCGATTCCTATTTTGACGCTTATAAAGGGGCCATTTCCTACATCCGGATGGATTCAGGGGAATTACGCAAGGGTGATATAATCCGGATGATGTCTAGCGGGAAGGATTTTGAGGTTACCGAGATAGGGGTGTTATCACCTTTTATGACGGCGGTGGAGAGCTTGAAGGCCGGGGAGGTAGGTTACCTGGCGGCCGCCATAAAGAATGTAACCGACACTAAGGTTGGCGATACCATAACTCTGGCGGCGAATCCAGCCCGGCAACCCCTGGAAGGTTACCAAGAGGTTAAACCGGTGGTGTTTTGTGGTTTGTATCCGTTGGAGAATAATGATTTCGAACGGTTGCGGGATGCCCTGGAAAAACTGAAATTGAATGATTCGTCGCTGGTCTACGAACCCGAGTCCTCCGACGCGTTGGGACTGGGCTTCCGGTGCGGATTCCTGGGTCTGCTGCACTTGGAAATAGTAAAAGAGCGGTTGGAACGCGAGTATGACCTGACTTTGATGGCTACTGCCCCCAGCGTGATATATCGGTTGATATTGACTGACGGGACCGAGATTTCGGTTCGCAACCCCAGTCATTGGCCTGATGCGCAGCGAATCGGCCAAGTCATGGAGCCTTTTGTCAAGGCTTCCATAATGGTACCTAACGAATATGTCGGTCCGATAATGGAGCTTTGCCAGGAGAAACGCGGTCAATTCATAAACATGGAATACCTGACCCCGCACCGGGTGGTACTTAGCTATAGTCTTCCCCTAGCGGAAATTCTGGTGGATTTTTTTGATGGACTGAAATCGAGAACCAGGGGTTATGCTTCTCTGGACTATGACATGCGGGGATATGAAGCATCGGATCTGGTGAAACTGGATATTATGCTAAACGGGGAGACGGTTGATGCCTTGAGTACCATTTGCCATAAGGACAAAGCGTACTATCGCGCCCGAGCCCTGGTGGAGAGATTGCGCCGTATCATTCCCCGCCAACTGTACGAGGTGGCTATCCAAGCCTCCATAGGCAACCGGGTAATTGCCCGAGAGTCGGTAAAAGCCATGCGTAAAGACGTGCTGGCCAAATGCTATGGCGGGGATATTACCCGTAAGAAAAAACTGCTGGAAAAACAAAAGGAAGGCAAAAAGCGCATGAAGCAAATCGGGCGGGTGGAAGTTCCCCGCGATGCTTTCATGTCCGTAATGGAAATTGACGGTGACAAGAAATCCTAATTCAATGGGGATCTATGTGCACATCCCGTTCTGCCTGAGCAAATGCAGTTACTGCGATTTCTACTCCCTGCCCACCGACGATGCCGAGCTGTTCGACCAATATTCCAGTTGCCTGGTGGAGGAATTGACCCGGCGGGCGGCCGATTACCGACTCCCCTTCGCCAGCATTTATCTCGGCGGCGGTACCCCCAGCCTCCTGGCACCAAAGCATATCGAGCGCATTATAGATACCATCTATAAATGCTATCAAGCCGGCAACGATCCAGAAATTACTCTTGAAGTAAATCCGGCCACCGTAGACCGACAGGATTTGGAGGATTTCCGCCGGGTTGGCATTAATCGTCTATCCATAGGTGTACAGAGTTTTATCAACCGCGAGCTAAAAATTTTAGGGAGAATGCACGACAGCCAGCAGGCCAGTCAATGCATAGATTGGTCTCATCAGGCCGGTTTTGACAATGTCAGCGTGGATTTGATTTATGGAATACCCGGACAGAATAAGGAGGACTGGCTGGCCAGCCTGATTCAGGCCGTGAATCATGAGCCGCAGCACATCTCAACCTATTTGCTGCAACTGGAACCGGACGTACCGTTGGCCCGCCGGATCGTTTCAGGGGCCTTGGCGATGCTGAATGATAAAGAGGAATCGGACCTTTATTATCTGGCTCGGGATTATCTATTGGAGGCGGATTACCAGCATTATGAGTTGTCCAATTATGCCCATAGAGACCGAAAAAGTCAACATAATATGGGCTATTGGGGAGTCTGTCCTTATTTGGGAGTAGGAGTAGGAGCGGTCAGCTTCGATGGCCGGCAGCGCAGCATGAATTCCCCTCCCTTGGTAGAATACCTGATCGCTTTATCGCATTCAGTTCTGCCGCGCCGGCAAATACTGGAAACCATGGGCCGTCGTGAGCAACTGTCCGAGGCTCTGGTAATGGGATTGCGGCTGATGGAGGGGATTGAACCGGGAGCACTATGTCGAAGGTTCGGGAAGGATATCTGGCGGCCTTTTCAAGTAACCATCGACCGTTTGGCATCCCAGGGTTTATTAGTCGTCGAGCCAGACAGGGTCTATTTGCCTCCCCAGGTTTATTTCATTTCCAACGCGGTATTTAGAGAGTTTGTGGATTGATACTATAGCTTGACAAGCGATGGTGCAAATGCTATTTTTTAAGAAACTGTTTTTAGCACTCGATTCGGGAGAGTGCTAACAGGCTGGGTGAGTTTATGGAACTTACGGAAAGACAAAGACGAATACTCGAATCCATCATAAAGGACTATGTTTCCACAGCTGAGCCGGTTGGGTCTAGGGCGGTGGTCAAGAAGCATGGTCTTAAAATCAGTGCGGCCACGGTCAGAAATGAGATGGCAGACCTGGAGGAAATGGGATATCTGGAGCAACCCCACACCTCAGCGGGAAGGATTCCATCCGAGGAAGGATTTCGCTACTATGTCGACTTCATGATGGAAAAAGAAAGACTGAGCGATGAGGAGTTGGGTCTGCTTCATGAAGCCCTGGATGACAATATGCAGGAATGGAGCGACGTGGTTCAACGGGTTGGGCATTTTTTGTCCCAGGTAACCAATTACGCTTCGTTTGTTATAGTGCCATCCATTAAACTGAGCCAGTTTCATAGTCTGCAGATCATCCCCATGCAGGAAGGCCAGGCTATTGTGCTGGTGGTAACCGACATCGGTATAATACTGCATCGGCGGATCACGATCCCACCGACTATGCAACTGGATGAGCTTCGAAAGATAGGAGACTTGTTCAATCACGCCTTGCGGGGGAAGAGCCTGCAAGAAATCAAAAGGAGCGATCTGAAGGTTTTGCGGGATGAAATAAGATACCGGCGCCAGGTTATAGACAAGGCTCTTGAAGCTATCGATAACCTTTTGGATCACTCCCAGGATGACCAGGTGGTGATTACAGGTGCTCTTAACATCATAAAGGAACCGGAGTTCAAGGATTTGGACAAACTGCACAAAGTTCTAACCATATTTGAAGAAGACAGGCAGATCAAGGATATACTGCCCGACCAGATTGGTAAAGACGTTACTATCAGGATTGGCAGGGAGAATAAATTAGAAGATATCAAAGAGATGAGCTTGGTTTTCGCCGGTTATAATACTGTGGGCGAAATGGGCAAAATGGGGGTAATCGGCCCGGTGCGGATGGAGTATTGGAAAGCGGCCGGGACGGTTGAATCGGTTAGCCTAATCATAGATCAAATGTTAAAGAGCCGGGGACTGAAATAAAGCAATCCTGATTATCTGATGCGAAGGAGTTATGATGTCAGAAAGTAATATCCATAAAGGTGAAAAGGATGAGAAAACCCAGGCTCTGTTGAGCAATGCCAATGCAGCCCGTTTGCTGGCCCAGACCATAGAAGGAACTATTGGTCCCAAAGGGCTGGACATCATGATGGTGGGAAGCCTCGGTGATGTGGTAATTAGTAACGATGGAGTGACTATCCTAAAACTGATGGCAGTCAATCATCCGGTGGCACGGATGATTATTAACGCAGCCCGGGCTCAGCAGGAACAGGTTGGAGACGGAACTACTACCGCCACTATCCTGGCCGGGACACTGGTGGCGGAAGGCGCCAATCACGTAATTAAAGGAGTGCCGGTCACCCAAATAATTGAAGGGATCAGACTGGGTGTGGAATGGAGCGTGCAGTTGATTGAACAGCACAGCCGCAGCATCGATTCAGTGGATGATCCTGTTCTATTTGATGTAGCGGTCACAGCCGGCCGGGGGCAGAAGGATATCGCCAGCTTGGTGCTGGAGGGAGCCCGGATTGTTGGGCAGCAAAAACTGTTGGATCCTGATTACAGGTTCTGCGATGCGGTGGTTGCCCAGGAAGGGGCTGCCAGTAAGGTGTTTACGGGGACTATTATTAATCGGTCCCCGCTTAATAAAGATATGCCTAGATTATTGGAGGACGCCAGAATACTGGTGATAGATGATGCCCTTGCTCCGGAAGATATAGATAATGAATCCCGGCATACCGAAGCTGGATTTTTGCATTATATGGAGAATAAGAAGCGCTATGAAAGCAACCTGCGCAAGATTTGCGGGATGGGCATGACAATGGTATTGGCGGACCGCAGTATAGATGACATCGCCGAACAGATCTTCACTGAGGCCAGCGTGATGGCTGTTCAAAGGGTGTCGCGGCGCGAGCTTGATACCCTGTGCAAGCATAGCGGGGCCCGTAAAATCAAAAGGAGTGCTCTTGATCTCCCCGAGGAGCAGTTAAACAGTTATGTGGGTTATGCCGCTCGGGTTCAAGTCGATGACAAACTGGGCAGTATCTCAGTGCTGGAAGGCGGTGGGCAGGCCCAGGCCACGGTCCTGGTGGGAGCGAACACTGAAGAAGTGGTTGATGAAAAGGAACGTATCGCCCGTGATGCAGCCGCGGCAGTGCAGGCAGCCATCCAAAAAGGTGTCGTTCCCGGCGGGGGGGCAATAGAAGTGTGGAGCGCCCGCCAGTTGGATAGCATGGCTGGTGAGGTGAAGGGGATGGCAGCTTATGGGGTCCAAACGGTAAAGGAGGCATTACTGCGACCCTTCGCGTGCATAGCCGCCAATGCCGGCTTTAATCCCTTGGAGAAAATAAGCCAGGTGATTGCGGAACAAAACCAAAGCAATTCCAGCAGTATGACCTTGGATTGCGACAATGGCAGCATTATCGACGCCTTATCCTATGGCATTGTTGACCCGGCCATGATCAAGATACACGCATTGAAGACGGCTGGGGAAGTTGCCACGGCAATTCTTAGGATCAACACCATAATCAAAATGAAAGATGGGGAATTTAATAAACAAGATTCTATTGAATAGAGGTGAATAAAGACATGAAAGAAGACAATAACGAACAGGGAAACAGCAACCATGTGACGTCAGCTGAGGCACCCGAACCTAACCTGCCTCCTGAAAAGACGGCGGAAGAACGGCTTGCCGAGGAACTACAACAACAAAAGGAAGAAGCCCAAAAGAATTATGACAATTACCTGCGTGCCCTGGCCGAGGTTGAGAACACCAGAAAACGCAGTATTCGAGACCGGGAAGAATATATCAAATACGCTAATGTGGGCATGGTAAAAAAGATCATCCCCATCCTCGACGATCTGCAAAGAGCTATTGAGGCGGCTCATTCGACCAAGGATATTGAAGGTATGCTAAAGGGTGTAGAGATGATCGCCGAGCGGCTCAATGGGGTTTTAAAGGAAGAAGGGGTCACGGCTATCGACAGCGTCGGCAAACCTTTCGATCCTCAATACCATGAGGCACTGACGGTTGAGGCCAGCGAAGACCATCCTCTAAACACGGTTATCGAACAATTTCAGACCGGATATGTAATGCATGACAGAGTAATCCGACCCAGCTTGGTGAAGGTTAGTTCATAATATATGGAGGTGTCAGGTAATGGCAAAAGTAGTAGGTATCGATTTAGGTACAACCAATTCAGTGATCGCAGTGATGGAAGGCGGGGAAGCGGTTGTCATTAATAATATAGAAGGGGAAAGGATCACCCCGTCGGTCGTGGGGTTTTCCAAGACCGGGGAGAGATTGGTAGGCCGGGTAGCCAAACGGCAGGCAACCACCAACCCGGAGAGGACTGTTTCCTCGATAAAACGGCATATGGGGACTGATTATAAAGTCAGTATAGACGGCAAGAAGTATTCCCCACCGGAAATATCAGCCATGATTCTGCAAAAGATGAAAGCCGATGCGGAAAGTTATTTGGGTGAAAAGATTACCAAGGCAGTGATAACGGTACCGGCCTATTTCACCGATTCCCAGCGGCAAGCCACCAAGGATGCAGGTACTATCGCCGGTTTGGAAGTGCTGCGGATTATCAACGAACCCACCGCGGCGGCGCTGGCTTACGGTATGGACAAGGAAGAGAACCAGACCATCATGGTGTTCGACCTGGGTGGAGGGACCTTCGACGTTTCCATACTGGAGATAGGGGATGGTACCTTCGAGGTCAAGGCTACCAGCGGCAACAACCGGCTGGGCGGTGATGACTTCGATGATAGGATTATAAATTGGCTGGTGGATGAGTTCAAGAAGGAGAACGGGGTAGATCTTACCAAAGATAAAATGGCCATGCACCGGCTCAAAGAGGCGGCTGAGAAGGCTAAGCATGAATTATCCAGTCTAATGAGTGTTGATATAAACATACCATATATAACAGCGACGCAGGATGGGCCTTTGCACCTGGAAAGAACGCTTACCCGTGCTCGCTTCAACGAGATGACCGCCGACCTGGTGGAAAAAACGGTAGGCCCCATGAAGCAAGCCATGAAAGACGCCAACCTCAAGGCGAGTGACCTTGACAAGGTTATTTTGGTCGGTGGTTCCACCCGGATACCCGCAGTTCAGGATGCAGTCAAGGCCTTTACCGGCAAGGAGCCGTTCAAAGGCATCAATCCTGACGAGGTAGTGGGACTCGGTGCTGCCATCCAGGCCGGGGTTTTGACCGGTGATGTGACCGACGTGGTTTTACTGGACGTCACCCCTCTATCGTTGGGAATCGAAACCTTGGGAGGTGTTTTCACCAGGATTATAGAGCGCAACACCACCATACCGGTTTCCAAGAGCCAAATATTCACAACCGCGGCCGACAATCAGCCCTCGGTCGATATTCATGTGCTGCAGGGGGAAAGAAAACTGTCCCAGCACAATGTTACCTTGGGTCGTTTCCAGCTTAGCGGTATACCCCCGGCTCCGCGTGGAATTCCGCAGATAGAAGTCAAATTTGACATAGACGTCAATGGCATAGTCAATGTCACTGCCAAAGATCTGGCTACCAACAAAGAACAGAAGATAACTATCACCTCTTCCAGCGGTTTGAGTGATGATGAGATCGAGCGGATGGTGAAGGATGCGGAGCGATTCGCTGAAGAGGATAGCAAACGGTTCAAGGAAATAGAGGCCCGGAACGCTGCTGACAGCATTTTGTATCAAGTTGACAAAAACCTGAAAGAGTTTGAAGATAAGATTGACGAAGCTGACCGGAACGCGGTCAACGATGCCAAAGAACAGCTGCAAAAGGCCTTGGAAGGCAGTGATATGGCGGAGATCGAGCGCTGCACTGAGGAATTGTCCAAAGCTATGTATGCATTCACCAGCAAGATGTACCAGAATGCCAATCCCGGACAAGGTGATCCCGGTACTGGTGCAGATGATGATATAATCGATGCCGACTATAATATCTCTAATGACAAGGACGGCAAATAGGCGAGGCTGATCAGGAAGGTGGGGAAAGATGGCCTCCAAGCGAGACTATTACGAAGTTTTAGGTGTGAGTAAATCGGCTTCTGCTGATGAAATTAAGAAAGCCTATCGGCAGAAAGCGAAGAAATATCATCCCGATGTCAATAAAGAGGATGCTGATGCTGCCGAGAAGTTCAAGGAGGTTGCCGAGGCTTATGAAATCCTCAGCGATTCCCAAAAACGGGCTGCCTACGACCAATATGGGCATGCCGCATTCGATCCTTCCCGAATGGGGGGAGGGGGATTCACCGATTTCGGCGGTATGGGTGGATTCGGGGATATATTCGATATGTTCTTCGGCGGAGTTGGAGGCCAGCGCAGCCGCGGTCCACAGAGAGGCGCGGACCGGGAGGTAAGACTTGACATCAGCTTCGAGGATGCAGTTTTCGGGGCTGAAAAAGAGATGGATCTAATGAGGGTGGAGGATTGCGAAAAATGTGGAGGAAGCGGTGCGGAACCGGGTTCAGCAATCAACACCTGCCCGCAGTGCCAAGGCAGCGGCAGGGTCAGAAACGTCCAGAACACGCCATTTGGGCGTTTTGAGACTACTCACACCTGCAACCGCTGCAACGGGGAAGGCACAATTATCGAAAAACCCTGCAGTGCGTGTAAAGGCCGGGGCAAGGTCAAACGCAAACGGGTTATCAATGTGCGTATCCCGGCAGGGATAGACACCGGAGCCCGGCTGAGAATACAAGGCGAGGGCGAAGAAGGTATCCTTGGCGGTCCTCCTGGAGACCTCTATATAGTAGTGGTAGTCAGAAACCATGCTCGCTTTAAGAGAGACCGGTACACGCTGATCTGTGACCTGGATATTAACATGGTTCAGGCCGCTTTAGGTGCCGAGGTAGAAGTCCCGTTGCTCAGGGGTGACAGTCATCTCTTGCACATTCCGGAAGGGACCCAGCCTGGGGATGTGCTGACTGTAAAGAACAAGGGCATACCTCACTTGCAGGGAAGCCGTAAGGGTGATTTAAAGGTGCGCATCAACGTTAAGATACCCACCCGCTTGAATAAACGGCAAAAGGAACTACTAAGTTCTCTTTTTGAAGGGGAAGACAAAGACAGCAAAAAAGGTTTGTTCGATAAATTAAAAGATGCCATGGGTTAGGGAGCCGGAATAATATGAATTGGAAAGAATTTAGCGTGCTTACCGAGGGAGTTTGCGTAGAAGCCATTGCCGGTATCTTCCACAGCATGGGGTCCGGCGGGGTGATAATCGAAGACCCTCAGGCGGCCAGGAAATATATCAGTGAGAAATGGACGCCGGAATCTGTATCCGAGGATTTTCTAAACCATGAATTTGTGGTAGTGAAGGCCTACTTCCCTGAAGACAACGATGTTTTTGAAGCCTTCTCCAAATCAATAGCTGCGGTGGAAGATAATTTCCAGGTTAAGTGCTCGGTGTTCATCGACGACGTCCGCAATGAAGACTGGGAAGAAAACTGGAAGAAGTATTATCATGCATTTAAAGTAGGTGAGCGTCTGGTAATAAAACCATCGTGGGAAGAATACCATGGCTCGGAAGGAGAAGTCATTGTCAATATTGATCCCGGCATGGCTTTTGGCACTGGCATTCACGCTTCTACCCGTTTTTGCCTTCGGTTTTTGGACCAATATGTACATGGGGGCGAGAATGTCATCGATGCCGGATGCGGTTCGGGGATATTGTCGATTGCCGCCATCAAATTAGGAGCGGCTGGTGTTTTTGCCATGGATATTGATGAATTGGCGGTAAGGATCGCCAGGGAGAACATAGATTTGAACGGGTTGGCAGACAAAATCCTGGTCCAGGCTGGGGATATAGTGACGGAAATTCGCGGCCGGCAAGCAGATATGGTGCTGGCCAATATCACTGCTGAGGTGGTAGTGGAACTCATACCTGAGGCGGCGAAGGTAATTAAGAGTGGCGGCTATTTCTTCGGGTCTGGCATAGTCGATAGCCGTTGGCCATCGGTACAGACTGCCCTGGAGAATAATGGTTTTGTGGTCGAACAGGTATTGCAGGATGTGGATTGGATTGGGGTGGCCGCCCGCCGCCGGTAGGCTCCGGGATGCTATGCATTGAATGCATTCCATGATTAGCAGGGAGACGATTTGAAAAGGATATCATTTTATACCCTTGGTTGTAAGGTAAACCAGGTCGAGACCGAACAAATGATGGAGGATTTCTTGAGGCGGGGTTACCAAGTAGCGGAATTTGGTGACCCTGTTGACGTGTGCATCGTTAATACCTGCACAGTCACTCATATCAGCGACCGGAAGTCCAGAGCCATGCTTAGAAGAGCTATACGGACCAATCCTAACGCTCTGGTAGTGGCTACCGGCTGCCTGGCGCAGGCGGACGGGGAGCGAACTAGAGAAATAGATGGGTTGGACCTGGTAGTCGGCAACCAGGCCAAGGAGTACATCGCAGAAATAGTGGAAACGCATCTGACAACACGGGATGCAGAACAGTCACTATGGTTGGAATCCCCTCATGCGGAGCGGGGATTGCGGCCTTACTTCTATTCCCGACCCCACAAGCGCACCCGGGCTTTTATCAAAATCCAGGACGGCTGTCAGAGTTTCTGCTCTTACTGTGTGGTTCCTTACACCCGGGGGCCGGTTCGCAGCAAGAAGCCGGAGGATGTGGTGACCGAGATTACCCAATTAACGGAGATGGGTTATCAGGAGATAGTGTTGTCCGGGATCCACATCGGGCAGTACGGCCGAGAACTCGAGAATTGGGATCTCACCCGACTGCTCGATTATATTCTTAGTGAAATCAGCGGCGATTACCGCATCCGTTTAAGTTCCATTGAACCCCTGGAGGTGACAGACCGGCTGCTGGAGATGATGTCCGCCGATGCCCGCATGTGCCGGCACTTGCACATACCGTTGCAGAGCGGCAGTGACCGGGTTTTAACCTCCATGAGACGGCGCTACAATCGAGATTACTATCGGCAATTGATCCGGAAAGCGGAGGCCCTATTACCGTCGGCAGCATTTACAGCCGATGTTATGGTGGGTTTCCCCCAAGAAACCGATGCTGATTTTCAAATGACCTTTGATTTGATTGCAGAGCTGCCCATTAGTGATTTGCATGTCTTCAAATATTCCCAACGGACAGGTACACCGGCCGCCACTATGGCGGGACAGATAGAACCGGGGGTCAAACAGCAGCGTAGCCAGCAGCTGCTGGCCCTCGCCGACAGCAAGAAAAAGCAGTTTATAGACCGACATATTGGTAAGGCGGTCCCGGTTGTGACCGAAAAAAAGTTGTCGGAAGGCACGTGTACGGGCTTGAGTGATAATTATATTGAAGTTCGTTTTCCCGGCGGTGACGACTTGGTGGGTAGATTGGTGACGGTCCTGATCGATGAGGCCCATTCCGACTATGCCGTTGGACACCCGATCAGTTATAGGCTTTGATACCAGCCCTGATTGTGAACAGGTGAAAGCCCGGCATCCCTTATTTGCGATTGTTTTAGGGGAGTTCTTCCTCGTTTACTCTCGATTCAATTAAACACCTGCTTTCCAAGCAGGTGCTTTTTATTATTAGAGAAGATAAGCAAAAGCAGATGACATCACATGCAAAATGTAATAATATGTAAATATTAGGGGACGAATTACAAAAACGAACAAGAATCGAGCGTAAGAATTTACTTCGGGGAGGGTATTTAATATGTCGGAATTCAAGTATGAAATTACCAGATCGCTTGGGGTGCTATCGGAAAGCACCAAAGGGTGGCAGAGGGAAGTAAACCTGGTCAGTTGGAATGAACGCCAGCCCAAATTGGACATCAGAGATTGGGGGCCGGAGCACCAAAAGATGGGCAAAGGAGTTAGTTTGACTGTAGGAGAATCAGCCCGGCTAAAGGACATTTTGGACGGTTTGAACTTGCCCAGCGAATCATAAATATTCTTGAAAAAGAGTTGCCAGCCATCGCAAGGATCGATCCCTGCCTGCCAATAGGATAAGTTTTACACGTGCCGCTTGTAATAGGGCTGTTATCTGATAAAATGTAGTATATAGCTTAATTAGTCAAATGTCTTACGTCCTTTAGGACCATAGAATAAGCCTTTTACAAGAGGGAGGTGACATACTGTGACTGCACCCGATTGCCTATTTTGCAAGATTGCAGCCAGGGAGATACCTGCGGAAATGATATACGAAGACGATCAGCTGGTTGCGATCCGCGACATCAATCCAGCTGCGCCGGTCCATTTCTTATTAATTCCCAAAGTTCATATAGCCTCTTTAATGAATGCTAGTCCGGAACATGCGGAGATGCTAGGGAGCATACAGTTGCTGGCCTCTCGCTTGGCGCTTCAGGAAGGAATTGCCGAACAGGGTTTTCGCCTGGTGAACAATTGTGGTGAATGGGGAGGGCAGTCCGTGTACCACCTACATTATCACGTGCTGGGCGGCAAACCGATGGGTTGGCCTCCCGAATAACCTTGACTTGAAGCCATTATGAAATGTAAAATGTAATGGCGTCTATCAGCCCGGTCAGGTGAGGGGAGGGATATAATGAGCGAAGTCAAAGTTGGAAAAAACGAATCCCTGGATAGTGCTCTTAAGCGGTTTAAGCGTACTTGTCAGAAGTCAGGGGTTATGCAAGATATTAGAAAACATGACCACTACGAAAAACCCAGTATTCGTAAGAAAAAGAAGTCTGAGGCAGCCCGTAAGAAGAAAAAGTTTTAACATTAAGATAATGTATGTAAAGAGTCTGGTGGGTGCATAACCTGCCAGGCTTTTTGTTAAACCAGATTAGGGAGGGAAAATGTGTGTCGTTCATGAATAAAGGCATGCAGAACCGGAAACAGAGAAAGGCCATGGTGGCAATTGTAGGACTGGTGTTGGTCTCATTTGTGGTCAGTATTGTAGCTATGGGCATCTGGTAAGACTCTTCAGTTACAGGCAGAATTCAATAAGGCAACAACGTGTCGGTCAACCGGCACTTTTTTTTGTGCTTTTTTCCGGCGTCCGAATTACATAAGCACGCATTCAGGCACCTTGGCAAGCATATATTTAGGTTGACACGTATATATCACCGTAAATTCGGATAAGTTTTCAGAAAAAAGGATATTAATGGAAGTACCGGGGTTGGGAAGAGGAGGATAGAATCATGGATAACAAACGGGAATTGATCAGCAAAGCAATGGCTGATTTTTTGGAGATACCCGCGGATGTCGTGTTGGATTTGCCCAAACTGACCATTACCGGTCGAAATGAGTTGTATCTGGAGAACCATAAAGGGATTATCGAATACTCGACCTCCCGAATGCGGGTCAACCTGAGCCGGGGATACCTGGAGATAAATGGCGAGGGATTGGAAATCCAAGCCTTGATGCCCGATGAAATGAAGGTCATTGGGGAAATAGACAGCATTAGGTATTTGGATTGAACGGAGGGGCACAATGGCTAGCAGGTTTTCCGATCGGGTAGGGGGATTCATTTCGTTACGCCTACGAGGGCAGTACCAGGAGAAAATAATCAACTTGGCCTTGGCCCGGGGAATATATATTTGGGACATTAAACGGGATGGCGAATATCTTTACCTGAAGGTAAGAAATAGCGGTTATGAGGCCTTCAAGGCTATAACTGAAGAACATGGTTTCGAACTGGAGATTCTGAAAAGAGATGGTTTGCCTTTCTACAGAAAAATTCTGAAACGTCGTATTGGATTACTGGGAGGGGCAATTCTGTTCATTGCTGCGCTATATTTAGTCTCCTCGTTTGTATGGTTCGTCGAGGTCAGCGGCAATCAAAAGGTTGATAGTACCGTAATAATAGCGTCAGCAGCCCGTAATGGCATCTATCCGGGGGCAAGCAAATGGAGTTTGAGCCGCATAGAGGCAGAGGAAGCCATGCTGCGAGAACTGAGCGAGCTCTCCTACGTCGAATGCGATATTAAAGGAGTGAGAGCCAACATTAAGGTGGTAGAAAAGATTTTGCCTGATACTCAGGTAAACGGCCCCTGCGATATTGTCGCCCAACGTGATGGAGTGGTAGAAGACATCTTGGTTCTGAATGGCCGGGCCAATGTCCAAAAAGGTGCCGTAGTAGTCAAGGGAGACGTATTGATATCCGGTGTTTTTACTCCTACTCCGCCGATGGAAGGGCTGCCTGTGGATCCCAACGCGATCACCGAGCCAACCCTGGTTAGAGCCCGGGGTCTTGTTCAGGCCCGGACCTGGTATGAAGGGTATGGGGAGGCTAAAAGAGTGCAAGAAGAAACTGTACTTACCGGGGAAAAGTATGTCCGCTTTGTGCTCAAAACCCCATGGCGAGTGGTGGATGTGGTCGGGGCCGGGGATGTTCCTTTTGCGTCCTATGAGCAACTGGAAAGGGCTTGGTCAGGCCCCGGTGATTGGGGGTGGGGGTGGAGCGAGTACCGTGAACAAGAGGTGAAGGTTACCCAATTTAGTGAAAACGAAGCAGTAGAAGCGGCACGGCAGAATGCCTTGGCCAACCTAAAGGATAGCATGGAGGGCAACGTTAAAATAATGGATTCGCGGTTGGAGGTGTTGTCATCCCCAAGTGATTCCATCGTGCGAATAAAGATATTTGTGGAAGGGCTTGAAGACATCGGGACTCCGCGAGCCATCGAGGCCTCGGAAATTAGCAGTTAACCCGGGATTTATGCTATACTTAATCACGAAATACGGTAATGACCGGGAGGTTTATGGCGTTTGGCCGAAAAAGAAAGCAAGTATTCCATCAGAAACAACCAACATGCCGCCATCTTTTTTGGAACTGGAGATGAAAACTTCCGCTATCTGAAGGAAATCAGCGGTGCTGATATGTCTGCTCGGGGAGCAGACATTTATGTACGGGGACCCGAAGAGCAAGTAGATTATACCCTGCAATTGGTAGCAGATTTGATGGAAATCGTGGAGCGGGAAGGGCAACTGAACATCAATGATATCGGTTATGTGGACAAACTCCTCAAGAAGGGGGAGAAGCCAAGTTACCAGGCGATAGTTTCCGGGACTCTTATAACCACGGCTCGAGGGAAAGCCATCAAAGCCAGGACCATGGGCCAAAAGAGATATGTACAAGCTATCCTCAAGGATGATGTCGTGTTTGGCATCGGTCCGGCTGGCACCGGCAAGACTTATCTGGCGGTAGCCATGGCAGCACGCGCTTTGCGCAATAAAGAAGTAGAACGCATAATTTTAGTCCGGCCGGCAGTTGAAGCCGGTGAGAAACTCGGGTTTCTGCCTGGGGATTTGATAGAAAAGGTTAATCCCTACCTGCGACCGCTTTATGATAGCCTCTTCGATATTCTGGGTGTCGATATCACCCAGCGGTATCTTGACAAAAATACGATCGAAATAGCCCCCTTAGCCTATATGCGGGGACGGACCCTGAATAGCGCCTTTATTATTCTTGATGAAGCCCAAAACACTACGCCGCAGCAGATGAAGATGTTCCTGACCCGGTTGGGTTTTGGATCGCAAACGGTTATAACCGGCGATATCACTCAAGTAGACTTGCCCAAGGAAGAATATTCAGGTTTGATCGAGATTCAGAAGATTCTCAGCGGGATCAAGGGAATATCGTTCGAATACTTGGGGAAAGAGGATGTGGTTCGGCATCCCTTGGTGCAAAAGATTATTAACGCCTACGAGGTTTATGAAGACAGGCAGTAGAACGGCCGTTCGAGGAGAATGAGATGAAGTTCGCCAACATGTTCAGGTATGTTATTGATGGGAAACCCAGCCGTATATTGAGAAATCCCAATGTTGTCAAACCGGCAGTGGTTTTTATCTTTATAGCCATTATAGCCACAACTCTTTTCAGCGCCACCAACCCCCAGCAGGTTTCGCTGCGCCTGGATGAAGTCGCCAAACGGAACATTGTTTCGGAGACCAATGCGGTGGTGGTAGATGAAAAGCGGACGGCGGAACTAAGCGAGGAAGCGGCGGCCAAGGTGCAGAAATCTTACCAGGAGGACCGGGAAGCTTTAAACAGCGCCCGTGCCCAGGTGAATGGTGTATACGATGATTTCAAAGCGGTTCTGGCCTCGCCCGAATCCGATAAAAGAACGCCAATAAGAGGACAGTTGGAAGAACTAGTCAGCCGTAATGAGGCCAAGGGGGGATACAATCTGACCACCTTGACCAATTATCTGTTGACTGCCAGCCCTGAGGATTTAGAAAAGATGCGGCAAGCCAGTTTGGGTATCCTGGACAACGTAATGAGCAAACCGATTACCCAGGAGGCTTTGCCTGGTATCTATACGGAGGTAAGCGGGGAAGCTGGCAAAATAGCCTTCAATGCAGCTGCCGTGGAGATAGTTCAGATTATCACCATCGATGCTGTTCGCCCTAATTTGATTTATAACCGGCAGGCTACCGAACTTGCTATTGAACAAGCTCGAAATGCAGTTGAACCAGTGCGTAAGAACGTATTGGCCGGCGAGGTGATCGTCAGGGAAGGCGATCGGGTCACGGCCGAACAAATATCTGTGCTGGAGCAGTTGGGCATACAACGGACAGAAAACTATAGCCTTGTTTTGGTAGGACTGGCTGGTTTTGTTCTATTGACCATATGGCTGGTTCGGGAGTATCTGAAACGCTACCACCGGGATGTTCTGCAGAACGACAAACTGTTGCTGCTGCTGGGTTTGATCGTGGTATTGGTGGTGCTGCTGGCGCGGGCTTTAATTGCGGTGCAAATCGCTGACCGGCCGGAGATAAACGCTATGGCCGGCTATCTGGCCCCGGTCGCGTTCGGATCGATGTTGGTAGCTATTCTGATCGATAACCGTTTAGCTTATTTCATTACAATGATATTGGCACTTTTTGTTGGTTTGCTAACTGAGAGCAATCAACTGGCTTTAATAACCGTGGCCTTTGTGGGGGGTACAGTAGGTGTTTACCGGGTGACCCGGCTAAGCCAAACCGGAGACCTCGCCCGGGCCGGTTTTTACATTGCCATCGCCAATGCGGCAGCGATACTGGCGATGGAGCTGATAACCGGCAGTGTCAATATTAGCGCGGTTTTGGTGGGCATATTGCTGGGCGTCATCAGTGGTATTCTTTCCGCCGTATTGACCATCGGTGCCCTGCCTTATCTAGAGAGTGCCTTCTCCATCACCAGCATGATCAAACTCCTGGAGCTGTCCAATCCCAATCATGAACTTCTCAAAAGGCTTCTGATCGAAGCCCCGGGGACCTACCATCACAGCTTGATGGTTGGCAACCTGGCTGAAGCTTCGGCACAGGCAGTCGGCGCTAATCCTTTACTAGTAAGGGTGGGAGCCTACTTTCATGACATCGGCAAAATCAAACGGCCAGAGTATTTCGTCGAGAACCAGCGTGGTTTTGATGAACCTCACAATAAGATCGCTCCGGCTCTCAGCGCCCTAATAATAATATCTCATGTTAAAGAAGGGGTTGAATTAGCCCGGGAGGCACGTTTACCTGAGGTACTGATCGATTTCATAGCCAGCCATCACGGAACCAGCCTGGCCAAGTATTTCTACACCCAGGCCATAGCCGAGGAGGGTGAAGGCATGGTTAATGAGGATAGTTTCAGATATGAAGGGCCTAAACCCCAGACCAAGGAAGTGGCCCTGGTGATGCTGGCAGATGCTGTGGAAGCGGCCGTTCGTTCCTTGCCCAACCCCAACATGGACAGTATTCGGATTATGGTCAACAAGATTATCCGGGATAAGCTCAATGACCACCAATTGGACGAGTGTGACCTGACTTTCAAGGATTTGGATATATTGGGCGACAGCTTCTGCAACGTTTTAGGCGGTGTGCACCACAAGCGTATAGAATACCCCGATATTGTTCAGGAGCTTACCATAAGGAGGGCCCCGCGTGGAAACGATGATAACCAACCAGCAGACCAGAGTGGAATTTGATCAGCATCTGGAAAATGCCATAACAGCAGTAGCTAACGCTACTGCCCGGCTCCATAACCTGGGACCGGACACGGAGTTGAGTATCCTGTTGGTGGATAACAGCTTTATAAGGAAACTGAACGCCTTTTATCGTAAGCAGGATAAGGCTACCGATGTACTATCTTTTGCGATGAATGAGTTGGGTGAAGATGAACCGGCTGATGAATCGGGGGGAACCAATATTTTGGGCGACATTATTATTTCGCTGGAAAAGGCGCTGGAACAGAGTGAGGAATATGGTCACAGCCTGGCCCGCGAAGTTGGGTTTCTGACTGCCCACGGCATGCTGCACTTGCTGGGCTTCGAACATGATACTGAATCCGGAGATCAAGAAATGCAAGCCTGGCAGGAAAAGATATTGCAGAGTGTCAACCTGGGAAGGTAGACTGAGATGAAAAGGCTGATCGGCAGTTTCTCCTGTGCTATTCAAGGTATACATCATTCCATAGCCAGCAGTCCCAACATGAGGATCCATCTTCTGGCGGCGGCAGCAGTAACCGGTTTGGGATTTATCGTCGGCTTGACCAGGATTGAATGGGCGCTGCTCAGCCTGACCGTGTTTATGGTACTGGTGGCGGAGACGGTCAATAGTGCCATAGAAAAAACCGTGGACCTGGCTTGTCCGGAACGCCATCCGGTCGCACGGCTGGCAAAAGACATGGCGGCTGGGGCAGTTTTACTGACTGCGCTAAATGCGTTGGTAATGGCGGTGCTGTTGTTCGGAACGCATTTGTTTTAGACTAATAGATTGACGGGAGATGAATCACCGCATGCAACCACAAGCCCTGTTAAGTGCAGCTCGTGAGGCCCAAAAAATGGCCTATGCGCCTTATTCCGGTTATCGGGTAGGGGCTGCCCTTTGTACAACCCAGGGTGAGATTTTCACCGGCGCCAATATAGAAAATGCTTCATTCAGTATGACCATTTGCGCCGAACGGGTGGCGGTTTTCCGGGCTGTAATGGCCGGAGAAAGGGAATTTGAGGCCCTGGCAGTCACCAGCAGCGGCAGCGGGGGGGTCACTCCCTGTGGGGCTTGTCTTCAGGTGCTGGCGGAATTTGCTCCCGGGCTTAAGGTCTTTACTGAGGATGCCAATGGTGAATGTATTGAGTATGGATTAAAAGACTTGCTGCCCTGCGCATTTTCTTTACAAGCGGAATAAAACCTGAGATTGGTTTGGATAGTAGTGGGGCAATTTATTAGTAAGCGGCAAGGGATAATTCCAAGCAGGAGGGTAAATCTGTTTTGAAATCCGGATTTGTAAGTATTATCGGCCGGCCCAATGTAGGGAAGTCGACTTTGATAAACAAGCTGATAGGTTCCAAGATCGCCATAGTGTCAGACAAACCACAGACTACCCGGACCAGGATCCAAGGTATACTTACGTGTGAGCCGGGACAGATAATCTTTATCGACACTCCCGGAATGCACAAGCCCAAGCATCTCCTAGGCGAGTATATGATGAAGGTATCTACCCAGAGCCTGGAAGAAGTAGACCTGATTTATTACATTACCGATGTTACCAATCCTTTTGGCCCCGGAGAACAATATATCATCGATCAACTGAAAAACAGCACGGTACCGGTATTTCTGCTGCTGAACAAGATCGATCTGGTCGACCAGGAGGAAATCCCCCGGTTCATGCAGGGTTTTTGCAGCAAAATGAAATTTACGGAGTGTATTCCCATCTCAGCTTCCCGGGGCATTAACCTGGACTGGTTGTTGCAGTCTACTTTCGAATACCTGCCGGAGGGTCCGCAATACTATCCGGAAGATGATTTGACTGATCAACCGGTATCCTTTATAGTGGCGGAATTGATTCGAGAGAAGGCATTGATTCTGACCCGCGACGAGGTACCTCATTCGCTGGCTGTGGAGATAGAGGAATTCAAGCACCAAGGTCCCTGCAAGGTCTACATCAGGGCGGTTATCAATACCGAGCGAGATTCGCAAAAAGGCATACTAATCGGGAAAAAGGGACAGATGCTGAAAAAGATCGGGGAACAGGCGCGCGCCGATATAGAGAGTATGATGAATGCTTCGGTTTACCTGGATCTGTGGATAAAGGTCAAGAAAAACTGGCGCGACAATCCCAACAATCTTAACCAGTTGGGCTATCGGAATTAGGTCGGCATAGGCCGAGGTTGAAACGCTGGCAAGGGGGAGCGTTGATATGATTAATTTGGCTGCCTATTTGGACAGCACAAATTTGCGGCCAGAGGCTCGGCAAATCGATATCGAGCAGTTGTGCCGGGAAGCCATAGAGTGTCATATGGCAGCGGTGTGCGTGCATCCTTATCGGCTTCCCCTCTGCCGCCGCTTGTTGGCGGGAACCCCGGTGCAGCTTTGTACCGTGGTGGGCTTCCCGCTGGGTGCTGATGGGGTGGCCAGCAAGGTGTACCTGGCCTCGGCGGCTCTGGACGAGGGCGCCGGTGAGCTGGATATGGTCATCAATATCGGAGCCGTTAAAGACCGTGACTACCGCACTGTGGGTCGAGAGATTGAAGCGATAGCCGCCCTTAAGCTGCAGCACCGGTTTACCCTCAAGGTTATTATCGAAACCGCCTTGTTAGAACATGAGGAACTTGCTGAAATCATCAGGTTGATCAACCAAACCGAGGCTGATTTCGTCAAGACCTCAACTGGATTCGGGCCCCGGGGGGCCAACTTGGAAGATATCATCAACATCATCAAGTACAAGAAACCATCTCTCAAAATCAAGGCATCGGGGGGAATCAGGGAACTAGACCTGGCCTTGGCATTGATCAATGCAGGAGCGGATCGACTTGGCACCAGCAGCGCGGGCCAATTGTTGAAGGCCTATCAGGCAACCCGATGAAAACGGCATTAACCATTACCCCTAAGACCTAAGTAATTGAGGAGTCATATATGTATTACCGGAGTCGTTCCATCATCTTAAGGGCCCGTGATCTCAGGGAAAGCGATCAATTGATCACGGTCTTTTCAGAGAAAGAAGGCAAATTAACGGCGGTAGCCAAAGGAGTTAAGAAGCCGAAAAGCAGTCTGCGCGGTTGTGTCCAGCCCTTCTGTCACTCCCTGCTGTTTTTCAGCCAGGGTCGCGAACTGGATCTTATCACCCAAGGGCGAGTGATCGATTTTTACGGCAATTCGCGCGAGGACCTGCACCGGACCCTGCACATAATGTACATGATGGAGATTCTTGATAAAAGCTTGATGGACCGGTCACCCTTGTCGCAACTTTACCTGACTATGGTGAATGTACTGGAGCTAATCAATCAAGAAGGCTTCAACCCCATTCTGATACGATATTTTGAAAGTCAGTTGCTGGTTAATTTGGGCTATAAACCGGTTTTGGATCGTTGTGTTCGGTGCGGCAGCAAAGTATTCAATAGATTAATGTTCAGCCTGGCCGATGGTGGTCTGGTATGCGATACTTGTCCGGCCAGCGGCAACCACATGATCCTGCGGGGAGATTGCCTGGCTTTGCTGCGTTTGCTGTCAGGGGGTAATCTGCAGGCGGTACGGCGAGTGAAGGCAGCACCCGAAGCCATGCGGCAACTGGAATCTTTCCTGGAGTTTTATCTGGAGTACCACGTGGAGCGGAAATTCCGCATCAAAAACACTATCCGCTGGCTCAAGCAAGCCGTGCCGGTTTCCATTTGACAAGGGTTTTGACGGTTGATAAACTATCAATGAATTTAATAGCCACACGATGATGAAAAGGAGTAAGATAAATACCCCCTTACAGAAAGCCGGGCAAGATGGAAACCGGCAGGGGCTTTGTCTGAAGGCGTTTCGGAGTAATGGGCAGCAACGAGGTGGGCCACGTGTCAAGCAGGGTGGAACCGCGGGTTAATCCCGTCCCTGTTATGTTACGGGCATTTCTTAATTTTAGGGCTCAAATGGCGGAGGCCAGATTATCAGCTTTAATCGGGAAGTCTAATATAAAGCCACAGTTGGGTAAAAAACAAAATACACAGGGGGTCAAGAAATGAATTTCCAGGAGATCATCATGAATCTGCAGAAGTACTGGGGTCAACAGGGTTGTGTAATCCAACAGCCCTACGACCTGGAAAAAGGCGCCGGAACCATGAACCCGGCTACTTTCCTGCGTTGCTTGGGGCCTGAACCATGGAATGTCGCCTATGTGGAACCATCCCGCCGTCCCACTGACGGACGCTACGGAGAGAATCCTAATCGTTTGCAGCATTACTACCAGTTCCAGGTGATCCTGAAACCCTCGCCGGATGACGTGATCGAACTATACCTGGAGAGTCTGCGGCAGTTGGGTATTGAACCGGAAAAGCATGATATCAGGCTGGTGGAGGACAATTGGGAATCGCCTACTTTGGGAGCCTGGGGATTGGGCTGGGAGATCTGGCTGGATGGTATGGAAATCACCCAATTCACCTATTTTCAACAATGCGGGGGATTCGACTGCTATCCGGTGAGCGCCGAAATAACTTATGGTCTGGAGCGCATCGCCATGTATATACAGAACAAAGAAAGTGTTTTTGACGTAGAGTGGGTAGATGGCATAAGTTATGCAGATATCCATCATCAGGCGGAGGTGGATTACTCCCATTATAACTTCACGGCGGCCGACGTACCCACATTAACCACCATGTTCAATCTGTGTGAGGAGGAAGCAAGGCGGGTCGCCGACCTGAAACTCCCACAACCGGCTTATGATTATGTCCTGAAATGCTCGCATCTATTCAACCTGTTGGACGCCCGCGGCGCCATCAGTGTAACCGAACGCACCGGATATATTGGCCGGGTCCGCAACCTGGCCCGCACCGTAGCCCGTGAGTATCTGGAGCAGAGGGAAAGGATGGGCTATCCGCTGATAAAGGATGAGAGATTAAGAGCCGAATTGTTACAAACAAAGGAGGTCCTAGGGTAATGAGCCAAGACATGCTTCTGGAAATAGGGGTTGAAGAGATACCTTCGGCATTGATGCCCGGAGCTCTGGATGATCTAAAGACTATTGCTGCTGCCAAACTCCAGCAAAGCCGCCTGGAGTTTTCAGAAATCATCACCCTGGGCACACCCCGTCGGCTGGTTTTACATGTAAAAGGGCTGGAGGAAAAACAAAAGGATACGGTGATCGAAAACCGGGGTCCGAAGAAATCCAGTGCCTTCAGCCAAGATGGCGCCCCTACCAAGGCGGCTCTTGGTTTTGCCCGCAGCCAGGGCCTGGAAGTGTCCGATCTGGAAATTAGAGATGTGGGTGGGGTTGAGTATGTTTATGCCGTCAAACAGGAAGTAGGCGGTCAGACAGAGAAATTGATTGCCGGTCTATTAACCGACATCATCAGTGCAATGAATTTTCCCCGCTCTATGCGCTGGGGCTATTTCCAGACCAGATTTGCGCGGCCTATCCGCTGGCTGTTGGCTTTCTTCGGGTCACAGCTGTTATCGATCCGGATAGAAAACATCGAAAGCGCTGATTGGACCATGGGACACCGTTTTCTGGCTTCCGGTCCAATCAAGGTTGCAGGTATTGACGAATACTTTGCCGCCTTGCGCAATAATTATGTTATCGTCGACCAGTCGGAGCGCAAAGAGATGATCAGGTCCCAGGTCAGGGAAACAGCATCCCGGGCTGGCGGAACTGCCATTGAAAGCGAGGATCTGCTCAATGAAGTGTGTTTTCTGGTGGAATACCCCACCGCCTTTTATGGTCAGTTCTCTCCATCCTATCTGGATGTCCCGGCCGAGGTTTTGACTACCAGCATGATAGCCCATCAGAGGTATTTCCCGGTCTTCTCCCCGGATCAAAAGCTAATGGCAGGTTTTATCGGAGTCAGGAACGGGACCGATTATTGTATGGACCTGGTCCGGGCCGGCAACGAAAGGGTCCTGAAAGCTCGACTGGAAGATGCCCTCTTCTTTTGGAAAGAGGATATATCCCACCCCCTGAGGGATTTGGTACCAGGGTTGAAGGATGTCCTATTTCATGAAAAGCTGGGCAGTATCCTGGATAAAGTGGAGTGCCTGCGCAGCCTGGCGGTATCAATTGGCGAAAACCTGGGATTAAGCAACCAGGATGATCTGGATCGGGCTGCCCTTTTATGCAAGGCCGATCTGCTCAGCAGTATGGTCTACGAGTTCCCTGAGCTGCAGGGGATAATGGGCCGCTACTATGCCCGGCAGAGCGCAGAAAACAGCGAGGTAGCCGAAGCTATCCTGGAGCATTACCTGCCCAAGTTTGCGGGAGATCGTCTGCCGGTTACAGCTACTGGAACCGTTCTGGCTTTGGCGGAAAAATTGTTTAATTTAACAGCGTTTTTCGCAATGGGCATCAAACCTACGGGTTCTCAGGATCCTTATGCCTTGAGACGCCAAGCCCTGGGGGTGGTCTATATGATCATCGACCTCCGGTTAGAGACCCGCTTGCGCGTATTGATAACGGATACCCACGCCGCTATGACCAGGTTTGGCTTTAAACTTAAACTCAATGCTGAAGAAACAGCCCAAGATCTTATGGATTTCATTCTGCAACGGATGCGTGGTGTAATGCTGGATCGCGGGTACCCCTATGATTTGATTGATGCAGTATTGTATCAAGGCTTGGATGATTTACAGCAAATCGCAGGTCGCGCGGAATCGATCAGACTGTTCAGGAAAAGCAAGGATTGGGAAGATTTCATGGTGGTGTTCAACCGTTCTCACAATTTGTCCAAAAAGTGGGATAGTATCGAGGTGCGCCAGGAGCTGCTGGTAGATGAGAGCGAAAAGAACCTTTATAACCTGGTACAGTTGATAAGACCGCAGGTGGAGGCAGCCTTCCGGGAATGCCGATATCAGGAGGGGCTGGAGATGCTGGCTGGGCTGCGACCGGCGATAGATATTTTCTTTGAAGCCGTCATGGTTATGGTTGAAGATGAGGATTTAAGGGGGGCACGGCTGGGTTTGTTGAAGACCATAGCTGATATGGGAAATTCCTTGGCTGACTTCACGAAAATTGTATTATAATAAATTTTTACTTGCCAAACAGGATTTTTTTAGTCTATAAAGTATATGTGATTTAAGTGGCTGAGCCCAAAAAGTATAGCATAATTGGGTGGTGGTAAAAATCGAACTCAATGAACGACAAGAAAGAATCCTGGCTATCGTGAAACACCAAGGCCCTATTACCGGTGAAAATATTGCGGAACTGTTGGAAGTAACCCGGGCCGCTCTTCGCCCGGACCTGGCCGTATTGACCATGTCGGGCTATCTGGAAGCCAAACCCCGGGTAGGTTACACATATAAGGCCGATGGGTTCAACACCAAGATTAAAAAGATACTAAATCAATATAAGGTCAAGGATATAATGTCTCTGCCGGTTGTCGTTAGGGAAAAATGCAGCATTTACGATGCCATCGTAACCCTGTTTCTGGAGGACATAGGCTCCATTTTTGTGGTGGAGGAAGAAAACTGCCTGACTGGCTTGGCTTCCCGCAAGGACCTGCTCAAGGCCACAATGGGGCAGGTTGATATTCACAAGGTGCCGGTCAGTGTAATCATGACCCGCATGCCCAATGTTATTACCGCTGATATTGAAGACACAGTCGTGGAAGCGGTAAAAAAGCTGGTCGAGCATGAGGTTGACTCCCTGCCGGTAGTAAGAAAGACGCTGGGTTGTACAGGCAAAGAAGGCCTACAAGTGGTGGGCAGGATTACCAAAACCAACATAACCCGGCTATTCCTGGATCTGGCCTTGAAATAAAGAGGGGGTATAAAATTTTGAGTGGTCATTTACCCGGAGTTTTTATTGTTTCGGATTCCATTGGTGAAACGGCGGAAATGGTTGTGAGAGCAGCCGCCAGTCAATTCAATTCCGGTACCATGGAGATACGGCAGGTACCCAACATAAGTGACAAGGAAACCATCGCAGAAATCATACACTTGGCAGTGGAAAATCGTTTCATGATTGCTTATACTCTGGTCTTGGACGAATTGGCGGAATATCTGCGCCAACAGGCACGACTGGCTGGTGTGGTATGTGTCGATGTCTTGGGGCCGATAATATCAGCTTTCGAGGAGGCCAGCCAGATGGCTCCCAAGAGAGAACCCGGCTTGTTGCGTCGGGTTGATGAGATGTACTACCGCCGGGTGGAGGCAGTGGAATTCGCAGTCCGTTACGATGATGGCAAAGACCCGAAGGGGGTTACCTTGGCCGATATTGTTCTGGTCGGCGTGTCCCGGACTTCCAAGACGCCTCTCTCCATGTACTTGGCTCATAAACGGGTCAAGGTTGCCAATGTTCCCTTGGTTCCGGAGGTGACTCCGCCTGAAGAGCTTTTCCAGTTGGAGCGGGGCAAGGTCATAGGTTTGGTGATCAAACCGGAATTATTAAGCAACATCCGGACCGAGAGGCTGAAAACCTTGGGATTGACCGGGCAGGCCAGCTACGCCAACTATGAGCGGATCCTGGAGGAATTGGAGTATGCCGATGCAATAATGAAGAGACTCGGTTGTCCGGTTATCGATGTAACTAACCGTGCAGTCGAAGAGACAGCAAGCAAAATTCTCGAAATCTACTATAGGAGGTTAAGCAATGTCTAGCAAGAAATGGGTTTACCTATTTGAGGAAGGGAAATCGGAAATGAGGTCGCTCTTGGGCGGAAAGGGTGCCAATCTGGCCGAGATGACCAATATCGGCTTGCCGGTACCGCCAGGGTTCACGATAACCACCGAGGCATGCAACGAATATCTGGCATTGAATCAGAATTTCCCGGAAGGATGCTTGGAACAGACATTTGCGGCCTTGTCCAAACTTGAGGAAAAAACCGGTAAGACTTTTGGGGATAAGGATAATCCGTTGCTGGTGTCGGTAAGATCAGGAGCAGCCGTGTCCATGCCAGGGATGATGGATACCATTTTGAATCTGGGGCTGAATGACGAATCGGTGCAGGGACTGGCTGTTCTCTCCGGCGACGAACGGTTTGCATACGATTGTTATCGTCGTTTCATTCAGATGTTTGGTAATGTCGTGCTGGAGATGGAACATTCGCATTTTGATGACATTATCGAAAAACACAAGAGAAAATTAGGTTTGATATTCGATTATGAGATTCCAGCGGGAGAATTGAAGGAAATAATAAATGAATACAAGGCACAGGTGAAACAGGACAAGGCCATCGACTTTCCTCAGGACGTGCGGGAGCAGTTGATAATGGCTATCAAAGCCGTGTTTGGTTCGTGGGACAACCAGAGGGCCATAGTCTATCGGCGAATCAATAAGATTAGTGATGATCTGGGCACCGGGGTCAACGTGCAATGTATGGCGTTCGGCAATCTAGGTGAAGATTGTGGTACCGGCGTCGCCTTTACCCGCAGCCCCTCAACCGGAGAACGCGAATTGTACGGTGAATTCCTGGTCAACGCTCAGGGAGAAGATGTAGTAGCCGGTATCAGAACGCCCCTGCCCATATCCAAGCTCAAAGAAAACCTCCCCTCCGTGTATGAGCAGTTCGTAGCTACCTGCAACAACCTGGAGAAGCATTACCGCGATATGCAGGACATAGAGTTCACTGTTGAAAAGGGAGTCTTGTACATGCTGCAGACCAGATCCGGCAAACGGACTACCAAGGCAGCGGTAAAAATCGCAGTGGACATGGTGAACGAGGGCCTGATCAGCAAGGAAGAAGCCTTGACCAGGATCGATCCTGAACAAATCGACCAGTTACTACATAGACAGATAGATACCTCGGTTGAGTTGAAGCCGATCGCCAAGGGATTGCCGGCTTCCCCTGGGGCTGCTAGCGGCAAAGTGGTTCTGGATGCCGATCTAGCTGAGAAAATGGGTGAAGTAGGTGAGAAGGTGGTGTTGGTCCGCAACGAGACCGCGCCCGATGACATCCATGGAATAGTTCATTCGCAGGGGGTTCTGACCGCCCGTGGTGGAATGACCTCGCATGCGGCGGTTGTGGCGCGGGGCATGGGTAAACCATGTGTGTGCGGGTGTGAGGCTATTAAGATTGACTTCGATGCCAAACAGTTCACCGTGAACGGCGTTACCGTCAAGGAAGGCGACATTATTACCGTGGACGGTTCCACCGGTAACGTGATGCTGGGTGAAGTGGCCATGATTGAGCCCACCCTTTCAGATGAATTTCAAACCCTGTTAAGCTGGGCTGATGAGGCCAAACGATTGGGAGTAAGGGCCAATGCAGATACTCCTGAAGATGCCTTAAGAGCTAGGGAATTCGGAGCCCAGGGGATAGGATTGTGTCGAACAGAGCATATGTTCATGGCCCAGGAACGGCTGCCTATTGTACAAGAGATGATACTAGCCGACAATCTGGCCGATCGGCAGATTGCCCTAGAGAAGCTGCTCCCCTTTCAGCGCGACGACTTTTACGGAATCTTAAAGGCCATGGCGCCGTATCCTGTGACCATCCGGCTCTTGGATCCGCCCTTGCATGAGTTTCTGCCTGATCATGAATCGCTGATGCTGGAAATCGCTGATATGAAATACCGGGGTTCCAACCCCTATGAGATCTTTGCCAAGGAACAATTGGCCAAGAAGGTGCATTCATTATCGGAATCCAATCCGATGCTGGGTCATCGGGGATGCCGTTTGGGATTGACTTACCCGGAGATATATATGATGCAAGCTCGGGCCATATTCGAGGCCATGTACCTGCTCCAAGAAGAAGGGATCGATACTTTCACCGAGGTAGAAATCCCTCTGGTCATGGACCAGATGGAATTTGCCCTGTTGCGCGATGATATCCTGAAGGTTTATGAAGAATTGAAACAGGTTCATAACCAAGAGCTGAAATTTGTCCTGGGAACCATGCTGGAATTGCCCCGCGCTTGTATAGTGGCCGATGAAATTGCTGAGCTGGCAGAGTTCTTTTCATTTGGAACCAATGACCTGACCCAGACCGCGCTGGGATTCAGCCGGGATGATGCTGAAGGCAAATTCATACCGGTTTATCTGGAGCGCAAGATAATGAAAGATAATCCTTTTGCCGTCTTGGATCGCAAAGGGGTGGGCGGCCTTATGAAGATCGCGGTTGAGAAGGCGCGCGCCACACGTCCTGACATCTTAATGGGTATATGCGGCGAGCACGGCGGAGAGCCTAGTTCGGTAGAATTCTGTCATCTCATCGGGCTGAATTATGTAAGCTGTTCGCCTTACCGTATCCCCATCGCCCGTCTGGCAGCAGCCCAAGCCAAAATAAATAACGGCTAGATTTTGCAAAATGGCAGGGAGTCCTGGCAACAGGGCTCCTTTTTTGTCCGGTTGGAAAACGATCAACAGAATTTAAAGGAATTAGACCTTGGTTGTAGTATATGGAGGGATAGAAAGTTTTTTTGTCCAAAGACGTATTAAGAGTATTCGCCCCTGCCTGAGGGCAAGATATCTTGCCCAGGGTCTCGGATACTAAGCAGTATGGATAGTGACTATTTGGTTGACTGTCATGTGACCTGATACCGGGACATAGGTCCGGATAAGATATTTGGTCGGAGTGAGGCTGATCATGGGCGATGGAGCTTGTTTAACCTGTAAATGGAGACTATCTGTCTGAAAGGGGGTGAAGGTGGTGACGGTGAGGGAGGAAATAGAGGGCCGGGAGTCATTCGGCTTGAGCCGGTATGCGGTCATGGCCAAGGATTCAGCCGGGCGCCAAAAAAAGGAAGAACCCGATCCTGTCCGCACCTGTTTCATGGTGGATCGGGACCGTATCATACACTCAAAGTCTTTTCGGCGCTTAAAACATAAGACCCAGGTATTTGTTGCTCCTCCTGGTGATCATTATCGCACCCGGTTGACCCATACCCTGGAAGTGAATCAGATAGCACGTACTATCGGGGCTGGATTGAACCTCAACCTGGATTTGATCGAAGCCATTGCCCTGGCCCATGATGTCGGTCACACTCCTTTCGCCCATTCAGGGGAGCAGATATTAAACGAGATAACCGGCGGCCACTTCAGACATAGTGAGAACAGCGTGCGGGTGCTTACCAGAGTCGAACAGCACAAAGGGAACAGCGGACTGAACTTGTCTGCGGAGGTTTTGGATGGGGTTCTAAATCACAGCGGCTATGGACAAGGGGGGGCTTATGCATCTACCTTGGAAGGGCAAGTGATTCGAATCGCTGACAAGATTGCTTATGTTCAGCATGATATCGATGATGCCATCCGGGCTGGGCTATTGACCCTCGAACAGATCCCTGCGGGTTTCCTTGAGGTTTTAGGGGTTACCCACAGCCAGCGGATAGCCACCTTGGTGATTGATACGATCGACCATACCCGAAGATTGATGGAGGCAGGCGAGAAGCTGGTGGTGGAACCCAGCCATGAGGTAGAGAGAGCGTTATGGGGGTTGCGGGAGTTCATGTTTGAAACCATATATCGCGGCCCAGTATGCCAGGAAGAGCGCAATCGGGCCATGTTCATTGTTTCCAACCTGTACGATTACTACAAGAAAAACCCGGGCAAAATGAGTCCTTTATATCTCCAGATCGCCGAGGAAGAAGGTCTGGAAAGAGCTGTCCTGGATTACATTTCAGGTATGAGTGATGCTTACTGCATAAACCTGTTTAAGGACATCTACATCCCTCAGTCCATGGTACCGGATACTAGGGGGGTATTTGGATATTAAATGCGACACCGACCCTGATCGTTTTTTTTCTTAAGGTAAAAAGGGATTTCCCGAACAATATCGAATAGTAGGTTGAGTTATGGCATATTTGGAAGATGATCAAAAGATTCGGCAGATACAATCCCAGCTGGATATAGTGGAGTTGATCTCTGAATCTGTCCAGCTCAGCCGGAAAGGCAACAATTACTGGGGCCTATGCCCATTCCATGGGGAAAAGACGGCATCGTTCAGTGTGAGCCGGGACAAGCAGATGTTTTACTGTTTTGGCTGTCATATTGGCGGCAATATCTTTACCTTCCTTATGAAAAGGGATGGATTGGAGTTCAGGGAGGCTCTGGAGATATTGGCGGCCAAGGCCGGGGTGGATATCAGCCGACCCCGGGATCGCGGCAGGATAGATCAGCAGAAGGCCATTATCAGCATAAACAATGCCGCAGCCCAGTTCTATCATCAAAAGCTGCTGTCAGCTCAGGGAGATGACGCCCGCTCCTATTTGAGTAAACGCGGTATTACTCAACAGACTATAGAGACCTACCGATTGGGGTATGCTGAGGATAACTGGCAGGAGTTGACCAATTACTTGTTGGGACGGGGGTTTAATGCAGAGGCAATCAAGTCCTCAGGTCTGGTCAAGAGAAGTGATAACCAGAGCCGATTCTATGACCTATTTCGGCATCGGATTATATTCCCGATCATGCTCTACAATCAGGATGTTATTGGATTTGGGGGCAGGAGCTTGGGCGATGCAATGCCTAAGTATTTGAATACCCCAGAAACCGAACTGTTTTCTAAACGTAAGAATTTATACGGGTTGGCCCAGGCCCGGGAGGCTATTCGGCAGAATAATAATGCCTTCCTGGTGGAAGGGTACATGGACTGCATAAAACTTCAGCAGACGGGTATTATGAACGTGGTGGCTTCGCTAGGAACAGCCTTGACGGAAGAACAGGCCCGCCTGCTGCATAGGTATACGGAAAAGGTAACCATTCTTTATGATGGTGATGAAGCCGGTCAAAATGCCACTCTGCGGGCGGCCATTGTCTTGCGTGAAGCCCAGGTCAAGGTCGAGATTATCAGCCTCCCCCCGGGTCAGGATCCGGACGATTTGATTGAATCTTCTGGGAAAAAGGAATTTTGGCATTATATCGAGAATAATGTATGCAGCGACATAGAGTTTAAGTTAAACCGGCTGATCCTTGCTACGCCTGTATTAGAACTGGACGACAAGATAAGAATCATAAATGCTCTCAAAGAGGATATTGATAACCTTGGCAGCATAGTTGAGCGGGACACTTATATCAAAATGCTGGCCCGCAAGCTTAAGGTGGAAGAAAACCTGATCTATCAGGAGTATCGCCAGGTTCATAGACATAAGTTCAGCGGGCGGTACAGGAATAATAATGGAATAAACAGGGATAATATTAAATACGGTAAATATGGTCTGCAGGAGAAAATTTTGGCAGCCATGCTCAAATCTCCGGATTTGTATAACAAGATCAAGTCCCGCATTGGCATAAAATTTTTCGCTGATGACGTATACCAGAACTTTATCAGAGAATATGAACGAATGGATGGCACCCCCGAAGAAAAGCTGCACCGTATGATGACCGCTCATCCCAATGACAGCGATGCTTCAGCCTACGCCCGAATAGCAATGCTCATGGGGGAAGAGAACGAGGATCTGTATATTGAGGTGGAAGAATTTATAATGCGAGTGGAAAAAAAGAAGGCTGAGCGGGAATGGCAAAGAATCTATGAACAAGTAGAGACATTAGCCGACCAAGGAAATTTCCAATCGATAATCCGATTTGTGATAAATATCGATAAGACCGCCCATTTTGCCCGGGAAGGGGATGCACTGTGAAAGATAACAAGATTGCAGAAAGCGTAAGCAGTCTGGCTGAAAAAGGCAAGAAAAAGAAGCACCTCACTTATGAAGAGGTGATGGAAGAATTACAGACCTATAACCTGGAGCCGGACATGCTGGACGACATCCTGGAGCATCTGAAGACGCTGGGGATAACTGTGGGCCCGGAAGGCGAACATGACGATGATATTGATGATACCGAATCGGAGAGCATCGAAAATGAAAAGGTTATGGTGCCCGAAGGGGTAGAGATAGACGACCCGGTCCGTATGTACCTGAAAGAGATCGGACGGGTGAGATTGCTTACTGCCAATGAGGAGATTGAGCTCGCCCTGTTAATCGAGAGTGGTGACGAGGAGGCCAAACGCAAGCTAGTAGAGGCGAACCTCAGGCTGGTTGTCAGCATTGCTAAACGTTATGTGGGCCGGGGTATGCTATTTCTGGACTTAATCCAGGAAGGCAACTTAGGGCTGATGAAGGCAGTGGAAAAATTCGATTATCGCAAGGGCTTCAAGTTCAGCACATACGCAACTTGGTGGATTAGACAGGCCATTACCAGAGCTATCGCTGATCAGGCCCGCACTATCAGAATTCCGGTCCATATGGTTGAGACGATCAACAAGCTATCCCGTGTGCAACGCAGCCTGCTGCAGACTTTGGGGCGTGAGCCAACTCCCAGTGAGGTGGGCGAAGAGATGGATATAACGGTGGAGAGGGTCATCGAGATCATGAAGGTGGCCCAGGAACCCGTTTCCCTGGAGACTCCGATAGGTGAAGAGGACGACAGTCATTTAGGTGATTTTATTACCGATGAGGAAGCCGAATCTCCGGAAGAATCGGCCTCATTTGTTCTTCTCCGGGAGCACATGGACGGCATCTTGAACACTCTCACCGATCGGGAAGAGAAGGTCCTGAGACTACGGTTCGGGCTTGATGACGGACGCCCGCGGACTCTGGAAGAAGTAGGCCAGGAGTTCGGAGTAACCAGGGAACGGATAAGACAGATCGAAGCTAAGGCTTTGCGTAAACTGCGCCATCCGTCCCGCAGCAAAAAGCTCAAGGATTATATCGAATAAGAATTTCCGGTTATAATATCTGCGAATTGTTAAGTAAATCGATTATTGACAGGGATTATTAATGATTATATAATTAGCTTCGTTGGGTCCTTCCTCGATAGCTCAACGGTAGAGCATCCGGCTGTTAACCGGAGGGTTGTAGGTTCGAATCCTACTCGGGGAGCCATGAAAAAAACGGCGGTAATTCTTTATTTACCGCTTTTTTGTTGCCCCGCTCGGCCCCTTCAATATTTGTAGGCGGGCTATTGATTTTTGCAGGTATATTATATATACTAACTCTTGCGGGGTTTTTAGAGACCTCGGGCCTATAGCTCAGTTGGTAGAGCTACCGGCTCATAACCGGTTGGTCCCAGGTTCGAATCCTGGTAGGCCCACCAATCCGGCCCCTTGGTCAAGCGGTCTAAGACACCGCCCTTTCACGGCGGTAACGGGGGTTCGAGTCCCCCAGGGGTCACCAGGGCGATTAGCTCAGTTGGGAGAGCGCCTGCCTTACAAGCAGGATGTCGGCGGTTCAAGCCCGTCATCGCCCACCAGACCAAAATTAGGATTTCCTTGAGAGGGAATCCTTTTTTTTGTTGATAACGAATATACTTAAGATATGGGCAGGAAAACTTATGCTATATTAAGCAATAACTGGAATGTTTTTTACAGAAGGGAGAGATTAATGATGAGGCTGACCGAAAATGTAATCTGTCTCGGTAACCGGCATTTCAACCATTATGTAGTAGGGCAGGAGAAGGCGGCGATAGTTGAATGCGGAGTCAGTGGGAGCGTAGTCAGTTTCCGGCAGCAATGGACGCCCATGACAGACAAACCGCACATCGAGTACCTAGTGGCATCACATGCCCATTTTGACCATGTATGCGGCATTCCGGCCCTGCGTGATCTTTTCCCCCAGGCTCAACTAGTAGCCAGTGCCGAAGCGAAAAAAGTTCTATCCAATCCCAAGATTCTGAAGAATTTCTTCAGCCAGGACGAGAGGATGACAGAACTGCTGTTGCGCGAGGGCCTGATCGATGAGGATATAAAAACGCCTGTCCCGGAACAAATCATCGTTGATACCATCGTCAAGGGTGGTGATGAACTTGATTTGGGCGGAGGATTGAAGCTGGAGGTCATCGATGTGCCTGGTCATAGTCCCTGCAACCTGGCCTTTTACCTGCCTGATGACCAGGTAATGTTTCTTTCGGATACAGCTGGATTCCAAACCTCGGATGAATTGATCTTCCCTATCTTTTTCCAGGATTTCGAAATCTATATGGCCAGTGTCCGCCGGCTAATGAGCTATCCAACCAAGGTACTGGCAATCCCACATGAAAGGATCTGGGTTAACGAGGAAATACCCGACTTTTATCAGCGAGCTTTGGACACTGCTCAGGACGCCTACGACACTATTGTGGAGATGCTTGATTCAGGATTGGATGATGAGACGATAAAGCAAAACCTCTTTGAGCGTTACTATCGTGAGAGGCTGAAAGTATATGTCCCCGAGAATATAACCCTATGTGTGGACTTGCTGTTGCGCAGGGTCAGGCAAAGTCTCCTTAAGAATCAGGCCTAAACTCTATTTGCCAATAACGGGAGCAAGTTGCAGGTCAGATATTTTCCAATGCTCTTCGTACAGGTTGGCTTTGATTGTGTAACAGTATCGGTCTCCTGGCTGGTAACAATCATCATAGTAGCGGAAAACCACTGCAGTTTCGGGGGAGGTGAGCCTGACTTGCAGGTAGGGCAGATCTGCAGCGTTAATCATAGGAATGAATTCGCTGGGTATAACCACTAACCGCTCGCTATCCGGACTGTACGTCAGCAAAAAAGCTGTTAACTGGCAGGCCAGGTCTGCTTCGAAACCGGCAGTGAGGTAGGCTGCTGCCGATTCTTGATCCCGGAATTGATGAATTACCAGATACTCTCCGCAGGGTTCGGCATTGTCTAACAACGAAGCCAGTAGGGCAAAATCCGCCACCATGTGGTTGGCTACCCCGGTTGAATCAACTGGAGCATGAGTAGCTTCCAAAGGTGAAGCTTGAATAGGAGAGGTCATAAAAAGCATGATTATAAGGGTTATGATAATCAAAGGCAGCCTAAACATAATAAATAGTCCCCACATTAATAGAGTGAGACCATTATAACTTGTTGGGAAAATTTAGGATATAGTTAAATTCAGCCCTGATGTTTGCATTTACGGGCTTTTACATCAACGTTATCTGAACATCGCCATAATTTTCGCTCCAGCTTGTTTCCGCAGATTGAAGAATCCTTATTATCAGCGGTTTTTAGAGTTCGTAGAAACATACCGCCAGCAGGCCCGGGCCAGTGTGTACTCCCAGAGCGGGGCTGATATCTGAGAATATTATTTCCTTCAGATTCGGCATTTGGCCAAGCTTGGCGGCTATTTTATCGCCAATTTCCCTGGCCCCGCCATGCATTACAGCCAAGTTGAAGGGGCGATTGCCAACCGTCTCGGTGACCAGATCCATTAGTCTCTCAATGGATTTTGCCCGACCCCGGACTTTGGCGTGGGTATAGTATATTCCATCCAGGTTGACACCGATAATGGGTTTAAGATTCAGGAGTTCACCCAGCATTCCTGCCACCAAACCGATGCGGCCCCCACGGCGTAGGTATTCCAGGGTTTCTATCACATAATAGGCGCGTACCTTGGGCTGCAAGGCGGTCAGTTTGTCCAAGACCTTGGCAAAGCTCAGACCGGCCATGATGTTACGGGCAGCGTCCAGGACCATCCAACCGGTTGCCATCGATAGGGTGCGCGTGTCGAACACCTTAATGGTTATGTCGTTGAAGTCCCGGGCCGCCAATTCCATAGCTTGAAACGTGCCCGACAGCCGGCTGGAAAGGGCGATAGCCAATATGTGAGTAAACCCATCCCCATGACAGCGAGCAAAAACCGTCTTGATCTCCTGCAGGCTGGGTTGGGAGGTGGTAGGTATCTCATCGGGCATCCGCCTGTAGACGTCATCCGGATCGATATCGACCCGGTCCGAGTATTCCCCATGCGGATAGATTACTTTCAAAGGGAGGATTTTGATCCCGTACTGTTCAACCAGGTTTTGGGGCAGGTCACAGGCGCTGTCGGCCACCAGGGCTATCTTTTCCATAATTTCGTCACTCCCAAGCAGTGTATATTTATAGAAATAATTCTATTGTATTTTAGATATGAAAGCAAAAGGGAGTGGTTTATTCCTATACCTGCCCGCGGAACTTGACAATATCGTGGCAAAGATCTAAAATCGTTTAGTAAAGTGAAAAAGCTTTACATAGGGGAGTGGCCTCATGCTGGAGAAAGTCAGTCAGGTTGTGTTACTCAAAGATTTCTATGGCCCATTACTAACCGCCAAACAACAAGAAGCTTTAAATATGCATTACGAGAATGACTGGTCGTTGTCCGAAATTGCTGCTTCCATGAATACCAGCCGGCAGGCAGTCTACGATCTGGTGAAACGGGCCGAGGGCATTTTGCAGGATTTTGAGGACAAGTTGGGACTGGTGGCAAGATTCCAGCGCACTCGGCAGAACCTGGATGAATTGAAGTTGATCCTGGAGGATTCGAAGGCTGACAATCCCCGGCTGAATCAAGCAGTCAGTCTGATAGAAGAGATATCGGCACTACTTTAGGTAAAGGAGAGATAGTGTGGCTTTTGAGGGTTTATCAGATCGGCTGCAGGAAGTCTTCAGAAAACTACGCGGCAAGGGCAAGATAACCGAGGAAGACGTCAAAATGGCTATGCGCGAAGTTCGGCTGGCTCTTCTGGAGGCTGATGTTAATTACAAGGTAGTCAAGGATTTTGTAGCCAATGTGAGCCAGCGGGCAATTGGGCACGACGTTTTACAGAGCGTGACCCCAGGGCAGCAGGTTATTAAAATAGTCCATGACGAGATGACCAGGCTGATGGGCGAAGCTGAGAATAAACTTACCATGGCTCCCAAACCGCCTACTGTCTTCATGGTGGTCGGACTACAAGGGGCTGGTAAAACGACTACCGTCGCCAAACTGGCCAAGAGCCTTATAAAACAGGGGAGAAGACCTCTATTGGTGGCCTGCGACGTTTACCGTCCCGCCGCCATAAAACAACTGCAGGTGCTGGGAGAACAGGTCGGAGTACCAGTGTTCTCCATGGGGCAGGGAAACCCAGTCGATATCGCCCCCGCCTCCTTGGAATTTGCCAACGCCAACAACCGTGATGTGGTCATCATCGATACCGCCGGTAGATTGCATATCAATCAGGAACTGATGGATGAACTGGCCGATATAAAAGACCGGGTCAAGCCCCAGGAGGTCCTGCTAGTGGTCGATGCCATGACGGGTCAGGACGCAGTCAACGTAGCCGAGGCTTTTAATAATGAGCTGGCCCTGACAGGAGTTATCCTGACCAAACTGGATGGAGATACCCGCGGCGGCGCTGCCCTGTCGGTCAAAGCGGTTACCGGTTGCCCTATTAAGTTGGTCGGTATGGGTGAAAAACTGGATGCTTTGGAGGTCTTTCATCCAGATCGGATGGCTTCGCGAATTCTGGGAATGGGTGATATTTTGACCTTGGTGGAAAAAGCCCAGGATAAATTCGATCAGAGCCAGGCCCGTGAAATGGAGAGAAAAATCCGCCAACAGGAATTCACCCTTGACGATTTCCTGCAGCAGATGCAGCAGGTTCGGTCCATGGGGCCTTTGGAAGACCTGCTGGGGATGATCCCCGGCATGGGGAAACACGTTCGGTCGATGCAAGGTGAAATAGATGAAAGAGAGCTGTCCCATGTCGAGGCAATCATTAAGTCTATGACCCCTGCAGAGAGAAGAAATCCGCAAATTCTGAACGGCAGCCGCAAGAAACGAGTAGCCCGGGGCAGCGGAACCAGAGTTCAGGATGTCAACCGCTTACTCAAACAATTCGAAGATGCCCGCAAATTGATGAAACAATTGACTGATTTAACGGGCAAGAAGGGCAAACGGGCAGGGTTTCCGAATCTTAAACTGCCCTTTTAAGACGGGACTTGACTTATAGATCTGGTTGCGGCATGACGTTGTTTTATCTTAATGCCCCGACCGATTAACATAAGTGAACATTGACAAGGAGGTGAAAACATGGCAACAAAGATCAGGCTAAAAAGGATGGGGGCCAAAAAGCATCCGTTTTACCGGGTAGTGGTGGCTGATTCCAGGACCCCGCGTGATGGCAGATTCATTGAAGAGATAGGTTATTATGATCCGGGGACCAATCCTGCTACCATCAAGATAGATGAGGAGAAGGCTTTGAAGTGGCTGGCAACCGGCGCCAAACCTTCTGACACCGCCAAATCTCTCTTGCAGAAGCAAGGAATAATTAGCAAGTTTGCGGCATCCCGCAAATAGCGGGAGGAAAACCGGGGGGTGTATCCTTTGAAAGAACTGGTGGAATATATTGCCCGCTCGCTGGTCGATAAACCGGAGGACGTGGAAGTAATCGAGACTGAGAATGAAAGAGCCGTCATCCTGGAAATCCGGGTCGCACCGGAAGATATGGGCAAGGTAATCGGTAAGCAAGGCAAGATCGCCAAGTCAATCCGCACAGTGACCAAAGCGGCGGCTGCCAAGGCCGGGAAAAAAGTTGCGGTCGAGATAATGCGGTAAGCAGTTGATAGTTGCTTGATTGGAGGTCAATACCACAATGGACCCCAGGGAATTGATAAAAGTAGGGAAAATAGTCGGGACTCATGGCTACAAGGGTTCAGTCAAGGTGCAGCTCCTGACCGACTTTCCCGATCGCTTCCAGCCCGGACAAAAATACCTGGTGCTGCGAGCCAAGGAGGCGCTTGAGTTGACCCTGGACCAGTGCTCGCCCCATGGGGGAATGATGCTGATGAAATTTCGCGGCATTGACGATATGGAGGCAGCCGAACAACTGCGCAACGTGTTCCTCAATGTGACTACCGACCAGTTGTATCCTCTCCCGGAAGGCAGTTTCTATCATTTTCAGCTTATAGGCATGCAGGTTGAGGATGTGGACAAGGGACCTTTAGGGCAACTGGCCGAGGTTTTGGAGACCGGTGCCAATGACGTTTATGTAGTTAAATCCGATACTTATGGAGAAATACTGATTCCCGCCATCAAACAAGTTGTGATGGCGGTAGACGTGCCCAATCATCGGCTTACCGTCAAGCTGTTGGATGGTCTGCTGGGAGAACAATGATGAAGATCGATATCCTCACCCTTTTCCCCGCCATGTTCGCGGGACCATTCGAGGAGAGTATCATCAGCCGGGCCCGTCAGCGGGGTTTGTTGGACATTAAATTATGGAATATTCGGGACTATGCCCTGGATAAGCACCAGCAGGTTGATGATTACCCCTATGGAGGGGGTGCGGGCATGGTTATGAAGGCCGATGTTCTCTGTCGTGCCATTAATGCGGTCAGATGCCCGGGCGCCCATTTGGTTTATTTGTCACCCCAGGGCTCCAGGTTGGTGCAGTCGACAGTCGTCCGCTTGGCGGAGAAGTCGCACCTGATCCTGCTGTGCGGTCATTATGAGGGCATTGATGAAAGGGTCATGAACGAGGTCGATGAGGAATTGTCCATTGGTGATTACGTGCTGAGCGGCGGCGAGTTGGCTGCCATGGTGGTTGTGGATGCGGTGACTCGTCTCATCCCTGGTGTGCTCGGTGATGAAACGTCTGCCCAGGAGGAGTCCTTTGCGGAGGGTTTGCTGGAATATCCCCACTACACCAGGCCCAAAACTTTTCAAGGCAGGGAAGTACCGGAGGTGCTGCTGTCCGGGCATCACGAAAATATTCGCCGCTGGCGAAAAAAGCTCAGCCTTGAACGTACCCTTGTGAAACGCCCTGATTTATTGTTGGGCCGACATTTCGACCAGGAAGAAAGACAGATGCTGGAAGAGATATTGTTTGAAGGGGAGAACCAGGTCAAGTGAGGCGTTCCAGCGTATATATCGCTTTACTGCACTATCCGATGTACAACAAAAACATGGATATCGTCACTACCTCGGTAACTAACCTGGATATCCACGATATCGCCCGTGCTGCCCGCACTTATGATGTCGATGGGTTCTATATTGTTCATCCATCCGCCAGTCAGCAGAGACTGATCCGGGACATCCTGGCGTACTGGCAGGAGGGGTATGGGGGTGTCTACAACAGCGATCGACAGGAGGCCTTTCGATTGCTGCGGCTGGCGGAGGATTTTCCAGCTGTATTGGAAGACATCCGTAAAGAGACAGGGCGAGAGGCGATCACCATTGCTACTGATGCTCGTCAGTACCCCAACACAATCACCTATCGCGGATTACGTCGCGATATTGCCGAAACAGATCAGGTGTACCTGCTTCTTTTCGGTACCGGGTGGGGAATAAGTCAAGAATCTATGGACAGATGTGAGCGAATACTGGAACCCATATCCGGAGCCAGCGTTTATAACCATCTCTCGGTACGCAGTGCAGTAGCCATCATTATGGACAGGCTGCTGGGGGCGAGCTGGTATAATTGAGCAATTTCTTGAGATAGCCAACAAGCTATGTTAGAATAGATTTGTTCTGTATCAAAGGTGGCATATGGCTGGGGCCAGCCCACCTGCAGAAAGGAGGTAAGATATTTTGCAAGACATAATTCGTTCTATTGAAGAGGAACACTATAGAAAAGACCTGCCCGCATTCGGCCCGGGTGATACGGTGAAAGTGCACACCAAAGTCGTCGAAGGTACCAGAGAGAGAATCCAGATGTATGAGGGTGTGGTCATAAAAATCAGGGGTACCGGTCTATCCAAGAATTTCACGGTCAGAAGGGTAACCTACGGGGTTGCGGTGGAAAGAACCTTCCTGTTGCATTCGCCCAAAATCGCCAAGATTGAAGTAACCAGGCGAGGAAAGGTACGCAGGGCAAGACTCTTCTATCTGCGGGGCCTGACCGGTAAAAAAGCCCGGGTCAAGGAAAAGGGCCGTTTTTCCAGATAAACTGACTAAGAGGAGAATACTTGCGGGTATTCTCTTTTTTCTTCCTAGGATTATTGCCTGAGAGTAAAGAAAGAGGGATCATATTTGGCTATCAACTGGTATCCCGGTCATATGGTTAAAGCCAAACGAGAGATACAGCAGAATATTAAACTGGTGGACATCGTAGCCATATTATTGGACGCCAGGGCCCCATTTTCATGCCGTAATCAAGATTTGGAAAACATAAGCAGCCGGAAAAAGATGCTGTTCGTGCTTAACAAGATGGACCTGGCCGACCCAAAGACTACTGATCAATACCTGACCCGTTTGCGTCGCCACGGCATAACTGCCGCTGCAATGGATTCCACCAGCGGCAAGGGCCTTAATGAGGTGCTTAAAGCTCTAAAAGCTCTATATGAGCCGCAAGCCCAGATGTTGCAGAGCAAAGGCCGGCGGGTGAGACCGATGCGGGTCATGGTAGTGGGGGTGCCCAATATTGGCAAATCCACCTTCCTGAACTGCCTGGTAGGCAAGAAAATGGCTGTTACTGGGGCCAAACCAGGGATAACCAGAGGCAAGCAGTGGGTAAGAGTGCGGGAGGATATAGAACTGATGGATACGCCTGGGCTTATGTGGCCCAAGGTCGAAAACGAAGAGCAAGGTTTGAAGTTGGCCTTGCTGGGCATAGTCGGTGAAAATGCCTATCAGGAAGAAGAGGTAGCTTTGTACTTGCTGGAAGTCCTTAAGGCGAGGTTTCCAGACACCCTTAGGGATACACTGAAAATCCAGGATGGCGACCGTACGGCAATCGAATTGCTGGAGCAGATTGCCCGCCAGCGTGGTCACCTGCTCAAAGGCGGGCAGCTGGATCTGGGAAAGACCTGCGCTGCTCTGCTGCAGGATTTCCGCAAAGGCAGGCTGGGCCGCTTGAGCTTGGATTAGGCAGTAGCCGTTTATTGGTAGCAAAGATGAAGGTGGTCAGATATAATACAAAATGTGCGGAACATTGGGAGGCTGGAGATTGGATCTCAGGGGAATATATCAGAGCAAATTAATATCGGCAGCTGCGGCTGCTGATTTAGTAAAATCGGGGGATTGGATCGATTATGGAGTAGGCGCTTCTCATCCGGTCGCCTTTGACCAGGCTTTGGCGGCGCGGGCTGAGGATTTGACAAACGTCCAAGTCCGGGGCGCGTTTTCCCTGTGGATGCCGGCAATTTTCCAAATTGAGAATCCTGGTGAACACTTCGGTTGGAATTCATGGCATTATACTGCCATTGACCGCCGGATCATGGAGATGGGGTGCGGATTCCACTCTCCCATGAGTTTCTTCGAACTGCCCCGTTACTACAGTGAAAATGTTGAACCGATATCTTTGGCAGTGTGCCAGGTTGCGCCGATGGATGGGGACGGCTTTTTCAGCTTCGGTACCTCGCCGGCTTACCAGGCGGCAGTTTTTGCCCAGGCTCAAATCAAAATAGTCGAAATCAATCACAATATGCCCCGGACGCGGGGAAGCGGCGATGTCAACTTACATATATCCGAGGTCGACTATGTAATTGAAGGGCCCAATGCGGATATCGCTGAGATTGAATCAGGCTCGCCGGATGACGTTGACCGTAGAGTTGCTGATTTTATCGTGGAAGAGATACCTAATGGCGCTTGCTTGCAGCTAGGAATCGGACGCATGCCCAATGCGGTCGGAAGCCTCATCGCGGATTCAGACTTGAAGGATCTGGGTATTCATACCGAGACTTATGTCAATGCCATCATGGATATGACGGCGCGGGGGAAGATCAACGGTTTAAACAAGTCCATCGACCGGGGACGTCAAGTATACTCCTATGTGCTCGGTAACCGCCAACTGTATGATTTTGTCCACGAAAACCCGGACTTGATGGCCACAACCATAGAATACAGCAACAATCCCAGTGTAATTGCTCGTCTGGATAATTTCATTTCCATCAATAATGCCGTCGAGATCGATCTATTCGGACAGGTGAGTGCAGAGTCCAACGGTCTCAAGCAAATAAGCGGAACCGGGGGGTTTCTGGGGTTTGTGATGGGTGCTTATTGGTCCAAGGGAGGCAAGAGTATCGTTTGTCTGGCTTCCACTTATGGCAGTTCCCAGCAAAGAAAGTCACGGATTGTCTCCACTCTATCCGAGGGCACAATCGTATCCGGCAGCCGAACCCTAACCCAATGGGTGGTAACCGAATATGGCAAAGCCAACCTGAAAGGCATGAGCACGTGGCAGCGGGCTGAAGCGTTGATTGCCATGGCCCACCCTGATTACCGGGATGATTTGATCAAAGACGCCTCCCGGATGGGGATCTGGCGTCGGAGCAATAAATAGATGAGCAACAGCCAGGATGACCTAAGCCAGGAAAAGCAGCGGCACCGCAAGCTGAAAAAATATGAAAACCGTGCCTACCGGGAAGGATTTCGCCGCATTGCCGGGATTGATGAAGTTGGTCGAGGCCCTATTGCCGGACCGGTAGTGGCGGCCGCAGTTATACTACCCCGGAATTTCTTTCTGCCAGGAGTGAACGACTCCAAACTGGTTAGTCCCAGCCGGAGGCAGGAGATGGCTGCGGAAATCAAACAAAAGGCAATTGCATGGACTGTGGTATCTGTATCTTCACGACAGATAGACCAAAAAAACATACTGCAATGTACCCGCGAAGCTATGTGTATATGTGTTGAAGAGTTGATTCCCCGGCCGGATTTTTTACTTATCGATGCCGTTAGTCTGCCCCATTTGGAGATAGAACAGTATCCGATCATCAAAGGGGACAGCTTGAGTATTTCTATAGCCTGTGCATCCATTTTGGCCAAAGTGGAGCGGGATGCTATGATGGCATCATATGACCAACTATTCCCGGGATATGGATTCAAGCATCATAAAGGATACGCAACCCGTGAACATTGTATGGCCTTGGAGAGTATGGGGCCTTGTGCCATACACCGCGGCAGTTTTGAACCGGTGAGGAGTCTGTTTGGCATTCAAGACTGGATTCAACCCGGTCTTTTCGATACATAAATGCATATATTCTCAACCGGGCACAGTTGCCAGGATGGCCGGATGGATTGGAGCAGGATATGAAAAAGGAACTCGGCCACAAGGGAGAGGACTTGGCGGCCTCCTATCTACAGAAAAAGGGCTACCGCATCCTGCAAAGGAATTATCGCAGCAAGAGCGGGGAGATCGACATTATTTGCTGCAAGCCTGAAATAATAGTATTTGTAGAGGTGAAAACCCGCACCAGCAAGCTTTATGGTTCTCCGGAAGAATCGATCACTTGGCGGAAACGAGACCACATCAGAAAAACAGCTCTGGATTATCTAGCCGCTGACCGGCGTCCTTTCAAGGAATTAAGGTTTGATGTGATTGGTATCATGATAGAGCAAGGTGTTGTGACCAAGGTAAACCATTTGGAGGGAGCCTTCTGATTTTATAGCTGCGATTATTGACTTGGATACAATCTAATGTCGGGAAAGGACTAACAAACAGCAATGATGATTTATGGGAAGGAAATAAGAGACCGGTTAAAAACGGAATTGAAAGAGGCGGCCGCCCGCGGCGGGATGGTAATGACTATCTTGCAGGTAGGGGAGGAGGGACCATCGACTGCCTATGTCAATGGGGCCAAGCGATTCGCTCAGGAAATAGAATGTGATTTAAGGATAATGCAGCTGCCCAGCAGTATAAGTGAAGCGGAATTGCTAGACACTGTGAGGTCCCTTAACCGGGATCCGGAAATCACCGGGATCATGATCCAGAAGCCCATGCCGGGTCATATAAATTCAGATACCATAGTAGAGGCTATGGATTACCGCAAAGATGTAGAGGGGGTCCATCCTTACAACCTAGGACGTCTGTTGACCAAGGAACCGGGCATCCGTCCCACTACTCCCAAAGCGGTGATTCGCATGCTGAAGGATCACAACATCAATATTGATGGGCAGAAGGTAACGGTAGTAGGGCGCAGCAGCATCCTTGGGGGACCAGTAGCGGTCATGGCTATCGCCGAAAATGCTACCGTAACGGTTTGCCATACCCATACCCGGGATCTGGCGGCAGAGACCAGGAATGCCGACATAATCATAGCCGCATTGGGGAAATCCCATTTTATTACAGCTGATATGGTCAGGGAGGGTGCAGTCATCATTGATGCGGGGATCAATTTCGATGCCAACGGCAAAATAACCGGGGATGTACATCCAGATGCCTGTGCCAAGGCCAGTTATGCCAGTGCGGTGCCGGGTGGGGTGGGAATGATCACGACGGCGGAACTGTTTGATAACCTGAGAATTCTGGCTCAACTGAAGCATTAGATTATTGACGGAGGGAAGAAGCTTCCTGATCACGGATAAAAATTTTAGAAAATACTGGACAATAATGAAGATTTGTGATTTACTATAAAAAGTAATCTCTTGAATTAGGGCAAACTTGTCGAAAGGCGAGGACGCAAAGCCACGGGTCTAAGGACAGTAATGTCTAGGACAGCCGGGTTGCCGGGAGCAGATATTGGGTTATCCGACCTGCCAGCAATCCGCTAGGCAGGTTTTTTTAATTGAATAATTTCAGGACGGCGGGGCTAAAAGCCCCTCACCGATAATAGCAAACCCGCTGAAAGGCGGGGACGCAAAGCCACGGGTCTAAGGACAATAAGTCTACGATAGCCGGGTTGCCGAAGGAGGATTTAGTACCTGCCTTTTTTCTTGCGGGCCGTCCACTATGAAAGGAGTCTGCGTCTAATGTTGGCCAGCAGGAAAAGACTGGGATTATGTATCGCGCTGATGGTTATTATACTTTTTGCCCTAATACCGACGGCATCAGCCAATAGTATCCATCCCACTTTAACAGCGGATAAGCAATTTTCAGATAACCTGCCAAACTCCGATTACTACATCCTTCAGAGTGATGTGGTTATTCAAAACTCAGGTTCGGAACTGGCAACCAAGGTCAGGCTTGAAGTGCCGCTGATGGCCGATCTTGATTCACCTTACCAGGACATAGTGAATGAGGAATTTTCCCACCAGCCTATCGAGATCAAAAGACTGGATAACGGCAACCGGGTGGGCGTTTTTAGCCTCGATGACATTGAACCGGGCACAAGCACTATTCTTACTCAAAAATATAAGGTACGGGTGGATGGGACCAACTGGCTTGAGAATGGCACGGCCGAGGAAATAGTTGATCCCGGGCAATACCTGGTATCCACCACCAAAATAGAATGTGCCGATCCGCAGATTCAGGCGGTGGCTTCGTTGATCAACCCCAACGGAGCTATGGATGACCTCAGTGTGGCCAATAAAGCCTTTGAATTCACCCGCAGCCGACTGACATACAACCTGAATTCTCCGTCTGCCAACCAGGGAGCATTGGCGGGTTTACAAACGGGCAGCGGGTGCTGTGAGGAATATGCTTCTCTGTTCGTAGCATTGTGCCGGGCTTCAGGAGTCCCCGCAAGGGTAGTGAATGGATATGCCAGTGACCGGGACGAGTTGGCTGAAGATGAGAACCCGATAAATATGAAAGGACGCAGGCATCAATGGGCAGAGTTCTATCTGGACGGCAAGGGATGGATCCCGGTCGATCCAACTCTTTCCAATGAGAGCAATCAAGTATTCGGTGGACTGCCGACCGGTTGCTATGTGGCAGAGAACTATGGCGACCACAAGGTCACCGGCAAGTATCGAGGCGGCAAACTGGCTATACAGTTTCAAGACAAAGTGGCTAGAGGATATTAAGCAAACATACTAGATTTATGGAGGTGTTGATAGTGAAGCGAAGAATCCTGATTTCATCCATTATCGTAATCCTTAGTGTTTTAGCCCTCGTCAATATCCAACCGGAAGGGATTACAGCAGAAGAAAAGGCGGTCACGGCCATGCAGGGTGATCTCACATCCCCTGTGCCGCAGATTCCTGCGTACCCACCGGCTGATGCAGACAATCCAGTGGTTTACCAGGTTGCGGATAAACAAGCATCTGACCAGATTACCGCGGTTACACCCGTTGTGGCCAAAACGATTTCCAATCCAACCGCGGCCAATCCCCCAACTACGCCTGCCAAAACCGAATTGAAGCAATCCACTGAAGATAAAATCCAAACTGAAGCGGCAACCAGCCCGCCAAAATCCGAACCTGATAAAACGGCACCAAAGTCAACCAAGGTTCAACCGTCTGCACCTGCAAGTACCTCGGCCAGCGCCCAGCAGCAAGAAATGCTGGGGTATATCAATTCTGTACGAGCCCAAGCCAACCTGTCTCCCTTGAATTTGGATAGCAGACTTTGTAATGGAGCCGCTCTTAAGTCGCAGGATATGGCTGTCAAAGGTTACTTTAGTCACATGTCCCCTACATATGGCAGTCCATTTGATATGATGAAAAGCCTCGGTATCACCTATCGGACTGCTGCGGAGAATATTGCCCGGAACAGCAGTGTCTTATCTGCTCACAATGCCTTCATGAATTCCAGTGGTCATCGGGCCAACATTCTCAACCCGGCCTTCACTAGAATAGGTTTGGGGTTTTATCAGAATGGCAGCGATCTGTTCGTAACCCAATGGTTTACCAATTAAACAACCTAGTAATCTATCTTCTTTTCCCAATAGTGACCCGAGTAAGCAGAGCCGCAGGCTCTGCTTTTCAATTGGTTGGAACAGACTGATCGCGGCGTCAATTCGTAACACCTGTTCTGAGATTTAGTTGATTTGCCGGGCCCGAACAATCAATCGCTGGGTGACATTTCCGGGGGGGTCACAGGTGGTTAGGGTTAGTGCTTTGTAATCGGTAGGCGCCACTACTGACCAATCGTTCTCAGCTACAATGAATACCTTTTCAACCGCATACTCATATACGTTACCCTGATAAGAAATACTTATGGTATCACCAGGCGCCAACCTGTTAAGGTGCCGGAACCAGGAACCGAACACGTTGCGGTGGCCAGCGATGGCGACATTGCCGGTTTCACCGGGCAGGGCACTGTCAGGATATAGGCCGGGACCCATACTTAGATCCCTGGGGGTTACGCCTTTAACTACCGCGGTCTTAAGATTTAATTTGGGGATGCTCAATACCAACATAGCTTTGACCGGCGCCTTTGGCTGCACCGTTGTAGCCGGAGCAGGTGCTGGTACACTCGATGGGGTCGGCAAGACGACAATATCCGTATCAGCTTCCGCTTCTGAGTCTTGAAGATACAATTGCTCAACGGATTTCAACAGTTGCCGCTGCATATAAATACTATACCCATTTTTAATTAAAGGGCTCAGGATCAGCAGCAGACCTGCGATTATTAATGCCCAGCTCATGAACCGGCGCATGAGGCCACCTCTTTTCTGGTAAAAAAGAGACCACCATGTAGGTGGTCTCTAAAACATATACTAGCATGCCTTACGGAGATTTGTCTGTTTATTTCCTTCTGGTCAACATACCCGCTGCCAACAACATGAGTCCGCCGATCAATGAAGGCAGATTACTGGCTCCAGTTTGAGGCAGAGCATCAGTTGCCGGTAGAGTCTCTGGCCCAACTGTGGGTTCGTCTTTGATTCCTTCGACGTCGTCATCATCGTCATTATCATCGTCGTTATCGTCGTCGTTATCGTCGTCATTATCGTCGTCATTATCGTCGTCGTTGTCATCGTCGTCATCATCGTCGTTGTCATCGTCATTATCGTCGTCGTTGTCATCGTCATTATCGTCGTCATTATCGTCGTCATTATCATCGTCGTTATCGTCGTCGTTATCATCGTCATTATCATCGTCATTATCATCGTCATTATCATCGTCGTTATCGTCGTCGTTGTCATCGTCGTCATCATCGTCGTTGTCATCGTCATTATCGTCGTCGTTGTCATCGTCATTATCATCGTCGTTATCGTCGTCGTTATCATCGTCATTATCATCGTCATTATCATCGTCATTATCATCGTCATTATCATCGTCATTATCATCGTCGTTATCGTCGTCATTGTCGTCATCGCAGTCATCGTCGCTGTCATCATCATTATCATCGTCATTGTCGTCATCGCAATCATCGTCGCTGTCATCATCACTGTCGTCATCACTGTCGTCGTCGCAGTCGTCGTCACCTTCATCATTATAGGCTATATGGCTAAGATTCAGATTCGGTATCTGGTTTTCTTTGACAGTGATTTGATCAGATAAAATAGCAGTGGCCATAAGCAGAGTCACTCCGGAATCAGTTCCAACGTACCAGTGTTGAGTTCCCCCCGTTTTCTTACTCCACCCCATATCAACGACGTCGAAAGCTGGGTCACTAAATTGAACCGACAAGGTCGCCTCGGGTTCACCGATCGTTAAAACGAAATGCCATACGACCGGAGCGTATACTCCTCCATCATCATCTTCATAGAAACCTTCATCATCCCAGGATGTACCTTGATGGGCCGGATTTAAATCTATCTCGCCAACAGATACCTCTTCAGGTGGTCCACCTTTGCCTGCCAGACTTGGTCCATCCGGAATTTCGGGCTGTGATTCACCGATATTGGGACCATCCTTGTCAGGCTCATTGCCTTTGTCATGACCATTACCATGAGCATTCTGATAATGGACCGGGACCGGGCGAGGATTGTCAGCGAAAGCCACCTTGCTGGCTGGCATCCCGATAACGTAAACGAATATGAATACTACAAAAACAATTCGCGCCATATGTTTCATCCAGGTACGCTCTTTGCACAACATATTAGACACCTCCTTCATAATTTATTAGGTTACATTAGTTATGTTACTGTCAGCCCTTGATAACTCTTTCATTATGCATATATCACCACCTTTAATGGACTCCCGGTATCCAAAACAAAAAACCTGACAGAGTATATGCTCCAGCAGGTTGATAAAGCCTCTATTTCGGCAACCAGGCTGTCATAGACTGATAGTCCTTAGACCCTTGGCTTTGCGTCCCCGTCTTTCGGCGGGTTTGCCCTTGTCGGTGAGGGCTTCATGCCCTGCATTGGATGACTAACTCAATGATCAACTCGATAACAAAAAGACCTGACCGGGTGTGTGCCCAGCAGGTCTATATATCCTCTATTTCGGCAACCAGGCTATCATAGACTAACAGTCCTTAGACCCTTGGCTTTGCGTCCCCGTCTTTCGGCGGGTTTGCCTTTGTCGTTGAGGGCTTATAGCCCTGCTATGATTTCGCCGTCAATGTTTCGACTTGCCTTAACAAAGATACGAAAGCGGATTAGGCAATCAATTGAAAAAAAATACTTAGCGGGTGCTAAGCAGGTCTACTGTGTCTGCTCCTTGCAACCCGGCGGTCATGACCTTGCGGTGTTAGACCCGTAGCTTTGCGCCCCCGCTTTTCAACGGTTTTGCTGTCCAGAGTAAAATCGTATTGAATTAACTTAAGTCAATTGTATGAAATATATTCTCCGATTACAACATACTACCAGTGTTTTGATGAGGAAAAATATTTTTACGGTGACGAATTGAGCGAGTTCATGGATCCTTTTGATAAATAAGGCAGACCATTGGGAAGAATACTGATTTGACGGTCGTACGGGCGGCAATTAATGCTCCTCTGGTGCAACGAAATGGATGGACATACTAACAATCTCAGGTCGATTGCCAATCCTGATGGGAGGGCCCCAGGTCCCATATCCGCAGGAGACTATCAACTGCAGATGCTCCTTGCGCAAGTAACCCCAATCTTGCTCGTAAATGAGTTTGGTTATGTAGTTATTGGGGAATAGTTGCCCAAGGTGGGTATGTCCGGAGAACTGCAAATCAACTCCAGCTAACTCTGCTTCCTGGAGATCCGAGGGTTCATGGTCCATCAGTATAATGGGAAGCCTGGCTTTGTCGACACTTGCCATCACATCATCCAATGGCATGCGGGATTTACCATCGAAACGGTGCCGGGAGCGGTCGTCACGACCCACTACATAGATAGCATCCCTGATCTCCACTGCTTGATCCCGTAATACCGTTACTCCGTTCTGATTGAGGAATGCTATGGCCGTATCCGTCTGACCGCTTATGTACTCATGATTGCCCAGCACCGCATAGGTTCCCCACCGGGGATGAAGACCTCCCAGAACTTCAGGCATTTCCTCCTCCGCGGTCAAGTCCACACCTTCATCCACGATATCACCAGCCAGCAGCACCAAATCCGGCTCCAACCGGTTAATGGTTTCAGTCATATGTCGCAGTCGGTCGATTCCGACAATCCAACCCAGGTGCACATCTGAAACCGCGGCTATCCTTAATGTTTCAATCGTACTGGCTTTACGATCCACCCATATCTCATAATTGCGTACCACCGGGCGCTGGGCATTCCAGGTACCATATACCAGCAGGATTATAACTGCGACTATGACCGTCACTATAAGCAGTGGGAATTTGCCCCTTAGGATGGGAGGGAGGAAATCAAATGCTCGGTTGAAGATTCTCACCAAATCACAAAGAAGAAATATGAGGAAAAGATAATAGAGGGCGGCCATCCAATATGAGCCGATATGAATTAAAGCTTTGCCCAGGGTATGAGGTACATGATCTGAAGCCCACCGTCCGAACGGGTAGGAAGCAGCCAGGCAGGCCACCAGCAAGGTCCAGTACCAACCCCAGTGATAGGATGACACCATATGGCTGAAAGCTTGCCAGCCCCGCCAACCGACGTAGTAATTGACAAGACCGTATATTAGAAAAAACAATCCGAGGAACAATACCATTTGCCAGTTCATTTTTCACGCCTTTCCAATACCGGTAGCCAACGTTAAGGTTTATTCTTAAGATTATACTTTATCTGCGCCGTGGATAAACCCATTGCAGAATTCATAGTAATTTTAAATGTATATTGGCGGGCAGGGAATTGCACAATTGGTATGCTGCAGGTGTTGGAGTCAGGGCTGTTCGAGGGAAACAGTGGTAAGAGGAATCCACCTGCAGGTGACGAATAAAAAGAGTATATGTGTCATGTTTTCTGTTTGATTCGACACTACCAAACCAACCAACATCCCGGAGGCAGATACATCGTTTCCGAAAGGATTGGCTTGAATGGGTATCCTGAATAAAAAAACCTGGCGCTACATCGTTCGCAACCTGGGCCAATTTTTGGCTGCCACTTCAGTGGTGATGGGGGGCATTGTTGTCTACATAGCTATGAGCAGTGCTTACTTCGCCTTGGGGGATTCGCGCGACCGGTTTTATGAGGATAACAACTTTGCCGATCACTATTTTCAGGTGGTGAGAGCACCTGAAAACGTGGTTAAACAGATTGAGGTGATTGATGGGGTTGGAAGGGTAACAGGCAGGATTCAACGAGATGTACCTATCCTCAAAGAGAATCAGGAAAGAGCCACCGCGCGCATAGTGAGTTACAACCTGCCGCTGGATGACGTGATAAACCGTTTTACGCTGCAGCAGGGGCGGACCTTTGAGGTCAATCAGGCCAGCGGGCCGACTGAAGTAGTATTGGATCCGAAATATCTAACCGCTAATCAGCTTACATGGGGTGACCATATATCGGTCATAGTCGATGGCAAAGAGGCGCGCTTTACGGTGGTGGGCGAAGCCATCAGTCCGGAATTCATTTATGCCATGAAGGACAGCGCCGATATACTGCCCGACCCCTTGAAATTCGGCATTTTCATGGTCGAGCATTCGCAGGCCCAGCTACTACTGGCGATGTCGGGTGAAATAAACCAGGTATTGATCGAGTTCGCTCCGGGTGCCGATCAGGGCCGAGTCATCGACTCTATCAAGAATACGCTGGAGCCGTTTGGTCTTCTGGCCGATTATCCCCGTGCTGATCAACTGAGCCATGCAGTACTCAGCACCGAATTGGCCGGACTGCGCTCAGTTACCACGGTACTTCCCCTGATATTTCTGGGTATCGCCGCGGCTATCCAATTTGTCATCCTCAGACGCCTGATCAAGACCCAAAGGGCGCAGATAGGATTGATGAAAGGACTTGGCTACCACAATTACCTAATAATGTTTCACTACATATGTTATGCTTTGGCTATCAGTCTGGCCGGGGCAGTGCTGGGAGTAATACTGGGGGTTGTACTTTCAGGCCAGATGATAGAGCTGTATGCCACCTATTTCAACCTGCCCACCGGTCTGCAGGGCTTTAATCAGAGGGCTATCATAAACGGTCTGGCTATGTGTCTGGCTGTCGGTTTCATAGCCGGATTATCTGCATCCCGCCGGGTGGTACAGATCAATCCGGCCGCGGCCATGCGGCCAGAACCCCCAAAAATCGGCGGGAAAAGCCTGCTGGAGCATTTGCCGCCCTTATGGAAACGATTGGATTCTGGCTGGAAGATGACCTTTCGCAATATCAACCGCAACCGGAGTAGGTTTGCCGTTACCCTCTTGGGAGTGATATTTTCAGTCAGCCTGCTGTTGATATCCCTATTCACTTTCGATGCTGTCGATTACATGATGGACGAATATTTTTATGAAGGCCAGAGCTATGATATTGCTATCCGTTTCGATTCTCTTCTGTTGGAAAGTGAACTCCTCAACATAAGCCGCCTGGACGGTGTACAAAAGGTCGAACCGTTTATGGAGATCCCGGTCCGCATCCATTATGGCGGCCATAGTGAGGATGAGGTCCTACTTGCCTATGGTCCAGATTTGACCATGAAGAGACTGGAGACAGACACTGGCCAGGCTATTCGCGTGCCCGAAGCAGGTATAGTATTGAATGACAGGACAGCCCGTAAACTGGGGATTACCAGCGGCGCCCAAGTTGAAGTAGAGACTCTGTTGTCCACCGGACCAGTCCACCGGGATACGGTGGCAATCGTTGGTCTTTGTCGGCAACTGGTAGGGGCGGGTTCATATGTTGACTTGCACCAGGCTAACCGCCTGCTGAATGAACGCAACCTGGTTTCCGGAGCTTTGCTTAGAATTGAGACAGGCAAGATGGAACAGGTGGAGGGAGAGCTAAACAAGATGCTTGGGATTGCCTCGGTTTTGAGCAGCCAGAAAGAAATCGAAAACTTTAACAAGAACCTGGAGAGTATGAATCTATCATTGGGCATAATGGTTTTATTTGCTGCCTTGTTGGGATTTGCCATTGTCTACAACTCATCGGTGATGAACCTGGCGGAAAGGCAAAGGGAGATAGGGAGTATGAGGGTGATAGGGTACGGCGTTGGTGAAGTATCAGCCATGCTGTTCAAGGAAAATGTGGTACACGCTATCATGGGGGTAGCCCTTGGTTTGCCTTCCGGACTATATATGGCCACGGCCTATGTTCAGTCGGTAAGTACTGATTTGTACAGTCTGCCGGTGGTAATATACCCGCGTACCTATGTCCTGGCCGCTATCGGGACGGTCTTGTTCATTGTGGCAGCTCACCTGTTTTCGGTAAGGGGCATTAAAAGCATGGATCTGGTTTCTGTGTTGAAAAGCCCGGATTAAGAAGGGAAAGACCCACACTGGCTGGGAAGGGGGTTGATTTTAATAGAGCGGGATATTCTGATGAAATTACAGCAGGTAAGCAAGACCTATGACATGGGGGAAGTAAAAGTAGAGGCATTGAAGCCTAGCTCGCTGGACATCTATGCAGGCGAGATGCTGGTCATCCTGGGGCCCAGTGGGTCCGGCAAGAGTACCCTGCTGAATATTATGGGGGGCATGGATTCGCCAACCAGCGGCCAAGTCATTTTTAAAGACCAGAACATTACCAGCGGAGGCGAGGATGCATTAACCCGATACCGCCGCAATGAGGTGGGGTTCGTATTCCAATTCTACAATCTGATCCCAGACCTAACTGCCCGCGAAAATATCGAACTGGCGGCTGAACTGGTGAAAAATCCCCTCCCCATTGATGATGTTTTAGAAGACGTTGGACTGGATGAGCGGATGGACCATTTCCCCTCCCAAATGAGCGGCGGGGAACAACAGCGTATTTCGATAGCCCGGGCAGTAGTGAAAAATCCACGTCTGCTGCTCTGTGACGAGCCTACCGGAGCTCTGGATTATGAAACTGGTAAATTGATTTTATCGCTCTTGAAGAAAATCAATCAGGATAAAGGTTGCACGGTGGTATTGATCACCCACAACATAGCAATTGGTGCCATGGGAGACAGAGTCGCCAGGATGCGTAGCGGGGAGATCGTGGAAATAACGGAGAACCCAACCCCAATTTCCCCCGAAGCAATTGAGTGGTAAGAGATTTTGCTGCTGGTCAGGAGATATGGCTGGGATCTTTGGGATATCTAAATAACTGCTATTTTAATCCGATCAAGCCGCAGAGCAAGTCCACAATTAAAATGTTTGACAGCCACATTTTGTCGGTTGGGACATTGAAGGCATTGATATAGTTGCGGCCTTAAATAAACAATGTGTTGAGGGGGTTGAGGGAAGTGCGAAAGAAGATTCTCGGGGCTTTAGCGGGGGTAATCATTGTGGCCGGGATCATCTATTCTTACACCACCGCGGGGACAGAGGTGGACACAGCCGAGGTCATCCATGGCGATATCAAGCTGGCGGTGGTGGACACCGGTTACGTGCAGGCTTCCAACCAGGCGGACATTTATGCGACCCAGAGCGGGAGGGTCGCCAGCCTGATGGTCAGCGTAGGACAGAATGTGGCCAAGGGCCAGGTAATTGCGGTACTGGACAATAAAGACCTTACCATGGGTTCAGCCCAGCTCCAGGTACAGTTGAGTCAGGCCAATGCAGCGGTCAGTGCAGCCGAAGCAGCCTTGGCCCAAAGCAAATTGGATCTGGTTCAAGCCCAGGCGAACTACGACCGTTCCCGGGAACTTTTTGGTTCTGGAGCTATTTCCCAGGTTGAATACGATAATGCCGAGGCTCTGCTGGATAAGGTCCAGGCTGGTATCGCAGCCCAAGAACAAAGCCTGCAGGCAGCCCGTGAACAAGTCGCCAATTATCAGAGCCTATTGAATAGTTCCCGCCAGAAGGAAAACGAATTACAGATAAAAAGCCCGATATCCGGCATAGTGATGCAGCTGCCGGTGCGGCAGGGGGACGCGGTTATGTATGGCACTCAGTTAGCCAAGGTGGCCCCCCCTGGAGCATTAGAAATTAAGGTCGACATCCTGAGCGATGATCTGGGTCAAATCATGGTGGGCAATAAAGCCGAAATAACCGCTCCCGTTCTGGGAGGGGAGGTGCTTAATGGGGAGGTAGCCCAAATATACCCCCAGGCCGAAGAAAAGCAATCCGCTTTGGGCGTGGTGCAACGCAGGGTACCGGTGATAATCAAGCTGGACGATATCGGCAACCTGAAACCCGGGTATGAAACCAGAGTCAGCATCATAACCGGCGGCAAAGAAAACATATTGCTGATTCCGAGGGAATCAATCACTACATCCCCCGACGGCAGCAAGCAGGTCATGGTGATCATCAAGAATCGCGTCGCAATACGCAAGGTTTCTACCGGGCTATTTGATACCAGGAGCATCGCGATAACCGATGGGCTTGAGGCCGGTGATTTGATAGTACGGGATGGCAGTGCTTCCTTGAAGGCAAATGCGAGGGTAAAGGTCAAGCAGGAATAGAGGAAGCAGGCATGAAATCAGGCTTGACGAGGATGCGGTTAAAAGGTTTTTCATGCTGGTCGCCTGCGAAAAGGGATAATATAATCTATGTAATGGCAAAGTACGTAAAATTGCCGAAATTGGGTTATAATTGGAGTATAGGACGTACTAAACAATCACGAAGGAGGGGATTATTCCATGGAAAAAGGCAAAATTTTCGTGAGAGAGAGAGTAAACATTGGTGAAGGTGCCAAAAAGCCTCGATTTGTAGTGGTTGGTGTAGCCGGGACCGATCTGAAGATCTTTACCAAGCATATTCGCCGGATGGAAATTGAACAGATAGCTCAGACCATTGGCGCCGATCTGGTTATTCTGGAAGCCGGTAAGGGTGAAGAGGATGTTGAAGACGAAGACTAGAAAGGCAGGCGTTTAAATGGCCCTTTTCCGGGATAAGGACAGCCAGAGGCTGCATGTTGAGAGCAGATTGATGGGCGAGTCCCTGGTCAGCCAGTCCTTTATAGAAAACCTCAAGTATGATGTTAAACAGTTCCGCTCCTTCCCCGATGTATCTGTAGTTAAAATCGGTGGCCAAAGCATTACCGACCTAGGGGCCCGGGGTGTACTGCCAGTGGTTCAAGAGATCGCCGAAAACACAGGCAAGCATCGGATGATTGTGTCTACTGGCGGAGGCACACGCTCCCGCCACATATATGCCATTGCGATGGAATTGGGGATGCCGGTCGGGATCATTTCCAAACTGGGTCAGAGTGTCTCCGAACAAAATGCCCTGATGATCTCCACATTATTGAATCCCTATGGAGGTATAAAGGTTGGGCACGATGATATTCCCAAACTCGGGGGCTATTTTGCCCAAGGCTGCACCCCCGTGATCCATGGCATGCCGCCCTATGGTTTCTGGGAGCATCCCCCTAAAGAGGGGAGTATACCGCCCAATCGAACCGACGTTGGCGCATTTCTGCTGGCAGAGGTTATCGGTGCCGGCCAATGCATTTTTATTAAAGACGAGGATGGCTTGTATACCGACAATCCCAAAAAGAACAAAGATGTTCAGTTCATTCCCAGGATTGGAGCGGGAGAACTCATTGATATGAACCTGGATGACATAATCATTGAGAGGCCGGTTTTGGAAATCATGCTGAAGGCCCGCAGCATCCACCAGATTCAAATAGTCAACGGGTTAAAACCCGGACTGATAACCAGAGCTTTGCAGGGAGAACATGTGGGTACTATTATATTTAAGGATCGATAGCAGGCAAACATGTGCATAGCGGTTTCCTCAATAATTTAGCTGTCCGTACGGGCAGCTTGATTATTCGAGGTCTGTTCCGAAAGAGTCCGAGTTCCATCCAGGGTAGACTGGGACGGGAGGAAAGGCTATATTAAAGGTGAACAGCCATTATAGCAGGACGGGTTTCGATACAAATAGTATAAAAGAGCAGGTCTGGCTTCAAGTCCGGACTAGGAGAATATTTCCGTGAGTACCAGGATCGAATTAGAAACAGAGATAGAAAACATAACTGCTGTACTGGGGATAACCAATGGCTTATTTCTAATTTACGATACAGAGGGAACGCTGAAATACGTTAACCGGCAGTTGCGAGAACTGCTGGGCTACGCATCGGATGACGTATACCGGATGAACGTCACAGACCTGGTGATCAAACGGCACAAAAATCGGATACGTGAGGTATTACGAACAAAAATGCCAGAAGGACAGGAACGTGTTTCCCAAATGCCATTACGGGGGCGTGACGGTAAGGAACTCTTCGTGATAACGAGAACAGCGCCTATATATAAGCAAGAACGGGTAGTGGCTGAAGTAGTTGTGATCGAAGACCTTACCGAGAGAAAGAAGACTGAAGATGAACTGAGGGATTCTCAGCGTCTTACCGCCGATATTATCCAATCTCTGCCTGATCCCACTATGATAATCGACCAGGAAGGAAGAGTTCTATACTGGAACCGGGAGATGGTGGAACTGACCGGTTATACTGCTGAAGCAATGGTGGGCAAAAGCGACTACGAATATGGGCGGGCATTTTACAAAGGGGCGCGGCGTCCTCTGTTGGTGGATATGATCATAGATGCTGACTTGGACATAAGCCACATGTATGCAAATATCTATAGGGATGGCAATGTGCTGGTGACCGATAGGATATTTGCTCACCTAAAAGGCGAAGACAGGATTGTATGGGGAAGAGCAGCCCCGCTCTTCAATACCAGAGGCGACATAGTAGGAGCCATCGAATCAGTTAGAGATATTACCGACCGCATCAAGTTCGAAGAAGATCTGATTAGAAGCCACACCAAACTGGAGACGATTTTTGCCGGTACAGTCGAGGCTTTGGCGGTAATGACCGAAAAACGCGATCAGTATACAGCCGGGCACCAACAAAGGGTTGCTTCCTTGGCTGTGGCCATCGCCAGGGAGATGGGAATGGGGGAAGACACCTTCGGGAATATCAATATCGCCGCCACTCTCCATGATATTGGCAAACTGTATGTTCCTTTGGATATCTTGAATCAAACTGGTAAACTGACTGACATCGAGTATCTGTTTATCAAGACCCATCCTGCCGCAGGTTATGATATATTAAAGAGCATTCCTTTCGATGCCCCCATCGCCGAAATAATCTTGCAGCATCATGAAAGGATGGATGGTTCAGGGTATCCGCGGGGGTTGTGCGGGGATGAGATACTTATAGAAGCGCGGATAATCGCCGTAGCCGATGTGGTTGAAGCCATGGTGTCGCACCGTCCTTACCGTCAGGCCATGGGGGTCGACCAAGCTTTGGAGGAGATCAGGGCCAATGCTGGCAGGCTTTACGATTCAACTGTAGTTGAGGCTTGTGTTGACCTTTTTCATAACCATGGATTTAGTTTTGACGGTTAGACACGAAAATGATGACGAGGACTGCTGATGGTTAGTCGATGGTGTTTATGAATGGGAGGTTTTGGTGATGATGGCTCCGGAGGATGGTTTGCCCAACCGTGATAAACCAGGCAGTCGTAAAATCACCTTGGAGATGTTGGCCGAAGTACTCTCCAAGGTGAATGGAATGTTCTGTGTGTATGATACGGAAGGCAATATAAAATTCGCGAACCAGAAGTTCAAAGACCTGCTTGATTACCCGGAAGAGGTTTTATACAAGATGAATATCAGCGGGCTGGCAGTTGAGCGGCACAAAAAGCGTATCCGGGACCGAATAAGAGTTCAGATAGAAGCGGGTAAGGAACGTACCTGGGAAATGCCCATTCGGGGGCGGGACGGCACTGAGTTCAGTATTATCTGTCGGACTTCACCTTTTTACCAAGAGGGTATAATCACTGGTGAAATATTGATGGTGGAAGACATTACCGAACGTAAACGGACAGAAGCGGAATTAAGAGAATCACAGCGGCGGATGGCTGATATCATTGAGTCTTTGCCGGATGCGACTGTGGTAATCGATAAAGCGGGCCGGATCCTGTATTGGAACCGGGAGATGGTGGATTTGACCGGATTTCCCGCTTCAAGCATGGTAGGCCGGGACAACTATGAATACTCCATACCTTTCTACGGGATCCGAAGACCCATCCTGCTGGACATGATAGTTGATGAGAATGTTCGTTTCGATAAGGAGTATGTATATGTTCGCCGGGACGGAGATGTCCTGTATACCGAAACCAAAACCGGCCAGCTTAAGGGAAAACAAAGGATCTTATGGGGACGGGCGGCCCCCCTCTACAACACCAAAGGCGAAATAGTAGGTGCTATTGAGTCAGTCCGGGACATTTCCGACCGAAAACAGGCCGAGGAAGATTTGATCCGAAGTCATGAAAAGCTGGAGGCGATTTTCAGCGGTACGGTCAATGCACTGGCGATAACAACTGAAAAGAGGGACCAGTACACAGCTGGCCATCAGCATCGGGTTGCTACCCTGGCTTGTGAAATCGCCCGGGAGATGGGACTGCCTGATAAAACCATTGATGATATCAGGATTGCCGGGACCTTGCACGATATCGGCAAGCTTTACGTTCCCCTCGATATTCTCAGTCAACCAGGCAGACTTAGCGAGATCGAGTACCTGTTTATCAAAACCCATCCTACCGCTGGCTATGACATTCTGAAGAGCATTCCTTTCGATGCGCCGATCGCCGAAATAATAATGCAGCATCATGAGCGCGTTGATGGGACCGGCTATCCCAAAGGTTTAAAGGGCGAGGAGATTCTCCTGCCGGCTCGTATAATAGCGGTTGCCGATGTATTTGAAGCCATGGCTTCCCATCGGCCTTATCGGGCCTCGCTGGGGATCGAGAGGGCATTGGAGGAGATCCAGAAGAATGCCGGTGTGCTTTATGACCGGGATGTGGTGGAAGCCTGCATCCGGCTGGTCAAGAACAAGGAGTTCGAATCCATTTTTGAAGATAAACAATAGGCGTAAAGGGTAATCAGGGACGCCAGTATTTCCGGTCCAGGCTGCGGTATTGGATGGCTTCGGCTACATGCTCAGCCCGGATCTTTTCGCTTTCTTCAAGATCAGCGATGGTGCGCGCAACCTTTACTACCCGATCGTAGGACCGTGCGCTCATGCCGAATTTGTCAAAAGCTTGTTTTAGGATCCGCTGCGAGTTATGGTCAAGCTGGCAGCAGGATTCCACCGCTTTTGCGTCCATGCGGGAATTAAACGAGAACGGACGCCCGGAGAAGCGGTGTTCCTGGAGCTCACGGGCCCGACCGACTCTCTTCCTCATCGACATGGAACTATCGGTACTGCGGTTGTCGGTCAAATCCTCGTACTTTATTCGCGGCACTTCTACATGCAAATCCATTCGATCCAGCAAGGGTCCGGAAATACGGCTCAAGTACTTGTGGATTTGCAGCGGAGTGCAGCGGCACTCCAGATCCGACCCATAATGACCGCACGGGCATGGATTCATGCTGGCGATAAGAGCGAAATCAGCCGGATAGGTTACGGTCGATTGTGCCCGGGCGATGGTAACCGTTTTGTCCTCCAGCGGCTGTCGCAGAGATTCCAATAGATCATGGCTGAATTCAGGCATTTCGTCCAGAAACAAAACCCCGTTCTGGGCCAAACTTATTTCACCGGGGCGCGGAATGCGCCCACCGCCGATGACGCTGGCGGCGGACGCGTTTTTGTGCGGGGTTCGGAAGGGCCGGGTGGATATCAGGGGTTCGCTGCTGTCCAAGAGGTTGGCCACAGAATAGATACGGGTAGTCTCGAGTATTTCCTGGCGGGTCATGGCCGGCATGATACCGGGCATACGACGGGCCAGCATGGTCTTACCGCCGCCTGGAGGGCCGATCAGTAATACATTATGGAGACCGGCGGCTGCGATCTGCAAAGCCCGCTTGGCATTTTCCTGTCCCTTTACCTCGCTGAAATCAGGCTGGTTCACCAAACCGGTATGACCGTCATAGGCACTCATCGTAACCGGTGTAAGCGGTTGCTGTTCATTGACGAACGCACACAGGTCTTGGAGGTGCGATACTTGAAATGAGGACACCTCACGCACCATGGCTGCTTCCAGGCTGTTTCCCGCCGGCACTACCAAGCAGGATTGGGGGCATGAAGCCTGTAGTTCGAGGGCCATGGGCAGGATGCCAGGAACAGCCTTCACCGCTCCGTTGAGAGACAGCTCCCCAGCCAGGAAAAAGGTGTCGGGCAGTTGAGAATGTAACTGACCCGTAGCAATCAGAATCCCTACTGCCATGGCCAGGTCGAAATGACTGCCTTCTTTTTTAACATCAGCCGGGGCCAAATTGACGATGATTTTACGATTGGGAAAATCTAATCCCGAATTCTTGATGGCCGACCTGGTTCTCTCCCGGGCTTCTTTGATGGCTGCGGATGCCAAACCCACTATCTCAAAAGCGGGCAGGCCATTCTGAATATCCACTTCTACCTGGACCGGCTTGGCGTCAACACCAGTGAGCACCATGGTATTTACAATCGATAACATAATTGATAACTCCCGTGGGTCAGATAATACAATATTCCCCAAATATTGTAAAATTCCTGCCGGATTATGAAATTCCGCCCTTGATGTGCGAAATGGCAGAAAAGTAAGCCAAATACATTGCCATTCTGGATTCAATAAAGGTACAATCTAGCTGATAGTACATGGATATGTCGTTTGGTATACAGAGGAGGTTCGTATGTTTAATCTGGGACCGTGGGAAGTTGGGTTAATCCTAGTGGTTGCCCTTATTGTGGTGGGACCCGGGAAATTGCCGGAGGTGGCAAGGGCGATAGGAAAAGGAATGAATGAGTTTAAGAAGGTTACCGCCGGATACAAGAAAGACTTCCAGGAAGTGATGAACAGCATAGAAGACACCGTAAAGGAAACCGACAAGGGCGAAAAAACAGCCCAACCAGTTGATAGTATCGCTGAGGCGGCGCAGGGATTCGATAAAGTGGCACACGGTAAAGAAGATTCGGATCCGGGCCCCTTGCATTAATTAAAGGTAAGTCAAACCTGATTAAGAATTTAAGTGACAGCCATATTAAAGAATGGTACGATACTAGAGATTCAATATATAAGCTAATAGACTCTTATCCAGAGTGGTGGAGGGACGGGCCCGATGAAACCCGGCAACCGACTTTAGTGTACGGTGCCAAATCCTGCAGGAATTGTTCCTGAAAGATAAGAGGGGTATAAAACATAAAGCCCTCTTTTGGTGGAAGAGGGCTTTTCATATATTACAGTTATGAGGAGAGGAAAGAATGATTAAAGACATTGAAGGCATTTTGCGGGAAAGGATTCTGGTGCTGGATGGAGCCATGGGCACCATGCTCCAGCAAAAAGGCATGATGCCGGGACAGTGTCCGGAACTGTTCGGGATAGAGCATCCGGAAGTCCTGCAGGAAATCCATCAACAATATGCAGAAGCCGGGGCTGAGATAATCGAAACCAACACATTCGGGGCCAATCGTTTTAAGCTGGCTGAATACGGTTTGGAGGATAGAGTCGAGGAGATTAACGCTGAAGCAGTCCGACTGGCCCGGGCTGCAGCTAAAAACAAGGCTTTGGTGGCTGGCTGCATTGGTCCGACCGGCCGCTTGCTGCGGCCGATGGGTAATGTGAATTTTGATGATTTGTATGATGCTTTTGCCCAGCAGGCGGCAGCCTTGGAAAGAGCGGGGGCTGATCTGATCTCCATCGAGACCATGACTGATATTGGAGAGATGCGGGCGGCTTTGATTGCAGCCAAACAGGCCAGTCGGCTACCGGTTATTGCTCATTTGACATTCGAGTCCGGAGGCCGGACCATGACCGGGACTGATCCCTTGACCACGGTGGTAATCCTGGATGCTTTGCAGCCGCTGGCCATAGGCGCCAATTGCTCAGGGGGAGCCTTGGATCTGTTACCAATAATCGAGGTGATGGGCAGGCATAGCAGGAGTTTTATATCGGTGGAGCCCAATGCCGGTCTGCCCCGTCTGGTGGGAGACAAAACTGTTTTCCCCGCCCTTCCCGAGGAGATGGCTGAACACGCCCTGCGCCTGAAAGATGCGGGGGCCAATCTTATCGGCGGCTGCTGCGGCACCACCCCCCAGCATATCCAATCAATCGCCGCGGTACTTAAGGGCATGCCAGCGGTACGTCGCCAAGCGGCGCAACTGCGCGGATTTGCTTCCCGCAGTCAGGTTTTATTGATTGGTGCTGACCAGCCTTTGGCCGTGATTGGCGAGAGAATCAATCCCACAGCCAGGAAGAAGCTGGCCAGTGATATTAAAGAGGGGAAAATGCAGTTGGTGGTTGAAGAGGCCAAACGCCAAGCCGGGGTCGCATCGATGTTGGACGTTAACATGGGGGTTCCCGGTATCGATGAACCGGCGGCCATGAATCAGGCCGTGGCAGCAATACAAGCCGCGGTGGACATACCTTTGTCATTGGATTCCACCAATCAACGGGCGATTGAAGAGGGATTGAAGAGTTTTGTCGGTCGGGCTCTGATAAACTCCACCACTGGCGAAGACAAGAGCCTGGATGCGGTTTTGCCACTGGCCAAGAAATACGGAGCAGCGGTACTGGGACTGTGCCTGGATGAAAATGGGATTCCCGATTCAGCGGAAGGACGTATGCAGGTGGCCCGTAAGATATACCGGCGGGCCAGGGAATGCGGTCTGCGGGATGAAGATATATTTATAGACTGTCTGGTTAAGACCGCCAGCGCAGAGCAGGTGCAGGTAATGGAAACATTGTCGGCCGTACAGCAGGTAAAGCAGGAAATGGGAGTAGGAACCGTCCTGGGAATCAGCAACGTGTCGCATGGACTTCCGGCTCGTGACATATTGAACTCGACCTTCCTGGCGATGGCCTGGGCAGCCGGACTGGATTTGCCTATCCTCAATCCTTTCGACCAGCGGATGATGGACGTGACCCGGGCGGCCGCGGTACTCCTGAACCGGGATGAGCATTGTGCCTCTTTTATTAATTATTACAAGAATTATAGTTCCAATTCCTTATCGACGGGTGGGATGCGCCACCCGATTTGCGAACGCTGCAACATTCCCGATCAGATCAAGGACAGGGAAGCGGGAACGACAACCAAAAATACTGCGAATCTACCTGCAGCGGAGACGGCCACTGATGACATAACCGTACGCATCCAGAAGGCGGTAATGGAAGGCAACAGCGTTATAATGGAAGCTTTAATCGAAGAAGCGCTGCAGAAGGGGATGCCAGCTTTAGATATAGTCAACCAGGGCCTGATACCGGGGATTGAAAGGGCGGGGGAGTTGTATGAACAGAAGAAATATTTCCTGCCCCAGCTCATGACCGCCGCGGAAGCAATGAAGAAGGCCTTTGCATTTATTAAGCCATTCCTATCCCAGGAAGCAGCCACCCAGCACAATGGTACAATTGTCATGGCAACAGTTGAAGGCGATATTCATGATATAGGCAAGAACATAGTCATCGTAATGCTTGAGAATTATGGTTTCAAGGTAGTGGATTTGGGCAAGGACGTGCCGGCTGATAAAATATTGGAAGCCGCCCGGCAGGAAGACGCCGATATCATTGGATTGAGTGCTCTCATGACCACTACTATGCCTCGAATGCGGGACGTAATAGAAGGGGTTAAGAATCTCAACCTGAGATCAAGGGTGATGGTGGGGGGAGCGGTGTTGAACCAGGAGTATGCCGACCAGATAGGAGCCGATGCCTATTCAGCCGATGCCCGGGCGGCCGTAAAGACAGCCCAGCAGCTGATGAGGTTATTTATAAGGAGGGTCAAGTGATGGCAGTCAAGAGGAGCTATGAAGAGATCAATGAAAAGATAAGACGTGGGGAAGCGGTAGTGGTGACCGCTGAAGAAGTCATCGAGGTGGTAGCGGAGAAGGGGTATGCTCAGGCTGCCCGGGAGATAGACGTAGTCACCACTGGCACATTCGGTCCCATGTGTTCTTCGGGGGCATTTATAAACTTTGGTCATTCCAATCCCCGCATAAAAATGAAGAAGGTATGGTTGAACGGAGTAGAGGCCTACACCGGCATAGCTGCTGTAGATGCCTATGTGGGAGCCGGACAGCTGCCCGAGAATGATCCGGAGAATAAGGTGTTTCCCGGCCGTTTTACTTATGGGGGAGGACATCTCATTCACGATCTGGTAGCCGGAAAAGAGATAAGACTGGAAGCCATCGGATATGGGACCGATTGCTACCCCAACACGAAGGTGGAGGCCACCATTACCCTCAACGATGTCAATGATGCTTTTTTGTTCAATCCCCGCAACGCCTATCAGAATTACAATTGCGCCATCAATCTGGGGGATAGGGTAATATACACCTACATGGGGATTCTTAAACCCAAGGCGGGCAATGCCAGTTATTCCAGTGCCGGCCAATTGAGCCCCTTGCTCAATGATCCGTACTACCGTACCATAGGGATCGGTACCCGAATTTTCCTGGGCGGTGGGATCGGCTATGTGGCTTGGAGCGGTACCCAGCACCATCCCAACGTGCCTCGCGGCGAGAACGGGGTGCCCCTGTCCGGTGCTGGTACGCTGGCCCTGATAGGAGATCTCAAGCAGATGGATCCCAATTGGCTGGTAGGCTTGAGCTTCATAGGTTATGGCGCCACAATGGCGGTCGGCGTCGGCATCCCTATCCCGATTCTGGACGAAGAAATGCTCCGCTTCACAGCTGTCAAGGATGAAGATATATACTGCCCGATAGTTGACTATGATGAGGGGTATCCATATTGCAAGCCCATGGATCTAGGCCGGGTCAATTACAAAGACCTGAAGAGCGGAAAAATAATATTCAACGGCAAGACGGTAGTGACCACACCGCAGTCAAGCTATCCCCGGGCCCGCCAGATTGCGCAGATTCTTAAGGGCTGGATTCAAAACGGTCAGTTCGAGCTGACCCAGCCGGTAGCAGGTATACCATCGGCTGATGCCGATATCGTATTTAAGTCCATCCCCGCCAAAAAACCGGGCGGTGCGGACTCAGATGCTGAAAAGAGGAGGTAATAACAAATGAAGAACAAGCTGGTTTGCTATTTTTCCGCGGCCCAATCCGAGCAGCCGATCATATATAGACTGGTTAAAGATTATGATCTGATCATCAATATTCTCAAGGCGGACATTAATCCCCAAAAGGAAGGGTTTTTAGTCTTGGAACTGGAAGGTGACAAGGGCAGTTATGACCAGGGCGTGGCCTTCCTGAGAAACCTGGGGGTTGGCGTAGAACCGTTGAGCGAGACCGTAGTATGGCAGCCATCGGTTTGCATCCAATGCGGAGCATGTGCATCCTTTTGCCCAACTGAAGCGTTGTATATTGAACGCAGCAGCATGGAGGTCTCCTTTGACAATTCCAAATGCGTAGTCTGTGGTATGTGTCTGGACTGCTGTCCCACTCGAGCCATAACCCTCCATTTCGAAATAAAAGAGGCGGTATAAAGCGAACCATGCTTAACGGGAATGACTATGTGGACCGCAGTTACAGAACCTTACAGGCTGGATCCGACTTGCGTTATTTCCGGGTCAGAGTTAAAGAAACCGATCTGGCTATCGGGATTGACAACGATAGTTATGATGACAGCCTTATTGCCTTATGTGAAAATGAGATAAGAAGGCTAAGGGCAGGCCTGGAAGCCTACATCGACGTCCACCCGGAATTTAGAAGTGCTCTGGCGCCCCTGGACTTGCTGCCAGGTGCGCCTCCAATAGCTGTATCCATGGGCAAAGCAGGATGGCAGGCCGGAGTCGGTCCCATGGCAGCCGTGGCCGGGGCCTTTGCCGAAGCAGTGGGGTTGACCTTGAAAGAGAAGGTCAAGCAGGTAATCGTGGAAAATGGCGGAGACATTTATATGGACACCTCCAGCCCTCGGTTGGTTTTAGTTTTTGCCGGCCAATCGTCATTTAGCCATAGAATAGCCCTGCGCATCCACCCCGATGAAAGTCCCCTCGGGATATGCACCTCCTCCGGGACAGTGGGGCCCAGTCTTAGCTTCGGCAAAGCTGATGCAGTGGTAATCAAGGGCACGAATACAGCTCTAGCCGACGCCGTAGCTACTGGGGCCGGCAACCGTATACAAACCCAAGATGATTTTATGCAAGCGATTGAATATGCTCAGAAGATACCTGGTGTCACCGGGGTATTGGCCGTGGCGGGCGAACACCTGGCTGCCTGGGGCAGCATTGAGTTGGTGCCTCTATAGTCAAATGCGACAGCCCTATAGATTCTGGAGCAGGTATTTTTCATTTTATGTTATGAAATGGAGGTATTTGGATGTCGGGACACAACAAATGGTCCACCATCAAGCACAAGAAGGCCCGTACCGATGAAAAGAAGGGGAAGGAATACACCAAAATAGCCAAGGAAATCATTATCGCAGTCCGCGCCGGAGGCAGCGATCCGGAGAGCAACTCCAAACTCAAACTGGCCATTCAGAATGCCAAGGCCATCAATATGCCGAATGAAAATATATCGAGGGCTATAAAAAGAGGTGCCGGGGACATGGACACCGACGCCATTGAAGAACTCACCTATGAAGGGTATGCACCTGGCGGTGTAGCGGTCATGCTGGCTATCGCCACTGATAATCGCAATCGTACTGCTGCTGACATACGCCACCTGTTCGCCAAATATAATGGTAATCTGGGGGAAACCGGGTGTGTTTCTTACATGTTTGAAAGGGTTGGCCTTCTATCGATAAATCGTGAGAACCTGCAGATGGATGCGGATGATCTTATGATGCTGGCCCTGGATGCTGGGGCCGATGACGTCCGGGAGGATGATGATGTGATCGAGGTAGTGACATCGCCGGACAATTTCATGGCGGTTAGGGAGGCCCTGGAAGCCGAAATCAATCTGGATCAGGCCGACATCGTCATGCTGCCCAACAATACAGTGGACATTAGTGATGAGACTCTGGCCGCCAAGGTGTTGAAGCTCATCGACGTCCTGGAAGACCACGATGATGTACAAAAAGTATACGCCAACTTTAACATCCCGGATGAGATCCTGGAAAAAATAATGTAAGTATATTCAGTCATTGAGGATGCAGTGTTTTAGACCAGGTATAGGATTCAGCTACGCTGGGGATCGAGGAGGATAGAAGTGCGGAATAGGACGCCGAACCAGGATGACGTTCGAGATCGGGCATTGCGCAAAAATATGCTCGTTTATGCCGCGGTCGCATTGGCGATATTGTTTGTGGCTTTGGGCATCCATCAGTTGTGGGGCAATGATGACAACCGGCAATTTAATGAAAAGGTTGCTCTATTGGAAAAAAGGGCGTTGGCAGATCCGAAATTGGAATCTGCCATCAGCCAGGCAGGGGGAAAAATAAACTCCCGATATACGGTGTTTTTTTCCGTATGCGATACCCAAAGCCGGGCTTTGGTAGAGAGCGCCCAGGGTGAAACCCTGAAGTCCGCCTGGGACAATGCCGCCGCTGCCACCCAGAGGCTGATATCTTCCCGAAATTACAATCCGGTTTGGGTCAAGGCTGACATAGTCAAAGATGCGGAAATAACCAATCGAGAAGACCTTCGCAAAAAGACCCGCAATCTAAATGATAATTTCTTCCGGAGGGGGATAGCTTTCGATTATTCGTTCGATACGGCGCTGCTTGAGGCCGAGATCAACGGTAACAAGATTATCGACTATGAGCAAGATGTCATAGATCCGGAGTTGTTGAACAAATATCTCGTCAGCCAGGGACGTCAACCCATTGACGCTCTTCCCGATGGCATATTGACTTTTAGTTGTTACGGTTATTTTTGTGATGAAAACAACGTGGTGTACGATCTCTATACTGAGGATCTGGATTATGGGCGCCGCCAAGTGGACAAGGTGGATAAAGAGTTGGTGGGAGAACTGATTTCCCGCTCAGGACGATTTCTGGCCAACATTGTTAAGGAGGATGGCCAGTTCGTTTACGGTTATTACCCGACTTACGATAAAGAGATCAGCAACTATAATATTTTGCGTCATGCCGGTGCAATATGGGGGCTGGTGGCTCTGTATGATGTTTCGGGAGATGAAACGGTGCTTCCAAAAATCGATAGCACCATCCAATACCTGATCAGAGATTATATCGAGTACCCAGATGAAGATACTGCGTATGTGATAGAACGCAAAGCGGATGAAGTCAAGCTGGGCGGCAATGGTATAACAGTGGTGATGCTAATAGATTATATGCAGCGATTCGGCAATGACAGTTATAGGGACTTGGTCGTCAAATTGGGCAATGGAATTCTGGCCATGCAAAACCCTGCTACCGGCGAATACTACCACGTATTGAATTCCGCGGATTATTCTTTGAAAGAAGAAGACCGCACGATCTACTACGATGGTGAAGCTACATTCGCCCTGGCCAAATTGTACGGATTAACCGGGGACGAGAAATATCTGACTGGGGCGATCAAAGCAGTCGACTATTTCATCGCCAATGACTATGCCAAACACAGGGATCACTGGATTGCCTATTGCATGAATGAAATTACCAAATACGTCCCGGAGGAAAGGTATTTCGAGTTCGCTCTTAAGAATGCCAACGACAACCTGGATAGGATATATAAGCAAAAAACGTCATACCACACTTACTTGGAACTGCTCATGGCGACATTCGAAACCTATGACAGAATAAAACAAAACAGCATTCCCGTCGGATATATGAGTCAGGTTAACGAGTCCTATTTTATTGACACCATTTATAAACGGGCCCGGCACCAGCTAAACGGTTACCTCTACCCGGAATATGCCATGTACCTAAAAAACCCGGCTCGGATAGTAAATACCTTTTGTGTTCGTCATGACGGTTACCGAATCCGAATTGATGATGTACAGCACTTTATCGGCGGCTATTATTCGTACTATAGGAATTACGAGAAACTGGAGGCTTACCGGTTGAAGCTGGCCGAATCCCAATAGAGAAGATCAGCGCCCGATTACTGCTTGATTGGTGTTATCTTATGCAGATACTACTTCTGCCTGGCTTTGGATCTTTTGATGATAAGGTTCATGACCGCCATCATCATCTCTTTGGGGTAGAGACTTAACCCATCTTGAATGTACTGATTATATAATCGGGAAGTCAGGTCCTCTTCGCTTACGCCCGATTGCAGCATTTCATCCACCATTGCAGCCACCCTCTCAGCTGATTCCAGCGATCTCTGGTAAAGCCTGCCCACCTCGTCACCGGTGACCACATCCCCGTGAGCCCCGCCCAAAACCTTGGTGGGGTAGGTCATGAGCCTTCTGATCGTATCTACATAGAGGTCATATCCCTGAAAAAATATGGGGGGCATTACGCCGGTGCTGGCCACAAATCCAACTGCGTCCGATGCCAGCATAACCTGTTCACTTGGAACATAGGCGGCAATGGAACAGACGCTGTGCCCGGGTGCATCCAATATCTCCAGGGTTAAGCCAGGCTCTATCTCCAGCACATCGCCCTCACCCACCACCAGATCGATATCGATACGGTCCAGCACACTAGTGTCCGGTAATTTGTCGATCAATCCCTTTTCTAAATAAGTGTTGGATACCTTGACGTCATTACGGAAATACTCAGCGACGATAGCCTCGCGGGTCAGAGTTTTCTGCGTATTGGAACTGGCTGCTACTTTGGCATCGGGAAACAAACCTTTTAGCGTGGGTATCCCACATACATGGTCGAAATGAGAATGTAAGGCGATTATGAAATCGACTCGGGGCTTATTCTCGATTTGCCCCCACTGTTCCGCAAAAATTTGGGCTCCAGCCCTGGTGCCGCACTCCACCAAAGCCGCCCGCTCCTTACCCACCAAATAGAAGTTGAAATAGCCGTTGCCCAGCAGCTTGACGTTTTCGCTCAGTTGAATCATTGCGTTCACCTCATTGTTCTCTTAATTGAGTAAATGGCCTCCGAAGTCCTGGCGCTGCAACACAAGCATATTCTTTATGCCATGATAGCATAACCTGGATACCTGGCTGGCTCGAAATCTTTCAGGTGGCATTTTCTTGTAATAAAACCAAATCCACGTATAAAGGGAAGAAAAGGAGGAGAAAATAGGCAACAGAGGTGATAGAGGTGAACAAAAGAGTTGTTGCGCTTGTAATTGGGGTCAGTGTCTTGCTGGGGCTGGCGACTGGATATTTCTTACAGGGTGACCCGATTGGTAAGATTGGTACCCGACAGCAGAAACCGGCCGTCAATACCGGTAGTGTGGAAGTCAAGATCGATGCTGAAACCCCCGTCATTCTAGAAAAAGAATTCCTTCGTTCTCATAAGGTAATTATATCCGAGTTCGAAAACCGTTTAGACATAATCGGGTCTACATTGGATGAGATACGTGCTCGTTATTCAACGGAGAATGGCTTCTTCATCAATTTTACCAACGGCACCCTGGTTATTCGTCAGGCCATCGATGATTGGACTCCGGAAGATAAGCAAAAATGCCGTCTTAAGGAATACCAGGGCATGGTGGCCATTTATATTGGTCCCGATGCTGAGCACGATATCCTGATGAAGGTCACTGCCATAAGGTTTGACAGTCTCCCTGTTAGTATCAAAGAAGCCATCCGGAATGGCGAATACGAATTCCAAAACGAAGCCGAAGTGAACGACGCCCTGGAGAATCTGGACGAATACTTTTAACCCGGCCCCCGGCGAGCGCCGGGTTTACTATAAGGGATAAGGCTCTGCGGAACCTTATCCTTTTTGCCGTTTAAACATAGCCCTGTCCGGATATTTGGAGTAAGATAATAGTTGTGAAATGCTATATTATCTTGCTGGAGTAAACGAATATGCTGGTCATGGGAATCGATCCAGGTACCGCCACCACAGGTTTCGGATTGGTGGAGGGCGGTTGCGGAAAAGAAAAAGTGGTTGATTATGGGGTCATAAAAACTTCCCCCGCTATGACCATGCCCCAGCGATTGGTCCAGATCAATCGTGAATACAGCCGGTTGCTGCTTGACTACCGACCTGATGCCGTGGCCATCGAACAAATTTTTCATCATAAAAACGCCAAGACCGTTATAACGGTTGCACAGAGCCGCGGAGTTCTCATAATGGCAGCTGCGCTGCGGGAAATAGAGGTGGCCGAATATACTCCTTTGCAGGTCAAGCAGGCTGTAACCGGATTTGGCAATGCGGACAAAAAACAAGTGCAATTCATGGTCCAGAAAATATTAAAATTAGAGGATATCCCTCGTCCTGATGATGCTGCCGACGCATTGGCTATTGCTCTCTGCCACCTGCATTCATATCGCTGGGCTGAGGTCCGTAAGAGTGAGGGTACAACATGATTTCGTTTTTACGCGGGACACTGGTCCAGGCCAGGCAGGACGCAATAATCATCGAGGTAAGTGGAATTGGCTATGAGATTGGGGTACACAGCCGGGCTTGCAGCATGTTGCCGCCAGTCGGTTCACCCCTGGTCGTATATACGTATTTGCAGGTTTTGGATAACGATCTCAAGCTGTATGGCTTTTTGAACCAGGAAGAGCTGGAGTTGTTTAAGCTATTGCTAGGGGTATCGGGTTTAGGGGCTAAAAGCTCATTGAATATATTGGCGGCTCTTAAGCCGGACGAGTTTTGTCAGACGGTGATCAGCGCTGATGAAAAAAGGCTCCAGGGAGTGCCTGGCATTGGTAAGAAGACCGCCCAGCGGTTGGTATTTGAACTCAAAGATAAATTGGGCAAGAGTGTGGGAATGGTCCTCCCGCCGACTGCCGAAGCGGAGCCGCTGGAGGAATTGATGGAGGCTTTGGAAGCGCTGGGGTATCAACGGTCGGAAATATTCCCCTTGGTGATGAGAATGAAGTCGGAGGGCGAGTTGAGCGGCAAGGTTGAAGATAACCTCAAACAGGTACTGCGCCGCCAAGCCCAGTCGGTTAAGAAATAGGGAGAGAAACGCTTTGCATGAACAAAGGCTGGTATCAGCCCAGGCTATTGGTGATGAAGACAATATTGACATTGTCTTGAGACCAATCCGTCTTTCGGATTATATCGGACAAGAAAAGGTGAAGAGCAATCTGGCGGTGTTTATCGCTGCTGCCCGGGCCCGGAAACAGAGCCTGGATCATGTACTATTGAGCGGCCCCCCTGGTTTGGGCAAAACCACCCTGGCCACGATTATAGCTCAGGAGATGGGTAGTGCGATCAGAAGGACTTCCGGTCCCGCCATCGAAAGGCCCGGCGATTTGGCTGCGATTCTGACCAACCTGGAACCGGGCGACATTCTCTTTATCGATGAGATACACCGTATGAACCGGAGCATCGAGGAAATCATGTACCCGGCCATGGAAGACTTTTGCATAGACATAGTGATTGGCAAAGGTCCGGCCGCCCGGACCCTGCAAATAGACCTGCCCCCATTCACCCTGGTAGGCGCCACCACCAGACCAGGCTTGCTTAGTTCACCGCTGCGAGACCGATTTGGCATCACCTTCCGCTTGGATTTCTACGGTGAATTGGAATTAGCCCAGATAATTACCCGGGCTGCTTCAATCTTGAAAATACCCATCGATTCCGCAGGGGCGGCGGAGATCGCTCGTTGTTCCCGGGGAACCCCCCGGGTAGCCAATCGGTTGCTGAAAAGGGTGGCTGATTTTGCTTTGGTTAAAGGGAACGGCTGCATCGATCGGGAATCAGCCCTCCAGTCCTTGGAAATGTTAGAGATAGACGACCATGGTTTGGATATGGTCGACCGGATGATTCTGGATGCGATAATTACCAAATTCAGCGGGGGCCCGGTGGGGCTGGAAACATTGGCCGCCAGCGTATCCGAAGAGACTGATACCTTGACGGATGTTTACGAGCCCTATCTGCTGAAATTGGGGCTAATCAACAAAACGCCGCGTGGGCGAGTGGCTACTGAACGCGCCTACCGGGTGATGGGATTGGCACCCAGAAGGACTATGGCTGAACCATCACTCTTCGAAGAAGACGGCCAGTAGAGGCGTGGCGCGGTACCCGAAGCGAGTGCTTATCTAAACACTATGGATGTGATATTTGATGTCCCGGGTGTTATTACACATATGCTGCGGACCCTGTGCGAGTTATCCGGTTCCGGCCTTTCGGGAAGAGGGCCTGGAAATAGTGGGTTATTTTTTTAACCCCAATATTCATCCCTATAACGAATGGCTGCAGCGCCGGCAGGCTCTGGAGACATACGCGGCCGCGGTCGACCTCAAGGTAATTTATGACGACAAGTACAATCCCCGCGATTACTTTCAGAGGATCGCATTTCGGGAAAGTCATCGCTGCCTTATCTGCTACCAGATGAGATTGCGGCAGGCGGCCCACATTGCCAAGCGGGGACGGTTCGATTACTTCTCCACGACCCTTTTGGTCAGCAAGCACCAGAAGCATGAGGTTATCCGAGAAGTGGGTGAGGCCATAGGAGCGGAGTACGGAGTGCCCTTCCTGTATCGGGATTTCCGGGTTGGATTTAGGCAAACCGGTGAAACAGCCCGCGCCATGGGTCTGTATCGGCAGCAGTATTGTGGTTGTCTATATAGCGAAGTAGAACGGTTTGCCCCCACTGAGGTGCGCCGTTTGCTGAAATAACGTCATGAACATGATCTGAGAGAATCCTAAAATCAAACCTGAACGAGGGATCATCAATACCAATGCACGGATTTCCAACCGTCGATCCAATATATAGCATAGACAACTACCGATATGATCTGCCCCCTGAGTCTATTGCCCAGTACCCGGCCGAACCTCGGGATAGTTGCCGCCTTTTGGTCATGGACCGCCAAACCGGCAGCCTGCAGGACCGAGTCTTTAACGAAATAAAACACCTATTGGTTAGCGGAGATACCTTGGTGCTCAACCAAACCAAGGTAATCCCAGCCCGTTTAATTGGGGTCAAGGATACCGGGGCTCGTATTGAGATTCTTCTATTGGGCCAAGAAGAGGGCCTCTGGGAAGCACTGGTCAAACCCGCCCGGCGGATGAAGGTGGGTTCGATTGTCCGGTTTCCTGGCTTCCCTGATGTAAGAGCAGAAGTCGTGGCGGTATTGGAGGGAAATGGATGCCGCCAGCTCAGGTTCCATGATTGCCCAGACATAAACAGTTTCCTGGAGCTGGCGGGGCAGGTGCCCCTGCCCCCGTACATAGACCGTCATGCCGAGCCGGATGATCTGGTCCGGTACCAGACGGTTTATGCCCGCGAGCCGGGTTCGGCTGCCGCTCCTACGGCGGGGCTGCACTTTACCGCGGGCTTGCTGGAGGAAATCAAAGCCCGGGGGATTGAGGTAGTGACCCTGGTGTTGCATGTGGGACTGGGCACCTTCCGCCCGGTCAGCAGTCCCGATATCAGGCAACACCGAATGCATTTCGAAAAATACTATGTGAGTCCAGATACCGCCGGCATCCTGAACAGGAACCGAGCCAGGGGGGGAAGGATCGTGGCGGTAGGCACCACCGTGGTAAGAACCCTGGAGTCGGTGTATAGTGATCAAGCCGGATTCTGCAGCGGCAGCGGACAAACTGACATGTTTATATACCCCGGTTACCGGTTTAAGGCCATTGATGGGCTAATCACCAATTTTCATTTGCCTTGTTCTTCCCTGCTTATGCTGGTAGGGGCTTTTGGGGGTTTGGACAATACCATGGCGGCTTATCGGCATGCAGTAGAAACAGGCTATCGATTTTTTAGCTACGGCGATGCCATGTTCATAACCGCAACCTAAATCATGCTACACGGGAGGAATATTTCTGAATTTCAAGGTGACCAAAAAGGAGCGCTCCTGCCCAGCTCGCCTGGGACAACTCAGCACCAGTCACGGAGTCTTTACTACCCCCATGTTTATGCCAGTGGGCACCCAGGCTACGGTGAAAACCTTAACCCCGGAGGAACTATACGGTATGGGAGCAGGAATTATCCTGGCCAATACCTATCACTTGCATCTGCGGCCGGGCGCGGATATCATTGCGGAAGCCGGTGGGCTGCACCCATTCATGAACTGGAAGCGGGGACTTCTGACGGATAGCGGAGGTTTCCAAGTATTTAGCCTGCAGGGTCTGCGCAAGATAGATGACAACGGGGTGTGGTTCAGTTCGCATATAGACGGGTCACGTCATTATCTGACTCCAGCCGCGGTAGTTGATATTCAGCAGCAACTGGGTGCAGATATAGCCATGTGCTTTGACGAATGCGCCCCGTATCCCTGTAGTTATGAAGAGGCGGAGAGGGCAGTGCGGCGTACCACCATGTGGGCTCAAAAGTGCAAACTGGCCCACTCCCGACCGGATCAGGCCCTTTTCGGCATCATCCAGGGAAGCGTGTTTGCTGACCTGCGGGAGAGAAGCGCCCGTGAAATAACGGACCTCGACTTTCCCGGTTACGCGGTGGGGGGATTGAGCGTAGGGGAACCCAAATCATCCATGCAGGCTATGTTGGATACACTTGAGCCCTTACTGCCCTTTGACAAACCGCGTTATTTGATGGGGGTGGGAAGCCCGGAAGACCTGCTGGAAGGGGTGCGTCGGGGTATCGATATGTTTGACTGCGTTTTGCCGACCAGGCTGGCACGCCATGGAACTGCTTACACCCGTTATGGTAAAATAGTAATCCGTAATGCCATATGGGCAAGGGATTTTGGGCCGTTAGACCCCGACTGTGATTGCTATGTATGCCGCAGTTATACCCGGGCTTATATAAGACATTTGATCAAGGCTGAAGAGATGTTAGCCCATCGCTTGCTTAGTTATCATAATGTGTATTTCCTGCTGAAGATGATGCGGGACATACAAGAGGCCATAGCTTTTAATCAGTTGGAGGTATACCGCACCGAGTTCTACAAAGATTACAGGATTTAACAAGAGGATTTTGCCAATCATTGGCGAAAAAATATAAGGTTGTACTAAAAGGAGGTATTTCATGGGAACTGAAACCTGGCTTCCCACAGCCATCTACTTGGGCGCCTTCCTGGCTATCTTCTACTTTTTGATCATCATGCCGCGCAAGAAACAGGAAAAAAGGCATAAGGAAACCATCGCCAGCCTCAAGCGCGGGGACAAGGTTGTGACTATTGGAGGATTGAAGGGAGAAGTTGCCCGAGTCAAAGAAGAAACTCTGGTAATCAAGGTCAGCGACAATACCGAGATGGAGTTTGTTAAAAAAGCGGTGGCCTATAAAGAAGAGGAAAAATAATGGTGACCCTGGATGCTGTTAGAGAAAGTCAAGTGATTAAGGCCTTTGTGGAAACGGGGAATAAGCATCTGGGAGCTATTGGCTACACTGATCATGGCGTTTTTCATGTGGGTTTGGTAGCTGGGCTGAGCCGCCAAATACTACTGGACCTAGGTTATGATCCACACTTGGCCGAATTGGCAGGCATTGCCGGATACATGCACGACTTGGGCAACGTAATTAACCGGTTTAGGCATAGCCAGAGCGGAGCCATGATTTCATTTTCAATCTTACGCCGAATGGGGATGGAGCCAGAGGATATATCAATTGTGGTATCAGCTATAGGCAATCATGATGAAGGCAGCGGTCATCCCATAAATGCCGTTTCGGCAGCTTTGATCCTGGCTGATAAATCGCATGTGCACCGTAACCGGGTCAGAAATAGGGATATTGCCACTTACGATATCCATGACCGGGTCAATTACGCAGTGCAGAATTCTTTGCTCAAGGTTAATGGTACGGAAAAAACCGTAACCATGGAGTTGAAAATCGATACCGATATTTGCCCGGTGATGGAGTATTTCGAGATCTTTTTGGATCGGATGTTGTTATGTACCCGGGCGGCCAGCTTTCTTAACTGCAGGTTTGGCCTGGTTATCAATGAGGCCCAACTCCTATAAATCGGATCAACAGAGTGTTGGAAGGAGGATAAATTGGTGCGACAGAATAGCAGTATGGCGATAGTGGCAGCTATCGTCGTGGCCATAATAGGGTTGGTATACTTCACCTACCGACCGATTATGAATAATTTACAGTTGGGCTTGGACCTTAAGGGCGGTTTGCATGTAGTCCTGCAGGCCCAAGAGAAAGAAGGGGAAGAGATTACCCAGGATACGATCCAGAAATCGATCGGGGTTTTGAGAAACCGGGTCGATAATCTGGGCGTCAAGGAGCCCAGTATCTACCCTCAAGGCAAAGACCGCATCGTGGTGGAGATTGCTGGTGTAGACGATCCGGAACAAGCTGTCGACATAATCAAGAACACCGCCCAATTGGAGTTTCAGGACGAGGAAGGCAATGTGCTGGTTACCGGTAAAGACCTGAAAGACGCTCAGGCGTCGCCAGGTACCGGTGGGCAAGGGGCCACCGTCGATCTGGAATTCAACGACGCCGGAGCCAAGCTTTTTGCGGAAGCCACCGCCAAAAATGTTGGCCGCCGCATCGCCATTGTTATAGACGAAGAGGTAATCAGTGCCCCGACTGTGAATGAACCCATCCCCAATGGACGGGCCCAGATTTCCGGTGGTTTTACCGCAGAAGAAGCCCAGAATCTGGCTGTTCTGCTTAGGTCCGGGGCTCTGCCGGTTTCTTTCAACATAATGGAAAAGAGGACCATTGGCCCTACCTTGGGAGCCGATTCCCTGGACCTGAGTGTTAAGGCGGCCATCGTCGGTTTGATTGCCATCCTCATCTTTATGATAGGTTATTACCTCCTGCCAGGAGCGGTGGCAGCGATATCGATGGCTTTGTACACGGTGCTGGTCCTGGGGACCATGATAATGTTGGGAACTTCACTCACCTTGCCTGGTATAGCTGGGTTTGTATTATCGATAGGTATGGCCGTAGACGCCAATATTATCATTTATGAACACATCAAAGAAGAACTGCGTTTAGGCAAGACCCTCAAGGCGTCTATCCAGTCCGGTTTCGCCCGTGCCTTCTGGACCATATTCGACGCTCAATTGACAACCTTGATCGCAGCCCTGGTTTTGATATGGTTCGGCAGCGGACCAATAAAGGGCTTTGCGGTAACGCTATCCATCGGTATTATCGCCAGCCTGGTGGTAGCCCTTGGGTTTACCCGCTATGTGATGGTGCTATGTGCCGATTTTGTTAAGAACACCAAGCTATACGGCGTATAAGAGGGGGTGGCGAAATGCAAATAATACAAAAAAGGAAATGGTTCTATATTCTTTCTCTCATTCTTATTGTACCGGGAATTATCTCGATGTTTGTGCAGGGTTTCAATCTGGGGATCGATTTTAAAGGCGGAAACATGCTGCTTTATAGAATAGAGACACCAGCGGACACGGCCGCTATTAGTCAAACCATAAACGACCTGCAGATCGTCCGGGAGCTCAGCGTACAGCAGAGCGGTAACGAATTCTACATCCGTACCAACGAATTGAACCAGGAGCAGACCCAGCAGATTACTGCAGCGCTGGGTTCCAAATTTGGAACCGTCACTCTATTGAGTGCAGAGAGTGTAGGGGCCACAATCGGCTCTGAACTGGTGCGCAATGCTTTTCTGGCGGTAGCCATAGCCCTAGTGCTGATGGGCATATATATTACTTTCCGATTTGAGTGGAATTTTGGTGTAGCCGCAGTGCTATCGCTGGCCCAAGTGGTGCTTTTTGTATGTGGGGTCTTCTCATTAATGCAATTTGAGATAAATGGGGCCTTTATTGCTGCGATACTCACTATTATCGGTTATTCAATCAATGATACCATCGTTATTTTTGACCGGATCCGAGAGAATTTGCGGATGAAAAAAAAGGACTCCCTGGACACATTATTGAACAAGAGCATAATGCAGACCATGAACCGTTCCGTCAACACGGTGCTTACGGTGTTGATGCCTTTGATTGCGCTTTTGGCTTTCGGAGGATCAACCATCAAGGTTTTTGTACTAGCTATGTTGATCGGCTTTGTTTATGGTGCTTATTCTTCCATCTGCATAGCCAGCCCCATGTATTATGAGATAAAGCAAAGAGGGTAGGGCAAACCCCTCCATAAGTAGTAATCAGGGCAGGGCCTTCTCACTAGGGGAAGGCCTTTGTTTTGGCTAACCAATAAAAACAGCAGCGCTAATTTGTCCTCAAGGGCGATGAAGGAAATTTGCGATGGAAAGAGAATTATGGGGAAATAACCGGTCATAATTATCGGAATGGAGAAGGGAGTAAGAAATGGTAAATGCTTATCTATTGGCGGCCCTTGCTTTTGTTGCCGCAATGCTGGTCTTCATATTCCAAAATGATACCCAGGTTTCAGTGCGGTTTATAAGTTGGCAGACAACTGAGTTGTCCTTGGCGATAGTGGTTATCGCCTCGGCATGTGCGGGAGCATTGATAACATTTCTGCTGACCACGTATCGGGCGTTTAAGACGGGGCAGAAAATGCGTAAACTGGTAAAGGAAAACCAAAAACTCGAACAGGAGTTAAAGCTGCTCAAGGGGCAGGAAGTTGCATTGGGGAGAAATCGGGTCAACAATGGTGGGCTTGACAGTCAGTCTAAGACACCAGAGGTGTAGCAGTGCGGGCAGTTGTACAAAGGAGCAGGCACAGCCGGGTGGTTGTAGATCATGTAGAGAAGTCACATATAGATAAGGGATTAATGGTGTTGCTGGGCATAAAAAAGGGCGACCGGCAGACCGATGCTGATTATTTGATGGACAAGATCATAAACCTGCGTATATTTGAGGATGAAGCGGGCAAAATGAACCGTTCTCTGTTGGAAGCAGGGGGATCGGTAATGATGGTCAGCCAGTTCACTTTATATGGGGATGCCCGTAAGGGCCGCCGGCCGAGTTTTATCGAGGCCGAGGAACCGGCCCGGGCTAAAGATCTGTTTGATTATTGTGTTGAGAGTCTGCGAAGCCGGGGTTTGAATGTGGCGACTGGGGTATTCGGAGCTGACATGTTGGTGGCTATTGAGAATGACGGCCCAGTTACCATTTTACTCGACAGTGAGAAGAACTTCTGAACGAAGCTGAACCAACCGGATGCTCGTCCTGCCGGGACGAGCTTTTATTTGCTACCCATGCAGAGAATCGATGTGGTGGGATTTGCAGTTGCGCCCTAAGCGGTAGTGGCCGTATTCGCCCGATTATTACGGACAGGCGATGTGGTATAATTCAAGGACCATCGATGAGGAGACAGGTTATGGAAATAATCACCTCGCACAATGCATTGGACTTTGACGGATTGGCCAGCATGGTGGCAGCCAGCAAGCTGTATCCAGGCGCCATTATGGTAATACCCGGTACTATGCCGGGAAAGATCAAGCAGTTCATGGCCCTGTATAAAGATGTCCTCGATCTACGTGTACCGAGAGAGATTGACCTGGCCAGGGTTTCCAGGGTGATTCTGGTTGATACTGCTAGTCCCCGGAGGATGGCCCAGCTGGAATCGCTCCACCAGAACCAGGCTATCGACTTTCATGTTTATGATCACCATCCCCAACAAGAAGGGGATATTGCCGGCAGTATAACTGAGGTGCAGCCTACCGGAGCCACCACCACCATAATAGTTGAAAAAATAATAGCGGCCGGTATCGACATAACACCTTTCGAAGCTACAATTCTGGCTCTGGGCATATATGAGGACACCGGCAGCCTCCTGTTCCCGGGGACCACCGAACGGGATGCCCGGGCAGTAGCCTACCTGCTGCAAAAAAAAGCTAATTTGAAGATTGTGGCAACCTACATGGATGCACCTATTTCCGACCAACAGCGCAAGATACTACAGAGCCTGATCGAGAATACGGAGGCTTACCATATAAACGGATTGGATATTACTCTGGCGATTCACCAGGGCAAGACATTCATCCCCGGACTCGACTTGCTGGCTTATCGTATCTTCAAAATGGAAGAATGCGATGCTATTTTTGTCATCGCTGAAATGCAAAAAAAGGTATACGTAATTGCCCGCAGCGGCACCAGCAACCTCAGAGTCAACGAGATTCTGAGTTCATTGGGGGGCAACGGTCATGAACGGGCGGCAGCGGCAATGATTCGCAACAAGAATGTTAGGGAAGTGGCGGATATAATTTTGAAGGAAATCAAAACCAAGATCATCCCCCCCATAGTAGCCCGGGACATAATGTCCAGCCCGGTCAAGACCATCGATCTATATCGCACCATGGAGGAAGCCGGACGCCTGCTGCTCAGATACGGCCATACCGGTATGCCGGTGGTCGATGGTGATGAGGTGGTGGGGATAATCTCCCGGCGGGACGCCGATAAAGCAGTAATGCATAACCTGGGTCATGCCCCCGTCAAGGGCTTCATGACTTCCAAGGTAATAGCCATTGCCCCGGATACGCCGATAGGTGAGATACAGAAGATGGTGGTGGAATATGACGTAGGGAGGCTGCCGGTTGTGGACCGGGGGCGCTTGGTAGGCATCGTGTCTCGCACCGATATTTTGCGTATTCTGCACGGGAATGATTATCCTGAAGACCATACTTTGCTTTTCTCCCCTGATGAGACCACCTCGGAAAACATCCGCAGCCTGATGCAAGGTAAGCTGCCAGCCGAAATATTTACTGCCCTTGAGGCCGCCGGCGAGGTAGCCAGTGAACTGGAGTACACTGTTTATTGTGTAGGCGGATTCGTCCGGGATCTGTTCTTGAATGTTCCCAACTTCGATGTTGATTTGGTGGTGGAAGGCGATGGGCGGCAGTTGGCCAGGCGTTTGGCCGAGAGATTGGGTGGCAAGGTCCGGGTGCATGATCGTTTTGCGACGGCTACCTTTGTCTCCAAAGAGGGAAACAAGATCGATGTGGCTACCGCCCGGACCGAATACTATGAGTTTCCGGCTGCCCTGCCAATGGTAGAACGATCATCAATCAAAGAGGATATGTATAGACGCGATTTTACCATCAATACCCTGGCGGTATGCCTCAACCCGGAACGATTTGGCGAGTTGATAGACTTTTTTGGCGGTCGCCGGGATATTCAGAAAGGATTGATCAGGGTTCTTTACAATCTGAGCTTTGTTGAAGATCCCACCCGCATATTGCGGGCGATCCGGTTTGAACAAAGGTATAAGTTTACTATTGAACCGGATACCCTTCGTTTTGCCCGGGACGCAATTCAAAGACGCATGCTGGGCAAGCTTTCCTATAAACGGATTCTGCGGGAACTGATCCTGATACTGAATGAAAAGGATCCTATACCGGCCTTGTTAAGGATGTCGGAGTCGGGCGTATGGAGTTACATACTTCCCGAGGTTGATCTGGAGGCATTGAGGACCACCCTGAAGCGAATACCCATGGTTTTGGGCTGGTGGGAGGAGCGGTATTATGGCCATGAAATCAAACCTTGGCTGGTTTATCTGCTGGTTATCTTTTCACAGCTTGACGCCAGTCAATTGGCGGATGTACTGATCCGTTACCCTTTGGGTAAATATGCTCAGCGTTGTGTGGAGGACTCGGTCCAGGTGGTCCAAATAGCAACCCAAATAAATAGTTCAGCCCAACTCCAACCCAGCCAGCTGGACTCTATGCTGCAAGGGTTAGATGTGGAGAATATGATCTATTTGTTGTTGCTGATGAAATCGGAGGATGCCTGGGAAAGAACCGTTCACTTCTACGATCTGAAAGCTGAAGCAAAATTGGAGATCAACGGACATGAACTCCGTAACTTGGGTCTCAAGCCGGGACCTATTTACAAAGCAATATTAGGCCGGTTATATGAGGCCAAACTTGATGGAAAAATCAAGAACCGCGACGATGAGATTCGGATGGTAAGGCAGTGGATAGAAGAGGGGAGATTCCAAGATGGAATGGTTGATTGATACACTGGTATGGCTTCCGGCTATTCTGGTCGGCCTGACCTTCCATGAATTCGCCCATGGACTGGTGGCCGACCGACTGGGTGATTCCACGCCCGCCCGGCAGGGGCGCCTGACCCTCAACCCGTTGCCCCATATCGATTGGGTGGGATTTCTGATGCTGCTGATATTCAAATTCGGATGGGCTAAACCAGTTCAGGTGAATCCCGGCAATTTCAAGAATATCAGCCACAAAACCGGGATGATGCTGGTCTCCCTGGCCGGACCGGGCATGAACCTGGTTATAGCGCTGCTTAGCATGGCAGCGCTCAAACTGCTGATCCCCTGGCAGGGTGAAGGCTGGAGCGCCCTTGCCATTCCTCTGATCATCCCTCTGGTCTATGTGAACCTGATACTGGCTGCTTTCAATCTGATACCGGTGCCCCCCCTGGACGGCTCCAAGATATTGGCTGGAATTCTGCCCGATACAGGTGCCAACTGGTTGTATTCCCTGGAGCAGTACGGTCCTCTGATTCTATTGCTGTTGATCGTAACCAATGTGGTGGGTAAAATTCTGTGGCCCCTGGTCAACTTTTTGTATGGCGTTCTTAACCTGCTGGTGGCATTATAGGTTCGAAATCTAATGAAGGATGACACTAGGATGAGTTATCTGGTAAACCTGGACAAGTTCTACGGTCCGCTGGATCTCCTGCTTTATCTGTTGGAGAGAGAAGAGATAGACATATATGATATCCCCATAGCCCGAATTACCGGCCAATATTTGGCCTATCTCGATAAGATCGGGTATGTTGATTTGGATAACGTAGGGGATTTTCTCCTGATGGCTTCTTATTTGCTGAACCTCAAATCCAGACTGCTCCTGCCGGCTTTCAGTGAGGAGGAGAGTCCGGATGAAGTCGAGGACCCGCGTGAGGAATTGGTCAATCGGATACTGGCCTACAAACAATACAAACTATTGGGGGAGTACCTGGCAGAGCGCTATAATGATGACAAACGACGCTTGTTTTTTCGTTACGGCCAGACCGAAGCCGCAGATGCCCAGGTAAGTACAAGTGTTAAAGCTTTGTGGAAAGCTTGGGAGTCTCTGCTGAACAGGACGACCGAGGAGTCGGCATTCGACCTGCCCCAGGGTCTGGCCATCGAGGAGAAAATGGAGGAAATCGTGGGTAGGCTGGCTGCCCATGAAGGCCCGGTCATCTTTGGCAATATACTGGCTGCAGCCACTAGTCGCCGTGAGGTCATGGTTTACTTCCTGGCCTTGCTGGAATTGATTCGGATGCAGAAGGTAGAGGCTATCCAGCTTGAGCAATTTGGCGAAATTGAACTTACGGTGAGGATGGCGATAGGGAAATGTTAATGCGTACGGAGATCAAAGCGGCCATCGAAGCCTTGCTTTTCGCCAGTGGAGAGAGGGTTGCCGAAAGCGATCTTATGGAATTGCTCCAACTGGGGAAAACTGATTTGGACCAAATTATGCAGGAGATAATTGAAGATTACCGTGACTCCGGACGGGGCATACAGGTATTGAAACTGGATGACGGTTACATCATGGCAACCAAGGCAGAGTATTCGATGCTGGTAAGCCAATTAATCAAACCGGCCATCCGCCGTCTGTCACCGGCGGCCTTGGAGACCCTGGCTGTGATAGCCTATCGCCAACCAGTCAGTAAAGTTGAAATAGAACAGATTCGCGGGGTTAAAAGCGATCGGGTCCTGGCCAGTCTTATGGAAAAGGGACTGATAAAGGAAGCGGGACGCAAACCGGTTCCGGGTCGACCGCTATTATATGAGACCACGCATGAATTTCTCAAAGTGTTTTCAATTTCCAACCTGGAAGAATTGCCGCGGCCGAAAAATGAGGAGGAGAACCTGGGTGACGGAAAAGTCATTGGAAGAACAGATAAAGATAAAGGCCCAACAAGGCCGGAAATTGGCCAAGTATATGAGCAGTACCGAGGAATTGGTGGAAGAACAGATACGTAAAGCCAGGGAAAGGGGAGATTTTGACAACCTGGAAGGGGCGGGCAAGCCGGTGGATTTGTCGGAGAATCCCTTCGAACCTCCCGAGATGCGTATGGTCAATCGCATGCTGAAGAACAACGATTTCACCCCCTTCTGGATCCAACTGGGCAAGGATATCGATGCCGTAACCGATAAGATCGAGCGTGAGGTGGAACAGTTCCAACGCTATTGCCACAATTTCGCGGCGGAAAAACACTCCAACGTGACGGTTGAAAGGTTTAACCAGCGCAAGAAATTGTTTTATCTGGAAAAAAGAAAGCAATTCGAGAAGCTGAAAAAGGACATCCTGAATTATAACATCCATTGCCCAACCTTCCGATTGGGTCGGGCCAATATCGAAGTGGACGATGAGATGCTGAGAGTTATCACCCGCATTGAGAAAGCCATTGAGGAGGCCAAGGACCAGAGTTCCATTGAATAAGCAAAATATGGATGGGAATGATATGGGAAAACGGGAGAATACTTGTGATCTGGTCAATTGGAGCATTTATTCTTTTAGTGTTCATAACATTGCTGTTCATCGGAATAAAGGCGGAGTTAACCCTGACAATAAAGGACGATGATGATTGGCAGGGTTTCCTCGTTAGCATAGACTCGCGGTTTTTCAGGATCGACCGCTGTTATGATCTTTCCGATCCCAGCCTTAATCTGTTGGAATCCAGCCTTCTTTTCCTTTATGAGAAGAACAAACATACCTGTGCTGCCTCCCAAATCCCTTTCGCCTCTGCTGCGAATCTAAACCAGGCCTTGCGGTGGCGCCGCTTCTTGCCTAAGCAAGGACTCCTGCGCAGACTGTTTAGAACTCTAAACCAAGTAAACCGGATAGAATGGATCAGTACGGTTGGAGGCCGTGACGCGTGCCAGGCAGCGCTTAATAGTGGTGTAGCCTGGGCATGTAAAGGTTCACTGCTGGGGTGGTTGAGCACCTACTGCAAAATTGGGCAAGTGGCGATCAATGTCCGGCCCAGTTTTTCCAGTTCCGGTTTCATCAGCTCGGCCAAATGCATATTAACAATTAGATTAGCGCAAATTATTATCATAATGACTCGCTTATCAGTATTAAAGTCAGGCGGTGAATAAATGGATCAACAAGAAGCACAACAACCCCATCACCCGATCGAGTCCTTGATGAAGACGGCCATGCAGAGTATCAAAGAAATGGTGGACGTTAACACCGTGGTTGGCGATGCAGTGGAAACCAACGACGGCAGTGTAATAATCCCTATTTCCCAGGTGGCTTGTGGTTTTGCTGCCGGCGGGGGAGAATATGAGGTCGGTAATTCCAATCCACAGGAACTGCCTTTTGCCGGTGGCAGCGGAGCTGGGGTTTCGGTCAAACCCATCGGTTTTCTAGTAGTAAGAATGAATGATGTAAGATTGATTTCGGTATCTGGCAATCCCCTGGCGGAGAGAGTAGTGGACGTAGCCCCGCAGATATTCGACAAGATAGAAAGTATCATGCAAAGAAGAGATCAAAACAGAACAGAAACTTACCAATAAGCAAACTCATCCCCATCTCTGGTGATAGTATCTTGACCGCGATTAATCCATAGCTACTCCTGAACAGGAATCAACAGCCCGGCCTGGTCCGGGCTGTTCTATTTGCTGGACCGGGCTCATACCCTTCTACGAGAGTCGATTAAAGGGACAAGGAGGAGGGGATGAGATGTTAAACATAATCTGGCTGTTGCTATTAACTTCGGGGATAATTGTGGCTGCATTCAACGGACAAATCGAAGTAGTCTCGGAAGCAGCCTTGGATGCTGCCAAAAGTGCGGTGCGGGTTTGTTTTGACCTAATTGGCATAATGGCCATGTGGCTGGGGATTATGAAAATAGCCGAAAAGGCCGGCGTTATTCAGGGGCTGGCTAGTTTTCTGGCCCCCATGCTGAGACGTCTGTTCCCCAGTGTACCACCCAGGGATCCGGCCATGGGCGCCATCATATTGAATCTGAGTGCTAATATGCTTGGTTTAGGCAACGCCGCCACCCCTTTCGGCATGAAAGCCATGCAGGAATTACAACGTCTCAATAATAACCGGTCAGAGGCATCCGCAGCCATGTGCACATTTATGGCGCTCAACACGTCCTGTATTACCCTGATCCCGGCCACCATAATTGGTATCAGGCTGGCCTACGGTTCGGCAGATCCCACCGAGGTAGTGGGTGCGTGCATCTTCGCTACCAGCTGCGCCATGGTGGTGGCGGTTTCCATCGACTATATGTTCAGAGTCCACAGCCGGTGGGGAGGCAAACGCTGATGTTGCAGGTTATTCTGAGTACCGTTTCGAAATGGGCCATTCCCTTCTTGCTGCTGATTATCCCGCTCTATGGGTTCTTCAAAAAAGTGCCGGTATATGAAGCCTTTGTTGAGGGAGCGGAGGAGGGCTTTACGACTGCTATCAGGATTATACCCTTCCTGGTGGGTATGCTGGTGGCGATCTCAGTTTTCCGGGCGTCAGGAGCCATGGATGCGCTGGTCTCTTTGATACGACCGGTAATGGTCGCTCTGGGAGCACCGCCGGATGTTTTGCCGCTGGCCATCATGAGGCCCTTGTCTGGCAGCGGAGCCCTGGGGTTGGCGACCGAACTAATGAAGGTATACGGACCGGATTCCATGATAGGGCGAATGGCATCTGTCATGCAAGGCACCACCGATACCACATTTTTTGTACTTACAGTCTATTTTGGATCGGTGGGCATAAAAAGATTCAAGTATGCAGTCGTGACTGGCTTGAGCGCCGATATCACCGGACTCTTAGCTTCTATTTATATCTGTAATGTCCTTTTTAAGTAAAAGGGATGAATCTTTCGGGAACACTATTCAGGAGTACATTGGGTGGACATCAAAATACTGGGTAGTATAAGATTAGCTATATGATTATGAGGATTTTCGACCGGGAATTACAAAACAATAATGAGGTGTTGAGATGAGAAGTGATATCGAGATAGCCCAAAGTGCTAAAATGAAGCCAATTCTGGAGGTAGCCGAATCCCTGGGTCTGTCAGCGGATGACATTGAACTGTATGGGAAATACAAAGGCAAGGTTTCATTGCAGACCTGGGAGCGATTGAAGGACAAGCCTTCTGGAAAACTGGTACTGGTTACAGCCATGACTCCTACCCCGGCTGGGGAAGGCAAAACCACCAATACGGTGGGTTTGGGAATGGCCCTCAACCGGTTGGGCAAGAAAGCTATTATTGCCCTGCGCGAGCCTTCGCTGGGGCCTAGTTTTGGGATAAAAGGCGGGGCTGCCGGGGGTGGGTTCGCCCAGGTGATTCCCATGGAAGATATTAATCTGCATTTTACCGGGGATATCCATGCCGTGACCACTGCCCATAACCTGCTGGCGGCTATGGTTGACAACAGCATTCACCAGGGCAACCCCCTGGGGATTGACCCCCGCCAGGTAGTCCTGCGGCGGGTGATGGATCTGAATGAGAGAGCCCTGCGCAACATAGTCATCGGACTGGGGGGAAAAGCAGACGGGGTTCCCCGTGAGTCAGGCTTCGACATTAGTGTGGCCTCAGAAGTAATGGCGATTCTGTGTCTGGCCACCGACCTTATGGATTTCAAGCGACGGGTGGCTCAGATGGTGGTGGCGTATCGTTATGACGGGACCCAAGTAACCGCAAGCGATCTCAAGGCAGCCGGTTCTATGACCCTTTTAATGAAGGATGCCATTAAACCCAACCTGGTCCAAACCTTGGAAAACACACCGGCTTTTATACACGGAGGGCCGTTTGCAAACATAGCCCATGGCTGCAATAGCATTATGGCTACTCAGATGGGGCTGAAATTGGGGGACTATATGATAACCGAGGCTGGTTTTGGAGCCGACCTGGGAGCGGAAAAATTCTTCGACCTGAAATGTCGTTACTCTGGTATGAAGCCCAACGCGGTAGTACTGGTAGCCACTATTCGCGCGCTCAAGAATCATGGCGGGGTAGCTAAGGACAAGCTGGGAGAGCCTAACATGGCGGCGCTGGAAAAGGGCGCGGAAAATCTGGAGAAACACCTGGAAAACCTTAATCTTTTTGGGGTGCCGGTAGTGGTGGCCCTAAACGAGTTTCCCGGTGACCGGCCCGAAGAGATTGAAATGGTTAAGAGCAAGTGTGCCGCTCTAGGGGCGGATATGGCCGTATCCCGGGTTTGGAGAGAAGGCGGGCAGGGCGGTGAGGAACTGGCCCGTAAGGTTATTGCGGCAGCTGAAAAGGAGACTGAGTTCAAGCTTCTTTACGACTTGGAGATGCCGATCAAGGACAAGATCGAAACGATATGTCTTCGCATATATGGGGCTGATGGAGTATCTTACAGTAAAGCGGCGGAAAACATGTTGACCCGTTACGAAGAGATGGGTTATGGTAACCTGCCGATATGTATAGCCAAGACCCAGTATTCGCTGTCGGATAATATGAGCGCGGTAGGCAGACCGCGTGGTTTCACAGTCAATATCAGGGAGGTCCGGTTATCGGCCGGAGCAGGTTTCATAGTGGCCATTGCGGGAGATATAATGACTATGCCAGGGTTGAGCAAAGCCCCGGCCGCTGAGAAGATTGATATCATGCCAGATGGGGAGATCATTGGTCTGTTCTAACTAAAGATGAACAACAGCTGAATGACCATAGTAACAACGACAGGTATCGCAGAATAACTTAGCCCTTTGACCCGGACTCGTATAGGAGTTGGAGGCAAAGGGCTTTTTCATATGATTGGCGTGATCCGCGCCGGCCTATTTCTGGATGAGGGCAAACAGCTCGGCTCGGGTTTCAGGACGGGTTTCGAATATTCCCCGTACTGCAGAGGTTACTGTCATAGAGCCTGGTTTCCTTATCCCCCGCATGGTCATACACATATGCTCGGCCTGTATAACTACCCCAGCGCCATTGGGCTTAAGAGTCTGGAAAATACAATCGGCGATTTGCGAGGTTAACCTTTCCTGCAGCTGTGGTCTCCTGGCATAGGCCTCCACCACCCGGGCCAACTTGCTTATCCCTACCACCTTGCCGCCTTTTGGGATGTAAGCGACATGAGCCCAGCCATAAAAAGGCAGAAAATGGTGTTCGCACATGGAATAGATCGGGATGTCTTTGACCAGGATCAATTCATCATGATACTCGGTAAAGGAAACATCCAGCAATTCGCGCGGATCCGTTTGCATCCCGCTAAAGATCTCCTGGTACATACGGGCCACTCTGCGGGGGGTATTGGCAACCCCTTCACGGTTCGGATCTTCACCGATAGCCTCCAGAATCTGTCTGAAGGCCGACTCAATTTTCGCAGTATCCACCTTGTGTTCCATATTTATAATCCTCCCGCTATTAAGATAAAATGGTTTTAACTGGATCTGATAATTTGAGCTGGGAACCAGAAGCAGGTATTGGCGTTGAACTACACCTTCATATATTCAATATGGAACAAGTCGCGGTCGCTCCAGTTTGAATAACCGTTTTGATCAAGCCGGCGCCGGGCAGTTATCTTAAGCGTGCTATCCCGGTCGGTCCACACCGAAATCGGCATGTCTTCGGACTCATTAAACGAGAAACGGGGGGGATTGGCTAGACGAGCCCGACTCAAGCCCTGAATGGTATCCGCCACACACGACGAACCGGTGACCGCTACTCGTAGATCGGAACGGTTGATGTGGCCCATATACTGGTCGGCAACCAGTACCATGCGTACCGCCATCAGCAGGTCGGCACATGCCTCTTGATGGTGGTTCATGGCTAGTTTGTAAAAATGGTTGCGGCGCATAGTCTCGTCATTGGCGCGGATATAGGGCGTCACGGGCGAAAAGACAATATCCTGCTCATAGTATGACTTGATATCCAATACTGGCGTACCATCGATGGCGTCCAAGCCTGCCACCCGCAGGGAATTCCCCTCGACCGCTTCCAGCCGCACCAGAGTCAAGGCGATAGGATTGGGGCGATTGGGAGAGCGCAATCCGAATACGCCATACTCGGGAAGATCCGGATTGAACCGGCGGGGAATAGTCTTTAAAAGCTGGCGGTCGGATTTGTGAAACCAGAGCAGAGCCCAGAGATGTGAGTTATCCTCGATCCTTTCCAGCGCCTCTTGGTATTCAGGTCGGATATCGATCCAAGCCGGTTGTCCGGGGGGGAGATAGTCGTCAAGACTGGTTAGGGCGGATCTCACATATCCAATCGGTTGCAGCACTATGCTGGTATCTATTTTCATGGTACCATTCCTTTCATTTCACCCATTATAGCAGATAGGCTCTGATCCGCCATAATGCTAGGCTGGTGTCAAGGTGATTGTACATTTCACTGAAAAAAGGGTATATTGATTTGACGATACTTGTTCAGGGGGTTGCAACTATTGAGGTTGGCGAAATACCTGGCCCAGACGGGGGTGGCATCCCGACGCCATGCGGAGGCCCTGATAACCGCAGGCAAGGTGAAAGTAAATGGTGCGGTGGTCAGGGAGATAGTCACCCTGATAGACCCCGACTACGACCGAATCGAGGTCGGCAACCGGCTGATAGGCACCCCACCGCTGTACTATGTCATGCTTAATAAGCCAGCCGGTTATATTTCTACCGTTCATGATCCGCAGGGGCGTCCCACGGTGGTCGAGTTGACACCAGACCTGCCGGTCCGGTTGCATCCCGTAGGGCGGCTGGATTATGATACGGAGGGATTGCTGTTGCTTACCAATGACGGGGAATTCACCAACCTGGTGACTCATCCCCGTTATAGTATAGATAAGAAATATCTGGTGGTGGTTAAGGGATTTGTGACTGATGACGAGGCTGATCATCTGCAACAGGGAGTGGAACTGGACGATGGCCCAACCGCCCCAGCCAGAGTGACAGTGCGGGAGCGCAGCGCCATGCAATCAGTGATGGAGATAACCATTCATGAAGGCCGCAAACGCCAGGTCAAACGCATGTGCGCCGCCGTGGGACATCCGGTAGTGAACCTGACCCGGACCGGTTTGGGTTTTCTCGAACTGGGCGAATTAGAAGTGGGGAAGTACCGTTTGCTGAGCCAGGATGAGGTCGACAGGATCAAAAAGGGAGCAAAGGGTGAAGGTTTGCATTCTGCCACAATTAGTCAGTAAGATAAGATACAATCGAACTGGACACTACATTGGACCAAGTCATTAAAGATGTGTTTTGGGGGGGACAGACTCAGTGGCACACATACTGGCCAAAATTCGTTTTGACTACCCCGGCAGGGCAAAATCGGGGAAGCTTTTCGGGAACAAGAACATTGAGCAATTGGCGGACGACAATCGCCAGCAAAAAGTTGCCAAGATGCGCAATGTTCCGATGCAGGGGATACGAATCGATGACATTGATATGAGCCAGGACATCTATACGCTGGTCGATGATATCACGGGTACCCGGGTAGCCTATGCACCCGTGGTCATCACGCTTGTGGCCGATAGAATAGATGAACTGGTGCAATTCGCAGTTATGGAGGATTTCCGGACTATTGAGATAATAGAACCTGGAGAGCTGCTGCTTGCCAAAGATGAAATCGAGAAACTGATATTCCGGGTCAGCAAAGAATCGTCAGGTTACCGCGATCATCTACAGCGGCAAATGGACAATGGGAGATAGACATTTAATACATAAGCGGGATTGTGAGTTATGAACAAAGATCGTTTGAAAAAAATCCTGGAACAGGTACATGACGGGTGTCTTGATGTCGACGATGCTTGTCATATTTTTGAGACCCTCCCTTTTGAGGATCTGGGCTTTGCCAAATTAGATACCCACCGGGCCCTCAGAGACCATTTCCCGGAGGTGGTCTTTTGTGAGGGGAAATCAGTCGAACAAATCGTGGCCATATTTAAACAACTGGACATTCACAATGACTTGATCATCGGCACCCGGGCGGGTCCACTGGTATATGCTGCGGTGCGGGATCAAATGCCGGAGATTCAGTACCATGAGGCATCTCGAGTACTGTATGTCAAACGGGCGGCGCCAGTGACCTCCGGCACAGCGACAGTGATATCGGCAGGAACAGCTGACCTTCCTGTGGCGGAGGAAGCGGCCGTCTGCCTGGATATTATGGGAGTCAAGGTGGAACGTATCTATGATGTGGGCGTAGCCGGGATTCACAGGCTCTTCAACCAGGTTCGGGAGATAAACCAGTCCCAGGTTGTGATTGTCGTCGCTGGAATGGATGGGGCTCTGGCCAGTGTAGTGGGAGGCCTGACCAAGCGACCAGTGATAGCAGTTCCCACCAGTGTCGGCTATGGAGCCAGCTTTAATGGCCTGGCTGCCTTGCTGACCATGCTGAACAGCTGCGCCGGCGGGGTGGGAGTGGTCAATATCGATAATGGTTATGGAGCTGCAGCTCTGGCTGTGGCTATCTTGAGGACATTTAATGGATAAAGCCATCCTGCCGGGCATAAGATAGAGGAGGAACAAATGCCTGGGGGGATGGCTGATGAAGGATTTCATCGATCGGGTAGAAAAAGGCCTGATACGGTTTGTCGTCATAAGTATGGTGATTCTGGTAGTAGTACAGGGATTTATGTCCGTCGATCCTATACGTCTTTATCTCAGTTGGGGCGAAAGGATGGAGGGGGAACAGGTGCAACTGCCGGCCGCTGCAACCAAAACCCAGACAGCCGATCCTGATGTGGAAGAAGCGGTGGTATCCCCCCAAGCCCGACTGGTCCTGGAGATTACTCATTTCTCATCCCTACCCCGAGCCAAGATCCTGGTTAATGGAGCGGAGAGGGCTGCGTTTAACGGCAAACGGATTAGTTTGTCGGTTCAAGCCGGTGACACTGTAGAAATCGATTCCAGCGCCTATAACTTTCCCATAGAATTCAGCGTTGCGGCTGCCTCGGCCAACCTCGTTTTTCCTGAAAAACACCAGAAATACACGGCCAACCAGACGGTGGTCATGGTTGGCAAAGTTGTAGTAAAATGATACCAACGTAGGTCAGGGGGTGCTAGCAAATGGAGCCGGGCAGTAAAATAGCGGCGTCATCGGCCATTAAGATGGCATTATCGGCATCACGGGCCGAGGAGGCACAAATAAAAAAATCTCTCCTGGATGAGCATGGGGTTAAAGCGGTTGCGGTGGATTATGGGGGAGAATTCATCTCATCGATGGCCAAGATAGTGGAACGCTCAGTGGTAGCGGCTAAGAGAGAAGGGGTCATAAAGGACACTCACTCCGATGAAGGTGCAGTAGCCGGAGCTTCCCGTGAAGCTCTGTCCCAGATTATGCCCAAGGCGTTGGGGCTGAATGTCGGTGGCAAGATCGGAGTGGCCCGTTATCAGGATCATGTCAGCGTAGCGGTTTTTATGGGTATCGGCTTGCTGCACCTGGATGAGGTGGCTATTGGCATGGGACATCGGGCCGTACCAGATGCCACAGGCAATGGCCGGTAGAGAGTGAGCTTGGCAGGATGGCAGTAAGAGGAATTAGGGGCGCCATTACGGTGGAAACGGACGATCCTGCGGAGATTCATGCCGCCACCCGGGAGCTGCTCCAGGAAATAATCAGTAAAAATGAAATAACTGCCGATGATATCATCAGTATTATTTTCACCGTTACCGCCGATATCAGGTCGGCGTTTCCAGCCACCGCGGCTCGAGCCATGGGGCTGAACCTGGTCCCGCTTATCTGTACCCAGGAGATACCCGTTCCCGGCGCCCTGCCATTGTGTATCAGGGTGCTGATGCATGTTAATACCCCTAAGACCCAGGGCGAGATCGCCCATCGGTTTCTGCGGGCGGCCGCTCAACTCCGCCCTGACCTTTCCGAGACAGACTGATTCCGCGGAGGGCGAGGGCAACCGTAGGATTGTTATCCTGCCCGAAGCACCTAAGAAAGCTATCTTGTGCGGCTGTACAATATTCAGGATTTCAGGTTACATTTTACTAATTTGGAAGGGGAGATGGGTGGCATGGATTTCGGAGGCACTGTCTTACTAGCGGCGCTGGGGGCTTTTTCCCTGCTTTTCTTTGTTGTCGGTATCGTTTTTTACGTTTTAAAATCGATCGGACTTTCCACCCTGGCTGCCAACCGCGGTTTAGATAACCCCTGGCTGGCTTGGATTCCAGTAGCTGATCTCTATATCATGGGGATGCTGGTGGAGGAGATAGATGTGCTCGAGTATCATATTGATAACCTGGGATTATGGGCCCCGGTCATTTTTGTTGGCGGCGCGATATTCTCCGCTACTCCTGTGCTTGGTTGGCTGGTCAGCATAGCCTTGACTATATTTGCGATACTCTTCATATATAAATTCTTCGAGTTATATACCGATCAAGCTGTGATTTATACAGTATTGTCAACCCTTTTGCTGTTGCTGCCGGTTTTCATTTACGTTATCCGCAACAACCAGCCAGTCAGAAATTCAGGTCGGGGACAGTCAGCCTGAGGAACACTGAATCCTGGCCATGGCAGGGGCGATGGCATTCTTTGCTGGACAAATTGTATCGATGGACATCACAAAGCCAGGATTACCTATGGGTAATGCCTGGCTTCAGTCATTGTACCGCTATTGCTAATCTCGGGTGCATATATCATACAAATCAGTGCGTCGGTGGTCCAACAGGGGTAACTCACGGCGGACTCTATTTACAACAGATAAATCCACTTGGCAATGCAGGGTCTCTTCACCGCTGCCAGCCTGGACCAGTACGGTTCCCCAGGGGTCGGCTACCAAGGAATGCCCCCATGATTTATAGCCAGCCTCCGGGTTTCGGGCTGGGGATGCTGCGGCCACGAATAACTGGTTGTCGACTGCTCTGGTCCTCATAAGCAGTTCCCAGTGGGCGGGACCAGTGATCATATTGAACGAAGCTGGTACCACTAGGATCTGTGCCCCTTGGAGTGCGGCCAGGCGGGCCAATTCCGGAAAACGAATATCGTAGCAGATCACTACTCCGATCCCCAGACCCTGGTGATGGATTACCTCGAATCGGTTTCCCGCTGCGAATACCGATGATTCTATAAGAGTGATCTGGCCTGGGATATCGATGTCAAACAGGTGCATCTTGCGGTGCTGGCCAATTAATTGGCCTGATGGGCCGAACACAAAACAGGTGTTGAAAATCCTGCCGTTATCGGCCCGTTCAGGAATGGAGCCCCCTACCAGGATAATGCGGTTCTGGCGCGCTGATTGGGCTAGGAAGGCAGTAGTCTCTCCCGGGCACGATTCTGCCTGGGCGGCCATTATAGCAGTATCATAGGGAAGGTTGAAGATCTCCGGCAGAACCACCAATTGTGCCCCTTTTTGAGCGGCCTGCTCAATCATGGCGCCGGCGCGGACCAGATTGCGAGATTTGCTGTCAGTGACCCGCATCTGGCAAATAGCGAGATTCAATACTGTGCCCACAATGTCTTCCCCTTCAGCGTGTTCTTTATTTGAAGTAGTCTATACCCATGGCCTCTCGGACTTCCCCCATGGTTTCCCGGGCTACCTTGTGCGCCCGTTCGGTCCCTGCCCTCAAGATATCCGTTACCAAATTAGGGTTATCAGAGTACCGCCGCCGTCGTTCCCGCATGGGTTCCAACAGCTCGTCTAAACAACCTGCCAAGCGTTTCTTGCAATCGACACAGCCTATCTTACCCTGGCGGCAATCCGACTCGATTTGATCGACTGCGCCCGGGTTGAAGACCTTGTGGTATTCGAAGACCGTGCATATCTCGGGATGACCAGGATCAGTCTTGCGGATGCGGGCGGGATCAGTGACCGCGTCCATTACCTTTTTCCGGATCTCTTCGCTGGAATCGCTCAGGTAGATAGCGTTGTTGAGACTCTTGCTCATTTTAGTCTTGCCATCCAAGCCCACCAACCGGGGGACTTCTCCTATTAATATCTCCGGTTCCACCAGCACCGGTTGGTATAGATCGTTGAACCGCCGCACAATCTTACGGGTTAGTTCCAGGTGAGGGATCTGATCCTCCCCGACCGGGACCAGGTGAGCCTTGAAGATGGCAATATCAGCGGCCTGGCTGACCGGATACCCCAGAAAACCGTAGGTCATGTCGCTGAATCCATGCTGTTGGGCTTCGGTTTTGACGGTGGGATTGTGACGTAAAACGTTAACCGAGGTAAACATGCCGAAATAAGCAGCCAATTCATGAATCTCAGGTATCATGCTCTGAATGCAAATGGTGGCTGTATCCGGGTCCAATCCCGCCGCCAGATAGTCTTCGGCTATCTGAAAGGTATCCCGGCGTAGGTTTTCAGGATTTTCAAAATTGGTGGTGAGGGCTTGCACGTCAGCGATAAGTATGAAACTTTCATATTCATTCTGCAATTTAACCCGGTTAGCCAGGCTGCCTACATAATGGCCCAAGTGAAGTTTGCCGGTTGGTCGGTCTCCGGTCAGTATTCTTTTTTTTATTGTCATCTGGCTGACCTCCTGACTGTGTTTAGGTCCCTGCAGTGATACTGGTAGACCATCATTTAAATTATCATTATGCCGACCAAAATACAAGCACGGCGATAAAAAAGACGATACTAAGGGCCCTGACCGTTATCGGCTGAAAACGAATTACGAGTGATTATTGACATAGAGCACGATTATGCTAAAATTCAACATGTATGTTTGCCAGACGGTACTTTAGGAGGTTTGAGAAGAGTATACAAATAATTTAATGAGGGGAGCTGACATTATTGCAGTCTTTGGGGCGACATGTATTAGCTGAGGTTTATGGATGTCGATTTGATGCGTTGAATGATGTCCAGAAGGTAGAGGATATCATGGTAAATGCAGCTTTGGAGGCTGGCGCTGAGGTAAGGGAAGTTGTGTTCCACAAGTTTAGTCCTCAAGGAGTTAGCGGCGTAGTTGTCATATCCGAGTCTCACCTAGCGATTCATACCTGGCCTGAACTGGGGTATGCAGCGGTTGACGTGTTTACCTGCGGCGAGAAAGTGAATCCATGGGACGCTTGCAACTATCTTTCTGAGGCATTCGGGGCTAAATACGTTAACGCACAGGAAATCACCAGGGGATTGATGATGGCCGAGGAAGAACGAATGGTGGTAAATATTTAGGAGGGATATTATTTTAGTAGACCGATCGAGTGCAAGCAACCTCTCCAACAGTAAATGAAAGCCTCACTTGTAAATGGTTCAAGTGAGGCTTTTGCGTGCTGGAGTGTAGATAATGGCAGGAATACCGCGAATTATTAATGAAAATATGCTTCCAATTGAGATATGATAGAAGCGCACAGCAGTAAAATCAACGTGGACAGGCAGGAAATGCTTGAACGATGTGGAATGTAAAAGCGTTAGCGAATCCGGCTGGGGTTCATTGGAGAGGACGATATCTATTGCTGGGGATCATCACTGACAACATCAGACAGGAGCTTGCCAAGGTTGACATAGAATTCGAGAAAGGCCTGCGTCCCTGGTGGGATGAATTACAAGCTTACCTTCCCGCGCCCGGCGAGGAACCAGGTTACGAATTGCTCCCCGCCTTGGTGGTGAACGCCTACCGTTGGGCAGGCAACGGGCACCGGTTGACGATCCAAATGGCCAACTTGTTCAGAACCATTAACCTGGCTAATCTTATCCACCAGCGAGTCAAAGATGCGGATGAAGGGCAGGAGCACAACCAGGAGATGCAGTTCGCCATATTGATCGGAGATTATATCTACGGCCGGGTTTTGAAGCTATTGCTGGAAACCGAAGCCGACAAACTGCTGGATCAGTTTGCGATCATGATTGCCCGCATTAACGAGGGAATGGTAATGAAGTATAATCTTGGCTCGGGACTGGAGGAGTATCTGAGCCGGAGCCGAGCCCCATTTTATGCCAATGCTTTTTCAAGTGCAGCCCGGATGCAGGATTGGAATCCATCCCGGATATCTTTATATGAAACAGTAGGCCAGAACTTGGGTTTGGCGCTGGAAATGATATATGTTTATCATCAGCCGGAGATGGGTTACCGGTATCTGCGGCAAGCCGAGTCGGGATACCAGCAGCTGGTTACAGATGGGTTTTTCCGCAGTGATGCTCTGTACGACACAATCCGGGCAATATGGAATGATAAGGAAGTGGCATCCAATGATATATAGGGGGTGGGAAATCCGCCAGCGCTTATGGCCGGAGAAGGTAAACATGGGTAGGGATACGGTTAAAATAGTTGCAGCCCAGTGGAGTGAATACGGTCTTGACTAGAAAGCTGTCCAAATTCTTTACCATGATAGATTTCGGGCATACCCTGTTTGGTCTGCCATTTGCATATTTGGGTGCTTTCCTGGCTCTGTCAGACCTGCCCAGCGTCAGCCAGCTATGGTGGATAACCTTGGCTATGTTTGCAGCCCGTTCGGCTGCTTTGTGTCTGAACCGTTTGATCGATCGCGCCATTGACCGGGCCAATCCTCGTACCTCGGGTTGGGTTCTGCCTGCCGGTGAACTGCCGGTGGCCGGGGTGTGGGTGCTGGTAGTGGTGTTCTTTGCATTGCTATTCTGGGCGGCGGCTCAGCTGAATCCTTTATGCGTCCAATTGGCGCCATTGGCGGTAATAGCCTTATGGGTCTACTCATACACGAAAAGATTCACCTGGTGGTGCCACCTGCTGTTGGGGATGGCGGTGGGAATAGGACCGGTGGGCGGATGGATAGCAATCACCGGCAGTTTTGATTGGCAGCCCTTGGTTTTATGGCTGGCGGTAGCCTGCTGGATTGCCGGTTTTGACACCATGTATGCCGTTCAGGATATTGATTTTGACCGAGCCCATGGGCTTTATTCGATCCCAGCGCGATTCGGGGTAAGCGGGGCCCTCCGATTCTCATCCGCGTTTCACTTGTGCACCGTATTGTTTCTGGTGTTGAACGGCTTGGTTATGGGACTGGGGATCTGGTATTATGGCGGAGTCTTATTTACCGCACTTCTATTGCTTTATGAGCACCTGATCGTAACCCCCAACAACCTGGCCCGGGTTAATTTTGCCTCGTTCCGGATCAACCACTATGTAGGGCTTATCATATTTGTCATGACTATTATCGACATGTTCAGGTGACATCTGTTGTTCAGGTTGGGGCTGGTACCTCGGCTGGAAATGCCAGGTCGAAAGGTTCTGCCTGATTGACAGGCTTGTTTTCGGTTATAATTTGCTTTTAGAATGCGGAAATATATAATTAGATAGAATTTGTTGAAAAAGGGGTACCTGATGACCGGCTTGGATGTATTCAATCCCGTAAGCAGCGAATTGAACCAGGTAGAGACTGATTTACTGGCCAGTATAGATACAGATTTGCCTATTTTGGAGGAGGCCGCTACCCATCTAATCAAGGCTGGGGGTAAGCGCTTGAGACCTGCTTTCGCTTTGCTATCCGCCAAGGTATTCAGAGACGACGTGAGCTACGCAATTCCTCTGGCAGTTTCTCTGGAACTAATCCACATGGCCAGCCTGGTTCATGACGATGTTATCGATAATTCGGAATTAAGAAGAGGCCAACCGACGGTAAAAAGCCGTTGGGGAAACCGATTATCCATATATACGGGCAATTACGTCTTGGCCAAATCGCTCTCCCTGGTAGCAGATTACCGGCGCAGAGATGTTATCGAGGTTATGGCTGATACCAGTATGAGCATATGTGAAGGCGAGATAAGACAGATGCGCAGCTGCTACGATGTCAGGCAGGGCTTGAAAGAGTACTTGCGGAGGATCGAGAGGAAAACGGCGCTATTGATTTCGGTGAGCTGTCAACTGGGGGCTATAATCAGCGGAGCTTCATATGAACACATGCAGGCGCTCAAGAAATATGGCTATTATCTTGGTATGGCTTTTCAAATAACCGATGATATACTTGATTATGTGGCGGATGAAGATATTTTAGGCAAGCCGGTCGGCAGCGACATCAGGCAGGGGGTCATCACTCTTCCTGCTATTTACGCTCTTAGGTGCAGTCCTCATGGGATGAAGTTGGCTGAAATGCTTTCTTCCCCGGAATCGTGTGCGTCCAAGGCGAACGAGATAGTGGACTTGATAGTCAATAGCGACGGCATTGATTACGCTTACTATGCCAGCAACCGATTTGCTGAGCAAGCCCTGCGCCAATTGAATTATCTGCCTGAGGTGCCGGTAAAAGAATCTTTCTACAGGATAGCGGACTTCATTTCCGGCCGGGAATACTGATCCGGGGGGATTAGATAGTGGTGGCCTTTAGCGATATGTCGGCTGAAGATAAACAGACCGTCTTGGAACATCTGGGAGAATTAAGGAAGTCCATCCTGATAAGTGTGGCGGCTACATTTATTGCAGCGATGGGCTGTTTCTATTTCAATGAGTTTTTCTTACAGGTGGTAACCTACCCGGTTCGTTCTATTGGTCAGACTCTGATTGTAACTGGGGTCACGGAAGCCTTTTTCGTAAAACTGCAGTTATCCTTCCTGGCTGGTTTTGTAATCGCCTTTCCGATAGTTTCATGGGCGGTGTGGCGGTTTGTAAAACCAGCTTTATATGCCCATGAGCGGCGACTAATCTATATTCTGTTTCCAGCTACGATTTTTCTGTTCGCCGGCGGGGTCATTTTCGCTTATTTTGTTGTTCTTCCGTTGGTGCTTAAATTCATGGTTTATATTGCCGGGGAAAACCTGGAGACCTTGTTCAAGGTTGACCAGTATGTATCGTTTGTGATGGCATTTATCATACCATTTGGTCTCACCTTCGAACTGCCGATAGTTACCTTTTTTCTCACCAAACTGGGTGTAATTAAGCCGCAAATGCTGTCCCGAAATCGGAAATATGCAATTCTTATTATTGTAATACTGGGTGGCGTGTTGAGTCCGGGGCCGGACCCTATTAGCCAAGTGCTAATGGCCGGTCCGGTTTACATCTTATATGAAGCGAGCATATTGGTGGCCAAATATACCAAACCCCGCAGCCAGAATGAAGAGGAACCGGAAGATGGTTCCGAGGACGCCAGCAAAGCCTAGAGTTGCCGGAAAATACAGACTTGGCGGCGGGACTCTAACCATAACCATTCTTTACAAAGCTCTAACTTTTTGTCATAATATCTTGTGGGGAATGAGTCCTTATGTGTAGATTTGAGGCCGAAGCTCACGGTTTGGTGAGCTTTGTTTAAGGAGGAAATATCTTGTTAGGATTAATTGGCAACATCGGGCCATGGGAACTGATCCTGATTTTGGTGATCGTTCTGGTTATCTTCGGTCCGGGTAAACTTCCCAAGGTGGGAGAATCAATTGGAAAGGCCCTTAACAGTTTCAAAAAGGCCCGAGAAGAAGACGATGAAGAAACGGATGCCAAGAAAGATAAATGAGATGGGTCTGATTGACAGACCCCTTTTTTCCGTTTAGATACCGAGGAGCAATAATGGGACACCTGTATCCGATTTTTTTAAATTTGGCTGACAAAAAGTGTCTGGTCATAGGCGGAGGTAAAGTAGCCCAACGCAAGATCGAGACCCTTTTGGAGTACAAAGCCCAAGTGATGGTGGTAAGCCCCAGTGCAACGGACAGCATCAATGATTGGGCAGAGCGGAAGCTGATCACCTGGGAAGCAAGGCTATTTGAGCCATCAGACCTGGATCACGTCTTCATGGTTTTTATTGCTACCGGAGACAGCCGGACCAATAAAGAAATAGCTACTCTTTGCCGGGATAGAGATATTATGGTGAATGCTGTCGACGACCCGGAAAACTGTGATTTCTACGTTCCGGCCATCCTGAGACGGGAATCCTTGTGCATAGCCGTCTCTACTGAAGGCAAAAGCCCGCTGCTGGCAGCTAAATTGCGCAATGAACTGGAGAACATGATCCCGGCCGAGTACGGTGATTGGGTCGAGATATTGGGGCGGTTAAGGGAAGAAATCAAGAGTTCGGAACTTGACATCAGCCAACGCCAGCAAGTATTCTCCGATCTGGTTTATTCGGACATTTTGGATTTATTGATCCAGGGACGAAAACAGGAAGCAGAGGAGCGAATTACTTCATGTATATCCTGCTTACGGGAATAAATCACGAGACCGCGCCGGTGGAGATTCGAGAGCGTTTTGCTTTTGCACCCTCTCAGATGGAACAAGCTTACCGGCAGTTGAATGCAGACCCTGCTCTAGAGGGCCTGGTTATATTGAATACCTGCAACCGCACAGAAATTTACGCTACGGCTCGAGATATCGAAAAGGGCCAGGCGCAGCTCAGGTCATTTCTGGCATCGATTTCGAATCTGTCAACGGAGCAATTGGATGAGTACGTTTACCAGCCCAACTGCTATGACGCTATTGAGCATCTATTCCGGGTTTCATCGGGACTAGATTCGATGATTATTGGCGAAACCCAAGTATTGGGACAGGTCAAAGAGGCTTATCTGAAAGCCCAGGAATATAAGGCGTCTGATACTGTACTAAATAGCCTGTTTCAGAAGGCCATCCATGTGGGCAAGAAGGTTCGGACCACTACTGCCATTGATCAGCATCCAGTATCGGTAAGCTACGCCGCGGTTGAACTCGCCAAGAAAATTCTTGGTCCGCTGCAGGACAAGACCGTCTTGGTGGTGGGGGCGGGGGAAATGGCAGATCTGGCTACCCAGTACCTAATGTTAAACGGGGTCAAGTCGGTTATCATCTCCAATCGTTCGTATGAAAAGGCGGTCGAGATGGCGGCTGTATTCGATGGCCGGGCAGCACGGCTGGACCAACTGCCGGCGGAACTGTTAAACGCCGATATTGTCATAAGTTGTACCGCCGCTCAGCATTATGTTTTAAAAGAAGAGAACTGTCGGGAACCACTGCTGGCCCGAAAGGGACGCAAGATCATTATGATCGATGTAGCGGTCCCAAGGGATATTGATCCGGCTTTGAACAGCATCGAAGAGGTTTTCCTCTACGATATCGATGATCTGCAGGGGGTCATTGATTTGAATATGGCGGCCCGGCGCAAGGCAGCCTTGAAGGCTAATTCGATAATCGCCAGTGAATTGGATGATTTTAATGAATGGATGGCTAGTCTGTGTGTTGTTCCGGTCATAAGTGCCTTAAAAAAACACGGTGAAATTATCAAGCAGAACGAATTGAAAAAAGCATTCAACCGGTTGGGAAAAGTCTCTGACCGTGAAAAAGAGATCATGACGGCCATGGCCCATTCCATTGTGAATCAGCTGCTACATTATCCGGTAGTCAATTTAAAGGAGATGGCCGTCAGCAACCAGGGGCATCTCTACGCTGAAATAGTGAAAAAGCTATTCAGTCTTGATTTGCCGGATGAGGAGCAGAGCAGATATGAACAAACTAAGACTGGGAACCAGAGGTAGTCAACTGGCCCTATGGCAGGCCAACAAGGTGGCGGCGGAATTGCGCCGCCATTTCCCCGAACTTGAAATAGAGACGGTGATCATAAAAACCAAGGGTGACAAAATTCTGGATGTGGCCTTGTCCAAGATTGGTGATAAAGGGCTTTTTACCCGAGAGATTGAGAACGCTCTTCTGTCTGGTGAAGTCGACCTGGCCGTACACAGTATGAAAGATTTACCTTCATTTCTTGCCCCGGGGCTGGTATTAGGTGCAGTGTTGCAGCGCGAAGACCCCCGGGACGTCCTTGTTTCCCATCATGAACGCACGCTGGCTGGTTTACCCCGCAACAGCATAGTCGGCACCTCCAGCTTACGTCGGATTGCCCAACTCAAAAACCTGCGGCCTGACATACGTGTTGCCGACCTGCGGGGTAACGTTGAAACAAGGATCCGGAAAATGGCTGATCAGGGGTTGGATGCGATCATTCTCGCTTATGCAGGGGTTCTGCGCTTGGGTTTGACTCACAGCATCACCGAGATAATTGCGACGGATCAGGTGCTGCCAGCCGTCGGGCAAGGGGCCATTGCGGTCGAGATCAGAGCCGATAATGAAGAGGTGGCTGCGATTATTGGCAACATCAATCACGGTCCTACGCATTTTGCCACTCAGGCGGAGAGGTCTTTTCTGCGTGAGTTGGAGGGAGGATGTCAGGTGCCGATCGGCTGTTTGGGGCGTGTAAACGGCTCCGAGCTGGTGCTCGAGGGTCTGATTGCTTCCTTGGATGGTGATGTTGTGCTGAGAGACCGTATGACGGGTTCAGTTGAGCAGGGGGAAGAAATGGGCCTTATCCTGGCTCGAAAGCTGTATGAACAGGGCGGAAGGGAAATATTGCAGGGAATAAGACGGTTAGGAGATTGAATGATGGCTGAGCAGGGATTTGTTTACTTGATCGGTGCGGGGCCAGGTGATCCCGGCTTATTTACTATAAAAGGCCAACAGATACTTGAAAAAGCAGATGTAGTGGTCTACGACCGTCTGATCGGGCAGGAGATACTTGATCATGCCCGTCAGGACGCTGAGATGATTTATGTGGGCAAGGCTTCGAGCCGCCACGCCCTGCCTCAGGATGACATAAACCGGTTACTGGTTGAGAAGGCCCGGCAGGGAAAAATTGTAGCCCGGCTTAAAGGGGGAGACCCGTTCGTGTTTGGCCGGGGCGGGGAGGAAGCTCTGTACGTGCGGCAGCACGGTATCAGTTTCGAAGTAGTACCGGGAATAACCTCAGCAGTGGCGGTTCCTGCTTACGCTGGCATACCTGTTACCCACCGGGATGCCACTTCCAGTTTTGCTGTGATAACCGGACACGAGAAACCCGGAAAACAGGTGAGTTCCATCCAATGGGACAAGATAGCCACTGGTATCGGAACCCTGGTGTTTTTGATGGGGGTCGAGAACCTGGAATCCATTGTAAACAATCTTTTACAGGCGGGGCGCGATGCCAGTACTCCGGTGGCATTGATTCGCCGCGGGACATTCCCTGATCAGGAAGTGGTGAGCGGGACTCTGGGCGATATCACAGCCAAGGTCCAACAAGCCGGTCTAAAGCCTCCAGCAATTATTGTAGTGGGGGAAACGGTTAAACTGCGCGATGAGTTGAAATGGCGTGAAAAAGGAAGGTTATGGGGTACCAGGGTGGTCGTCACCCGCGCCCGGGCCCAGGCCAGCAGCTTGTCGCAGTACATCCGCGACGAGGGTGGGGAAGCCATAGAGTTTCCCTCGATTGAGATTGTCAAACAGGAAGATCTCTCCGCTTTACATGAAACATTCGAGCGCCTGGAGGAATACAGATGGATTATTTTTACCAGTGTCAATGCCGTCGACATATATTTTGATGAATTAAGAGACCGGGGAATTGATATAAGGGATCTTAAGGGTATAAGCATATGCGCTATCGGTCCAGCCACTGCAGCCAAGCTTACTGATAGGGGCTTGAAGGTTGATTATATGCCGGGGGAATATCGCGCCGAGGGAATCATCGCCGGGCTTGAGCAATATATTAAGCCCCTCGACCGCATCTTGTTGCCCCGGGCTCAGGGAGCAAGAGAGATTTTGCCGGCCAGCCTGCGGGACATGGGGGCGGTAGTCGATGAGGTGAACATATACCGCACCGTAACTACTGCGCGGATTGATGCAGCCCTGCGCCAAGATCTGATAGATGGTAATTACGATTATATAACTTTTACCAGTTCATCTACGGTCACTAACTTTGTTAATATAATAGGGGCGGAAAATGTCATCCATATGAATGCGAGGGTGAAGGTAGCCTGTATTGGTCCAATAACCGCCCGTACCGCCGAGGAGCATGGATTCACGGTGGATGTGATGCCGGATAGATACACCATAGAAGCTCTTGTAGATGCTATTATCACCGACCGCGTTGCCAATGTCATATCACGGGATACGGAGAATTAAGGGTCAATTGATGCCTCATGGTTTATACTGTTGCCCGACGATGCAGATGTAATAGTGAGGAGGGGACGATATGAGCTTTCCCATAAACCGTATGCGCAGACTGCGTGCCAATGATACCATCCGCAGAATGGTCCGGGAAACCCATCTGACTACGGCTGATTTTATTTACCCCCTTTTTGTAACATTTGGAGAGAATAAACGCAATCCCATCAATTCCATGCCCGGCACCTATCAACTGTCAGTTGACAATTTGTTACCGGAGATTGAAGAGATTCATTCGTTGGGAATTCCAGCCGTGCTGTTGTTTGGAATACCAGAACACAAAGACGGAATGGCTAGTTCCAGTTACGATGAACATGGGGTGGTACAGGAAGCGACCCGGGCCATAAAGAGTGCTTATCCTGATTTGCTGGTGGTTACTGATGTCTGCCTGTGTGAATACATGGATCATGGGCATTGCGGCATTATAGAATCAGATGGCACGGTAAACAACGACGCCAGCCTGGAGCTATTGGCCCGTGAAGCATTATCCCATGTACAGGCGGGAGCTGACATTGTGGCTCCCTCAGATATGATGGATGGACGGGTGGGTTATATCAGAAAGGTGTTGGATACCGAGGGATATGCACATATTCCCATAATGTCTTATGCCGCCAAGTATGCGTCGGCTTTCTACGGACCATTCCGGGAGGCGGCTGAGTCAGCTCCCCAGTTTGGCAACCGCAAGACCTATCAAATGGATCCGGCCAATGTCTTGGAGGCGCTCCGTGAGGTGGAGTTGGATATCCAGGAAGGAGCCGACATTGTCATGGTTAAGCCGGCCTTGGCGTATCTCGACGTACTGAAGGCGGTAAAGGACAAGTTCGCTTACCCTACTGCTGCCTACAATGTAAGCGGCGAATATGCCATGGTTAAGGCGGCGGGCGCTCAGGGGTGGATTGATGAGGAAGCAGTCATGCTGGAGATACTGACTGCCATCAAAAGGGCTGGTGCTGATATCATCATTACGTACGCCGCCAAAGATATGGCGAGGATTATTGGACGCTAACCGGACAAGATGTTGGGGGGATTGCCATGCTGGTTTCTTGGAACACTACCAATCAATGCAATATGTTTTGTGATCACTGCTATCGCGATGCCGGAGTCAGAAGCCAGGACGAGCTTTCCACCGCTCAGGCCAGAAGACTGATCGAAGAGATAAAGAAGGCGGGCTTCCAAATCATGATTTTCAGTGGTGGGGAACCGCTGATGCGTTCTGATATTTATGAACTGGCTTCTTTCGCAACCGGGTTGGGACTGCGTGCCGTCATGGGTACCAACGGCAGTCTCATCACAGCCGAGGTGGCCCGAAAAATTAAGGAAGCAGGGTTTATGGCCGCCGGCGTCAGCCTGGACAGCCTGGATCCGGCCAAGAATAACGCTTTCCGCAAGCTGGATGACGCCTACCAACTAACGGTGGAGGGCATGCGCAACCTGAAGGAGGCTGGAGTGCCCTTTCAAATTCACACCACTGTTATGGACTGGAATGTCAGCGAGCTGGAGGCAATAACCGATTTTGCCATTGAGATCGGGGCCATGGCTCATCACATATTTTTCTTGGTGCCGACCGGTCGGGCGGTGAATATCGAGGATGAAGCCCTGAAGGTAGTCGAGTATGAGAAAACCTTGGCGCGGGTGATGGAGAAACAAAGAACTGTTCCAATCGAAATCAAACCCACCTGCGCCCCTCAATTTATCAGGGTGGCGGACAAAAAAGGCGTACCGCTGCGGTTCTCCAAAGGCTGCCTGGCAGGGATTAGTTACTGCATCATAAGCCCGACCGGGGATGTTCAGCCCTGCGCCTATCTGGACATGAGACTGGGAAACGTCAAAGAACAGCCTTTCGACAAGATTTGGCGTGAGAATGAAGTACTGCAAAGGCTGCGTACTCTGGAATACCAGGGCAAGTGCGGGGTGTGCGATTATAAAGAACGATGCGGCGGATGTCGTGCCCGAGCCAACTATTACAGCGGTGATTTCATGGCGGAAGATACCTGGTGCCTCTATCACCCTAAGGGGGCACAATAGGTGCCGGCGCTTGATAGTATTGATCGTCAGATACTCAACCTGCTGCAGAATGATTTCCCCGTGGCTGCCCAACCTTTCAAGATAATGGCGGAGCGGATGGGGATCAGCGAGGGAGAGGTTTTGTCCCGCATCGGGAGCATGAAGTCGGCCGGACTCATCCGGAGGATTGGGGGTATCATGGATACACGTTCTCTGGGTTACTATTCGACTTTGTGCACGGCGATGGTTCCGGACTCCAGGGTCGACGAGGCCGCGGAGGCGATCAACCGCCTTCCCGGGGTTACCCACAACTATCTGCGTGACCATGACTATAATCTGTGGTTTACACTGACAGTACCAACCCGGGAAGAAGCCGATCGAATACTGACAGAGCTTGAATCGGAGTTAGGTGTTGAGATAGTCAGCATGCCGGCTGAAAAGGTTTTCAAGATCAGAGTGAACTTCGATATGGAGACCAACGATGAAGATTGATTCTATAGATTTAGGAATACTGGAATTGATTCAAGGTGATTTACCTCTCCAGTCACAGCCCTTCGCCGAATTATCAGAGCAACTTGGGATTGACGTGGATGAAATCTTAGTGCGGATTGCAAGAATGCGGGAGGAGGGCACCCTCAGGCGCTGGGGAGCAGTGTTGAGGCATCAGCAAGCGGGCTTCACTGCCAATGCTATGGTTGCCTGGAAAGTCGATCCTGCAGAAGCTTACCAGGCCGGGCATAAAATGGCAGAATTCCCGGAGGTGAGCCATTGTTACCTGCGTCAGGTACCAGCCACATTTCCATATAATTTGTTTACCATGATCCATGCCCGCAAAGATGTCAAACTGCACGAAGTGATAGCTAGGGCGGCAAATGAAACCGGACTGAACGATTACTTGATAATTAAAAGCCTTAAGGAATTTAAAAAAGCCAGTATGAAATATGTGTAAGCTGGATTGTTCAATGGACAAAGGGGGTCTTGGTTTGGAAACCAAACAATCGGAGCGGTTATTTAATGAGGCCCGGAAATATATGCCGGGCGGAGTGAACAGTCCAGTCCGGGCATTCAAGTCGGTAGGCATGCACCCTTTAATGATCGATAAAGGGCTTGGTTCGAGATTGTATGATGCGGATGGCAATAGTTTTATTGACTACGTATGCTCATGGGGGCCGCTCATCTTGGGACATAGTCATCCGGAGATCGTTCGGGCCATCTGTGCGGCTGCGGAAGAGGGTACCAGTTTCGGGGCTTGTTCACCCCGGGAAATACAATTGGCCCAAATGATTTGTGATGCTTTTCCCTCCATCGACCGGGTGAGATTGGTGAATTCAGGCACTGAAGCAACCATGAGCGCGGTGCGCCTGGCCCGGGCATTCACCAACCGGGATAAAATCATTAAATTTGAAGGCTGCTACCACGGACATGCAGATTCATTCTTAATTAAGGCCGGCTCCGGTTTGCTTACCACGGGAGTCCCTACCAGTTCCGGCGTTCCAAAGTCTTTTATAGACCAGACGGTGGTGTGCAAGTACAATGATCTTGAATCGGTCAAGAAAGCATTTATGCTGATGGGGCCGGACATTGCTGCTGTAATTGTGGAACCGGTGGCTGCCAACATGGGCCTGGTTAATCCGAAACCGGGATTTTTGCAGGGCCTAAGAGACATAACCAGGTTGTATGGCAGTCTGTTGATATTTGATGAGATAATAACCGGTTTCCGGGTATGTTACGGGGGGGTTCAGACCCAAATCGATATCGACCCGGACCTGACGACTTTGGGCAAGATCGTCGGCGGCGGCCTGCCGGTGGGTGCCTATGGCGGTAAGCTGGAGATAATGGAACGTATTGCTCCTCAAGGCGATGTATATCAGGCCGGTACCTTGTCAGGCAATCCCATTGCCATGGCGGCCGGTGTGGCAGCTTTGAGTCTATTGAAAGAGCTGAATCCATACCCCGGCATTGAGGCCAATACTGACCGACTTACGAACGGGATAAGGAACATAACCCAGAAATATGAATTGGATTGCTGTATCAACCAGTGCGGCTCCATGTTCTCCCTGTTTTTCACTGAGCCGCCGGTATATGATTACGAATCGGTGCTGAAATGCGATACGGTTAAATATGCCGATTATTTTCAGCAGATGCTGCAAGCGGGGATTTACCTCCCGCCGTCACAATTCGAGGTTTGCTTTGTGTCGGCCGCTCACACCGACGAGGACATCGACAAAACTCTGGAAGCAGTGGATGTTTGCCTTCAGAAGATTGGAGTTTAATGATAAAAATTTTCCCGATTGCTCAAGATAAGCAGGAAAATTGAGTTCGATATAGAAATCATACAATTGGGTCTGGCCGATAATAGTATGGCGGTAAATTTGCCGTAGGCAAAAAGCTCATACATACAACTGTCATGGGGGTGATGGTAAGTAACTCAAAGTCAACCAGGATGTCCGACATGGTATAGCAGAAAGCATTAGATGAAAAGGAGGAATGAACTTGAAGGTTCTAGTGTGTGTTAAGCAAACATTTGACACCGAAGCCAAGATTGAGTTGAAGGACGGCAAAATTTCCGATGCTGGTATCAACCTGATTATCAACCCCTATGATGAGGTAGCTGTTGAGGGCGGAATTCAATTAAAAGAAAAAGGTATTGCTAAAGAAGTAGTAATACTGAGTGCCGGTTCCGACAAGGCTATGGATGCAATCCGCACCGCTCTGGCAATGGGCGCTGACAGAGGCATTTTAGTGAAACAGGACACTGCTGCTGATGAGTATGCACGTGCTACCGCTCTGGCCGCGGCTATCAAAGAAGAGAATCCCGATATCATATTGGCTGGCCACGTTGCTGCAGATGATGGCTCTTCCCAGGTTCCCACCCGGATTGCTGAAATTTTGGGTCTGCCCCATGTCAATGTCATAACCGCGATTGAAATCGCCGGTGGAAAAGCCACCTGCACCTGCGAAGCAGATGGCGGAACTTCAGTAATCGAAGTAAATATACCTGCCGTGATTTCCAGCCAAGTAAGCTGGAACGAGCCCCGTTATCCTTCCATGAAGGGTATCATGGCTGCCAAGAAGAAACCAGTTGCGACCAAAGACGCAGCAGCAGTTGCCAATAAGGTCAACATCATTGAATTTGCTCTGCCGGCTGCCAAACAGGCAGGTGTCAAGATAGAGGACGATCCCGACGTCTGTGCAGCCAAACTGGCCGAATGGATGAAGAACGTCGTCAAAGTAGAAGTAAAATAAGCACATAAATTTTATATTTATGTATAAAAAAGGAGGGTAATTCATGGCAGGAACATGGGTTTTTGTTGAACAAAAGGACGGTAATATCCGTAAAGTTACGTATGAAATGCTGTCTGAATGCAAGAAGGGCGGCGACGAGGTAGCAGCGGTAGTATTTGGACAGGGCGTAGAAGGACTGGCTGGCGAACTGGCCAAGTACGGAGCCGATAAAGTCTATGTAGCTGATGATGCTATTTTTGCTACTTACAATACCGGAGCTTATGTAGCGCAGATGGTAGCAATGATAAATGAATTCAGCCCTAACGCGGTATTGTTTGCACATTCCTTTAATGGCCGCGACATGGCTTCCAGACTGGCTCAGAAACTGGATACCGGACTGGCCACCGATGCTGTTGCAGCTGAAATATCGGCCGGCAAAGGCGTTTTCACCAGAGCTATCTATGCTGGTAAAGCCCTGGCCAAGGTTGAAGTAGCAGGCAGCCCGGTTCTGGCAACCATCCGCCCCGGGGTATGGGAAGTTGGTTCCACTGCTGGCGCCGGCGCAGTTGTGAAAGCTGCTGTCGCAGCCACTGCAGCTGATGTTTACCAAGTTATGAAGGAATTCCGTCCCACCGTTTCCGCTCGGCCTGACCTGGCTGAAGCAGCCGTGGTTGTATCCGGCGGACGTGGTTGTAAGGGACCGGAAGGAATCAAATTGGTTGAGAATCTGGCCGATATGCTGGGCGCAGCTGTAGGCGGATCCAGAGCATCGATCGACTCTGGCTGGCTGGGCCATGAACTCCAGGTTGGTCAGACCGGTAAGGTAGTTCTTCCCAATCTCTATATCGCCTGCGGTATTTCCGGAGCTATCCAGCATCTGGCTGGCATGTCTTCCTCCAAGTATATTGCTGCTATCAACACTGATACCGAAGCTCCGATCTTTGGAGTATCTGACTTTGGCGTAGTTGCCGATCTGTTCAAGGTAATACCCTTGCTGATGGACAACTTAAAGAAATAGTCGACCTCTAGTTATCAATGGTACATCTGGATATGTGTTCTTACACATATCCAGTGTGCCTTTGCTCAGTGTATTAAGGAGGGAATTGGATTAATGATTTTCGGATCGCACCCCATCAGGGGTTTTTACGAAGTCCCAATGCGTGAGGTCGGAGCTAACATTCCCTACGAATGGCTAATATATATAATCATGTTTATACCAATTGGATTCATTCTATACGGCATGTGGAAACGGATTGAGGTTTGGATGCTGGCCAAGGGAGAGATCCATAGAGCTGACCGTATATGGGATCGTGTAGTTTCCTTCCTGGTTAATAGTTTTGGGCAAGCCAGGGTGATAAGAAAACCACTGCCTGGCTGGATGCACTTTTTCCTGTTTTGGGGATTTGTGTTCCTAGCGACGGCCGCCGGTATTGATGCGGCCCATCATTGGATTCACTGGCCACATTTGGCGGGGACGAACTATATAGTGATGTCCTGGATAGTTGACGTGACCGGCTTCCTGGCCATGATTGGCATCGTTGTACTGGCATATATCCGGTACATTCAGAAGCCAGATCGTTTAAATGACACCAAAGCATCCGATGGATGGATTATACTCCTGGTTTTCGCCATTCTTTTCACCGGGTTTGTAATTGAGGGCGCGAGAATTGCCGCCCAGATCCAGCAGACCCCCTTCATGGAACAGGTTCCTTATGAGAAAGTTGCATCCCCGTTTGGCTGGATGTTCGCATCTATCATGGGCGGGATGTCAGTTGATACCTTGCTGATGTGGCATCGTTTCCTGTGGTGGTTCCACATGGGCATTGCGTTCCTGTTCCTGGCGTTGCTCCCCTTCACCAAACTGTGGCATATTGTTGCCGGTATGTTCAATTATGCTTTCCGTGATCTGGAGCCATCTGCCAACCGCATGGTATACAACATCGAGGAAGCGGAGACCTTTGGCGTCGAAAACATTGAAGACTTTGGGTGGAAGGATCTGCTCGACCTGGATGCCTGCATTCGCTGTGGGCGCTGTCAGGAGAATTGTCCGGCATATAATACAGGCAAGCAACTGAATCCCAAGATCACCCTGATACAGCACATGAAGGAACACTTGGATGCCAAGGCTCCTTATCTGATTGCACGTAAAGGTGAGGACGTTCACCATGAAGAAATGGCCATGACTGACGAAGCAGCAGCAGAAGCGGTCAATCCGATGGAGCAAAGTCTGCTTTACGACGTGGTGACTACCGATGTTATTTGGGACTGCACCAACTGTCGGGCATGTATGGAACACTGCCCAATGTATATTGAGCACATTCCCAAGATTACCGAAATGCGCCGCAACCTGGTTATGTGGCAGGGCGACATGCCAGGCGAAGCTCAAGCGGCTTTCACCAATATGGAGCGTAACTACAATCCTTGGGGTGTGGGCTGGGCTGGCCGGGCCGGATGGCTGCAGGAAAGAGGCGTACGCGAAATCGTCAACCTGCTGCCGGAAGATGGCGGAGAGTTTGAATACCTGCTCTATGCCGGTTGTGCGGTATCATTCGACGATCGCTACAAGAGAGTCGGCGAAGCACTGGTAAGACTGCTCGACAAGGCCGGAGTCAAATTCGGATACCTGGGCACTGAAGAATACTGTTGCGGCGATTCAGCGCGCAGACTGGGCAACGAATATCTTTACCAGACCCTGGCTAATTCCAACCTGGAATCTTTCAACAATTACGGGGTCAAGAAGATCATCGTGGTATGCCCGCATGGGTATAACACCTTAAAGAACGAGTATCCGCAGATGGGCGGCAACTACGAAGTGTATCATTACACTGAAATATTGGCTAAACTGATCGCGGAAGGCAAATTGAAACCCACTAAGCCGCTGGGATCGAAGATGACCTATCACGATTCCTGCTTCCTGGGACGTCACAATGATATCTATGATGATCCCCGCAAAGTCCTGCAATCGGCTGGCGGCACCATCATCGAGATTGAGAAAGCTCGCAATTTCGGGTTCTGCTGCGGAGCTGGCGGAGGTCGTATGTGGTTGGAAGAGCATGCGGTTGAGGGTTACAAACGTATCAATGATACCAGAACCGAACAACTGCTGGAGCCCGACCCCCAGATGATCGTAACCAACTGTCCCTTCTGCTTGACCATGGTATCTGATGGTGTCAAGGAAGCTCAGTCTGATCGGGAAGAGCAGACCAAGGTTTTCGACGTTGCAGAAGTGCTCTGGCAGGCAATGAATTAAGCAATTCGTTTTAGGAATATAGTAGACAAGAAGAGGACCCCCTTTATGAGGGTCCTTTTTCTTGGGGATACAAGTAGGAGACCCTCGATAGTGATGCTTGCATTAATTACTCTCCATGCTAAAATACTAAGAAATGTATACTTATACAGAGGTCGGATTTGTAGTCACAGTACCTCTTATCAAGTTATCCTGCTGACAGAAGGGGGTTCCATATTTGAAGATTGCAGTCTATCCAGGCAGTTTTGACCCTATTACATATGGCCATGTAGATATTCTTGAACGATCCAGCGGGATGTTTGAAAATATAATTGTAGCGGTGGTTCATCATGTGGGCAAGCGGGCCTTGTTTACACTGGAAGAGAGAGTCGAAATGATCGGTGCGGCCACTCGACATATTCCCAATCTGCAGATTGAGTCCTTTCGGGGCCTCACCACTGATTTTCTCCGTGAGAAAGAGGCTCATATAATAGTCAGAGGTTTAAGATCCTTTACCGACTATGAATACGAATCACAGATTGCCTTGTACAACAAACACCTATATCCTGACAGTGAGACGATTTTTATTCTGGCCAACAGCAATTATACCTATTTGAGTTCTAGCGGGGTCAAGGAGGCTGCTCTCCTGGGTGGAGATGTGAGCACTATGGTACCACCGCCGGTTTTGGCCATGCTTCAAGAGAAACTGCGACAGATAGGGCAAGAGCAGATAATATAAGAAGCCAGCTGTCTTCTATCCGGAAGACAGCTTATTTTTATCCCTGGATGGTAGTCCGGATCTGCAAATAGTATGCGGTAATATATAATTCTCACCATTGATTCTGCCCACAGGGCAAGGGAGTGCCGTACTTAAATATGCCCCAAGAGAACAGGATGCAGGCAAGAGGCGGTTATGGGACATAATAGGGTTATGGCGGTCCGCAGATTGTCTTTCTCTGCTCTTTCCTGCCAAGTCATCCGCTTTGCGGCAAATCATGATTTTTAAGGTATAATGGCTGTAGTAAACAATTAGAAAGGAAAAGATGCGATGGCCGAAAGAGACCGGCAAATAAAAGTAATAGATCAGGACAAGAATATAAGGCTTTTCCTGGCCCGTACTACCAATCTGGTAGAGGAGGCCAGGCAGAGGCATAATACTTCCGCGACTGCTGCTGCGGCATTGGGCCGGGTTATGACCGCGGCGGTCATGATGGCCAGCGATTTGAAGGGCCTCGAAGATTCCCTGACCATTAGAGTCAAAGGCAACGGGCCGGCCGGCACTATCATCGCCACCGCTGACACTTGCGGTGGAGTAAGGGGGTTTATTACCAATCCGACCGCCGACCTTCCGGAAACAGCTTTCGGTAAACTGGCGGTAGGAGAACTGGTGGGAACTCAAGGCTTCCTAGAGGTTGTAAAAGACCTGGGCTTGAAACAGCCATTTAGCGGGCACATTGAGTTGGTGAGCGGAGAGATAGCTGAAGATCTGGCCCATTATTTCCTGGTTTCGGAGCAGGTACCGGCCTTAGTATCTTTGGGCGTGCTGGTAGCTCCGAATTTAAATGTCCAAGCCGCCGGGGGTCTGATTGTCCAGGCCATGCCCGGTGCCCGTGATGAGATATTGAAGATTATTGAAGACAACATCCTCCGGTCGGGGACGATCAGCAGCCTGATGGACTCCTATGACTCTTTGGAAGAAATCGTGCCGATGATAATGGAGGGAGTTGATTACGAGATCATTGAAAACAATTATCTCCAGTTCCAATGCAAATGCAATCGGGACAAGCTGTTGGGAGTGCTGCGGGGGCTGTCCTCGGAAGAAAGGCGAGACATGCAGCAGGATGAAGAGATAGAAGTGGTATGCAACTTCTGCCAGCAGCGTTATCATTATAAGCCAGACGAACTGGAGGATCAAAAAAATTAAGCCTTAGATGAAACATCCAAGGCTTTCTGGTGTCACTATAAACAGGTTTTTACAGAGCCCGTTTGACTTTGTCAGAGCGCAAACAACGTGTACAAACGTATAGTTTGGTGGGTGTCTTATCAACCAGTACCTTGACCCGCTGTACATTAGGTTTGAATTGACGATTGGTTCTTATATGGGAATGGCTGTACTTCTTGCCGAAAGCGACGCCTTTTCCACAGATTTCACATTTTGCCACTATAATGCCCCCTCTCTATAACAAATGCACTTAAACATTTTAACAAATACGACCACAAAGGGCAAGAAGAAGGAATAAATAACCGGATGTAGAATTATGATTATGTTATACAGGAGGGATCAAGAAATGTATAAGATAAAAAGCACCGAATTTGGGGACATTACCGTGACCCGGGAGATGGTCGAGACCATGGCCGGATTGGCAACCATGGATTGCTACGGACTGGTTGGTATGGTTCCGCAGAATATCCAGACCGGCATATACAACATTTTAGGGGTGGAGTCGATCCGCAAGGGGGTTCAGGTCAGTAATACCGACAATGGTCTGGTCATCGATGTATATGTTATTGTCGGGTACGGGACCAAAATACCGGAGGTAGCGTCCAACGTGATGCAGAAGGTAGCCTATGTCCTGGAGAAAAACGCCCAGCTGCCAGTAGCCGCAGTCAATGTCAACGTTAGGGGAGTAAAGGTAATCAGCGACAAATAGTTGGGAGGATAATTAGTTTGAGCTTGGATAGTATTACTGGCAGCGACCTGGCCAGAAGCGTCAAGGCGGGTTGCATTCGTTTGGAACACAATCGCGATAAAGTTGATTTGCTCAATGTTTTCCCGGTGCCTGATGGGGATACCGGTACCAATATGTATCTCACCTTATTGGCAGCCGCCAAGGAAGGTGAAAAAAACAGCCAACAACCCCTGGGTAAGGTGGCCAAAGCTGTATCATTTGGTTCACTTATGGGAGCGCGAGGCAATTCGGGTGTAATTATGTCGCAAATATTCCGTGGTATGGCCAAGGTTTTGGAATCCAAGATGGAAGCGAACGCCATGGACATGGCTCAGTCATTAAGAGCAGGTTCTGAAACTGCCTACAAGGCGGTAATGAAGCCGGTAGAAGGAACCATCTTGACTGTGATCCGGGAAATCGCAGCTGCCACGGAACGGGAAGCTAGCACGGGCAATGATGTCCTGGGGGCATTGTTGGCGGGGGTAGAGGAAGGATTGCGGGTTTTGGAAAAGACTCCTACCATGCTTCCGATACTGAAGGAAGCCGGGGTAGTAGATGCCGGTGGACGAGGTTTGCTTTATTTCCTGGAGGGATTTATCGACGGCTTGGCTCAGGATAAAGATATTCCTCTGGAAGAATATAAAGGGAAGCTGGCTATGCCGCGTTTAGAGAAGGACGAGCAGGCTATGGTCGAGCTTGATTTCCAGTATTGTACCGAACTGCTTATTAAAGGCTTGGCCTTGGACGAAGGCGATGTAAAGGACCATCTCGCCCCTCTGGGTGATTCAATGCTGGTGGTAGGTGATGAAAACCTGCTCAAGGTCCACATACACTCCAATCACCCCGGAAAAGTCCTGGAAACCTGCCTGCAATTTGGCAGCATAAGTGATGTTAAAATCAACAATATGCTGGAAGAAGTGCACGAACAACATCACAAGTGGGATGAGGAACAAGCCAAGCCCCAGCGGAAAATCGGGGTAGTGGCGGTTGCCGCCGGTGAGGGGATAAAGAAAATGTTGCTAAGCCTGGGGGTCGATGAAGTAGTGGAGGGCGGCCAAACGATGAATCCCAGTACGGAGGATTTGGTGAGGGCTTGTGATCAGGTGGGCGCTGACCAGATCATCATTTTGCCCAACAACGCTAATGTAATCATGACGGCTGAACAGGCCAAACACTTGAGCAGCAAGAACCTGGCTATTGTTCCTACCAGATCAGTGATGCAAGCCATCAATGCTTTGATTGCTTTCAACGAGGAGGGGGATTTGGAACAGGTAGCTGAGGCAATGATTAAGGAGACCTCCGGCATGTCCTATGGAGAAGTTACATACGCAGTAAGGGATTCCAAGTACAACGGTTTCGACATAAAAGAAGGCGATTTCATAGGGTTGGTCAATGATGAGATTGCTGCCCAGGGTAATTCTGCCGAAAATGTTGTGTTGGACCTACTGAACATAATGAAGGCCGAGGAGCATGACCTGTTGACGATCTTTTACGGTTCAGACACCGAGGAAAAGGATGCGCTTCAACTGAAGGGGAGAATAATGGGTCAATATGCCGACAACGAGATTGAGATGCATTATGGCGGCCAACCTCATTACAATTACCTGCTCTCAGTGGAGTAAACGCTCTTGAGTCCTTGTTTACGGTGCCAATTATGAATAGACTGACCGATGGGATACAATTTATAAAAGGGGTCGGACCCCGGCGGGGGCAGATGCTCCATAAACTTGATCTGCACAGCGTCTTCGACTTGTTTTGGAATATACCCCGTACCTACCTTAACCGCAGTAAAACCACCCCGATACAGTCCCTGTCTGATGGGGAGATTGTTAGTATCAGGGGACGTATTACCGCCACCAGCAGCCTTCGCACTAGACGGGGCTTGCACCTCTTCAGAGCCAGGGTTGGAGACGATAGTGGCTCTGTAACCGCCATTTGGTTTAACCAGTCATTTTTATCCCGGCAGATTCAAACCGGACAGGAAGTATTTTTGGTTGGCAAGATCAAGTCCGGTTATGGAGGTATGGAAATATACCCTACCGAATACGACGTCATCGACCGGGACGAAGGCGACCTGCCGATTATGCCCGTATATCACCTCACTGAGGGATTGAGCCAAAAAAGCATGCGTCAGCTAATGCTCAGCGTGATGAACACCCACTTGCAAGAATATCCGGAAATATTAGACCCGGAGCTGCGTCAACATTATCAGTTGTGTAGTATAAGCTACGCCCTGCAGAATTTGCATTTCCCTGCCTCGCGGGAGGCATATCTGGTTGCCCGCCGGCGCCTGGCGTTTGAAGAACTGTTGCTTTTTAAGCTCAACCTCGAAATGGAAGACAAAAGAGTAGTGGATGAACGGGCACCGGTGGTACAATTTCCCCGCAGTGACCTGGTTGAGCGGGTGCGGAGCAACTTGCCTTTCGAATTGACTGCCGCCCAGCAGAGAGTGGTGGAGGAGGTATTCGCGGATATGGCTGCACCCAGCAGCATGAATAGACTGCTGCAGGGCGATGTTGGCTCGGGCAAGACTGTGGTAGCTGCTCTGGCTATGGCTCAGGCGGTTGCTGCCGGATATCAGGCCGCCATGATGGTGCCGACGGAGATACTGGCGGAGCAGCATTTCCGGTCATTGCAGAGAATCTATGCCGGTACGGGAATAGCCCTGGCGCGTCTTACCGGTGGCTTGACAGCCACGGAACGCAGTGCCCTTCATTCAGGTGCGGCTTCCGGCCATTTTGATATCCTGGTCGGGACTCAGGCTCTGATCCAGGATGAGGTCGTATTTAAAAACCTGGGCCTGGCTGTGATTGATGAGCAGCATCGTTTTGGTGTCAGACAACGGCGCAAACTGGGGGACAAAGGCTTCGTTCCTGATATCTTGGTGATGACTGCAACCCCCATACCCAGAACGTTGGCACTTGCCTTGTATGGAAATCTCAACGTATCGGTGCTTGATCAGCTCCCACCAGGTCGTTTACCGATAAGAACAGTGTATCTTCCCAGGTCAGCCCGGGACAAAGCCTATCGCCTTATTCATGCCGAGGTTGTCAAGGGGGTCCAGGCTTATGTGGTGTGTCCCCTGATCGAGGAGTCGGAGAAACAGGACCTGCAGGCAGCAGTGACCATATACCAGGAACTGCAGTCCACCTTTTCGGACCTGAGAATAGGTTTACTGCATGGCAGGATGAAGTCTGGTGAAAAAGAGGCCACAATGCAATTATTCAAGCAGGGGCGACTCGATATTCTGGTTACTACCACAGTGATCGAAGTTGGTGTGGACGTCCCCAACGCCTCGCTGATTCTGATCGAGCACGCGGAACGGTTCGGCCTTTCCCAGCTGCACCAACTGAGGGGCCGAGTGGGACGGGGAAACCAGCAATCATATTGCGTTCTGGTAGGGGAACCTGTAACCGATGAAGCCAGACAAAGGCTGCAAGCTATGGAGAAAACCAGTGATGGATTCGAACTGGCCAACGAGGATTTGAAGATTCGGGGCCCCGGTGATTTCTGGGGGGTCAGGCAGCATGGCCTCAACGAGTTGAAGGTGGCCAATTTGCTGAGGGATCAGCAAATCCTTGCCGATGCGGCTGACGTGGCTGGCCGTTTGGGGGTCGGGGTACATGACGTTAGCCAGTTGGCCGAGTATATAAATCTGCGTTTTAAAAATAATTCCAGCGCCATGAATTGATCCTACGAAACCGCGTACAGCCTTTAAGCCTGCCTAAAATAATAGATTCTGGTCATTATAATACTGTCAATAAAATTGACAGTATTTTTTTTTGACCGCATGAGAACAAGGAGGTGATTATATGACAAAGAAACAACCTGGTATGAATTCGAACCCCGGTAATGACGATAATGACGAAATCACAAAAGAGCTTAAAAAGCAAAAACTCAAATACGAGGTGAGTCAGGAAATGGGCATCATGACCAAGCAAAAATATAAAAAGTGAAGAAAAATCTACTAGCATATAAGATTTGGCACAGGAAACAATATGACTAGCAAAGATAAAGGAGGTGATTTTTAAATGGCAAGTCGCGGTAACAGACTTTTGGTTCCGGAAGCAAGAGCCGGCATGGAACAGTTTAAAATGGAGGCTGCTTCGGAAGTAGGGGTTAACTTAAAGCAGGGCTACAACGGTGACCTGACTTCCAGACAAGCTGGTTCTATCGGTGGCCAGATGGTCAAGAAGATGATTCAGTCTTATGAGCAAGGCAAAACTGGCATGAAATAATAGGATTAACTACTAACCATTCTAAACCGAACAGGCGGATGTTTATATCCGCTTGTTTGCATTTCTGGTCTGGTAAATTTAATAAAATTAAGGGATGAAGACAGTCTATGCATGCTTCATCCCTGAACAGATCGAATGCGTCAGTTTGCGTATAGTTCCAGCTGCTCCTGGGATATTCCGGGGAAAAGGGCGGTGCCAACTCCCATGGCCAATATCCGGGAGGTGTTTTCGATTATGTCGTCAATCTCCTTGGGAGTAACAGTGAGACTGCCTCCAAAGAAGGAGACTATTGCCTCAATCGTATCTCGGGCTCGGGATTCAACAAAAGAAACCCCATTGTCTATGCAGTATTTTTGTATCGCCTGGTTGGTTATGACGGCTGCATTTACGATGGTGGGGCAGCCGATGGCGATGACCGGTAGACCTAATTCCTGTTGGGTCAGAGCCTGTCGGGTGTTGCCAATGCCACTGCCAGGTTGGATACCGGTGTTGCTCATCTGGATAGTGGTACCGATGCGTTCCACGTTTTGGGCAGCCAGGGAATCAACCACAAACATAACCGCTGGTTTGACCTTGTCGACTATGCCCTTGATGACGTCGAAAGTCTCCAGACCGGTAATACCCAGTACCCCGGGGGCAATACCGCAGGTGGGGCGCATTCCTTCCACCAGCGCCTCCGGGGCGTACTGATGGTAGTGCCTGGTTATGGGACTGTACTCTATGAATTTTGGTCCCAGGGCATCTGGAGTTGCCCTCCAGTTTCCCAGTCCCACCAATAGTACAATATCCTCGGGCTTAAGAGAATCGTCAAGCAAAGTCGGAATGCTTTTGGCCATGGCGTCGATGATCTCCTGTTTAACATAGGGGTCGTTAATCTTTAGCGGGGGAGATTCGATAGTGATGTAAGTACCTACCGGGCGTCCCATAACCTGCGCAGCCTGGGGTTCCCGGATAAACATGCTGGTGATCTTGATTTGTTCCATTTGTTCAACTTTTTCTTCCACGCCCTGTATTTCGCGGCCAGTCGTTCCCCGCACCAAATCCCTGGCTTCCGTCGCCAGGTCCACATTCAGGTTGAATCTGCTTAATAATTCATTCACGTGCCTTAACCTCCTCGTTTCTATTATCATCATTTCCCGGCCAATATATCCGCATTAACATGAGGCAAATTTACTTTAAGAGTCAATATTAAAATGGCGGCCGAAGCCGCCATTTTGGGGAGAGGAGAATTTTGTAAAGTTGTTGGGGAGGGTTTGTTTACCGGTTATATCCGGTATCTATATCATTGACCGTAATTTAGAATAATATTCATGGTCAGGACATTTTTTATCAAAATTATTTCTGTTAGAATCATATTTAACAATTACGAAAAGAAGGTAATTGTGTCGCTGAATCGAAAACATACAAAGGGGAGCTTAAGTTGAGGGTCATATCGGGCACGGCCAAGGGTAGGAGACTTAAAGCTCCGCCCGGTCTTAACACCAGGCCTATAACTGACATGATCAAGGAAGCCTTGTTTAATGTATGGGGGTCGAAGGTGGTGGACGCCCGTATCCTGGATCTGTTTGCGGGAAGCGGCAGCGTTGGCATAGAAGCTCTCAGCCGGGGAGCTCGTGAAGTTGTTTTTATCGACAATGCCAACACGGCGGTAAGGGTGATCCGGGAAAATCTGGACCATTGCCAGTTTCGCAGCGGCTTTGAGGTTTTGCGTGGAGACGTTTTCCGATTGCTCCAACGAATCAGCCAGCAAGGCCGCCAATTTGACTTGGTATATGTCGATCCCCCCTTTGTCCGGGAGGACATCTTTGAACCAGTAATGGAAGCAATAAGCCAGGCAGAGATTGTATCAGCTGACGGGATAGTGGTAATCAGGTCGCCCCGTAAAAAGGAAATGCCATCATTTTCTTCGCTGGTGAAATACAGGCAAGGCAATTATGGAGAATCGAGTTTGCACTACTACTGCAGGTGTGAGGAGGAGCCTAACGATGATGGAGATATTTCGCATTCTGGATGAAATGGAGCTTTTACTAAAAGGGAGCAAGAAGTTGCCTTTCACGGGAGGGAAATCCTTGGTGGAGGCCAACCGTTTCCTGGATCGGGTGGATAGGATCAGGGCCATTCTGCCTGAAGAATTGGAAAGTGCCCGGCAGCTCCTATCGGAAAAGGATAGAATCGTAAACGAGGCATTCTCCGAGGCCAATCAGTATATAGAACAATATCGCAGTGAAGCAGCCCGGATGGTTGACGACAGTGAAATAACCAGGAACGCCATGAGCGTGGCTGAGGAGATTATCGCCAAGGGCGAGAGAGTATCCGAGCAAATCCGGCGTGATGCCGAGGAATATGCTGATGGAGTCCTGGGGCATATCGAGTATGTATTGCGCAAAGGACTTGATACGGTAGTCCAGGGTCGTGATCAGATAAGAATTCAAGCAGAAGACGAGGTACGCTAACGAGATCGGAGCCAGACAACTCCCAGCATCAGGATTATTATCACCGCTCCGACCACCATGCAGGTTAGGGACAAAGTCCAAGCATCAAATGAGTATAGCACTTTGTAAGTGGGTGGAGCATCCATGGCCAGAGTGCTGATTGAGTTTTTCCCCCAAAATGCGTAAACAACAGATATGATGCTGATCGATAAGATCACCTGCAGGATTCGGGCCCGGATATAAAACCAAAATCTGACCGGCAACCCGGCCACAATACTCATTACTTGGGCAATTATGGACAGACCGCTGAAGGCGAGTATGGAACTCACTGCCATCAGAACCGGGAGATGACTCACGGTCATCGATGCAGCAGTAGTTTGCGAGCCCAGGGTGATCTCGAGAAATCCCATACATAAACCATAAGCCAACGGATAGGTGATATTCATAAAGCCAAAACTATTGACGAGCATTTGAGCGGCGACATCAATAATTCCCCAAACGGAAAGCATCCGGGTTAGTACTGAAAATACCACGATAAATCCGCCTACCGCCAATACGTTGGTTATGGCCTTATTAATAGAATTACCCATCATTTTGCCTATGGAATCTGGTACTTGGACCGGGCGCGCACCGGTTGGACGCCGGGCAGCATGTTCGTGTTTTGGGGATGATGTGGAGGAAGTTACTCTTAAAATTATTCCTACCAGAAAGTTGGAAAGGTAATGGGCGGCCGCCAACCAGTATCCGATTACCGGACTGCCGAACATGCCGACCCCGACGGCTCCTACTATAAATAGGGGGCTGCAGTTGTTGGTAAACGACACCAGCCGTTCCGCCTCATCGGCGTTCAGCATGCGGCGCTCGTAAAGCTCCCGGGTTAATAAGGCTCCGACCGGGAAACCGGAGGTGAACCCCATCACCACCACGAGGGAACTGCTTCCGGGCAGATTAAAGAGTGGTCTCATCAGCGGCTCCAGCCATACGCCCAGGTAATGCAGGAACCCCAAGCCGACCAGCAGTTCGGCCACCACAAAAAACGGGAAGAGGGCCGGTAAAACAGCCGTATACCATAGTTTAAATCCGAACGCCGCGGATGCTACGGTTTCGCGTGGGTTGATCAGCATGAACAGGGTAATGACCAATACCAACGAGGTAAACAGGAACCGGGAATATTTCGACAAAACCAGGTCCTCCCATCAGGGTTTGCTAAATATATATGCTGGCCAGAGGGAGTCTTAGAATGAGGAGGATGATCCGAGGTGGCTGATAATCCCAAAGTGGCACTGGTGCTGGGAGCGGGAAGCGCGCGGGGTCTCGCTCATATTGGAGTACTGCAGGTTCTGAAGGAAAATAGCATCGACTTCGACTTTATTGTCGGCTGCAGTATGGGAGCCATGGTGGCGTGCGTGTACGCTTGCGGTGCCGATTTGTATATGCTGGACAAAATGATTGAGAACATGAATACCCGATTGTTATTCGATATAAATGTGCCTCGGATGGGATTCATGGCCGGAAACCGGATAACCGAGTTCCTGGACTTGGTTACAAAGAGGAAGTCTTTTGCCGACCTTGATTTCCCGGTAATTACTGTGAGCACTGATTTAGTTACCGGATCAAAAATAGTGACAAGTGAGGGCTCGGTGACTGAGGCAGTCCGAGCCAGCATATCGATACCGGGAGTTTTTGTCCCCCTGGTTAAGGACGGAATGGTATTGGTGGATGGGGCGGTTTGTGACCGGTTGCCCATCGATGTAGCCCGGGACAGGGGAGCGGACCTGGTTATAGCCGTGGACGTGACCTATGGCGCGGGAAGAAAGACAGAGTTTTCCAATGCCATGGATGTCATTATGACCTCGTTGGAAATAATGGGCCAACATCATTTCGAGTCTGTCACGGCAGACGCTGATGTATTGATTCAGCCAGCGGTCGGGCATATCAACCCCAAGGAGTTTGATAGGTCACGCGAGATAGTGGATCTGGGCCGAAGGGCAGCGGAGGAGAAACTGACCGAAATAAAAAACAAATTGGCTTTATTGTCCGGAACAAAGGAATAACGCGCTATTCGCTAGTCACCAACTGCGGACCGGTGGTGAAGTCCCGGGCTCCGTATCTCTGCCGGGGCTGAGGATAAAGTAGACAGTACAGATCGGTTGCCAATACATCCAGCCTCAACATGTCCCGGAGTACCTTATCTTCCTTATCTTCGGCAGCAGCTTTGACAGCGCTCCCCCGGCTTAGGATGCGCAAGATGGATTTATTTTTTATTGCTTGCAGGATTTTACGACCTTTTGGCGAAAATCCTAAGGGGTGAATGTAAAGGGGTCCATGTTGGTCATAATCATGTATCTGACGGTTTTGGAGATCAAGCAGGATATACAGGAGCATTCGGTTTATCCTGGTCAGACTGTATCGTTTGCTCTTGATGGAGTCTCGTAACTCCTCCCAGGTTCCGCAGGTCGTCCCGGCTTTCAGGATACGATTTTCCAGGCCTTCGGAGACCTCATATATTTGCTTAAGGTGGTCTGGCTGAATCGTGCGCAGTTTCGCCAGCAAAACCTGCCCCAGGTTCGTGGTGGCTACCGGGGCCCGCCCGGCTTCAATCTCCTGCCGGAGCAGAGTAAAGGCCGCAGCTGGCATCATCGTCGCCGCTATATTGCCCATATCATTTAACAGGCAGTGACGAATTGCGCTGGCACTGGCCATAGCCGAAAATTCCAAGCTGTTGTATTCTGAACCGATTCTAGGTATTGTCAAAGGTTTTATGGGGATTCGTTCTTGCTCAAGGACACGAAGATATTCAATACCGAGAATATTGTTAGGCTGTCTTACGATAGAACCAGATCTGGTTGAATTTGGTCCGGTTATCGCTTCAATGGCCCGGGCGCGAGCGCTTGGATAGCTCAAACCCTGTGCCAGACAGCTTTTTAAATGGTGCTTGTAGACCTGACTCTCGTCCCCGATAATAGCGGCGATGGCGCCTAGTTCATCTAGCTGGCCGCTTTCACTGCCAAAGGCCAGATGAGTGACCACGCCGGTTCGGTGGAGTAGCCGAAGGGCGCCGAGGGCAAAATAGTAAGCGCTGCGAATACAAAAGCAAGCAGGAATTTCGATTACCAAGTCGGCACCGGCATGCAGGGCCATATGGGCACGAACCCATTTGTTGCAGATGGCAGCTTCCCCCCTCTGGACGAAGTTGCCGCTCATGACACATATGACAGCATCAAAATTATGGGTTTGCCTGGCTTGGCTGATAAAATACCGGTGACCATTGTGAAAGGGATTGAACTCGGCTACAACTCCCAGAACTGCCACTTAAGTATCTCCTTAGCGCGAATTTTCATCATGATACCATATTGAACCGTCTTCATCACGTCATGTGATAGGGAAAACCATCAAAGCCAAAGACCCGGTTATAAGCAGATCTAAAAAACGAGGAGGATTGATTCATGAGTTTAATTGAGCAAATCAAAGCCAATGCAGCCAAGGCAGGGAAGACCATCGTGCTGCCCGAAGGTACAGAAAAGAGAACCCTGCTGGCAGTACCGCAAATCGCTGCCGCCAACATCGCCAATGTGATCCTGTTGGGCGATGAGGGAGCCGTCAAGGCGGCCGCCAGCGACGCCGGAGCCGACATTAGCGCAGCCGAGATCATCAACCCGGCTAAAGCCGCTTTTTATGACGACTTCGTACAAGCTTTCTTTGAAATGCGCAAAAGCAAAGGGGTTACCCTGGACCAAGCCCGCGACATGATGCTGGACCCGCTTTTCTTTGCTTCCATGATGGTCAAGATGGGCAAAGCCGATGGTGAAGTAGCAGGGGCAGAAAATACTACTGGTAACGTGCTGAGACCGGCATTGCAGATAATCAAGACTGCTCCCGGGATGTCCGCAGTGTCCGGGGCCTTCGTCATGATTGTCCCGAATAGTGAATATGGACACAACGGTTTGCTGGTATTCGCAGATTGTGCTGTAACTCCTGTTCCCACCGCTGAACAGCTGGCTGAATTTGCTCAGGCTTCTGCCAGCACGGCAGTCAGCGTTTGCGGTATACCGGATCCCAAGGTCGGCATGCTGTCTTTCTCCACCAAGGGCAGTGCCAGCCATGAGTTGGTTGACAAGGTAACCAAAGCTACCGCCCTGGCCAAGGAAAGATTCCCCGAACTGAAAGTGGACGGCGAGTTCCAGGCAGATGCCGCCCTGGTTCCCAGCGTAGGATCATCCAAAGCTCCCGGCAGCCCGGTAGCGGGCCAGTGCAATGTCCTGGTCTTCCCCGATCTGCAGGCTGGCAACATTGGTTACAAGCTGGTGCAGAGATTTGCCAAGGCTGAAGCCCTTGGTCCCATCCTGCAGGGATTGGACAAACCGGTTAACGACCTGTCCAGGGGCTGCAGCGTAGACGATGTTATAAACGTAGTAGCCATTACCGCAGTAAAGGCCTAGTCTGAACTGGGTTTATACTAGATCCCGGGTTTGTTTATCTCTAATTTATAAAGGAGGAATATTGTAATGAAGGTCTTGGTCGTAAACTGTGGAAGCTCGTCACTCAAATACCAGGTCTTTGACATGACTGATGAGTCGGTTCTGGCCAAAGGTTTGGTGGATCGTGTAGGTATTCCTGGAACTACTCTGAAACATGAACCGGCTGGTAAAGATGATGTACTGATCAAAGAGGATATGCCCGATCATACTGAAGCGATGAAGATGGTTCTCGAGGTTCTGGTCAATCCCGAATACGGATGTATAGCTGACATGAGCGAGATCGGGGCGGTTGGACACCGGGTAGTACATGGCGGCGAAGATTTCGCCACCTCGGTGGTAATCGATGATAGGGTAAAGAAAGTAATTCGTGATTGTTTCGATCTGGCTCCCCTGCACAATCCCCCCAACCTCATGGGAATCGAAGCCTGCCAGACTTTAATGCCCAATGTAAACCATGTAGCCGTGTTTGATACCGCTTTCCATCAGACCATGGCTCCAGCCAACTTTGTTTATGCGCTGCCCTACGACGTATATACCACCTACAAGGTAAGAAGATATGGCTTCCACGGCACCTCACACTTCTATGTATCCCACCGTGCGGCCAAATTACTGGGTAAATACTATGGATTCTGTAAGATAATCACCCTCCATCTCGGTAATGGTGCCAGTATGGCTGCCATCAAGGACGGCAAGGTAATCAGCACCTCAATGGGTCTGACTCCCCTGGAAGGGCTGGTAATGGGCACCCGCTCCGGCGACATCGATCCGGCTATCGTTTTCTTCCTCATGGAGAAACTGAATATGGATGCCAATGAAGCCAACAGCTATTTCAACAAAAAATCCGGATTATTGGGATTGTCCGGCGTATCCAACGACTTGCGCGACGTTCTGGAAGCAGCCGATGCCGGCAACGAAAGAGCCAAGTTGGCCCTGGACGTTTACTGCAATGCTATCAAGGGTTACATCGGTAAGTACATCGCCATGCTCAATGGCTGCGACTGCTTGGTCTTCACCGCTGGGGTTGGCGAGAATGCCATCGATGTGAGAGAGCACATCTGTAAAGACCTCGACAACTTAGGAATCAAGATGGACAGCAAGAAGAACAAGGTGCGCGGCAAGGAAGTAGACGTTGCCACTGAAGATTCCAAGGTAAGAATATTTATAATTCCGACCAACGAAGAACTGGTAATCGCCCGCGATACCTACAACCTGTCCAAATAGACACTTGCGATTTCTTGGAGACCCTGCCCGTTAGCGGCAGGGTCTTTTTTAACCAGTAGGCCAAGGGACCTGATTGATAAGAATCGGGGAATCCATCTCATGGGTATCAGTGGTCAGCTTGGTTGACAATGCCGTTTGGGGAGCATTATAATAAGCATGTTGTTTTCATGAGCTGCCAGAGGTATATGATATGATACTTAATTTGAGAAGGCTCAAGCTTTATCCCCGGCAGAGTGAGCAATTCCCGATATCAACCGAAGGCAACGATCAGTTATTAGCCGAACTGGGAGGCAAATTCGTGCGACCGATCGAAGGTGAAGTAGAGCTGGAGAATACCGGCTCCATGTTCACCGGGCGGGGCTGGCTTCGGACTGGGGTAATGCTACCCTGTTCGCGTTGCCTCCAGGAAAAGGTTTTTCCGATTGTTGCTGATTTCGATCTGGTCCTAGTGGAGCGGGGCAGGAGTTCAGCCGTCAATTCTGACCAAGACATCACAGTATTTGACGGTGATGAGGCTGACATAGAATCCGAGATCCAGCAGGCGATTTTCATGGCCCTGCCTATTTGTCCCTTATGCAGCGGCGATTGCCTGGGGTTGTGTCCGGTATGCGGCCAGGATAGAAACGTTCAACCCTGTTGCTGCGAGGAGGATGAGATGGATCCCCGCTTGGCCAAACTCAAGGATTTGCTGTAGGAAAGGAGGTTTTCATAAATGGGTGTCCCCAAAAGAAGAGTATCACACGCTCGCAAGAATAAACGGCGGTCGGAGTGGAAAAAGATAGAGGCTCCAGGCCTGGTAGCCTGTCCCCAATGCCATGACCTGATGCTGCCTCATCGTGCATGCCTGAGTTGTGGGTTTTACAAGGGCAAGAATGTTATCTAAGCATGATCTAATCACGATCGATACCAAAAAGTAAGCATTAGCTGTTGGGCTAGGACTTACTTTTTGTTTTTATAAGTCCTATAGGCGTTCGTGGAATACATAAATATTACCCCTTTATCGGGTGAAAACGCTGTGAAGTGGGTATGGCCGAGGAGGATAGCAATGATAATAGCTTTGGATGCGATGGGAGGAGACTATGCGCCCGAGGAGACTGTAGCTGGTGCGGTGACGTGGTCGCAGGCCTCTGATGACGTGGTTTTGCTGGTGGGCCGGGAGGAATCATTGCAGGGCGAATTGGTAAAATACGATTATGACCGGGAGCGGATCCGGATAATCAATGCCAGCCAGGTAATGGGCATGGATGAGCCGGTGGCCTCCCTACGCAAGAAACAAGACTCTTCCATCGTGGTGGCGACCCGTTTGGTCAAAGAAGGCCAGGCCGAGGCAGTTGTATCTTGCGGGAGCACCGGGGCGCAGATGGCTGCGGCAACACTTGTGTTGGGGAGACTGGAGGGAATTGAGAGACCTCCTATTGTCGCAGGAGCGCCCGGTGTAAAAGATAGAGTAACCCTGCTGTTGGACGTAGGAGCCAATGTAGATTGTAAACCCCAGCAGCTGATGCAATTTGCCTTGCTGGGCAGCGTCTATGCTTCCGCCGTGTTGGGCATGAAAAACCCCCGGATAGGTTTATTGAGCAATGGCGAGGAAGAGGGCAAAGGCAATAAACTGAGTACCGAAACGTATGCTTTGCTACAGGACCAACAAGGAATGAACTTCATAGGCAACGTCGAGGGCCGGGATTTGTTTTTCGATAAGGCCGAGGTAGTGGTCTGCGACGGATTTGTCGGCAATATCCTGCTTAAGGCGTTGGAGGGATTCGCCCAATTAATCGGCATGAGCTGCTTGGCCGAAACAGGCCAAATGCCCTCACTGTTTGCCCGGCTGGACAACAGCAAAGTGGGGGGAGCGCCGTTGCTGGGTATAAACGGCGTAAGTATAGTGTGCCACGGTAGTTCCAAGCGGGAAGCCGTGTATAATGGGATAAGGATTGCCCGGCAATGTGTGGCCGGACAAATGGTCGCAAAACAGCAGTCAGCCTTGAGAGGGCAGCAAAAGTAACAAAAGCCAGGTGAAAAGGATGAGTCCAAAATCAGCCTTAGATTTTGTCCATGATCAACAACTGGAGTATAATAACATTGATTTAATCCGCACTGCGCTAACTCATCCCTCCTATGCCCAAGAGAACAGTATGGTCACCAACAACCAGCGCATGGAGTTCCTGGGAGATGCCATCCTGGACTTTATTGTGGCCGAGTATCTTTATTTAAATTATGAGGATAAACCCGAAGGTGATCTTACCCAGATACGGGCCAAGGTAGTCTGTGAAAAGGCGCTGGTGGATATGGGAGCCCGGATTGATATCGGCAAGTACCTGATGTTGGGCCGGGGCGAAGATAAATCCGGCGGCCGCAAGCGTAAATCGATATTGGCCGACACCATGGAAGCTGTGATCGGAGCCATATACCTGGATCAGGGCATGGAGGGCGCTCGTCGGTTTGTCCTCCGTTATTTGCAGCCTCTTATCGATGAAACCGCCCTGGGGGACTACCAGGATCACAAGTCTCGCTTGCAGGAACATGTCCAGTCCCTGAGCCATACCAATGTTCACTACCGGATAATAAGCGAATCAGGCCCAGCCCATGCCAGACATTTCGTGGCCGGGGTGTTTTTCAAGGATCAGATGCTGGCCAGCGGTCAGGGCAAGAGTAAGAAGGAAGCCGAGCAGAATGCAGCTGCCAAGGCCCTCGAAGACGGCTTCACTCTGGATTGAATGATGTGAGCAGGATTTTATCAGATCAACGACATTTCAATATTCCTATATTCATCCCCCATTTAGGCTGTCCCTATGATTGCATCTACTGTGATCAGAAGATTATCGCCAATCAAACGGCTGCCCCGTCTACCGATCAGGTAATAAATACCATTGAACAGCATTTGAGTACTATTCCCGCCGGGGCTTGGACAGAAGTGGCCTTCTTTGGGGGCAGTTTTACTGCCATCAGCCCATCCCAACAGGAGTATTACCTCAGAACTGTACAGCCATATATTAAACAGGGCAGGATAAAGGGGATCAGGATTTCAACCCGCCCTGACTGTATAAACGCCGATAATCTTGACCTGCTGGCGTCATACGGGGTCAGCATGGTGGAGCTGGGCGTACAATCAATGAGAGACGAAGTACTCAAGGCGTCCGGGCGAGGATATGATAGCAGGGCAGTGCAGGAGGCCGGTAATCAAATCAAACGCAAGAATCTCCAGCTGGGCATTCAGCTGATGGTAGGGCTGCCTGGCGATAACCCGCCAAAGGCCATTGCCAGCGCCCGGGAGGCAGCCTCTCTGCAACCGCAGGCGGTTCGAATTTATCCCACCTTGGTGCTGACCGGGACCAAACTGGCGGTTATGTACGGGGAGAACCGGTACACCCCTTTAGGTTTGGAAGAGGCGGTCAGTACCACCAAGGAGATGTACCTGATTTTTTGCCGTCATGAAATTCCAGTCATCCGGATGGGTTTATATCCAGGTGAGGAACTGCGCAAGCCCGGAATTGTACAGGCCGGACCCTTCCACAGCAGCTTCGGCGAATTGGTTGAACAGGAGGTTTTTAGGGAGCAGGCCCACAGGGCCATACAATCCTTCTGGGCTGGTAACGGAGACTGTTCTGACCTTTGTTTATATGTAAACCCGCGCGACTTATCCAAACTGATCGGCCACCGACGCAGCAACATCATCAGACTATCCCAGGTGTTGGGACTGGATCGGATAGAGGTGAAGGGCTGTCACGATCAGGTTCGGGACAGTGTAGGGGTGGGCAAGCGGGATGAGTCCGTCTGCTATATGCTTTCCCGCCGCCAGTATATAGAGGATTTCTCCTGATGGAAGATATTGTCTCACGGGAAGTTTGTTATTATACTGGGAATGAACCATGTTCTGAGGAGGAAAAGGGTGTATCTAAAGAGACTGGAAATTAGAGGTTTCAAATCATTTGCCGATCATACCGAGCTCAATTTCACCGACGGCATCAATATAATCGTAGGTCCCAACGGCTGCGGCAAAAGCAATATTGTGGATGCAGTCCGTTGGGTGTTGGGAGAAGCCAACGTTCGTTCCCTGCGGGGACATAAGAACGAGGACGTCATTTTCAATGGCACCGACAAGAAAAAGGGTTTGGGCATGGCGCAGGTCGATTTGACCGTCGATAACACCGAAGGTCTTCTGCCCATCGAATATAATGAAGTTACCGTTAGCCGCAGAATATACCGCTCCGGCGAAAGCGAGTTCTACTTGAACAAGACCAGGGTCCGCATGAAGGATGTTGCCCAGTTGTATATGGATACCGGCCTAGGCAAAAAGGGGTATTCGCTTATTGGTCAGGGTGAACTGGAGCGGGTATTGAACAGCCAGCCTTTTGACCGCCGCCTGATGTTGGAGGAAGCAGCTGGCACTATTCGATATCGCCAGCAGAAGGATGAGGTCCAACAGCGCCTCTTGGCTACCTCTCGTGATTTGACGCGGGTAGAAGACATAATCAACGAGTTGCGCAGCCGAAAAACCGAGCTGCAACGCAAGGCGGACAAGGCCCGCAGTTATTTACGGCTGCGGGAAGAGTTTGTTAGTTTGGATATGCAGGTAATGGCCAATCAGGCTGCACAACTGGAAGACAGACTGTCTTCCGAGCGGCAGGAATTGCAGAAAAGCAATTATGAATACAGGCAATTAGGAGTCCTCCAGGAGAAATTTTGCAAGCAGCGGGAGGAGGCGGCGGTACGCCAAGAGGAGCGCCAGGTCAGGCTAAACCAGATCAAGGATAGAAAGTATGAGCTGGAGCATTCCATCAGCAAAATGAACTCCGAGGTCAAATTGAGCCAGGAGCGGATCAAAAATCACCGTGAGCGCATTCAGGCAGCTCAACAGGATTTTGAAAAATACACGGCTATGATGGGAAAACTGGAGCAGGACCTCGAACAGAAGTCGGCCGCAATCGAGCAGGAGCGCCGTCAATATGAAGTCAGACGACATGAACTGGAAGGGCTGGAGATGGAGATCAAGGAGATCGAGGCATCTCTGGAAGCTTTCGAGGAGGCCTTGGTGAGCAATAACCAGCAGATGTTCGAGAGGGCCAATCGTGAAACGCAGCTTAAGAATGCTGTAGTAGAAGGGGAGGACAAGCTTAAAAAGGCGCAGGAGCGCCGGGACCGGCTTTCGATAAGAGTCGATGAAAGTGATGCCGCCTTGAAATCAGCGGCCAGGGTGATGGAAGAGCTGCGCCAAAGAAAACTAGCCGCGGCATCGGCAGGGGAGACATTGGCGCAACTGCTGCGGGACGTCGAACATGAACTGCTTACATACGAAAAAGACCGGGCCGACCTGGAAGCGGAACACAAGTCTCTATCCAGTCAACGGGCGGCGCTGGAACGCAAGTTGTCGGTTTGGCAGGAGGTAGAAAACAGCCGGGCCAGTTATTCTGAAGGAGTACGGGGACTGCTCCTGGCCCGAGATCGGGGAGAGATTGAGATAAGCGGTTTCAGGGGACTGGTGCCGGAGCTAATAGAGGTGCCAGCTCAATTGGGACTGGCAATCGGTACGGCACTGGGTGCGGGTATGGAAAATATCGTGGTTGAGACCAGCCACAGCGCCCGATTGGCCATTGAACTGCTGAAAAAGAAGCGCTGGGGGCGGATAACATTTCTGCCCCTGGATAATTTGCGATATACGGGGATCCCGGAACGGTTCAGGCAGGATCTGAACAGGGAAAAAGGAGTGGTAGGCTGGGCGGATGAACTGGTTAAATACGAACCGATTGATGAGCTGGCCATCAAATATCTCTTGGGCCGGGTGCTGGTGGTGGATGATATGACCATTGGTTTTAAGGTTTTCCGCCAATACAATCTCCCATTCCGTTTAGTTACCATGGAAGGCGAGATTATTAATGCCAGTGGGGCCATTACCGGCGGAACCCGCAGCCACCGTCAACCTAACATGCTGGAGCGGCGGCAGGAGGGTAAAGCCCTGCGTCGGCGGCTGCACGAACTTGTCCTGTCTGAGAAAGCCAAGCGGGAAAGGCTTGAACAGGTCACCAATCAGATTAATGAAGTCGAGACGCGGCTGGCGGAATTGAGACGGGCCAGCGCGGAACAGGATTTTCAGTTGCAGATGGTTAATCAAGAGGAGACTCGGGTGTTGGAGCTGATAAGCAAGAACAAAGCCGAAAGAGATCAGTACAGCCTGGAGAAAAGTCAACTGGAAGGCGTGATCAGAGAGTTAAATGCGCAGCTGGAGACCCTGGTCGAGGAATACCAAAGTCATCGTGCCCAAAATACACTGATAGACGACCAGAATGAGAATGCGAAAATGAAGCTTGAAACCATCCGGCGTGAATGCGAGGTAAAAAAAGAGAGATATTCCTCCTACCAGGAGCAATTGATGATGAAGAAGAGGGAGCTGGAAAACGACTCCAGGAATATAGACCAGTTCATTCAGGTCCTGAATTCCTATCGACAATCGGCCGCTGAGGCCAATGGTCTGCAGACGCGTCTTCAGCAGGAGGTGACCACTCATCTCGAGAGAATCGAGACCTCCCTGGAAGGGATAAACCGGCTGCAAAGGGAGTTGGAAGAGGTAGCAGCCGCCATCGGGGCAGGCCGTCGGGAAGATGAACAGGAGCTGCACTGGCTGACCGAAGTTGAAAAGAATATGGCCCAAACCAAGCGGGAGATGGAACAGGTCCAGGAACAGGTGAGGATGTACGAGATCCGCATAGCTCGTATGGAAACAGAGCTGGCCGGATTGCAGGCACAGTGGCACGAGAAATATCCATCCCGAAGCATGGGGGCAGACCTTGGTTTACTCACCCCACGTCAATTGCGAGAGGCTCGCAGGCGGATCGAGGAGTTGAGTAACGAAATTGAAGAGCTGGGCCCAATTGATATTGAATCGATAAAAGAATATGATGATTTAAGAGAAAGATATGATTTCCTGAGCCAACAGACGGAGGACCTTAGCGTCGCCAAGGCATCGCTGGAAAGCCTGCTCCGGGAGACCGAGAAAACCATGGCCACCAACTTCAGTGAATTCATGGCCAAGGCGAATGCCAGCTTTCGCCACACATTTCAGGAGATCTTCGATGGCGGAGATGCCAGCCTGGAGATAGAGTCGGCAGATGACTTGGCGGCAGGGGTTGATCTGGTGGTCAAGATGCCGGGCAAACGCAGCCAATCTTTAAACCTGTTGTCAGGCGGGGAGCGAGCTCTCACCTGTATAGCGTTCATATTTGCTTTGTTGCGGATCAAGCCATCTCCATTTTGTCTTCTGGACGAAATCGATGCATCCCTGGACGAAGCCAATTTACAGAGATTCGCCGGTTTTCTGAACCGCATGGCCCGGGATACCCAATTCATAGTGATAACTCATCGGCCCGCGACCATAGAAGCAGGCGGCAATATTTACGGCATCACCATGCCCCAGGAAGGGATATCGTCGGTTTTGTCCATACAAACCGAGGATGCCCGCAGCATGGCGGTGTGAACCCGATAATAACACGATTATTGTTTTAGGCAGGTGAAATAGTGGCACTTTTTGATAAATTCAAACGCTCCAGGAAGGAAGAAGATGAGGTCAGCGCGCCGGCTGAAAGCCTGGAGGTGGACAGCGAAAACTCTACCGAGGGGAACGAACCTGTCCCCGAAGGCAGTTCCCGGGCTTCTTTTTTTGACAAATGGAAACGGGGAAAAAGGGAAGAGAGCAGCGAAGCGGAGGTTCCTGAATCACCTAACCAAGAGCTGGATGAACCGGAACCTCTAGAGGAGGCCACAGAGGAGATCGGGGCAACCGAAAGCCAACGCCCATCTATTTTACACAAACTCATACCAGGGCAGAAGGAAATTCCTGAGCAGAATGAAGCTGAACCTGATTCTAAAGACCTACAGGACGAGGAGGTTTTGGAGGGTTCCCGAAAAGCCAAAGTCAGCTTGATGGACAGGTTTAAGCTGGGGCTCACCAAGACCCGCAAAAACATAGGGGACAAAATCGACCACCTGATTAAGAGCTCCCGAAAATTGGACGATGAGTTTTGGGAGGAATTGGAGGACATTCTGATTCAAGCCGACGTGGGCATGAACACTTCCCTGGAACTGGTTGACAAGATCAGGTCGGCAGCAGCCAAGCAGAAGATCAAAGACCCGGAAGAAGTGACCGGGCTAATCAAGAACGAAATCACCCAGTTGCTGGGATCCAATCCCGAACCCCTCAAGATTACCGGGGATAAACCAGCGGTCATATTGGTAGTCGGTGTCAATGGAGCCGGAAAAACTACTTCCATAGCCAAGATGGCTTACCGGCTGAAAAATGAAAACCACCAAGTCATGCTGGCAGCCGGTGATACCTTCAGGGCAGCGGCAATCGACCAGTTACAGATATGGGCAGATCGAGTCGGGGTGGAATTGATCAAGCACCAGGAAGGTTCCGATCCGGGAGCGGTAGTATATGATGCCATTAGCGCGGCTCGAGCCCGCAAAGCCGACGTGTTGATAGTCGACACCGCCGGACGCCTGCAGAACAAGACCAATCTGATGAAAGAGATCGGTAAAGTAAGGCGGGTTATAGAAAGGGAACTGCCGGACGCGCCTCAGGAAGTCCTGCTGGTCCTGGACGCTACCACCGGCCAGAATGCGATCAGCCAAGCCAAGATATTCGGAGAAGCCACCGGGGTTACCGGGATCATCCTGACCAAATTGGATGGTACCGCCAAAGGCGGCATAGTGATAGCCGTTGCCAAGGAACTTGATATCCCGGTCAAGATGGTGGGTATTGGGGAGACCCTTGAAGACCTGCGCGATTTCTCCCCGGACATCTTTGCCCAGGCTTTGTTCGAAAAATAATAGATACCTGAAAGTGAGGTAATAATACATGCCCAGAATTGGTTTAATAGGGGGCACCGGCATCTATAACCCCCGGCTAATGGAGGAAACCCGAGAAATTACCGAAATGACCCCATTTGGCGAAGCCCGTGTAGTTATCGGCAAGAATGACGGCCAGGAAGTGGCTTTCATCACTCGCCATGGAGTGAAGCACAACGTTCCGCCCCATCTAGTTAATTACCGGGCCAATATCATGGCCCTCAAACAGTTGGGGGTGGAGATCATAATAGCGACAGCCGCGGTCGGGTCACTGCACCTGGACCGCCGGCCAGGTGAATATGTCCTGGCCGACCAATTCCTGGACTTCACCAAGACCCGGAAAACCAGTTTTTTCGAAGGCGGCGATCAGCCAGTGGTTCACTGTGATATGACTGTGCCTTACTGTCCTTTCGTCAGGCAAGCCATCGAGGAGGCCGGCCAGGAGATTGGACTGAAGATACACAATGGGGGTACCTACGTGTGCACTGAAGGCCCGCGCTTCGAGACTGCGGCTGAAATCAATATGTTCAAGATGCTGGGCGGGAACCTGGTAGGGATGACCAGTGTGCCGGAAGTATGCCTGGCCCGGGAATTAGGCATTTGCTACGCCAACATTTCGATTATAACCAACCACGCTGCCGGGATCTCTCCTCACATCCTTACCCATTCCGAGGTGGTGCAGGTAATGAAGAACAGTCTCCATGACGTCCGCTACCTCATGATGGAGAGTCTTAAATACTTGGATGGACCGCGCAATTGTGCTTGCAGCGGTATCCCGCAACAAGGCGGACTAAGCGAATCATGATCAGGACTATTTATAGGAAAAACGGGGCTGTTTGCGTTCTGAATCAGAATCTTCTTCCCCACCGGTCTGAATACGAGTGTTTATCAGACTACCGGGAAGTCGTGACAGCCATCAAGGAACTAAAAGTTCGGGGTGCTCCTCTGATAGGCGTGACGGCCGCGTACGGGATTGCTCTGGCTATGGATTCCTGCCCGGATGACCCTGACCAGCGGTTGCTCTATTGGGAAGAAGTAATCAGGTCTTTTGCCAATTCCCGGCCCACTGCGGTCAATCTGTTTTGGGCCATAGACCGAATGAAACAGGTTTTTGAGTTAGGACCAGACAATTCCGCGGACCAATTGAGAAAACGGTTATGGCAGGAAGCCGAGCAGATATGCGCTGAAGATATCCAAACCAACCTAACCATGGGTGAGCAGGGTGTACATGTGCTGCCCGACAGCGCCCGGGTGCTCACCATATGCAACGCCGGGGCCTTGGCGACCTGTGGATATGGGACCGCTCTGGGCGTGATCCGTTCAGCTCACCGAGTCAAGCGCATCGAAAAGGTATGGGTTTGTGAAACCCGACCGGTACTGCAGGGATCCCGGCTCACTATCTGGGAGCTGCAGCAGGATGAGATTCCGGTTAGTTTGATAACTGATAGCATGGCTGCCTCAATTATGCAACAAGGCAAGGTTGATGTGGTGGTAGCGGGAGCCGACCGGATCGCCGCCAATGGAGACACGGCCAACAAGATTGGCACCTACGCCTTGGCAGTATTGGCCGCCTACCATAACATACCTTTTTATATTGCGGCGCCTCTATCTACCGTGGATATGAACATCAAATCCGGCCAGCAGATTCCCATCGAGGAACGCGGCCGGGATGAAGTGCGTCAAATAGGCGGGATTTACATTACGGTGCCGGAAGTCGAGGTCTATAATCCTGCCTTCGATGTGACCCCCAGTAAATTGATAACCGGGATCATCACCGAGGCAGGAGTTATAAAACCGCCTTATATAGATAGTCTAATAAAGGTTAAAGGAAAGTGACCATATGCAATATCTACAACAGCGCCAGGACGTCTTGAGGGCTGCCCAGACTATTGCCCGAACCAAAATGGTGGTCGGCACCTGGGGTAACGTCAGCGTGAGAGTACCTGACAAACCATATCTTCTGATTACCCCCAGCGGCATGAAATACGATACCATGACTATCGAGGATATTGTCATGGTGGACTGGTCCGGCACAACCGTGGAGGGTATATGGAAGCCTTCGGTGGAGACACCCACCCATGTGCGAATATACCAGCAGCGATCTGATGTCAATGCAATAGTACACGTGCACAGCCCTTATCTGACTGCCTTTGCGGTAGCCGGATTGCCAGTCCCGGTTATCCTGGAGGAAACCGCTCAGGTTATCGGCCATGAGATCAAGACCGCGCCTTATGCCATTTGTGGGACCGCCCGGTTGGCTGACAATGTCGTCCAGACCCTTGGTTCGGGAGTGGCGGTATTAATGGCCAATCACGGTATGGTGGGGGTAGGAAGGAACATAGAAGAAGCCCTGCGGGTTTGTTATATCGCGGAGGAAACTGCGCGCATCGCCTTGCTGGCCCAGAGCCTGGGGCAGGTCCGTGCTCTCGACCCCGCTGAGATAGAAAAGTTGCACCGGGGTTTTGCTGCCTACGGACAAACGAAAGAATAGCCAAGGTTGTTGCCTTAAAGAATAATACCGACAGGAGGCGCTTTATGAGTTTTCTGATCAAGAATATCGGCATCATTCCCATGACCGCTGATAATTTCATCATCGAGAAAGGTTACCTGGAGATAGCCGGCGATGAAATCAAGCAGGTGGCCGCGGGACAGGCACCGGCAGGCGATTACGAGCGGATAATAGACGGCACCAATCTGGTTGCCTTGCCCGGCTTTGTCAACGCCCATACCCACGCGGGTATGACCCTGCTGCGCGGTTATGCCGACGATATGCCGCTGATGGATTGGCTGGAGAAAAAGATCTGGCCCCTGGAAGCCAAGCTGACCGCGGAAGATGTGTATTGGGGGACTATGCTGGCGATTGTGGAAATGATCCGGTCGGGTACCACCTGTTTTGCGGATATGTATTTCTTTATGGACCGGGTAGCAGAGGCCGCAGAACAGACTGGAATCAGGGCCTTGCTGTCCCGCGGTCTGATAGGCGTGGGACCTGATGCTGACAAGGCCCTGGCTGAAAGCCGGGAACTTGTACAACATTGGAACAAATCGAACCACAGCCGGGTAAGATTTAATCTAGGCCCGCACGCACCTTACACCTGCCCGCCAGAGTATCTGCGCCAGGTTGCTGACCTGGCCGGCGAACTGGGGGTAGGAATGCATATCCACTTGGCAGAAACAGCTTCCGAGGTGGCCGACAGTCTGCGTACTTACGGTTTGACACCGGTTGCCCACATGGATAGCCTGGGCCTGTTCGAACACCCGGTCCTGGCAGCTCACTGTGTTCACCTCAATGATGAAGATATTGAGATACTTGCCCGCAAACGGGTGGGGGTGGCCCACAATCCGGAGAGCAATATGAAATTAGCGAGCGGCATAGCTCCGGTACCCAGACTCCTGCAGGCCGGGGTGACGGTGGCTCTGGGCACGGATGGTGCGTCCAGCAACAACGACCTGGACATGAGGCAAGAGATGCACAGCTGCGCCCTTCTGCATAAAGTCAACTCTATGGATCCTACCATACTGCCGGCCTACCAGGCGCTCCAGATGGCTACCCTTAATGGAGCCCAAGCCCTAGGCCTGGCAGATGATATTGGCACATTGGAAGCGGGCAAGAAGGCTGACCTGATCCTTTGTAAGGTAGACGGACCCCACTTTATACCCCGATACGACATCATCGCCAATCTGGTCTATTCCGGTCAGGCTGCCGACGTCGACACTGTCATCATAGATGGTCAGATTGTCATGCATAACCGGGTTATCAGATCATTTGACGAGGAAGAGGTGCTGGAGCGGGCCAAGTATACCGCGGCCCAGCTGATGACCAGATGAGCATGGCAGGTGAGTAAGCGTGACAGCTCACCACCACGAACAGTCAAGCCGGTTGTAATCAATGAGTAAGCTTGATAAGTGCGAGTAATGCTTAAATAAATATGAAAAATAAAACCGGGCACGTAACGCCCGGTTTTTGCTCGTAGAATACTGTTGTTCACATTCTATGGATGAAAAAGCCTGCAATACCCCGGCAGAGTCATTGCAATCAAGCCTCTTCATGGCTGGTATAGCCTTGCTCCTGGGCCATCAAATCCAGATATATGGTCTCAATGTTGGTTATGAAAGGATCGATACGAATCGCTTTCTGGCGTTCGTCGAAGCTCTTACTGTAGCCCTTGCATTCCGCGCAGATATATGCCTGGTAGGCGGGGAAGCCTTCCACGGTCAGGAAAGAGATGCTGTGAGGGTTACTGTTTCCGCAATGAACGCAACAGAGGTTGCGCGTCTCCCATTCCGTGAAACAATGATCGCAAAACATAAAACGCCGGCCGTCCGCTGCCCGCACCCGGCTGAAATTGGATTTGGCGGCACAAAACGGGCAAACAGTGGCAAAGTCCCACGCGTCGAATCCTGCTTCGGAAAAAGCGGTGCGATAGGGAGCCGCCCACAGCCTTAGGAAAGGGCGCAGGGTGTGATCTACGCTAAATACTAGGAGCTCCTCAGCCAACTCATGCTTCTGGGCCAGAGAAGCGAAATATGGGCGATCCCCCTCCATTATCTTGACCGGAAGAACTTCAAAATCGAACTGGATTGAGGCCGATCTGATTTTTTCGATCTGGTCGGCCGTCTCCGGACGGGATTCTTGCAGGAACTTCAGCAACTCCAAATATACTTCTCGAAACACACTGGCATCCAGCTCAAAATCAATTGACTGCATGACCGAACGTTTGGTTTGATCCATTATCTTTACGACATCAATCGCGGCTGGTGTATAAGCCTGCTTAAGCTTGATCTGTTGCTGGTTTTGCCAGGACTCCAGGTTCTTGTAGAAATCCAGATAACCTTCAGGCAAATCTACCGGGGTTTTGGTGTTCATCCTCAGCACTCCTTTATGAGAACAAGGGGAGGTAAACTCCCCTTGTTCCGTATTATCTTTACTTAGTTGTTAGTTTATTCAGCCTCGGCTTTGGCTTTGTCTCCATAGGTTTCTTCATACCATATGGTGTGATGATGCTGGGCCCAATCAGCCCGGACCGTTCCTTTCCACATACCCCAGAAGGATTCACCTGAACCAGGGTGGAAAGAACCCAAGTAACCATGCATACATACCATCACCGTAGCAAAGATCATGGCCAGATCATGAATCCAATAGGAGGCTCTTACCAGCCCCGGCCACCAGATGGAAGGCCACCAGATGATCCAGCCGCTGATCATCAACAGGAAGACCATGGTTGGGGTAACGATTGAGTTTCCTTTTTCACCACCGTTGAACCTGGTCTGGGGTGGAATCTTAACCTTGAAGCCCAGGAATTCCAGCGGGAATTTCATCAAGAAACCGATGTCGTTCAGACCAAACCGCAGCAAGTCTTTGATCCAGGCTATTACGCCCTTGATACCTACTACCATGGCGGTCAAAATCGTTACAGTCATAACTACCGCCGCAATGCGGTGGACCAGGCCAGCGCCGCGGAATCCGCCAAATATGGCTGCCAGCCAATCGGCTCTCAGAAACAGGGCCAAACCAGTGAACAAACACAGCAGGAAGGTCACAGTATGGCTCCAGTGGGTTACACGGGCAAGGGCATTAAATCTTTCTACACGCGGGACATCGTCTCTATATTCCGGAATCCATTGCATTACTCATGACCTCCTTCCGCATGTCCTTCCATTGCTTTATTCTTGTTGCCAATGACTCTGGAGGTGACAAAACTGATCGCCGATGCACCAAGGGCAATGGGGATGAGCCAGCCGAAATAGGGCTGGACCCAATTCTGCCAGAAGATCGTATTGCCTTCAATCTGGGGCTTGACCGGCAGGCCAAATTTGTCCGGGGTGTCGGTCAGGATATATAGTTTGTTGGTACCGGAACCTAGTTCCGTCTCCCCATAAATGGTTGCCCGGGGGAAACCGTTGACACGCAGGAATTTAACTCGTTCCCGGGCTTCTTCGAGCAGCTCATCCCGGTAGCCGAATTTGATGGCGCCAGGCGCACAGGTCCGGGCACAAGCCGGACTGAGTCCTTCCGCCACGCGTTCATAACACAGGGTGCATTTGGTTATCGTATCAGTACGCTTGCGATATTTGGGTATGCCAAATGGACAGGCGGTGGTGCAATATTGGCAGCCAATGCACTTCGCTTCGTCATGGAAAGTGGCCCCCCAGTCCAGTTTGGTATAGGCTGATTTTGGACAAACCTTGACACAGATTGGGTCGTTACAGTGCATACATTGCCATTTGAGGAAGTTCCAGCGCACGCCGTCCACTGGATCCTCGGTTTCGTTGAAGCGAATCATCGTCAAGGTTTCGGCATCGGTATCGCCGTCTTTGGAATCATAAGTGCCGTTGCCTGGGCCTCCAAAATAAGAGCGGTCGAATAGGGCCGGCATTTGATTGGAATCCTTACAGGCAGTAAAGCATCCCCGGCAGGCGGTACACTTACTGGAGTCAAATAGATTTGTCATTTGTCTTGCCATACTTAAGCCCTCCTTATATTGCAAAGCCAGGCTTTGTACTCAGGTATCATGGTGTTTGCATCGCCTACGTGAGGTGTTAGTCGGTTGGCAGGGTCGCCAGTAGCATAACCCTTGAATCCATACTGCCAAACGGCTCCAACCATGTGCTGCGGTTGGCCATTGATGATGAAAGGTTTGATACGTTTGGTTACACAGGCCACTGCCTCGATATCACCGCGTGTAGTTGAGACTATCACCTTGTCACCATTCTTAATACCTTTTATAGCACCCAGTTCTTCGCTTATCTCAACAAACATGTTGGGCATAAGTTCAGCCAGCCAGGGCAAGGTCCGGGTCAGAGCCCCGGTCTGCCAGTGTTCCACCACCCGGTAGGTGGTGCCGATATACGGGAAGTCGGCTGTGGTGCCTAACTTGTCGGGCTCCCAAATCTTGGAGGCCGGATTGACTGGTTGGGAGTTCATCAAGTTCTGGACCGGGCTTTCCCAAGGCTCATAATGTTCGGGGAAGGGTCCTTCCTTGAATGATGCTTTAGCTGCGAAGAAACAGCCGGTACCTTCGGGTCTCATCAGGAAGGGAACCGCTTTATCCGGAGGAGAGGTTGCAGCGCAGTCGGGTACATCGTCACCTACCCATTTTGTCTGTTCTGCATCCCATGAAATTAGGACGCGGTCGGCGTCGCCTTCCCAGGGGGTCACACCGTCAGGCTTGATAGAGCAACGGTTGTACACTATACGGCGGTTGACCGGCCAGCACCAAGCCCAGTTGGAATAGAGGCCGAGTCCAGTCTTGGAATTGTCCTTGTTGTCACGTTTCTGCGGCTTGTACAATAATGAGCCATCCGGATTGGTGGCCATCTGGCCGCAGTATACCCAGTTACCGCAAGCGGTGCTGCCATCGTCCTTGAGGTTGGCAAAGCCACCCGCGATGGGTGTACCATCGGCAACGAAATAACCGCTATACTCGAGACCCACCAAGATAGCCTCAGGCTCTTCACCGTGACCGTAACCCCAGGTCATATTGGTCAAAGGCTCGTCTTCCGGTCTGGTGCTTCCCTTGTATAGCTCTTGAATCTTCTTGGCTAACTGGTCGATTATCCATAAGTCGGCCTTGGACTTACCTACTTCATCGGCGCCCTTCCAGCGATACTGGACCCAACGCCCGGTCTGAGCGGCAGTACCTTCCTTCTCATACACGGCGCAAGCCGGCAGGAAAAAGACTTCGGTCTGGATGTCTTTAGGTGCAAAGGTCTCGGTATGATGAGATCCACCATGGGGTCTCTCCCAAGCCCTGTAAGTCCAGAATTCGGCGGTCTCGTTCAACCACAGGTCGACACTTACCAGCCATTTTAACTTGGTCATGGCCGCCTGTTCCTTATTTGCATTGGGGCCGCCTACCACCGGGTTGGAACCCATCACGAACAGGCCGTCGATCTCACCTTTGTACATGGCCTCAAACATAGCGATGTGGGAGTAATTCTTGGCCGCGTCCCGTTTGGGCAGGTAATGATAAGCCCAATCGTTGGCTTCGTTACAGGCATCGCCGTACCAAGCCTTGAGCATGCTTACCACCCACTTGGAGGTATTGATCTTGAAGCCGGAGTTGGGAATGCCGGCCGCAACTGCCGCCCGGAACTCAGCTAGATTGGCCGCCGGAACTTTGGCTGCTCCCGGGGTCACCGCTTTGACGAAACTCAACAGGTCCTTGTTGGCGGCGGTGTTCATGGGACTGTCGATATAGCCGGGAATGATATGGAACAGCAATGCCATATCGGTGGCACCCTGTACATTGTTCTCGCCGCGGAGGGCGTTGATGCCGCCACCCGGACGTCCCATGTTGCCCAGCAGCAACTGGATGTTGGCAAAGGATTTGACGTTCTGGCTGCCCACCGTATGCTGGGTGATGCCCATGGCATACATGATGTTGCCGACCTTATTAGGGGCACTGGTCGAAGCGAACAGCTTGATGACTTCCAGATATTTGTTCTTGGGGGAGCCAGTAATTTTTATTACGGTGTCAATGTCATAGCGTGAATAGTGTTTGGCCATCAACTGGAACGCGCAACGGGGATGCTGCAGGGTGGGATCTTTCAGAATGGTGGTCCCATCCTCGGCATACTGGTAGTCCCAGGTCGTGTTGTCATAGGTACGCTTGGCCGCATCGTATCCAGAGAACAGGCCGTCCTGGAAATCAAATCCCTCTGCAATCAGATAGGAAGCATTGGTATAGGACACGACATATTCTTCATGATAGAGCTTGTTCTGAATAATATAATTTATCATGCCGCCCAGGAATGCGATGTCAGTCCCGGAGCGCATCGGGCAATACAGATCGGAAACAACCGAGGTGCGGGTGTAACGGGGATCGACATGGATTATCTTAGTGCCGCGTACCCGTCGTCCTTCGCCCAGCCATTTCATCCCGATGGGGTGGTTTTCCGCCATGTTGCTGCCCATGATAAGAGCAACGTCAGTATTTTTTAAGTCGACCATATGGTTGGTCATGACTCCTCGTCCAAATGCGGGTGACAAACCTGCCACCGTAGCGCTGTGTCAGATACGAGCCTGGGTTTCGAGATATACCATACCCAGGGAACGAGCCAGTTTTGACCATAGATAAGCTTCTTCGTTGTCCAGTCCTGAGCCTCCCACGGAAGCGATTTTCTCAGTGCGGTTTACGATGATTTCGCTGCCGTCGGCGATCTTCTCTTTGTGGATGAAACTGCTATCACGGGTCTCCTTCACCCGGTGAGCAATTTGTTCGACCATCCATTCCCATTCTTTTTCTTCCCACTTGTCACTCCCTGGAGCACGGTATAGAGGCACCGTCGCCCGCATGGGATTGATCTTTTGTTCCCCGGTTTCTTCGTCGTAAATCTCCCTAAGGTTAAACATGGCTGCACCTTTGGCACAGGCGCACCCGCGGTTGATGGGATTATCAGGGTCGCCCTCAACACTCAGGAGTTTAACGAATTTGCCAGCCGCATCTCTTTCCGAATACACCAGCAGGCCACAGCCGGAGGCGCAAAACGGACAGACAGTCGGTACGCCTTTAATGTTCTTAATGCGTAACGTCCGAGCGGCTGCCGCTGCTGGTTTCAGGTCAAAACCAAGGTCCGCCGCGGCCATAACTGCTGCACTGGCACCGGTTACCTTTAAGAATTGTCTGCGGGTAACCTTCATTCTACTAACACTCTCCTTTCCCCCTAAACATTACATCTGATTTCCCCACCTAGTATAGCATCCCAGTAGGATTAGAAACAGATGTTTTTAGTGAGATAACTGATAAAAATTACTAATAGGCTGACTGATCAACAACAACGGATTCGATCCGAGATATGGGGTATTAAGGCCCCTAAACTCCCAAACGCTATCACCTCCATCAGGGAGCGAAATTATTTATTGCACCCTACAAACCGAGCAAGGGTCCAATGACATGTTTTAAGGAAAAAGTTCTGTCGCTGGATTGTATGCAATTGCTTATCCGAGGTAATCTTCGACAAACAAAGTAAAATCCCTGCCACTTAATTATAGCAGGGATAGTAATATAAGAAAAAGTAATTTGTGACATGTATGCAGGTAATAGATTGTTCTTATCCGACGCCATCCTGTATAATCAGACCCGTATTCTCGAGATGATACCCACCCAGACTTTGCATTCGCCTCTTAAATTCATTGCTGTTGATCGCGGTAAGCAGGCTATCCAACTGGCGGCCGGTAAAGAGATCAGGCAGGATGCAGAGATCATATCGTTCTGTTTCTACCGGTACAAAGTCCAGGTCCAGGATGCGGGCACTCGCATATATCGCCATCCCTGCATCGCCGGCGTTGTTCTTGATCGATGCGGCCACGGCCAAATGAGAGTATTCCTCCCGGTTATAACCGTTGATGCCACTATTGTCGATATTTTTCTTTTGTAGCAGGTAATCCAACAGCAATCGGGTACCGGCACCTTTTTGTCGATTTATGTAGCGGACCTCCGGGCGGAGCAGATCTTCGATTCCTGTAATTTCCAGCGGATTGCCCTTCTGTACTACCAGACCCTGATCGCGGTTTACCAGGTTGACCAACATTACCTTTTGCCGGCCTAGATACTTCTTTAGGTAACTGGTATTGTAATCTCCGCTCTCATAATCCAGCAAATGAATACCCGCACAATGGGTTTCTCCGCGGCTCAGGGATACAATCCCCCCCATGCTGCCCACGTTGGTGGATATCATCCGGATGCCATGGTCCTTCTGCAGTATGTCGATCAGCACGTCTATGGCCAGATCATGACTGCCCAGGCATACCAGCGTGTTCTCGATCACCGGCCTTGGGCGGCACAGTGCCACCGTACAGGGACTGCCCGCATCCAGACCCTCGCTGCCTCGCGGGATGTGGAGCACTCCGTCGGATTTGACCAGCATACTGGTTACCCCAGCACCTCTGTTTAATGGGTATGCCAGGAAATGGTCAGATATTTTGGCTACGTTTACGTTTACATACTCATCCACCCCGGCATGGGAGGGGAGTTTACGGGCCACCTGACATTGGATAGTGTCCGGTGACGGCATCTCCCCACCAGATCTTGCATATATAATAGGCTGGGCAAACAGGCTGAATATCAGCTGGGCGGAAACCGGATACCCGGGCACGCCGATGACCGGTTTGCGGTTAATAGTCCCAAGTATGGCGGGCTTCCCTGGCCGGGTGGCTATCCCGTGGACGATCAGTCTGCCCAGTTCCTCAACTATCGAGGCGGTGTAATCCTCCCGCCCTGCTGAAGACCCCGAACAAATCACGATCATATCTGCCTGCGGTTCCATTTCCACGACCGCCTGGCGGATCAGTTCCTTGTCATCGATCACAATATCATGCCGGAGGGCAACCCCTCCCCATTGTTCACAAAGCGCGGCCAGCATCCGGCTGTTGCTCTCCACGATTTCTCCGGGAGGCATATCATCGTAGCCGCGTTCCACCAATTCAGTGCCGGTTGGGATGATGGCTACAACCGGTCTTTTGATTACCGGCACCCGTTCAACCGAGGCGGTCTTGAAGGATGCCAATTCATAAGGCCCAATCAAGGTCCGGCTGGGAACGATCATATCCTGTTCGACCATGTCCTCGCCGACGGAGCGGATGTGCTGCCAGGGGACCGCCGCCCGGATGATCTGGTACTGGCCGCCGATCATGTTTACGTCTTCTATCATTATTACTGCATCAAATTGGGGCGGCACATAGTCACCAGTATCCACCATCAACACCTGGTCTGGATCCAGGTTGACGGGATTTACTTCGCTTGCTGCATAGGTGGAGGCAGCCTTGACTGCAATTCCATCCATAGCCGAGGCCATGTAGTGGGGATGGGAGCGGCGGGCATAGACTGGATGGAAGGTTCGACGCCCCAAGCATTCCATAATGTCCACCTCTTCGAATTGAGGCGCCAGCCACCCGCATTCGGTCAGGCAGCGGTTGAACAAATCCAATGCTTCTTCTAGGGGCTTGTTTTCGATGTAAACGTTTCTGCCCAAATGCGATCCTCCTAACAGGTCGTTAAAATGGTAATTTGTACGGACGGGCTTGTTTAAGTATAATTGAAAAATACACCAAAAACAAAAAAGGGAATGGAGAACCAGAGAATGCCAGAGTTTCTGAAAGTGCTGAGATATCAGGACGCCATACAGCTGCTCCGGGAGCGAGCACCTTTCCAGGATGTGGAGGTAGTAGACCTGGCAGAGAGCAATCGCCGTATCCTGGCCAGTGACCTAAACAGCCCTGAGGATATTCCGTCTTTTAACCGTTCGACTGTAGACGGCTACGTTGTGAGGGCTGAGGACACCTTCGGCAGCAGTGAGTCCTTGCCGGGAATGGTCAACTGTATCGGGGCTGTTGAGATGGGTGAGGTACCCCAGTTTGCCATTGGCAGCGGGGAGTGTGCCTGGATGCCAACCGGGGGTATGCTGCCCGAGGGCAGTAATGCCGTGGTGATGGTGGAATACACGGAGAAGCTCGGCCCGGACACAATCCTCTTGTCCCGCCCTGTAGCACCGGGCGAGAATGTGATGCACACGGGGGAAGATGTCAACAAGGGCGCCTTGATATTCCGCCGCGGGAAGATGCTGCAGGCCAAGGAGATCGGGTTGTTGGCTTCTTTGGGGATAAGCAAGGTGCCGGTATTGATGCCCTACCGGGTAGGGATTATATCAACCGGCAATGAGGTTATACCGGTGGACCATTGTCCGTCCGTGGGGCAGGTGAGAGACGTCAATTCCTATTCCATTGCCGCAGCCGTGGAATCATACGAGGCCAGGTCCCGGCGCTATCCACTGGTCCGGGATGACCGCCAATCCTTGCATGATGCCCTATTTAAAGCTTTGCATGAGAATGATGTGGTCATCCTGTCCGGGGGGAGCTCGGTAGGGGTGGCCGACTATTCGGTTGAAGTAATGATGTCCATGCCCGATGCGGAAATACTATTCCATGGGATCGCGGTGAAACCAGGCAAACCCACCATCGGGGTGGCGGCCGGTCGGAAACTGATCATTGGGCTGCCCGGCCATCCTGTTTCTGCCTTGATGGTCTTTTACATTCTATGTGCCCCGGTCATAAATCCGGTAGCTTTGCATAAGGTGCCGGCACAGCTAACTGCCAATATTGCCTCCCAGCCAGGTCGGGATGATTTCATCCCGGTGAAATTGCAGGAAAGCGAAGGTGTCCGTGAAGCCCGACCGATACTGGGCAAATCAGGCTTGATGAGTATCCTGGCCCAGGCGGATGGATTTGTCCATATTGCCTACGAGAAGCAGGGTCTGGAAGCCGGCACCAAGGTGGATGTCACCATCTTTTAGCCCCATATGGCCAGGGGAATTGCCCGCGGTTTCCCAATATCTTCGCTGTGCCGCCGCAGGTAGGATCCTTGCCTTTACCCCTTTAACTGTGGCACCTGCAAAAACAACATCAAGTCATGGCCAGGCCAGTCATCAGTTTCTCAACCAGGACCTGCCGGTATTCTTCCATAGCTTTAAAATCCATCGCGGGTACATATAGCGCTTCCAATTCATCATGCAGGCTTTTGGCTTTTTGGATGTACTGGATGGCTGCCCGGATTCCCTCTTCGAAGCGACTCCGGATGGTATCGAGACGGTCGCCGATTGCATTTAGGGCGGAGGAGTCCAGTAACTGGTCAAAATCCAGGCGGCGCTTGTATTGGCTGATGTTTAGGTTGCGCTCATAATCGACTACATGGCCACTCACATCGAGCAGGGCGGTCTGGCTGGCCGGGATCAGGATTAGGTCCAGGTCGGCCGGGTCGAAAGGAGAGTGGAAGATTTCAGCATAGACATTCTTAAGGACGATCATGCTTTCTACATGTCGTAGGAGGTCCTTGACCCCCGATGCCGGACTGCCTTGTACGGCAAAAACCGACCAGGTACCATCAATAAGGGTTTCGATTTTAGTAACCACACCGCCCGGGGTGATGGCGCCGGCGAACAGGTGACGGGGTGGGCGTTCAGACTTGGGAGCGTTCTGGATAAAGTCATCGGTTAGAGCCAAGATGTTGCGGTTGACAATAGAGGGATCGACTGCCGTCCCTACAAAAGAGCCCCACTCCCACCAGGCACATTGGGCCTCCCTTAAACGATTGTAGGCCCGCTGAAATTGCATGCCAATCTTGTCAGTCAGGTTTATAATTTGCGGCTTGCCGGCCAGGATGGCGGCTGAATCCCAGAAATCCCCCAAGTTAATTATGGAATCGACCGCGCCCGGATAGCGCGGATCAACAATATGGGGAGCGGTTCCATCCAGCAGGCACACCTTTTGATCGCCGACTACGATCCCATCCAGGGAGCCATTGTCCGAAGAACACCAATGGTATTCGATATCATAACCTCTGTTGCCCAGCTCGGCGCCAACCCACTTCATTAGAGTAGACTTGCCGGTCCCGGGACCTCCCTTGAGGATGATTTTTTGGGAAGCATCCGGAGGTACCATATGGTCATAAAAGGAGTGGAAACCGTTGCAGGTATTGCCACCGGGGTATACGTTGCGCGTTTTTATCATTATATCGACCTCCAGTTTATTGTGTCCGGTTTTTTGCTTTAAATAATCTATATGTATATGACGGTTAAATCGGTCAGGAATAATATGGCATAATAAAAGGCGGATCAATCGTCCGCCCTCGGCTTGCCTTTCGATTTCCAGGCACAATCATCATGGCATTATTCTTGCTGCTTGTTAAGCCATTTGTTTATGGGCCGGTTATACAACCGGCGGTTTAAATACGACTTCAGGATCAGCGACAATTTCAGTCCTATTCTTCGACTGCACTGAACCGCCTGCTTGAGCAGTTGGTCAGTCAGGACGTGTGATTAACGATACGTTATTATTGCTTAACCAACATTTTTCCACCGGCACCATAAAGCATATGCCGTTGGCGGGGGAGTTCCATCCTGCCTTTTCCTTAATGGCGGCCATAATTTTCTCGACGGTAGGCCCGTTTACAACGCTTAACACAATTTCTTTTTCGGTGTCTACCGTAATACCCAAGATTGATTTGTGCAACGGGCCGCTGCCGCGAGCGTTAATGATCGTTCCTCCGCCCGCTCCTGCCCGGCGCGCGATTTCCACCACATCGTCGGCGAATCCTGCGTTAACAATTATGTATAGGGCTTTTAGGTTTTTTTCATCTTCCATTTCAGTATGGCCTCCCAATTAAAATGATAACATTTCAACTGCTATAGTAAAGGCAATCCCTGTGTTGGGCTTGTCAAAATGGAACTTATTTATCAGCATATTAAACACTGCATCGGTTTTTTCCTCCGGCAACAGGCAGGTTATTACCACCTTCTCTTCTTCCGGTACCATTCCCAGTATGCATTTAAGGTAACTTGCATCGACCGTACCCCGGCCATACACTACGTTTATCAGCCGCCCCCCCATCTCAGCCAGCTTATCCAGCAGTGTGACTTTTTGCTTTCTTCCGGCTATCACAGTCAAAAATACGATCCCACTTGAATTTTGACTCATCACAATCATGTACCTCCGCGACTTAGCCCTATAATCAATCTCAGTTTGTTAGAAGATCGCCTGGTTCTGTTTTCCCAGTGTGGGTGGCAAGAGAAGCCAATTCTTCAAGCTCATCTCTCTCGGCTTCACTGATTAGTCTCTGGGCTTTTCTGAGTTGTACTTCGTAAATTATGCCTAAAGCCTGCACGGCGATTAGGGGCGTAACTGAGATAAAGGATATTATTCCAAACCCATTGGTCAAAACAGATTGAGCACTTGATCCCCCTGAAGAAGCTACCGCCTGCGCCATTCCCAGCGTAAGTGGGGTTAAAAACGCAGATGTCAACGCTCCCCCGGTTACTCCGCCCGAATCGAAGGCCAAGCCCACGAATAGCTTGGATGAGAATTTTAGCATTATCAATGCTATAGCATAAAGTGGAACTAAAAACCAGATAATATTTATTTGGGTCAAAATTTTGACCATGCAAATCAGGGCGGCAAAGCCTATGCCTATTGCCAGGGTTAGGCGTATGGAAAGTTCCGTTATATGACCGTTTGTTATTTCTTCTAGTTGTTTTCCCAGAACGGTGACGGCCGGCTCTGACAGCGTTATAGCAACACCGAGTACAAATCCAACCACCAGCAACAGCCATTTAAACCACTCTGGTCGGGCGGCGTCCAAGAATACTTCACCGATGTATTTGGCTGCGAAAGCAAAGCCGAAGTCAATTCCCGACAAAAAGATGAGCAGGCCCACGTAAACAACGATCGTTCCCAGCAGGATCTTTTTAAACTCCCCATGGGATAACCTAATCAGAAAACGCTGAAACGGCAGAAAAACAATCACGATGGGGGCGAGGGCCAAGGCTACGCTGCCCATATTCGCCCAGACTATTTCCCCTATACTCCCCAGTGCTCCCGGATTATATATTCCGGCGGGCGGGATTGTTCCGCCGTAGCTTGCTTTCATAACTATACCGTAAATGAACAGCGTTAGAATTGGACCTACTGAAGCCAGACCAATTATGCCGAAAGTATCTTCGTTGGTTTTGTGTTTCGACATGGTGGCGGAAATGCCCAAACCCAGCGCAAGAACAAATGGCACCGAAACATCGCCGGTAGTGGCGCCGCTGCCATCGAAAGCCAGTGCCACAAACTCCTCGGGAACGAAAGGTATGATCATGAATATCAGGAAGTATAGCACTGTGAAGACAACTTTGGTATTTAGGTCTTTCAGGATTCTGAACAGGGCGAAACCGACGAAAACGCCTATTCCCGTGCTTAGAACCCACACGAATACTATTTCGTTTACGCCTTCCATTATCAGGTGAGTCTGCTTGGCCAATACCCATAGAGCAGGTTCGGCAACTGTCGCCATTAATCCGAAAAGAAAGCCGCACAAGATTATGAGTCCAGCTTTTTTCAGCTTGATCAGTGAACTGCCCACCAGTTTTCCGATGGGTAGAATACTGATTTCCAATCCGTCCAGAAAAAGAGTCTGTCCAATTACGACGCCTAAATACCCGACAACCAGCTTGACATAATCGGAACTGCTTTCCATTGGAGCTACGAAGCCACAAATTATTACTATGATTATGGCCAGTGGAAGTGACGATATAAAGACTTCTTTTAGGGTGTTAAAGAATTTCATCTTAGTTATTATAACACACCGAAAAGGCAATTAATCCAGCCAGGTCCGGCATCAAAATGCCTGGCGCTGCAACCATCTGCTTCAGCCGGGGACATTCATTCCTGACTTCGTCTGTATGCATGACTTTATTTGCTTCTCATGTATGGCGCCAGATCATCGCGGACGCTGGTTTTAACCATTTCAACCCTGGAGCGATAGGCAGAGCGGCAAATCATATGGGCTGAAACCGGGGCAGTTAGGAATACAAAGAAGATTCCCAATAATAATTTGGTGCTGAAATACTGCCCAACGGTCAGAAAATAAAGAAACGTGCCTAACAAAACAAACAATACGCCCAGGGTTGAGCTTTTGGAGGCGGCGTGGGCTCGGGTATATACATCCGGCAAGCGCAGTAATCCAATGGCGCTTATTAAGCTGAAACCGCTGCCGATGAGAATAATCAGGGCCGTAAATCCCTCATTCAGAATGCTGTTCAATTACAAAGCCCCTTTCTATAAACCTGGCCAACGCTATGGTACCGACAAAAGAGAGAATCCCGATCAAAAGGATCACTTCAAAGAAGGCGCTGCTCCTGATTAGAACCGAGAAGACCGCCGTGGCGGAAATAATATTGATGCCCAGCATATCTAGGGCCTGGATCCGATCCGGGAGGGAGGGCCCCCGGACTAGACGAAATATGGTGGCTAAGATTGAAAATACAATGAGCAACAGAGCGCAATTTAAGATCGTCTCCATCATTTACGGGTCACCTTCTTTATCTTTTCCTCAAATCTCAGCTTGGACTTATTGACGGCGTCAACCGATTCCGGCACATTCAGTCCATGTATAAAAAGGTACTTGTTGTCGGGCGTAATCTCGATCACTACCGAGCCGGGAGTCAAGGTTATGAGCAGGGCCAGCAGGGTAACTTCGGCATCTCCCTCCAAATCTGTTTCCAGCCTGAATATACCGGGGCTTATATCAAGCCGGGGCTGCAGGATTTGTTTGGCTACCACGATGCCAGAAATAAGCAATTCATGTATGAACACGAGAAACAAGTCAACCAGTTTAAGCAAAGAAATCGGATAAAATTCACTTACCATATAGCGCCGCACCAGGAACAGGATGAACAAACCGACCAGGTAGCCCGCTAAAAAGGTCAGAAGGCTCCAGTCATCCTGTAGCAGCATCCACAGAAAAGCAATAAATAAGTTGGTTAAAACCTGCACCGGCATAATAATACTCCTATTCTGGCTAAGGCACCGGATGGCTGCCTAAGACAGCCTCAATATATAAACTTGGATCCAACAAGCCTTGCACCGCCAGATCCACAAATAGATAAATACTTTCCCCGCCCAGCCCGAGTCCGATGGTTAAAGCAGTAAGGGTGCCCAGAGGCAAGAGCAGCCCGCGGGTGGTGCCTTTTTCCGTTTCCGGAGTCAAATCAGTATAGCCCCAGAAACAATGCATGAAAGTATTCATAACCGAATACAACACCATCAGGCTGGTGAAGAGCCCCAACCCCCCTAACCAGAAATACTCGGCCTGGAAGGTGCCCATGGTGATATAAACCTTACCGATAAACCCGCTCAACGGAGGGATCCCCGCCAAAGACAATGCAGCAATAAAAAAAATCCAGCCCAACTGCGGATGCAGCCTCATGAGTCCGCTGATATTCCTGATTTTACTGGTCCCGGTCAGGTAGATAATAGTGCCGCCAGCCAGGAAAATTAAGGCTTTGACAATCATATCGTGGATCAAATAATATACCGCACCGGTCATTCCGGCTTGGTTGAATGAAGCAAAGCCAGCCAGGATAAACCCTACACTTACGATGACATTATAGGTTAATACCCGCTTGATATCCCAATAAGCAACAGCTCCTATAGCCCCCAACAACATAGTGAGGCCGGCTAATATTCCAATCAGCAGATGGGTGAGGGAAGGATCATGATAAAAAATCAGGGAGAAGACCCGGATTATTGCGTAAATCCCCACTTTGGTCAAGAGAGCCGCAAAGACTGCTGAGATTACGAGAGGTGGGGCACTGTAGGAACCGGGCAGCCAATAAAAGAGAAAGAGCCCGGCTTTTATACTGAAGACGATCAAAAAGAGCATGGCTATCGGGATAAAAAGTCCCGTCTGCCCGACTTCGGCTATTCGGACCGAAATATGGGCCATATTTAAGGTGCCTACCATTGCATATAAATAGGCGATAGCTATGAGAAAGAGAAAGGATGAAACCAGATTGACCAAGATGTATTTGATGGATTCGCGCAGCTGCAGCCTGGTTCCGCCCAAGGATATCAATACATAGGAAGCTACCAGCATAACTTCAAAAAATACAAACAGATTAAAAATGTCACCGGTCAAAAAAGAGCCATTAATGCCGGTAAGCAGAAATAAAACCAAGGGATAAAAGTAGTTTAGTTCCCTTTCCCGCCCGATGGAGGCGAAGGCATATAAAAGGCAGATGGAAACTACCAGATTAGTGACTAAAACCAGTATTATAGAGAACATATCGGCTACCAGGCTAATACCGAAGGGAGCTGGCCAATTGCCAATTTGTAAGGTTTGCGGGCCATCAACCACGATCTGATTCATTGCCAGCACCGCTGTGCCGCTTATGGATAGGGTGGCCAGCAAGCTCATAAAACGGTGCAGACGTATTTGGCGGCTAAAGATCACTAATGCCAAACCGGTGATCATAGGAATAATGATCGGCAGTATTAGTAGATTATTCATTTTCATGGCCTCTTAATTCTTCCATATCATCGCTGCCTAATTCCTGATAACCGCGATAACTCAGCACTAGAAAAAGAGCCGTAGTAGCAAAGTTGATGACAATTGCGGTTAGTAACAGCGCTTGCGGCAGTGGGTCAGTAAAGTCGAGATACCTTGATCCTAACAATGGGGGAGCCCCGGTTTTCAAGCCTCCCATGGTAATAATCAGCAGATTGACTCCATACCCAATAATGGAGGTGCCCAAAATAATCCTTAGCACGCTTTTGGATAAAACCAAATAGGTTCCAATCGCAAACAGCAGACCTACTACAATTGACATCAAAGTTTCCATAATTATCTATCATTCCCTATACTCATGATGATGGTAACAGCTGTTCCAATAACCGCTAAGGCCACCCCGATATCAAAAACGACTGCGGTAGCTATTTCGGTTGTGCCGAAAACAGGCAGATTAATGTGACCAAAGGTTTGAGTCAGAAAAGGTCCCCCTGTAACCATGGCAGCGACACCGGTCAGAACCGCCAATAACACACCAACCGCCCCCAGCACCCTAAAATCGAGCGGCATATTGGCGGTTACTGAATCGATGTCGTAGCTGAGCAATAAAAGGGTCAAGCCGGAAGCGAAAGCAAGTCCCCCGATAAATCCACCGCCAGGATTATGATGGCCAGAGAAAAACAAATTGATGGCGAAGGTGAAAATAATGGCGGATGCAAATTTGGTCACGGTACGTAAAATAACATCATTGGATTTCTTCATGTTCTTCTTCTCCTGACAAGCGCAGCTTTATCAATACAAATACGCCCAGTCCGGCCATAAACAAGACCAGGATCTCCAGCATGGTATCAAATCCACGGAAGTCAACCAGGATAGAATTGACGATGTTTTTGGCGCCGGCTAGCTCGAAAGAATCTTGGTAATAACTCGATATGGAACTGAATAGTCGGGTGCTATGGGCCGATAAGGCCAACACCGTGACCAATGCCCCGGCTCCCAGAGAAACCAAAAGATTGGTCAGCTTAAATCTCACCCCGCTTAGTTCTTTACGCAATTGGGGCAAATGATAGAAGCAGAGTAAAAATAGGACGGTTGTTATAGTTTCCACCACCAATTGGGTAAGAGCCAGATCAGGGGCGCGGAACAATACGAAAAAGAGGGCAACCAAAAAACCCACTGCGCAGGTTGCCAGTATAGATATCAGTCTGGAATTCGAAAAGAGTACGGTTAGAGCGGCTGCAAGCATGGCCGCGGCCAGCCCGAATTCGTAAAACGCCACTGATGCATCAAGAGAGGAATCAAAGGATATGCCGTTAAACATCCATAAGGATGCACTCACGATAATGATGATAAAAGAAAAGATATAGAGCAGATAATCGCGTACCGAGCCGGTCATATAAGCATTGGTCAGCCAGCGGGAGGCTCGTTGCAGTCCCTGAAGTCCCTGATCGTAAATATTGTTTAGAGTCAGAGCGGGAGGATAAAAGCTATAAATTCGGTACCACTTGGGTAAGTAGATATACAAAACGATGCCCAGCAAAACCATGGCGATAGTCATTCCCAGCTCGCGGGTGAATCCATGCCAGACGGCAATTTCCACCGTTAACAAACCGGCTTGGTCCATGGCTGGTAAGATAGCCGCCCAGGCTGGCTGCAACAAGTATTGGGAAAGTATATCTGGGTAAAAAAAGAATCCTATCACCAACCCAGCCAGAACAACCGGGGCGATTAGTAACCCCACCGGTGGTTCATGAATCGGCCGGTTCAATTGTTCCGGTTTGAAGGGACCGGTAAAGATCTTCAGCACCAGGATCAGGCAATATATGAAAGTAAATACACTGGCCAGCCAAGCTACCAGGGGAAATAAAACTCCTACTGATTCCATATTGAAGCTGAACATTTGCATCGCGTTTAATACCCCTGTAAAAAACATCTCTTTACTTAAAAAGCCGCTTAAGGGAGGGAGTCCTGCCATAGCGAAGCTGCCGATGCACATGAGGGTAAAAGTAATCGGCATTATCTGCATTAACCCGCCCAAACGGCGAATATCGCGGGTACCTGTTTCATGGTCGATAATACCAACCACCATAAACAGACAACCCTTGAAGGCAGCATGATTGACCATATGAAAAATGGCCGCGAAGCAGGCTAAAGCATATACTGCGGCTTCATTCCCGGTGCCGTAATAGATTGCGGCGGAGCCCATCCCCAGCAGACTCATGATCAATCCCAACTGGCTAACCGTTGAATAAGCCAACAAGGCTTTCAAATCAACTTGCCGGACCGCATTGAAAGAGCCGTACAACAAGGTGACCAGCCCGGTCGCGGATATGATCCAGAACCATTCAGCGGTACCGCCGAAAACCGGAGTCAGGCGCGCGACCAGGTAAATGCCGGCTTTAACCATGGTGGCGGAGTGCAGGTAGGCACTGATGGGAGTAGGGGCCTCCATAGCATCCGGAAGCCAAATGCTGAAGGGGAACTGAGCTGATTTGGTGAACGCCCCGATCAGAACTAAAACCATGGCTGGTATAAACAGATAATGATTCGTGACCGAGTCAATACTGGCCAGCATCTCCCGGATACTATAGGTGCCGGTCATCATTGCCATCATTATCAAACCGGCCAGCATCGCCAGTCCGCCCAGTATGGTAATAAGCAATGATTTTAGAGCACCGTAACGGGACTTTTCCCGTTCAAACCAATAGGCGATCAATAAAAAGGAAGCGATGCTGGTCAATTCCCAAAATACATACAAGACGAAAATATTGTCGGAGAACACCAACCCCAGCATGGCCCCCATGAATAAAAGCAAATACACATAAAAGCTGTTTAAGGCTTCCCGTTCTTGGGACAAGTAAAAAATAGAATAGAGGGTGACCAGAGCTCCCATTCCGGTAACTATTAGGCTGAAGGTCAAAGCCAGGCCGTCAACGTAAAACACCAAATCAATACCCAGGGAGGGAAGCCAGGCCACAGTGGAAATAAAAGCATTTCCCTGGGAAATGGCAGAGGTATAAGTAAGAAAATATAAGAATATCAATACTGGCACACCCAGCACAAACCATCCGGTATGAATGCGGTTCAACTGCTTATACAAAGATGGTACAAGCAGGGCCGCCACAAATGGAGCGAAAACCATGATATGCAGCCAGGCCAGTTTGACTCCCTCCAATCTTTGGGTAGCTTAACTTAAACAGGCGATTGTGGTACCATAGGCTATAAACAGGCGGGCCAATTCGATTCCCTGCAACCAGGATCAGGCACCAAGGCCCTATGTGCAGGCGAGCCGCAGCAGTCTATGCGGGATTTGCCATGAAATGGCCGCTGAGGATTTGATCAATGAGGTGAGCATTGGGAATGAAAAAACCGAAAACCCAAATGGATGAAATCATACTTGTCTGTGTGTACTATGGTCCCAATGGGGAACGACTGATCCAACGCGGCTGCAATCTCGCGGTTATGCTTGACTGTCCGCTTTATATTCTCACCATTGATTCAAAGCCTCTTGACGAGATGGATGCGGAAAAATCAGAATACATTGCACGATGGAAACAACTGGCGGAACAGCATCATCTGGCCACATTTATCTTTAGAAATAACGAAAATCTTCCGGTCTCCAAAGTAATCGCTGAGGTTGCCCGGGAAAAGGGGGTCACCCAGATCGTCCTGGGGCAAACCGCCAAAAGCCGTTGGGAGCAGATCACCAAGGGCTCTATTATCAATGCCTTGTTAAAAGAAATCCCTTTTGTGGATCTTCATATTATTTCAGTTTCCCGCCATCTTAAAAATGAAGAGGGACATTTTGATAAAGGGGTGCGGGCCTACCTGCTTCCAGAAGGTGAATACTATCGCGTGGTTTTCAACCATTCCAAAAACGTTGAATATGAAGGTATCTTCTTCAAAGAATACGGAACCGACTTTAACAATGGCGTGTTTAAATTTATGAAAGATAAACAAACCCTGCGGGTCCGGGTAACAGACGATTTGGTCAAAGACCTGACTTGCCTGAAGTAAAAAATAACATATTATCGGTAGGTCGGCAAGCGGACGGTCCTTTAAGAAAACGCAGCCGAGATACCATTACATCATTCTTTGGGTTTGATGCCGGCCTTATCCAAGGCGCATTTCAGTTGTTCCTTGATCTCATCGATGTACATTCGATAGAGCCGGGCTTGTTCCGCCTCTTCCTCGCTGGTAAGCCCTTCCGCTTTCTTCTTGGCAGCCAATTCATTGATACGCAGTTTCAATTGCTCGTCCACCCACGTCTCACCCCCATTAACCAACTAGCATCACAGGGTATTAACCTATTGATGATAAAATTATACAATATGTATCAGTGTACCATCAAAGTCGACTCTAGCAGCGGGAGGCAGGAGATGTGGCCAACATATGGCAGGTAAGCCAATACGACCGGGAGGCCGCCGATGCAATCCAGCAAAAGCTGGGTGTTTCTCGTTTGACCGCAATTCTGCTCGTTTTGCGCGGCATTAGAGATCCCGCCCAGGCTGACTACTTTCTCAATGCCGGTTTGGACAGCCTTTCCGATCCTTTTCTGATGGAAGGCATGAAGGAGGCAGTTACCAGGATCGAGCGTGCGGTGCAGCGGCAGGAAAAGGTTGTGATATACGGCGACTATGATGTCGATGGGATATGCAGCATTGTCATCCTGATGGAATGTCTGCGGCAGCAGGGGTGTGCGGCTGATTATTACGTACCTGACCGTTTCAGCGAGGGATATGGACTAAACAAGGAAGCGGTCAAGCTGCTGGCCCAACAGGGGTGCCAACTGTTGATTACGGTGGACTGTGGCATAAGCTCAGTTGATGAGGTAAATACAGCCATCAGCCTGGGAATGGATGTGATCATAACCGACCATCACACCCCACCAGCGCAATTGCCCCAAGCCTTGGCCATAATTAATCCCCGGATCGGATGTCCGCCTGAGGTTCAGGACCTGGCCGGAGCTGGGGTAGCATTAAAGCTGGCCTCGGCTTTATCGGCCAGTAGAAATATGGATGATCAGGTACAGGAATGGCTGGTTCTGGCAGCCCTGGCCACGGTAGCCGATATGGTCCCGCTTCATAATGAAAACCGGATCATAGTTAAATATGGCCTCCAGGCCATGCCCACCAGCCTGCGTATAGGTCTGAGCAAACTGATCGAGGAGACCGGATTGGCCGGCCAGCCGATTCAGGCCTGGCAGCTTGGTTATGTACTGGGTCCCCGCTTGAACGCGGCTGGGAGGATGGGGTCGGCCCGCGTGGGTATAGAGTTGCTGCTGGGTAGTGATGGCCAGCAGGCTCAAGAGCAAGCCCGCCTGCTGAACCGAATGAATGAAGAGCGGCGGCAGGTTGAAGAAAGTCTGGTCGAAGCAGCTGTCGCCGCCCTCAATGCTAATAGGGATCTGGAACGTGAATCCATCCTGTTAGTCGGCGGCGAAGGTTGGAACGTGGGAGTGTTAGGCATCGTTGCCTCACGTTTGACGGCCCGGTACAATCGCCCGGCCATCGTGATATCCTGGAACGGCAATATCGGCAAGGCCTCAGCGCGCAGCCCGGAAGAATTCAATCTGTACGCCGCCTTGGATAGTGTGAGAGACAGCTTGCTGGGGTTCGGTGGGCACAAGATGGCGGCTGGTTTGAGCATTGACAGGGATAAAGTGGAGCTCGTGGAAAAAGGCCTCAAGGATTACGCGACTCGGATTGGTTACAAGTGGGAAGCGCACAGGCGTTATTTCGCCGACCTGGAAATCGAAGAAGAGGACATCAATCCATCATTCTTGGCAGAGTTGAAGAAACTGGAGCCGTTCGGGCAAGGAAATCCGGTCCCTGCTTTTGTGCTGCGCGGGCAGATTATTCAGGGAACCACCCGGGTTGGGGCCACCGGCAACCATCTGCGGCTAAAAGTGGGGGCCAATAAGATTTCCGGGATAGCGTTTAACGGAGTGGAAAGCCTGGAAGATCATTTCCCTTATTGTTCTCAGGATTTGTTGTTTGGGTTGGACGAGAATAATTACAAAGGAAAGAAAACGATCCAACTCAAGGTAAGGGATATCAAGTCCTCCTTTCATCCCGATGACCGGTCCGAGGTCAACGTGACCGGGACGAGTTTGTGGAAAGGTTTAGCCAGAGCGGTGGAGGAGTTGGCCAATCGGCGCCCGGTAGTGGTGGTGTATCCGACCCACCGCAGTCTGATCAAGCACCAGTCAGCTATGGACTATTGTTTTTACCCAGGAAAGGTATTACCGATACACGGGCATCTATCCCCGGAAGAGCGCAGCCATCGTCAGGATATGCTGAGTCGGGGCTCAGCCGCGCTTTATATGATGACCGCTTCCAGCCTGAACCTATTCCTTCAACAACTTCCTTGGCCGGCCAATTGCCGCTATGTCATCAAGCTATGGCTACCTGGGCAGGTGACAGGCGATTTCTGCTGGGCTGAAAATGTCGAGATAGCAGAAATCCAACCAAATGTTGAGTTTGCCATGTATCGCGACTCCGGTGACCCAGTGCCCGGGAAGCGAGTTTTGGTCTATGCCAATCTGCCTGCAACCATCAATCGCCTGAGAGCAACCTGGCCTGATATCCAGATAGAATCAGGTTTGCCGGATATGGGGCAGAGATTAAGGATCCGCCGTCGTTATTGGTCTGACCGGCAGGGCGCTTTGGTCAGTGATGGTACCCGGACATTAGGCTGGTCGGCCGCCGATCGGTTTGAGAAACTGATTCTGTTGGATTCTCCGCTGGGGTGGTATGAATTGTCACTGCTGGCTGAGCGGTGGGGAGAGACTGGCGCCCAAAGAATAGGCGTAGCTTTTGAACCGGCAGCCCTCGCCATCAACCGTCAATTCCTGGATCGCCTGTACCCCTCCCTGGCAGTCATCAATCAAGTCTGGTCCATTCTGCTTCGTGCTTCATCCCGGGGAGGACGTTGTAGTGTCGATGATTTAGCCTTTGCTTTGAAAGAAAGGTTTACCCTGTCGAGGCTGGAAACCCTCTCAGCTCTGCATGTATTGGCCGATTTGAACTTGTGCCGCCTCAGAAAAAGAAGTAGTATTATGGCAATAAATCGTGGGATTTCAGGTGATCATATCGACAGCCTCGACAGCAGCCCTTATTGGCTGGAAGGAATAGCCGAACGCTTGGTTCTGTCAGATTGGGAAGAGAGGCTTATTTCGAGTTTGGAATGGTGACAAAGATGGGACCGCAGATGATTATGGATCGGGTAAAAGAATATGATCCCAATGCGGACTTTGACCTGATCGCCAAAGCCTATAACTATGCAGTTATTGCCCATGGCGAACAGAAGCGCAAGTCCGGGGAGCCTTATATCATCCACCCGGTGGAGGTGGCTCTGATCCTGACGGAGATAGAGATGGACAGTGCCTCGATATGCGCCGCCCTTCTGCACGATGTCATAGAAGACACCAGCTTTGATTACAAGAACCTGGAGCAGGAATTCGGTGAGGAAATTGCCATGCTGGTGGAAGGGGTAACCAAACTCAGCCGCATTAACTTCAAAACCAGGGAGGAGGCCCAAGCCGAGAATTTACGCAAGATGTTCCTGGCCATGGCTAACGACATCCGAGTGGTTCTGATAAAACTGGCGGATAGGTTGCACAATATGCGCACTCTGAATTACCAGCCCGAATCCAGGCAGAAGCAGATTGCCCAGGAGACCATGGACATCTTTGCGCCTTTGGCTCACCGCCTGGGCGTTTTCAAATTCAAGTGGCAACTGGAGGATCTGGCCTTCCTGTACCTGCAGCCAGAGATGTACCATGAGGTGGCCCAACGGCTTAAGACCAAGCGCAAAGAAAGGGAAGCTTACGTAAATGCGCTGATCCAGCAGATCAGGAAAGGCCTTGAACAAATCGGTATCGAAGGTGACATAGCCGGACGCCCCAAGAACATATACAGTATATACAAAAAGATGCTGAAACAGGATAAATCGATCGACGAGATCTATGATAAAATCGCCATCCGGGTGATTGTGGACACGGTGCCAGAGTGCTATGGCGTACTGGGCATTATTCATACCATGTGGAAGCCGCTCCCTGGGAGGTTTAAAGACTATATAGCCACCCCTAAGCCCAACATGTACCAGTCTCTGCATACCACTCTGATCGGCCAGGGGGGCGAGCCTTTCGAGGTGCAAATCAGGACCTGGGAGATGCATCTGACCGCTGAATCCGGTATAGCTGCTCACTGGCACTATAAACAGGACGGCAGCCCGAAAGACCGGGACAAAAAGTTTGATGAGAAACTAGCCTGGCTGCGCCGCATCCTGGAATGGCAGCAGGATGTCAATGATGGCTCCGAGTTTATGGAATCGCTTAAGACCGACCTTTTTGAGGATACGGTTTTCATTTTCACTCCCAAGGGTGACGTAATAGAGCTTCCCAAAGGATCTTGTCCGGTCGATTTTGCCTACCGGGTCCATACGGAGGTAGGCCATAAATGCACCGGAGCTCGTGTGAATGGCCGCATCGTGCCGCTGGACTATCAACTCAGCAATGGCGATATCGTTGAAATCATAACATCCAAGAGTTCACTCGGGCCCACCCGGGGATGGCTCGATTTCGTCAAAACCTCATCGGCTCGGAGCCGCATCAAGGCCTGGTTCAAACGCAGCCAGCGCCAGGAAAATGTGTTAAAGGGACACGAACTGTTGGAAGCGGAACTAAGGAAGAGGCACCTTGACTCCAAGGAATTGCTAAAGGAAGGAAAACTGTCGGAGGTCCTGGAAAGGTTCTCCCTATCCACTTTGGATGACCTGTTCTCCGCGGTGGGTGACGGCAGCCTCACCGCTAACCAGGTCGCCAATCGTATCAAGGAATCATATTTCCCAAATGCATTGGTGGAGGATATAATAAATACGCCCCTGGTCACAACCGGCTTAGGCAGGGAACGAGTAACTCGGTCGCTGCGGGTCAAAGGCGTGGATGACATCGTTATCAGACTGGCCCATTGCTGCAATCCGCTTCCCGGTGATAAGGTTCTCGGCTATATCACGCGGGGACGGGGGGTATCGGTACATCGGACTGATTGTCCCAACATGCAAAACTATCTGCGTAATGAATCCAACCGGATTCTGGAAATGGAATGGACTTCAGACAAAGGCAACTATATGGTGGAAATCGAGATCGATGCCATTGACCGAGACCGTCTTACTTCAGATGTAATGACATTGATCGCAGATATGAGAATACCTGTCAATTCAGTCTTCTCACGCGCCACCAAAAATGGCCTGGCGGTAATGAATCTTAAACTGGAGATTTTGGATATGACGCAATTACATACGGTCAAGCAACGTCTGCAGAAGGTGAAGGGAGTTCAGGATATACGCAGGGTACTGCCGGGCGACCGCGGTTAGGGCGGGGATCCCAGAAGGCTTGATAGAATAAGGAGGTAATCGTAAAGTGATATTGATGGGGCTTGAAATCAGCAGCATGGGTGTAAACTGCTACATTGTGGGATGTGAAGAGACCCGGGAGGTAGCCGTTATCGATCCGGGCGGCAATGCCCGGGCCATTCTCAATATGCTCAAGGAGAACGACCTCAAGGCAGTCTATATAATCAACACCCATGGCCATATCGATCACATTGGCGCCAATAAGGGTGTAAAAGATGCTACCGGGGCGCAGATATTGATCCATGAAGCTGACGCCAAAATGTTGGTCAATAGTGCTTCCAATCTCTCTTTCCTGATGGGTTCGGGGGTGACCAGCCCGGCCGCTGATCGATTGTTAAAGGATGGCGATAAAATAAAAATCGGCAACACAGTCGAACTGGACGTAATCCATACCCCCGGGCATAGCCCGGGCGGAGTGTGCCTGAAAACCGATGACATCATCTTTGTAGGTGATACCTTGTTTCAGGGCTCCATCGGCCGCACCGATTTCCCCGGGGGATCATACAATCAGCTCATACAAAACATCAAGAACAAGCTGCTCTGTTATGATGATGATGTGATAGCCTACCCGGGGCATGGGCCGGCCACCACGATCGGATTTGAGAGAAAACACAACCCCTTCTTGTAAATATCTTTGCTTGGTAAACGATATGTAAAGAAATGAAGGGCTTCTCATTTAATGGAATGGGAAGCCTTCTCTTTACTGTTGTTGCACCTGAAAGAACCGGTATCAGTCTTTTCATCCAGACCCCCATCAGGGTGATCGGGGAGGATAATCTTATTATGATCCATGTGGAAACCCAACCGACCGAATTATACAGCCAAATACATGACTTGATAAGGATGGCTTTCCCCGACCGCGGGCTGATCTGCTCATCCCGCGGAGTGAGTGATCATATCAGTATTACCGTGGACCGGCAGGGGGACTGTATAGTCTGTAAAGGTGAGGTGCAGGTGGAGGGCAGGATTACCCGGGAATCATGCCAGTACAGTGCGATATCCGATCAAGCCAATGTTGGGATTTTTGTCGGAAACATAAGCCGCCGTTTTGTCCTGACGTTGCTGCGGCATCACCTGGGCCAGGAGATTAATCCTTATGGCATCTTGACCGGGGTCCGACCGGTCAAGATCGTCCACCGACTGCTTGACCAGGATTGGGAGCAGGCACCGATCCTGGCTCACCTACAGGATCGATTCCTAATTAACCAGGACAAGGCCCGGCTGTTGCTGGAGGTGGCGGCCGCCAACCGACCCTTTCTCTTGGACCGGGAACGGGCTAAACGATTGTTGAGCGTCTACATTGGTATCCCCTTTTGTCCCAGCCGCTGCCGTTATTGTTCTTTTCCAGCCAATCGGATCCATAATTATGATTTGGATGTGGGTCCGTTTGTTCAGGCCCTCCTAACCGAGATGAGAATCATAGGGAAGGCTATCGCAGGCCTTGGCTGGCAAGTAGAGGCGGTATATATTGGCGGCGGTACACCCACGGTATTGAGCGCAGAGCATTTGGAAAGCATATTCGAGGTGCTGCACCAACACTATATCTCCGCTGCGACCCGGGAGATAACCGTGGAAGCGGGCCGACCTGACACCATAACCCAGCCCGGGCTTAATCGTATGCGCCGTCTGGGGGTCGATCGGGTATGTGTGAACCCCCAGACTATGGATGAACATACGCTGAGGTTGATTGGGCGCAACCATGATGCTCAGATGGTTAGGGAAGCGGTTGAACAGGTTCGTCAGGCGGGTATCAAGTACATCAACATGGACTTGATCGTAGGACTGCCGGGCGAATCCCTGTCTCATTTTCAAAACACTGCCATCCAAGTGCTGGAACTGGATCCTGATAACATAACCATCCACAGTCTGGCCGCCAAAAGGGGCGCAGACCTGTTCCTGGATGCAAGGAGGCCTCTTCCAAAAACTTACGCTGAAGAGGTAGTGCGAGGTATGGAGTGGCTGGACCACTTCTTCCGGGAACACGGTTTTAAGCCCTATTACTTGTACCGGCAGAAACACATGCGGGCCAACCTGGAGAACATCGGCTATGAGCAGGGGCAGAGCCCATGCATCTATAACATCCAGATGATCGAGGAGCGGCAGACCATAATCGGTTTGGGGGGAGGAGCCAACAGCAAATATGTCCGACCGCACGACTTTTCACTGGTAACACTCCAGAATCCGAAGAATCCCCAAACGTACATAGAAACCGTTGAAGCGCTGGCAATCCGCAAAGTTGACAAGCTTCAAGCCTTACTCTAGAATTATCCAGAGAAAACACGTAAACGGGGGACTCTTGATGGAAATCAAAGCTCCGCGGGGCACGTACGATATCCTCCCGCCCGAATCCCTTAAGTGGCAATACCTGGAGAGAAAATTGCGGGAAACCGCCGCCCTTTTCGGCTATAACGAGATTAGGACTCCTCTTTTCGAGCATACGGAATTGTTTGAACGGGGAGTGGGTGACACTACCGACATTGTGACCAAAGAGATGTACACCTTTCTGGATAAATCCGACCGCAGCCTGACTTTACGGCCGGAAGGCACTGCCTCCTGCGCCCGGTCTTTGATCGAAAACCGGGTTTTTGGGGGGGTCATGCCAGTCAAATGGTATTACATCGGTCCCATGTTTCGCTATGACCGCCCCCAAACCGGTCGCTACCGGCAGTTTCATCAATTCGGGGTAGAAGTCTTCGGGAGCCGAAGTCCCTATGTGGATGCCGAAGTGATTGCTCTGTTAATCGCAATCCTGGCCAAGCTGGGATTATCAGATTGTGAATTGCATCTGAATTCGGTTGGCTGTCCGGATTGCCGGGAGGTCTACCGGGAACGACTCATAGCCCACATCGCGCCGTTAAAGGACGGGCTGTGTCCGGACTGCCGCTCTCGTTTTGATAAAAATCCCCTGCGGGTGCTGGATTGCAAAGAAAGTGCCTGCCAGCAAGCGGTAAAAGGATTCCCATATATCATTGACAGCCTGTGCAGCGATTGTGCCGGTCATTATGCAACAGTCAAGTCATCACTGGATACCATGGGTATCAAATACATTCAGGACAACAATCTAGTCCGGGGTTTGGATTATTACACCAATACTGCTTTTGAAATTCACATTCCGTCTATTGGGGCCCAGAGCGCAGTCGGCGGTGGGGGAAGATACGACGGCCTGGTAAAGGCCTGTGGAGGACCGGATATTCCCGGGATCGGCTTTGCGCTGGGTTTGGAACGCCTGCTACTGGCCATGGCGAATGATCCACAGCCAGCCTGGCCGGCTCTTGATTTGGAAGTGTTCCTGGCGGTTTTGGACGAAAAATACACCGATGCAGCGATGCACATCTTGGATTGTTTACGCCGGGCCGGCATAAGGGCTGATCGCGATTATAACGGGCGCAGCATGAAGGCTCAAATGAAACTGGCCAATAAACTAGGGGCTCGAATCGTGGTGCTGATGGGTGAGAATGAGATGGACCAGGGCATATTCACGGTGCGCAGCATGGGTACCGGCCAACAGGAAGAAATACCCCAGCAGGAGCTGATTCCGTACATAAAGAGGATATTGGGATAGATAGGGAGGATTACCGGGTAATGAAGAGAACGCATAATGCGACTGACATTGGATTGGGATTAGTTGGCGAAACAGTGGTCCTGAACGGTTGGGTAGATTCCCGCCGCGACCACGGCGGCCTCATTTTCATCGATTTACGGGACCGCTCCGGTATAATACAGATCGTATTCAACCCCGAACTGGACGAATCCGCATTCCACCTGGCTGAAAGCGTAAGAGGTGAATACGTGGTAGCCGTCCGCGGCGAAGTGCGGGAACGGCCCAAAGATACTGAAAACCCCAATCTTAAGACCGGTAAAGTAGAGATATATGTAGAGGCAATGGAGGTTTTGAATGCTTCCAAGACTCCGCCTTTCTATATTGAAAACGGTATCGAAGTTGACGAATTGCTGCGCTTGCGTTACCGGTATCTGGATCTGCGCCGCCCGGAAATGAAGGAGAATCTGCTGCTGCGCCATCGGGTCGTCAAAGAAATCCGCGATTATCTAGATGAACGGGGCTTCATTGAGATCGAGACCCCGATCCTGGGTCGCAGTACCCCGGAAGGGGCACGCGATTACCTGGTACCCAGCCGGCTTCATCCAGGAGAATTCTTTGCCCTGCCCCAGTCCCCCCAGCAGTACAAACAGATGTTGATGGTGGCAGGGATGGAAAAGTACTTTCAAATAGCCCGCTGTTTCCGGGATGAGGATTTGCGGGCTGATCGCCAGCCGGAATTTACGCAGTTGGACCTGGAGATGTCTTTTGTAGACGAAGAGGATATCATTGCGTTGATAGAGGGAATGATGCCGCGTTTGTTCCAAAGTGGCTGTCAGGTCGAGATTCCGGTTCCATTTCCGCGTATTTCCTATCAGGAAGCCATGCTCAAATATGGTACCGACCAACCCGATCTGCGTTTTGATTGGGAAATAGTTGATATATCTGGGTTGGTTGCTAACGTCGATTTCAAGGTTTTCGCCAGCGCTATTCAAAGCGGCGGTGTGGTCAGAGCTTTGAACGCCAAGGGCTGCGGCTCGTTTGCAAGGCGTGAGATAGACGAATTGGGCCGGATGGCAGTGGAATATGGTGCCAAAGGAATGGCCTGGATCAATGTCACCGAGACCGAATTGAAGTCACCAATCAGCAAGTTTATTGCCCCGGATACCATGCAGGAGATTGTCAAGGCTCTGGATGCCCATCCTGGAGACCTGCTTCTGTTTGGTGCGGATCAGGCCGACGTGGTAGCCCGGGTACTCGGATTCCTGAGACTGCATTTAGGCCGGCGGCTAGGTCTGTGCTCTCCCACCAAACTGGCTTTCGCTTGGGTACACGATTTCCCGCTGTTGGAATTCGATCCGGAGGAGAATCGCTTTGCGGCTGTTCACCATATGTTTACCTCTCCTAAAACGGAGGATATCCCTTTATTGGACACCAAACCCCAGCAGGTTAGAGCCCGTGCCTATGACCTCGTATTGAACGGTACTGAAATAGGCGGGGGCAGCATTCGTATCCACAATCGCGATCTGCAGGCGAAGATGTTTGCCGCCGTAGGTATTGACAGTCAGGATGCCCGGGAGAAATTCGGCTTCATGCTGGATGCGTTCGAATATGGCGCACCGCCTCACGGAGGCATCGCTTTTGGGATCGACCGCTTGGTCATGTTGATGGCTGGCCGTGACAGTATCCGGGATGTCATCGCTTTTCCTAAAACCCAGAGTGCCTCCTGCCCCATGACTGATGCACCTTCTCCGGTCAGCCCCAAACAGCTGCGCGAGTTATCTTTAAAAATCAGAGAAACCTAGTAATTTATGGGAAATGGCACACATAATTACACCGGGCTTTGGTTGAAGCCCGGCCGTTTCTATGTTATCATCTACCTAAACAAATAAAGAAATGTCAGAAACCCCTGCTGTTCGCGTGAACGGCCGTATAGTTTTTGCCAACACAAAAACTTTGGGAGTTCGGCCTTCATATACCACTTGCAAGCCCTATTTGGAGGGACACATAAAGTATATGAGAGAACACCCCCCTGCTAGGCAGGTTAAAACTCGCGGCGCCACGGTCCAGTGGGGTTTTTTTTAATTTTGGGGACAACTCGGCCACACGACACATTATTTGGTAGAACAAATTGGGTTTTGGTATTATAATGAGCTTCGTAGTTGTTTTATCTTGTAAAAGTGATACCGAAGGGAGCGGAGTAATGACTTATTGGGATCAGGAGAAGGAGTGTATGGCGAGGGATAACCTCGAAAAACTGCAGCTTAGAAGACTTAAGGAAACAGTATTCCGTTCTTATGCCTTTGTACCGGCCTACCGGGCTAAAATGGATGCTGCCGGCATAAAACCAGACGATGTCAATACCCTGGGAGATCTGCAAAAACTACCTTTCACCACCAAACAGGAGATGCGTGACAATTACCCCTTTGGTCTTTTTGCGGTCCCTATGAGCGAAGTTGTACGCATTCATGCTTCTTCCGGTACCACCGGTAAACCGTCGGTAGTAGGGTATACCCGCAAAGACGTGGATACCTGGGCGGACCTGATGGCGCGCGCTCTGGTAAGCGCCGGGGCTGATAAGAGATCGGTGATTCAGGTAGCTTATGGATACGGGTTATTTACCGGGGGCTTGGGGGCCCATTATGGAGCGGAGCGGCTAGGAGCATCGGTTATTCCGGCATCAGGTGGCAATACCCAGCGCCAAATTTTGCTGATGCAGGATTTCGGATCCACTCATCTAGCTTGCACCCCGTCATATGCGCTGTTTATCGCCGAAGTGATGCATGACATGGGCATAGATCCGGCCGGCCTTAAGTTGAAAGCGGGAATATTCGGGGCTGAACCCTGGTCGGAACAGATGCGCACCGAGATCGAAAACAAGCTGTACATAAAGGCCTATGACATATATGGCTTAAGTGAAATAATGGGACCGGGGGTAGCTATCGAGTGTCCTTTCAGAACCGGCCTCCATATCGCCGAGGATAACTTCTTGGTCGAAATCATCGATCCCGTCACTGAGGAGGTGCTCCCGGAAGGATCACTGGGGGAACTGGTGATCACCACCCTAACCAAGGAAGCTATCCCAATGATTCGGTACCGGACCAGGGATATGACCACCCTGTCAAATGGTGAATGCCCCTGCGGGAGGACCCATGTGCGTATGCAGAAGGTGCTGGGGCGTTCTGATGATATGTTGATAGTACGCGGAGTAAATGTATTCCCGTCCGCGATTGAGACGGTACTGCTCGGCATTCCTGGAGTGGAACCGCACTATATGATAATATTGGAGCGACAGGATAACCTGGACATAATGGAGGTGCAGGTGGAGGTTTCAGAGGATATTTTCAGCGATGAAGTGAGAAAGTTGGAGGACCTCCACAAGCGGATTGCCAAGGAATTGGAAAGCAATCTATTGATAAGTGTAAAGGTGCGGCTGGTGGAACCGAAATCCATACCGCGCAGTGAAGGCAAAGCTGTCAGGGTCAAAGACAATCGCAAGATATAGGAGGGATTGAAATGGCAAAGCAGATTTCAGTATTCTTGGAGAATTCCAGCGGACGACTGGCCCACGTTACCAGGGTACTGGGTGATGCAGGTATCAACATCAGGGCTCTTTCCATTGCAGACACCTCTGATTTCGGTATACTGCGATTGATTGTCAATGATCCCGATCATGCCTACAAGATCCTCAAGGATGCTGGCTTCACAGTGAGCGAGACTGAGGTAATTGCAGTACGCATGCCGGATTCACCCGGCGGTCTGGCTGATGTTCTGGACCAGATTTCCGAAGAGAATATCAATATCGAATACCTATACGCATTTTTGGGATTTGCGGGCGGTGATGCTCTGGTTATATTTAAAGTCGAGGATATCAAAAAGGCCAGGGAAGTATTTGAGAAGAAGAACATCAACTATGTGGAGGCCCAGGACCTTTATAAATTGTAATTCGATTGGGTTCGTCGCATCGGTGGCGAGTTTGCCCGTTGAATTGAATATTTCAGTATAATTTTTGGGAAGTGCATTTAATGAAACCTATTTGATGAGGCAAATTCTGAGCACTAATCTCGAGTTGGGTCGGCTGACCAATACCCTTATAGGTATGGCGGTTGACCCACTTTATGTTTCTGGGTCCAGGCCCGGAATACCCATATAGCGATCTTTTTTTACAAGATGTGAGACAAAATTTGTAAGGGATTTCATCGAAAATGATAAACGTCTATCGAAATAAGCAAAATTTTAAATAGTTATTTTTTTCACAATGAAGGGAATCGGTTTTAGCTAATCGAATAGGGGTGGAGAGATGTGGAGCAAAGTGGAGGATCGACCCACAAAAACATCACCGAGGAGCAGAACTTATGTTCTTGGGAGAATACCAGCATTCCCTGGACGCCAAAGGAAGGATCATTATCCCGGCCAAGTTCCGCGAGGAATTGGGAGTCAGGTTTGTTGCCACCAAAGGCTTGGATAATTGCATCTTCCTGTATCCATTAAATGAATGGAGAAACATCGAGGAGAAGCTGAAATCGCTCCCCTTTACCCGAGCCGATGTCAGATCTTTTGCCCGGTTTTTCTTTTCTGGTGCTTCCGAACTAGAGATAGACAAGCAAGGGCGAATAGTATTGCCTCCCAATCTTAGGGATTATGCCGGTATCAATAAGGATTTGATCGTGATTGGGGTAGGTTCCAGGGTCGAGATTTGGGCTGGTGATAACTGGGCACAATATAATCAGGCAGCAGAGTCTTCATATGAGATGATTGCTGAAAACTTGGTAGGACTGGGAATTTAGGAGTGAGAATTAGTATTGCATCAGCCCGTGTTATTACAGGCAACCATACAGAACCTGGTCACTGATCGGCACGGTACATACGTGGATTGCACGGTTGGCGGGGGCGGACACCTGAGTCTGCTTTTGGATCATCTGGCCCCCGATGCAAGAGTCATAGGCATCGATAAGGATGCTGATACACTTAATAATACCAAGGTTAAACTGAATGCTGACAACCTTACTTTAGTAAAATCTGATTTCAGACAGTTGGATAAGGTATTGTACGATTTGGAAATCATCCATGTCGATGGAATAATGATCGACCTGGGAGTTTCCTCTTTTCAACTTGATATCAGTGAACGCGGATTCAGTTTCCATGATGATGCCCGCTTGGACATGCGCATGAACCGGGAGCAGAAGCTTTCCGCCTGGGAAATTGTGAATTGCTGGACTGAATCGGAAATTACCCGCATCCTCTTTGAGTATGGTGAGGAGAGCCATGCCCGCAGTATTAGTAACGCCATAGTAAAATCTCGCCATCAGCAACCTATAAATACCACCCTGGAACTGGCGGAAATTATCAAAGAAGCTGTCCCGGCCAGGTATAGGCGGGAAAAGCACCCGGCCCGGAAGAGCTTTCAAGCTATTAGAATAGCAGTCAATGAGGAGCTGGAGGCACTTCGGGAAGTTCTTCCGCAAGCAGTTGCGGCATTAAAGGTTGGGGGCAGGCTGTGTGTAATCAGCTTTCACTCCTTGGAAGACCGTATCGTCAAACAGTTTCTCCTGGATCAAACCAGGCAGTGCAAGTGTCCGCCAGATTTCCCAGTATGTATATGCGGTTGCCGGCCGCCGTTGAAGCTGGTTCACCGCAAACCCATTATACCTACAGACGAAGAAATTGCTGTTAACCCCAGAGCCCGAAGCGCTAAGCTGCGAGTGGCGGAGAGAATATAGTTCTAAAGCGCAGAGAGGAGTAATAGTATGCTACAAGCCCAATCTAGTGCAGCCCGGGATTGGAATTACAACCAGAAACTGGCCGAATCACCTAGAACGGTAAAGGCCCGCCGCACAGTCCTTAAGGTCAATCATAAGCGTAAACTTTATCTCAAAGCCTCCTTTGCCGTTTTTGCCTACGCTTTGTTGCTGGTTGCCTTATGTATGAAAAGCGCTTCCTTGGGGTACGAAATTGAACGACTGGAACAGGAAATCCAGGCTATGACGACCGCCAATCAGCGCTTGGAGTATCAGATAGCGGAGAAGAGCTCACTGGCCCATGTGGAACAGGTGGCGGTCAACCAACTGGGTATGTATAAAGCGGATGCCAAAACCTCGATCGCTATGGCGGCCCAAGCCAAACCGGTAAGCGTTGCTGCCAATACATATGCAGATGTCGATAATATGAGTCTGAGCCAGAGGCTTCTGAACAATCTTTATGCAAGTTTGTCACGCTTGGCAGCTAATAATTAAAGAAATAATAAACGGGGTGGTTAATAGATGCAAACGACCGGTTTGCTTTTAAGAAAGCGTATCGCTACGCTTTTTTTCTTGTTTACAATTGCTTTCGTCCTACTTGGGGGGCGGATTTTCTGGGTACAGTTTGTCAAAGGGGCCGAACTTTCAGAAAAGGCTACCCAAAACCGAATGCGGGACGTACCGGTAGAGTCGAAACGGGGTATTATTTATGACCGCAACGGTCATGAACTGGCCATTTCAATAAGCGCCGATTCGGTTTATGCCATACCTGCCGAGGTTAAACGTTCCAAAACAGAGCAGGAGACGGCGCAAAAATTATCCCAGGTGCTGGGCCTTGATCAGGAGAATACCTTGAAAAGGATAACCGCCAACAGTTCCTTTGAGTGGGTCAAGCGGCAGATAAGCCCGGAACAGGCACAACAGATTCGTGATATGAAGCTGGCTGGGATCGATCTGACCGAGGAGAGCCGCCGTTTTTATCCCAAAGGTACCCTGGCCAGTCACGTACTAGGCATATCCGGCACCGACAACACAGGGCTGGAGGGGATTGACCACTATTACAACGACTTGGTGGGCGGGGCCAAGGGCCGGATTATCATCGAACATGATGCGGCTGGCCGGGAAATACCTGAAGCCACCCATAAATATATCGCCCCAGTGGATGGAGGCAATCTAGTTCTCACCATCGATGAGACTATACAGTATATCGTGGAAAGGGAGCTGGATAAGATCTTTGCCGAACGGCAGGCCAAGAGTGCCGCTGCCATTGTGATGGATCCCCAGACCGGTGAAATCCTGGCCCTGACCTCCCGGCCAACCTTCGATCCCAACAACTATGGCGCTTCACCGGCTAGCAACCGAAGAAATTTCGCCATCAATGACAGTTATGAACCTGGGTCGACCATGAAAATAACCACTTCCGCGATGGCCCTGGAGGAAAACCTGGTCAATCGCGACACTCCGTTCTATTGTCCAGGCTATGTGAAGGTAGGTAAGGAGACTATTGGCTGTCCCAATCGCAAGGCCCATGGCAGTCAGACTTTTGCCCAGATCGTGGAGAATTCCTGCAATGTGGGATTTGTCAAGGTAGGGTTGGACCTAGGTATGGATAAATATTTCAAGTACCTGCACGGGTTTGGGTTCGGTCAGCCGACCGGGATCGACCTTCCCGGTGAAGCGAAGGGTATACTGGTCAACCAGGCTAATGCCAAACAGATCGACCTGGCCACCATGGCCATGGGGCAGGCCAACGCTGTCACTGCCATGCAATTGACGAATGCGGTTGCGGCGGTCGCCAATGGTGGTAAGCTCATGAAACCCCATCTATTGAGACAGGTGCTGGACACTGAAGGTAATGTGGTTAAAACCATTGAGCCGGAGGTAATCCGCCAGGTCATATCTGAACCTACAGCCAAGGAGCTGTGCAACATTCTGGAAGGAGAGGTGACCAACGGTACCGGCCGTAATGCTTATATTGAGGGCTACCGTGTAGGAGGTAAAACCGGAACTGCTCAGAAAATCGCACCCGGCGGGGGCTACCTGGCCAATGAGTATGTGGCTTCCTTCATCGGATTGGCCCCATCAGACGACCCCCGGTTGGTAGTCATGGTAGTAGTTGATGCGCCCCAGGGATATCCGTATTATGGCGGATGGGTGGCTGCCCCGGCGGCTCGGGAGATCATCAGCGATTCGTTGCGGTATCTTGGAGTGCCGCTGCGGACTGCTGACGGTAAGATAGCTGCCCAGCAGGATCAGCAGGTGATTATCCCCAATGTTGTTAACCTTCCTTTGGCGGAAGCCCAATCACTTATTGCGGGGCGGGGATTGGCCGCCAAGGTGGTAGGCGAGGGTAATATTGTCTGGCAGCAGACGCCCCGCGCGGGGAGTAAATTAACCAGAGGTTCTGAGGTAATAATAAGTATGTCCCCATTTGATAAAAGTGGTGCCGGCGGCGAGATCACCGTCCCCGACTTAAGCGGCAAATCGATGAAGGAGGTAGCCCGGATCCTGTCAGATTTAGGATTGCACCTGATTCCGGAAGGCCATGGTTTAGCGAGTGATCAATCCCCGGTGGCGGGGAAAGTGGTGACCAGCGGCTCGACTATAAAGGTGAAGTTCGAACCTCTGGAGTAAGTTATCGGCAGCAGCCAATTGAAATGAGAGAGGGGGCGGGGCCTTGAAATTGGAAGCGGTGCTCCAAGGATTGGAATATCAGTTGCTCAACGGATCCTTGGACCAGGAGATCGAAGGAATCAGTTTTGATTCCAGGAAGACCAAACCGGGTGATCTATTTATCTGCATTCCGGGATTAAAGACCGATGGCCATGGTTATATTGAACAAGCGGCCGGTCGTGGCGCGGTAGCCGTGCTAGTTGAAAAGAAGGTCGATGTTCCTCCAAGCATGGCCGTCGTGCAGGTGGGCGACAGCCGCCGGGCAATGCCGGTGGCGGCCGCCAATTACTATGGGCATCCGTCCCGTCATTTCAAACTGATAGGAGTAACCGGAACCAACGGCAAAACCACCACCACCCATCTGATAAAGGCTATTCTGGAAGAGTGGGGCTGTAAAGCAGGAATAATGGGAACCCTATATTCGCGTCTGGGAGATTATGAGAAGGTATTCAGCAATACCACCCCTGAATCAGTAGACATCGAGGAATTCTTGGACTATGTGCGGCGCGAATCAGGTCAATACGTGGTCATGGAGGTTTCCTCCCATGCTCTGGATTTGGGCCGGGTGGATCAGCTGCAGTTCTACTGTGCTGTTTTCACCAATTTAACCCAGGATCATCTTGATTACCATGGCAGCATGGAAAGCTACAAGGAATCCAAACTGAAGCTGTTTGGCAAGCTCAATCCTGGCCAGGGTCAGTTCGCAGTGATCAATGCCGATGATCCCGCTGCCGGCGATTTTATCCGGGCCAACACCGGAGACTGCATCACTTATGGCATTGGTAATGAGGCCATGGTTCAAGCCGTCGATATAAGGTTTAGTTTAAAGGGCAGCCATTTTTCGGTATTATACCAGGGGGACCGGTTTGACATTGACATGAAGCTGATTGGCCGGTTCAGTATTTACAATGCTTTAGCTGCCATCGCCTTCGCTTTGAAAGAGGGTATAAGCTCCGATGTGATCGCCGCTGCCCTGAACAAAGTCGCCGGAGTCGCCGGACGCTTTGAACAGGTTGACTGTGGCCAGGATTTCACGGTTATTGTCGACTATGCCCATACCCCGGATGGACTGGAGAACATACTCAAGACGGCCCGAGAGATACTTCAGAACCGTTTGATAACCGTGTTTGGCTGTGGTGGTGACCGCGACCGAACCAAGCGGCCCCAGATGGGCAGGATCGCAGCTCAATACAGCGATTTTTGTATCGTTACCTCGGATAATCCGCGCAGTGAGGAACCGGAAGCAATTATCGACGATATTATTCCCGGTCTGGAGGAAGTGGAGAACTCCCATTATGCCAAGATCATTGATCGGCGCGAGGCCATTCATCAAGCCATCTGTCTGGCCAAAAAGGGCGATCTGATTATCATTGCGGGCAAGGGGCATGAAACCTACCAACTGGTCAAGGACCAGGTGCTTGATTTTGATGACCGTTTAGTAGCAGCTGAATTTTTGAAAGGGAAAATGAATCAATGTGGTTAAGCCTGAAGTATATCTTGGAAAGCGTTCAGGGTACCCTGTTATCCGGTGACGTGAACGCCTGGGTTGAAGGCATCAGCACCGATTCCCGCCGCTATGACCCGAAACAGGTGTTTTTTGCCCTTGAGGGCGAAAACTTTGATGGTCATGATTACGTAAACCAGCTAATTGAAACCGGCGCTGCTGCTGTAGTCGTCTCCAAGCCCGACAAAATATCCTCCTTTGGGAGCACTGCGGTCATAGTCGTGCGTGATACCTTACAAGCCTTGCAAAGTCTGGCTGCTGGTTTCCGGCACCGGTTTGACATTCCCGTTGTGGCCGTTACTGGCAGTGTCGGAAAGACTACCACCAAGGACATGCTGGCCGCCTGCTTGGCGCCAGTCTATAACACCTTGAAAACCCCAGGCAACTTTAATAATGAAATAGGCCTGCCCTTGACCCTTCTAAGCCTGAATGACAGCCATCAGGCCGCGGTAGTAGAACTGGCCATGCGGGCCAGGGGAGAGATTGTCCGTCTGTCTGCTATTCTAAGACCTACTCACGCTATCATAACCAATGTGGAAGCCGTACATTTAGAGACCATGGGGAGCCTAGAGAACATAGCCGCGGCCAAGTGTGAAGTGTTGGAATTCATATCCCCGGACAAATTTGTGTTGATGAACGGGGATAATCATTATCTGCTTGAAGCCGCTCAGAAATATCCCTGCATAAAGCACACCTTTGGTTATAATGATGGTTGTGATGTACGCATAATCCAGGTTGCCAAATCGGGGGCGGGAATAAACATCTCGCTCAGTTTATGGGGCCAGAAACATGATTTCTATTTCCCTCTGCCGGCCCCGCAATTGGCTCCCAACCTGGCTGCTGCGGTCGGGTGTGCCTTTTTGCTGGGAGTCAGTCCCGCAATCATCCATCAGGGCCTTAGTTCTTACCAGACCGCTGAAAACCGGCTCAATATCATCGAATTGCCGGAAGGCGGGGCGGTCATCAACGATACATACAATGCCAATCCGGTATCGATGACAGCTGCCATCGAGGTTTGCCGGGAGATAAGCATGAATCGCCGTGCAGTGGCAACACTGGGGGATATGCTGGAGCTGGGAGATTTCGAGAAGGAAGGCCATTTGTTGGTAGGGCGCCGGGCCGCCCAGCTTAATATGGATCTGATCGTAACGCTTGGGGAGCGGGCAGCATATATTGCTGAGGGCGCCATAGAGGCCGGGCTCCCTGCGGAACGGGTAGTAAGCTTCACCAAGCGGGAAGACGCCCTGGAATGGCTGAGAAGGAATGTGAGCCGCCGCGATGTAGTTTTATTCAAGGGTTCACGCGGCATGCGCATGGAAGAAATATTACAGGGATGGCTGATCCCTGCCTGATTCGGAGGCAAAGGATGCACGATTACATAATAAATGCGGGTTGGGCTGCGGCTGTGGCTATCGTCATTGCTTTATCCATGGGTCCTTTCATGATTCCATTCCTGAGGCGCCTGAAAGTGGGACAGAGTATCAGGGAGGATGGTCCCCGCAATCACTATGTCAAGGCAGGTACGCCTACCATGGGCGGGATAGTTATCATCACCGCGGTAATGGTGGCCAGCTTTCTATTCGCGGGCAGCAGCCGTGAAGTCCTCATCGCAGTGCTTATAACCCTATGCTTTGGCGGAATAGGTTTTTGGGATGATTATATTAAAGTAGTGCTGAAGAGATCCTTGGGGCTGAGGGCGCGGGAAAAACTGGGCCTGCAAATCTTAATCAGCTCCATATTCGGCCTGCTGTTGATGTTTGTGTTAGAACGAGGGACGGAAATAGTCATCCCGTTTTCAGGATTTGTTCTGGAAATGGGTTGGCTTTACCTCCCCTTTGTCGTTCTAGTGCTCATATCGTCAGCCAACGGGGCCAATCTGACCGACGGGCTGGATGGTCTGGCAGCCGGGGTTACCTTTTTCATTGTGCTGGGCTTGGCAATCGTCTGCATAATGTCCAATCATGGCAATCTCTTGATTTATTGCGGTGCGTTGGCGGGAGCCTGCCTGGGATTCTTGTTTTTTAACCGCCACCCGGCGCGGGTATTTATGGGCGACACCGGCTCAATGGCCTTAGGTGCCGGAGTGGCTTCGGTTGCGGCCATGACCCATAGTGAAATCGCGCTGATTGTTCTGGCTGGCGTATATGTAATCGAGACTTTGAGTGTGATTATTCAGGTAATATCTTTTCAGGCCACCCGGAGGCGCGTATTTCTGATGGCGCCTTTGCACCACCATTTCGAGTTGAAAGGCATGCCAGAGCCCAAAGTAGTATATTTGTTTTATGTCTTGTCGGCATCATTTGTAATGATAGGCTTATTGGGATTTAGAAATATCGGATAGGGGAAAAACTAATGTCTTTTACGGGAAAAAGAATTTTGATTATAGGCATAGCCCGCAGCGGCCTGGCTGCCGCAGTGGCTTTAAATAGACGCGGGGCGGTCGTGGGGGCTTATGACGCCAAGGAACGAGCCCTGATTAGAACCGGGGCTGAGCAACTGGAAAGGCTTAATATTTCCGTGTATGCCGGCGAACTTCCACCTCTGGCCAAGCAGGACTGGGATTTGATTGTGGTGAGTCCAGGGGTCCCGATGGATACCGAAATCGTCAAGATGGCCAAGTCAGTTGCCATACCAATAATAGGGGAGATGGAACTGGCTTTCCAACTCAAGTCGCCTGCGGTCGAGGTATATGCCATCACTGGAACCAATGGCAAAACCACTACTACCGCTCTGCTGCATTTCATCCTGGAGCAGGATGGCAGAGTCTCGGCGGTAGGTGGAAACATCGGGACCGCGTTGTGCAGTTTGGTTGATGATTTGCCATCGGGCGAATTGGTGGTGGAAGTCTCCAGTTTTCAGTTGGAGACCGTAGATACATTTAAACCTCATGTTGCCGGGATATTAAATCTCACTCCTGATCATCTGGACCGGCACAAATCTATGGCGGAGTATGCCCGGATCAAAGGTATGGTCTTCCGCCGGCAGGACAGCAGCGATTATCTCATTCTCAATTATGAAGATGAAATGGTTCGTTCCTTCAGTCAAACTGCCGAATCCCGCATTGTATTCTTTTCTGCCGAACGGGCACTGACAGAGGGCTTCTTTGTAGAGGATAACAAGGTATTTCTTGCTGGGAATGGGACCAGGCAGTTGATTGCTTCACTGGAAGGCGTTGGCCTGAGGGGTAAACACAATCTGGAGAACATTCTCTGTGCGGTAGCAATGGCCTGGTCCGCTGGAGTCCCGGAAGATTCGATCAGTCGGGCACTGAACAGATTCACCGGGGTTAGACACCGGTTGGAGCAAGTAGCCTCTCACAGGGGAGTGCTTTATATCAATGATTCTAAAGGAACCAACCCGGATTCCACCATAAAAGCATTGGAAGCATTTTCGGAACCGATTGTGCTTATTGCCGGGGGGCGCGCCAAAGGTGGGGATTATTCGGGAGTTGCCAGGCTAATGGCCTCCCGGATCAAAGCCCTGGTACTGCTCGGTGAAGCTAAGGGTATGCTAAAAACTGCGGTAATGGAACAGGGCTTCAGGAATATATATGAGGTAGATGATTTAGTCGCTGCGGTGGAAAGGGCCAGCCAGTTAGCCGTTCCCGGGGATGTGGTTTTGCTTTCCCCGGCCTGTGCGAGTTGGGATATGTTTGCCAGCTATGAACACAGGGGAGACCTCTTCTGTCAAGAAGTAGCCAGATTGATTGAGGGGGAAACAGGGCATGATTCCAAAGGGGGGTAAACAATGAGGCTAAAAAAGGGGCCGCCTGATTTTATTTTGTTTATCTCGGCCTTGACTCTGCTGGGAATTGGATTGGTTATGGTGTTCAGTTCCAGTGCGGTTACCGCCAATGTGAATTATGGGGATCCATACTATTTTTTTAAAAAGCAGTTGCTATGGGCAGTCATCGGTCTTGTGGCTATGGCAATTACCATGAAAATAAACTTCTCTAGGTTACGTGATTTTGCAATACCTTTGACGGTTCTGGCAGTGGTGTTGTTGATCTTGGTTGTGACCCCTTTAGGGACTGAAGTAAAAGGCTCCAGCCGTTCGTTTGATTTGGGTTTTATGAGTTTTTCCCCGTCCGAATTGGCCAAAGTAGCCCTGGTCATGTTCCTGGCCAAGGCGATGGACACCAAACTGGATCGGATTTCCTCTTTCACCGCCGGGGTTTTGCCTTTCCTAGTCATGGTAATGCTTGTATGCGGGCTTATCATGCTCCAGCCTGATCTAGGCACTGCTTTTACGATTGCGGCTACCGTATTCTTTATGTTGTTGGTGGCAGGGGCACAATGGTCGCATCTGGGGGCCATAATGCTATCAGGTCTGGGTGCAGTAGTAGCAGCTATCGCCGTTGCCCCTTACCGTATGGAACGGGTGGTAGCTTTCCTGAATCCTTGGAAATATGCCAGTGATGAGGGATTTCAGACGATTCAATCCCTGTACGCGTTAGGTTCTGGCGGATTGTTTGGCATGGGTTTGGGACGAAGCCGGCAGAAGTTTTTCTACCTGCCTGAGCAGCATACCGACTTTATTTTTGCCATCCTTGGGGAAGAACTTGGTTTTATCGGCTGCAGCGTGGTGGTGACCCTGTTTTTGCTTTTTGCATGGCGAGGGTATAAAATTGCAATAAACGCCCCAGATAATTGCTCTAGACTAATGGCAGCAGGGCTTACAACCATAATCGTATTTCAGGCTATAATAAACATAGCGGTAGTTTCCGGGGCCTTACCGGTAACGGGTATAACTCTGCCGTTTTTAAGCTATGGGGGTACGTCACTGTTGTTTACCATGATTATGGTAGGCCTGTTGCTTAATATCTCGCGTTACAGCACACAAACCTGAGGGAGGAATCGATTTTGAGAGTTATCCTAACCGGCGGAGGGACCGGTGGTCATATCTATCCGGCTCTGGCTATCGCCAGCGAGTTGAAAAGCAGGCTTCCGGACCTGCAATTGCTCTATGTAGGAACCGCCAAGGGGCTGGAGAACCGAATAGTACCTCGCACCGGGATTCCTTTCAGAACCATTGACATTACTGGTATTGACCGCTCCTCGATGCTCAAATCGAGTAAAACCCTCCTCAAGTTCCCGGCCAGTTTCCTGCAAGCCCGTGAGATTATCAAAGACTTTCATCCCGATATCATCGTAGGTACCGGTGGGTATGTATCATTCCCGGTGGTTTTTTCGGGGACGTTTATGGATGTTCGTACGGTGATCCATGAGCAAAACGCTATTCCCGGGCTGGCCAACCGCAACCTCGCCAAGAGGGTGGACCGGGTATTGCTGACATTTCCCGAGGCCGGCCAGTATCTGGACGGTTCCAATATTAAAGTAACGGGTTTGCCGGTGCGCCCTGAAATACTGTCGATGTACGGCAAGGTTTCCAGGCCCTCCGGACGGTTCACGCTGTTGGCTTTTGGTGGCAGTCTGGGATCCAACAGTATCAATCAGGCCATGGTACCGGTCATTGACCGGTATCGGAATACTGAAATCAATTTTATCTGGATAACTGGTGAAGCCGGTTATGAAGAAATGAAACAGGCTTTGGAAAAAAGAGTCGATGTGAAAGCGCTAAAATGCGGATTGGAAATGGTCCCATATAAATTCGATATGGAGAACGCCCTGGCCGCCGCCCATCTGGCAGTATGCCGGGCTGGGGCCAGCACGGTCTGTGAATTGGAACTGCTGGGTTTACCGGCCATATTTATCCCATATCCATATGCAGCCGAAAACCATCAAGAGAAGAATGCCCGGGCACTGGTGGAGAAAAAGGCGGCTGAAATGATAATCGACGAATTCCTGGATGGCGACAGCCTGTACAAGATTGTGGAGAAGCTAAGGAAGGAACCGGGCAAATTGACAGAGATGGGGCAGAATATGCTTAAGGAAGCTCGACCTAATGCCCTGAAAGACATTGCTGACGAGATCCTGTCATTATAAACGGCTAAATTTATACTGTCTCACGTTGTACGATTGGGACAAGCTAGTTGAGCGGGATGTAACCACTCCTATTAATTGTGCATACTATAAAGTGAATCATAAGACGTTTTATGATCGAAGGAGATGAGTTGATGACCACCGAATCCGGGTCCTGGGTGCATATGGTTGGGGTAGGAGGTGCGGGCATGAGTGGGATTGCCCGCGTGCTTAGAGAGCAGGGGGTCCGGGTAAGCGGCTCGGATCTGAATACCACCAGCATTACCACCCAGTTAGAAGAAATCGGAGTGACCATATACCAGGGCCACTCCGCGGCCAACCTGCAGGAAGGGATAGATCTGGTGGTCATCTCCTCGGCTATCCCAGCTGACAATATTGAAGTAACAACTGCCAGGGCTCTTCAGATACCGGTAATCAAGAGGGGGCAGATGTTGGCTCGCATGGTCAACGAGCACTTGGGTCTGGCCGTAGCCGGCGCCCATGGCAAGACCACCACCACTTCCATGTTGTATTCCGCTCTGGCGGGCTGCGGTCTCGATCCCACCATGATCGTGGGCGGGGAGATACAAGGTACTCAATTACATGCGCGGCTAGGCGCCAACGACTATTTTGTGGCAGAAGCCGACGAGAGTGATGCATCCTTCTTGGACATCAAACCCTACGCAGCGATTGTGACCAATATAGAAAATGACCATCTCGATTTTTATCAGTCGATGGATAGACTGCAAGCGGCTTTCCGGCAATTCCTGGGGCAAATCATGCCGTCCGGTTTTGCTGTGATATATGGTGGGGATCCGTTACTGCGTCAGATGAGGGACGAATTGCCTACCCGGATCCTGATGTATGGTGAGAGCGATGATCGTCTGGATTATTACTTCACCAATTGGGAGCCAGAGGGTATGGGATCATCTTTTGATGTATACCGGGGCAAGGAAAGATTGGGCTCGATGAGACTATCCATACCCGGTAAACACAACGCTCTGAACGCCGTGGCGGCTGTTGCCGTAGCGGTAGAGATCGGCCTGGATTTTAACATGGTGGCCAAAGCCCTGCAGTCTTTTCCTGGTGCCAAACGGAGGTTTCAGATTATAGCCCGGGTCAAAGGTATTACCATAGTAGATGATTATGCCCACCATCCCACCGAAATCAAGGCCACTATCAGAGGGGCCAGACAATTCCACCAGGATCGCCTGGTGGTGATTTTCCAACCCCACCGTTACACTCGGACCAAGTTATTGTACGAACAATTTGGCGAATCATTCCGCGAAGCTGATCTGGTTGTTATCACTGATATCTACTCAGCTGGGGAGACCCCCATTGAAAATGTAACCGGGGAGCTGGTTTATCAGGCGGCATTGGCATCCGGATGCAATGCCAAGTATATTCCTACCCTCGAAGAAGCCGAGGCATATCTAAAAAGCATCTTGAAGAGTAATGACCTGCTGATAACCATGGGTGCCGGCGACGTGTGGAAGATGGGCGTTCATTTGGCCGGGGAATTGGAATAGGCCCATGGTTTAATTGGAGGAAGAGTAATGGATAAATTACTGGTCAAGGGAGGCAAAGCCTTAAAAGGCCAGGTGGAAATCAGTGGTTCCAAGAATGCCATCCTCCCGATTATGGCTGCCAGCCTGATGTGCAGCGGTGAAGTAATCCTGAACCGGGTTCCGGAACTGGATGACATAAACGTCATGTCGGAGGTCCTGGAGCTGTTAGGTGCTAAAGTGAAAAGGGAAGGCGATGTTCTGATAATCGATGGCCGATCAGCATGCAGCAACGAACTTCCCGAGAAGATATCCAGGCGGATGAGGGCATCCAACCTGGTCATGGGACCTCTGCTGGGCCGATTCAAGGGTGCCCGGGTCGCATACCCGGGAGGTTGTGCTATAGGGTCTCGGCCCATGGACCTCCATATCAAAGGTTTCCGTCACATGGGTTACCAGATTACGGAAGAATATGGGCTGATGATCGGCAAGGCGGATTCTGCCCAGGGCAAAGAAGTGATGCTGGATGTCCCCAGTGTTGGAGCTACAGAAAATATCATGATGGCGGCAGCCATGACACCTGGCAATACGATAATCAGAAATGCGGCCCGCGAACCGGAGATTGTGGATCTGCAAAATTTCCTCAACCGCATGGGGGCGCGGGTAAAAGGTGCAGGCCTGGATACTATCCGTATTGAAGGCGTAAAGTCGTTGGGCAGCGTAGAGCATACTGTCATACCAGACCGTATAGAAGCGGGAACTTATATGGTGGCGGGAGCCATCAGCCGTGGAGATGTTTGGATCGAGAATGTGGTGACAGAACACCTGCAGCCATTGATGGCCAAGCTTACTGAGGTGGGAGTCGAAATTATTCCCTGGTCGGGAGGCATCCGGATACTAGGCAGACCGCATTATCGTCCTACCGATGTCAAGACTATGCCTTACCCCGGATTTCCAACTGACATGCAAGCCCAGATGATGGCACTGCTGGCGACCATGCCTGGAACCAGCGTTATCGTGGAAACCATTTTTGAAAACCGGTTCATGCATGTGCCGGAGCTGCGCCGTATGGGTGCCGACATCAAGCTGGAGGGGCGGGTGGCCATCATAAACGGTAAGAGCGATTGGGAAGGTGCAGCGGTTGAAGCGTCCGACCTGCGGGCGGGAGCTGCTCTCATCCTAGCCGGCATTTATGCTCAGGGGGAAACCCGCATTGGCCGGCTTGAGCACATTGACCGGGGCTACGAGAAGATCCACGAGAAGCTGGCTAAGCTGGGGGCAGATGTAAAACGTGTCTCTTCCTGATGATAGAGCGAAATTGGAAGAGTCAACTATACTGGATATTTAGTGGTTGGACCAGGAATTTGTCCACAACCACTTTTTTTATGGAGTTATCACGATCTATCCAAGAATACAAGAGAGCCGAAGTTCGGTTCGCTTCAAAGTCAGATGATTCTCTGTTATAATTTTCTCTAGAAAATACCAAAGACTTGATGGATGGAAGGGGAAGTTGTGGGTCGGAGGAAGTTTGCGCGAAGATTCAGCTTGGTTCTGTTTGCATTTATTGCTTTGCTGTCGGCTTACCTCTTCATGCATAGCACTATTTTTGATGTCACCCAGATCAGAGTGACCGGCAGTGAAAAGGTGACCCAGGAAGAGATACTGGCATTGTCAGGACTGGCTCCGGGCATGAATGTTTTTTCCCTGGACGAAAAATTGGCCGTCAAGTCCATCGAAGTTCACCCCATGATCAAGCAGGCAGAAGTCAGGCGGCACTTACCCAATCAGATTTCGATCGGTGTTGTTGAACGGCAGGTATGGGCAGTCATACCATTTAAAGACCTGTTTTTGTGTATCGATGATACGGGGGTTTGTTTTGACAAACTAAATAATATCCCAGTTGATAATCAACTGATCATCACTTTGGAGAATGTTCCCGAATACGTGAACCTTGGGCAGACTATCAATGTCGAAGCTACGGATATGATAAAAAAGGTGTGGCAAGCCATACCGGGCGAGCAGCAAGCCCGCATATCGGACGTGCATTATCAAAACCAGGATGGAACTTTGAAAATCTACACCGTACAGGGGACTGAGGTCCGGTTTGGAGATCTGGAGAGATTGGATGAGAAGGTTAAGATGTTCAGCGAAGTTCTGGACATGGAAGAAGAAATGAGCGAGAAGGGCATAGATGAATTAGAATATGTCGACCTCCGGTTTAAGGGGGAGCCGGTTGTAAAAACCAGAGGGTAGAGGTGGAAACATGCATAACAAAACAGGCAAAATTGCGATAATGGCTATCTGTGTAATCGTAGGCATCATGTTGTCGGTTCAATACCGAACCTCGGAGAGTTATGGTACCAACCTGCGCACCTCCAGGGTGGACGACCTGACCGCTGCCAATAGCGCTTTGCTTAAAGAAAATCAGGCCCTGTCTGAAGAGGTAGTCGAGCTGAGAGAAAAGCTGGCCAATGTCAGCAGTGAAAGCCAACTCAACCAAGACTTGCAGGCAGAGCTGCGCAAATCAAACTTGGCTGCTGGTTTGACCGCAGTGACCGGTCCGGGCATCATTGTGACCCTAAATGATAATCCCCAGGCCTTGCAGCCGGGAGAGGATCCTAATGCTTACCTGGTTCATGACAGCGATATTTTGAGTATTGTAAACGAGATAAAAGCATCCGGTGCGGAAGCCATATCCGTCAATAACCAAAGAATTGTTGCCATGTCCGAGATCCGCTGTGCGGGTACTACGATATTGGTCAATTGGAATAAAATCGGTCCCCCCTTTGTGATCAAGGCTATCGGTAACCAGCAGCTGCTGGAGAGCGGACTGAACATCAAGGGCGGCAAACTGGAAGAACTTAAGACCTTCGGGTTGCAGACCCAGCTGGCTCGCAGCGATAATATCGAGATACCTGCTTACACTGGCGCTTTAAAATTCCAGTTCTCTACTCCGAAACAAAAGTAAAGGGCGGATTGGTAGATATGTGGTGGATAACCCTGTTGTGCTTGGCTCTGGGACTGTTCATAGGCTATCAGCTGCCGATTTTCCTGCCGGCCTCCATGGTGCAGTATGTATCCATTGGCGTGTTGGCGGCATTGGATTCGGTACTGGGGGGTATCCGTGCTTTTATGGAGGATTCCTTTGATACCACGATATTTATAACCGGCTTTTTTACCAATTCTCTGCTGGCATCGGCATTAGCTTATTTTGGCGATAAATTGGGATTGGAGTTGTACCTGGCCGCAGTCGTGGTGTTTGGGGTTCGGTTATTCCAAAATATGGGGATTATCCGTCGATATTTACTGAAAAAGTACTGATAAAAACAAGGTTCCAAAAAAGGAATATAGTTGCGTTTGTAGTATTTAGTTGGTAGAAACCGTGTGAGGAGTGCTTTAAAATTAACAAACGCAACATAGCAGTAGGTTTGGATGTCGGTACCTGTGAGGTGAAGGCGGCTCTAGGGGTGATGAACCATCAACAGGAGGTTCAGGTACTGGGTATGGCCCGAATCCCCTCGGCTGGGCTTCGTAAGGGAAACATTATCGATATCGAAAGCACCTCGCGTTCCATTGATAACTGTCTGAATGAATTGGAGAGGATGACCGGCAGAGAGATTCTGAGCACGGTTACTGGTTTCTCCAGCATAAGCATTGGTGCGGTCAACAACCGGGCGGTGATTGCGGTAGGAAACCCGGACAGCGTGGTTGCCGCAGAAGACAAGGAAAGGGTCTTGAGTTCGGCTACTAATATCTCATTGACACCGGACAAGGCTATTGTTCAGGTAATAGAGAGGCAATACATTATCGACGGGTATGACGGTGTCAAGGATCCGGTGGGGATGGTAGGAAACCGACTGGAAGCCGAAGCCCTGGTGATCTACGCCGCTGCCGCAGCCATGCAGAATCTGCAGCGAAGCGCTCAGCGTATCAACCTTTCCATAGATGAAACCGTGTATAACCAATTGCTGAATGCCGAATCCGTTTTATTACCGGCCGAAAAAGAGATGGGGGTAGCCCTGATAGACATGGGTGCCGGGACTACGGAGATCAGCATATTCTCCCAAGGTACAATTCGATCAACGGCGGTACTGCCTGTCGGCGGCGACTATATTAACAAGGATCTGGCCATTGTGCTCAGAACGTCGATAGAGGAAGGAACCCGCATCAAGGAACAGTTCGGCTTAGCCTCACCCGATTTAGCCTCAGACGAGGTAATGATAGAAATTCACAATATCCAAGGAAATGAAACCAAACAAGTACCCCAAAAACTGGTTGCGGAAATAATTTCTGCACGGGTTTTGGAAATGATGGAAATGATTTATACTGAATTACAGCAGTCTTGTGACTTGGACAAATTAGCCGGAGGTATTGTTTTTACCGGCGGGGGAGCACAACTGCAGGGTATTGTGGCAGTGATGGAAGACTATTTTAATGTACCGGTTCGATTGGGAAGACCCGATAATATAAGAGGACTCAGTTCGGAATTCTGCCAGCCTCAAAATTCCGTAGCTTTAGGTGGCTTGATATGCGGACTAAGACATATGGATCCGGAGTCGATCCAGAAACCGTCAGGAGTTTCCGGTATAGTTGACAGAATTAATTATTGGTTAAAGGATTTATTTTCTTAAATTTGAGGAGGGTAAAACATGCCGTTGGATTTCGATGTAGAGATGGAGCAGTTTGCTGACATTAAGGTTATAGGTGTTGGCGGCGGGGGAAGCAACGCTATTAATAGGATGATCGAGGCTAATTTGAAAGGGGTCGAATTTATTTCTGTCAATACCGACTCCCAGGCTTTGGCTTTATCGAAAGCGGAGAAGAAGATCCAGGTAGGGGGAAAACTTACCAAAGGCCTCGGTGCTGGAGCCGATCCCGAAATCGGAATGAAAGCGGCGGAGGAGAGCGAAGATGAGATCGTTCGCGCCCTGCAAGGCGCTGACATGGTTTTTGTAACGGCCGGAATGGGCGGGGGAACCGGGACCGGTGGTGCCCCCATCATTGCCCGGGTGGCTAAACGGTTGGGGGCTTTAACAGTTGGAGTAGTAACCAAGCCCTTCCTGTTTGAGGGACGAAAAAGAAATCAACAAGCCGAAAAAGGTATACAGGCATTGAAGGAAGAAGTGGACAGTCTTATCACAATCCCCAATGACCGGCTGTTGGCGGTAGTACAAAAGAACACCCCGGTCAATGATGCTTTCCGGGTAGCTGATGACATCCTGCGCCAGGGCGTTCAGGGCATTTCTGATCTTATCGCCATTCCTGGTCTAATCAACTGTGATTTTGCCGATGTACAGACGGTGATGAAGAATACCGGCTCCGCATTAATGGGAATAGGACAGGCCAAAGGGGAGAACCGTGCGGCTGAAGCTGCCCGGCAGGCTATTTCAAGCCCGCTGCTGGAAACCTCCATCGAGGGAGCCAAAGGAGTTTTGTTTAATATCAGCGGTGGCGAGGACTTGACCTTGTTCGAGATCCAGGAGGCAGCAGCGATCATACATGAATCAGCCGATGCCGAAGCCAACATCATCTTTGGAGCCAATACGGACGAATCGCTGGGAGATGAGGTAAGAGTGACAGTCATTGCTACAGGCTTCGATGGCCCGCGGCTGCAGCCCACCAGTGAACCGGTTCAGCGCCAGCCCCGCCAGGCCGGTGGCCGGCCGACCCCCTCTTATCTGGATCGCAATGATTTGGAGATACCTCCTTTCGTGTTAAAGCGGAAATAGTCAGACATCAGATAAATTCGGACTAATCCCTAGCCAGTCTCTAAGCAGAGGCTGGCTTTTTTAGTGAGTTTCGGACAGCTCCTCTATCACCTGATCCGTCCGGGCGGCGGGTTGGCCCCGACCAGCAGTCGCTGATAGAAAAAATGCCCGCAAATTGGCTATAAATGGGATAAGATGCTTTGCCGGGCATCCTTAAAACAACAAATTAATGGCATAGGATTCTAGTATAATTTGGCAGACATATATCTTAACTGCACCCATATAAATGGAACGACCCACTGTTTGTGTTGAGTATCAGATTGATCGGATTGATAGGTGAGTTGGTTGAACCAACCGGTTGTTTATGCCGATATAACATTCCTGGTGAACTTCATAATGGACTATATCATCCTGTGGTCCACGTCCAAACTGGCGGGAAGAAAAACCGACTACCTGCGTTTTGCGGGTGTGGCCATCTTCGGGGCAATGTATGGCGTAGGAAATCTATTTCCTCACCTGAATGCTTTGTATAGCTGGCCGGCCAAGATATTTGTCTCCCTTTTTATAGTAATATTGGCCTTTCACCCGCGAGGATGGTCAGATTTCAGCAAGACTTTGCTGGCTTTCTTCGGAGTCAGTTTCGTGGCGGCTGGCGCTACGGTAGCACTGGGTTACCAGTTTAGCCAGGCGGTGGGAGACAAGGGAGTAGGGTTATGGTGGCTCCTGGGAGGTATTCTTGGCGCTGTCGTGGTGGGCTATCAAGGAGAAAAGTACCTGGCTCGCAAGCTGATCCCGGCTCTCTTGAAACACAAGGTAGAACTTCATTTTGGGAACAGGGTTTGTTGCGGTGAGGGTTTTCTGGATACAGGTAACCATCTGCGTGATCCTTTGACCCGCCGGCCGGTGGTAGTGGCAGAATACGAATTGCTTAAGAATTGTATTCCTCGCGACTGCCGGGCCATCTTGGAGAACATGCGTGATCAGAATGATCTTCTCGAAGCCTTGAGCAACAGCAGTTGGGCAAATCGCCTGCGCTTGATCCCGTTTTCTTCGATAGGTCAGAAGAGCGGCATGATGGTAGGGTTCCGATGCGATCAGGTCATAATCGATCCGGATTGGCCGTCAGCCTTGTACAAAAACCTGGTAGTTGGTGTATATCTGGACCGGTTGACCATCGAAGACAATTATCAATTGTTGATTCCATCTGAAATCTTGCAGACTGCATAGGAGGCATGATAAATGAATATTTGGGAGAAGCTGGTTGCTTGGAAGCTAATTCTGGTGAAGTGGTATATCCGGAGGCGATTGCCTGATTATGTTCACTATATCGGTTCAACCGAGATCCTGCCTCCGCCCCTGAAGGAGAAGGAGGAAAGCAGTCTTATTGCTCGCTTGGACCAGGGGGACGAAGAAGTAAAGACCAGCCTTATCGAACATAATCTGCGTTTGGTAGTATACATAGCCAAAAAGTTTGAGAATACCGGCATAAACATCGAGGATCTGGTTTCTATTGGTACCATTGGCTTAATAAAAGCAGTCAATACCTTTGAACCCAAGAAAAACATAAAGCTCGCCACCTATGCTTCTCGCTGCATCGAGAATGAAATTCTGATGTACCTGCGCCGCAATCAAAAAAACCGGGCTGAGGTATCGTTAGACGAACCACTCAATATTGATTGGGATGGCAACGAGTTGCTCCTGTCAGACATATTGGGTACTGAAGGCGATATGATATACAAAAAAATTGAAGGGGAAGTGGAAAAATCTTTGCTTTGGCAGGCCATGCACAAACTTACTCCGCGCGAACACACTATCATCAGACTGCGTTTTGGATTAAATGATGGAGCCGAAAAGACCCAGAAGGAGGTAGCTGACTTGCTGGGGATTTCTCAATCTTACATCAGCCGCCTGGAGAAAAGGATCCTCAAGAGATTGAACCGGGAAATACGCAAGATTGAATAGAACACTCCAAAAAAGTGCTGGTCTGGGCAGACCGTTGAAAAAGGGCATGGGGCAGGCAATAGAATTCCGCGATTGAAGAGTACAAGACGCGCGTAAGGAACGGGCGTCTTGCATAGCGATCAGCTTTCTTTGGCAATATTGAAGAGCATTGGTCAAGGCGCTTTTTCGTTTTTCTGGCAAGAATAAGATGTGGCATATAAGTAAATAATTAAAAACAAACCTGAATGAATATAAAAAATAAAATGGCTCTTCCCCAACAGCAGCAAATACGGAGAGAAGGGGTGGCTTTTTGATAACCAAGGTTGAAATCTGCGGGGTGAATACATCAAAACTGCCGGTATTGAAGAATGAAGAGATGCGCATCCTGTTTGAGAATATGCATAATGGCCAGAACGAAGCCAGGGAATGTCTGATTCAAGGCAATCTGCGCCTGGTATTGAGTGTGATTCAGCGCTTCAACAACCGGGGGGAATATGTGGACGACTTGTTTCAAGTCGGTTGTATCGGTCTTATCAAAGCCATTGACAATTTTGATCTGAGTCAGAATGTGCGATTCTCTACCTATGCGGTGCCGATGATCATCGGGGAGATAAGGCGTTACCTGCGCGACAACAATCCGGTTCGGGTTTCCCGCTCGCTGCGGGATATTGCTTATAAGGCCCTACAGGTTAGGGAAAGGCTTCTGGCCGAGAATTCCACCGAACCTACCATAACCCAGATGGCAGAGAAGCTTGATGTGCCGCGGGAAGAGGTGGTTTTTGCCCTCGACGCCATTCAGGAACCGGTCTCTCTATTTGAACCCATCTACAATGACGGTGGTGATCCGATCCTGGTTATGGATCAGATCAGTGACGACAAGAATAATGATTCGCAATGGCTGGAGTCTATTACCATCAACGAAGCTCTTAAGAAACTCAATGAGCGGGAGAAACATATCGTATCCCTGCGGTTCTTCAACGGCAAGACCCAGATGGAAGTCGCAGACGAGATAGGCATCTCCCAAGCCCAAGTGTCAAGGTTGGAAAAAGCGGCCCTTAAACAGCTGAAGAAATATGTGTAGATCTAGGAGGGGGCAGGATGCAGAATCGCAATCTGTTGGCGGTAATATTGATCGCCGTAATATTGGCCCTTATGGTGCCTTTGACGGTCAATGCCTGGCAAAGCACCAAAGCCTTTACCTATGACAACCTGATATTTATGGATGCCAGTTCCAGTTGTCAATAGCCACGCTAATGGAAGAATAGCTGGTTAATAGGTTGGTCCTGTGAAGACAGGACTTTTTTGTTGTGGTAAACTGGCACAAAAAGCCGGTGATGCCATGCAGGAGCAGAAACTGATCGAACTCACCTGGGAAAGCAAAGATAGGAATCATAGTGAACCTATCCCGGAATTCCGTGAGCTGGAGCGGGTAAATATCAACCCTTTTATCGGTACCCAGTCCTATTATCAACAAGCAGAGATATTTGCACCCCCCGAGGCCATCCAAAACACCTTTTGCCTGGGCGATAACTTGGCTTTTATGCGCAACCCTTCGCTGTGGCCGGGATACCCCCGTGTAGATTTGATCTACATTGACCCCCCTTACATGACCGATATAGCCTATAATTCATCCATTAACATTGGGTCCGGCCCAGACCAGCACCCAGTGGTAAGGCCGGCTTTCCATGACCGCTGGACGGCAGGACTGACTTCCTACCTGGATATGCTGTACCCCCGCCTGGCGGCAATGAAGGAAATGCTCTCCGAGGAGGGGAGCATCTTCGTCCATGTTGATTGGCATGCTAGTCATTATGTGCGAGTGCTTCTGGACGAGATCTTCGGGATGGACCATTTCATCAACGAGATTGCCTGGTGTTTTGGGGGAGGGGGGAATTCACGGCGTCACTTTCATCGCAAACATGATTCAATCCTGTGGTATGCGCGAACTCCCGAATACATCTATAATCCCCAGTATCGCCCCTATACCCAAGGGACAGTGGAGCGAGGATTGACCAGAGTCAAAGGAGATCGTTACCAGCTCCATCAGGATGGAGCTTTGATGCAGGATTGGTGGACCGACATCAACAAAATCCTGAGCCCTACTGCCCATGAGAACCTCAAGTATCCAACCCAAAAACCGAAGCAGCTGCTGAAGCGGCTGGTGGAAGCGGCATCCCGGCCCGGCAGCCTGGTAGCAGATTTCTTCAGCGGTTCCGGCACGCTGGCGGAAGTGTGCAACCAAACCGGAAGGCGCTGGTTGTTATGCGACAACAGCCCATTGGGATTGCAGACCACCATGTATCGGTTGATAAGAAATGGCTCCAGCCCCTTTACGATAATTGTCCCAGATCAGTATGAAAGCCCGCCGGGCGGCGAAATTGTCCTGAAGAAACCCCGGCTGAGCAGCTTTGACCAAGGATACGTACTGGTTGACCTGGGCATCGATGATTATCGGCCATTCAATATTGAACCCCAATTACAACGCCAGCATTGCAGCGACTATATTGAATTCTGGGAGATTGACCTGGATTACCAGGGGATCTTTAACTCCTGCTGCCAAGTAATTAGAGAAAAAAACAGGTTTCAAGGTCCCTTGACTTTGGATATCCTGGTTAGGGTCGAAGCGGGTCGGTCTCGCCAGATAGCCATCAAGGTATGGGATGTTTGGGCCAACCAGACTATGGGGGTTGTTGATATCAAGGCCTGATCACCAACCAGATAAACCGCACCTATAATTATTCTGCCAATGGGGGTTAAGACCCCCCTGCCAATAATTTACCCGGATTCGTCAAGCCTGACTGGCCTGCCTCGAATGCCAGCCGGGGCGGCATAATCTTGCATAGTCCCGGATTTTGTGATATCAATTGCTTTAGGGACTTGCCAGATGATGTATAAAATTTCCATTTGTGTTATTATGCTGTTATTGATCTAAGCAAATGGAGCGCGGTAACTATGCAACGAGAGGAAATGGCCTGTCTGTGTTTTATACACAGCATACCGGGTATCGGGCATAAGACCCTGGCCAGGATCAGACAGCAAGCGGGGAGTTTCCGGGCTTGCTTGGAAGGTGATGACCGCTTGTGGAAGACTTGGTCCCTGCCCGCAGCGGCTTGCGCCGGCATCGTTCAGGCCCGCCAGCATAATGATCCTGTCAGCCTTTATGAACGACTGCAACGTGACGGCATTGAAGTATGCTGCGTGGAGGACGATGAATATCCAGAGCTGCTGCGGAATACAGCAGATCCGCCCTATCTTTTTTACTATCGGGGTGACCTCCATATTTTAAATGAATTCTGCCTGGCTGTGGTTGGCTCCCGGGTAGCAACCAGTTATGGCCGGACGCAAGCTTTCCGGTTCGGCCGGGAATTGGCCGGGCAGGGGGTAGTTGTTGTCAGCGGTATGGCCAGAGGCATCGACACCGAGGCCCACCGGGGAGCTCTGGAAGCGGGCGGTAAAACGGCTGCCGTATTGGGCAGCGGCATAGATGTAATATATCCGCGGGAAAACCGCAAGCTATACCAGCAGATAGTCGACAATGGAATTGTAATCAGCGAGTTTGCACCCGGTACCAAGCCCGAATCGGGTAATTTTCCAGCCCGCAATCGCACCATATCTGGATTATCACGGGGGGTGCTGGTAGTAGAGGCTAAGCAACGGAGCGGAGCCTTGATCACAGCCGATTTTGCTCTGGAACAAGGACGCGATGTTTTTGCCATACCAGGCCCCATTAACAGCCAGAACAGCATGGGCACCAATAACTTAATTAAACAGGGAGCTTGCTTGGTGAACAGCCTGGATGATATTCTACATGAATACGGGATGGATGTAGCCGTAAATCCGGCGTCTCAACAGGGCGTTTTGGCTTTTCCTGCAGACAGCGACGAAGCAGCAGTTCTGGAGGCTCTAGCTCATGACACGGTCCATTTCGATAGATTGGTCCAGCTGTCCCGGTTAGGTGTCGGGAAGCTCAGTGCAGCGCTTTTGAAACTGGAATTGGAGGGAATAATTAGAGCTATGCCGGGTAATTACTATGTGAAGGTTTAAGGTCAGACATAAATTACTTTTCACATATGTATGTATATAGAGCAACAAAAATCTAACGAGGTGATATTTTGGCCGACCATACTCTGGTGATCGTCGAGTCCGCCGCCAAGGCGAAGACCATAGCCAAATTTTTAGGCAAGAACTACCGCGTGAAAGCAAGTGTCGGACACATAAGGGATTTGCCCAAGAGCAAGCTGGGTATAGATGTCAACAACAATTTTGAACCCCAATACATTACCATCCGCGGTAAGGGGGAGATTCTTAAGGAAATAAGGAATGAGGCCAAGAAATCCTCCCGGGTACTGCTGGCTACCGACCCTGACCGCGAAGGAGAGGCCATCGCCTGGCATCTGCAGAACTTCATCAATATTCCCGAGGGCTCCAAGTGCCGGATAGAGTTCAATGAGATAACTTCCGAGGCTATCAAAAGGGCTATCAAGAACTCCCGGCCGGTTGATGTCAACCTGGTTAATGCCCAGCAGGCCCGGCGGGTTTTGGATCGTCTGGTGGGATACAACCTTAGCCCCTTGTTATGGAGCAAGGTTCGCAAAGGGCTCAGTGCCGGGCGGGTGCAATCGGTGGTGGTCAAGGTTATCTGCGAACGGGAGAAGGAGATTCAGGATTTTAAACCAGAAGAATACTGGACCATTAAGGTTCTTCTATCTAAAGATGGCAGCAGTCAATTCAGCGCCAACCTGCTTTCCTACCGGGGACGCAAACTGGAAATCAAGAACGCCAGCGAACAGCAAAAGGTGGCCGATTACCTGCAAGGTGCGGAGTATATTTTAAAGAGCCTTGAAAAAAAGGAAAAACAAATACGGCCCAAACCACCTTTCACAACCAGTACCCTGCAGCAAGAGGCTTCGAGGAGATTAGGCTTTTCCCCCAGCCGAACCATGCGGGTAGCCCAGGAAATGTATGAGGGTTTGGAATTAGGCAAAAAGGGCGCGGTCGGGTTGATCACCTATCTGCGTACCGATTCTACCCGGATTGCCAATACGGCCCAGGCGGAGGCACTGGATTTCATCAAAGCCGAATATGGGGATTCTTTTGCTCCTCATACTCCGAATCAATATAAGAGCCGCAAATCAGCTCAAGATGCTCATGAAGCCATCCGGCCGTCATCGGTGATCCGTACCCCCGACAGTATTAAACAGTATCTCAGCCGCGACCAATATCGCCTTTATAAGTTGATATGGGAGCGTTTTGTGGCCAGCCAGATGGCGGCGGCCCGCTATGATACGGTCAAGGCCGAGATCAACGCGGGAGAGTACGGTTTGCGGGCCAGTTCATCCCAACTGAAGTTCCCTGGGTATAAAAAGGTATATAAAGATGAGGAGGATGAGGTCAGAAACCCCATCCCCGATATGGAGGATGGGCAGCCTCTGCAATTGGAAAAACTAATCCCCGAGCAGCACTTTACCCAACCGCCGCCCCGCTATACCGATGCCAGCTTGGTGAAACTCCTGGAAGAGAAGAATATTGGTCGCCCCAGCACTTATGCGCCTATCATCGAGACCATAATCAAGCGGAGTTATGTAGAACGGCAGAATAAGCAATTTGTACCTACCGAACTTGGTTACATAGTAGTGGATCTGCTTACCCAGCACTTCGGCAACATCGTGGATATTGGTTTTACGGCTCGTATGGAAGAAGAACTGGATTTGGTCGAAGAAGGCAAAATGAACTGGAAGGAAGTAATCAGGGATTTTTACGATCCATTCAATGCCGATCTTGAAAAGGCCCAGGACCTTATAGAAAAGGTGGAAATAAAAGACGAGGATGCCGGTAAGGAATGTCCTCAGTGCGGCAAGCCCTTGCTCATCAAGCACGGCCGCTTTGGCAAGTTTATAGCTTGTTCTGGATTCCCGGATTGCCGCTATACTGAGTCCATCAACGAAGAGGCAGGAGTGAACTGCCCAATATGCAGCGGACCGGTATTGGCCCTAAAATCGAAAAAAGGGCGAAGGTACTACGGATGCAAGAACTACCCGGAATGCAACTTCCGCTCCTGGAACAAACCCACCGGAGAGAAATGCCCGATCTGTGGCGATGCGATGGTGGAGAAATACAACAAGCAAGGTTCACAAGCGGTCTGTCAGAATCCGGAATGCAAGCATCGATCCGAATCGAGGGAACATGTTGTCGCCCATTAACGTGATCGGCGGCGGCCTGGCTGGCTGCGAAGCGGCCTACCATGCGGCCCAGGCTGGTATGAGGATAAGACTCTATGAAATGAGACCGGTACGGATGACCCCGGTTCACCGCTCGGCGCATCTGGCGGAGCTGGTTTGCAGCAATTCACTGAAATCGGACCTGCCAGCCACAGCCCAAGGATTGCTTAAGAAGGAAATGCGGACCTTGGGGTCACTGATCCTGGAATGTGCGGAACAGGCCAGGGTTCCCGCCGGATCGGCTCTAGCCGTCGATAGGGAATACTTCGCGCAGCTGGTTTCCGAACGGATAGAAAACCACCCCAACATTGAAATCATCCGCCAGGAGGTGGAGGCCCCGCCCGCCGATGAGGTCTGCATAATAGCAACCGGCCCGCTCACTTCGGATGCATTGTACCGGGAATTGAGCCGGATCACCGGTGAAAAGAACCTGTTTTTCTATGATGCGGTCGCCCCCAGCGTTACCTTGGAGAGTTTGGATATGGAGAGGATATTTAAGGCCTCTCGCTACGGCAAGGGTGACAGCGATTATTACAATTGCCCCATGAGCCGGGACGAATATGAGCACTTTTACCAGGAACTGGTACAAGCGGATATTGCCGAGGGTCATAGTATTGACAAGAACCTCTTTTTCTCGGGTTGTATGCCCATAGAAGTCATGGGCCGCCGGGGCCTGGACACTCTCAGATTCGGCCCCCTGCGGCCGGTGGGTCTGATAGATCCGCGCACCGGCCAGCGGGCCTGGGCGGTGGTCCAACTGCGGCAAGAGAATAAAGAAGGTACGGTCCTTGGCCTTGTCGGGTTTCAGACCCGGCTCAAATGGGGCGAACAGGACCGGATTTTTCGCTTGATACCGGGGCTGGCGAATGCGGAATTTGTAAGATACGGAGTCATGCATCGTAATACCTACATAAACAGCCCCCGGGTTTTGCTGTCCACCTTGCAGTTAAGACAGAACCCCAATTGGTTTTTTGCCGGGCAGATCACGGGAGTGGAGGGATACATGGAATCAGCCGCGACGGGGATCCTGGCTGGAGTCAATGCACTGCGCCGCTGCCGGGGCAATGCGCCCTTAAGGATGGATCCAAACACCATGATGGGGGCCTTGCTGGCTTTTATAACCGATCCCACCCAGACTGACTTTCAGCCCGTCAACGCCAATTTTGGCATTCTGCCTCCACTGGAGATGCCAGTGAAGGATAAGAAGAAACGATATGAGGCTTATGCCACCCGGTCAGGTCAAAAGATGATGGAATTTCTCAGCCAGGCCGGGCTTCCGGATACAGAAGCATGAGAGGTTTGGAGGACACCATGACCACAGAACCTGAATTAAACACCTTGCTGGCCAATGAAATCCCTTCATTTTTGGCTTATCTCCGAGTGGAAAAGAGTGCCTCCCCATTGACCCTGATCGGGTATCAGACCGACCTGGATCAGTATTTGGATTTCCTGGCTGGTTTTCATGGTCTTGAAAAAACGGCCCTATCAGTCTCCGCGGTTACCAATTTATCCGCCCGGGAGTACATAGTCCAGATGTTCAATCATGATTTGAGTCGGGCTACCATAGCCCGCAAGATGGCTGCCCTACGCTCATTTGTCAAATACCTGTGCCGGGAAAACCTGCTGGCCGGCAACCCTATTACGAATGTCTCCACCCCCCGGCAGGAGAAGAGACTACCCCGCTTCCTCTACCCCATGGAGATGCGTATGCTCATTGCAGCCCCTGATACCAAAAGCCCGTCAGGCTTAAGAGACAAGGCTATTCTCGAGACCCTGTATGCAGCCGGGGTCCGGGTGAGTGAGTTGGTAGGTATCAACATCGACGACCTGGATTGCAAGGAAGGCTGGATCATGATTATGGGTAAGGGCCGCAAGCAACGCATGGCACCGATGGGAGCCAAGTGCAAGCGGGCTATTGCGGCTTACCTGGATAAGGGAAGGCCAGTCCTGCTTTCCCGTAGTAGTCAAAACACCCCGGCCCTTTTCCTGAATAAATCAGGCGGTCGTTTGACTGCCCGCAGCATCCGCAATATTCTCAATAAATACGTGGAGCAGCTGGCCATACATCAAAAGGTTACTCCCCACACCCTGAGACATACGTTTGCCACCCATCTCCTGAATAACGGTGCTGACCTGCGCTCGGTGCAAGAGTTGCTCGGACATGTTAAACTATCCACTACACAGATCTATACTCATGTGACCAAAGACAGATTAAAGACTATTCATGAAGAAAATCATCCGCGGAGGTGAGGCCAGGTGTTTGAAGGAACAACCATTGTAGCAGTGAAAAAGGACGGCCAGATGGCTATAGCCGGAGATGGTCAGGTGACCTTCGGCCAGAATGTAGTTATGAAGAATAATGCGGTCAAGATCAGGAAGATTTATGAAGGGAAGGTTGTGGCCGGATTTGCTGGTTCAGTAGCCGATGCCTTCACATTGTTCGCCAAGTTCGAGGAGAAGCTCAAAGCCACCGGGGGCAATCTAACCCGGGCAGCGGTGGAGATAGCCAAGGAATGGCGTACGGACAGGATTCTGCGCAAGTTGGAAGCCCTGCTCATCGTGGCCGACCGGGAGAAGATGTTCATAGTGTCGGGTAATGGCGAGGTGATCGAACCGGACGATGGTATCACCGCCATCGGTTCAGGCGGTTCCTACGCTCTGGCAGCAGCTCGGGCCCTGGCCCGTTTTACTGATTTATCGGCGGCAGAGATAGCTCATGAAGCAATGAAGATCGCCGGGGAAATATGCGTATATACCAACGACCATATTACCGTGGAGGTAGTTGAATAGAATGACTAAAAGGAGATTTTGTCTTGCATAATCTTACACCGAAAGAAATAGTGGAGGCACTGGACAAATACATCGTAGGGCAGCAAGAAGCCAAAAAGGCAGTGGCCATAGCTTTGCGTAACCGGTACCGACGCAAGATGCTGCCCCAGGAATTGAGCGAGGAGATATATCCCAAGAACATTATTATGATAGGCTCCACCGGGGTAGGCAAGACGGAGATTGCGCGAAGGCTGGCCAAACTGGTCAAAGCCCCGTTTATTAAGGTGGAGGCTAGTAAGTTCACGGAAGTCGGTTACGTGGGGCGGGACGTCGATTCCATGATCCGGGATTTAGTAGAGACCGCCTTGCGGATGGTGAAACAGGAAAAAATGGACGAGGTCCGGGAAAAGGGAGCGGCTTTGGCTGAGGAAAGACTGATTGACTACTTGTATCCCCTGCCTGCCAAACCGACTGCTTACAATAAAAACCCGTTGGAATTCCTGATGGGGCAGGTACAGCATAACCCCCGCGATAATGAGGATTTCCAGCGCCAGTTGAAGGAAGCTGAGAACCAAAGAGAAATCATCCGCCGGAAACTGGCCCGCAAGGAACTTGAGGATGAGATAGTCGAAATAGACGTTGAGGAAAGGAACAACTCGTTCATGGAGATCATCTCAGGTTCGGGTGTTGAGGAAATGGGGGTCAATTTCCAGGACATGTTGGGAGGGCTGTTGCCCAAGTCCAGCAAGAAGCGCAAGTTGAAAGTCAAAGAAGCTCGGGAGATCCTGAGCCATGAGGAGGCGATGCGGCTCATCGATACCGATGAAGCCAACCGCGAGGCCATTAGGCGGGTGGAGCAGGATGGATTGGTTTTCCTGGATGAGATCGACAAGATCGCCAGCAAAGAGGGTTCCTATGGTCCCGATGTCTCGCGGGGCGGGGTGCAACGCGATATACTCCCTATTATCGAAGGTTCCACGGTAATCACCAAATATGGGCCGGTCAAAACCGACCACATTCTTTTCATAGCCGCGGGAGCCTTCCATGTCAGCAAGCCATCGGATTTGATTCCAGAACTGCAGGGCCGTTTTCCGATCCGGGTGGAATTGGAAAATTTAAAAAAGGAAGATCTGGTGCGAATATTGCGGGAACCCCATAATTCACTCTTAAAGCAATATACGGCCTTATTAGGCACGGAAGGGCTGGCTGTGCATTTCGCCGACGAAGCGGTCGAGTATATTGCCGAGATCGCCTACGAAGTCAATGCCCGAACTGAAAATATCGGGGCCCGGCGGCTGCATACAATCATGGAGAAAGTCCTGGAGGATTTGCTTTTTGAAGCTGCTTATATGTCGGGGCAGGAGATCGTTATCGACCGTAACTATGTCGAGACCAGGTTAAGCACAATTGTGCAGGACGAGGATTTAAGCCGTTTCATACTTTAGGTTGAACAACTTGGGGAAGACCATTTAGAATTGCTGCCAATCTAATGGGGGTGAAGGCTGCTCCCCTGCAACTTGATACAGCCCTGTAACCAAAGACGAGAGCGCTGTCGATCTTACGGACAGCGCTCTCTTGGGTAACTGTTGCAGCAATTGCTTTTCTCTATCTTTTGTTTGTTGGTTTTGGCTTCAGCTGACTACAGACATTATTCTTGATAGTGAGTCCTCGTCTCGGAGCCGCCAAATCTGGCTCGACTGTGTTTTGCGAGACTGGTAAATAACAAACAGGCTATTTATCAGTTTCAGTGGGCATCCTATACAACCTAGGCTGCATCCACTTTTTTAACGGATTCTTCGACTACTGACTGGGGTATTTCATAACCATAATACTCGCGATAGATGCCGCATTCGCTATCCGTACGGGCACAAACCGTGCAAGCCTGACAATCCAGGCAATCCCAGTTTTTCTCCATTTGTAACCCTCCCCTATGCAATTGCTGCAACAGTCCAAACCGAACGTTTTCATTACCGTCAATTCTATGCCTGTAGTTTTGATTATTCAAGCCCCTTTCCAGAAGCAGCCAAAAAAATAATCAAGCGAACAGAGAAAACCACTCATCCCTGACATGGGTGGTCTAGTATTTAAAAATATGCAGAGGGGAGGAGCAATCATTTGCGGGTTCTCCTACAAGTGCCGGCTCTTCAGCTCCATTTATCACTGGCGTTGTGGGTCCAATTAGAGATAGCCAGGCACATGGCCTGGCTATCCGAATGTAGGCTTAACGTTTAAAAAAAGTGACATTATCTGGTTATATTATCCCTTTTTGCCTGAACTCCGCAACTTGTTGGTCCGAGTACCCGATTTTCCTGAGAATTGCTTCCGTATCCTGTCCCAGGGCTGGGAACTCAAGTTTGGCTGCCCCCGGGGTCCCTGATAACTTGATAGGAACTCCGGTCAGGGGGATCTCCCGCCCTGAACCCTTGAAGTTGGCCAGTTTAAGGATCATGTCCCGTGCCGCCACCTGGGGATGGTTGCACATCTCTTCCATTGTCAGAACCGGAGTGAAGCAGATGTCATCGTTGGCGAAGAATTCCACCCACTCGTCTCTGGTCTTGGTCAGCATTATTTCCCGGATGTCAGACTGAATATCCGCCTGAAGATCGGGATTCCACTGGGGCTTAACATATTCAGCCCGGTCCAGCTTCTGGCAGAACTGGGCCCAGAATTTATCTTCCACCGCCCCAAGGCTGACATGTTTACCGTCCTTGGTCTCATAAACGTTATAGCAGGCGTAACCTCCTGTCAGCACGTCGTTGCCCATCTCCGGCAATCTGCCCCAGCCGGCCCACTCGCCCAGCGTATAGGCCAGCAGACTTATGGAGCAATCCAGCATGGCCACATCGCAAAACTGGCCTTCCCCGGTTTTTTCACGGCTGGCCAAGGCCAACAGGATGGCGATGACCGAATAAAGGGTACCTCCGGCGATATCAGCTATCTGTGCTCCCGACATGGCCGGGCGCCCTTTATAAACTCCGGTTAATCCGGTAACTCCGGCCAAGCTAAGATAATTCAGGTCATGGCCGGCAGCATCCTTTAGAGGCCCGGTGCATCCGTATCCAGTTATGGCGCAATATATGATGCCCTTATTCACAGTCTTTAAGGCATCATAATCCAAGCCCATCTTCTTCATGACGCCGGGCCGGAACTGGTCGACCACCACATCGGCGTTGGTGACCAGTTTCCTGAAGATATCCTTGCCTGAAGACTGCTTAAGATCCAGGGTAATGCTTTTCTTATTGCGGTTTACAGTAGGAAAACGAGCACTCTCCCCCTCGATACACGGCGTCAGGGTGCGCCCCAGGTCACCCCCTCGGGGATCTTCAACCTTGATGACCTCCGCTCCAAAATCTGCCAGTATCTGGGTGCAAAAAGGCCCAGGTAGGTATCTGGACAAGTCCAAAACCCTAATTCCTTCCAGTGGTAAACTCATAAACTCCCTCCATTCTAGTGGTTGTTGGACCAAGAAATTCCAGGTCCTTTTCTTTTATTCGAGAGAATTCCTTCGATTCCTCTAATAAAAGAGCCCTGGCAAGAATGCCAGGGCATATAGGAAGGGGAGGTGTTACCCAAGATTATTATGGTACTGCGCACAGGTAACGGGCTTGTTATCGCTATGCCGCTAATTCATTCCGCGTAGCATAATCCCGTTTAGGGAAGGAATATACCGTCTTTATCGACCACCTTATACAGAAGCTCAATTTCTTCAACGGTTGGCCTTTCAGTCACACCTCTGCACCTGGAGATGTTCAGATCGAATTCGCAGTTTTCCTTTACCTGCTCGGGAGTAAATCCGGGATGAACCGTATCCAGGTACATAATCCCGTCTTCGTCGAAGCGGAACACTGCCATATTGGTGATAACCGCTGAGAGCCCGCCATTGAAAAACTTTCCGTATACTTCCTTCTTGGATTTCAGCTCTCCAGAGGGCCATTCCGGAATGCGCCAGCCAGGAGAGGTGATGTAATCCACATTCTCCTTGAAGCGGCGTTTTTCCTGAACCATGATGAAGACGGTTCTTCTAGCAAAAGAGTTGATATCAGGATTGCCGCCGCTGCCGGTGAAACGTTTCTTAGGAGCTGCATAATCTCCCACCACAGTAGTATTGACATTACCATACTTGTCGATCTCGGCTCCGCCCAGGAAGGCCAGATCTACATAACCGCTGTGGAGCTGGCCGTAGAATGCTTCGGTCAGACCAGCAGCAACTGATGATTGGGTAGCGCAGCGGGCGTCACCTACCGAAGCGGGCAGGTCTTTGGGCCTGCCGTCAATGCTGCCGGCTTCGTATATACACACTGCATTGGGGGCGTTGGTAATCTGGGCCAATGCTATGGCCAGCATGGGCAGACCGGTGCCGGCGAAAACGATGTCACCGTCCTGCACTTCTCTGGCCGCAGCTACTGCTAGCAAATCAGCGCCTTTGTAGTTTTCCGCATAGTTTTTTGCAGTCATCTACCTCGTCCCCCTTTTCATAGTAGTCGAATAGCCCATGACACTATTGGCTTTCAGTTTCAGGAGCCGATTTACCCCTAGTTTTTCCAGGTATTCATCAAATCCATCCACCCCAAAGATCCACTCATCGGCAAATTTCTTGTACCCGTCGGCACTCTTGGAAGCCTGATAGAAAGCTCTGATAAAATCGGCATCGACGTCATAGAAGAACTGGGAGCCAGTAGGATGTGCACCGAATGGCTGTTCGATGACGTAATCGATGGCGTAACCAGGAGCAATGTTCAGCGCAGGCTCATCTCTCAAGTAGCTGTCCGGGACGATCTCTTCAGCGATGACGATAACCTTCTTGGCTGCCTTTATAACTTCCAGATCCACATAAGTTTGGGCCAGAACCCGGACAGTGCCCTCGTCCCCAACCTGTTGGGCGTATACTAAAGCCCAATCGGGATTGGCGGCTGGCATCAGCAGGATATTGCCCATATCGTACATGGGGTCAGGTATAGTGTCGTATTTTTTCAACGGTATTTTGGGATTAGAGCCATCCCGCAGGCCGGCTTTGCCGAGCATGTCGAACTTGGGATTCAGTATATCGGTACCCATGGACAAAGCGGTGGGGAAGAAGGGAAGACCATAAGCGCCAGCCAGTAGTCGGGCAACACACTGGGCATGGGAGTAATCTTCAACTAGAATAGAACCTTCAACCTGTCCCCGGGCTACGGATTCACCTAATTTACCATAGAGTTCGTGTCCTACCCAGCAGGATTCCCAGATTTTCACACAGCCTGCGCCTGCCAGTATCTCGGTATGAGTACCACCGTTGACTTCAAACAAGTGCAGATCCTTTTTACCCTGACGCACCAATTCATAGATCAGAGCCATCGGGCGGCGCCAAATTGTGAAGCCGCTGAACGACAGCATGTCGCCGTCTTTGATTAGCCCGGCAGCTTCTTTTAGGGTTATCTTGTTAATCTTACCCATTGATCTACCTCCTCCATTATTTTTGGGGGTCTACCTGAAGTTCGTGTTGGATAACAACTTAGGACCTCGTTCTGGGTTCGATCTCCCGGGTGAAAATCGCTGACTCGAGACTGTTGGAATCTGATTACCATTTGCCGATTACTTCACGACCGATAATCATGCGTTGGATCTGGTTGGAACCCTCGTAAATCTGGGTGATCTTGACGTCGCGCATCATGCGCTCAATCGGGAACTCGTTACAGTAACCGTAACCGCCCATCAACTGCACGCAATTGGTGCAAACTTCCATGCTGGTGTCTGTGGCAAACTTCTTGGCCATGGATGCCTCTTTGTTGTGAGGCAACTTGTTGTCCTTCAGCCAGGCAGCCCGATATACCAACAGCTGAGCCGCATCCAGGGCAGTGGCCATATCAGCCACCATAAACTGAACCCCTTGATTGGCTGCCAAAGGTTTGCCGAATTGTTGTCTTTCTTTGATGTACTGGTTGGTGAACTCCAGAGCCCCTTCTCCGATGCCTAATCCCTGGGCGGCTATAGTGATCCGTCCACCGGCAAGGAGGCCCATGGCCACCTGGAACCCGTCGTTTTGAACGCCGAGCATGTTTTCTTTGGGTACTTTGACATCTTCGAAATAGAGTTCGACAGTGGGTGAGCCGTTCATGCCCATCTTTTGGACTGGTTTGCTCATAGTGAAACCGGGGGTGTCCTTCTCGATCTGCAGGCAGGTTATTCCTTTACCAGGTCCCTGAGTGGGATCGGTCTTGACGAAAGTGCAATAGGTGGTGGCGATTCCGCCATTGGTTATAAATATTTTACTGCCATTGACCAGGAAATAGTCTCCCTTGTCCTCGGCTTTGCATTTGATGGAGGCAGCATCGGAACCGGCATTGGGTTCGGTTAACGCATAGGCTCCTACGATCTCTCCGGAGGCCAAAGCTCTAAGATATTTTTCCTTGACCCGCTGGCCGCCATAGAGCCAAGTGCTCATGCAGCCCAGACCAGTGTGAACGCTCATAATAACTGCTGTGGAAGCGCAGCATTTGGCCAACTCTTCCACAAATATGGCGAAGTCCAGATAAGTAGCCCCGGCTCCGCCCCATTCTTCAGGAATGGGAAGACCGCACAGGCCAAGTCCAGCCATTTTCTGGAAGGTTTCCATCGGGAATCGATGGGTGCGGTCGATTTCCGCAGCCAGCGGTTCTACCTCGTTCTTGGAAAACTTGCGGAACATATCCCGCATCATTAATGACTCTTCACTTAAACTAAAATCCATCTATTTTCCAGCTCCTTTCTATTTACCGGTAAATGTGGCTTTGCGTTTTTCTACGAAGGCGCTCATGCCTTCCTTTTGATCATCCGTAGCGAAACAGAGACCAAAAACATCAGCTTCTATGGTCATCGCCCGGTTAATGTCGGCTTGCATACCCTCGTTAACCGCCACTTTACACAGACGTACCGAAATTTGCCCCTTGGAGGCGATCCGTTGAGCCAGTTTCATAACATAATCCATCAGGGCGTCGGCTTCGACTACCGCGTTGACCAAACCGATTCGCAGTGCTTCATCGGCTTCAATTATGTCAGCGCTGTACAGAAGTTGTTTGGCCATTCCCGTGCCCACCAGTCGTGGCAGGCGCTGGGTACCGCCGAAGCCGGGGGTAACTCCCAGTCCCACCTCGGGTTGGCCGAATTTACTCTTGTCGGAGCAGATGCGGAAATCACAGGCCATAGCCAATTCACACCCGCCGCCGAGGGCAAAACCATTGATGGCAGCTATTACTGGTTTCTCGATGGTTTCGATCAGTGAGAAGACACTCTGACCCAACAAGCCAAATTCCCTGGCCTGCATGGCGTTGATATTCAGCATATAGGTTATGTCCGCCCCGGCGACAAACGATTTGTCGCCGGCGCCTTTGATTATCATCACATCAGCTTGCGGATCATCCCGGAAAACCTCGACCGCCGCTTTAATGTCCAACAAAGTGTCCCTATTTAGGGCGTTTAGCGCCTTGGGGCGGTTGATGGTCAGAATAGCGATGTTGTCGATCTTATCCAGCAACACATTGGCGAATTCCATTTCTATCCCTCCCTTGGCCTAGACTTCATGGACCTATTTGCTGTAGTCGAATATACCCTTGCCGGTTTTGCGTCCCAGCCATCCGGCTTGCACATATTGCTTCAGGAGAGGGGAGGGACGGTATTTGGGATCACCATAGCCGGTGTACATTACATTGAGAATCGCTAGCACGGTATCCAATCCAATGAGGTCGGCCAGTGCACAGGGACCCATGGGATGGTTCATGCCCAGCTTCATGATATTGTCGATATTCTCGGCTGGAGCAACACCTTCATAGAGCTCCCACAGCGCCTCGTTGATCATCACCTGCAGAACGCGGTTGGAGATGAAGCCAGGAACGTCCTTACACCAAACCGGGGTTTTGCCCATCTTGATGGAGGCTTCCTCGATGGTGTTATAGACATCATCGGTGGTAGCCAGTCCGCGGATTACTTCCACCAGTTTCATTACTGGAACTGGATTCATGAAGTGCATACCGATTACCTGACCGGGGCGTTTGGTGCAGGCCGCTATCTGGGTAATAGGCAGGGAGGATGTATTGCTGGCCAGAATCGCATGGGGAGGAGCGATCCGGTCCAATTCCTCAAACACCTTTTTCTTGATATCGAAGTTTTCGACAATGGCTTCTACGATCAGGTCGCAGTCAGCGGCATCTTCCAGACTGACCGAGGGTTTGATCCTGGCTAGAATGGCATCCATATCTTCCTGGGTGCGTTTGCCTTTTTCAACATCACGGCCCAGGTTCTTTTTGATGAGAGCAATGCCCTTGTCGACCAATTCCATGTTGATGTCATATTGAACAGTCTCAAAACCAGCCTGGGCTGAAACTTGAGCTATGCCCCCGCCCATCTGGCCCGCACCGATGACCATTACCTTTTTGATTTCCATATTTCCTTCCTCCTCACAATGATTTGATGTTATCGAATCGGTGTTTTATGGCTCAACATATATCAGCATAGAATCGCCTTGAGCGTGGCCGGAGCAGATTCCACATACGCCGTACCCGCCGCCGCGGCGTTTTAATTCGTAGCCGAGGGTCATCAGGATCCGAGCCCCGGAAGAACCGATCGGGTGTCCATAGGCTATAGCGGATCCGTTGACATTGACCTTGTTGATCATGTCTTCCTTGCTCATGCCTACGATCTTCATACAGCTGACCAGAACCACGGCTGCGAAGGCCTCGTTGGCTTCCACCAGCTTGATATCATCAGCAGTAAGGCCGTTCTGTTCCAGTACCTTCTTGATGGAGAGGCCGGGAACGGTAGCTATATCCTTGGTCTGTTGGGATACCTCGGCATAGTCTACGATGGTGAAAAGCGGCTTCAATCCTAACTCATCCGCCTTTTCACGGCTCATGAGCATGACTGCGCTGCCTCCATCGTTGACACCCGGAGCATTACCTGCTGTAACGCTGCCCGGGCCGCCGGTTACAGGGCTCTTGTGATTGAATACCGGAGGAAGCTTGGCAAGGGCTTCGATGGTGGTGCCGGGGCGAGGGCCTTCGTCCTTGGCCATGATTTCTTTGCCCTTCTTGATTTCAACCGGGAATATCTCGTCGTCGAGGCGGCCATTTTCCATTGCATCCACAGCCCTAGTTTGGGAAAGGTATGCCCACCAATCCATGTCTTCCCGGGTGATGCCAAATTCGTCAGATACTTCCGAACCATGTATAGCCATGTGACGGTTATAGAAGGCATCCCACAGGCCATCATAGACCATCAAGTCTACCAGCCGTCCATTAGGTAATCCCATCCGGCCGCCAAATCTTTCATCGGGCAGCGAATAGGGGCAGTTGGTCATGCTTTCCATACCGCCGGCGATAACGATATCGGCCCGGCCGACTTTGATCAGCTGTACGCCCAGGTCAACGGTTTTTAAACCGGAGGAACAGACTTTGTTGATAGTGATGGAAGGAACCGACTCCGGCAAACCTGCCAAAAGGGTGGCTTGGCGGCTGGGGACTTGGCCTACGCCGGCGGGGACGACTTCGCCCATGTACACGTAGTCCACATCTTCGCCTTTGACCTTGCCCTCTACCCGGCGCATAACTTCCTTGATGGCCAGAGCGCCCAGCTGGGGTGCATCATATTCTTTAAGCTTGCCGCCCAATACACCATAAGGGGTACGAGCTGCGGCAACACACACGACTTCCCGTAGTTTGGCATAGGGGTTGTCCAGTTTGCGGCCCATACCTTTGTAATCAGGCTTCCTCTCGCCAAATCCGGTAACAGGCACAGTCTTCGGATAATCCGCCCTCTTCATATCAAGTTTCTGTACAAAATCCGACATTCTCTCATCCTCCTTAAATCGTTCATTGACTGCTAAAAATACTAGAGTCCTACCGTGACTGGAACAATTCACCTCCTTATTATTGAAGATAAAAACAACCCCGCAGACGTATTTGTCTGGCGGGGCTCAAAGGCTCTCTAACAGATACTATAAAGCGATATGTAGTTGGGTTGATTCCAATTAAATCGAACTGACGGCGGTAAGTGAATCCTTAATTATTTTCGTAAATACAGCTGTGTCACGCAGACTATTCTGTGCCCCGCAGCGCGGGCACTTGATTTCTAACTGCCGGCATTCCAAGTACTTCCCTAAAAGCTTTTGGCATTTGTGGCACCGGAAATCCTTTAGAATAATAAAAATCACTCCCCTTAACCCCTGATCTCCCGACAACTCATCGCGTATCTTCTATATTTACTAAGCAAGTATCATGCCATAATCAGGTATAATTCTAAAATGCCCCCAAGCCGCGGCGATTGGGTTTTAAAAGGGGGATGCGGGTGGCCCCGTCCCCTAACATTTTGTTGCATCGGTGCATCAAGGTTCCTATGTGGCCTTGAACAAGGAATGAATACTCCCCAACATTACGACAGGTTGTCTCATGTAACGACTTGCACAAGACCAGTATTGGAAGTTCCCTATTGAAAAGGCGGGGATCTTTCTTGGTTTCTCGCGTTGCGTTTATGCATCTAAAAAACGATGCACCAGTGCAACGGTAAGTTGCATTGATGCATCAACAAGTATTTGAATCCTTATTTCTTGTTATTTGGTATGTGATATACCATATTTGGCTGCTTTTCTAACCACAGTCGATGCGTCCACCTTAAGCACTGCAGCCATTTGCCGGGTGGTGCGGTATTGTTGATAAGCCTTCTCGAGGATCTGCTTCTCTACATTCTCCACTGCATCTTGCAGGGGTATGATACCGGAGACCGTTACCTCAGGATTTACTGGACCGGAGTTTACCAAAAATGCTGGCAGGTCGTCGATGGTCAGAAGATCTTTGGTACCTACAACTATCAATCTTTCTATAAGGTTTTCCAACTCTCGCACGTTGCCAGGCCAATTATAACCCATAAAAACATCTACTACTTCGGGGGCAAACCTGCGGTTGAGCTTGTGTTTGCGGTTGTACAACTTGGTGAAATGAGCAACCAGGGGAGGAATATCCTCGATCCTGTCCCGCAAAGGGGGGACATTGATGGGGACCACATTAAGGCGGTAGTAAAGGTCCTCCCTAAACAGTTTTTTCTCCACCAGCTCCAGCAGATTGCGATTGGTGCCCGTCACGATTCTGGCATCAACTTGCAGGGGTTTGGTGCCGCCGACGCGGACGAACTCCTTGTTCTGCAGTACCCGCAACAGTTTAACCTGCAGATTTAAGGGCAGATCGCCGATCTCATCCAGAAACAGTGTTCCTCCCGCCGCCAACTGAAAATAACCCGGTTTGCCTTCTTTCTTGGCACCCGTGAAAGCACCATAATCATAACCGAATAGTTCCGATTCCAGCAGTGTCTCAGGAATTGCCCCGCAATTGACTTTTATAAAGGGTTGGTCCCGGCGGCTGCTGTTGTTGTGAATTACCTCGGCAATCAATTCCTTACCGGTACCAGATTCACCCGTAATCAAAATGGTGGAATCAAACTGAGCCAGCCTGATCACCGTGGATAGCAGAGTAATCATGCGACTAGAATTGGTCACAATATTGTCTGAACCAACGTATTGCAATTTCAGAGTGCGCAGCTGCGATTCATAGTGCTGGCTCAGGCCTTCAAACTCTTCCAGTTTTTGTCTCAAAGCATTGAGTTCGGTGATATCACGGACGTTGCTAACCACCCGGAAGATGTTGCCCTTATCATCGAAAACCGGGTTGCCGGTAGCCAAAGTCATTTTACCGGTACGCATCTCCTGGCTGATGGTCACCGGACTGCGCTTCTCCAGTACCAACGCTGTAACTGATTCCGAGACGATTCCCTCAGACTCAATAGTGGTCACATTTTTGCCAATGAATTCATCGGCGCTGATGCCGGTGATCCTTTCATAAGCCTTATTGAGGCGAAGGGTGATACCATTTCCGTCGGTAATATATAAACCATCAAAAGAGGAGTCAATAATCGCATCCAACTCCCGGTTGAGTTCCTTGAAGCGTTCCAACTCCCTTGAAACACTCTCCAATTCAGATACGTCCAGGAGCACCGCCACCGCCCCGACAATTTCTCCTTCCTTAATAATAGGAGAACGATTGGACAAAAATTGATGGCCCCTCAAACTGATCCTTTTCAGGGGTTCAGCTGTACCGATATCTATAACGCGGGTAAGGTCGCTCTCGGGCAGGACATCTTGGATATGACGCCCACTGACCTCGGAGGCTTTAGAGCCCAGGATTCTCTCCGCAGCTGCATTCCAAACCTTTATAAAGCCATTGTGGTCAATCGATACGATAACATTATGGGCTGAATTGATAATGGCGTCCAATTCCAGCGAGATATTCTGATACGAATCAAAGAAGGCTTTGGCGATGTCCCCGCGGGTACAAATACCCACGACCCGACCCCGGTCATCAACCACCGGTAGACGTGGCACCGTCGCATTGACTACATCACCGAATTCATCATCCGGATGTCCGACGAGCAGGTCGGTGCTCATCATCTGCGCCACCGGACGATCAAAATCCCGGTCTCCGTTTACTACCCGATATATGTGAGTCTTTGTGAATAGGCCGATTAATTCACGGTTCCCATTCACCACCGGGGCGCCATCGATCTTATGCTCCATAAAAATGATGGCTGCCTCTCCCACTGTCTGATCAGGACGAAGACAGATCGGATCAATGGTCATAATCTCTCTAATCTTCATATAATTAATGCCACCACCTTGGCTTCAATTTAGCATATGGTTTTGAAAAATGCACGGGATTTATCTTCCTGGGTGGGAGGAATCGTAGTTCCCGGCTTGAATCAACGATTATTGGGACAATATATATGATTGAAGACTTGAAACAGTACAATTCTAATCCGATTTATTGCGCAATTTAGCCAAGCGCTTCCTCTTCAAAGGGTGACACTTACTTTATCAATGGAGTTACCCAGAAGAAGATTGGCGGCAATATTCTACTTTCTTGCCAACCCGTATTTAATTGTGATATATTATCTGTTGATGATTTCGCACGCCAGCCGACCGTAGGGAGTGTGCTTTTCCAAAAGTCTCCCGGCGGAATGAAGCTTGCGGAGGACTAAAACAACAGGAGGTAGGAAAATGTCGGTAATTACTATGAAGCAGCTGCTGGAGGCTGGGGTTCACTTCGGGCACCAGACCAGGAGATGGAACCCCAAGATGGACCGTTACATTTATATGGAGAGGAACGGTATTTACATTATCGATCTCCAGCAGACGGTCAAAAAATTCGATGAAGCTTATGCTTTCATCAAAGAGACGGTAGCCGAAGGCAAGGGCATCCTTTTCGTCGGGACCAAGAAACAGGCTCAGGAGACCATCAAGGATGAAGCCAGAAGATGTGAGATGTATTTTGTAAACCAACGCTGGCTGGGCGGCATGCTGACCAACTACAAGACGATCCGCAAAAGAGTCATGAGGCTCAAGGAGTTAGAGAGGATGGAGGCCGAAGGAGCCTTTGAAGTTCTTACCAAGAAAGAAGTAGCCAAGCTGAAGAATGAGCGGGAAAGACTGGAAAGATTCCTGGGTGGCATCAAAGATATGGACAAACTGCCCGGAGCCGTGTATGTGGTAGATCCCCGCAAAGAAAAGATCGCGGTAGCGGAAGCCCGTAAACTGAATATCCCGGTGGTTGCCATTGTGGATACCAACTGCGACCCTGATGAAATCGACTATGTAATACCAGGCAACGATGACGCCATTAGAGCAGTAAGGTTGATATCTTCCAAGATCGCAGATGCGGTGCTGGAGAGCAAGCAGGGAGAACAAATATCCGGATAAAGCTAGAGCAAAGGGTGGACGGTTTTTCCGGTACACCCTTTTTTAATGATAATTTGGAATGCAATATGTAAGGAGGATAATAAGTGGAGATTACAGCGACATTGGTGAAGGAGCTACGGGAGAGAACCGGCGCGGGTATGATGGATTGCAAGAAGGTGCTGGTGGAGACCGGTGGTGACATAGAGAAGTCGATCGACGAGTTAAGGGCCAAGGGTTTGGCCAAGGCTGCCAAGAAGGCAGGCAGAGTGGCCAGCGAAGGTGTTGTCGTATCGTACATTCATGGCAAAGGGCGCATTGGCGTACTGGTCGAGGTCAATTGTGAAACTGATTTCGTAGGCAATACCGATGAGTTCAGGCAGCTGGCTTATGACATCGCGATGCAGATAGCGGCCACCAATCCGGCCTACCTTTCCCGCGAGAACGTGCCGGCCGCCGACCTGGACCATGAGCGTGAGGTTCTAAGAGCCCAGGCCCTGGAAGAGGGTAAACCGGAAAAAATAATCGACAAGATGGTGGAAGGTCGGATAGAGAAGTTCTATAAGGAAAACTGCCTGCTGGAACAGCAGTTTATCAAAGATCCTGATAAAACTGTTCAGCAGTTGATTCATGAGCATGTTGCCAAAATAGGCGAAAATATAAACGTCCGTCGCTTTACTCGCTATGAGTTGGGTGAGGGTATAGAAAAACAACAATCGGATTTCGCCGCCGAGGTCATGTCCCAGATAAAGGGATAATTGCCCAGACCGCAGGCTTGCGTGGCAAAATGACGAAATCTGGAGGGGAATCCGGTGCAGAATCCGAAATACAAACGGGTGGTATTAAAGCTCAGTGGAGAGGCTCTTTCAGGTGAAAAAGGGTACGGTATCGAGCATTCCGTAATATCATCGATAGCGCGCCAGGTCGTGGAAGTAGCCCAGACTGGTGTCGAAGTAGCCATCGTGGTAGGAGGCGGAAACATCTGGCGCGGTGTTTCCGGGAGTGCCAAGGGGATGGATAGAGCCACAGCTGATTACATGGGGATGCTGGCCACCGTAATTAATTCTTTGGCCTTGCAGGACGCCCTGGAGAACGAAGGAATGGTAACCAGGGTGATGTCAGCTATCGAAATGAAGGAGGTAGCTGAACCCTATATCCGCCGCCGGGCCATACGGCATCTCGAAAAGGGGCGGGTGGTGATATTCGCCGCCGGTACGGGTAATCCATACTTTTCTACTGACACCACCGCCGCGTTACGGTCGGCTGAAATCGAAGCCGAGGTTATTCTTATGGCCAAGAAGGTTGACGGGGTTTATGATTCTGATCCGATTCAGAATCCAGAGGCTGTCAAATACAACACCCTTGATTATATCGATGTCATCAACATGGGGCTGCGGGTCATGGATTCAACCGCCGCATCCCTCTGTATGGACAACAGTATACCCATAATCGTCTTTGATTTGACCAAGGACGGTAATATTCTGAAGGTGGTAATGGGTGACGACATTGGTACTTATGTTGGGAGGTAAGAATTGTGCTTGATGATATTTTAAAAGATGCCGAAAGCAGAATGGATAAAACCATTGAGCATTTGATCGGGGATTTCGCCGGCATGAGAGCAGGACGAGCCAATCCAGCCATGGTAGACAAGATCATGGTCAATTACTACGGGGTCCCCACCCCGATGAACCAATTGGCCAATATCAATGTTCCGGAAGCCCGGCTTCTGATTATCAATCCCTGGGATAAAACCAGCATACCTGACATAGAGAAAGCCATCATGAAGTCCGATCTGGGCATCACCCCCAATAGCGATGGTAATGTGATCAGGCTCAACATCCCCCAGCTGACCGAAGAACGCAGGAAAGATCTGGCCAAAGTGGTCAGAAAGAGAGCTGAGGAAGGCAAGGTGGCTATCCGCAATATCAGAAGGGAAGCCAACGATCTGATCAAATCCAGTGAAAAGGACAAATTGATCTCAGAGAATGCTGGGAAAAAAGGTTTGGATGATATCCAAAAGATCACCGACAGGTTCATTAAGGATATTGATCAGATTCTCCAGCAAAAAGAAAAAGAGATCATGGAAGTCTAGCCCTGTGGATAGGCTGCGTAGATGTGGTAATATTAGATAATACCCCCTAATGGGGGTTTTACTAATTATGGGAAGAAGGAAGTCTGTGGCAAAAAAGAAAAGCATGCCTGACAGTGCCTTGATGGAGGGCTACATGCCCCAACATATCGCCATAATAATGGATGGCAACGGCAGGTGGGCTCAGCAGCGCCTGTTGCCCCGTACTCTAGGACACCGGGCGGGAATGAGCGCCTTAAAAAAGGTAGTCCAAACCTGTGATGAACTCCGGGTACCCTTCCTTACCGTTTTTGCATTTTCCACTGAGAATTGGAAGAGGCCGGAAACTGAAGTCAATTACCTGATGAATCTGCTGGTGGAGTTTTTGCACCGGGAATTGGACGAGTTGCATCGTAACAATGTTCAGATCCATGTTTTGGGAGACTACGAAGCCACCCCGCCCAAGTGCCAGGATGAGATTCGCCGCGCCTTGGCCTTGACCCGCCACAACACCGGCTTGATCTTTAATATTGCCCTCAATTATGGATCACGGCGGGAAATTGTCGATGCAGCCAAATCCATATCGAAACGGGTTTTGAGCGGAGAGATCCAGCTTGATTCCATAGATGAGCATTTGTTTGCCCAATGTCTCTATACCGCTGAAATGCCTGACCCTGATCTGCTTATCCGGACTGCCGGCGAAAAGCGGATCAGCAATTTTCTGTTGTGGCAGGTGGCCTATGCTGAAATCGTGGTCAGCGACGTCTTGTGGCCGGATTTTACCCCCGAAGAACTATACCGGGCGATTAAAGAATTCCAAGGGCGGGATAGGCGTTTCGGTGGTTTGAAAAAATGATGAAAGAGACCGTTTATGCTTAAGAATCGACTGATTACTGCTGCGGTAGGCATACCATTCCTGATCGGGCTTGCTTATCTGGGCGGTGTCTACTGGCAAGTACTCATAGGGCTGCTTACCGCTGCAGCTCTGATTGAGTATTGCGCTATGATGCGCGGCAAGGGTTTTCAACCGTTTGTGGTGTCCGCGGTTTTCCTGGCTTTTATATTGCTGTTCAGAACCCAATTGGGATCATATCTGGCTGGATTATTCCTGGCCAGTTTGTTGCTGATGATCATCGGACTGGTCTTTACTTACCCCCAAAGAAATCTCCATGATCTGGCCTTGAGTTTATTCGGCTCGATCTATACGGGCTTTTTTTTCAGCTACGCTCTGGCGTTGGGCCGTTCTGAGAGTGCCTTTCTTATCCTGCTGATGGTGTTTATACTTACCTGGGCCAGTGATGTTGGTGGATACTTGTTTGGGCGGATTTGGGGCAAACACAAATTAGCTCCCCGGCTTAGTCCTGGAAAAACAGTAGAAGGTGCAGCGGGAGCAATCGTTCTGACTATATTGGCTGCTTGGGGGTATCGGTACTTTAGTGGCGCCGTATATCCGCAGGTAGGAGTATTACTGGTCATGGCTTTCGTATTCAGCGTGGCTGCCCAACTGGGGGATCTGTTGGAATCAGCCATAAAAAGGTTTTTCGAGGTAAAAGATTCGGGCCGCATACTGCCCGGACATGGGGGAGTATTGGACCGATTCGACAGCTTTATGCTGGTTTCGCCGGTAGCCTACTATTTCCTGGTGGTATTGCCACCGTTCCTGTAATAAATATAGACATGAAAGCGTATAGGGTATCGCAGCCCATTTTCACTAAACGATAGTAATAAACCGATAATTGGGGTGATCAGGTGGATCCCGAACTCAAACAAAACCTGAAAAAACTGTTGGCTCTTACTAGTCTGGTAATGATCCTGCTGGCTATCTATCTTACCTTCAACTACATCCTGCCCCTGGTCGGCAGAGTAGCTTCTTATTTCCCGGTCGTTTTGATGCCATTTATCCTGGCTCTGGTCATCGCCATCATTGTAGAGCCGGTAGTTGTCTTTTTTGAAACACGAGCCGGAATGCGGCGCAATTCGGCGGTGGTATTGAGTCTGGTCATGGTTATTGGTGGTTTCGTGGCACTCCTGATTTTGCTATCCGTGGTGCTTATCAGGGAGACTAACGAGTTGTATAGATTGGCTTTGACCCGGTCAGATGACGTAATCAACCAGGTATTGATATGGATAAATGAGTACCGGATATCCTTTCTCGAGCTTAATCTGCCTCCGCAGGTGGAGAGTGCAGTGCAGTTAAACCTGCAGAAGGCCGTAGAACTGACGCAACATCTAATGAATAATTTCATCGACGCGCTGGTGCAGTTGTTGTCCAGGCTGCCCAGCATATTGATATTTATCGGTATTTCAACGGTGGCCACTTACCTGATTATCAAGGACCGCGCTCTTATCCGCACCTTTGTTATAAGGATTATGCCTTCTTCGGTTAGGGCGGATGGAACCAATATCATCAATGAACTCATCAAAGCCCTGAGCGGTTTTGTAAAGGCTTACAGTATATTGATCACCATAACTGCAATATTAACCCTGGTATCCTTGAAAATTCTAGCTGTGAAGTACGCTTTATTAATAGGGATAATGGTGGGTATCGCGGACATTTTGCCTATTTTAGGACCGGGTCTGATTTTTGTGCCGTGGATAATCTGGGAGTTTATTAAAGGTAACGTGGGTATGGGAATCAGCCTGATAATTGTGTATATAATAATAACGGCCGTGAGGCAATTCCTGGAACCCCAGATCGTCGGTGACAGTATCGGCTTACATCCGTTGGTGACCCTGATCGCCCTATATGTGGGATTACAACTGGGCGGAGTTTTCGGTATGATCCTGGGGCCGATCTCGGTGGTAATCTTTATTGCTTGCTACCGTGCCGGACTGTTCCAACGATTTGACTGGAGGGAAAAAGATGAGTGAAGCACCGCGAAAATTGGTTATACTCGGATCGACCGGGTCCATCGGGAAGCAGACTCTGGAAGTTGTAGACCGGCATCCGGACCGGTTTAAAGTTGTCGGTTTGGCGGCCCGGGATGAGATCGATGAACTGGCTCTCCAGGCGGAAAAATATCACCCCTCCATGGTTGCCATCGGTGAAACGGGTTGTTATCAGCCTCTGAAGAACCGAATAGGGGGAGCCTGCCAGGTGGTGGCGGGAATGGAGGGCATGTGCGAACTGGCCGACCGGGACGACGTAGACATTGTTGTAGTGGCGGTAAGCGGATCTATTGGTATTCTGCCTACGTTGGCTGCCATCAGGAGATCCCGCCGGATTGCCTTGGCCAACAAAGAGACCTTGGTAGCGGCCGGAGACATAGTGATGAGCCTGGCGCAGGAGCACAATGCGCCTATCATCCCAGTGGATAGCGAGCACTCGGCCATATTCCAGTGCCTGGCCGGGGAGGTTGCTCATTTACGCAACATCTGGCTGACGGCTTCGGGAGGTCCCTTCCGGGATTTTACCCAAGCGGAATTGACCAGGGTTACGGTTGATATGGCATTGCGTCACCCCAATTGGAAGATGGGACCTAAGATTACTGTTGATTCCGCTACTTTAATGAACAAGGGCCTGGAAGTCATCGAGGCCCACCATCTTTTTGGGGTTTCTTATGATCGCATCAAGGTTGTGATTCAAAAGGAGAGCGTGATTCACTCCATGGTAGAATTAGCTGACGGCGCTTTTCTGGGTCATCTTGGCGTGGCTGACATGAGAATCCCCATACAGTATGCATTGTCGTACCCTGACCGGTTGCCGTCACCAGCTCCCAGCTTGGATTTCAGTCAAATCGGGGCGATTCATTTTCAGCAGCCTGATCTACAGAGATTTCCTTTGCTGGGAGTGGCTTACGAAGCCGGCCGGGTGGGGGGAACTCTTCCAGCGGTAATGAACGCCGCCAATGAGGAGGCGGTGCATAAATTCCTGGCAGGCCAGATTGGCTTTTTGGACATCGCCCGGCTGGTTGTAAAAGTAATGGAGGCTCACTCCCCGGTAGCCCAGCCCCGGCTCGATGACATATTTGCGATGGATGGCTGGGCTCGCGTGTATTGTCGTGAAATGGCAGAGAAAGGATTATCAAAATGACTATTGTAAGCACCATTATAATATTAGCTATCCTTATCCTGGTGCATGAAATTGGCCATTTTTGGGTAGCTCGCCGGATTGGAATACCGGTATATGAGTTCAGTCTGGGTTTTGGCAAGAAACTGTATTCCACCCGGAAAGACGGGGTAGAATACTCCCTGCGCCTGGTCCCTTTGGGCGGTTTTGTGCGCATGGCTGGCGAAGAACAGGGAGACATGAACGACCCGCAGGGATTCAACAACCGTAAACCCTGGGAGAAGATGGCTGTCAGTTTCTCCGGGCCTTTCATGAACTTCGTGTTGGGAGTAATAGTTTTTATCTATATCTTTACCTTTATAGGATTAGGGTTTCCCAGTGACGAGCCAGTGGTGGGCGAGGTTATCAAGGGCAAACCTGCTTACACGGCCGGTTTACAGAGCAACGACCGCGTTCTTAGCATGAATGGCCAGGAGATCAATAGTTGGGATGAATTTGTCAGCAATATCCAGGCCTACCCGGCTGGGACATCCCTTGCTACTGTAGTAGAGCGGGATGGGGCCAGGCAAACAATTACTATGATCTCTGTCCTGGACCAGAGCAGCGGCAACCCCATCGTCGGGGTCTATCCGCAATTGAATTTTGTACGCCAGGGAATAATTGAATCGATTCGATTGGGCTTCGTTCAAACCTACCAGATGACCATGGCGTTGCTGGGCGGTCTCGGGATGCTTTTCACCGGGGCAGCTTCCTCATCCGATCTGGCCGGTCCGGTGGGAATCACCAGCATGGTCGGGGAAGCAGCCCGCAGCGGCATGGTTTACCTGTTGAGTTTTGCTGCTTTCCTCAGTATCAACTTGGGTGTAATCAACCTGTTGCCAATTCCAGCTCTGGACGGGAGTAAGATTGTGTTTGCTTTAATTGAAATGGTGCGCCGCAAACCTATGGACCCTGAAAAGGAAGGTTTTATCCACTGGCTGGGATTCATGTTCCTGATATTGCTCATTATTTTTGCTACCTATAATGATATAGTTAGGTTAATTAAGGGATGATTTAATTGCGCCGAAAATCACGTGTTGTTTGGGTTGGAAAGGTCGGGGTAGGCGGTGACAACCCGGTGGTGGTGCAGTCTATGACCAACACCGATACCCGTAATGTTCCGGCCACGGTGGAACAGGTACGGCGGCTGGAACAGGCCGGCTGCGAAATAATACGGGTGGCCGTCCTCGATGAAGAGGCCGCCGCGGCCATAAAAAAAATAAAGCAATCCATTTCCATACCTTTAATAGCAGATATTCACTTTGATTACCGGCTGGCCCTGAAAAGCATCGCAGCGGGGGCGGATGGATTACGGATAAACCCCGGCAATATCGGGGACAAGCATAAAGTGGCCGAGGTGGTGGCAGCCTGCCGGGACCAGCGGATTCCCATTCGAATCGGGGTGAACTCGGGATCCTTGGACAAGAGGATGCTGGAGCGGTTTGGATCCGTCTGTAAAGAAGCGATGGTAGAGAGCGCCATGGAGAACATAATGGTCCTGGAGGATATGGGTTTCCGCGATATCAAGGTATCATTGAAGTCTTCCTCGGTGCTGTTGAGCCTGGACGCTTATCGCTTGATAGCCGAGAAAGTCGATTATCCGCTGCATATCGGTATAACCGAGGCGGGTACCAAAGACCGTGCTCTAATAAAGTCATCTCTGGGGATTGGCATGCTCCTTTATGAAGGCATAGGCGATACGGTGCGCTTCTCGCTCACCGCCGATCCGGTTGAAGAAGTCTGGGCCGCTTACGAACTGTTGCGGGTGCTGGAGATTCGCCAGCGGGGGATGGAGCTCATATCATGCCCTACCTGCGGAAGGTGCGAGATTGACCTTATCAAGCTGGCCGAGCAGGTGGATGGAACCATCCGTTCGTGGCCGGAACCTCTTAAGGTTGCGGTTATGGGATGTGTAGTCAATGGTCCTGGTGAAGCCCGGGAAGCTGACATAGGCATAGCTGGGGGCCGGGGATTTGGCCTTTTGTTCCGAAAAGGGGAAATCGTCAAAAAGGTCCCGGAAGCGGAAATGCTGGATGAATTATTGAAAGAAATTGAAGCGATTAAGCAAAAGTCCAATTCTGAAGGCTAATCGACCATTGGATCGATAAAATGTCGGACATGATTATCTGATATGAAAACAGACAAATGAGGGAGGAAATAAATTGAAAGCATCGCAACTCTTTTTCCCAACTCTAAGGGAGGTCCCCAGTGAGGCTGAAGTTGTCAGTCACCAGCTCCTTCTAAGGGCTGGATTTATAAGGAAATCCAGTGCAGGAGTATATAGCTACCTGCCGTTAGGCCGAAGGGTATTGAGCAAGATCGAGGCCATTGTCCGAGAAGAAATGGACCGGGCCGGGGGGCAGGAAGTGCTGATGCCAATCATTCAGCCGCGGGAATTATGGGAGAGAACCGGCCGGTGGACGGTGTACGGGGATGAAATGTTCCGTTTAACCGACCGCCACGATCGAGGTTTTGCTTTGGGGCCCACCCATGAGGAGATCATTACCACTCTGGTTGATGGCGAAGTTCATTCCTATCGGGATCTGCCGCTGCTGCTCTACCAGATCCAGAATAAATACCGCGATGAGATCCGCCCTCGATTCGGGCTTATGCGAGGCCGCGAATTCATTATGAAAGACCTCTATTCCTTTGACGAAGATAGTAGTGGTTTGGATATTTCGTATCGCAAGATGCATGGTGCCTACCAGGCTATCTTCGATAGGATGGGTCTCCGTTACCGGGTAGTGGAAGCTGACAGCGGCGCTATCGGGGGCAATGAAAGTCATGAATTTATGGTGTTGGCGGACAGTGGCGAGTGTACCATCCTGTACTGCGAGTCTTGCGATTATGCTGCCAACGTAGAAAGGGCCATTTCCAGGGAAGATGAAAGCGCCGGCGAAGGCGTGGAAATGAAGCCTTTGGAGAAGATCGCCACCCCGGGCTTGAAGACCATCCAGGACCTGGTCCGGGAGTTGGGCATACCCGAGCAGAATCAGGTAAAAACCCTGATGTATTATGCTGACGGGGAGGTGGTGGCCGTAATTCTGCGCGGCGACCGTGATCTTAACGAGATCAAACTGAAGAACTTCTTGAATTGCCAGCAGTTGTTCATGGCCGACGAGCAATCGGTGCGGGAACAATGCGGAGCTGGTTTTGGATCACTGGGACCGGTAGAATTGAAAGCCCGGATATATATTGACAGTGAGGCAAATCGACTGAAGAACTTCAGCTGTGGGGCTAACCAGGACGGATTTCACTACATCAACTGCAATGTAGGGCGGGACTTTGTGCCCACAGCGGTGGGTGACTTCAAGAACGCCGTTGAAGGCGATCCCTGTCCTGATTGCGGTGGTATGATGCGCGCGCTCCGCGGGATAGAGGTTGGGCATATCTTCAAACTAGGCACAAAGTATTCCGATGCCCTGCAAGCGTTCTACCGCAATCGAGAGGGTGAAGAAAAGCCTTTTGTCATGGGATGCTATGGAATGGGGGTCACCCGCACTATGGCTGCGGCAGTGGAGCAGAATCATGATGATAATGGCATTATCTGGCCAATGCCGATAGCTCCATATCAGGTCATCATCATCCCGGTCAACGTCCAGAAAGATGACCAAATGCAAGCCGCAGCGAAAATATATCAGCAGTTGTCAGACATGGGCCTGGAGGTAGTATGGGATGACCGCGACGAACGAGCTGGAGTCAAGTTTAAAGATGCCGACCTGATTGGGATCCCTATAAAAGTAACCATCGGCCCCAAGGCTTTGCAGGAAAACCAGGTCGAAGTGAAGAAAAGGTGGGAAACAGCCGTCGCAAGAGTGGAGATTACCAGCGTGGCTGATTATGTACAGACCATTGTAAAAGAGGGACTGGCCCAGAAGTAAACACCGGGGCGGTGGAGCATGTCTACCTATGAGATCATTTTCAAATTGACGCTAGCCTGCATTTTAGGTGGGATTATCGGCCTGGAAAGAGAGAGCCTGAACCGCCCGGCAGGATTCAGGACCTATACCTTGGTTTGCGTCGGTTCAGCCTTGGCCATGGTGGTATCGCTGGATATGTATTACCAGTACCATCATACAGTTACCGTTGACCCCGGGCGTATTGCCGCCCAGGTGGTAAGCGGGATCGGATTCCTGGGCGCCGGTACAATTATGAAGGAAGGTTCCACCGTGCGGGGCCTTACTACCGCGGCTGGGTTGTGGGGAGTTGCCTGCATCGGTTTGGCGGTAGGTGCCGGCATGTATGTGCCGGCGGTGGTCACGTCTGTCCTTATCCTTTTTGTCCTGGTCTACTTTGTAAGATTTGAGGAACAGGTTACCGGTTCTCGGTTGTTTAAGGGCATTGTGGTAGTGGTAGACGACATGCCGGGTGCGGTTGGCACCATCGGTTCCCATTTGGGTGAGATGGGGGTCCTAATCAAAAACATCCACTTGGAACGCCTGGAAGATGGCTTGTTGGAGGTAGTTCTGCTACTGCGTTTGACCCCGGAGATAGAAATCGAAGAGGTCATTAACAAACTCACCCACGCCAAAGGGATCCACAGTATCAGTAGGTTGAACTAGTGCTAGTACTAGATTCAGGGGGAAGCAAGTTGTCTCTCAGTTTCCAAAGGTACATAAAGGACAAGATAAACGAGGACTTGGTCGCTGCATGGAAGGATACATTCATTGAGAAGGTGGTAGTGGACCAGGATAAGAAAACCTGGATCCTGCACCTGTGTGTTCAGGAACCTATAGCCAACTCAATCTGTCGCGAAACCGAAAAACAGTTGCTCCAACAATTCGACTACCTGCAGGGAATCGAGTTGGTCCCGGAATTAATCGATTCCTACGATTCCCTTTATAATCTATTAAACTCCCGCCGCCGTGAAATAGCTGCCAGCGTATTTACGGAGGGCGAGAATCTTTTCGAATCGCCGGCCTTAACTTGGCACGTCAAGAACACCCGAATCGACCTGGTATGCAAAAACGGCGCCATCTATGAGAGCATCATCAGCCAAGGAATATGCACGCGAATCGCCGACTGGTTCTGGCATGAATACTGCCTGCAATTACTGGTCCGAGCGGTACTGGTTACCACCGGGGAGCAAAACACACGGACCAATCAGCATTACCTGGCGGAAGGTAAATTGGAGGTTATCCCCCCCCGCATAGAGTCGCTCCATTCCGTTAAAAACGGGGGAAATAACCGTGATAAGAACAGGTTGGTGACCACCATCCGGGAGAGGTCGGTTCCCATTGCAGTCCTGGAAGAAGGGCTGAAATCAGCGGTTACGGAAGGAGAGGTATGGGACAAGAAAGTTGTCCCCATGCAGGGTGGACAGACCGCCGCCTATTACTACCTGACCGACTACGATGACACGATCATTGTAAAAGCTTACTGGAGCCAGGAAGACTACGATCGGATCGATATCGGCGATCGCATAAAGGTCAAAGGCAGCACTCGCTTTGAAGCGCGCATTAAAGAAACGGCACTATTCATGGAGCAATACTGCCAGCTGGAAAAAGACCTGCGCCAGGATAACAGCACCGTGAAGAGGATAGAATTGCATGCTCATACCAAGATGAGCTCCATGGATGGTTTGACCGAGGTCAAGGAACTGGTCAGACGGGCAGCGCAATGGCGCCATCCGGCTATCGCCATCACCGATCATGCCTGTATTCAGGCTTTCCCTGTCGCATATGCTGCCCAAAAGGAGATTAACCGGAACAATGACCACCCGATAAAAATAATCTACGGAGTAGAAGGCTATCTGGTCGAACATGACAAAAAGGAGCGGCCCTGGCATATTATTCTGTTGGCCAGCAACAATACCGGACTGAAGAATCTTTATAAACTGGTAAGCCTCAGTTATCTGGATCATTTCTATCGCCAGCCCCGCATACCCAGACAAGAGTTGATAAAACACCGGGAAGGTTTGTTGCTGGGTACCGCCTGCGAAGCGGGGGAGCTGTTCCGCGCCCTCCTGGGTGGCGCCGATGATGCTCAATTGGAGTCGATAGCCAGTTTCTATGATTATCTGGAGATCCAACCGCGGTCCAACAACTCATTCATGCTGCGCAAAGGACTGGTAAAAAGCGAGGAAGAACTGCTCGACCTCAACCGGCGGATTGTCGGTCTGGGCCGGCGTTTGAACATGCCTGTAGTAGCTACCGGGGATGTCCATTTTCTCGACCCCCATCACGAGAAATTCCGCACTATAATCAAAGGCGGTCAGGATTATGAGGATGCCGAGGAGCATCTGCCCCTGTATTTTAGGACCACCGAAGAAATGCTGGCCGAATTTGCCTACTTGGGGCCGGAGGAAGCTGCCCGGGTGGTTATTGACGGGCCGGCGGCCGTAGCGGCCCGAATCGAGGATCTCCAGCCGGTCCCGAATGGCTTTTATCCACCCAAGATAGAAGGAGCAGAGCAAGAAATAACAGAATTGACCTGGAAGAATGCTCATGCCCGCTATGGGCCGCAATTACCGTCTTTGATAGAAGATCGTATCAAGCGGGAGCTTGACTCCATAATCGGGCATGGTTTTTCCGTGCTGTATCTGATTGCCCACAAACTGGTTAGAAAGTCGAACCAGGATGGATACATGGTAGGATCACGCGGATCGGTAGGGTCCTCGCTGGTGGCCTTCTTGACCGGCATAACCGAGGTTAACGCCCTGCCGCCTCATTATATATGCACCGAATGTTATTATTGCGAATTTGTAACCAGCGCCGCCATGGGCTGCGGCGCCGACTTAGATGACAAGCTCTGTCCGAACTGCGGCCGCGAATTGGCCAAGGACGGTTTTGACATCCCCTTCGAAACATTTATGGGATTTGAGGGCGACAAAGTCCCTGACATCGACCTGAATTTTTCGGGAGACTATCAGAGTCAGGCCCATCAATATGTGGAAGAACTATTTGGCAGCCAGAACGTATTCAGAGCCGGGACTATCTCCACCATTGCCGATAAGACTGCTTTCGGCTTCGTCAAAAAGTACGCGGAAAAGCAAGGAATACAGATAAAAAACTCCGAAATGACCCGGCTGGCCGCCGGTATAAGCGGGGTGCGCAGGACCACCGGGCAGCACCCGGGAGGGTTGATCGTGGTCCCCACCGACAAAGATATTATGGACTTCACGCCCCTCCAGCATCCAGCAGACAAAAAGGATTCCGGTGTTATCACCACTCATTTTGAATATCATGCCATTGGTGATCAACTCGTCAAACTGGACATATTAGGGCATGACGATCCCACTGTAATAAAGGAATTAGAGGACCTGACCGGGATCCAGGCATCCCGGCTCAGCTTGTCGGACCGCCAGACCATGTTGCTTTTCTCGGGGGTTGAACCGCTGGGAGTTACACCTGAGGAAATCGGCAGCACCGTCGGTACCTTTGGCATACCTGAATTCGGTACCCCATTTGTGCGTCAGATGCTCGAAACTACCAGGCCGACCACGTTTTCGGAATTGGTTCGCATCAGCGGCCTCTCACATGGCACGGATGTTTGGCTGAATAATGCCCAGAATCTCATCGAGAGTGAAGCCGCCACCCTGAATGAAGTCATTTGCACCCGGGATGATATCATGACCTACCTGATTCACCAGAACATGAACAAAACCCAGGCCTTCGAAATCATGGAGAAGGTGCGCAAGGGCAAGGGGCTTAAGGATAAGGATATCGACCTGATGGATAGATGTGGTATACCCGATTGGTACATTAACTCCTGCCAGAAGATAAAGTACATGTTTCCCAAGGCCCACGCAGTTGCCTATGTCACCATGGCATTCCGCATCGCTTGGTTCAAAATAAATTATCCTCTGGCCTTCTATTCCAGCTTTTTCGGGATAAGGGCCGAAGATTTCGAAGCAGAAACCATTTTGGGCGGTTATGATCGGGTGCAAGAAAGGCTCCGCGAGATCAACAAACTAGGTTTCAGCGCCACCCAGAAGGAAAAAAGACTGCAAACGGTTTTAGAACTGGCCTTGGAGATGTATGCCCGGGGCTTTCATTTCCTGCCGGTGGATATATACAAATCCGATGCACGCAAGTTCATTATTTCCGGAAACGGCTTGCGGTTACCGTTTGCGGCGCTGCCCAATATAGGTTTGGCGGCGGCGCAGGGGATAATAAGCAGCCGCCAGGAAGGAAAATATCTGTCCATCGAGGACTTCCAAGCCCGCACCCACCTTAATAAAAGCGGCATGGATGTCCTGCGTAAGGAGAATTGCTTCGCCGGCCTGCCGGAGAAAAACCAGATGAGTCTGTTCGCATAAGGATCAAAAGTAATCAAATATAGCAATATTGAGCCTGAACTTGAATAATAAAACGCCAATGTGCTATACTTCTACTGTATCTTGCTAATATTGTATTAGAAAGAGTGGGTAACCGGCCCACTCTTTCTATTGTAATTGCTCAGAAACTAGGCAAAATGGAGGCGGGAGGAATGTCTCACAAGGGGCGCATCACTCCTCAGGTGACTGCCGCAATCAATGAAAAGTTGGGCAGACAGGGCATAGAATTATATGATATTGAATATCGGCGCGAATCCGCCGGTCTAGTGTTAAGAATTTACATCGATTCATTGACCGGAGTAGATACCGATACCTGTGTCGCGGCCACCAGGGCAGTGAAGGACTACCTGGATGACGAGATTCAATTGGACTATGATTATTTGGAGATATCATCTCCAGGTATCGACCGGGTTTTAAAGCAAGAAAAGGAGTTCATTAGATACAAAGGCTCGCGGGTGTTGGTCAAGACCAGTCAAGCTGTTGATGGGAGAAAAAAATTCGTAGGTATCCTGGGAGAAGTGGATGCCAGCGTTTTGAAAATCGAGACTGAGGACCAGGTATTGAGTCTCGATCGCAACCTTATTTCCATGGTCCGACTGCATCCGGAGATATAAGGAGGAAAAACAATGTCGCAAGAACTGATCATAGCCCTTCGTGAATTGGAAAAAGAAAGGGGCATACCACAAAAGGCATTGATAGAAGCAATCAAGTCAGCCCTTAACACTGCTTACAAGAAGAATTTTGGCACGTCCCAGAATGTAAGTGTGGAATTGAATCAGATCACCGGTGAGGTGCAGGTTTTCGCCCAAAAAAGGGTTACCGATGACGTTACCGATGTCTGTTTGGAGATATCATTGGACGAAGCGGCGGAGATTGATCCGACCGTAGCTGTCGATGACGTGATCAATGTCGAGGTTACACCGTCGGATTTCGGCCGCATAGCCGCCCAGACTGCCAAACAGGTGGTGGTCCAAAAGCTGCGGGAAGCGGAACGGAGCCTGATCTTCGAGGAGTTCTCAGAACGCGAAGGTGAGATCGTTACGGGCGCTATCCAACGGATCGAAGCCAAAACCATAATTATCAACCTGGGTCGGACCGAAGGAATCATGCTGCCTGCCGATCAGATCTTTTCTGAACGTTACGACGTAGGGCAGAGGATAAAGGGATATATATATGAAGTGAAGAATACTTCCAAAGGGCCCAGTGTTTTCATTTCCCGAACTCATCCGTATTTCCTGAAAAGGCTGTTTGAGCTCGAGGTCCCGGAAATATACGAGGGCTTGGTGGAAATAAAGACCATCGCCCGGGAAGCAGGAGCCCGCTCCAAGATTTCTGTATACTCAATGGATGAGAAAATAGACTCGGTAGGAGCCTGCGTAGGCCCTAGAGGGATTCGGGTCCAAAATATAGTAAACGAATTAAACGGAGAAAAGATAGATATAATCAAGTATCATAAGGACCCGGAGAAGTTCATCGCCAATGCCTTGAGCCCTTCCAAGGTCCTGTCAGTGGAAATCGATGCGGAAGGTAAAAAAGCCCGGGTCATCGTCCCTGATTATCAGCTGTCCCTGGCGATTGGCAAGGAAGGACAAAACGCCCGCCTGGCTGCCAAGCTCACTGGATGGAAAATCGATATAAAGAGCGAGAGCCAGGCCGAAGAGGAGTTCGAATACGATGCCTAAGGTTCGCAAGATCCCACAGCGGATGTGTGTTGGCTGTCGAGTCATGAAGAACAAAAAGGAACTGATAAGGGTGGTAAGGACTCCGACTGGCGAAATCGCACTGGACGAAACCGGGAAGAAATCGGGGCGAGGTGCTTACCTGTGCCGTGATTCGAACTGTTTGACTTTGGCAGTCAAGGGCAAAAGATTGCAGAAGGCCCTTGACCAAGAAGTGGGAAGTGACATAATAGAAACCATTCGGGAAAAGTTGAAGGTCCCCTAAAAGGCAGGCGATGGAATGAGAAAGGTGTTCGATCTCATCGGTATTGCCAGGCGGGCCGGCAAGGCAACTTCCGGAACAATGGCAGTACAGAAGAGTCTCAGCAGAGGTCAGGCACGCCTTTTGATAATCAGTGAAGATGTTTCTCTCAATACCAGGAAGGTATTGTTAAAGGCTAGCCAAAAGCACCAGGTACCCTATGTCATATTGGGAAACAGCCAGGAACTAGGGCAAAGTATAGGGAAGCCCTTGCGGGTGGCTTTGACGATAGATGATTCAGGTTTGGCGGGGGCAATTGTAAAGGCTGTCAAATCGGTGGATACAGAGGCAAAAACAACGGGGGTGGTTCAATGGCCAAAATAAGAGTACACGAATTTGCCAAAGAAATGGGTATGCCTAGCAAACAGATGGTTGAGACCCTTATTAATTTGGGGTTGGAAGTAAAAAACCACATGAGCACTATAGAAGATTCGCAGGTTGCATGGGTAAGGAAACGCCTGAGTCCGGAGCCGGAACCGGCTGTCGATAAGATCCCTGCCAAGCATCCCGACAGGGTTGCCGCTTCACCGGAGCGGCCACCAGCTCGGCAAGGGGGGCAAAAGCGTCCAGGAGCGCCTGAACCACCCAAACCGTCGCAGCCTGCCCAAGCGGGACCATCAATCCAACCAACCAAACAGAAGCCATCGGTTCCCCCTCCCCGGCAGCCAGAAAGAAGAGATGCCAAAGGGGAAACTGACCAGAGGTCTGCATCCGTTCGCAGTGGCAGACCAGCCGAACCCCCGACCCGGTCGCAGGATTCTGCTCGCCCCGCCCAACCGACTAGTCAAGCCGATCGTCCTGTTACGCCCAGACCCGGTCAGGCTCCCAGAACAGGGCAAGCCCCGCCAGCTGGAATGAACCGGCCTCGCCCAGCGGGGCCGCATGAAACGAGACCGGCTCCATCCGGATATCAGGATAGGCGTCCATCCCCCCAACAAGGAACGGGAGCTCGTCCATACGGAGGTCAGGATAGGCGTCCAGGCACCCAACAAGGAACAGGAGCTCGTCCATACGGAGGCCAGGATAGACGGCCCGCCCCCCAGCAGGGAAACGCACAGCGTCCTGCCGGTGGCGGAGCACCGCGCCCTCAAGATAGGCGACCGCCAACCGGTGCAGGCATGCCCGGCAAGAAGCCGTTCGGAGGCGAGGTCAAAAAGGGTATTGACAATAGAGGACCTCAGGGAGCAGCCCGGCCACAGGGAGAGGTTGGCCGCAAACCAAGCCCCGGTAAGACCGCTAAAAAAACCTTGCCCCAGAAACAACAGCCGGGCAGCAGGGACTACAGCCGCCCCATGAGAAAGGGCAAGCATAAGAAAAAGAAGGAAGAACAGGTATTCCAGACTCCTGATAAAATCCTGGTGGGAGACTTCATCCAGGTTCGTGAACTGGCCGAGATGACGGGCAAAGGCACCGGCGAGATAGTGAAAAAACTAATGGAGCTGGGCATCATGGCCACCATCAACCAGGAAATTGATTTTGAGACTGTTGAGATTCTAGGGTCCCTTCTCGATATAGAGGTGGAGCGCGAATTAAGCGAGGAGCAGCAGATTCTTGAAGAAATAGTTGATACCCCGGAGAGCCTGGTACCTAGACCGCCCATTGTTACCGTTATGGGCCATGTCGACCACGGCAAAACCTCCTTGTTGGATAAAATACGGCACGCTGATGTAGTTTCCAGTGAAGCCGGGGGAATAACCCAGCATATCGGTGCCTATCAGATCAAGATGGACAAAGGTAAATCTATTACCTTTATTGATACCCCTGGTCATGAGGCATTTACCGCCATGCGAGCCCGGGGGGCCAACCTCACTGATATCGTTGTGCTGGTGGTGGCTGCCGATGATGGAGTAATGCCGCAGACAGTAGAAGCCATAAACCATATCAGGGCTGCCAAAGTACCCTTCCTGGTAGCATTGAACAAAATGGACAAACCGGATGTCAATCCCGACAAAGTGATGCAGCAGCTCACCGAATACAATATTGTGCCGGAGGAATGGGGCGGAGATACCATGTTTATCCCGGTGTCGGCCAAAACCGGTATGGGTATTGAAAACTTGCTGGAGATGACCGCTCTGTTGGCAGAAATGCAGGAACTGAAGGCCAATCCCAACCGGGCTGCTGAAGGCGTGGTCATTGAAGCCCAGTTGGATAAAGGCAAGGGCGCCGTGGCTACGGTCCTGGTGCAAAAAGGGACTCTGAAAATAGGTGACTTTATCGTTTGCGGTCTGACCTGGTGCAAAGTCCGGGCTATGACTGATTTCAGGGGACGCCGGGTGGATCTGGCTTATCCATCCATGCCAGTCGAGATAACCGGATGGTCGGATGTACCTGAGGTAGGCGAGAAAGTGCTGGTCACCGATGAAAAGATCGCCAAAGAGATTGCCGGATTAAGGTTGAATGAAAAGAAACTCGAAGACCAGAAGGCAAGCAGCAGAATTTCCTTGGATGATTTCTACAAACAGATGCAAAATACTGGCATAAAGGAGCTCAACCTGATTATCAAGGGCGATGTCGGGGGATCGATCGAAGCCCTGGCCCAATCCCTGCTGCGGCTGAGCACCAATGAGGTCAAGGTGAACGTGATCCATTCGGCGGTAGGAGCAGTAACCGAAACGGACGTAATGCTGGCTTCGGCTTCCAATGCCATCATAATCGGATTCAACGTCCGCCCCGATATAAAAGCTCGCAAGTATGGCGAGGAAGAGAACATTGATATCCGCATGTACAGGGTAATTTATGAGGCGATCGATGATGTTAAAAAGGCCATGGAAGGTTTGCTCGAACCTGAATACCGGGAGAAATACCTGGGCCGGGCCGAGGTGCGGCAGACATTCAAGGTGCCCGTGGTTGGGACCGTTGCCGGTGCCTATATCATCGATGGCAAGATGCAGAGGAACGCGGATATCAGGGTGCTGCGCGATTCGGTGATTATTCATGAAGGAAAGCTTAGCTCCCTCAAGCGCTTTAAGGATGATGTCAAGGAAGTAGTGGAAGGCTATGAATGTGGCATGGGGGTAAAGGATTTCAACGATATCAAAGAGGGCGATATCATCGAAGCCTATACCATGGAAGAGATAGCCCGGTCATTGTAGCCCCCAGATCCTTAACCCACCCCGATAGGAGTGTTGACAATGGGTAAACGCCGACAGGAAAAAATGTCTGTAGAGATAAAGCGAATGCTATCCGCAATTATTAAGGATCATGTCAAGGATCCGCGCATCGATTTCACTACCGTCTCCATAACCCGGGTAGACGTACCCCAGGACATAAGCCATGCTCGCGTCTATATCAGCGTACTGGGGGACGAGGAGAAGCAAAGCGAGACTATGCAGGTATTGCAGAAGGCCAAGGGTTATATCAGGTCGGAATTGGCCCATGGCCTGCAGATAAGGCATGCCCCGGAAATAGAATTCCGGCTGGATAAATCGATTGAACAGGGTATCCGGATTTCAACTTTGCTGGACAGCCTGCATCAGGAAGCGGAGGCCAAGGATAGCAGCAATGAATAGTCTTGCGCAGATCGCCCAGGTAATTCTGGAGCGAGACGAATTTTTACTGGTGGGACATTCGATACCGGACGGTGACTGCGTCGGCTCCCTGCTGGGGCTTTACCTCGGCCTGAAATCAATCGGAAAACGAACCCGCGTATTTATGGAGGATCCAGTGCCGGCCATCTACCGTTATCTGTCAGGGGCGGACCAAGTGTTAGGCCCCGACCAGTTGGGTCAACCAGAATCCAATCTGATCTACTTGGACTGCTCGGACCGGGAACGCGTGGGAGAAACCGCTGCGGTTATTCTGGCCGGGGATCATTATGTCATCAACATCGACCATCACCAGAGCAACAGCCGGTTTGGACAAATGAATCATGTTGATGAAAAATCATCGTCTACGGCCGAATTGGTCTTCACCTTGCTGCAGCATCTTAAGGTGGAGATAGATTCGGCTATAGCCAATGCTTTGTATATCGGTGTCTTTCAGGATACCGGCGGTTTTCAGCACAGCAGCACCAATCCTTCCGCCTTCCGAACTGCAGCGCTTTTGCTGGAAAAAGGCGTAAACCTGGATCAAGTTAAACAACAATTGTTCGAGTCTAAAAGTGCGGAGGAACTGCTCCTATTGTCCCTGGCCCTGCGCAGCCTCAGCAGCTGCTGCGAGGGCAAGGTTGTCTGGATGGAATTGAACTACCGCGACGTGGCTGAGATCAAAGCCCTGGACATTTGTCCCGAGGGCATCATAAACAACACCCTGGCGGTCAAAGGCGCCCAGGTAGGAATGCTGTTCCGGGAATTAAGCCCTGGTACTATTAAGGTAGGATTCAGGTCCAAGGGTGAAGTCGATGTAGCGGCCCTGGCGGGTCGATTTGGCGGGGGAGGACATTCCCGCGCCGCCGGAGCCCAGCTGACCGGCACCATGGAAGATGTGCAAAGGGAAGTCATCCTGGCAGTTGAAAGTGTGGTCGCTTAGGTGGATGGGTTTCTAAACATAAATAAAGCACCCGGGCTGACTTCCTTCGATGTAATAAGAAGGCTCAAGAAGATAATACCCAGAACCAAACTGGGGCACCTCGGTACCCTTGATCCCATGGCCGAAGGCGTTCTGCCGGTAGCAGTTGGTTTTGCCACTCGGCTAATTGAGTATGTAGCTGATAAGGACAAGGTCTACCAGGCCGCCATGACCCTTGGGGGCGTTTCCGACACCCAGGATGCTTGGGGCCATATCGAGTACCAGCCAGTCATCGATTTCGACCAGGCTCGTTTGATGACGCTGCTGACCAAATACACCGGCACCATTTCCCAGATCCCGCCCATGTACTCAGCGGTCCATCACCAGGGTGAACGTTTGTATGTGCTGGCCCGGCAAGGGATAACGGTGGAGAGAGAAGCCCGCCAAATTGTGGTGCACTACCTAAACCTCCTGGGCATAAGCCAGGATGAAGCGGGCAGGCCGGTGGTGGGCCTGGAGATCGGTTGTTCACAGGGATCGTATATTAGGACTTTATGCCACGATATCGGTGCAGACCTGGGTACTGGCGCTTACATGTCGGCCTTGATCCGTACCCGTGCCGGCGGCTTCACCATCGATCAGGCCGTTTCGTTGGAGCAGCTGGACCACCACCGTGACAATTTGACAACCTGGCTATTCCCGGTGGATTTTCCGCTCCAACATTTGCCCCAGGTGGAGTTGGATGAGGGGCAGCAAAACAGAATCAGGAACGGAAACCAGGTTGCCGTTGCGTCTGGTACTCCAACCGGGGTGCTTAAGGTCTACGATAAGGATCATAACCTCATCGCGATAGCCAGATGCGAACGGCGTCAGGGCAATGCCTGGCTGCAACCGCTCAAGGTCTTGCAAAAGTAATAATATCATTTACGAACCATCACCATCTGGCACTTAAATACAGGATCGGGGAGATGTAGGAATGAACGTAATCTGGGGAATTGAAAACTATCGAAGTAAATCCCGGCCAGTTTGTTTAGCACTTGGCAATTTTGATGGAGTACACAAAGGACATCAATTGCTGATTAGGACGACTGTGGAAAAGGCGGCTGCCCGGGGAGGAGAATCTGTAGCTTTTATTTTTGATCCCCACCCCACCCAGGTGCTGGCGCCGGATAAGGCCCCCCGCTTGCTCATCACACCCCGGCGAAAAGCTGAATTGTTGGAGAAAATAGGCCTCGATACCCTCATTTATGCACCTTTTACCCGTGAAATCGCAGTCTGGCAGCCGCTGGATTTTGTCCAGCAGATTTTGATAGGCAGATTCCAGGTGAGCGAGGTTTGCGTAGGTTTTAACTATACATTCGGCCACCGGGGCGCTGGGACCCCGGAGATGCTAAAGCAATTCGGGAAACAACTGGGTTTCGGAGTGGAGATAATAGACCCGGTGGTATATGACGGTGAACCCATATCCAGCAGCTTGGTCCGCGAAGCAATGGAAGACGGCGACATACATAAAGCTTACCAAATGCTCGGTTATTACCCGCTAATCGAGGGAGTGGTGGTGGAGGGCGAGCACCGCGGCTCAACCATTGGATTCCCCACTGCCAACTTAGGTGTCGAACCGGTTTACCATCTCCCGGGCAAAGGGGTTTATGCAGCCCTGGCTGAGGTGGATAACAAGATACATCAGTGTGTGGTCAACATCGGCAATAAACCAACTTTTCATCCTGAGTATCCTTTAGCCATCGAGGCCCATATCATGGATTTCAACGGCGATATTTACGGTAAAAACATGCGAATCAGCCTGCGGGCCAAGATTCGTGACGAACAGCGATTTGCTTCGATAGATGAACTGGTAGCGCAGATAGCCAGGGACAAGGAGCGTTCCCTTGAGATTACCAAACTGGCCAGCCGAGATTCACTAAATGGGTCAGAGTCCTTATAACACCTACATACCGGTGCCAAAGTTTACTTTTTATAACTCCTATGTTAGAATAACTCTGTTAATTCACCGGAATTGTTGGCAATAATAACAACAAGAGCGGCAGGTTCCTATATCTGATTAAATAACATTAGGTTCCCCAGACAACCATAGGCTAGGGTTGACGATTTCACCGACGTCATTCTTGGTCCATGGCGTTTACAGGTAAGGAGGTGAAAAATTTGGCTCTATCTTCCGAAAAGAAACAGGAGATTATCAAAGCCTATCAGGTGCATGAAAACGACACGGGCTCACCCGAGGTTCAAATCGCTATCCTCACCGATAGAATCAATTATCTCAATGAACATTTAAAAGCAAACAAAAAAGACCACCACTCCAGGAGAGGACTGTTGAAAATGGTCGGGCAAAGGCGTTCCCTGCTTGATTATTTGAAAAAGACTGATTTCGATCGTTATCGCAACATAGTAACCCGGTTAGGTCTACGCAGGTAAAGAGCGGAATGCCGCTCTTTAACTTTATATAGTCTAAGAAAGGAGGAAACTACCATCGTTCATAAATACCAAACCGAAGTAGCCGGTCGCCCGCTGATAATCGAAGTGGGGCAGGTTGCCAAGCAAGCCAATGGTGCGGCCCTGGTCCGATACGGTGATACAGTCGTTCTGGTTACCGCCACTGCCGCCACCCCTCGGGAAGGATTGGACTTCTTTCCTTTGACCGTGGATTATGAAGAGAAACAGTACGCAGTCGGCAAGATCCCGGGAGGGTTCATCAAACGCGAAGGCCGGGCTACTGAGAACGCCACTCTGTCTGCGCGTCAGATTGACCGCCCTATCAGGCCACTCTTCCCCAAGACTTACAAGAACGACCTGCAGATAGTAGCCACCGTCCTGTCAGTGGAGAAGGACAATTCCCCAGACATCACATCGATCATTGGAGCATCAGTAGCCCTCGGTGTGTCCGATATACCTTTTGCCGGCCCGGTGGCGGCAGTCATCGTGGGTCTGGTGGACGGGCAATTGGTCATCAATCCTACCGTCGAACAGCATCATCAGAGCGATCTTCACCTGGTTGTGGCGGGGACCAAGGATGCCATCATGATGGTGGAGGGACATGCCAATGAAGTGCCAGAAGCTATGATGCTGGAGGCAATATTCTTTGGCCATGAGGAGATCAAGAAGATTGTAGCCTTCTTGGAACCCATTGTAGCCGAATTAGGCAAGCCCAAGGCAGCAGTTCCGGAAATACCTGTGAATGAGGAGATGGAGGCTGCGGTCAGGGAATACTCCATTCCCAGCCTGGAAGCGGCTGTCCGCAATTCGGACAAGAAAGCCCGCGAGGCTGAAATGGACAAGGCCCGGGATGCCATCCTTGAACATTTCGCCCAGATCTATCCCGAAGAAGGCAAGCAGATTGCAGCCCTGGTTGACAAACTCCTGAAGGAGATCGTCCGCAAGATGATTCTTGAAGATGGGGACCGGGTTGATGGCCGGAAATTGGACGAGATACGGACGGTAACCTGCGAGGTGGGATTCCTGCCCCGTCCGCACGGATCAGCCTTGTTTACCCGCGGCCAAACCCAGGTGCTGTCAGTTACTACCCTAGGACCGCTTCGGGAGAACCAGATCCTGGATGGATTAGGGATTGAAGAAAGCAAGGAATATATCCACCACTACAACTTCCCGCCATACAGCGTTGGTGAAACCAAGCCCATGCGCGGCCCGAGCCGGCGGGATATCGGACACGGCGCCCTGGCAGAAAGAGCCTTGCTGGCGGTTGTCCCGTCCAAAGAAGAGTTTCCCTACACTATGAGAGTGGTGTCCGAGGTATTGGAATCCAATGGTTCCAGCTCAATGGGCAGCGTATGCGGCAGCACCCTATCCCTGATGCACGCTGGGGTTCCCATCAAGGCTCCGGTATCCGGGATTGCCATGGGACTGGTAAAAGGTGAGGACAAATTTGCTATTCTGAGTGATATTCAAGGGATTGAGGACGCCTTGGGCGACATGGACTTCAAGCTGGCGGGTACCGCCAAAGGGGTCACCGCCCTGCAGATGGATATCAAGATCAAAGGCGTAGACCGGGATATAGTCCAGACCGCGCTGGCCAAGGCTCGTGAGGGCCGGATGCATATCATGGACATCATGCTCCAGACCATCGCCAAGCCCAACGCCGAACTGTCGCCCTACGCTCCCCAGATGATCCGCATGCAGATCAATCCTGAGAAGATCAGGGAAATCATCGGCCCCGGGGGCAAAACCATCCATAAAATCGTGGCCGAGAGCGGCTGCAAGATCGACATTGAAGATGACGGCAGCCTCTTTATCATCGCCACCGATGAGGAAGGAGCCAATAAGGCCCGTTTCCTGATAGAGTCCATCCTGGCCGATGTGGAAGTCGGCAAGGTATATACCGGCACGGTTAAAAGGATCATGGATTTTGGCGCCTTTGTGGAGATCATCCCCGGAGTTTTGGGTTCCAGCGGCAAGGAGGGCCTGGTGCACATCTCTCAACTGGATGAGACCCGGGTCGCCAAAGTCGAGGATGTTGTCAAAGTAGGGGACAAGATTGATGTCAAGGTCACTGAGATAGACCGCCAAGGCCGGGTCAACCTGTCCCGCAAAGCGGTGCTGAAGATGGCCAAATCGGGATCCAATCCGAGCTAGTTCACATCATTAAGGTTTATTGCCGATCAAGGTCAGATTTCGACTGGATCGGCAAATAAAACTGAATAGTAGTGCTCACTGCCGAATATTATTTTAAGGAATACAATTGAGGCGGTGGGTATTATTTTTTTCCAAGAGGGTTTCATGTTTATAAAATAGACAGCCGAGCCCTTTTTCTTTTGGCCTTTTTCTGCAGTCTGACCGTTTTATCAAGCTGGGTGGATAAACTGGAGCGCGATGCCTTCGGAGTCAAAGCTGGAGTTAAGCTGGAGGGCGTCGAAGTGGAGCGGCTGCTGCCGGAAGAACTGGAGGAGGTAGTGCGGGGGATAGCCCTTCCGCATCAGAAACTGCCGGTCGAACCGAGGCTGGATAAAGATACGGGCCAGGTCATCCGTGAAGAGGCAGGGGCTACGGTAGATATTGAAGCGACAGTGGCCCAGCTCAGGGCCTGCTCGCCGGGGCAAAACGTAGAGTTGGTAAAAATACCGTTACCTACCCTACATACCAGTGCCGAGATCCTGGACGCCCAGAAGTCCATAATAGGCAGCTACTCAACCTGGTTCCATGGCAGCGCGGCCCGTTACCAGAATATTGCCACCGCAATGAGAGGCGTAAACAATACTCTGATATGGCCAGATCAGTTGTTCTCTTTCAATGAGGTGGTCGGTCCCCGCACACCGGAACGAGGTTACTTGCCGGCGCCGGTAATACTAAATGGCGGCATGGATGTCGGTTATGGAGGAGGAGTATGCCAGGTTTCCAGTACCCTGTATAATGCTGCTTTGGCTGCAAACCTTCAGGTTGTCGAGCGTCACGGTCACAGCAAGCCGGTTCATTATGTACCCGAAGGACGGGACGCGACCGTTGATTACGGCGGAGTAGACCTGAAGTTCAGGAACAATCGCAGCACGCCGGTTATCATCAGGGCCTACCTCAACAACGGGCGGCTCTATATTGAATTGAGAGGGGCGGAGCAGAATTGAAGTTTTGGGTCTTTAAAGGGAAGGTTTTGATTGCTGCGGCCATCGCCGTGGTTCTGGCCCTGGTAGTTGCGATGATAGGGTTTTCCGTTATCAGAGACCGCAGCATCGCGGTCGGGGGGCCTGAACCTATCTTTCAGGGCAATACCGGGGATAAAGTGGTAGCCATTTCCGTCAATGTAGACTGGGGCGAAGAATTCTTGCCGGCTATGCTGGAGGAATTCAAGAAGAACAACGCCCAAGTGACGTTTTTTGTGACCGGTCGATGGGCGGAAAAAAACCCCGATATGCTGCAAAGAATGGCCCAGGACGGTCATAGTATCCAGAATCATGGTTACCGCCATGTGCATTTTAATGCCCTGAATTCTGAGGAGATCAGTACCGAAATCAAGAAAGCCGAAGACATTATCTACAATATTACCGGACAAAGATCATCCTTTTTTGCCTCGCCCTACGGGGAATATAACCCCCGCCTGGTCAAGGCCGTCAATGAGATCGGCTACCAGTACATTATGTGGAGTGTCGATACCATCGATTGGCAGAAACCAGCCCCCGAAACCATTGTCAACCGGGTGATAAAAAAGATTCATAATGACGCCATCATTCTGATGCATCCCACCGAACCGACGGTGAAAGCCTTGCCGGCTCTTTTGAGCGAATTACGGGCCCAGGGTTACCAGTTGGTGACTATAAACACCATTACCGCTGAGAAAGTAGATGGTTCCAATGACGCGAATTGATCGGTACAAAAACATCTGGGCATTGGTGGCCTTGCTATTACTGGCTGGTTGGCTCAACCCCAGGCTCGTCATGGCCGCCCCCCGTCTGAGCTCACAATACTACTGCCTAATTGATGCCGAAAGCGGCCAGTATATCCACGGTAAAAACGCTAACGTGGAAAGGCCCATGGCCAGTACTACCAAGATGATGACCGCCATACTGGCAGTTGAGTACACCAGCCTGGACGAAGTGGCCGTGGTCACCGCCA